>Ga0302114_10000005_pt1 | contig 206299 bp, 134 predicted proteins | sample AG5_Surface_MG_FD_203107 | JGI IMG/M metagenome (GOLD analysis project Ga0302114, IMG submission 203107) | Marine microbial communities from Western Arctic Ocean, Canada - AG5_Surface | ecosystem: Environmental > Aquatic > Marine > Oceanic | place: Canada: Western Arctic Ocean | collected... | reverse complement strand
GGTTTGACGGAAATCTCAAAAGATGAAAGCGTCTGCCCGACGCGGGACTCGACCGTTTAATCAGACTACTAGTTCGAAACTTAAGGTGGGGTACCTAACACGCGCCACCCTCGCCGTCGCCCGGCGCCTCCGGGAGCTCCTCATCTTCCCTCACGGGTTCGCTGACGAGCGCGGACGCCTCCGGGTTTGGCCTTTGCGACGGTGGTTGCCGAAACCCGCCGCGCATCGCCCACGGCGCCTTCCCGTCGCCCCCGCGCATGGAGTCCGCCACCATGCGTCCCACCTCGCGTCCCACGCCCGCGCCCACGAGCCCGGGGTGTAGCCCGCCCGCGGCGGCACCCACTCCCGCGCCCGCGCCCGGGAACCGTCCTCCGTCGGCTCGGTTGGCTCGGTTGAACACCTTGCCCGACCTGGGCGCCTTCTGCTGCGCCTGCGACGGGGGCGGCGGCTTGAACGCGTACCTGTCGCTCTCCCACTCGTGGTTGATCTCGTGAGGCTTGGGTTTGGGTGCGCCCGGCGGTGGGCTGGGTGGTTTACCCCCGCCGCTCAGCCGCACGCGCACCTCGCCGTCCGCCTCCATCACCTCGTGCACCCGCTGCTTCTTCGGTAGCGTGCACGTCTTCCTCGACATGTCCTGGTAGAGCCTCTCGCCGGAGGACATGGATATCTGGTAGTGGTGCCACGGGCAGGTGATGCACGCGCCGTGTCCAGCCACGTCCTCTATGTCGCCGTGCAGTAAGGGGGCGCCCATGTGGTAGCACGTCGCGTCGAAGGCGTAGAGCCTGCCGCCCGAGCGAGCCACGACGAGGTATCGGCCGTCCGCCGTGATCTGCACCCGCGCGTTCTCCCGAGCCAGCTGGTCGCTTTTGGCCACGACGTGCCACTCCCCTGATCCAGAGGGCCCTACGTCCATCGCATCCGCGTCCGTGGACGGCACAGAACACGGCCCGTCCATCGCATCGGCTCGCCCTCGCTCCGCCCAGAAAAATGGCCGGCTCGAATCTTTGCGGTCCACTTTTGGTCGCGCGGGGGACACGGGCAGCACGCACCATGCCGGTCCAGCACGACACCATCGCCCCGCATAAGTCGCACCACGTCGCCGCGAGCGCGGAGGTGAAGGAGAGCGACGCAGAATACCTGGCGAAGCACGATATCCGCGCGCTCATGGCGGACATGCTCCAGGAGATCGTCGTCGAGAAGCCCGTCTTGCCGGTGCAGTTCATGATCGACTACCTCGCGGTGGGCTCGTCGCTGTGCCAGCAGGACAAGTACGGCCTGAGCATGATGAGACGGGCGCGGCTGATGAAGATCTTCAAGGCGTGGGACAAGAAGCAGGATGGGACGGTGGACCTCAAGGAGCTCAGGGCGTTCACCGGCAAGCACGGGGGAAACGCGGTCTCCAGGGATGAGCTGAAGGACATCTTCATGGACATGGACGAGAGCGGCGACAGCAAGGTGGACGAGGACGAGTTCCTCAAGTTCTTCTCGCTCAGCGTCAAGCGGATGGACGACGACGAGTTCGAGCAGATGATCAAGGACATGCTGCAGTAAGGGGACGGTTGCGCTGGAGCCCGGGAGTGTATTTTAAACCAAACAAATGCCAGATTTGGCACGGCGATGTTCACGGGTCCCTTCGTGAGTTCACAGAAGGTGAACGATGTGTGTCTCCCCTGCCAATCGCCTTGGACGTTTGTCACGGTGCTACGGGTCAGTCTTGTTACAATTCTACGTCAGAAGATGCCGTTCTGGGACCCCGCCCAGTAGCACCACACGAGCCCTATGCCCGCCCACATCCCAAAAGGTAGCCGCTTGAACCCTCCCTCGGTCCTCTTGGACATGCTCCTATAGACCGCCGCGGACGTGGACAGGGCCAAAGGTAGCAGCAAAGGCCCCGCCTGCAGCATGACCTGATTGACCGACGCGGGATCCTCGGTCGCCCGCACGGCAGTCCCCGTCCTTCCCACCCTCTTCGAAGCGCTGATGTCCCGACTTTGACTTTGGGGTCGCCGAAGGTGACTTCCCACGGACCCTCGGCCGTCGCGCGCCCCGGTCAGCCTCGGGGTTAGTCGCACATGCACGTGGATGGCTCCCGCGCACGCACCCACCATCGGCCCAAGCGGTACCGTCTCGCTCGCCTCTCGAAGTGGCTCGGAAACGAATATTTCAGTGCCCAACTTTCGGTGTGCATCCCTAAAGTTGCCCACTTCACCGTGCCGCATAGTCCGACATGGGAGACGGCGTTCAGGTGAAAGAGGAAGAGGGCGTATCGCCCCCTCGGGGTCGCGACCGTTCCCGTTCTCGGTCGCGCTCACCCAGGCGCAGGAGCTACTCGCCAGACCGAGGCGGGCGCCGAAGGAGGGAATCAAGGGATCGACGTCCGAGGTCGAGGTCGAGGTCGCGTGGACGGGGCCGGTCCTGGTCGCGCTCTCGCTCCCGATCTCCCCGTGGCTACCGCCGTAGATCGCGCGGGTACTCCAGGTCCCGATCGAGGTCGCGATCGCCGCGCCGACGCCGACGATCCCCGCCCCGCGGAGGACGGGACTCAATGCGCCCGCCGCCCGGCCCCCCGCGGGTCAAGGCTGAGGCCGAGGAGGCCATCCCTTGCGCAGGGTACGAGGGACGCATCATCGGCAAGGGCGGTGACACCATCCGCCGGCTCCAGGAGGAGAGCGGTGCGAGGATATCCATAGACCGAGGCGCGGGGGAGTGCGTGGTGTCCGGCACGACCGAGCAGGTCATCCTCGGCTCCGCGGCGGTGAAGAAGGTCATCGCGGAGGCGGGCGAGAGGGGCGGCGGCGGCGGCGGTGGCGGCGGAAGATTCGTACCACCGAGCGGGCCGTTCGAGGCTGAGGAGTCGATCGCGTGCGACGGGTCCGAGGGGCGGGTCATCGGCAAGGGCGGCGAGACCATCCGTCGGCTGCAGGAGGAGACGGGGTGCAGGATCGACATCGAGAAGGGTTCCGGGACCTGCGTGGTCAAGGGAACCGCCGCGGCCGTTCGTCTCGGCGTGGCGGCGGTCAGGAGGCAGATCGAGGAAGGCGACGGTGGCCCAGGTGGGTTCAAGCGGAAGAGGGAGTCAGAGGACGAGCCCATCGACTCGGCCGCCATGTACGGGCAAGAGCTCGCGGCGCGAGAGGAGGACGACGAGCCGAAGCCGCCGCCGATTGAGCCGGACTTTGGCCTCTCCGGCGCGCTCGCCGCGGAGACCAACACCGTGCACGGCGTCACCCTGGTGTACACCGAGCCGCAGGAGGCGAAGAAGCCGACGGTGCGGTGGCGTCTGTACGTGTTCAAAAACGGGGAGCTGCAGGGGGACCCGATCAAGATCTACCAGCGTTCGTACTACCTCCTGGGCCGGGAGCGCAAGGTGGTGGACATTCCCACGGACCACCCGAGCTGCAGCAAGCAACACGCGGTGATCCAGTTCAGGGCGAGGGACGTGATGGACGACGACACGGGGGACATGACGCAGCTCGTGACGCCGTACATCCTGGACTTGGACTCCACCAACGGGACGCACCTCAACGGAGAGAGAATCGACCCGAGGAAATACTACCAGCTGCTGGAGAAGGACACGGTGGTGTTCGGGCAGAGCACGCGCGAGTTTGTGATCCTCAACGAGGACAGCACGTGATTGTTCATCTTATTCAATGTTGCGATGATCAAATGGTTGAATCATGGTTTAGTTATCCCAGGACATCTGCGCGTAAGGGTCAGCCTCCTGCTGCGCGGGCTCCTGCTGCTGCGGCTGCCCTTCCTCCTTCGCGACGAGGAGCTGCCTACCCTCACCCTCCCCGTGCGCCCACACGACCGCCTGCTCGTTCTCGGCGACTTCACCGCGGAGGATGGCCTGAGCCAAGGACGTCTCCAGCAGGTGCTGCACCGCGCGCTTCACCGGCCTCGCGCCAAAGCTGGGATCGTAGCCAGCCTCGCAGAGCATCTGAAGCGCCGACTCGTCCACGCGCAGGCCAATCTTGCGGTCCTTGAGCCTACCGCGCACGCGCTCCACTTGCTGCTCGACGATCTTTCGTACCTGGCTAAAGTCCAGCGGATCGAATACGATGTACTCGTCGACGCGGTTGACAAACTCCGGTCGGTAGTGCCCGCGGACAGCCTCCATCACCCTCTCCCTCCTGTGAGCCTTGGCGCCGTCGCTGTTGTCGTCCATGCCCTCGAGCACGAACTGCGAGCCGATGTTCGACGTCATGATCAGGATGGCGTTCTTGAAGTTCACCACCCGTCCCTGGCTGTCCGTCACGCGGCCGTCGTCCAGGATCTGGAGCAGCACGTTGAAGACGTCGCCGTGCGCCTTCTCCATCTCGTCGAAGAGGACGACGCTGTAAGGCCTGCGTCGCACAGCCTCCGTGAGCTGGCCACCTTCCTCGAAGCCCACGTAGCCCGGGGGCGCGCCGATGAGCCTGGACACCGCGTGCTTCTCCATGTACTCGCTCATGTCGATTCGGACCATGGCCTCCTCCGAGTTGAAGAGGAAGGTGGCGAGCGTCTTGGCGAGCTCCGTCTTGCCCACGCCGGTGGGACCGAGGAACATGAAGGACGCGATGGGGCGGTTGGGATCGGACAGACCCGCGCGCGAGCGTTGGATAGCCTCCGTGACTGCCTGCACCGCGGTATCCTGGCCGACGACGCGCTTGTGCAGCTCGGCGGGTAGGTTGAGGAGCTTCTCGCGCTCGCCCTCCTGGAGCTTGGAAACCGGGATGCCGGTCCACTTGGAGATGATATCGGCGATGTCCGCCTCGGTGACCTCGTCGCGCAGCAAGTCGCCGCCCTGCGCCGCCGCGGCGTCCATCGCAGCCTCCGCCTCGAGGAGCTCACGCTGCAGGTTCATCAGGCTGCCGTACTTGAGCTCGGCGGCTTTGTTGAGGTCGTAGTCGCGCTCCGCCTGCGACACCTCCGTCTGCACCGCGTCGATCTCCTCCTTGAGCTGCTGAACCGCCGCCAGCTTGGCCTTCTCCTGCTCCCACTGGGACGTGAGCGTGTCCTGGCGGACCGTCAAGCCCGCGAGCTCGGAATCCAGCCGTTGCAGACGCGCGGACACGTTGCTCTGGTCCGTGGGCCTGGACCCCGCGGGGCGGCGAAGCGAGAGCTGCTCCATCTGAAGCTTGAGAATCTCGCGGTCGATCTCGTCCAGCACGGTGGGCTTGGACGTGATCTCCATCTTGAGCTTAGCCGCGGCCTCGTCCACGAGGTCGATGGCCTTGTCGGGGAGGAACCTGTCGGCGATGTAACGGTCCGAGAGCACCGCCGCCTCGACGAGCGCGTTGTCGCTGATGGAAACACCGTGGTGAATCTCGTACCTCTCCCTCAAGCCGCGGAGGATGGAGATGGCGTCCTCGACGGATGGCTGGTCGATGAGAACCTTCTGGAACCTGCGCTCCAGCGCGGGGTCCTTCTCGATGTACTGGCGGTACTCGTCGAGGGTGGTGGCGCCGATGCATCGGAGCTCGCCGCGGCCGAGCATGGGCTTGAGCAGGTTGCCCGCGTCCATACCCCCGCCGCCCCCGCCGCTGCCGCCCGCGCCGACGACGGTGTGGATCTCGTCGATGAAGAGGATGATCCCGCCGTCCGAGTCCGTCACCTCCTTCATCACAGCCTTGAGCCTGTCCTCGAACTCTCCGCGGAACTTGGCGCCCGCGATCAAGAGGCCCATGTCCAGCGACATCACCCGCACGCCCTGGAGCGAGAGGGGCACGTCTCCTTGCACGATCCTGCGCGCCAGTCCCTCCGATATGGCGGTCTTACCGACGCCCGGTTCGCCGATGAGCACGGGGTTGTTCTTGCTCCTTCTGGAAAGGATCTGGATGGTTCTCCGGATCTCGTCGTCGCGGCCGATGACGGGGTCGAGCTTACCAGCCCTGGCCTCCGCGGTGAGATCCCGCGCGTACCTGTTGAGGGATTCGTACTTGCCCTCGGCGCCCTGGTCGGTGACGGTGGTACCACCCCTGAGCTTGATGACGGCGTTCTTGAGAGCGTCCTCGTTGAGGCCGAGCTCCGCCATGAGCGCGTTGCCGACGCGTTCGTCCTTGCAGATGGCCATGACGAGGTGCTCGACGGCGACGAAGTCGTCGCCCATGGCGGCTCTGCGGACGCGCGCCTCCTCGACGAGGGCCTCGAGGTGGCGGCCCAGGACCTGCTGGCCGCCGCCGCTCACCTTGGGCTGCCTGGAGATGAAGCGATCGATGAATCCGACCGCCGCGGAGGGGTCGACGCCAGCCTGGGTAAGGATGCGGAGCGCGAAGGAGTCCTTCTGCTCGAACATGGCCTTGCACAGGTGCTCAGTCTCCACGATCTGCTGCTGCGAGTTGGTGGCGATCTCCGGCGCCAGCACGATCGTCTCCCACGCGCGCTCGGTGAACTCGTTCTGCGAGATCTTCTTCGCGCCGCCGTCCGCGGAGACACGGACGGCGACACGGGAGCGAAGCGGGCGAGACGAGGGGCGAAAACCACTGGATCTCGCCACGTTCGCGCCGCGACGGACGACGGCCGAAGGGGCGACGCGACGACCCACGACGGTCGTAACCGCGGTCGATGCCATGGCGGGCATCGTGATCCTCGACACACGCGCGCGTGCGAGGGTAGTGTGCGGAGGAAGGGGCGGAGAAGGTCGGGGTAGACGACGGTACGAGCCTGGTATCGATCGATGTTGGCTGACTTTTAAAATTTCTGAGCGATGAAACACTCCTATTGGCCGAGGGGGCGCACCCCCGTCACGCCCTCTTAGCCTTGGACCTCGATGACTCCTTGGCGAATTTGCGCTTGGTGAAGTAGGTCTGGATCGTGGCCCTGAAGTTCCCCACGCCCATGACCACGAACAGCGCCCCCGCGCACGGCGCCTGCCACTCGCGGAAGAACGTGCCCCCCACGACGCCAGCCTCGGCGGTGTGACCCAGGCGCTGGAGCCACTCGCCAAAGTAAACCTCCCCGAGGCCGTCCAGCAGGTCGTGCTCCCTCGCCACGGACACCAAAACGCTCGCGCCGAAGTACACTTGCATGATCTGTAAGCCAAAGAGCAGTGGGTAGAGGAGCTTGAGCTGACCCGCGTTGCCGCCCATCTCGCCGCCGGCGACGTCCATCGGCGACGCCTTGCCCATGGCCACCCTGGTGTACAGTCGGAAGCGCTGGTACCTATTCTGCGTGAGCATCACCACCCCTTGAAGCGCGGTGAAGACGAGGAACCGCGACATGTAGTTGAGGCACGCGTTGGACTGCACGTCCATCGTCAGCACGACGAGGCACATGCCCATGCTGTAGTAGTGGTGGTTGATCCACCACCGGCGGATCCTGCTGCCGTTGCACCTCAACACGTTCTCTCTGAGCGCCAGGGCGGCGTAGAAGAACAGCATCCAGCACCAGTAAAACTGCACCAGCACCGGGAACACGGTGACGAGGGAGAACCAGTTGTTACTGGCGCCCGCCTCGACGCCTTTCTGCCGTTCGCGGTTCAGGTAGAGCAGCGCGGTGGGCCACGCGACGTAGGTAAACGTGGATCTGTCCCTGAAGGAGTAGTACTCTTCTTTTATCCGAAGCCTGTTCTCCTGCCGTTGCGAGGTGACATCCACGGCGTTGCCCATGAGCAGGGAGAGGAACTTGCCGTTGCGCGGGGGCTTGAGGTAGCCGTCCAGCGCGCCGGCGGGACCCGCGCCCTTCATCACGAGCTGCGCCTGATACAGCGAGCGCTCCGCGGCGACGCGCTCGTCGGATCCCTGGGGCAGGCTTTCCACGGTCTTTGTGAGTCGCTTGAGGGAGTCGTTCAGGGAGGTGAGGTCATCGCAGGTGCTGCGGAGGTTCATGTCGAGCTGCGCGACGCGTCCGCTGATTGTGTGTATGCGCTTCTCGAGGTCTTTAGCCTCTTGCGCGGCGGAAGGGGCGTCGTCTGTCGCGAGAGTTGGGAGGTGGGGAGGTGAGTTTTTCAGGGTTTCACTCGACGCGCGTTCGCGACGGTGCGGTGCGTCGAAGTCGAACGGGAGGGACGCGGACGAGAGACGTACCACTCATGGCGACCAAACGTGGAGCAAGTGCGCTCGGTTGCCGATGATAGACCGCGCGCCTCTGTTTGTGAGGGGGTTTCCTCCGCAGATCCTGACTCAGCGCTTTTTCTTTTCAGCCTCGCGAATCGATTAATCAGTTTCGGGAGCACCGGTGGGCCATGAGTGGGTTCCACGCCGAGGATGGGTACACCGGGCCGAGCATGTTCGGCCAGGACGGCGCCATCGTCGGTGGCGTCCGCAACAAGCTCACCTACACGGCGACCGAGGAGGACAAGGAGCAGGCGAGGCGCACGGTGGTGGTGATTGGCCTGAGGTGGCTCCTCTCGCCGGGGTTCAGGGGCGACGACTACAGGGACGCCATATTCCCCGCCGAGGTGGCGCAGTGGTTCGAAGAGCAGATCGGCCCGGTCAAGGCTGTGCACTTCAAGCCCCCGGTGCAGGCGTGGGTCGAGTTCAAGTCCGCGGCGGACGCCGCCGCGGCGTTGGATCTGACCGGCGCCGCCTACCCTCGAAAGTGCAAGCAGTCACCGGGCGGCAGGCTCAAGGTGTCGCGAGCGACGAACCAGGAGCTGGTCCGCGGCGCCAGGGACCACCTACGGACCTACCACGTGCTCATACCGGAGAAGTTCCTCAAGGGAGAGCTCGCCGCACGCGACGACGGGGACCCAAACACCGCCCCTCCCGCCGTACATGAAGATGACGAAACCGAAACCGAAGCTGAAGTCATCGCCGCGATGCGCGACGCTAACCCCTATTACGACGAGGACATGGCCCTGTACGAGGCACACCACAGACGTGAGTTACGGGCCGAGTTCGAGACGCGGGCGCGGGAGCGCGCGGATGCGGAGGCAGTCAAGCGGCTGTTCCGCGGAGCGTCGACGGGCGACGTCGACGCCGTCGAGGGTGCGATGTGGGCGGGTGCCGACGCCGACGCGGCCAACCCGTTGGACGGGGGAAGGACCGCGCTGCACTACGCGTGCCTCGCCGGGGAACGGGCGGTGGCGCAGGTGCTCGTGGAGCACGGAGCCAATCCTAGTGCGTTGGACGGTGGGGGATCGACGCCGGCGGACGCGTGCTTGTCGGGGGGCAAGGACCAGCGGGGCGAGATAGCCGGCGACCTGGAGCTGGCGAGGGCCGCGCACGCCCACATGGCGACACTCGCGATGGAGATCAACGCGGGGAGATACGACGTGGACGAACCCGGCACATCGGGTTCGATGCCGCCGCTGCACGAGGCTGTCGCCGCTCGTAAAGGGGCGCTGACGCGGTTCCTGTTGGCGCAGGGCGCGAGAGTGGAAAAGACGGGGGGATCCGAGGGCGATACCCCGCTGCACATCGCCGCGCGCACGGGCCAGGAGCGGATGTGCAGGCTGCTCGTGCTCAGAGGCGCGGCACCGGACGCGGTCGCGGCGGGCGGGGACGGGGCCACGCCGCTGCACGAGGCGCTGAGGGGCGTGAAACGTAACGGCGCCAAGGGTGCACACGCGAAAATCGCGAAACTCTTCATGGACGAGATGAAGCGGCTCGGACGGGGCGCGGAGGCGGCGGCGATCATCGCGGGCACGCGTGCTTAGTTTTTAAATCAGACGTATAGCCACATAGTTCCATACGCGCGCGGCGACCTCAGACCTCGGCTCGATAATGATGAAAGAATTCTTTTCTCAAATAAATTAGCTCGCAGTCCTGGTAGCCTCAACCTCGGCGGCGAAGTCCTCCTCCTTCTTCTCGATGCCCTCGCCGAGGTTGTACTTGACGAAGCGGCGGACGGAGATCTTTTCGCCAATCTCCGCGGTCGCCTCCTTGATGAGCTGCTCGACAGTCTTGGACGGGTCCTTGATGAAGGGCTGCTTGAGTAGCGCCTTCTCGTTGACAACCTTGCTGAGGCGGCCTTGGATGATCTTCTCGCGGATGTTCTCGGGCTTGGACACGACATCCTCCATCTTCATCATGACCTCCTTCTCGGCGGCGACCATGGCGGGATCCGCGTCCTCGGGGGAGACGTACTCGACTGAAGGGGAGGCGGCGACCTGCATGGCGATGTCGGCGATGAGCTCCTTGAACCTGTCGCCGCGCGCTACGAAATCAGTCTCGCAGTTGACCTCGACGAGCACGCCGAGGCGGGAGCCACCGTGGATGTAGGAGTGGATGGCACCCTCCGCGGCGACGCGGCCCGCCTTCTTGTCGGCGGACGCCATGCCCTTCTTGCGGAGCCACTTGACAGCCTCGTCCATGTCGCCGTCGCACTCGGTGAGGGCCTTCTTGCAGAGCATCATGCCGGCGCCCGACTTGTCGCGGAGTTCCTTCACAGCCTTGGCGGAGACGGCGCTCATCTCAGCCCGCGCGGATGTGCTGAACGCCCGCGCGGTGCTGAACGCACGGCCCCGGCTCGCGGTACCCGCCAGCGTGGCGGTCGCGACGATCGGGTCCTCCGCCTTCTTCTCCGCCCGGTTCTTCATCACCGAGTCGAACCAGCTCTCCACCGCGAACGTCACCTCGCCCGCGCGCTCCTCGCCCCCATCGACGATCTCGTCCGCGCCCGAAGGTGCGTCGAGCAGATCTTCGAGCTCCGCGTCGGTGTACCCGGCGCTGGACAGGGTGTTGATGGTCACCGTGGCGGACTGCGCCGCCGCCGCGACTTTCCTCGCCGCCTCGTCGCCGGTCCCGCCGACGACTCGAATCGATGACCCAAACGATGACCCACTCACGTCAGTAGTCCCCCCCTTTCCACGCACCTCCACGACACCGTCCACGCGCCTCCCGCCGTGCACGCCGTGCACAGTCACCGGTATCGCGAACCCTTCCGGCACCGTCACCGCCGCGTCGCCGCCGCCGGTGTACGCCTCAAAGCGGTGCAGGCGCTCCCCGAGCTCGGCGACCAACTCGCCGCCCGCCGTGTCCACCGCGATGCGCTCCTCGCCGTCGCCCGCGACGCCCCTGACCGTGACGTCCCCGCCGAGACTGCGCACGATCCCCACGCCGCTCACCTGCATCTGCTTATCCACGTGCACGCGCCCGCCGGCGGTGTCCGCGCGGAGAACGTCGCCGAAGAGTGCGCCCACGTCGAGGTCGCCGCCGAGCGTGTGCACCGTCAGCGTCCTGCCCACGAGCTTACCGACGCGGACGTCGCCGCCGTCGGTGGCGATGACGGCGTCGGCGGTGATGGTATCGGCGCGGACGGACCCGCCGGCGGTGTGTACCTTCAAGTCGGCTCCGCGGATGGACCCGAACCCGACGTTGCCGCCGCACGAGTCCACCCGCACCGCGGACTCGACCACCTGCGCGATGTGGACGTCGCCGCCGCCGGTGGTGACGTCGACGCCGCAGAAGCGGGGCGGGACGAGGCATCGCAGGCTGCCGCGGCCGCGTGGCTGCATGTCGGCCTGAGCATCGCCCAGGCCTTTGTAGTCGGCATCGGTCGGGGTTAGGGTAACGATGACGTCGCCGTCGGGGGTCGCGCGGGCGTCCAGCGCGGGCGGCGCGGGTCTCGCGCCCTCCCACGACTCCGCGGGTTTCCACGAGCCCTCCACGGTGATCGCCTCGTACTCCTCGCCGACCACCACGTCGACGTCGACGGGCCAGCGCGGGGGCCAACCGTCGGGCGCGGAGACGCGAAGCGTGGATCCGACGTTCACCTCGAACCGTCGGCGCGCGAGATCGATCGGCGCGGTGGTCATCACGCGGCGCGATGCCGAGAGGGTGGGTGCCGTCGCGGGGTACGCGAGGCAGCGCACCGCGCGCGCGAGCGCCGATGAGCGGCGGGCGAGCGGCGCCGACATCACGTGGGTAAGGTAGTTGGGCGCGCGATCGAATATGACGACGGCAAAGTTCAGTTCGTCAGATGTATTCTAAGAGTAACGCTTACCTCGATGCTAACGCTAGACTACGCCTCCTCCCACTCCGCCTTGACCCCCCTCGTCCCCTCCTCCTCATCCGTCTCCTCCTCCTTCATATCCACGTACTTGAACTGATCCTCGTCGAACACCCCCGCGCTCAGCGCGGCACCCACTCCCGCGGCGGCCAGCCCGCAGGCGCACAGGAGCAAGAACATTCCAAACTCGTTAGTATTACCGTCGCCGCCGGATCCGGACCGAACGGCGCCGATGCACGCGGGGACGATCGCGCACGCCAGGTTGATGCAGCACGCCACCACCCCACCCCCGAGTGACATCAGGTCGTTGGGGCACACGCCGGGGAACGACGCCCACGTGAGCTGGTTACAGAACGCGTACGCCACGCCCAACGTCAACACGAAAAACAATGGCGAGCCGCCGAACCCGAGCCCGAGGTGGGACGCCGCGATCGTCGCCGCGCCGCACGCGTACCAGCGTTGGCATCGCGCGAACGTGAAGTGGAACCGGTCCACCGCGACGCCGATGGGCACCGAGAGGATGCACAGCGCGAGCTCGGGGATCAACATCAGCATGCCGGCTCGATCGATCGAGTACCCGTGTTTTCGTTGTAAAAACCCGGCGCCGTAGAGCCAAAAGGGAACCACCGCGCCGTACATGCACGCGCTTCCCCCGGCGTACACCCAGAACTTAGTCGGAACCGAACGAAGCGCGTGCAGCGCGGCGCCCGCGGCGCTCAGTCCGTCCGGCGGCGCCGAGGACGCCGCCGTGGTCATCGCGCCGGGGTCCGCGGCGTCGCGAGAGTCGTTCTCCGGATGCTCACCGGATGCGCCCGGATGCTCCTGCCCCTCGGGAGGTAGCCCCAACGTCGCGTTCGCCCTTCCCGTCGCGATGCGATTCACCGCCACCGCGAGGGGTAGCGCGCACCCGGCCACCAGCGCGCACGTCCAGAACACCGCCCTCGCTCCGTCGCCGCCGTCGCCGCCGGAGTCCCGGTACACGATGGGTAACAAACCAAAGGCGGCGACCGACCCGAGCCTCAGGACGCCGTTGATGAACCCGCTGACGGTTCCCCATCGGCCCGGTAACAACTGCGGTATGAATCCCAGTGGGGTCATATCGACAGCCTCGTACACGGCCCCGGCGATGCCCCTACCCGCGAGGAGCGTCGGGAAGGATCCTCGCTCTGCTCCCACAGCGGCGACGAAGTTGCCGAGCGCCGAGACGATGCACACGCCGACGAAGACGACGACCGACGGCACGCCGCCTTGGCTCTTGGGCACCGCGCTGAGTAGACCGAGCAAGAGGGGCACGATTGACGACGGGAGAAAGTACATCGCGGTCATCGTGGAGTATCGCTCGGGTGTGACGTCGAGTTTCGGGTCGACGCGCAGTTGTTCCTCGACGACCCCAGGGGCGTCTCTGTTGAAGTGGTTGCACGCCATGACGATCGCGAGCAGTATTGAACATGCGACGCCCTTGCGCAGGTGCGGGGGGATCGGCGTGGGACGCATGGTACGACCCGACCGCGCCCTCCCCGCGCCTCGTGGGTGTGTCGACGGAAAAAGCGCGATGATGATCAACGCTTCGAGATTCTCGTATGGCCTTTGTTCGTCGGGTCACTAATATTGTTTTTCCGTTAACCCTCCTAACTGTTTGCCCATATGAAAGACGAGTAATTGTACCTCATCAGAAAAAGGATGAAACGAGCCTCGTCAGCAACCTCCCCGAAGCGTCACTTTTTGCTGCGCGGAATGGCGCTCCAACCCTTCGACCTTCCCGCGTCCACGCGCTCGGCCAAGCCAGGATCCATGGCGCCCTTCGGCAGCAAGGTTCCTCTGGCCGAGCCGTCGTGGTACCAGAACCTCAACACGCCGTACTACAACGCCAGCCACGTCGCCTGGCGCGCCAAGCTCCGCGACTTTTTCGAGAAGGAGGTTGAGCCGAGTGAGTAACGAAATATCCTCCCGCGCCCCAGATCCCGACGTGGACCGCGTCGGACGTGCCGCACCCTCTCGACCCGGGTTTGGCGCGCTCCAAACGAGCCGCGCTCGGAACACCATGCGCGCTCGACCCGCCTCCGCCAACCCCGAGCGCCACACGCGCGCGATGCGCCCCGAACCGGAAAAGGGTTTCGGCCGCCCCTCGAGTTTAACAACGCCGCCCGAGAGGTTTTTTGAGAGAATTGAGTCCTGACTTCGCCCTCCCTTCCCGTCATTTCCCACCATCTCGTCCTCAGTCGTCGACGACTGGGATAAGCAGGCGTCCCTGAACAACCACGCCGCGTGCGGCGACTACGTCAAGCGCATGTACGCCAAGTCCGCCCACTACGGAATCCTCCCCGCGTGCGTCGGCAAGCCCTGGCCGGCCAAGTACACCACAGCCGCCGAACCCGAAGGATACGACTACTTCCACGAGCTCATCAACGTCGACGAGGGCACCCGCGCGGGTGGCGGCATCGCGTGGGCCATGATGGGCGGCCTGGGCATCGGCATGCCCCCCGTCATCAACTTTGGCATCCCCGGCGACAGATCGCTTCAGGACCGCGTCATCAGAGAGTGCCTCGCGGGCGAGAAGATCATCTGCCTCGGCATCACCGAGCCCGGCGCCGGTAGTGACGTCTCTAACCTCGCGTGCACCGCCGAGGACAAGGGCGACCACTGGCTCGTCAACGGCAACAAGAAGTGGATCACCAACGGCATCTACGCCGACTACTTCACCGTAGCCGTGCGAACCGGCGGCCCCGGGTCCGCGCACAAGGGCCTCTCCATGCTCCTCATCGAGCGCGACTCATCCCCGGGCATCACCACGAGCAAGATGGACTGCATGGGCGTGTGGCCCAGCGGTACCACCTACATCGAGTTCGACAACGTCAAGGTTCCCAAGAAGAACGTCGTCGGGAAGGTCGGCGACGGGTTCAAGCAGATCATGTACAACTTCAACCACGAGAGGTGGCTCCTCGCCGCGCAGGCCGCGAGGATGGCCAGGACCTGCGTCGAGGAGTCCATCGCGTTCGCGCGGTCCAGGCGCACCTTCGGCAAGTTCCTCATCGAGCATCAGGCGATCCAGCACAAGATCGGCGAGATGGCGAGGCAGTGCGAGGGCCTCCAGGCGTGGCTCGAGAACGTCACGTTCCAGATGAACACAATGTCCAAGGAGGAGCAGAACCGCAAGCTCGGCGGGCACATCGCGCTCCTCAAGCTCTCCTCCTCCAGGGTCGCCGAGTTCTGCGCGTCCAACGCCATGCAGGTCCTCGGCGGCGCCGGGTACACCCGCAGCGGCAAGGGCACCAAGGTTGAGCGCATCTACCGCGAGGTCAAGGCGTACGCCATCCCGGGCGGCAGCGAGGAGATCATGCTGAACCTCGCCGCCGGTCAGTTTGGGTTCGTGACGCGCAGGGCGCCGGACCCGAGGGACAAGGTCATCAAGCAGCTCAAGGAGGAGCTCAAGCGCGTCCAGTCCAAGATGTGATTGATGAACACGTCGTATCGTACTCCACCACCTCTGTGTCAAGCCGAAACAAGGCGCCAATGTTGTAAATATGATTCATAAGACGATTTTATGTAACTGATTGTCCATATAAACAAATTATATTTACTATTAGTTCGTTTCCGTATGGGCTTTTAGGGAGATGCAAGTCCAGAAAAATGCCGCGGGTGTTTCACGTCGAGCCATTCTTTTAACGCCCGCGGCCGATGGCGACCACGGGCGACGCGAGGGAGGCGGAGCCCCTCCTGGGAGGGGGCGATACGGGCGCGCCCGCGTCGTGGTGGCACAGGGGTCGCGGCAGGGTCACCGCGCTGGTCGCCGGCGCGACCTTGGTGCTCCTCGGGGTGTGCGCGGGATCGGCTGGCGTGCCGGTGCTCTCCCGGCTGGGCGATTCCTCCGACGCGGCGTCTGCGCCGACGTACCCGGCCGCGGAGACACCGCCGCTGTTGGACCCCCTGGTATCGTTCAACACGCCGAGGTGTCGTCAGACGCGCGCGTCGCTCGCGCGGGTGACCAACCACGACGGCGACGTCGTGGTCATCCCCGAGCTCCGCGCGGTGTACGTGGACATCGTGAAGGCCGCGTCCGAGTCCATCCGCTCGGCGCTCGAGGACAACTTCCACGCCAGCTGGAGCGCCGACTTGGGACAGTACAAACATCCAGTCAGCGGACGGCCCCAGCGGAGCAGCACCAGTTACCTCACCGACGACGTCCTCGCCAACTACACCTTCTTCACCTTTGTCCGGGATCCCAACACCCGGTTCAGGTCGTCGTACGAACAAGCCATCTGCAGGGAGCGGTGTACGCTGTGCACGGCGCGGGGCGCGGGGACCATGTTCACGCCGACCATCTCGGAGATCACCGCGTTTCTCCAAGGTCGGCTCATGCACTTCTACGGCGACATCGCGCTCAGAGGGGAGCGGAGCGATGAGATCACCCTGCAGGAGGCGTGGGTGGATGAGCACTTCGAGTCGCAGATCTTAAGGCTGAGCGGCGCGACCAAGGACGGGTCGCCGGTGCCGCTGAATTTCGTCGGGCGGGTGGAGAGCTTCGAGCACGACTGGGCGCGGCTCATGGACCACCTCGGCGTGAAGGAAGGGGACCCGAGGCGGGTCACGCCCGGCCACCAGGAGCATTCGTGCGACATACCGGAGCGAGGTAAGGTTGTGCAGAGGCAGCGCGAGTCGCCGGTGACGACGCTGGAGAAGGTGGCGGTCGCGGCGCTGTACCACGACGACTTCGAGTGCCTGGGGTACCACAAGCCGAAGATTTGAGCCGTAGCGGGAGGAGATGCCATTAGGGCATCATTAGCATTCCACATTGTAGTAGCAGAGCCGAGTGCTTGCGTCGCAGACTTTTCACCCAGCCACTTCTGCCTGCTTTTGAGGCGGAGATTTATTAGGGGTTTGCGCACATCGATCCGGGTCGCGGGATCCCGATGGCTTCATGGAAGGATGGGTTGAAAGATCGCGAGGGGACGGTGACACAGCTCGCATGCGTCATGATGTCCTCCCAGATCCCGCCCTACTCCGCGGAGGTCTTAGAGGAGGCACGCAAGACGGCGAGGAAGTTCGAGGTTGGGTTTGTTAGCAGGAGCAAGAGCGCGAAGGAGTACGCGAGCAAGGTGGCCGCCAAGAAGGGAGATCTGATCAAAAAGATCCTCAACGGAAAGATACCCGAGGGGGTGCAGAAGGAGAACTACCAGGAGGCGATCGCCACCGCGGCGATGCTCGACAAGGCGGCGGCCAAGGCGGAAGCCGAGGCGAAGATCGAGGTGAAACCCGAGGTGAAGCCCGAGGTGAAGGTGGAGGAGAAGGTCGAGGTCAAGACCGAGACCGCGCCCATGGACGTGGATCCCCCGCCGCAGTCGACTGCCCCTCAGGCACCCCTCATCCAGCGGCAACCGTCCGACACCGCAGCCGCCATGGCGCAGGCTGAGAAGGAACCCCTCATCAAGACGATCCTTCGCAGGGTACTCGAGCGCCACGAGATCAAGTACCACCTCTCGACCCTGGAGCTGGACGACGCCAAGAAGAAGTATTCCGCCAAAGCTGCCTCCGCGGTGTCGCACGCGATGAAGAAGTACCACGAGCAGCTGGAGGCGAGGAACGCGAAGCTGCCGCCAGCGCAGCGCAAGCCTGGCCTCGGTGAAGCCGCCCTGATCGATCACATCACCAACGGGGCGCACAAGATGCTCGTGGCCAAGCTGAAGGAGGCGCAGGAGCCCAAACAGGAGACGCCGCCGCCGCCGATACCCAAGCCCGGTGACGCGTCGTTCGTGCCCGCCGCGCGTCCCCCCGGGATGGAGGGCAAGAACTTCGAAGAGTTGGTTGGGTACTGGAAACGACTGGGCGAGCTTCGGGTCGCGTACCTACCCCGGGTCAGGCAGACCCTCCCGCTGCTCCAGAAGTACGCCAGGGGCGCGGGGCCCGTGGCGGTGAACGCGGGGAACTTCGCCCGGATGACGGAACAGACGCTCATTCCCCTGTTGTCGCAGACGGCGGATGAGCCGATGATGTCGGCCAAGTTCACGGCGGACGAGCTCGCGGCGCTGGAGGGACACGTGAAGAAACTGGTGGCGCTCGCGGGTGGCCGCGGTGTGAACGAGGTACCCGCGCCGGCACCCGTCGCCCCCAAGCCGGCACCGGTGGACGAATCCGCGGGCGACAACAAGAGGAAGCGCGACGGTGAAGAGGGTGACGAGGAGGACGGGGAGGACGGGGAGCGAAAGCGGGCCAGAACGGAGCCCGAGCCGGAGCCGAAGCCCGTCCCGCGCGTTCCGTCCGCGTTCACCGGCATCACGTCGTGCGCGCCGGAACGCGTAGACGCGCAGCCCGCGCCCCCGATGCCGGCGTCGCTCGACGGTAAGTCGACGAAGAAGCCCCAGGGGAAGAGCGGGGGCGACGGCGTCGGGTGCCCAGTCGCCGTCGAGGACGGCGGGTCCGTGACCGCGGTGCTGTACTCGAGCGACGACGTTGGATACTGGGCGCCGGGTGGGGACTTACTGCGCCGCGCGCTGGAGGGGGAACCGTGGGGGGGTAAGTCCGCGGCGCTGTTCAAGTCATTCGACGAACTGAGGGAGATTTACGGCGCATCCGCGTGACCCGAACGCGTTATAACGTTCTTAATCTAATAGCTAGCTCTAATATGATGACGTCGACGACGACTGTCACGCCTGGTCCGGCACGTACGGCTTGTCCGGCGCGTGCATCCACACGTGGTCTCTCAGCTGCTGCGGCGAGATGCGCGTGATCTCGTCCACCTTGGCGCCCGAGCGGTAAAACGAAAACGTGGGGGTGAACCTGATGTCCTTGCCGGTGTCGGGGAGGGTGTCCACGTCCGCGAGGACGAAGTGCGCCTCCGGGTGCCTCCGTGCCGCCGCGCCAAACTCCGGGAGCATCATCGGGCAGTGCTTACACCACGCGGCGCCGTACTTGACCACCACCAGCGCGCCGTTCTTGCCCTTCTCCCACAGCGTCCGGCCGAACTGATCCTCCCCGCGCACCGCGCTCAGATTGCCGCCGGCGTCGGGCATGCCCCCGATCGCACCGCCCATCTTGGCGGCCATGGCGGACAGCACATCGTTCGCCGCCGCATCGTGGGCCGCTTTGTCAGCCATCGTGGTCGTCCGATCGCCGCGCTGTCCGATGTGAGGAAACCCTGAGAAAGCGTTTGCGGCCTCGACTGTCCAACACTTCACCGCGCACCGATGTCCGACATTGACTACGACGCGTGCCTCCTCGCCGCCGAGTGCGCGGCGTGGGCCGCCGGGGACGAGATCAAGGCGGCGTGGGACGCTGAACGCGATGTCGAGTACAAGGGTACCGTCGATCTGGTGACCGCGACGGATAAGAAATGCGAGGACCTCATCTTCGACATGCTCCAGGCCAAGTTCCCGACGCACGCGTTCGTCGGGGAGGAATCCGTCGCGGCGGCGGACGGCAAGCTCCCGGAGATCGGCGAGGGACCCACGTGGTTCGTGGATCCTCTCGACGGCACCACGAACTTCGTCCACTCGTTTCCCTTCTCGTGCGTCTCCATCGGGCTCGCGGTGAACAAAAAGCCCGTCGTCGGCGTCGTGTTCAATCCCATCTCCAACGAGTGCTTCACCGCAGTCGTGGGCGAGGGCGCCAAGCTCAACGGCAAATCAATCAACGTCAGCAAGGTGTCGGACCTCGGCAAGGCTCTGATCGGAACGGAGATCGGCGTCAGCAGGGACGCCGCCACCGTCGACGCCATCATGGGGAGGGTGAGAGCCTGTGTGGAGAACGCGCGGTCGCTCCGATGCTCGGGCTCGTGCGCGATGAACATGGTGGGCGTCGCCATGGGACGCCTGGACGGCTTCTACGAGATCGGGTTCGGCGGTCCGTGGGACTGCGTGGGCGCGGCGGTGATCGTGACGGAGGCTGGCGGGGTGGTGTGCGATCCCAGCGGGAAGCCGTTTGAGCTCACCGCCAGGCGGGTGCTCTGCGGCAACCAGGCCATCGCGCCGGCGCTGATTAAGGTGCTGAGCGCGATCCCGGACGGACCGCTCGAGCCGCAGAAGCCCTAAGTGTTGATTGGGCGTGTGAGATAGCTTGTGTGAGAGTATTAGACGCGTTGTGATTCATTTCGTTTCGTTGAAAGTGCCCGTCGGGCTCGTGCGTGTTTACTACGAGTGCTTCCCGACCCGTCGCTTCACCGCGCACACGCTCGTCTGCAGGAACGTCTCCAGCAGCCCGGCGCACGTGTACACCCCGCCGAGTAAGGCGCACATGCCGAGGATCCAGTCCAGCAGCGGCTTGGTCACCTCCTTCAGCACGACGCTCATCGGTGACACGTCGTAGGAGAACTTGATCATGGGCCCGTCGACGTGCTGGTCCGGATCGCCATCCGCGGATAGCGGAGGGTTGAGCCTGAACCTGTTGCTGTTGAACGTGTACTCGTACAGCTGCACAGCCTCGCCCTCGAGGGGCTGGAACTTGCGCGAGACAACCTTGAGGTAGTGCTCGTGCACCGTGTTGGGTTCGTCCGAGCTGAAGGTTGCCTGGTCCCCGGCGGCGAACCGACCGCCGAGGTCCTTCGGCACTCGGTTCCACACCCGTCGCAGGTTGCGGGGCACGTAGGAAGGACGCCCGGGGACGTGCTTGCCGAACGACAGGTGCTTGACCGTGTGCGTCATGTTGATCACGTCGGGGTTGAGGTTGTGCCCCATGGAGTGCGGGGTGACGTAGAACGCACCGGGCACGCGGTTCACCCTGAAGCTGCCGTCGATGACGCATCCGCTGGTGCGAATCTGACCGCCCAGCGACCTCGCCGCCCGAGTCATCTCCGCAGCCTTCATCCCGGCCGCCCGAGCGTTCGCCTCGCTGAACTCGTCATCGTACGACGACTCGGCTTTGGCGTCGGCGACGGACTGCACCTGGTCCAGTGCCTTGAGGGCGTAGGCGGCGATATCCTCGGCGGACCTCACGCCGTGGTAGGCTTCAAACTGGAGCTGCGGCTGCTCGACGACGGCGAGGTCCACGCTCGCGGCGTCGTCGCTCGCCGTCGATTTCTTTGACGACTTTGGAATATCCACGGGGTGTAACGAGCCGGCGCGGTACACTCGTATGGTCGGGAACGCCTGCACGTGCTGCTCCTTGCACAGATCCTTGTTGCTGTCGACGGTGCAGTCCACCGTCGCGAGGGCGGCCGCGAGTCGAGCGCGCTTGCCCCTTCGCAGCTCGCTTCGCACCAGGTCCGCGGCGTGCTCGTATATGGGCGCGAGCCTCTGGCAGTGCGAGCACCACGGGGCGTGAAACGCGACGAGGAGAACCTTATGCGCGCGAATCATCCGTTCGAACGTGGCGCCGGTTACCTCGTACGCTATCCTCCTGTTGCCGTAGTGGTCGAGATCGGTCGTCTCGCCGTACTCTGGCTCCCGCTGTGACTCGCGACCGGCGGACGCGTGCTCGACTCCGAGGTACCTGGACGCTCCCATGCTATGCTTGTATATGGACTCGCCGCTTATGTTGAAGTGCCTGGTGCCGAGGGCGTCGATGACGTCGACGGTGGCCCACTCGCACGACAGCGCGGGGAGCTCCAGCTTGAAGTTTATTTGGAACTTGGCGTCCTCGGTGTGGTCGACGGCGATGTCGGTCCTGGTGTTCACGGTCCACAGCACCCGCAGCTGCATGCCGAACAAGGACACGAAGAGGAACATGAGGACAATGGAGAAGATTCCGCCGAGGTACGTGCCCTCGGCGAGCTCTCTGGGCATTTTTGCGTACAGGTCCACGCTCTTGAGCGCGCCCCCGACGCCGTCCCGCCCCGAGGCGCCTACGGTGAAGCCGCTGCCTGTCGATGTTTTGCGCAGAAGTATCGGCATCGCGACGTCCTCACTTCACTCCCGCGCGTGCGTATCGCGCTCCCGCGCGTCTCGATAAGTGCGCGCGCGTGCGATACTCCCCGGGCTCGGTCGCACAAACGAGAGTTTCGTGGGGACGAGGTTAAAAGATGGGCAGTTTTTGGCCATGGATTATTATTGAAACCGCGGTCCTCACGGAGTCTGCTCCTCCAGCTTCACCTGAACCCCCGGCCGCACGCACTTTTCCCACACGTGCGCAGCCTCTTCCCTCGACGACGGCAACACCCTCCGGGCCATCCGTCCCTCGTTCCTCTCACCGACGTAGAACTTGAACATGAACGTGTTGCTCACCTCCGAACGCATCGACTCCGGCTTGGTCACCAGCGCCTCCACCTCGACGTCCACGACGGGACGCCCGCACGATGTCTGCGCCGAGTGCAGCACCCTCGCGCGCACCCTCATCAGGTCCCCGACCTCGACCGGCCTCAGAAAGTTCATGTCCGCGACGGAGTGGAACTTTGGCTTGGCGCCCCCGAACACGTAGGTGGTCGCGAAGGCCAGCTCAAACGCCCTGCGAAGGAGAAAGCCACCGAAGATGCGGCCGCTCAGGTTACGCTGCTGGGGCTGCGCCACGAACATGTTCTCCGTGCGCGTCGCGTCCATCGGCACGTCCGTCGCGGGTGCCAGCGCGGGAAGCTCCCGCAGCGCTCGAGCCGCCCGCGTCGCCTCGTCCACGAACAGTCGCTTACTCTCCGCCAGCTCGGGCGACAGCGCACCGTCCACACCGCCGCTCGTTCGCTCCAGCCGCATCCTCGCCTTCTTCCGATCCACCCGGCGCGCGGTGCGTTCGAACAGCGCCTTCTGTTCGTCAGTCTCCGGCACGAGCGGGTTCACCGCGGCGCCCTTGTTTGTCACCGAGTCCCGCGCGACGAACGTAAAGTCGGCGGTGAGGCTGGGTCCCGGCTCGTACGTTTTCTTCACGCGGTCTTCGGCGAATGGGTCGTACAGTCCTGGGTCTTCGGGCGCGTCAGGGTGGTCCCGTGGCCACGCCTCCATGCGAATGACGATGGACGACCTGCCGACCCACGCGACGGCTCCGGACAGGTTCATGTCCTCGGACAGTCGCAGCGGCCGGAGGAGTCTTACCCTGTCCACGGACGCTGTGACGAGGAGCTGGGGACGCGTCGCGACGTCCGCGTCGTCGCAGTGCGCGAACGCGATGTTACCCGCCAGCGAGTCGAGGTCCTCGAGTACCCGTCCCAGCCGAACCTCGTTCCAGGGGTTGCGGTACGCCTCCCTCACGTCCTCGTCATCCTTGAAATCGTACCCTACCGTGGTCCTGTGTGGGGGTTTAGACACCAGCTTCTCCTGGGCGAGCATGTTCGCGGGGTTCTGGTCGACACCGGCGAGCTTCGCAGCCCTGAGACGCGCGTGCCACAGCTTCGCGGTGACGGCGGTGCGCTCCCTCGACACCGAAGCCATGCCCCTGGTGGCGCCCGAAAAGCTCATCGTCGTTGTGACAACGCCTTGGTTGACATCGCCCACCAGCGCGGTCCAGCCGCGCTGGATAAGCGCCCGGCCGCCCGAACGACGCGCGCTCGATTTGAACACACTCGTGCGCATATCCTTGACCCGTCTGCTCGATGAAATACGCGCCCGGCGCGCCCCTGGAGTGGTCCGAGGCCGCTCATAAAGGTCATCATCCAAAAAACCGGGCTTGATTCTCCATCCTCATTGGTTCGAAGACGTGTTCCTGAAGAATTTCTCGGGGCTGACGCGGCCTCTGTCGGTCGCCACAGAGCGCCGCGCGCGTGTCGCACCTTGGGTGGAAAGAGCGCGTGGAAGCGTCCTCCGCGCGATATCCCCGCGCGCGCGCCATGTCGTCGGACCCATCCTCGTCGCCGCCCGCGACGATATGCCTGACCATCAAGAACCTCACGAAGCGAGATTTCACCCTCGGCGAGGTGCCCCTCGCGCTGACCGTGGGCGAGCTCAAGACTCAGATCGAATCGGAGTACGAGGGTAACCCCCCGCCCAACACGCAGCGCATCGTGTACGCCGGGGCGCTGCTCAGGGACGAATCCGCGGGCCTGGCGGACGTGGTCAAGGCTTCGGATCTCGAGCAAGCCGCGGTGGTGTTTCACCTGGTGCTCCCCGCGGAGGCGTCGTCGACGACGAGCACGCCCGCGAGCACCCCGGGCGTGACGCCGGTCCAGAACGCCGGACAGAGCGACACACCCGTCAGCGCCGCGCCGCCGGCGACGGAGCGCGCCGCGCCCGGGACCCCGCCGCCCGCCGCGCCACCCGCGCCTCGGGAGGATCATCCGTTCGCCGGATACAGGTACCCTTCGCCGCCCGCGCGGAATCGACCGACCCAACAACCCACTCCAACCCAGACGCCTCCGCAGACGCCGCAGCCCGTGTACCCGCCCCCGTACGCGGGACTCGGCGCGCACTCGCCGCACGTGCAGGCCGTGTACGCGTCCGCGTACGCCGCGGCTTTCAACGCGTTGAGCCCGGGCGGGACCCCGGCGCCCGGAGCGCCGGTGGCGGTGCCCGTGCCCGTGCCAGTGTTCGGCTTCGGGGGTTGGCCGGGTGCTACGGGTTGGCCGCCCCACGGGTACGGCGTTCCTGGGTACACGGGCGCGCCGGGGCAGCACGCGGCATATGGGCAGCATGCGGTCGTCGCGCCCGCCGCGCCGGCGGTGCGCGGGTTCGACCTAAACGACCCGGACGACGCGGCGAGGGCGGTGGCGCAGGCTGTCCGCGACGGGGATCCCGTCGCCGCCGCCGCCGCCGCCGCCGCGGCAGCCGCGGGGGGCAGGCCGGTGCACGTGATGCAGATCCACATCGACCTGAGGCTGATCATGAAGCTGGCGTTCGTCGTCGCGATGGCCTCGCAGGGTGCGACGCACGTGAGGATCGGGATCTACGTGGCGGCGGCGGTAGTCGTGTACCTGTTTCAGACTGGCGCGGTGACGGCTTTGCTTCGAAGGTTCGTTCCGGATATGGTGGACGATGGCGCGGCCGGGGGGATGGCCGCGGGAGGTGCCGCGGGTATCGGCGCGGGTGCGGCGGATGCGGCAGGGGCGGCGGGGCCACCCGCACGTCGTCGACCGCCGCCGGGGCCCAGGACGAACGCGGTGCTGCCCGGGATGCGCGACGGGATGCCTAGGAGCTGGGTGGGCGAGATCAAGGTGCTGGTGTGCGGGTTCCTGGCGTCGCTTCTGCCGAGCTGGCAGCCGCCGGAGCTGCACAGGCATCCCCGACCCGGGGCTGCCGTCGCCGCTGGGGGCGAGCGCCCGCATCAAGATTGATCAAGGGGTTGAGAAAGTTTCTTCCCTCAAGTTTTTAGCTAATTGAATACGATTCTTTTCACGCGAACGCGGTTACCCTCCACCTCCGAGGCTGTTCATGCCGGCCCTCGAGGCACCCCCGCTCTCCGACGCCCTGCTCGGGTGCCTGTGGTGCCCACCCCCGTTCATCTGCTTCGGCGAGAGCGTCAGCTGCGACTCGTTCCTGGTGAGAAAGTTTTCGTTGAGCGCGCCGATTCCCCGTCTCACGTTTTCCAGCCTATCCCCCCGCCGCTTCTCCGCGTACCTCTCCCACGCGTACCAGCTGATCCCCACCGAGTTTAGACTGAGCCCGAGCACGTTCGTCAACCCCCAAGACACCGAGAACGCGAACAGACCGGCCACCCCTTGCACCACGCTCTTCGTCCTGCCCACCACCGAGGTGGTCAGCGCGTCGTTGAGTTGCGTGCAGAGATAGGTGGCGTAGTTCAACACAAAGGCACTGGCGCACGACGTGATGAACGCGGCGAGGAACGCAGTCTCGGTGACGTGCGGGTAGCTCATCACCCCGGCGACCTCCCCGGTGAGGATCGTGATGGCGAACGACAGCGGCGTGGACCACAGCGAGTTGTACAGCAACAAGGTGAACGAATCGAGCTGCAGCTCATCTCCGAGCTTGCCCACCAACACCACGTAGCACGCGGTGCACGCCGCGGACGACAGCGCCAGCACGTACCCGAGCGGTTCGAAGTGCAAGTCCCCGAACCCCGCGACGAGTCCACCCACGGTCGTGACCCACACCGCCATCTGGATCCGCGTCGCCGGGACCCGCCCGCGAAGGATGTAGTCCAGAAGCATGACGAACGGCGTGGTGCTGGACTTTAGGATGCCGTACATGGGTATGTTCACCAGCACGAGCGCGGACATGTCCAAGACCAACTTGAGTTGGAACACCGCGGACACGGTGAACACGCGCTTGAAGTGGTCCACGTTGAACTTCCCGAGCTTGATGACGCCGAAGCGGCTCAGCGTGAAGATGGCGAGCACGGTGAAGACCGTCTGGCCGGAGACCAGGCTCGCGGGGTACCTGTACCTCCACACCTCGAATATCGCCTTGTTCAGGAACACGGACGCGACCGACATGGACCCGTAGAACACCGCGGCCCAGATCCCAGCCCAATTCCTACGATCCTTTCCCTTGGGGTTGTCGTGAAGGTCCTGCTTGACGCCGTTCACGAGCCCACCCATCTTCCCAGCCATCTTCTTAACCTTTCACCGTCAGCGTCGAAACGTCTCGATCCTCCTCCTCCGCGCCCCTTTTGCCCGACGCCCCTTCACCGCACAGAGGCTAAGCGTGCACACCCACACCTAACCCACGAACGGAGTGAATCACCGACGTCCCAGAGGTCGTGCTCGGCCCTGGCGCTTCTATCGTCTGGCCGAGGGTTCGAAATCTTGACTTGACCTCGCACCCAAAAACCTCGAAATCGTATAAGCGGCCAGGGATTATTTCCAACTGTTTGCTCGTGTGTTTTCTTTGGATAAAGTGTCTAACTAAGGTTTAAAATAATGCTATTTCGAGTTTATCTAAGAGTTACTACGCCACTGCACCCATGCAGTGCAAAAGTTGTCTGCACGTGCCCGCCAGCTCCTCTGACCCGGCGGTGTCCACCGCGCGTCTCAGCGCGCTCCTCACCTCCGGCACCGACTCAGCGAGCGCCTCGAGCATCGCGTCGTCCCCGGCGATCAGCGCCGTGACCAGACGCGCCGCCGCCATCCTCACGCCGTCGTCCAGCCCGTCATCCGACAGCGCCGCAGAAGCCGCGCCGACGAGGAGACTCGCGTGTCTCGCGTTAGCCGACCCAGTCGCCTTCACCACCTCCTCCGTGGACACATCCGCGGTGTTCAACGACGTCGTGGCGATCGACACCATGGCGCACTGGAACGCCGCCGCGCGAGTCGCGTCGTCGGCCGTCGTCTTCGCGACGGCTATCCGGGCCAACGCCGGAAGCGCCTTGTTGGCGTACGCCGCCGCGGCTTCCGCGTCACCCGGGGGCCTTCGAGCGACCGACACGAGGACGTTGGCGAGCGCCAGGCGGGCCTGGGTCGACGCGTTCGGGTCTTTCGGGGAGGTCCACGCCGGTGCGTCGGTTCCCGCGAGCGCGGCGAGGATACCGTCGAGCGTGGCGCTTCGCCTGGGCCGGGAGGCGCGACTCTTCGAGGACGGTACCGTCTCGTCGTCGTCGTCGCCGTCGAGCTCCGTGATGAGCGGCTCGTGCTCCACCGATCGTGTCTCCCGCGTCGCGAGTGGATCGACGTAGATCTTCGCGAATGACTTCGCCATCGAATCGCCCGTCTCGGTGGGCTCGAGGAGCCCGCCGTCGCGACGCCGGGGCTCATCCGGAGAGTCATCCGGAGAAGAATCGTCCTCGAGCTCGGCGCGAATCAGCGCGGCGAGAGTCTCCATCGCGCCCATCTGCGTCTTCTGCGTCTCCACGTCGTTCTCAGCGACGACCCTATCGCCGAGGACCCCGGTGACACACGCGCGCGTCGACACCGGGGACGCGTCGGGTGAATGCGCGGGACACGCGTCGACGCCGCGGAAGGCGAGCGAGGAGCAGAGCGAAAACATACACGCTCGAGCCGCTGCGAGCTCGTCAGCCTCGAGCGCCGCCGCGAGACGTGTCGCGCGTGTATCCGCGGCGGCGTCGGGGTGCGCGCGGCCGTGCAGCTCCGCGGCGACCCTGCGCACCTCGTCGCGCTCGCCGCCCCGCCCCTTGGAGAGCGCGCGGTCCAGTAGCAGGTCGGGAACCGAGGGAACCTCGTCGCAGAGCAGGTGGTCGTCGTCCCAAGCCTCCAGCGGAAGCGTTCGCAGCAACAGAAGCGGCGCGAGGCGACCGAACACCTCGTGCGTGTTCGCCGACGTGTTGAACACCGCGGGTTGTGACGTCATGGCGGCACGCGCGGCGGCGAAGGTCTCGCGGCACGCGGGCGGCTCCCCGGTTCGGGAAGCCAGCGCTGAGGCTGCTTTTATAATAACCGCCACGCCGGGGTTCCGCAGCGCCGACGCCGCCACGCCGGCGGCCACCTCCACCGCCTGGCCCTCAGTTAGCGTCTCCGACCATCTCCCGAGGATGGACATCGCGCGTGATTCATTCGCCGGGTCGTCAGTCACCGCGCTCGTCACGCGGATATCCCCCGGGTGTTTATTCCCCGCGTCGACTTCGGAGGCTAATCCAACCGGGCTATGAACGCAGGCTATGAACGCGTCCAACGCCGCGCGCGCACCCATCGTTTCCGTCCACGCGCGCATGGCGTGCACCGCGCTCTCACCTGCGGCGCTCCGCTCCCGATCGTCCTTCGCGGTTAAAGCGCGGAGGAGGGGAGGGAGGACGTCCTGGATGCGGAGCGCGGAGAACGCCGCCGCCGCGGACTTTCTCACCGCGAGCGCCGGGTCCCTCAGCGCCTCGAGCAGCGCGTCGGTCGCCGCGGTGACCTCGGACGCGCGCGTGTCCGCGCCGGTGATCGCGAGTACCTCCCGGAGGACCGCGAGCGCGCTCCGCCGTGCATCCTCCGCGTCGTGGCCGCACGCACGAAGCACGCGCGCGAGGCCCGGTCGAGCGCCCGCGCGCGTCGACTCACACGGCTCAGCCGCGACGAGCGCGGCGGCGAGCGACGCGAGTCCCGGAGCCGCCGGCCCGCCCGTCGCGTCTTCCAACAGCGGCAACAGCCCATCGAGCAGCGTAGCCTGCTCGGGTCCCCATCCGCCGTGTTCACTGACGAGCGCGGCGCGTACGATCGACGCGGCGAGTTCCTGCGCGGCGGCGTTCTTCGACCCGAGCGCGGGCGGCAGCGACGCCGCCGCCGCCGCCCTCAGCGCCCGCCTCGCCTCCCCGTCGCCGCCGCCGTCGCCCGCGGCCAGTCCAAGCTGCCCGACGAGCAGGCCGGCGGAGATGAGCGCGTGCGTGAGCGTCTCACTCGCGGTTCTATCTTCAGACGAGGCTGCGACGGCGGCCGTGTTCAACCACCGCGACAGGCGAACCGCTCCGACGTTTCCGTCGTCCTTCCCGCCGTCGTCCCCGCCGTCCCCATCCCCCGCCGCACCGACGATCCCGTCCAGCCCACCCTGCACCGCGAGCAACGGCGCCCAGTCCTTCCACGCGCCGACCAGCGCGGGCGACCACGCCTCCGCGTCGCCGCCGGTCGCGACGCGTTCGATGCGCTTCGACGCCTCCCTCGCTGCCAGTCTCGGCGCCGCGCACTTGACCGGCCACCACCCTCCCACGGCGTCTGTCACCGCCTTTAGGTGGGGCACAGCGCGCCACAGTGCCCTGTGGTCCACGACGGCGAGCCTCGCGGTGATCGCGAGCAGACAGTCGGCCGCCTCCGCCTGGAGACGGGTCGGCGCGTCGCCCTCGTTCTCCGCGACAGTCGCGAGCAGGCCCGGCGCGATTAGATCCGGCGAGCACGACGGGGGCATGCCGTCCACGAGGGTCACGGCGGCATGGCGGAGCGCGATGCACGCGGCGAGCCGAGGGCGCTTCGGCGTTGACGGTGTGCATCGAGACGCGAGGGCGGCACCGACTCGCGCGGCGCATTCGTCCCCCGCGCCTCGCGGCGACGGGGCGAGCAACCACGCGACGATTCGCAGGGCGATCTTCCTGGACTTGGCGGTCGCTTCGATCCCACCCGCGACGCCCCCCGCGGGACGGACGATGTGTTCGAGCATCGGATCCACCACGGGATACGCCGTTACCGCGCGCGCGTCGTCGACGGCGGCGACGTCGGTTCCAAGAAAGGCGGCGATATCGTCGAGGGCGTCCGCGAGCTCTCGCGCCATCTTCGTCGCGGTTTTGCCGCCACCGCCCGACGCCCCTCGATCGCCGCCCGCCGCGCGGAGATCCATCGCGCGACGCAGCGCCTTGGGCTCCTGGCATCCGAGCACGACTCTAAGAGCGGGTCCGAGCCGTTTCAAGGGCTCGACCCGCTGCGCCGCCTCCTCCATGGCGCCAAGACTATGGCTTCACCACCGCCGCTCGCTCATCGTCTTCTGGTCCAAGTTTTTCGAGTCCAGTCAGCTCGAAGCGTTAGGTATGCGAGAGCCGGCGTTCGGCCGCGCGCCACTCACAGACGCGCCGATTTGACGTCGGTTGAGCGATGGCGGCGATTTTTGCATCATACACAGCGCCGTCGTCGATCCGCGGGGAGCTTCATCGGATCCGACGTGCGAAGGCTGCGCCGCGCTCCGTCGCGGTTCCGGCGGTTCCGGCTAGAAAAGATGACATTACCCTCGTGAGGGCGAACCTCTACTCGGGGCTCCCTTCCCGTGCGTGGAGGGGTCTACTCAGGCACCGCCGCGTCCACAGAGCTCCCACGCCGAACGCGTCGGATGCGGCCAAGGAAGATGGGGAGGTCGAGCTCTCCGACGGGGCCACGCTGGACCACAAGGCTGAGCTCTCGGCCGTGGTCAAGTTCGCGGTGCCGCTCCTCGCCACCAACATCGTCACCCCGCTGCTGACGATGACGGACACCGCGTTCGTGGGCCGGTGCGCCGCCGACAGCGTCATCCAGCTCGCCGCACTCGGCGTGTCCACCCCGCTCACCGACTACACCGTCTCACTCGCCGCGTTCATCCCCGCCGGCCTCACCAACATCATCTCCAACGGAATCGCCAGGGGCGAGGGCAAGACGAGCCTCGCGTCCAAGACGTACGGCGCCCTCATCGTCTCCATCACCCTCTCCACCATCGTCACGATCATCCTGAACGTGTGGCCCGAGCAGCTCCTCACGATGTTAAAAACCCCGCCCGAGGTGATGGCCACCGCGATTGAGTACACACGGATAAGGTCAATCGCCATGCCGGCGGCGTACCTCACGGCGGCGGCCTACGCGGTGCTGGTGGCGCGCAAGGACACGACGTCGCCGCTCGCGTGCGTGTGCGTCGCCGCGGTGGTTAACGTCGTGCTGGACTGGATCGCGGTCGGGGTGATGGGCAAGGGTGCGGCTGGCGCGGCGTGGGCGACGACGGCGGCGCTCTACGCGGGATGCATCGCCATTTGCACGGTGCTCAAGCGCAAGGGATTCACGGATGAGTTCCCGTGGGGGCAGTTTCGGTGGAAGGATCAGTTGGCGCCCATCATGGGGTTCGCGGGGCCCATCACGTTCCTGGTGTTCGCGCTGTTGTCCATATACACCACGCTGATCATCATGTCGAACTCCCTGGGCGTGACGGTGTCGGCGGCGCATCGCATCGCGGGAAACGTCTTCGCCGTCGCCGTCCTCTGCGGCGATCCGCTCATCCAGGGTGGCCAGGCGTTCATGCCGCGGTACCTGCTGCCGGAGGTGCCGCGCAGGTTAGCCGCGCGGAAGATGGCCGGCTTGTTGCAGAAGGTTGGGGTCTTCACCGGGTTCAGCGCGTCGAGCATGTGCGCTTTGGTGTGTCTCTTCGGGGGCGCCGCGTTCACCAGGGACGCCGCCGTCATCGCGCAGCTTCGCGTGGTGGTGGTGCCGGTGTGCGCCGCGGTGGTGACCAACATCGTGAGTAAGAGCATGTACGGGGTGACGGTGGCGGCGAAGCAGTTGGGGTTCCTGGCGGCCATCACCGGCGTCGGCCTAGCCGGTTTCGCCGGAAGTCTGTGGTGGTTCAAGCACAACCTGGTGGGTTCGGAGCTGTATTACTGGATGTGGTGGGTCGTGGCGGGGTACTACGGTCTGGCGATCGCGGCGATCCAGGTGAGGTCGTTCGGTGTCCCAGGGGTGATCAAGGGGTCGTTCCACGACGATCAAAAGGACGTGATCGCTCCCGCTGCGGCGTGAATGAGTAGACTACTTGTACGTTGTCGTGCCATCTCAGATTCGAGTAAAACGCGTATAAATGTGAACCTTGGTGTAATTGTGAACAACTCCAGTTCCGCGGGCGCCGACCGGGCGGGTTAGGGAACCACGTCTTCGATTCAGGCACCTCTATTCCAGAGCCGCGGCCGGAAAGGTTCGTCGGCGTCGTACGTCATGTACGCGTCGAGGTGGCTCACGCTGGTGCTCTCCCAGTTCGTCATGGTGTCGTCCGGCACCCTCTACCTCTTCCCGGTGTACAGCCCGATGCTCAAGCACAGGTTGGACCTGACGCAGGAGGAGGTCAACTTCGTTGGGAGCGCCGCGCACTTCGGCGCGTTCTTCTCGGTGTTCGGGGGTTTCTTCTACGACGCGTTCGGGCCGCGCGCCACGCTCACGCTGGGCGGCGCGCTCAAGCTCGGCGGGTTGACGACGATGGCGCTGACGATCCAGGGCGTCGCGCCCCAGAGCCACCGCTTCGCCGCGTTTTGCGCGTGGGTGTTCGGCACGGGCTGCTCCACGTCGCTGACCGCGTCGCTGGGCGCCAACTACGCCACGTTCAAGGATCACAGCCTGCACGGCCGGCTCGTCGGCCTCATCCTCGCCTTCTTCGGTTTGAGCAGCGGGATCCTATCCCTCGTGTACGACGTCTTCTTCACCTCGCCCGTGTCCTTCGTGTACTTCCTGGCGCTCTTCGCGGGGGGTACGGACCTGTTCGCCGCCACCCTCGTGGGCTCCCCGAAGACACTCGCGCTCCCCGACGAGGCGGAGAGCGGCGGGGAGGGACGTAACCTGCCCCTGGGCGGCGTGGGCCCCGCGCCGTCTGGAACGCTGGGAAAACTCTTCGGCGCGGCGGACCAGGACGCCAAGCTCTCCCGCGGCCTCACCTTGTGCGGCGCGGTGGCGGTTCACGTCGCGGTGAGTGCGTTACTGATCCAGTCCGCGAACGGCGCGGCGGCGGTGACGGTGACGTGCCTGCTGGTCACCGGCGCGCTCATGTCGGCGCAGTCGTGGTCGTTGCTCGGCGGCGGCGGGAAAGTGGTGTTCCGGCGTCACGAGATGGCCAACGTGGACCCGCGGTCGCACGCCGCGAACAAAGCCGCGCTGGAGGGATTCAGTCCCGAGAAGCTCCCGTTCCTGGTCGACTTTTGGTTGTTCTTCACCGCCATGATGCTCGGCATCGGCGCGGGGGTGACGGTGGTCAACAACCTGTCGCAGATGGTGTCGGCGTACCCTTCCCTCGCGCCCGACGCCGCCGCGACGTCCCGGTCCCTCATGAAACTCCTCGCGTGCACCAACACCCTCGGGCGGCTGGCGTCCGGGTCGTTATCCGATAAACTCGCGCACAAGGTCGGCAGAGTGCAGTTCACCGTCTACCTACTCGCGTTGATGGCGCTCGGTCAGTTTGCGTTGGCGATTGGTTTAGGCGGGACGACGGCGCCGATGTTCGGTTTGGTGGTGGGCGTCGTCGTCGTCGGTTGGGCGTTCGGCGCGCTGTTCTGGGCGACGCCGCTGCTGGTCATGGAGCTGTTCGGCCCGAAGAACTTCGGCGCGAACCGCGGGCTCGTGGGCCTGTCTCCAGCGATCGGCGGGTACGTCATGAGCACGGTGATTGCCGGTCGGGTGTACGCGGGGAGCGCGGGGGTGGATAACAACTGCGACGCGGGCGCCGCGTGTTACAGAGCGACGTGGTGGTTCAACACGTTCGCGGTGGTGGGTGCGACGGGGATGATGTGGTGGTTGGCGAGGCGACGGGCGCGGGGGCGCGGGATGGGGCCGGTCAGTTAGAACGTCGAGCGACGAGTGGCCTTCGACGGTGCCGAGTGTGAAACAACTCAGACGAACTCACATCTGGTTTTGCCAAATGAATCGCATTTGCCCCATTTGCACCTCTTCGCACCTCTTCACCTTCGAGAGCCCCCGGCTTTCTGGCTCTCGGCCCAATCAGAATGCGAGAAGGCTTCCCGTAAATTTGGCCGCGAATTAATTAACCCAAAAAGTCCCATTGGTCGAACCCGAACCGCGACGCTTCATGGACTTTCGGTGGGCTCGGCCGCCCCCGAAAAAGCGCGAAGTGATCCGCGGAATCTCACTCCGAAGTACACACGCACGGTACAGTCAAGATGGCTGCTATCGCCATTTCCACCCCCATCGTGGCCAGGGCCCCCGTGGTCGCCCGCCGCGCGCGCGTCACCGCCCGCGCGGCCGTCGCGCCCGCCGCGAAGCCCGCCGTCTCCATCGGCGCTCGCACCATGATGTCCGGCTCCCGTGTCGAGTCCCGCACCATGCAGGTCGCCTCCGGCCGCAAGGCCCTCGTCTGGTGAGCACCCGGTACCCGATAAAATCATTTCACGGCGCACTGTGGTATCTTCCCGTGTGGGTAGAGAGTCTCGCGCGTCGCGTAACCCCCCGTCCGCCGGCGTCGGCCGCGGTGCTTTTTCGGGATCGTCAAAAACCGGAGGGTTTGACACGCCGCAAAAATGCACAGGCAAACGCAGCGAGATTGATTCATTCTCAGACACTGACCGACCCACCCACCCGTCCTTCTCTGTTCAGCAACGCGGGCGGTGTCCAGAAGGCTGCCCCCGGCGAGGCCAAGAAGGTGTTCGGCCTCAACCTCCCCGAGAACGAGTCCCTCTCCTTCCTCATCCTCGCGGGTGGCTCCCTCGGTTCCGCCCTCGGGTTCGCCGCGCTCCAGGAGGGTGTGTTTCGCATCCCGGGTTTCAAGTTTGGCGCGTGGATGACCATCCTCACCACCTTCACCTACTTCCTCTGCGGTGCCCTCGAGATGAAGCTCACCGGCGACTCCCGCAAGGCGTCCTGGAAGAACTACGGTATCCTCTCCGTGTACACCTACGGTGGTATGGCGTTGACCAACTACGCCCTCGCGTACCTCAACTACGCCACCCGCATCGTGTTCAAGTCGGCGAAGATCATTCCAGTGATGGCCTTCTCCGTGCTCATCGTCGGCAAGAAGTACTCCTGGAAGGAGTGGTTCTCCGCCGCCATCCTCGTCGCGGGTATCGTGCTCTTCACCCTCGGTGACGTCGCGTCCTCCCCCGCCTTCGCCCCCATCGGCGTCGCCCTCATCGGCGGTGCCCTCTGCGTCGACGCCATCTGCGCCAACTTCGAGGAGAAGAACTTCTTCCGCTGCGAGAACCCCTCCACCACCCAGGAGGTTCTCTGCTTCGCCTCCCTCATCGGTACCTTCTACGGTGCCATCCCCTTCCTCGCCTCCGGCAAGGCTAGCCTCGCCATCGCCCACTCCATGCAGTACACCCAGGTTGTTCCCATGATCATGGGCTTCTCCGTCCTCGGCTACTCCTCCGTGTCCTTCATCCTCTCCCTCATCAAGTACTACGGCGCTACCGAGGCTGAGATCATCAAGTCCCTCCGCAAGGTGCTCTCCATCGTGATCTCCTTCATCCTTTTCCCCAAGGCGCTCAACTGGAAGTACATCGCCGGTTTCGCCGCCGTCCTCGTCTCCACCGCCTACACCTTCTACCTCAAGGGTGAGAAGAACAAGGCCAAGGAGGCCGCCAAGGCTGCCTCCGCCTAAGCGTGTTGACGTGATTGGGAAAGTTTAGGAAACTCGTGCAACGGGAGCGGGAGGATGGACGGACCATCGACCGCGAGTTGCACGAGCGCACGCACGCCGCATACTTATTAACAAATTCTTTAGCACCACGCTCGCGTGGCGCAGTAGCGATTAGCGCCTCGCACACTTTGTGATCAAATAATAATCAAAGGTTGAGAAATTTTGCACGTCCTCGCCCGGTGTGGTCCCTCGGCAACCTACGCGCCAACCTACATTTATCGAAGGAACGCGTTGGTTCGATTTCAAGCGATGTGAATTATTGAATTCCAATGATTGCTAAGTAATTTTACTCAGGCTTGGGTACTTCGCGGGACCACACTGTCCTGTTCCGCACCCAACCGATTCGCCAAGATCATGAGAACCCTCCGTTCAACCGCCCCTGCCACCGCAGCGCTGCGGTGCATAAAAGAATAGTATTATGCTCTGCGTAGTATGTCTAAGATGTTTCTTCCATGAAGAACCCGCGTGCTGATAGATAAATATGCGCACGGCGCTGATGAGCTTCCTTCAACGCCGCGCCGACACGATTCTAACCGTTCCAACCGACTCGTGAAATTTAGGCCGCGTCGAAGTCCACCGGGTCAGACTTGAAGCCCTGGAACAGGAGGACGGTGATGGCCTGGAGCGCGGCGATGGGGAAGAAGAGAGACCAGCCCCAAGAGCCACCGGAGACGGAGAAGAAGTAGCCGGTGAAGAAGGTGGAGAGGGTGGACGCGATGGCCGCGGCGGTGTTGGTGATGCCGAGCATGATGGACGCGTACTTGGGGGACATGTCCTGGTGGCCGCAGAAGAGGCCGGTGCGCACCCACGCACCCATACCGAAGCACACGGTGAGGAGGGACATCACGGTGATGACGGTGGTCTGGGTCACCGCCTCGGGGGGGGTGGAGTTGACCACGAGTCCGACGAGGGCGAGGCAGACGGCACCGCCGCCGAAGCAGAGCGTCTGCGAGAGCTTGCGGACGTTGGTGCGGGTCATGCCGTTCTTCTCCCAGCCGTCGGCGGTGGGCGCGACGATGGTGGTCACCGCGACGGTGGCGAGGTAGGGGAGAATGGAGAGGAAGGAGGACTTCGCGAGGGTCACGTTGAGCGAGGAGGAGAGGAAGGAAGGGAGCCACGCGAGGAGACCGTAGGAGAAGTAGTTCCAGGTGAAGTGCGCCGCCATGAGGGCCCAGAAGGACTTGTTCTTGAAAAACTTGCCGATGGGGATGGGGGCAGCCTTCTCGCCGGCGGCCTCCTTGGCCTCACGCGCCTCCTTCTCCTCGGGGGTCTCGCGGGCATCGGTGGTCTTGTCGTTCATGTAGCCGATGCCCCACCAGGCACCCCAGATGAAACCGAGGACACCGAAGAGGTAGAACACCGCGGGCCAGCCGCCGAGGAAGAGGATGATGGGGGGCGCGATGATGAGGCCGGTGAGGGATCCGACGTCGAGGCCGCCGAAGGTGGCGGTCACAGCCTTGGAGCGCTGGGAGCCGGGGATACCCTTGGCGAGAACGCCGGTGGCCGCGGAGGGCGCCACGCCCTCGCCGAGACCGACGAGGAAGCGGGAGACGAGGAGCGCGGTGAAGGAGAAGTTGGCGCACGCGGGCGCGATGAGGGTACCGAAGGACCAGAGCATCACACCGGCGAAGAGCACGATCTTGCCGCCGTACTTGGCCGCGAGGTAGCCGCCGGGAACCTGGGTGAAGGCGTAGCCCCAGAAGAAGGCGGACTGGACGAGACCCTTCTCGACGGAGGTCCAGCCGAAGGACTGGGCCATGGGCACGATCGCGACGGACATGTTCACCTTGTCAAGGTTGCAGAGCACGAAGGCGCAGAACAGGGCGAAAACCATGGACCAGCGCTTCTTCTGGCCGCCCTCGGTCATGTCGAAACGGACGTCCTCGGGGACGGTGTCCGCGACGACGGGACCACCACCGCCGGCGGTGACGACCTGGGCGTCACCGCGCTTGGCCTGCACGACGGGCGCGGGGCGCGCGACGGCGGCGATCGTGGAGATACCCATGCGCACGGCAGATTTGCCGGGGATCTGAACAGCCGGAACCGCGGCGGCGCGGACGGTGCGAACGGAACCGCGCGCGGATGCGCGGGCACCGGTGAACACGGCAGCCTTAGCAGGCATAGCCGACATGACGAAGGACATTTCTCACCGACCTATGCCGATCGGCGGTCGTATGATGTGGAGTGATCCGCCGAATCGCCGCCGTCTGGGCTTTTAATGAGAAAAGCAAACCCTGTCGTCATCCACAAACCCTGAAACGTTGGTTTATTTGATCGGGCATCTCTTTTCGGGTTTTAAATCCCCAAAAAGGACGCGGGGCGAGCGAAAAGGAATTTTACAATTTCAGAAAGTTTCAAGACTGGTTTGCACACAGAGTCCAGAGTCGGTTACGAGTAGAACCAAAAAACGACGGTTGGAGGGCCATTTTGCGGCTCGAGCCTCTTCGAATTGAGTAAAGGGCGAGACACGTGTGTGACTGTGAGACACCGAGTCGGGGATTCTAATCCAAAACCGGATTTTTGCCTCCCTTCCCGCCCACCGGGGGAGGCAAACAGGTTGTCTTCGCACACTTTTGGTTCGGACTCGGCGCTGGATCGCCAAAAATTACAATAAACGTGTTGCGACGAGCCAGCCAGCTAGGTCTGCCACTCTGGCCTCGGGAGCTCCGCGTCCTTACTTTTAGTCAAACGCACGGCCGTGACCGTCCCGACATTCGAGGGTACCGACACGCGCCGCCCGAGCCGCCGGTCAGGAGCCTGTCCGTCGCCACTTCCCTCGCCGTCGACGCTTCCCGACCGCTTCCCACCCGTCGTCCCCCCGTCGCCCCCACCCACCCGTTCGTGCGTCTCCACGCCGAGCGCCGCGTCCGCCGCCATCGCCGCCCGCTGCGCCAGCGCCAGGTCAGCGTCCGTGGTCGAGTGGTCCACGAGACGCACGAGGTCGAACGGCGACGACGACGCTAGCCCTTTCGAAGCCTCGCGAGCCTCCGTCGCCAACGCCCTGAGCTCCTTGACGAGTGCGCGCGCGTCCGCCTCATCCCTCGCCAGTGCGCTCTCCCGCGTTTCGTACGTCCCGCACCGTTCCTGCGTCGCCTGCAGCTCCCTCAGCAACGTCAGCACGAGTGCGGGGGAGCTTCTGCCCGCCGCCGCCGCCGCCGCCGCGGCTCTCTGTCTGCTCCCGTTCAGCTCCCAGGACGAGGCGTCGCTGCCGAGCTCGGCATCGAGGAGCGCGGCATCGCCGAAGGATGTCGTCGCGCCGTCGGTGACGCGCTCGCCGTCCGCCTCGGCCGCGTCGGCGAGCAACTGGTCGAGACCCGCGCCGCGCCCGCCCACAGGCTCGTCCTCGTCCTCATCGCCGCGCAAGATGCCGAGAAGCGTGGGCATATCGCGGACCCTCGCGCGTCTGCCCATGCCCTCCGTCCACACCAGCGTGTCCGGCCCGATCTCGCCATCCTGCCACATGGTTCGGAGGGACCACAGCTTCGCTTGGAGCTGCGAGGGGGGGAAGGGTGGGAGGTCAGCGAGGGGCGACGCGGGGCGCTCGATATTTCCTTCGGGCGCTCCAAAAACAACAACGGATCGGCCCTTCGGGAACCCGGGCTACTTCGGTGATGACGCTTACCGGCCGCTCGTCGCCGTAGAACCATCTACACTCCTCCGGTCTTTGCACCCACGGTGGTATCGGCGACGCGGGCTCCATCGCGCCGGCCGGAGTGGGGAGCGGGGCGAAAGCTCACGGCGATTTGTTAGAATCCCAACTGTCCAAGAAAAAAACTTGCTAACTGAACTCAAGGGGTGTCGTAACCGAAGTCGTTCGTCTCCCCGTCGAACCTGTCGTAGTGCCTAAACCCCCGGCCGCTTCCCCCCGTGAACGCCGCCTTCATCGCGCTCACCAGCTCGGCACCCCCGCACGCGGCGTACGCGTAGTACCCTAAACCCCCCGCGACGACTACGAGCGCGACAACCGCCGCCGCCATCGTCCCGCGGAAGACTCTCTCGCCCGAAGACCCTCTCGCGCCGCGGACCGTGTCGGGGTCGCACGTCTCGCTCAGCCGTTTGGGCGACCCCGGGTTCGCCGCGACGCACCGCTTCACGCAACTCACGTCGCGCCCGGCGTCGACGAAGAACAGGTCGCCGGCGCACTCATCCGTGACGCACCCCGAGCCGTCCGCCGCTGACCTCGCGGGCGGATCGCACGACACGCGGTCGCACCCGTCGGCGCGGTGCTTCCCGTCCACGCACTCGCGGTAGCACGTCGTCGCGGCGTGTCCTTCCTCGGGATCCTTGAGAGGCACGGCGATGAACGACCCCTCGGGGCACGTCCTGAAGTTGCAGTCCGCGGCGGTCCACCCCGTCTTGCACTTGCATGTGGCAAAGTCGGGGGAGGTTACGTCGGCGACGCAATCGCCGTTGTCGGAGCATTCGCCGTCCGTCGCGGACGGGCACACGCCTTTTTTGCGGAATGACATTGAATACTCCATGGGCACCGTCCGCGCGGGGTTGTACAGCGCAGCCTGCCACTTGGCGCCCCTCATCTGCGCGGCGCACAGCTGTATCGAGTATTCCTTCGACCGCGTCTCCATCGTCACCTTGAACGTGTAGTTATCCGCGGACGGGAACGCGGTTCGGTCGTCGCCGTGAAGCAGCAACAAGACGGGTCTCTCCGGGCGCCAGTAGTAGCTGCTCTCGTCGCGCGTGTACTCGGCGCTGAGCACGAGCTCGATCTGCCTCTTGCTCTCGCGAACGTCCACCGCGGGAAGCATGAAAAAGTCGTAATCCGCCGCGCCCAACGTGCCGTTGACGTGCCACCCGTCCTTCGCCGGCGTGAGCCCGGAGTACTCCTCCTCGCATCCCACGCCCAAGTAAGGCCCGAGGGGGCCGGTGTCGCACCGGCACGCGCGCGTCCCGTTTTGCGCCACGACGCACTCGCCCCGACCGCTGCAGTCGCGGGGGCAGTCGTACTTCCGCACGCTCACGGTGAACTTGGACGGGGAACCGGTGCCCGCGTGGACGCCCGCGTACCACGTCCCCGCCACGAACGCGACGTCCCCTTTGGTCACGGCGACCTCCTGCGTCGGATGCGTCCCCGACACAAAGTCGTCGGGGAGATCGTGGTGTCCCCATCGAGAATCGGGAAGGGTCTCGTGCCTCAGGAAGAGCCGCGCGCTTCCGCCGTCCGTCTCGTCTCTCTCCATCGTCACCGCCACCTGGTAGTCGTCGTCGGTGATCTCGAACCGGTAGAACGCCCACGAATCCGCCTCCAGACTCACGTCCTCCCACGTCTTTTCCTTGGACCCGGCGGGGACGAAATCTATCCTCGAGCCGCACGAGTCAAACCCGAGTTCGCTCGGCACGTCGTCGTGCTCGCTCCCCTCCGGCTTGACGAACGTGTGGTCCTCGTACGCCTCACAGACGCACTCGCCCGTCGCCTCGTCGCACCGTCCCGGAACCTCGCCCGCCGCGCCCGACACCGCCGAGCACACCGTCGCGACACTCTCGGTGCCTTCACCCTGCGTGAACCCGCCGGGGCACTTCGTGAACATGGAACGCAGCTCGTACGACGTGACGTGGTCGCCGTACGCGGTGACACATAGGTACACCCCAACCGCGTTTGTATGCGCCCAACGCTGTCGTTGAACCGAGAGTTGCACAAAGTCCCGCGACGAGCTCGACACTTCGCGAAAGTCCCATCCTAACGTGTTGCCCGTCGGGTAGCGGGCCGCATCGCTGGCGTTGTAGAACATGCCGTAGACGTCGGGGTCCCCGTCGAGCTGCTTGAGCTGTAGGGAGAGGTAGTTCCAGTCGCCGACCGCGGGGGTGGCGGTGTGGTAGCACTTCCACGTCGCGGACTCGAGGTTGCCGCTCTGCGCTTCGTGGGAGGCGAGCGTCTGGGTGTCGAGGCCGACCACCGGCACCTGGCACAGTCCGCCGGTCCAGCCTGACGCGCCCGCGGCGGGGCGTGGGTTATCGCACGAGCACGTGGAGTCGGGGTTCAGGGTGCCGTGACCGGAGCACGGAGGCGGTGGGGCTGCACGCGGAGGATGGGAGTGGAGGAGTCGCGTCAGCCGAGTCGAGATGGAATGCAGAGCCTCAGTATCGGATCTGGAGGACTTAGGCGGGGTTCGGCGGGTCGGGGAAGGGTGCGTACCTTGAGACCGCGCGGGCGGGACCCCTGCGACGATCAAGACCGCCACCAGGGTCAGCAACCCCGGTCGTGTCATGACGACGTTCTGCCTGCGGGTGTGTCGGAGTGCTTTCGACGATGATGCAACATCGATCTTTTGCTCTTTTTGCACACCTACAAGTAATTCAATCTCAACTTTGCACAGGCAAATAGTGACAGTAAGCGCATCAACATCGCCACGTTAAGCACAAACTATTAGCAGCATAACCGTGATCGCTGTTGATCGCGTATTCGACATTTTTGAGTGAATCGTGTGGGTGAAACTCAAAAACGATCCCGTCCACCCGTTGCGCGACGCCTTCGCGACAATCGCAGAAAATATATATATTGACTGCGCGCCCCCAACGCCGGGAAAAGCAAAAGGGCTGGGCGACACCGCGCGGAAAATGACCGCGGAAACCCAGCAGGCTAACGAGCCGTACGAGGCGAAAAATGTCCTCATCACGGGTGGTGCCGGGTTTATCGCGTCGCACGTCGCGATCCTGTTCGCCAAGAAGTACCCCCAGTACAAGGTGCGGCCCGCGGACCCCATGGGAGCGCGCTACCCCCCGCGCGCGCGGGCCCGAGAGGCGTCGCGCGCGCCTCTGATCCAGTAGAAGTCCCTTCTGGGTCGCCAACGAACGGCCTATGGACCCGAACGCGCGCGTAACGCTCCGCGATCTCTAGCATCTGTCCACCCACTCACCGTCCTTTTTCCCCACGCCGACTTCAAACGACAGGTCGTCGTCGTCGACAAGCTCGACTATTGCGCCAACCTGAACAACCTTAAATCGATCTCGGGGCTGCTCAACTTTAAATTCGTCAAAGGCGATGTCGGATCCGCCGATCTCATGACGTACGTCATGAGGTCCGAGGAGATCGACACCGTGATGCACTTCGCGGCTCAGACCCACGTGGACAACTCCTTCGGCAACTCCTTCGAGTTCACCGAGAACAACATCCGCGGTACCCACGTTTTACTCGAGACTGTCAAGACCCTCGGCACCATCAAACGGTTCCTCCACGTCTCCACCGACGAGGTCTACGGCGAGTCCTCCTACGAGAACAACGAGGCCAACGTCGAGGCGGCGTCTCTGCTGGAACCCACCAACCCGTACTCCGCCACCAAGGCGGGCGCCGAGATGCTCGTCATGGCGTACGGCCGCTCGTACAACCTCCCGTACATCATCACCCGCGGCAACAACGTGTACGGCCCGCACCAGTACCCGGAGAAGGCCATCCCCAAGTTCATCATGCTCGCGCAGAGCGGCGCCACCATCCCCATCCACGGCGACGGCATGGCGACTCGCTCTTACATGCACGTGTACGACGCCGCGTCCGCCTTTGATACCATCCTGCACAACGGCGCCATCAAAGGGGTGTACAACATCGGCGCGCACGAGGAGCGCACGGTGCTGTCCGTCGCCCAGGACATCGGCCAATCGCTCGGTAAGGACATCTCCAAGACGATCGTGCACGTCTCTGACCGCAAGTTCAACGACCGCCGCTACTTCATCGACTGCAGCAAGCTCCACGCCCTAGGCTGGTCGCAGAAGGTTTCGTGGGAGGAGGGACTTAAGGAGACCATCGAGTGGTACACCAAGAACGGTCAGGGCAGCGGGTACTGGGGTAACCTCAGCGGCGCGCTCGTGGCGCACCCGACGGGGGGTAAGCCCACGCTCGAGGGCGAGGTGTATCAAAGCCTCGAGGAGATGATGGCGGCGCAGGAGAGGGGTGGCGAGGAAGGGAAGGGGGAGAAGAAGCCCATGTTCCTCGTCTACGGCCGCACGGGCTGGATCGGCGGTAAGCTCGGCAAGCTCCTCACGGAACTCGGCCACGAGTGGTGCTACGGCAGCGCGCGTCTGCAGGACCGCGTGGGCGTCCAGGACGACATCAAGCGCTCCAAGTGCACGCACGTCCTCAACGCCGCGGGCGTCACCGGCCGACCCAACGTCGACTGGTGCGAGGATCACAAGGTGGAGACCATCCGCGCGAACGTCATCGGGGTCCTCCAGCTGTGCGACGTCGCCCTCGAGAACAACGTCCACGTCACCAACTTTGCCACCGGGTGCATCTACAAGTACGACGACTCGCACGTCATCGGCGGCGTTCCGTTCACCGAGGACGACGACCCCAACTTTGGCGGTTCGTTCTACTCCGAGACCAAGTCGTACATGGAGATGATGCTCAGGCACTACCCCAACGTGATGCAGTGCCGCGTGCGCATGCCCATCGACGGGGACCTTCAGAACCCTCGGAACTTCATCACCAAGATTGCCAACTACGCCAAGGTTGTCGACATCCCCAACTCGATGACGGTGCTCGAGGAGTTTGTCCCGATGGCGGTCGAGGGTGCCATTCGCGGCCTCACCGGCGCGTACAACTGGACCAACCCCGGCGCCATCTCCCACAACGAGGTGCTCGAGCTGTACCGCGACTACCTGCACCCCGAGTTCACCTGGGAGAACTTCACGGAGGAGGAGCAGGCGGAGGTCATCAAGGCTCCGAGGTCCAACAACACCATGTGCGACAAGAAGATCCGCGCCGCCTTCCCCCAGGTGCTCGGCATCAAGGAGTCCATCATCAAATACGTGATGGAGCCAAACAAGAAGGCCGGCATCAAGGCGCCCATCAAGCGGGAGATCAAGTGAGGAGCGAGTATATTATCGTTATTGAGCTAGCGGGGCACACGTCGCCCGGACGTTTTTAATCTCAGCTGAAAGCTCGGATTTCGTTTCGTCGCTGCCAAGAATGACTGATGGATAAAATTTGCTGAGTCGGCTCGCTGTCGGCTGGCCGAGCGCCGGCGCAGTTGCCGTCACACAAGCACGCGCAGCACCCACGCGCGACTCACGCCTCGTGCGAAATCGAATTCGACCCGCGTCGTCCGCGTCCCGTCGCCCCGCCCACCCCTCCGATAATCGAGTGAAACAAGATGCTCTCCCTCGTCGGCGCTCAGCCACGTGTTGCGACCAGCGCCGTCTCCCTTCGCGGCACCCCCGTGAAGTCATCCGCGCGCCCTGTGCGCGTCGCCGGTCGCGGGCCCGTCACCACTCAGGCATTCTTCGGCGGCTTCGGCGGTGGCGGCGTCCCCAAGGCGAACGGCCAACCCATGCTCTGCATCGACTGCGGCTACATCTACCGTGGCGACTTCGACGGTCTTCCCAAGGACTACAAGTGCCCCCAGTGCAACGTGGGCAAGAACCGCTTCAAGGTGGTGGAGCAGGCCGGTTCCGCGTACTCCAATCTCGCCGCGCAGAAGAAGGCGAACAAGGCTGCGGCCGCGAAGGCCAAGAAGGGCAAGGGCCCGAGCCCACGCGAGCTGGCGCGTCAACGGATGATCGAGGCCCAAGAAGAGGCAGACGCCAAGAAGGGCCGCGGGTTCTTCGGCCGCTAAGCGTGGGCTCCTGTACTAACATAGCGCAGCGAACACGTTCGCTCTCTCATTCTTTTTATTACCAAAAACAATACTCTTAATCGAGAACCTTCGACACGATACCGGCGCCGACCGTGCGGCCGCCCTCGCGGAGCGCGAAGCGCAAGCCTTGCTCCAGTGCGATTGGGGTGATGAGCTCAAACACGGCGGTGATGTTGTCGCCGGGCATGACCATCTCGGTGCCCTCGGGGAGGGTGATGGTCCCGGTGATGTCGGCGGTGCGCATGAAGAACTGGGGGCGGTAGTTGCTGAAGAAGGGGGTGTGGCGGCCGCCCTCTTCCTTGTTGAGGACGTAAATCTCAGCCTCGAACTTCTTATGCGGGGTGATGGTACCAGGCTTGCAGAGCACCTGGCCGCGCTGCACCTGGTCGCGCTTCAGGCTGCGCAGCAGAAGCCCGCAGTTATCGCCCGCCTGACCCTGGTTGAGGGACTTCTTGAACATCTCCACGCCCGTCACCGTCGTCTTCTGCGTCGGCACGATGCCGATGAGCTCCACGTCCTCGCCCGCCTTCACGATACCCTGCTCGATGCGGCCGGTCGCCACGGTACCGCGACCCTGGATGGAGAACACGTCCTCCACGGGCATCGAGAACGACTTGTCGAGCGCGCGCTCGGGGGAAGGGAACGCGTCGCACGCCTTCATCAGCTCGAGGATAGCCTCCTTGCCCAGCTTGTCGTCGGTGCCCTTCAGCGCGTGCAGCGCGGAGCCGCGGATGATGGGGATGTTGTCGCCGTCGAACTTGTAGAAGGAGAGCATCTCCCGCAGCTCCATCTCCACCAGGTCGATGAGCTCCTCGTCGTCCACCATGTCAACCTTGTTCAGGAAGACCACCAGGCTGGGAACGCCGACCTGGCGCGCCAACAAGATGTGCTCGCGCGTCTGCGGCATGGGGCCATCCGCCGCGGACACCACCAGGATGCCGCCGTCCATCTGCGCGGCACCGGTGATCATGTTCTTGACGTAATCGGCGTGGCCGGGGCAGTCGACGTGGGCGTAGTGGCGCTTGTCGGTCTCGTACTCGACGTGCGAGGTTGAGATTGTGATGCCGCGAGCCTTCTCCTCGGGAGCCTTGTCGATCTGATCGAACGCGACGACCTCGGCGCCGCCTATCTCGGCGAGAACCTTGGTGATGGCGGCGGTCAGGGTGGTCTTGCCGTGGTCAACGTGACCGATGGTGCCGATGTTGAGGTGCTCCTTGGTACGGGAGTTCACATCGTACGCGCGGGCGGTGCGCCAGAGCGCGGGGGTGGTCTGGCGCCAGCCGGCAGCCCTAGACGTACTGCAATCCGGGAGGGGGGAGGGAGGCTGCGGTCAGCGCGTGCGGCGAATTAGGGCGCTCGAAAGGTTTGGCACGACGGATCTGTGTCGCAACGGCCGCGTGGCGGGCTCGCAGGCGACACGCGCCCGCGGCGTCGCGACGCCCGGCACGCGATCGCCCCCCGGCCACGTCACGTGGAAAACCCATAGGACGGGGAGGATTATGCAGATTATCGCCGAAACGACGCGTTCGGCGTCGCGACGGCACGCGCGGAGGTCCGGGAGGCGACCGGGGACTCACCCTTGGTACACCGGGGCGGCGGCGCGTGCGACCGTGGTCGCGAGCCTGCGGAGAGAGGAAGACATCCTTCCCGTGTCCGGTCGATCGCGGCTAAGCAATGACCGCCGCGTAACGGTGATCGCTGAACAGCAGCAGGCCAGCCGACTCTGCTCGGTCGAGCGGGCAGTTTCACTTTGAAAAAAACAGCCGTGCGCGCGCCACAACAGGCCGCACCAGTCGCGGACGGGACCGAAGGAGATGGGGTCCGACAAGCGTAAACGCCCGACAAAGTCCTTGAACGACGACTTCGACGATGCGCGCACCGGCCGTCGCGGAAGCGCCAAGGCGGTGAAGCGGGAGCGCGCGAGTGCGGGATCAGCCCGGGGAAGGGCCCCTCAGCCTCCCGCGGAGATCGAGGTGGATGACGCGCCCATCGAGATCGACGACGACGATGACGTGTTCCCGGACGAAGATCCCGACCCGGTGGCGACGGTACGCGCCCGTGACATACCGCCGAACCCACCGTCGGGCCCCGATACACCCCGACACCCATCCCTCCTCGTCGTCTCCGGGGGTGCCAACCTCCCACGCGGTACAAGACGCGCGCCTGACCACCCGCCTCCCAACCCTCCCAACTCACGCAGGCTCAGCAGTACATGTCGCAGCTCGAGGGTCTCGCGACGCAGCCTAACGTGCAGAAGCTCTCCGAGGAGGTACGCGCGCGCGGGCCCGGTTCAACCGGACGACCAGCCAGATCCGATTTCGAAACCAAAATATGGGCACCCCGACTCACACTTTCCCCATTACCTTCGTCAACAGGAGAAACACAAGCTCGTCTCCGAGGTGATGCGGTACATGCTCTTCTCGCAGTACCGCGACGGCGCACCCGTGCAGAAGCCGAAGCTCTCGGAGCACCTCTCCAAGGTGGCGCCCGAGCTCAAGCGCGCTAAGGTTTCCACGTACGTCATCGCCGAGGCGCAGGTCAAGTTTAACGAGATCTTCGGCGTCGAGATGAAGGAGCTGTCGCGGAAGCAGCAGAAGAAGACGGGCGCGGCGAGGACGAACATGCAGGTGTCGGAGCTTACGAAGGAGTACGTCCTCAAATCATTGTTGTCATCCAAGGTTCGCAGGCAGTTCATCGATCGCCCGGAGGATCACACTTTTCGCGGGTTCGTCATGGTGGTCGTCGCCTTGGTCTCCGTCAGCGGCGGCGAGATCGAGGAGGATACGCTGTGGAAACACCTGGGGAAATTGGGCGTGAGGCAGGACGATGAGAGCCATCCCAAGCTGGGTAACGTGCGGAAGCTTCTCGACAAGCTGTGCGTGCAGAGGTACCTGATGAGGGAGAAGGATATCAAGGAGGGCCAGGACAAGTTCAAGTACTCGGCCGCGGAACGCGCCGAGGACGAGCTGCCGCAGGAGAAGGTGGACAAGTACGTGATTGAGATGATGCGGGGGCACGACGATGAGGATGAGACCGAGAACGCGGCGGTGCAGAACGGCAACTAGGCGTGAGGCTCCGGGGACGACGACGGTGAACTCGGTGGATGAATAATTACATGTGTCAAGGTTAATACATATATCGCCGCGGGTTAATACATAATAATATCGCGGGTCGCGCGAGGCGAAGACGATCATCTCTTCTTCTTCCCCTTCTCCACCTCCTTCTTACCGCCGTCGAGCAGCTCCACCACGCCGTCCCACAGCTTCTTCGTCCACAGCAGCTGCAGCGTCGTGAAGAACACGTTGGCGAGCAGCACGCCGGCGGTGATGTATCCCGGGTATTGCTCCGGGAAGTCACCCGCCTTGAGGATACCGAGGCCGTCCTGCCACACCGTGATGGCCGTCCAGACCCACAGGATGTCCCTCACGATCAGGAACAGTATACCAAAGGAGAGCTTGGACGCGAGGTCGAGCCACGGGAACCGCTTGGTCACCTCCGGGTAATACTTGCAGATGTCCACTACGACCAGCGGCACGGAGGACACCTCGGCGACGCCCATGAAGTAGACGCCGTAGTAGTGCATGTAGGGCATGGTGATGGCCCAGTAGCACAGGAGCGCGGCGAGTAAGTGGTGCGCGAGCATCTCCGGCGCGGCGGTCTCCTTGTGCAGCATGGACGCGAAGAAGTCCCAGGTCTGAAACGCAAAGTTGCACTGCAGCACGTTCCTGGCGTGCGGGCTGGTGGCGTACAGCCTCTGCTCCTTGGTGGTGAAGTCGTCGAGCTTGAACCACCACGCCGTCGCACCCTCGTACGCGCAGTAGAACAGTGGGAAGAACGCCACGATCTCGAACGCGAGGAGGAACGCGCCGTGCTTCTTGATGGTCTTCGGGAACATCATCTTGAGAAGCGGGAAGAGCAGGACGAAGCCGACGGTCATCCCAGCCAGCCAGGTGGGCACGACGCCGTCGCCCCAGACGGCCTCCCACGCGTCGACGGTCTCATAGACGCTGCTGGATTTCTTCGGCATCGCGAACGGATCGGTTCGGTGCGCGTCGAGCAGTGGCGCGCGCTGGAACCGTACACTCAGTGCTAGGTCAAATATTTCGAAAGCGTGCTGAGCCCGGTCGTCCTGCACAGTCAGCCACAGGTTTCTGCGCCCCGGGTCGGATGTCGTCTTCGGAGGTGAAGCACCTGGCGGATCCGACGAGGCCCGGGGTTGGGCGCCTCTCCTTCGTCGTGAACGGGAAACCCGAGCCCTGGACCAAGTTCAGGAAACGCGAGAGCGGGGAGGAGGACGTGAAGGAGCCGGAGAACGAGGCGTACGTCGCCTACGAGATACGGTTCTTCATCGACCCTTACGAGCTGGAGGAACCGAAGGGCAGGTCGAACGCCATCGGGGTGGAACGATCGAACGGGACGATGAAGCTGTGGCACACGTACGTGCCGGAGTCGATGAGGGGGAAGGGTATCGCCGAAATCGTCGTGGAGCAGGCGATGGAGTGGGCGTACGCGAACTGCCTGAGCGTCGACCCAGCCTGCTCGTACGTCCGAGAAACCTTCATCGAGAAGCAGCCGAGGTGGAAGCACCAGATGGTCGGGGTTGACTAGCGCCCCTAGCACGTCGTGCTCGACATTAGCGAGTCGTCACGCGACGGTAGACTAAATAATTACATCTGGCGGCATCCCTGCGCGTGCGGGGAGTCGAGCGCGTCGATCACCTCCTCGCAAGTCTCCACCGCGCCGTACACCAACCGTTTCCTGATGATCAACGCCTCGGGGGTGCTGGCGTTGGCGAGGACGGGGCCGCCCACGCGCCTGTGACGCGGGGTGTTGATCCACACGCCGTCCCGCATCATGCGACGCGCCAGCACGGCGTTCGCGGCGTCGACGCTCTCGTCCGTCCCGACGTCGGAGGTCTCGGCGGTCGCGGCGGTTGTCCTAAACTCAAACTCGCTCGCGGGCTCGACGACCGTCGCGCGAAACGCGGGAGGAGCCGTCGCGGGCGGCGCGGGAAGCGCGAGGGCACGTCGCCCGCGACGCGCCGAGCGACGCGCCTCGTCGTGTTCCGCGAGCGCCGCCGCCTTCGGGGTTTTCCTGAACATGCCGAGGAAGCCCCGCTTGGTCCGGACCACGTGGAGCAGCTCAGCCGTCTTCTCCCGTTCCGCCTCGAGCTCCTTCGCCGCAGCGGCAGCCGCCGCGACGGCCCGCTCCTCGGCGATTGATAGATCGCCGTTCAGTCCAGCCACGTGTTGCTTGAGCTCCGCGGTTTCCCTGGCGAGCACGTCGCCCCTTCGCTCCGCCGACGCCAGGCTCTCGCGAAGCTCCCGCTCAGTCGCGACAGCCTTCACGTGCCTCTCCTGCAGCAGCGCGCCTTCCTCCATGAGCGCCCTCTGGGTGTCGTCAGCCTTTTGCCGAGTCTCTGTGAGTTCACGCGCCAGGTCCTCCGCCTCCCTCCGCACGCGCGCCAGGCTCGCCTCGGCCTCGTCGGCTCGAGACGCTTCCTCGTCCGCCGTTTCCCTCACAGAGTCGTACTTCATCCTCAGCGCGGAGCTGCTGATCTTCTCGTTGGCGAGCTCCTGCGTCCGACGGTCCAAATGCGCGGACTTCTCCTCGAGCCGTTTCTGCAACGCGTCCGCCCTGCCCCGCGCCTCACGCGCCACCGTGCACTCAGCCTCCAAGAGCCGGTTGGTCGCGCTGAGCTGCTCATCCTTGGCTCGCATGGCGCCCTCCATCATGCGGGTCATGTCGTTCATCTTCTCCTGCGACAGGTCGGTGGACTTGGAGAACTGCTCGGCGACCGACGCGATGGAGCTCGCGAGCGAGGGCTTACCGAACCAGCCCTTGCGTTCCTTCCGCGACGCGCCCGACGCGGCGGAGTCGGCGGATGACGGCGTGTTCGCGTTCGCATTCGCCCTCGCGCCGTTCGATCGGGCCGACCCCGCGCTGGACGCCGGGGACACCTCATCGGCGATGGCGGACACCGTCAGAGGGCTCGAAGGGGTGATTGCCGCGGTGGTAGGCCGTGCCGCGGCCGGGGAGGGCGTCGCGGGCGCGCGCACCGGGGTGAGACCCGGCGCGAGGAGCGCGTTCGCGGCTTCCTCGCTCATCTCCGGATCCCCGCCCTTGGCCTTCATCGCGGGGGTGAGCGCGCGCGGGAGTGCGGCGAGGGTCGCGTCGAGCCCTGCGTGTATTCGCACGTCCTTGACGAAGGCCTTGGCGTCCGACGGCGAGTCCGCGACGAGGAACACCGTGCGCCAGGGTGTCCCGAGCTCGAGGTAGACGCAGCAGCCCTTCATCTCGGCGTCGCCGTGGAAGTTGGTCGTGGACACCGTGGCGCTCCTCACGTCCGCGAGGGTGATCACCGACCGGGTCTTGGCATCGGACTTGTCCCCTCTGATCTCTACGACCTCGCCGGCGGCGTCGGTTTGGAACCATCGGCGCTTCCATCGCTTCAGGAGCTCGGAACGCTTCAGCAACCACATCCCGCCCGCCAACGGGCCGCCGGCGGAGATGATTCTTTTCCCTCGCCCGGACGATCCGGCCGAACCCCACGCGTTGACGCGGATCGAACCGGCGTCCCTGGCGAACCGGAAGGCATCTTCCGTGATCTCATTCGCCGCGGACGCGTCCGCCATGGCCTGAGAGAGCGCCATCGTCGCCGTGCGCGCGGCTCGAACGTGCGGGTTGATTTGAAATCAAACGGCTCGTTCCCGGGGGTTTTCTTGGATCCGCAAAGGAAATCGGCACCCGACCCACATTTCCGACCCTCCTCAATAGATGGGGCGCGAGGAGGAAGTGCCAGGGACCGAGCGCCCGACACCCGCCGAGACGGGCGGGTTGGGCGAGGGAGATGTCCCCTCCACCTCTGACGGGGACCGTCGAAGCGGCGAGCGCGGGTCCAAGTCGATGACCTCGATGGACTTCCTGCTCGCCGGGAAGAGCGTCAAGGTTAATCCGTACCTCCGCGCGTTCGCCGCCTCGGGCCTCCCCGAGCGCATGCGTGGGGACGATAACTTCAGCTCGTGGACGAATATCAAGGGAAAAGTGCTCAGAAAGGAAATCGCGGAGGCGTCGGCGGCGGCATCGAGGATCCCGCGCGCCGTCGCCAAGGCTAGGGGCATGCCCGCCGCCGCCGCGGACGGCACCGGCGCCGACGACCCGCTCGGGGACGGCGAGGGCGTCGTGCTCTTCGACCTGTGCTCGGGGAAGGGGTTCACGTCCATCTTCCTGGCTCACAAGTACCCAAAGGCGCGCATCCTCATGTTCGACTTCAACCGCAAGATGAACCTCAAGCACCTCCCCTCGCTCGCCCCGAACGTCACGTTCCATCGGCTGAACCTTTACGACGACGAAGTCCAGTCGCTCGTGTCCGACGCCGTCATCGAACACGGCGACCGAGGGTCGTGCATCGTGGGCGTCCACCTGTGCGGGGACCTCTCCAGGCGCGCCATCGAGCTGTGGGACCGGTGCGGGGTCGACGCGATGGTGCTGTCGCCGTGCTGCCTCGTCACGGAGCTCGCCGAGATGAAGCGGCCGAAAGGAACGTTCGGGTACGGGATGGCCAGGCTGGCGAAGCGAACCGGTTGGGACTCGTACAGGCTGTGGTGCCTGTTCCTGTGGAACCACATCGGCGTGATGGGACATGACGGGGACGACGGGGACGACGTCGATCGCGGCGGGGGGGACGGGGACGGCGGTGAGTACGTGACTCGGCACGCGAGGGACCTCAACTGGGACGACGACATGATCTCGCAGCGCAACGCGTTCATCTGCGTCGCCCGGGGTGCGCCGTGCGCGCCGTGCGGGTGATAAAGTGTGGTGTTTAGGATTTGTAGGTGATAGGTCAGACGATTTAGGCTCGCCGCGTCGGTCCTCGCGCCCGGAAAGCCTCCCTGACTCCTTGTCCCAAACGCTTGGACCTGAACACTCGACCGCGGATACAAGAAGAATATTCCGGATTGGGGCTCGGCCAATCGGCGCACTCGCGAGAAGTTTTTGAGGGCCGAATTCTCAGAAACCAGAATCCTGGGTTCACGAACCGTCAGAAACCAACGCGTTTCCCACCCTTCATTGCCGTTTTTTGAAGTTTCGCGGGGTTTTCCCGCGAAACAATAACCTCTTCTTTTTCGGGCGACACATCCCTATCCGCGCGAAAGGAGCAGGCACGCACGAAAGGAAGCACCCGGACGCGACACAGCGTGGCTCCAAGGTTTTCCCAGCCACCCGCGTCGGTTTCGCGCCGTTCGGACGCCGCTCGCGCCGAGTCGGAGGCCCGGTGTCGAGATCGACCAAACTGGGTTATTGCATCTTGAAAACCTTGTCTCGGGATATTCCTCGTTGCCGCGGGTTCTAATGGCGCACTCCGCGGGGACGTCCGTGGAGACCGCCCGCATGGAGTCCGGGCTTTTCGAGGCGTACAGGGCCATCGCTATGAGCCTGGAGAACGTCGCGGCGTTGGACCAGCCGGAGGTGACCGAGGCCAACACCGAGATCCTCGCTAACCTGTTTGAAGTTTACCTCAAGAAAACGAAGCGCGCGTACTCGGTGCTTCGGGAGAGCTCCGCCGTGGGCGCTACCGGCACCGAATGCCTGCACGAGGGCTTCCTCTGGGCGGCGTGCGGCGCCCTCTCCAAGATGTTGACCGGGGAGCTAGCAATCGACGACGATTACGTCAGCGTCAGCGGCTGGCGGGGCCCGATTGCGTGCGCCAGGGTCGTGCTCGACAAACCGGCTGAGAGACGTTCGCTTTTGGAAAACCTCATTCGACTGCTACGCAGGGTGGTGCACGACACCACGTGCTGCTTCAGCGACGCCTCGGTGGACGCCATCTTCGGTGCGATTCAGGCGGTGGTGTGCGGACCCGCCTCGTCTTCATACATCACCAAAGAGATGGAGGTGGAGGAGTGGGAGGACCAGCACGTGACTCGCAAATGCAACTGCGACGAGCTCAAACTCTGCGAGACTCAAAATTTGTTTGAGCTTCTCTGGGAGGCGGCGGAGCAGTTCGAGACCCGTCCCAACGTGGCCATCTTGGCGGTGGAGGTTCTCTCGGCGACGATTCGCGGGCACTGGGCGGACGAGATCAGGCCCGTGACGGGCAGGCACGAGGCTCGCGTAGAGGTGGTGCTGAGCCGACGGGGTTTCAGGACGAAACCAGGGAGCTCGCTCGTCACTCACGCGAAACCGACTGCCAGCGTCAACTCCTTACGAGCGGAGCGTTTGAAGGTGCTCAGCGCGATGGTCACGTCGTACGCGGGTAGGGACGACGTGGAGAACAACGAGCCGTCCACGCCCGAGCAGGAGACGGAGGTTGCCGGCGTCGCGGGCACGACTGGGTCCAGGGGCGAGGAGCGGGTGCGGAACAGGGCGCACGAGTACCACCACGCCAGCGAGGACCTATTGGAGTCCGCCCTTCGTCTGTTCGGGCAGCTCATCGAGCACGTCCCTGACGCCGGGGACTTCGTGAGCAACGAGACGATGAAGGCTCTGACGGACATCCACGAGTCCGACCGGTTCTCCCGCGAGCAGCGCAGCCTCGCAGAGCAGACCATGCAGCTGATGGGATGCCGACCGGGATCCAGCGACGACCACGCGCCGGACGACCTCTTCGCGGAACCTTCCGAGAGATCTCAGTTCGAGCCATTCATGGACGACGATAAGGCCGGGGTGTGGACCACGCCGGTGTCGGACACGAAGAAGCGAAGCCGCGAGGTGTTTGAGCACAAGAGCCAGCAAGACATCGAAGAGAATATTTTTGGGTTCAGCCCGGTACTTTGATGGGGCGACACGCACGCAAGACCGCACAACCGCCGCATAGATGTATGATAGCGTATAGAGCAGATATATGTTGTACAACAAGACGAGAGAAAGCTGTTTACTCCGCCTCAGCCTCCGCCGGCGCGAACCCCCGTAGCGTCGACCGAATCTTCGCCCTCTCCTCCCCGTCCAGGCAGTTGTAGTGGTACATGACCTGGTCCTCCGGGTACCTCGCCGGGTGGTCCGGCGCCACCGCGTCCCTCACCTTCACCCACAGCCGCCACTGGCCCATCGCGTTCTGGCCGCCCGGAGTTTCATATCCGGCCAGAGCCGCGTCGAAGGCTTCGTCGACCCTCCGCCTCGCGGCGGGATCCGAATCGAGCGGGTTGGGCGGTACCTTCGGCGCCTGCGCATCGCTCGGTCCGCGTGTATCGTCGAGGACCACGACCGCGCGGAACGCGAGCCACGGGCCGAGGTGCGGGTGGATGGACATGTGCGACCGCTCGTCCAGGTGCGCCACCCCCGCGACGTTAGCCATGCGCTGCACCGCCACCAGCCTCCCGGGCTTGGTCTCGTGCGCGTAGAACTGCCGCCGGATCTTACCCCGGAACGCGCGGTTTACCTCTATGTCCACGTACGTATCGACCGGGTGATCGGCGTCGCCAATCTCCGGCCTGCTGTTGTGCGCGTCTTTGAAGAGCGGCCACAACACCTTTGAATTACCAACCAGGATGACGAGGGCGTCGTCGCCCATGGCTCCCCCGGGAGCGATCTTTGCGGAGTCCGGGGCGATCTCGTTGTACCACCGGAGCTTCAGGGGCGCGACGATATCGAAGCCGGCGCCGGCGAGCTTGTCCTTGGCGTCCGCGGCGAGGGTCTTCCACTCGTTGTCGCGCCCTCCCCCGCCCGACTTGCCCGCATTCCGCAACCGTCTCAACAGGCCCAACACGAGCGCGGCCGCGATGCCGACGACGCCCGCGATCGCAGCCTTCGGCGGCCCGATCTCCGCCGGTTTGACCTCCGGTTCGGGTTTCTTCCTCATACGATACGAAGCCTCCGCACCGGACGTGCGCGACGTGTAATGCTACTGCAGGTTTTGGATTTGAGTGACGGGACGTGACCGGTGACGGGGCAGTTTGGGATCGAAATGCTGGGACGCGCGTTTGATGAGACGGACGAGGCTACTTCTCTCTATAGGTTACAAGGCGCTAATTTGGATGCTATTCGAAGTACATCACTCATCCTCCTTCTCGGGGGGCAGGCCGCACGGGAGCAGCATTTTCTGCGGGAGTTCGGGGTCGGGCGAGGTCAGCGACGGGGCTCTTCAGCGGGGACAAAGGCGAGTTGGAAATTCTAGGGTTAGCCCGACAGGCCCCACCCCACGGGGGAGGTATCTGAGGCCCACAAGGAGGCCCACGGGGGAGGTGTCGGGAATGTCGCGGCACTCACCTGCATCATGTTGTACTTGACGCGTCCGATGCTCTCGTTCTCGGCGATGGCGAAGTACTGAAGCATGGTGTGGTGTCCGTAGTACGACGCGTAGCTGTCCCTGTGGATGTTCACCGCCCACTCGAACCTGTTGGTGTCCGCGTGCCCCGTGCCCACGTACCGAGACTGCAGGTGCTCGAGCTGGCTGTTGATGTTGAAGCGATCCGCGGCGGTCGCCATGGTGCTTCGATCGGTTTGCGAGTGCGCGTCTCGCACTGAAAAACACCGATCAAGAAAGCTTGCTCACTGCAAGAAGTTTCGTCGGCCAGTCTGATCGACAGTGTTGACATCGCTCCCCCGGGGATCGTCGACATGGGTTTCGAGTACGGGAAGGGCCGCCGCGGCATCGCCCGCGTCGCGCGCGTCCTTCTCATCACCCTCGCGCTCTTCTCCGCGGTCTCAATCGCCTCCGCGCAGACCGACGACGAGGAGACCGCGGCGCCCGATCTCAACCTCCTCGAGCCCAAGCGCTCCAACTCCAAGGAGCTGCTGGACATGCCCTCGCTGACGCTGGAGCACCTGAACCACGCCGCGGACATCGCTGACAGCGGCAACCTCCCCTCCATGGGCGATGCGTCCGAGGGCGGCGACGGTGAAGACGAGGAGCACTCGAAGGAGCACTACGACGAGCTCGCGGCCAAGTACAAGGCTCAGCGCGAGACTGTGAAATCCTTCTCGGGCCGCGACGATATCTCCGCGACCGGCGCGTGCAAGGCTGATATCGAGAAGCTCTGCGCCGCGGACCTGATGGTGGATGGATTCAAGCCCGTGACGGGCGACGAAGGCACCACCCCGAGACGCGCCCTCCTCGAGGAGGACGGGGGCAAGACGGAGGGCACCGATTCGGGTGTTTCTTCCAAGGCGGCTACCGAGGAGGACAAGGACAAAAGGATCGCCGACCTCGAGGCTAAGGTCAACGCCCTCGCCAACTCCATGGTCTACAGCAAGGACCACGGATCCACGAGCAGCGATAAAGAGGCGAAGGAATGGGCCATGAACCCCAAGCTGGTCACGGGCACCGAGTCCAGGCACATGAACAGAAAGTTCGAGTCCTACTTTGACTGCCTCCACTCCAACGTCGTCGCCACCCAAAAGACCAAGGGCATCGACCTCGCGCTCAACGTGTTCTCCAGGAAGGGTGCCGTTTCCAAGCGATGCAGGAAAGAGGTCAGCGGCGCGTACGCCGAGCGCTTCAGCGACATCAGCACGGACGCCGAGCTCCTCGAGGTTTGCGGCGGCGAAGGCGACAACAAGCTCCGGGGCGGCGACGTCGGCAAGTTTTGCGCCGACGTCGAGACCGGCCTCGGTCTGGTGTTCCGCTGCCTCAAGTCCCACAAGGAGAAGCTCTCGAAGGACTGCCAAACCCTGGTGACCGCGAGGCAGGTTGAGCAGGCGGAGGACGTCTCCCTGGACACGCCGCTCGCGCTGATGTGCGAGGATGACAGGAAGAAGCTCTGCGCCGAGACCGAGTGGGGCGGCGGCGCCACCGAGCAGTGCCTCAAGGACAAGCGTCAGGAGCTCAGCACCCAGTGCAAGCTCGAGGTGTTCCGCCGCGAGGTTGAGGAGAGCGAAGACGTCCGCTTTGACGGATTCTTCGCCGAGAAGTGCAGCGCTGATAAGGAGGCTTTCTGCGCGGACGTCAAGCCCGGCGAGGGGCGGGTGGTGCAGTGCCTGGAGTCCCACGCGCGAGATGCCAAGTTCAGCGCCGAGTGTCGCGCCGTTCTGGACCGCCGCGGCGTGCGCAGGGCCGCCGACTGGAGGCTCGACTTTAAGCTGAAGAAGGCGTGCAAGCTGACGGTGAAAAAACTGTGCGGCGACGCGGTGAAGGCTGCCAAGGCCAAGGTGAGCGCCAGCGGCGGCGTGCTGGAGTGCCTCAAGACCCAGCTCGCCGCCGAGAAGATCGAGGACGAGACCTGCAGAGCCGAGGTGCAGCGCACCATGGTCGCCGCCGCCAATGACATCCGACAGGACACCAGCCTTACCCTCGCGTGCAGGGACGAGCTCATGAAGCACTGCAAGGACGTCGAGCCGGGCGAGGGCAGGCTGTGGACCTGCCTCGCCGCCAACCGCAAGAAGGCGTCCAAGACGTGCGAGGACAAACTCTTCACCCGCGAGCTCTGGATGACGGGCGACTGGAGGTACAAGTACGGGCTGTCCACCAAGTGCGCGTCCGAGAGGCAGGTGTTGTGCTCGGGGGTACCCGCGGGCAGCGGCCGCGTGGTCATGTGCCTGCAGTCCAAAGCGGACCACGAGAAGATGGGCAAGGAGTGCCGCGACGCCATCGCCGAGGACCAGCGCCGGTCCCTCGACGACATCCGACTCCACGAGGACCTGAGCAAGTCTTGCAAGGACGACGCCAAGGCTCTGTGCACGCCGGTCAATCCGGGCGAGGGTCGCATGATCAAGTGCCTCCGCGAGAAGCGCCAGGACATCGCCAAGCCCGAGTGCCGGGCCGCGTTGCTCCGCGCGATGATGTCGTCGGCTGATAACTACCTGATGGACCGACCGCTCGCGGCGGCGTGCGTGGACGACGTCGAGAAGCACTGCTCCGCCATCACCCCCGGGCAGGGTCGCGTGCACGAGTGCCTCAGGGAGAAGGAGGGTGAGCTGTCGCCCGCGTGCAAAAAGGCGGAGATCGAGTTGGAGGCTGTGGAGGTTGAGGACATCCGCCTCAAGCCGCGGCTGATGGAGGCGTGCCAGCTCTCGGCGACTAAGCTCTGCGCCAACATCAAGCCCGGGAACGGGAACCTCTTGGAGTGCCTGCAGGCGAAGGCGACGGAGGACGGCATGGATACCAAGTGCGCCAAGGCCCTCCGCGGTCAGTCCATCCGCGAGAACAAGCACCTGGCGTTCAACCTCAGGGTCAAGCAGGCGTGCAAGACGGAGGTTCCCAAGCTGTGCCAAGTTCAGGCTGACGACGCGAGCATCAACGTCGCCGCGGTGAACGCCACCGTGGACCCGATGATGTGCCTCATCTCCAAGCGCGCCGAGATTGAAAACAACATGTGCTCCAGGGTCCTGAAAGGGTCCATCAAGCGCGCGTTTGTCTTTTACGTGCTCGGCACCGAGGTGACCAAGGCGTGCGACGACGAGGCGAGCCGGTTCTGCGGCGCCACCGAGGAGAGCCAGCGCTTCCAGGCGCCCGGCAGCGTGGTCGGCTGCTTGGCGCGATCCACCGAGCACATCAGCGACGCGTGCTGGGTGACCCTCTCCGCGGCGGTCGACGAGAAGAAGGTAGAGCCCGGGTCCATCGGGGAGGAGGTGGACGTCGCCATGTCCGCCGCGCTGGAGGCGGAGATTGAGCGCCGGGTCGAGAACAAGATCCTCTCCACCCTCGGCGACCACATCACCAAGCACGTGGACAGGATCAAGGGTAACTTGAACAACGACGGATCGATCCAGACGGCGCTGGGGCACGTGGATAACACCGCCAACTACGTCGCTCAGCTCGCGACGCAGGTGTCGGAGCTGGCGTGGATGGTGTTCCTCGGTCTCATCTTGACCTGCGTGGTGTCCTACCTGGCGCTGCGCAGGGTGTTCTCGGCGCTGGCCAAGTCCAAAGGCGCCAAGCCCAATGCGCCCAGGGTGCACGATGTGTGAGGTTCACATTTCTATACGTTTATTGATACAATTATTTGATACAAGTCGGAAACGTCTCAGTACATCTCCTCGTCCATGTCCATGCCGTCGACGAAGGAGTCCTCCATGCCGTTGTAGGGATCGTCGTATCCGTCGTCAGAATCCTCCTCGGCGGTTTTGCTCACCGCCCTGCAGGAGAAGTAGAGGATGCGCTTCAGCTTCTTGCTGTAGAAGAAGTAGTTGAAGCTCCACAGGTTGGCCTCGTCCGTGAACGGGTCACCCTCGGCGACGGCCCTGTACGTGTACACGTCGCAGTCCACCAGCCCGATGACCTCGTCGACAGCCTGCCACAGCTCGGCGCCCAGACCGACGCCGCCCGCGCCGACGGTCTGCTCGTAAACCTTACCCGACTCCAACAGAAGCGAGTCGATGTCCTGCTTCACCTTCAAAATCCCGGGGTTCTGGTCCTCCTTGGTGAAGTGGTGGCCGCGCAGGGCGGAGAAGTCGTAGTCGGGGTACGTGTGGTTCAGGGTGAGTATGAGGTAGATCAGCGTCTTGCGCGAGGAGGAATCCGTGAGTGGCCCGACGGGGGAGACGGACAGCGCGCTCGGGGAGCTCGCCATCATCGTCACCACGTCCGCGTCGAGGCTCTTGGACAGTTTCTTGTCGATGCCGGCGAGTTTGCCTGTGCGCGTCGGGAGGGAACGAACGAGCGGGGTGAGCATTTCGAGGTCTGGCCATTCAGTCTCGGGCGCTTGAACGCGGGGCGCGGGGGCGGGGAAATAGGTCGGGGACGCACATGAGTATGCATCGAGCTGCCCCTGGATGACGTAATCGCCGACGTTGACGTGACCCAGGAACGCGTTGATCCTGCGAGGGAGAGGAGAGGGGACGCGGGGGCGGGTCAGCACGGCAGAGTCGTTTGGCCACGGCACGCGGGTTCCTTTTTCAAAATGTTGGACGGGACGACCGCGCTCTCGGCCCGGGTTCTCGCGAAACGCGGGCGAATTCCGACGCGGCGTGGACGGCGTGGCCACATAGGTCCACGGGGACGCGTGCGAATCGTTCGTCGGGTACTCACTTGCTCAGTGCGACGTCCTCGAGGTACTTCATGTCTACGTTATCCTATTCGACGTGCGCGAGCTTTTTGTCGTTGGGGCGCGGGTGAAGGCGGGTTCAGGCTTGTATCCTGTAGACCTCGCGCTCCTCGTCCCACGTTTGCTTTTCGCACTTGGAGATGGTTGTGACTTGCGTACGCAGGGACCAAGCAGGCATCCTACGTCGTCAGTCGCGCGTCTTCTTGTGCCTCCTCGGACCCGGGAAAAGGCCAAAACTTCTTGCTGACAAAGAATCTCTCTTTTTGCCCGCCGAAATACGGGCCGCTGATTGGTTCATCGGGGTCGATCGCCACACCCGCGTGTGCCGATTTCTTGGTGGACCTTGGTGTTACGGAGGTGAAAACTTCGGCACCGAGCCAGAATGGGGGACACCGCGGAGAAGGGGCCGTCTCGATCGAGGACCGATGAGGCCCCGATCAAGACGACGGAGGCCCAGCGGCAGTCTTCGAAGGTGGTCTTCGCCGTCGCCGCCTACGCCACGTGCTCGGCGTCCATGTTGATCGTGAACAAGCTGTGCATCACGTACCTCCCGGCGCCGACGATGGTGCTCTTCCTGCAGCTCTCGTTCACCGCGTTGGCCATCCGCACGATGACGCACGCGGGCATAGTCGACGCCGACCCACTGGACGTGGAGAAGGCCAAGCCGTTCGTCCTCGTCGCCCTCGCGTTCCTGGGTGCGCTGTACACGAACGTCAAGACCCTGCAGTACGCCAACGTCGAGACGTTCATCGTGTTCCGATGTTCCACGCCGTGCCTCATCGCGGTGCTCGACTACGTGTTCTTGGGCCGGGCGATGCCGAACTTGAAATCGTGGGCGAGCCTGGGCGCGATCGTGTGCGGCGCGGTGACGTACGTGTCCTTCGATTCTGACTTTGAGGTTCGCGCGTACGGGTGGGTGCTGGCGTGGTACGTGGTCTTCGCGTTTGACCAGATTTACATCAAGTACGCCGTGGACCAGAGCTCGTTGAGCGTGTGGGGACGGACCTATTACATGAACGCGCTGGCGGTGGTGCCCGTGTCCGTGCTGGGTTTGGTGACGGGGGAGTCCGCGGCGGTGTCGCGGGGGGGACTGACGCGGGAGGACGAGTCGTACGCGTGGGGGTTCGCCGGGTTCTGCGCTTTGACCGCGTCGTGCGTCGCGGGGGTGGCCATGAGCTACAGCGCCATGCAGCTCAGGGGGATGATCAGCGCGACGTCGTTCACGGTGGTCGGGACCATGTGCAAGATCGCGACGGTGGTGATCAACTGCTTGATATGGGACAAACACGCGTCGTTCGCGGGGCTCGCGGCGCTGTTCATATGCCTGTTTGCCGGACTCGGTTATGAACAGAGCCCGCTCAGGAACCCACCGCCGGCGACGACAAAGCCGGCGCCCGTGGGGTCCGATAAGGTCTGAGGCGACTCAAGTATCATAAATAGTCAACATAGAAGCTTTTAATATGATAATAAAGCGCGCGCGAAAACACTAACGGCGCCTGCCGCCTGCCGCCCATTTGCCGCCGCCAGCCTTTGGGGTCTCCTCGCCGCTCTCAAACCTCGCGGCACCTCTTCTACCCCTGTTGGTCTCCCGGCGAGGCTTGCTATCCGCCGTGACCCCGCCCCGACCACCGCCCCGACCACCACCGCGACCGGCGCCGCGACCACCGCGCCCGCCGCCACGACCGCCGCCGCGACCACCGACCCTCATGGCCTTCCTCTCGAGCTGCGCCCTGCGCTTGCGCGCCTCCACAACCGCCTTGCTGCTCGACGCCGAGTCCAGCGGCTGGCCCATCTTGACCGCGGTGTCAATCTCATTGGCGAGGATCTTGTCCTTCTTGGCCACCAGGCTGGTCACCTTGCCGGTAGCTCCCGCCCGCGCGGTGCGCCCGGACCTGTGGATGTAGTCGATGGGGTTCATGGGGAAGTCGAAGTTGACCACGTGGTCCACCTTGCCCCCCTCGCCACCGCCAAAGTCCAACCCGCGCGCGGCCAAGTCGGTGCACACCATCACCACCGCGGTCCCGGCCGCGTGTGACCCCTCCACGAACTCGCGCATGCTCTCCTTGCGCTCCTCCGCGGTCATGTCGCCGTTGTACATCACCACCGCCGTGTCCGACTCGTTCAGGGAAAACTCGACAGCCTGGCAGCTGGGCATGGTGTTGCAGAACACCATGGTCTTCTTGCCGGACCTGAAGTCCCCGCTGACGATCTGCTCCACGACAGCCATCTTGTCCACGCTTCCCGGGCAGTCCACGAACCTGTGCCTCAGGTTGGGCGCGGACTTGTGAAGGGACGGCGTGTCGATCCTCTGAAGATCGGGGAGCTCCTCGCTGACCATCTTGGCAACCTTCTCCGCCATCGTCGCCGACACGATGATGCACTGCTTCCCCTCCGGGTTCTTCTGAAGCGGACGAAGCAGCCTGCGAACCTCGTCGCCGAAGCCAGCCTCGAAGAGGGTGTCCGCCTCGTCGAGGATCACGTGTGTGACGTTGGAGAGGAACAGGTTATTCTCCTCGCAGTGCTTGATGACTCGACCGGGGGTGCCCACGACGACGTCCAACGACCTGTCGAGGACCTGCCTCTGCGTCGCGAACCTCTCGCCGCCGATGATGAGCTCGCTGGAGAACTTGCAGTGGTGCGACACAGCCTTGGCGACCGAGCGGACCTGCTCGGCGAGCTCGCGCGTGGGGCCGATTATCAGCACCCGCGGCCGCTTGGGCTTTGCCCTCGCGCCCGTCGCCTTCTCCGCATCCTTGATCTGCTGGATCACCGGCAGGAGGTACGTGAGGGTCTTGCCGCTGCCCGTGTGGGACGCGACGAGGAAGTGCCCGCCGGAGAGGATGCGGGGGATGGCTGCCGCCTGAATGTCGGTGGGGCGGGTGAGGCCCATCGAGTCAGTCGCCGCGATGAGCGCCTCGTCCAGGCCGAGCTCGGCGAAGGACTCCGGGGCGGCGATCGCGTCGTCCTCGTCGGACGCGGATGTGCGCGCGAAGTGACGCGCGTGCGCACCGAACGAGGGGGCGAGCGCGGGGCGTCGCGCCGCCGCCAGGGAGGATCCCCCGGCGGCGAAACCGCGTCGGGTGCCGAAGACGTCACCAAGCCGCGCGAGGACCGGGACGCTCGCGCGGGATTGGGCGAAGGGGCGCGCCGCGACTGCGAGGGCCTGGCGCGCGGGTACGAGCGCGCGACGTCCGGTGAGCGCATCCGCGCGGAGTGCGGGCCACGTGGCCGATGCGGCCATCATGGTCCTCGAGAGGAAGCGACGATTTATCGCTGGTTCTCGTGGGGCGCCGCCGCCGACTCTATAACCGAGTCGCGTGCGAGCGAGCCCGAGTATCCGACGCTGCACGGAAACTGCGGCGCTGTATTTATGTGAACGCGAGTGATGTCGGCCACGTGCGAGAGTTGGTGCTGATGGCTGGCGTCGAGTGCCTTGCCGGAGTGAGGCCGCCGTTCCTCAGACCCATCATCAAAAAGCGCAAAGTCTCGCTCACGCGCTTTTTTGGTCCCGCCACAAATTTGACATTGTATTTCATAGTCTACAAGTACTATCAAGGCGCCGCAGGCGGTGGGGAACTCGGCTTTTCGAGCTTGGGAGGGTCGACCACTTTCTCCTCCTCGGCTCTGACGGTCTTTGGGCGCATCGCTGCGTCCGTGTCCTTCTGAAACTCGATGCCCACGCCGTCCGCTCCGGCCTCGCCTCCGACGAAGCTCTTATCGGTGCGGTAGTCCCACGGCGCGCCGTCCCAACGTGGCTTCAGCTTGTTGCACACCGCGGGTTCCAGCGGCCGCCACATGCTATCTCTCCACGCCGCGAACTTATCCTTGTCACCGCTCTCCGGGATCTCGTCCCATTTCTTCCCCACGAACGGTTTCTTATTGTCCGGCGCTTTGGTGAACATAACCTTCTTTTCGTACTCGCCCGTCCTTTCAACCGCCGCGAGGAATCCAACCTCCAGCAGAGCAGACGCCCTAGCCTTGAGCGTCTTGGCAAAGTCGAGCTCGGCGAGTCCAAACTCGGCGCGAATGTCACCTTCGCTGGACTCCTTGAAGTGCGTCAGGCACTGCTTCAGCTTCGGCTTCAGGTTCAACTCCCCCGAGGGACCCACGTGACATCGGTAATCCAAAGTCCCGAGGTATCCCCGGCAGAACTTGCTCCTGCGCAGCCTCCAGCTCTCCATCGTCGCCGGGACGAACAGCGACGACACGCCGCACTTCCGAGGTCCTTTCTTTTCGAAAACCTGCTCGCCCAGAAGGTTGTCGTTGTCTATGAGCTTAATGTTGGAGTCCTCGTCGACGAAGACGTTTTGCGTGTGCCTATCCCCCGCGCAGAATATGAAATCGTACAGCGCAGCCTCCACAACCTGGTGCGACGGCACGTCCAGCAGCAGGTTCGGTCCCTCCACGCCGGTGCACAGCGCTGACAGCGCGATGCCGTCCGCCGGGGATGAGAAAATGCCGAGCTGGTCGACGTCAACCGGCGTGGGGTGATTTTCTTCGGGCGATAAGGGCATGCCCGCCGGCATCTGCCCCCTCACGTGCGCTACCCACGACCGTGTGCTGATTCCTTCCAGGCCGCAGAAGTCCGCGAGTTTCTGCAGCGACTCGGTGTTTTGGATCAGCCTCGTCTCCCTCGGGAACTCGACGCCCTTCTTGCACACGGTTTTGTGCCTGGGCAGGCCCGGGACGCACACGAACTTTACGTACGGGTTCCCACGCGGCGTATCCACCCACATCACCGTCGCCGACGATGCCCCGAGGTCCCGTAACTGGGGCCTGTCCTTGCTCAGCTTATCGAGCCCGTACGTGCCGTTGACGCGCCTGAGCTTCACGTCGCACTCGGCTTTGCACGCGGCGGTCCCGGCGCACTGATCGTCGGGATCCACCACCCGTTTGGACGCGGCGACCCAGTCCACCATGCACTCGTCGCACGGCGCGCACGGCACGTGCGTCTTGCCGACGACGGCGCCATCGCCCTCGGCCTCGGTCGCGGTGGACTCGCCCGCCTCGGGATGGCTCGGCGTTTCGTCGCGATCGGCGTCGTCTTTCTTCTCCTCGACGATCGACGCGGGCGTGTGCGTGAGATGGTCCTTCGCGGCGTGCACCGCGTCGTCGCTGTTCCCCGAGCCGCTCCCCGGCGCGTCGACGCTCGTATCGGCGGGCGCGGGAGTCGAAGCGGCGTCGGTCGAGCCCGAACGAGGAGGCGCATCCAGATCGCTCATCACGTACTTCACCGGGCCGTGCTCGTGGAAGGGGTCCACGATGTGTGGTAAAGTAAGCGCGCGACGCACCGCGCCTGCGCCATAGGCACCGCTCCACGACGCCGACGATAGCGTCAGCAGCAGAACCGCCGATGCCGTCACCCGTCCCATGACGGCCTCGTGCAGGACCAAACTGATTCTTCCCAGACTTCTCAAATTGAAACAAATGTCACCCCATACGGGGGGGCCGCCCGGCAGCGCGGGCCGCCATGGGGTACACGATGGCTTCGCATTCGCCCACGCACAAAAGTAAGGAGGAGAAGGAGAAGAGGAAATCCGCGGCCAAGGCTAAGATACGCGCGATAGGCATGGTCCAGGCCGCGTTCAAGCGGGCGCAGCAGAGGCAAGGGACGGAATCTCCGGAGCCCGTGAACAGCGGGGAGGAGCCTCGGTTGACGTGGAGGGAGCGAATGGCGGAGCGCGCGAAGGAGCGCGGCGGCACCACCGCGCGCGGTGGCGACGAGACGGCGAGATCCTCCCGAACCTTCAGCGACCCGCCGAGCGACCCGCAGTCGACGCATCAGTGGCAGGCCAGAAAGCTCGAAGAACGCGCGAAGGTGGAGAAGCGGAGGAAGGAGGAGGCCCGCGCCCTGACCCGACGCGACGCGGACAGGCGCGCCAGGAGCTCCGACCGAGGTCAGGACCCGTTCGAGGCGGAGCTCGACCGCATGAGCGACGCGGAGGCCATGAACAGGCTGGACGACGTGCCCATCTCCGACCTCGACACCGATTACAGCTCAGACGAACGAGGAGCGTCGCGCCGCGGAGGAAGGGGCGCGACAGACAACGACGATTCGGACCTCGACGATGGAGTCACGCCGATGGAGCGTGCGATGGCACGGGCGGCGCGCGCGAGGGCCGCGAGCGCGGGCGAGGAATCATCCGGGGGGGAGCTTCCCGAGAGACCGGCGGCGAGGAAGGACCCGCCGCCGGCGCCGAGGCATCCACCGCCGCCCCGAGACTTTGAGGAACCGCGCGAGCGGCGCGGCGGCGACGCGGAGTCGCGAGCGATCGACGCGGATGAGAGGGCGCGGCGTGCGGAGGCTGAGCTCGCGGACGCGACGAGGAGGATACGGGAGTTGGAGCGGCGGCTGATGACGGCGGAGAGGCGGGCGGAGGTTGCGGAGAAACGATCCGCCGCGAGGTCCGGGGGCGCGCCCTCTGTCGGCGCGCCGCCCGAGCCAGGTTTGCCCACGGGTCCATCGTGGCTCGCCCCGGCGCCGGCGGACGTGCTGGAACGTCGTCCCGAGGAACGGCCGAGGGAGCGGACGAGGATAGAGGTGAGGGAAGAGCGGGAGGAGGAACCGCCCCCTCCGTTGGAAATTCCCCGAAGGGTCGACCCGCCCGCGAGGGAGCCGAGCGCCCGCGCCGGCATCGGCCGACTCGACCTCAGCGCCGTGGCATCCGACGTGGAGGAGGACGCCCCGCGCGTGTCATCGCGCGGTGACATCTCCGCGCGCACGATGGGCGGCGGCGAGGGCGCGGCGGTGGGAGCAACCGGGGATGGATCGATGCGTCACGAGGTGTCCCGGCTCAAGAAGAGCGCCAAGCAGTCCCTGGACAAGGAACGCGCCATGGTCGACCAGCTCAACGCGCTGCGCCGCGCGAGGGACAGGAGCGAGTCGCGCGTGAGGGACCTCGCGAAAGAGCTCCAGGAGGCTCAGATGGACAAGCAGGCGTGGGGTCGCGAGGAGGATGCCTTGTCGCGGCGGGTCACCACGGCCCGGGGCGGCGGTTTCAACGACCCACCCGCCCGGCAGGAACCGTCCACGCCGAGGTTCGCGCCAGCCGCGGCGCCTCGCGAACCTACGGCGTCCACGCCGATGGTGTCCCGGGGACGGGGTGGATACGTGACGTCGGGATCAGAGTCGGACGGTGGACTCACCGACGCGTCCGTGTCGTCGGCGCGAAAACATGGGGAGCACCCCATCTTCCAGAAAATCAGGCACGGCAGGGTGAACGAGGCGTCGGCGATGCTGTCGGGAGATGGCGGCGGCGCGGGGATTGACCCCGACGTGAGAGATCGATTCGGTAACACGCCGTTGATCGTCGCCGCGCAGAACAATCGCAAGAGGATATCGAAGATGTGCGTCAAGGCGGGGGTTCCGCTGAGCGCGTTCAATAACATGGGCAACTCGGCGCTGCACTACTGCTATTCGTACGGGTATTTCGAGCTCGGCGAGTACCTGGTCAGCAAGGGTGCGGACCCGATGGTGAGAAACGCGGAGGGTAAGACGCCCAGGGAGACTCTCCAGCCCGAGCAGCTGAGGGCGCTCGCGCAGGTACAGCAGGAGATACAAGTGAAATTGGCGAGGCGGGGTTCTTCTCGAGGCAGATCCGGCGCCAGCGACATCGTGTCCGATTCAGAATCGGAGATGGCGAGCGATAGCGAGGTGAGCGACGTCGAGGGAGGACTAGACTCGTATAGGGAGCTGTACTCTGCGCGAGGGCGATGAATGAATCAGTGTAATCCAATAGAGCTAAGTGCCTGGCTCCGAACCTCCCGGGAATTCATCACACGCGTTGAGTTTCCCCTCGTGATATCGAGCGATGAGGCAGAGCATGCGTTTGTGCTTGTCCGGGTGATAGTTCATGTGAATCATGACGGGCGTGTCGCTCTTCGCCGTCTTATCGCCCGGGATGAACCGACCGCGCTCGCTCCGAAAGAAGGTCTTCGAGTTGGCAAACTTGAGATAGTCGAGGATACGAATGGAGACCAACCCCGTCGTTTGCTCGCCGTGCGCGGGGAACATGCACTCCTCGTTGAACACCTGCTGGTCCCAACCCTGCTCCGTGGCCATGCGGTGCGCCACGCGCCCCATGAGCATGGCGCTCCTCGCGGTGGGACGAACGTACATGCACCCGACGTTGATGGTGAACACCTGGGCGTAGAGGCCCCCTCCGCCCCAGCCCATCGTCTTGTCGTTTATCCCCCCAAACTGCCCGTGCGCCCACTGCCTGGTGAACCCGTCCGTCTGCCCCTCGATGTCGGCATCCCTGTGCAGGTGATCGAACGGGTTGGACACGTACACCAGGTCCAGGTCCGTGATCAGCACCCCCGTGCCCGTCGCCATGAACTGTCGCAGCAGGTCGTACTTCAGCGTCGAGACCTTGTTAGCCGGGTGCGTCCCTTCCTGCGCGTCGGGGATCTTCAGGTCGGACCTGAACGTGTGTACGTCCGGCCAGTGCTTAGCCATGTACGCGTCGGTCTCGTCGTCCAGCACCGCGAGGATGAGGTTCCGTACCCCGAGCCTGCGCCACGTGACGTCGAGGAAGGACTCGAGGATGTTCCCGCCCTCCCACCAGCAAATCTTCTTGTTCTCGCAGATCATGACCCCATTCGCCAGGCCGAGCATCACCTCCCCTCTGTCCTTGCTCCGCGTCTTGAGTATCAGCTCGCGTAGTTTTGGATCGACGATGACATCCGTGGGCATCGACGGCTCGGGGGTGAGCGCTAGCGCGCCCCCAGGGTCCGTCAGCGCACCCGTCAGCCCACCCGTCCCACCGGCGCATCCGCCCGACTCCCCGATTGAAAGCGTCGGCACGGCATCGCGCCCGGCACTCGCCCACGAACGCTGTTGATAGGTCGCCGCGAGCGCACCCACGATCACGCCTAAGAATATCGCGACGCAAACCCTGTCCGTGCGGTCCCTGTGTCTATCGCGCGGAGCCCGCATGACTGTGCCTCTCGATCTGAGATTGTCGTGGTAATTGTGCTTCAGCATAACTCTTACGAAGGTATTTGGTCAGCGTACGAGTCGGGGACGCGACGACGTCAACTCTGATTTGTGTTAACACGATGGGTGACTAGGGTTCTAATATGGTCATACACGTAATACATTACTCGCCCCGAGGGCTCAGCACACGTCGCGAAACTTCGCCCGGCACTGGTCGGCGTACACGCAGATCTCCGCCAACCCCGGCCGCTTGGTGGCGTCCCTCTGGATCATCGCCGCGACGAGCTGCTTCAGCTCCTGCGAGCAGTGATCCGGCAGCGGGTCGTACTCACACGCGGTGATGAGCTTACCTAAGGTGTAGTAGTTCAATCCCGGCTTGTTGAACGGGTTCCTGAGCGCGGCGAGCTCGTACAGGAGGCACCCGAGGCTCCAGATGTCGCTGCTCCACTCGTACGGCTGACCGCGGATGCACTCGGGGGACATGTAGTACGGCGTGCCCACCATGGACTTCGCCTGCGCCGTCTGGCTGCTGAGGTACCGACTTAAACCCAAATCCCCGAGCTTCACCACGCCGGACGCGCTGAGGAACACGTTCCCGGGCTTGATGTCGCGGTGCATCACGCGGTTTTTGTGCATGTGGGAAACCGCCGTGCACAGCTGCGTGAAGATGCTCCATATGTGCCCCTCCGCCAGGAACGCTCCAGCCGCGAGCCGGTCCTTGATCAGACCCCCGAGGTCACCGCAGTCGCAGAACTCGAGGGTGATGACCAGCTCGTTGTTCTCGATGAACGAGTCCGTGTACTTGATGATGTTAGGGTGGTTAAACGACTGCAGCAGCCGCACCTCGTTCACGCAGTCGGCGCGCTGTTTGTTGTCCATGATTTCGTAAATCTGAACCTTCTTCACCGCCGTCACCTTACCCGTGGGCATGTACAGACCTTTCCAGACCGTGCTGAACTTGCCGTTGCCGATCACCGTTTGCAGCTGCGGATGGAGGGAGAGGAGGGGGTAAAATTTTGGTCAGCGCTCGGTCAACGCAACGCAAGAAATCGACACGAGGCGGGAAGTCGCGACGCGCCCGTGATGGACCTGGAGATGCCCGACACGTACGCGGAGGGTGCCGACCGGGTCTCGGGGGAGTCTATCCGGGATCTGAGCCGCGAACGCACCTGATACTGCGCGATCCGCCCGGTGCACGTCGCGATGTTCGCGGAGGAGATGTCCGAGGAGATCTCGTCGAGCGCGTTGCGGTCAACCCCGCAGGTCGATCCCCCGCGACCGTACATGCTCGCGCTCATGGAGGCGTCGCCGTGGAAGGAACCCCCGGGGACACCCAGGGTCCTCGTGGAATCGAAAAGCGCCATGGTCGTCGCTGACTCACGCGCGTTCGCTCGCTCACGGAGAATTGCCCCGGCGACGAAAGGTCGTGACGAAAGGTCGGATCCAGTCGGTCGTAAAATTGTCCCGGGCCAACTCTTTCGCGCCGGCGAGGATGGAACCTGGCTCGAAGGGGACCGCGACCGTGCCGTGTACGGGAGAGGTGAATCGATCGGAGAGGTCCGCTCGGCGTGCTTCGCGCCCTCGTCTGTGTCTCACGCGGGTTGGAAGGACGGTCAACACTTCCGCGGATCTCGAGAGGATGGAAGGCAGGAAGGGGGGAGATCAGAGCCTGTCACAAGATATTTGCTGGCAAGGGATTCGGAACGTCGGCTCTATGGTTAAGCAGTCTAAAGAAAAGAAAAATTTCGAAATGGCCTCGAGATTGTGTTGAACGCGACTGCTTGCCCCGCCTCTTGGCAACAGCTCGCAGCGCCTCCACAGGCTGGCGCCAAACACTGGCGCTTATTTCTGGATTTGGCCACACGCCAGTCGCACGGACGACAGTCGATCGCTCTCACCGTCCCAAACACACCGTCGGCCATGTCGCTCCAGAACACGTCCGAGATGGACGATCTGAGGCGCACGATGGCCAGGGAGCGCCTCAACGCGTCGTGGAAGCAGGTGGCCCCCGAGCACGATTCCACCCCGACGATGTCGTACTCGCAGGAGAAGCTGGCGTACTACCCGCCCGCGCCCGGGACGACACCCACGAAGTTCAGGAGGAACAGCGGCGAGTTCGTGAAGTTCGCGGACCGCGCCATCCAGCTCAAGGAGAACCTGGGGGGCAGGGACACGGGGCCGAGCCCGGGGAAGTCGAGCCCGCTGGCCAAAGGGGGGGAGGTCGCGGCGGGGACGGGGTCGCAGCGGGGGTCGCAGCAGGGTTCGAGGGTGGCGACGCCGTCTGGGGGTAGCGTGACGGGCGATCTAGGTGTGGCGTCATCCCCCGTGGCGTCACCCGCGGCGGCTCCCCCGCCCGCGCCAGAGGGAGGAACCGCGTAGTAGTAGAGACCCGTAGGCATCATCGTGTAAACGAAAAAGTCATTTTCGACTCGCTCTCAACGCCCGCTACTTACTACTCAACCCTATGGTCGGGGTCGCTCAACGCCTGGCTACGAGGAGCTTACGCGCCGCACGTAGCCCCGGTGCAACCACCCCCGATGCCGCGTCTCCCAGCGCCCCAGCCAGGAGCCTACGCCCGGTAGGTCCCCCGTCGTCACCGGATGCCTCCTCCGCGGCTCTCTCCCCCGCGGACGCCACGCTCTCGCTCCACCACATCAGCGCGGAGATGGCCACGACCGCCGTGACGATACCCCACGCGAGCGACACGCCGTGCCGCCGCGCGAACTCCTTCACCTCCTCCCACGGGTCCACGTCCGCTCGGCCGTGGAGGGTTATCTCGGCGTTTGGCTCCAGGTTGTACCATTGACCGGACGCGTCGCCAAAGTACCCGTCGTCGTTTATCCCCGCCAACGGGACGGTCAAAGTACCCTCGTCGTCCACGTCCGCGGCACTGGTTGACGGTAGTATCGGGCCAGCGCGGTCCTCGGATGCCCGCGGGGTTTCACCCAGGCCGTCGTCGGTGAGGGAACCCATCGGGCTGTTCGTGCTGGACCCAGCCCCTGCCCCTGCGCGCGGTGACGACCATTCCCCGAGATCCACCCCGTCGGATTGAAGCGCATCCGTCACGAGTCTGCGTGTGTGGTGGATTGGATATCGAATGTGAGCGGAGGGATGTTCGGGAGGTGTCGAGGGGACGCCCCGGGACAGGGAGGGCGCAATGGTGGGGCAACAGTTGTCCCGCGGCCTCCGTAACCGACTGTGGAAGGACACACGCCGGAGACCCGAGAGTGGAATGTGCAGACTCTCACCGCTCTCGCTCCTCTAGTGTGGCTCCTGTTTTTGACGTCTTGACAGGGGCGATGACCCGCACCCTCTCCATGTTACAGCCGGGGCGCGGGTGACCAGTGTCGAGAACCCTCATTTTTGACGGGACGTCGCTGGACCGCTCGAGTCGACCGTTAAGAATCAGACTGGTCGCACAACCTCGGACACAAGAGCGCTCATCAAACCGCCCCTGACGGCGGGGATCATGAGCGCCTTCCCCGAGACGATGAGGGTGAGAACCATGAGTCGCCCGGAGAGCGGACGCCACAGCATGCTGCCCTCCGACGCGGCGGTCGACGCCTTCCGCGAGCGTCTCAGCAACTTCGCGCCACAAGGGACGATGATGTCACCCGCCGCTCTCATGTCCCCTTCCGTCAACGCGCGCGGGCCCAGACCCGCGGCGACGAACCAGGCGAACCCGCTCGGTGGCGGCGGTATGCCCACGGTGCAGCAACCGTCGCGCGTCATCGGCAGCCAGGCGCCGTTCACCGGCGGATACACCGGCAACAGGCTCGGCCGAGATGAACGCTCGCCCAGCGCCCGCACTCCCAAGAGTCCGAGGAGGCCCAAGAAGGCCGGGGTGTCTCTCGGCGCGGTGGCGCTCTGGGCGCTCGTCGCGGTCGTCATCGCGATGAGCACGAGCGTGCGTACCGTGACCATCGTCCGGGGAGACGGCGTCAGGGCGTCGGAGAAGGCTGCCAAGATGCTCGCCGAGAGGGTCTCCGTCGTGGGAGACTCCGTCGACGCCATGGCCGCAGCGCTCGACGCCAGGGGTCCGTCCACCGCCAAGCGGGACAGGGAGAGCGCCGCGCTGAGGAAGGAGCTGGACGCGCTCGTGAAGCAGGTCAAGGCACAGGATGCCACCATCGCCAAGGTTAAGAAGCAGAAAGGGGGAGGCGCCGCGCCGGCGCCGGCGGAGGTTGTCAACCACGGCAAGGACATCGCCGCGCTGCGCGGGGAGCTCGAGAAGCTCGCGAAACAGAAACCCCCGACGCCCGCGCCCGCGGCAGCGCCCGTGGAGGTAAATAAGGCTGACCTGACCCAGCTCCGCCGGGAACTGCTGAAGGAGATCGCCGACGTCGCGAGCCAGGCTTCGGCGGCGGCGGCGGCGGGTGCCGACAAATCTCCCGAGGTGTCCGAGCTCGTCACGTCGGAGCTCGACGAGCTGCGCAGACGGCTGGACACGCTGGCGTCGATTCCGTACCCGGTGCCGGATGACTCCAAGGCTGACAAGACGGACATCGAGGAACTGCGGAGGGAACTCGGGAAGCTCGCGAGCGAGGCGAAGGGCACCAAGCGACACTCCAAGGCGGGCAAGGAGGTCGCGGACGAGGTGCGGGCGCAGATGGAGCTGTTCCGCGCGGACAGGACGGGACTCGTGGACTACGCCATGTTCAGCGGCGGTGGTAAGGTCGTCGGTCACTCCACCCTCGCTCCCGCGGTGGCCAAGGGCGACGGTCCGCTGACCAACGCGCTGAAGGGCCTGCGGGGCGGCGTACACCCCAGGGCGGATGAATGGGTCATTTCCGCCTCGTCGGAGGCTGCGGGCGAGTGCCTCGCGCTGGAGGGGAACCGCGGGTGGGTGGACATTCGGCTGCGTGAAGCCGTCGCCGTGAACGCCATAACGCTCGAGCACGTGCACAGGGACGTCGCGTACGACATAACGAGCGCGCCAAAGTCGGTGAAGATCCTGGGGTGGAACACCACGAAGAGCCCGAGCGCGGGCGCGAAGGTCCTGGGCTCGATCAGGTACCGGCTCCTGGACGGGCAAGGGGGAAGCGCGATGCAGACTTTCGAGCTCGACGGCGCGTCCGGGGCGGTGGTGGACCACGTGCGGTTCGAGATCGAGTCCAACTACGGGAACAAGAAGTGGACGTGTCTGTACAGGCTGAGGGTGCACGGCAAACCGTCGATTCCTCCCTCGCCGCCCGTTTGGGATTAGAGCTACATGCGTCGCTTGGTAATACACTTTACGCAGGACTATTCGGTTTATCGTCGCCGCCGGGGGTGTCCAGCGAGGGCATGGGCGCCACCTGATTTTTAGTCGCCCGTCCTCGGAACCCTACCACGTTGAGATTGGCCTGCGACCCTCTCGGCGTCGACGCCACGCTTCCCGCCGGGGTCACCGTTCTGGACGTCCCCATAATACTATCACTGATCCGACCCGGGATCCTGCTCACCGACCTCGCCACCGACGTCGCGCTGCCCTGCAGCACGGAAACAAAGTCCCAGTACGAGGTCTTGCGCGTACTCGTCCTCGCCACCTGGATGTTCAGCTCCTCCAGAGCCTTCACGCGAGTCCTAAGCGGCGTGATCAGGTCGTCAGCCTCCGAGTTGTGAAGGTGTCCCTTCCTCGACGTACCCTTCTCAGCCTTATCCAGCGCCTCCTGCTCAATCTCCCCCAGCCCGAGACCCAGCGCGGACTTTGTACGTAAGTGACCCGGACGCGTCGGGGTCGAGGGAGAGTCCGAGAAGTTCACGTCGTCGTCGGCTGCGCCCGTCTGCCTGGGCTGCGGCGCAACCTTTCGCCCGTTCGCCGCAGCCGATGGAAACACGCTCGCGAGGATTGAACTGGCCGCGCCCGCGCCCTTGACCGTATTCTCCGGACTCCTCGCGGTCGGTGAGTGCAACGCCTTGTCCTTCTGCGCCTCCTTCAGCGCCGTTTTGGCCTTCTCCAGCTCCTCCTCGATCGCCGCCGACTCTCTCTGAAACACCGGCTGGTAGTTGGTAGACACCATCCTCCAGACGCTCACGTTCGACGGAGCGTACGTCCATCCCATCTTCCACGAGAACATCGAGTACGTCAACAGCGACACCATCTGCACGGCCTGGTAGAACACGGGCACGGCCGCGGCCCTCGCCGGCGCGGGCGACGCCAGCGCCACGGACAGCGCGAGCGCCGTGTTTTGGTAGCACGTCTCGATGGCGACGCTGACGCACTGCGGCCTGTTCAGCCCCACCGCGAAGGACATCACGTTGCTGAGTATCAGACCGGTGACGCACGGCATGGCGACTCCCACGAAGAACTCCCACGGTTGACCGAACAGCCCGTCCCTGCTCCCGGTGGTGAACACCAGCCCGAGCGCGATGAGCGAGAGGCCGGCGACATTCGCGGATGTGTGAAAGACGTGTTTGTGGTCGGGAAACGCGTGCGACGCCGCGAGGCCGCACGCCACGGCGACCACGACCACCGCCACGGCTATACTCAGTGGTCCGTACTCGATGTCTATGCTGTCCGAGTTGGTCGCGTTGATGTAGATTGCGAGGTTCATCGGGAGCATGAACACCGAGCTGATGGACGAGACGGTGGTCATGGCGACACTCAGCGCCAGGTCGGCGTTGAAGATGAAGCACCACCAGTTGCTGTAGCTGCCGCCCGGAGAGGACGTGGTCAACATCAGCATTACCGCCTCAATGCCCACCACCCCGTCGCCCGGCACCGTCGTCGTGTTCCCTGTCGTCGCGTTGACCACCACCGTCTCCGCGTCTTCCTTCCCGAGCTCGGTCAGGCCGAATATCATGACCGAGCAGAACCCGAGAAATGGAAGCAGGACGAACTGACCGCAGAAGCCAACCATGATGGGAAGCTTGTCCTTGAACTGCTTCTTGAACTCATGAAACTCGACCGTGCCGGCCAAGCCCGAGATCAGGATGAACAGCAGGACGTAGCTCACGACGCTCACAGCCACGTTGGCCATGGTTCAAAACTTATCTTTTCCACTGGGAGACGCCGCCAGATCCCACGCCCCGCGGGCCTTCAAACGCGGGAGCTAATGCCAGAGCCGCGGGTTTTAGGCCTCTGGACTTATAGTTGCGGTCGCTCAAACGCGACCGGGTCGCTGATGCTAGACACGGGCTCGCCTCCCCTCGGCGCCCTCGCGTGTGAGGACCCAAATTAGCGTCTGTCAGACAAAATAACGGTACGCTTGGCTTCGCAAGCGCAGTGAACTTTGTTGACCGAAGCGGGGGCGATGGATACTTGCACGAGCGATAGCCCGACGATGAATACATTTATTTCAAACCTACACGACCGTACCACGGTTCCCAACGCCGACTCACGCGAACCACTTGTCCGCGGGGAGCGCGGGCGCGTTTGGCGACGAGACAATCTCAACCACCCGTTTGCCCGCGGCGTCCTGGAAGAGAGCCTCGACGCAGACCGCCGCGACGGTGTCCCTGCTGATCTCGCGGCCCGGGTCCGTCTCCAGCCCGAACGTGGTATCCTCCCCGCGTATGATCAGGTTGCCCACAGCCTCCGGGGCTTCGTTGCTGAGTCCTCCGGGCCTGACGATGACGTAGTCGAGGCCGGAGGCGCGGAGGTTGAGCTCGGCTGCCAACTTTTCATCGAGGACCCCGCCGAGCGCGTTGAGGAACTTGTAGTTGTCGTTGTTGCCCTGGCCCGCCGCTTTGGCGTTCGTTAAGAGTGAGGTGACGAGCACAAACCTCTTGACGGAGCTCCCGGCTGCGGTGGCGACGGCGACGAGGTTATCGGTGCCTTCGTGATCGACCTTCGCGGGGTTGTCTTTCTTGAAGTTGAACGACGGGGTGAACCCGGTGGCGCAGATCACCGCGGTGCATCCCTGCATGGCGGCCTCGATGCTGGCCTTGTCGAGGACATCGAGCTGGACGAGATCGGCGCCCGAGGCGGCGAGGCCCAGCGCGGATGCCTTCTTGGGATCTCGGGAGCCGGCGCGAACGGCGACGCCCTTGGCGCGGAGCTGCGCCACCACCCTTCGTCCGGTGTTGCCGGTGGCGCCGACCACGAGCACGGGGCCGTCCGTCGGGCCCGAGAGGGAGGCGGCGACCGCGGGGGTGATGCCGAGGTCGAGCTGGGCGACGAGGGTGGAGAGGAGCGCGGCGGAGAGCGCACCGCGGCGCCCCAGCTCGGTGGTCGGCACCGCAGCCTGATCAGCAGCCTGATCCGAGGAGCACGACACGGGGCCGCGGGCCGCGCGACGGGAGACCGCCGCCGAGGGTCTCTTGGAGCGCGCGAGGGGCGCGCGATTCGACCGCACGGAGCCGGCGAACGACGTGGAGGTGCTCAAAACGGTGGTCATGTCTGCTGAGCGGGAGGATATGGGCGCTATCCAGAATCTTGCCACGTCGTTGGCAGGAGAATAAGTGTAGCAGAGCAGACGGGCGCCAGGGGAGAGCGACGGAGAGCGAGAGTTCTTACAAAGGGAGCCTGGTGGCAACGTCTGATTACAAAAGGCGAATGCGTTGATATCATGCGTCGCCACTTCGGAGCGTCTTCCCGACGTCTTCTATGAGCCTACGGATGGATACTACAGGTGCTTGTGCAGTGTTGGGTTGCGACTCGCGCGGATGAGCGAAGCAACTTAGAAGAGGGAGGTCTTCTTCATGATGCGGAAGAACTCCTCCTCGTTGACCTCGCCGTCGCCGTCGCGGTCAGCCTCGTCGATCATCTCCTGAAGCTCCTCGTCAGTCATGTTCTCGCCGAGCTCCTTCGCCACGCGCTTGAGGTTCTTGAAGCTGATCTTGCCAGTCTCGTCGTCGTCGAAGAGGCGGAAAGCCTTCATGATCTCCTCGCGGGAGTCGCGCTCGCCCATCTTGGCGGTCATCATGGTGAGGAACTCCTCGAAGTCGATGGTGCCGGAGCCATCCTTGTCGATGTCGGCGATCATCTTCTTGATCTCCTCCTTCTTGGGCTCGAAGCCGAGGGCGCGCATGGCAACCTTGAGCTCCTTGGCGTCGATGGTGCCGGAGCCGTCGGTGTCAAAGAGGTCGAACGCCTCGCGGATCTCCTGCTTCTGCTCCTCGGTGAGTCCGGTGGAGCGGCCCTTGCCCTTGTCGCGGCGAGCGGAACCAACAGCCTGGAAAGAGAGGCGGGGAAATGGGAGCGACGGTCAGCGTCTGCGCAGCTTTTTCACCAGATTCTCAAGAGCGGGCTTTTCCTCAGTGAGTGACAGACTGTCCGTTGGCGGGGAAACAACCGGGACCTCGATTCCCGAGAATTGGTCAACTCCGACACCCCGGGCACGATTTTCGAGGTCGTCGCGACAAACGGACGCAGACACGTCGTCGACATGACGCCCCCGTCCGTTCGTCGCGCCGATCATCGCCTCGCGCGTCCGGCGTGAGCCATATTCGGAAATATCCCACGCGAATCACAGTTTCCCAAGATCATCGGAGGATTTTTGCGCGAGACGGTCCTCGTGAGAGCGCTCCCGTGACGCCGCGCGACCGTCTCCATCCCCTGGGAAAAGGAGTCCGCGACCCTTGTTGTCCGAAGCGACAGACGCGCCCGGTGCGATCGGGTGCGATCCCGATCGCGCGCGGGCGTCGCCGTCGAGAAACCCCAAATCGAGTCAACAAGCTTCCCGCTTCAAAAGAAGCTTGAAACTTGAAAATTGAAAGCGAGCGTAAAATCGGGACCGTCCACCGCCGCGCGGATGGACGACGACGACGGAAAACTCCGCGTGCCGCTCGTTCCGCGCGACGGGCACATGGATTCAAACGATCGAGGCGAAAGCGCGGGAGTATATCACCCGCACGCCGCGCCCAGATCCGGGATCCCGGACGCCAATGCACCCGGGAAATCGAATGAATTCCGGTGCCAAAGGAAAAACCCGTGCGATTGGCGCGCGCAATCACGGCCGCGGTCGCGCGTCGACGGCGTTCGAGCGCCGTCGGGCGCGTCCGGGCCATCGTTGGGGTCGTGTTAGAGCCTAGGACTCACCATTGTTAAGGTGGTGTGTTGAGTTGGTGGTGTTGCGTGCGTAAACGCGGTGTGTTGTGAAGCCGAGCTGGTCGGACTGCTGGTGGACCAGTTCGGCCAAAAACAACAACGCAACGACTATATTCGCGGAAGATCGAACCTGAATCTCGACTCCCCCGAGTTATAACCCTCGAGTCTGCACTGTTGCACTGTGAAACCGCAACGGGGGGATCAAAATTGCAATTGCTCCCGCTTTTTTTCGACCCCGAGACTTGGCCTTTTTTGAATCGAAACCAACCCGACTCGATTCGATGACAGCTCTCGATCGTTTGGAGAAGTTTTCCCATCAACGCGGCCGTGGAGCCGCAGAGGAGACGCAGAGGCGAAGGCGACCGCCGCTCGGTGAGGACGACGATCGGGTGATTTAGAGAAGAGCCTCGATTCGCGAATCGATCGTATCGACAGGACACACGAGGTCAACAAACGCAGAGCACGTCGTCCAAGAAAGTAAGACGAGATGCCTCCAAAGTCGAAAGGAGCCGGGGACAAAAACCTGAAGAGCAAGTCCCCGGCGGAGTTCTTCCAGGACAACAAGGGCATCGCGGGTTTCGAGAACGCGGGCAAGTCGCTGTATACCACCCTGCGTGAGTTCATCGAGAACTCGCTCGATTCGGCGGAGGGCATCGGGGTGCTCCCCGACGTGGACATCTCGGTGGAGGAGGTGACGCTGAGTCAGTACGAGGATCTCATCGGGCTCAAGACGCACGTTCGCAAGGACAGCGCGCTGTACGCGGACATCGAGACGGACAAGGAGAAGCAAAAGAGGCTCAAGGATGAGGCCAAAGCCGCGGCGAAGGCGGCGAAGGGGGGTAAGGCTGACGCGGGAGGCGGCGGGAAGAGGGGAGGTGCCAAGGCGTTCTTCCGCGTCACCGTCAAGGACAACGGCAAGGGAATGGCGCACGACGACATCCCGAACATGCTCGGGCGCGTGCTCTCCGGTACCAAGTACGGAGTGAGGCAGACGCGAGGCAAGTTCGGGCTCGGGTCCAAGATGGCGCTCATCTGGAGTAAGCAGACCACCGGTTTGCCCATCAAGATCATCAGCGCGCAGCCCAAGTCAAAGTTCACGTCGCGGTACGTCCTCGACATCAACATGGAGAAGAACGAACCCAACGTGCACAGCGCGGAGAAGACGCCGAACGATTCCGCGTGGCACGGCGCCGAGCTCAGTGTCATCATCGAGGGTAACTGGACCACGTACAGGAACAAGGTGCTGAGCTACCTGAGGCAGCTCGCCATCGTGACCCCTTACGCGCAGTTTCACTTTCGATACGAGAGCGCGGGGGGCGACGCGAGGCAGAACGTGGACGCGACGTTCAGGCGGCGCACGGAGGTCATGCCCGCGCCCCCGACGACGACGAAGCACCACCCGTCCGCGGCGAAGGAGAACCAGCTGCTCATCAAGGACCTGCTGTCGCAGACGCGGGAGAAGACCCTGCAGGCGTTTCTGCACAAGGAGTTTACGTGCATCAGCAAGGAGTACGCGGGCCGAATCGTGGCGGAGCTCGGCAAGGGATTCGAGCCCGGCATGGCCCCCAAGGAGGTCACCGACACGCAGGGTACCAGAATACAGCAGCTGCTGTGCGACGCGAGGTTCGCCGACCCCGACGGCGCGTGCCTGTCCCCGGCGGGTGAGTACAACCTGAGGCTGGGGATCATGAAGGAACTCGCGCCCGACTGGATCGCTTCGTACGTCGGGCCCGCGCTGGCGTCGCAGGGACACCCGCTGATCGTGGAGGCGTGCGTCAGCTTGGGGGGTAAGGTTGTCAAGTCGGGATTCAACGTCTTCAGGTTCGCGAACAGGATCCCGCTGCTGTTCGAGGCTGGGTCGGACGTGGTGACGCGGTGCGTGCAACGACTCAACTGGAGCTCCTACAAGATTGACAAGAACAACGATAAGATTGGCATCTTCGTCTCCATCGTGAGCACCAAGATCCCGTTCAAGGGCACCTCCAAGGAGTACATCGGGGACGATAACACGGAGATCGCGGAGGCTGTCGACCGCGCCATCCGCGGCTGCGCGACCCAACTCAAGGGTAAAATTGTCCGCGCGCAAGCGGCAAAGGAGCGAAAGGCGAGGAAGAAGGTCCTCAGCAGATACATCCCCGACGTCGCCAACGCCCTCGCGCTGATGATGGAGGCGTCGGCGGATGCGGCGGAGCCCCCGTCGAAGCGATGCAAGTGGGGTCCCGGCGCGTTGTCGAACGGCGGGAAGCTCTGGCAGGTTGACCCGGTGTACGAGGGCAAATTGCTGGAGAAGGTTCGCAGCGGAGAAGTGCACCGCGCCACGATTGAGCGCAAGCTGACCGACTTCGTGGATAGGCTCGACAGCGAGCAGGCTTTGGAGCACTCGATGCAGAACAAGGAGGGGCTGAGCGAGACGATGCACCTGGTACCCACGGGTCCGGTGCACAAGTTCGCGCCCACAGTGCACCATCCCACGTGTGCGTTCAGATTGCTCGACACGCTGTGCATGAGCGGGTTTCTTCCCCCGGCGAGTGATTCGAAATAGACGCGCATCGAATGATGTAGTATGATTACAACGAGATAAATTTACCACGCGCCCACGGCGTGCTTCGTGGGATCCTTGAACTTCTCGTACCCCCAGTTCATGGGCACCTGGAAGGGCTCCGAGATCTCGAGTCCGCTCGCAGTAACCTTGGCGACCTGGAACTTGTTCATCATCGTCTTGTCGCGCATCAGGCACGTCCTGAGGCACTCCTCCATGAGCTTCCTGGCATCCTCCTCGCTCATGTCGTCGGTGTGCTTCTCGCGGAACAGCGGCCTCGCCATGTGGTTGCCAAACCCGGCGGCGAGGTGCGAATCCTCGTAGTGCTGACCGATCATCCCCACGGTGCCCAGGAAGTGTCTCCCGTCCTTCACCCCCGCGACCACAAGGCTGTTCCACAGCGGGTCGAACTTGTTGCGCCTGTTGTACATCACGCGGCACAGGTACGAATGGATCTCCCACGGCGCGAGCTCGTTGCCGTCATCTTCGCAGTAGTCAGTCGTGTCGAGCTCCTCGAGGAGGGTCAGGATGTAGTGAAAGTCCGAGAGCTCGCCGGTGAAGCTGATGATCGTCGAGCTGTTCACCTGCTTGATGCGCTCAACGCTCTTGTACCTCTTGGTGGAACCGTAAGAGCCTGCGGGACGGGAAAGGTGCGCGGCGTCAGATTCAGATCTCCGGGTTGTTGCCTTTTGGTGCTGTTTTTAGGGTTACACGCGGAACGAACGTGGGGTGCGCTCGGTGGGTGGACGCGCGGGACGTCGATCGAGACTTACAGAGAGTATCGCACGCGAGCATGACGCCATCTTTGTACTTGCAACCCAAGACGGTGGTACCGGTCACGTAGGGATACCTGCGGGAGTGGGCGAAGAGGAAAGGAGCTCGTCGTCAGATTTTCAAGTTTCTCGCGAGGTTACCGGGTGAACGACGACGCGAACGCGCGACGAGCGCGACGATCGACCCGCTCGATCGATCGCCAGAGGTTTTGATATCGCACATGGGGCGAAACGACGCGGGCGGTGACTCACTGCGTGCGCTGGTGGGGCCCGGGCTCCACGGTGAAGGGCTTCCCTTGGCCGTGGGACGCTACGTGGGATCTGGGCGCCTGGTTGAGCTTGTACTGAGCGTCGTACGCGGGATCAACGCCGAAGGGCACCACGCCGGGGCCGATGCTCGGGTTGTGGCTAACACGCGTGGGAATCATCCTTCCTCGCGCTGAGATCTATCGACGCGCACTGTCTTGCGCCCTCTAACACTGCCGGAGGTCCAGATCTCGTCAAAGTTTTTGACGCCCGATAAACGGCAAACTGGGCTGCCCCTGTTTTCTCAGTGTTAGTTGCGCCGGTGCTATGGGAGAGGAGGCGCTCCGGGCGCTTCTCGACCCGGAGGGCTGGTCATTGAGGGACGCCGTGATAGTCGCCGCGAGCGAGCGCGCGCGAGGGGATCCGAACGCGGCCAGAGCGGCGGTGCTCGACGCGGACCTACGCGCTGTGGGGAAACCCAGCCTTCCACGATGGGCGTACGGGGGTGCTCGCGAGGCGGGCGCCGGGGTGACCGGGCCGAAGGTTCTGCAGGTGGTGGACGCGAGGGATATATCCACACCGAAGCGCGCGCCGGGCTCGAGCGGGCGGCGCATGCTCCGCCTGGACCTCACCGACGGGGACGCCGCAGTCGTCGCCGTGGAGTACGGGGAGCTGACATCCATCAAGGACGCGTCTTCGCTCGCGCCCGGGACCAAGGTGGCCATCGCCCCCGGGGTGCGCATCCCGTGCCAATCCGGGATACTTCTCGTGCAGGGTGACGCGATGCGGGTGCTGGGCGGGAGGGTGGCCGCCCTGGCGGAGGAGTGGGAGGGTAGGCGGGCGTCATCGGAATCGGGTGCGGGGCCGGCGGCAGCCGGAAGCGGGGCGGGGGGGATCGACGCTCCGAGGTTCGAGACGTACGACCCTGAAAAGGCGGAGGAGACCGTAGCGGCGTCGATCGCGGGTCGCGTCGCGGCGAACAAGGCCGCGGCCGAGGCCATCGCGGAGAAGAAGGCCGCCGCCGCCGCCGCAACGAGCGCGAAACCCGAGCCCAAAGCCGACTCCGCCGAGGAAGAGCCGGCGCCGTTCGTGCCCCGGCAGCGTCCCACGTTGCCACCGACCCGCGCGCAACGAGCCGCCGCGCGGGCCACCGGCGTCGAGCTCCCGCCTCCCGGCGCACCGATGCCCTCGGCGACTCCGGAGACGGCAACCGGACAGGCCCCGGATGTCGCGGCGCCCGCGTTTCCGCCCAGGAACCGGCCCGCGCTCCCGCCCAAGCGCGATCGGGCCGACTCGACCGGCGCGCGCGGCCCTCCACCAGGATTTATGCCTCCCGCGGTGCCCGCGGAGGAATCGACGGCGCGGGTCGACCCGCCGCCCGGCCCGCCCGCGCCCGCCTTTGTCCCGACGGTGACGGAAGAGGACAGGCGAAGTCGACTCCTCAACCGACTCGCCCCCGACCCGAGGGGAGGACGCGGAGGTCGCGACAGGGGCGATAGAGACCGCGGCAGGGGCGATAGAGACCGCGACAGGGGCGATAGAGACCGCGACAGGGGCGATAGAGACCGCGGAGGCAGAGGCGGCCGAGGAGGACGCGGAAGGCGCGGCGGCGAGGAGGAACGCGACGACGGCCTTCGGACCGCGGATCGACACGAGTCGGGGATGCGTGCCGAGGACGACGAGGCGCTCGCGCGGCAGCTACAGCGGGAGCTCGAGCTGGAGGGTTCGGGCGGGATCGCGGCGGACGGTGCAGCGCTCGCGGCGAGTCTGTTTTCGTTCCCGGCGCGGGAGCTCGAACGGGAAGACTCGGGCGGTCGATCGGGACGCCGTTGAACGCGCGCATAGCAATAGGACTATCATCGTCACATTAGCGACTACTAGCTAGACTAAACGCGTCCCTCTATTCGTATTCGGGGAATCCCTCCGGGATCGGATCCTCGGTTTGCCCCCTCGCGCGGTAGACATCTCGCAGCGCCCTCGACAGGTCGCACACGGCGGCGACCACCGCTTCCAGTTCGTCCACCGGGATCCCACCCGCGCCGTCCCCGCCCGTCGCCGCCTCGAGGTCTATCCCCGGTATCAGCGCCTCCATGCTCGGTTCACCCGCGCTGTCCTCCTTCGCGGTCGCCTCGGTGGGCAGGTGCGCCCTGTACGCGGCTCGCAGGCACGACTCTTTGTGTCCGTCGGAGAAAGCCGCCAGGCTCCTCACGCCGTACGGTGAGCCGTTGAACATCGCCGAGGGCTGGAGCAGGTACAGCCTGAGCTCCACGACCCTGTCCAGCTCCATGCCCTTCATCGTCCGTTCCGGCAGCTCGATCACCTTCCACTCCTCCGCGTCGTCCTCGAAGTGCGGCGACTTCATCAGCTTGGCGGTTGTGAGCACCGTCTGCCACGACCCGGGTGCGCCCCCCGCGCCGGCGACGCGAGCCTTGACGGTGACGGCCGACGAATAATAGTTCCGAAAGGCTATGAACCGCACGCGCTCGGGCCTGCCCTCCACCTTGGCGTCCACGATGCGCCTGCTCGGTATGGGACGTCCCTCATCCGTCGCGGCAGGAAAAGGGAACCAGTTCACGGTGCCCACCGCCAGCCTAACCTGGGTGGGCTCCTGCACCCCGGCCGCGGAGCCGAACGGGCGGGAGGAGCTGGGCGGCTCCTCGGGCTCGTCGGAGACCCGCAGCCGCGAGAACGACTCCGCGGTCGCCATCCCTCGCGCCCACCACCTGTGCGAGACCAAGTGGATTTGAAAAACATTCCTGTCGCGTGTGACGTCGTCGCTTTCCGCGTCAGCACTGAAGCAAAACCTGGGTGAACTAACGCCACACTCTACGTCCACACTCTACGTCGCGCCGCGTGGATCCGGCCGAGAGCATGGCCGCTCTGGGGATCTGGCGCGTATCATCGGGGCCGGTGCGCCCCCATCGTATCGGGACCGGGTCCGAGGCCTCGGGCGGCGGAAACCCATGGAAACCGCGGACGATGGGTTTTATGCCCGGGCGCAGATGGGATGACGGGTTCGGCTCGTCACACGGGCACATCTCGGTGGGATCAGCGCCCAGCGCGACGGGACCGCGCCGTCCAGGGGGGAAGCAGTGTCGACATCGTGCGATCCGGTGTTTGGCTCCATCGTCCGGGACGACAGTAGGTGGGTGGGCTCGGGAGGAGGGTCGGGGCTGGGCGTCCGGGAGGAGGATCCGCGGGCGGAGACGGAGCAACGTCACCGCCGCGTCGACCGCGGAGGGCGACGACGTGGGCGACACGATGGACGACGACGACGAACTCAGCGGGGACAGTGACCGCCCGAGACGATCCGCCGCCGCCTTCCTCGGCGCCTTCACGCTCAACGTCCTCCTCGGGACCCTGTACTGCTGGAGCTGCTACCTCGTCCCGCTGGAGCAGGCCCTCGGCGTCGGCCGCGGCTTACTCTCCGGCGTCTTCTCCCTCGCCACCATATCCTTCACGGTCGCCGTGGCTAAGCTCGGGCCGTGGCTCTACGCCGCGGCGGCACCTGCGGCCATCGGCGCGGGTGCGGCGGTGTGCGCGGGGTGCGGCTTGTTGTTGGCGTCGCAGTCCATCGCGTACGTCAGCGCCGCGCCGCTCTTTCTCGGGTACGGCGTCGTCTTCGGCGCGGCGGCCGGGGTCGGGTTCGGCCTCTCGGTGCAGATGGCGTCCAGGACACCGTTCCAGGAGGGCATCAGCACGGGCCTGATCACGAGCGCGAGGGCGGCGGGGGCGTTCGTGTTCGCGCCGGTGGTGAGACACCTGCTGGACGCGGGTGGCGCGGGGCGGGCGCTGTCGACGATGGGATGGGCCCTGCTGGTGTCGGCGCCGTTCATATACGGGGTGTTGGCGACCGACGGGACGAAACACCCGCTGGCGAGTCAGAAGCGGGATAAGGACCTGCCCATGACCCCGGAGGAGGAGGAACGGGAGATGCAGCTGGGACCGGCGATGTTCGCGCTGTGGATCTCGCTCGGGCTCGGCGTCAGCGCCGGTCTCATGCTGATGGCGCACTCGTCCGCGCTGCTGTACTCGCACGGCGCGTCCATCGGCGTGGCCACCGCGGGTGTCAGTATCGTCAGCGTGTTCAACACGGCGGGTCGAATATTCGGGGGATGGGCGTGCGATCGCTCGAACATCGGCGCGGAGAAGGTGCTGCGGCGGGCGCCCTTCGTCGCCGTTCCCGCCCTCGCGGCGGCGGCGGCGGCTGCTGACTCCGTCGCCGCGGCGGTGGCGGCGCTCGCGGCTGCGTCCATCGTGTACGGTGTGTTCGCCTCCGTCGTTCCCGTCGAGGTGAGACGGCGCACCGGGAGCAGGGACTTCGCGCGTCAGTTTGGCAAGGTGTACACGGCGTGGGGGTTCGCGGGCCTCGCCGCTCCGGTGGCTGCCGGGTGCCTGTTCGAAACCAGGGGGGACTACACCGCCGCGCTCGTGGCCGCGACCGCGCTGTGCGGCCTGTCCGCGATGGTGGTCAGGTGGATGCTCAAGCCCGGTCGGTCACACGAGGAGTGGAAGGAGGCCATCGCCGAGGCGAAGCGAGTAAAGGAAGACGAGGATCTCGCAGCCGGGGTCCGAAAAATCGTCACTCCATAGGACCGACGGGGGGCGACGAGTTGTGATAATATACGTTGGGGAATTCTATGGTATGATTACAGGGACGTCCGCGCGCACGAGTGCCGTGCCGTGGACGACTTCACGGTCTTTCTATGGGTACAGGTCCACGCCTCGCTATTATGTGTGAGGCGCAGCTTCATGATATTGGTTGGTGGAAGTACAGGATGGATGTCGGTCAGGACGGGACACGGTCCGGCTCACGCCACGGGTTGTTGCTGCATGTTCTCCAGGGAAAGCTCCGAGCCGTGCGGCGACGACGGCACGAGATTTTGCCACGACCGCTTGAGCCCGGTCGACTCGCTCCCGAACCCGGTCGACCCGCACCCTTGGAACCCTGGGAACCCTCGGAACCCTTCGTTCCTCTCCGCCTCGTCCTCCTTGACCAGGTAGTCGGGTTCCTCCTCCGTCTCCTCGCCGTCCCCCCACTCGTCCACGAGCATGTTCAGGTCGCCGGTTATCTCCCCGCACTTGGACACGAACAGCGTACCGGTCGGGAACGCGTCCGCGTCCGCGCAGCTCTCCTCCAGCAGCCGCGCGTCCGAGCTGAACTGCAGGCACTCGCCAAAGGAGCTGGTGCCCCAGAAGAGGGGAACCGCGCCGGACGAGTCCCTGGCGGCGAGGATGCATCCCGAGAGCTTGTCGAAGATTATCATGGAGAACTCCCCGGACAGCGGTCCAAGGTCGATGGCTCCGTCTGCGGTGGGTGAAGGGCGGGAGGGAGTGATTGTCAGATTCCAAATCGTTTTTTCTCGCCGCCGGGCTTCGGCGAAATCGCCTAGGGACGCGGTCAGGGCGAGGGGTTCGGGCGCGCGTTCGGTCGTATCCGCGCGGGGTTTGGCCTCGGAGGGCGGTGACTCACTCGAATATTGCTGCCTGTTGTTGTACCGCCGCCAGATTTCGTGCGCGCAGCTCTCGGAATCGTTGCTGAGCTCCTCGTTGAGCGTCCCATTGAAGTAGACGGCGACATCGCCCCCGAGCTCCACGCTCGTCCTCGGGCCGTTCACGAAGCTGATCCCGTTAGCCCCACCGCCCAGTGCGACCTCTTCGACGTCGTCTCGATTTCTGCGATGGGTAATGTAGGGGTCGTGTGGGTGAGATACGCCGTCTTAGCGAGGTTTCCGAGAGCGCGCGCGACGCGGTGGGCGCACGCCGCGCGCCTTTTCCCGGCAGATCCCGAGACCAGGGAGTTTTCTGCGTTACACGCACATTTCGGGGGAGGGTGCGGAAACGGGTCGCGACGGTCGCGTCGAGCGCTCCGGACGCGTTTTTTTTGGCTCGGGGGGACTCTTACCTTGATGCCATCTTATCCTTGAACACCGCGAGCTGAGCGGACACCTGTTCTTCCTCCTCTGCGCGCACGAACGGGGCGAAACGAGGTGAGACGTCGCCATCGTGCGAAACAATCTACCGAAAGAAGCGGGCGAAGGCGCGGGCCGGAAACGCGTGACGGAGGGATGTCGGGGGCGCGGAAAACCGGAAACTCACCCGCTGACGGATGAGCAAGGTAGCTCTTACGCCCGTCGTGTTGTATTCTCATGCGTTGTCGCTTGCAACCCCTCCCGTCCAGGCCGGAGCCGCGCGCGAAGCATGCGAGCATTTCTTCCGAGAGACCCTCAATCCCAAATTACGCGAGATGTTCGTCCCGGAGATGTCCTGCTTGGGTAGGGTTCCGCGGGTGACCGCTTGCCTCGATGCGCGTCCAGACGTGACCGTGACCTGTGTGAACACGTTCGGTCCTTCGCAACTCGTCTTAACCTCCGCGCGGCGCCCACTGCGCTTCCACGAGGCTCGCGGCGGCCTCACGGTTTCGCAGGTTTTTTCGGCAGGAAGCGCAACGTTTCGTGCAATTTTTTGCCCAAACCGTTAAACCGTGCTTTTTGGGTTTCCAGACCCTGGTCTTTGATCGCACTTTTTTCTTTCCCGCGCCTCACGTGGCAATCCGGGAGTCAGCCGTGCCGATTCGAAGCATTTAGCTTTTGTATCGAATTGCGTTCGCTCTTCTGTCTATTTGCTCCTTTCGATTTCACCACGTTTCGGGCGTGCACGGGTCCGTTTCTTTTCAGCCTCCCCCGCATTTTGCGATTTTTTACATCCAGGTTTGGGTGAAAGATGCGCCGTTGAACCAACGATTGACGAGTCCCGAAGTCCACGTCTGAAAGCTGCGCCAGGGGGGCAGATGTGACGTGGATATTTTGAAAAACGTTTTCCGGTCCTATGAGTAGCAGTCTTAAAAAAGTGAGAAATAGAAAATAAAATATCTAAGTGAGCTACGCGCCGTCAAAGTAGGGAAAGGAAACTCGGAGGAGGGAAACTCTCGTCGTGATGATGATGATGATCACCAGATGACCGCCGCGCCGTGCCTGGCTCGCCTGAGCTTTCAACGGGTTCGAAGGTACCGCGGCACCGTCGCCTCATCGACCAGGTCCGCGGTTCGTCTCGTCGCCGTGGTATCGTGCACCGCGGTGGCCTCCGCATCCTCGACTCCTCCGGTTGGGACGACGCGCCTCGACGCCAAGGGAGGAGGAAATCGTGGGCGAGGACAGAGTTGGAAAGTTGGCACCTCCGCAGGTTTGAATAGACAGGATCTCAGACTTGTTAGCCACTCCGCACGCCTTCAGCAGAGTAAGAAGATGCCGTTCGAGATTCCGGATGACGACGGATGGGACGACGATGCGTTGTTGGCGGCGGATGTGACGACGGGCAACAACCGAGGCAGCGCTGCGCCCGCGTCGGTCGGCACGCCGTCGAAGCGGGCCGATCTCATGGTTGGCACCCATCGCCCCAGCGTGGATATGCGCGACGCGACCGGCGCGGGGGTGTCGCGAAGCGTGAACGGCGGCTACGACAACGGCACGACAACGGGGGATGAGGTGACCGCCGCGCTCGCCGACGAACTGCGCAAGACCCTGTCCAAGTACTACGGCCACGCGGACTTCAGGCCCGGGCAGCTCGAGGTGGTCGCCGCGACAGTCCAGGGCAGGGACTCGTGCGTGTACTGGTCCACCGGCTCGGGGAAGTCGCTGTGTTACCAGCTCCCCGCGTTGCACACGGGGAAGACCGCGTTGGTCGTGTCGCCGCTCATATCGCTCATGAACGATCAGGTGACGCACATGAACAACACCGCGGGCGCGGTCGAAGGGGACCTCGCAGCGTTCCTGGGCTCGGCGCAGACGGACAAGTCCGTGGAGGAGCGAGCGCTCCGCGGCGACTTCAGGGTGGTGTACGTGACCCCCGAGAAGCTGGTCGGGGATGTCGAGGGTGCCGACGGGGGCGCGGGGGCGTCCTACTTCGTGTCGAGGCTCAGGGACATGGTGAGTGCCGGCAAGCTGGGTCTGGTCGCGGTCGACGAGGCGCACTGCCTTTCGCAGTGGGGCCACGACTTTCGCAAGTCGTACCGAGGCCTGACGCTGATCCGGCAACAGCTGTCGCCCAACGGGGAGGTTCCCGTCATGGCGCTCACCGCGACCGCCGTGGAGAAGGTGCGCGACGACATCAAGGCCTTGCTGGCGCTCAGGCAGCCGCACGTCGCCAGGAACAGCTGCGACAGGACCAACCTTCGCATCCGCGTCGCCAAGAAGCGGGGCGGAGCCGCGGACCACCTGCACATGTTCGAGAGGTGTCGCGACGCGAAAGGGTCCGTGGTGGTGTACACCGTCACCAAGCGGGACGCGGAGGATATCGCCGCCGTGCTCAGGAACAAGTTCGAGACCCAGAAAATCGCCGCGGGCGTCGAGGTTTACCACGCCGGCCTGCCCATGTCGCAGAGGGACGCGACGCACAAGGGTTTCCTGACCGGTTCCGTCAAGGTGGTCGTCGCCACCGTGGCGTTCGGCATGGGTATCGACAAGCCGGACATCAGGCTGGTCATGCACTACGGCTCCCCGAAGACGATGGAGGAGTACTACCAGCAGGTTGGCCGCGCCGGTCGAGACGGTCTACCCTCCGACGTGGAGATGATCTACGGCGACGGGGACTTCTCGAGGTACAGCGACGAGTTCTACGTGGGTAAGCTGGACGCCGCGACGAGGAAGACCCAGAAGGAGAGCACCGACGCCCTCGAACGATTCTCGAGGTCGCGAGAGGTGTGCAGGCGCGCGAGTATCCTGGGCCATTTCGGCGAGAGCCCGCCGATGACCTGGTCAGTATGCCCGGATAACGAGAACACGCGCAGGGGACGGGTGTGCGGGACGTGCGATAACTGCCGTCGCGTTGTTGAGGGGGTTAAAAACGGCGGCGGCAGCGCTCTTCGGCGGGATATGAGCGCCGAGGCTGCGCCGGTTCTCCTCGCGCTTCTCCTCGCGTTCGGGGGCGGAAGCACGTCGATGACCAACCTGGCGGCGCTCGCCACGGACGGTAAGGCCCCGACCTGGATGGCGCCGGAGAGGGCCGAGGGTGCGCTCAAGCATATCCGGTTCGCGCGGAGTTTCCTGCCCAGGGAGTCCAGGGGTAAGGATACGGCGAAGGACATGGTGCAGCAACTCGCGGCTGAGGGACTCGTCGCCAAGGGAACTGGGAAAACTTCGTACTCCACGTACGAGACCTTCTCCCTGACTCCGAACGGAAAGGCCGTCGCGCAGAAGATCATGGGCGCGTTGAGCCGCGCGGGACAGGCTAAGAAAAACAAGCCGGAGCTGCCGCCGATCGTCCTCCCGATCCCCGAATCCGTCGCCAGGGCCGAGCGCGAGGCTGCGGAGATTGCTGACAAGAAAATCAAGGAGCTGGTGGACGCCGGCGTTGACGTCAGCGCCGTGCCGCAGTCCGAGCTGGACGCGGGCACCGGACCCGCGCTCGATTCGGAGCTCAGGTGGGTGCGCATGCTGAGACACTACGACGAGTCCGGCAAGGCGGAGCGCGCGGAGACCTGCCGCGAGATTCTGCGAAGGGTGCTCGGGTGGCGGGACAAAACCGCGGCGGAGCTGGGCATGGCTCCCGGGTCGGTCATGCCCTCGTTCTTGGCCAAGAACATCGCATACACTATGCCAGTCACGGCCGAAGGCCTCCGCGGCGCGGGCTTGATAATAAGGGGTGTCGAGTCCCTCGCGGCGCTCATCGCTCAGAGCAAGGCTGAGCTCGGGCTGGAGCGCGTCACCGCCGCACCCGCCGGCGCGGGCGGAGATTCCGGAGCCCGCAAGATGTACCTGGGGGTCGTGGAGACTCCCGGGTGGGAGTTTGCGATGTACAAGCCCGGGCGCAAGGGTGCGCCGCCCACGTGGGAGGTTTCCTACGAGCGCTTCCGCAAAGGCGAGTCCATCGAGACTATCGCGCTGACCCAGGAGAGCGGCAAGCCCCTCCAGCCCACATCCATTATCAACCACCTGTTCGAGGCCTTGGCTCAGGGCCGACGCCCGCTCGACCTCACCAGGCTTTACCCCGGCGGCAACGGACCCGCGGGCACGGTGCCGGACGAGAGGGAGTGGCTTCGCATGGAGGAGGCCGCGCTCGCCGCCAACCTTGACCCGGCGCGACAGCCCGGCGTCGAGCCCAAGTTCACGATGAAAGGGGTCCTCACGCACATCATCCCCGGCGTGGACGCGGAACCGAACACCAAGACGGCCGCGCAGAAGGCCTTGGAGGCGTTCTGGTACGACAGGATCAGGGTCTGGCAGCAGCTGAGAAAGTGCGGCGTCGTCCCTCAGTGGGTCGGAGGAGACGAACCGGACACCAAACGCGCACGACACGAGTGAAAGTTCACACACACACACACACACACCTCCCCACACACACACCCACACACACACACACGAGAGAGAGAAGAATAGACGCTAGGGGCGGTACATGTTACAATTCATTCGGTATTGATGCTCTCACTCCGCGGAAGCCTCCTTCGCGCTCGCCTTGGCCAGGTTATGGCTCTTCGCAGCTGCTTCGACGTAGAAAGTGAAGTTATCGCGGCGGCGAAAGTGTGTCTTGTCGACGGGCTCGATATCCTCCGGGTCGTACGTGAACTCCGCTTTGGTCACGCTCGTCGTGTTCATGGACCTCGCGTCGTACGCGGGGTTACAGGTGCGCCACATGTTGGCTCCAATCTGGTTCGTCATCCTGTTGTCCCGCTCCCGCTGCGACAGCGTCGAGGGATCCACAGTCTCCCTTCCCCCGACCCACTCCTCGTCGCCCTCCGCGGCGGCCTCCGCCGCGTCAGCCTCCGCCGCCGCCTTCGCTTCGGCCTCCTCGCGCTCTAGATCAGCCAGTTCCTTTGCGTAGTCCTGCCTCATGCCCACAGCTGCCCATCTGCGGTCGGGTGGAAAGGGGGTGGTCAGCGAGCGATCGGTCGGATTGTTGTGCCCGAAATGGCAATTCTCTCGGGGTTGCGCGATGGGTGCCGGGGTTCTCCCCGTCGGGGCACTTACTTGTCCTCCTTGTTGAACAGCTCAGTCTTCTGCTGGTTGACGGCGCTGTCGAACCATGCTGCGCGCGCGACGTCCATGGCGACTGAATCTCACCGCGCCACGCGGGTCGACGCTCGGGAAAGAATGACCAGGAACCTTGAAGGCCGCTGTGAGATGAGATGCGTAGACTTTTGAAGCGGTCGTTTCGAGGAGACCCCACACTGGAGAGCGACGGAGCGGCCGATGACCACTCCCACCATCGCGCCCGTGGCGCTGTCGTTCGGCAGCACAGGTGGTATCAGTAGCGTCGGTGCACCCCCCGCGAAGACCCAAGGGGGCATCGCCGGCAGGGACGGGCGGGTGCCCCTAGACGAGACCACGATGGTCGCGCTCGCGGACGACATCGGCGCCCGGGAGGAGAAACTCGGGGAGACTCGGGGCGCCGTGCGCAGGGAAACGCTGGAGCAGCTGCGCCAGGTGGAGAGGGATATCGAGGAGGATGCCTGGATGTACGCGAAACCCAGGCACAACGAGCCATGAGCGCATCAGGAGAACACACTGGCCGGTAGAACACACACTTAGACTAGATCTAGATTTGAACAGCACCTGTCGCGTCGAGGTTACAATCAGGACACTACGCACGTCTTCTTGCCCTTTTTCCCTTTTTTCCGCGAGGAACCGGCGTTGTACCTGTTCGACGAGGGTCTCGCGGGTTCCTGCGGCGAGTACACGCCCCCCACCGTGGAGCCGCGGTGTTCGTCAAAGTCAAACTCGTCGGCGGGATCCCCGTCGTCGCCCTCGAGTAGGTCCGGGTCGAGGTCAGCCTCCTCGAGGTTGCGCCTGAGCCTATCCCACCTGTCCTCCTTGCGATGCTCCGATTCATCAAGGTTCCTGCGCAGGTTATCCCACCGCTTCGGCGTCCTCGTGTTGGACCTGGGCGCCGCGTTCTCCTTTCCGGACTCGCCAAAAAGAGAGTCCGAAAGCGCCTCGCCGTCGTCTCGGGCCGAGTACGCATCGTCCGTCCTGGTCGGTTCGAGCTCATCGCCGTACATCTCGTCGTCGAAGTCGTCCTCCGTCTGTAGCTCCGGGGTCCTCGGCGGGGCTTTCTTCTTCTGAGACACGGGGACGGGCGCGAAGGGGTCCGCGCCCGGGGACTTCTTGGCAGGCCTCGGCACCGGGCTCGGAGGCTTGAGGTCCAGCGGGAGCTTTATGCGAGGAACGGTTGGAGTCGCCTTCGTCCCGGATTTCGAAGGCGTCGGTCTCAGCTCTTCCATCTCCTCGGCGGGCGGTGTCGGCTCTGGGATCGGATCCAAACCAAACTGTTCGCCGACGAGGTTGGCTTGTTTGCGAATATCCTCGAGCGTAATCCCCGCGAACGCCTCGTCAAACTTCTCCAACTCCCTCATCATTTCTTCCTCTGTCATTTCCTTGGGTGGCTTCTCCTTCTCCTCGTCGTCGGAATCATCGTCGCTGCCGCTCTCGCCTCTCTCTGCCCGTTCCCACGCCTTGAGCTGCTTGCGCATCTGTTTAATCAGCGCATCGTTCTCTGCGATGATCCGATCCTTCTCCTTAATCGCCGTCTCGCATGCCACCACGTCTGCGTGCTTCTCGTAACATTGAGCCTTCCACAACTGCTTGTCCTCATGAACCAGGGGCATGCACTTCTCTAGGAACAAGTTTCGGTCCTCAACCGTCCACAGCTTCACCCGTAGCTCTCTCATGGCAGCCTTGAGTCGCCTGGCGCACTCGAAATCCGTCTCATCTGGAAGTTTTTTTTCCTCCGGCGGCGTCGGCGGCCGGGGAGGATAGTAGGGCTTAATCCCGGTCATCCTCTTGGCAATCTCGTCCGCCTGTGCGGCGTAGTTCGAGGCGCGAGAGTAGGTATCCTGGTTCTCGTTGCCGCCTTGAGGAATCACCGTCAGAGGCTCTCCGAGGGGACCCGTATTCGGGGGCAGGGGCAAGAGCGGCCGTGCGTTCCTGGCCTCCTCCTGCGCCTCCTCCACCTCTTCTTTGCACCTCGCCTCCACCTCTCGTGCTCTTGCCTCGGCTTTCTTGACATTCGCTTCCGCTTCGGCTACCGCCTCGCGACACTCTTCCGCCGCCTTCTCCGCCTTGGCCTTGTACTTTGCCTTTATCTCCTTTGCCTGTACCTTCATCGCCTCCTCGGCGGCAGCCGCTCTCTCTTCCGCCTGTCTTAGCTGCTCCTTGAGCTGCTCAGCCACGGCGAGGGCCTTACCCGCGAGGTGAGATGTGTCCACGGGCTTTGGTGCGTTCTCCAGGGTCTTCTTCTCCGCCGCGAGTCTCTGCGCGGTGTGCCGAAGTTCGCCGCCGAGGTCCAACGCCTTCTCCAGCTTCGCCTCGGCCTCCTTCGCGCGCTTCTCCGCCGCCAAAGCGAGCTGCTTCTCGGATACGAGCGCCACCGCAGCCTCCTCCGCCGCGCTCATCAAGTCCCTGAGCTTCTGCTCGGCGGCCAGGCGAAGGCTACGCTCGCGTCGGACCGCCGCGGGCGTCATCGGGTCCGGGTCGATGTCCTCGTCGCCGCCGCCGCCGGACACGGATGGCGTGGACGGATCCGAGATGGCCCTGGACACCAAGCCGGCGGCATCGGGCGAGCGCGTGATCGTACCCGGGGTGCCCCAGGCTTTGCTCGGGCCGTGCTTCGCGGCTGCCGGGGTCGCCGCCTCCTTCAACTCCTTTTCCTTGGGGGCTTTTCGAACCCTGGGATTGTTCTCAGATTCGGCGGCGTGTTTAGCCGCCGCGGGGCACACGTCAGCCATGCAGACCACCCTCATCCCGATCTCGTCGAGAACGTACAAGGGGTCCACGCCAATATCACCCTTCTTCACCGCGGTGACAACGCCGGCGAGGGGCCCAGGTCCGCGGCCGCTCCTCCACCACTTGCTATGAAGGTGTCGAAGGAGAAGGACCCTATCGGCAAAGTCTCCCTCGTGCAGGGGCGGTATCTGACGACCACCCCGCGCGCGTTCACCCCAAGGGTCATCTTCCCCCCGCATCATCGCAACCTCAAGCAGCGGCGCGGCGGGGTTATTCGCTGCGACGGACGAGGGTGCTCCCATGGTGCCGCCGCCGAACCTGGCGGTGAAGTTCGCGTCGAGTCGCATCTCCGCACAGAGCTCATTCGCCTCATCCACCAGGGCGAGGAGAGAGACGACGCGTCTCTGAAGCGCCGCGCGCCATCTTCGACGTCTCTCGCCACGTGCGCCACCGCCCCCCTCTGTCTCTCCCTCCCTCCCCGTCGGCGGCGAAGGTGCCTCGCTCATCAGCGTCGACGCGGCTTGCCTGCGAAGCTCGGCCTGCACGCTCACCCAATCTGCGCCGCGCATCTCGCGACCCTCGCCGCCGCTCACGGATGCGGGGTCGTCGTACCTGAACACCACCCCACTGTTCAAACCGACGCAGATTCGGTCACCGTGACTGAGCTCGACGCCGTTGAGCTCGTCGACTTTCTCGCCGTTGACGAAAACTGCCGCCTCGCTCGGGTTGGGCACCACGAGTCTCGCAGAGTTCCTCACCGCGGAGCCGTCCAGAGAGCGGTCGAGGGGCGCGACGCGCACGTTGACGGCGCAGTGCGATGCCTTCACCCCGAGGCCCCACACGCGCAGCTCGCAATCGTTCCCGGCGCCGATCCTGGTGTTGCCGGTGCGCACCACATGCGTGACGCTGCCATTCAGCGACGGATCCTCGTTGAGCCTCACCAGCCGCGGCATCCATCGCGTCTCGTCGTCGTTTTTCGACACGTCGGTGGACGGGCGCGTGGTGGATATAACCGCCTTGTGGCTCGCGCGCTGTTTGTCGTATCCACGCACTTTCGCGTTCCATCGACCCTCCGCGGCTTTCAGTCGCTTCTCGCTCGTCTCGAGCTTTGTTCTGGCGTCGCGCATCTCCTTGCGAATATCGAGGGGATCCCTTCCGGCCGGTTCGTTCGTCGACGTCTTCGGCATCGCGCTCTTTGGTCGTGAGGGACCAAACGCCCCCGTGCCGGGGCGTTCGCCCGCGGCGGACCCCGGCCTCGAACCCGGCCTCGAACCCGGCCTCGAACCCGCCCCACCCGTTTGCCTCACTCGCGCCAGCGAGAGGTCCTTCTTCAGCGCCTCCAGCACCCGCGCCGACTCCGCAACCTCGTGCCTCAGCGCGGTCACCCTCCTGGCGTCCGGGTCCACGTTCACGATCGCCCTGCCGCGAATCAGTCGCATGGACGCGGCGAATCGAAGGGTATCGAGGGTCTCCGGGTGGTCGTCGTCGCTGGGTGACACCGAGGCGATCAGGAACGATCGAGCGTTGCCCCCGAGGGACTCCCGGAACACCCGCGTCAGCGCAGCCTCGTCCCTCCCGGCGTCGTCGGGTACACTGCCGTCGTCCTCCTCCGCGGTGACCGGCCTGATGGACGCCACGGCCTCGCCGCTCTTGGCCCTGGCGGCGAGCGTGTCCACGCACCGCCTCAGGGCCGAGGTTGACTTGTTCACCGGCGAGTCCGCCCCGGCCGCGCTCCGCTCCGATCCCGCGGCGTCGACGAGCGTGAGCCTGCTCACGGCGGGTGGGGCGTCCCGCATCGCCGCGGTCGCGACCCCCGACGACGAGGCCTGGGCGGCGCCACTTCCGCGCGGGAACCTGGTGAGGACCAGCCGGACGACCACGTGCGACCGGCGCCACGACAACGAGCCCCTCCGCCGCGTGGCCTCCGCCAGGAACTTCTCGAACTGTCTCCTGGACGCGATGGGTCGGGCGGTGAGTCCCTCCACGTGCCCGTCCTTCGATACCTCCAGGTCGTGATCGCCCCTGTCGTCCTTATCGCGCTCTGAGCTGACCGGCGCGAGCAGGTCCCTGGCGAGCTCGCAGTGAATCTCAAACGCGCTCATCTCGACCCGGACCTCCGCGCCGGTGCCGCTGCCCCCGGCGACGGCACCCGCGCGCTCGCGCTCGACCCGGGCGAACAGGTCCGCGCCTATCCTAGGGATCAGGCCCGCGTCGTGGTCGAACGCGATATCGTCCACCCGGGAGCGGTCCCCGCCTCGGTCGTCGCCCCAGAGGGTGTACGTCTTCCCGGTGCCCGTCTGTCCGTACGCCATGACCCCGACGTCGTATCCGTCCCACGCCGCGCGCAGGGCGGGCTCGCCGACCGCCGCGTACACTTCCTCCTGGGTCTCGTCCAGTTCCCACGCGTTGTCGAAGGTGAAGTCCTCGGAGTTCCACGTTCGCGCGTCGCTGCACGCCACCCGCTTGCCCGCGGAGATGTTGAGGCATCTCCCAGCCCCGAGGTCGCGCTCGATGCTCGTCATCGGACGCACGCGCACGGCGACGCGGGTGTGGCTGACCACCTCCCCCCCATCACCTCTGGGGAGCGTCATGACGGCGGTGCCTATCCTGGCGCGCCTCTGCTTGTGAGAAGGCGGACGACGGGGGGGCAGTTTGAAAAACGCCAATCTGGAGAGAGTCTGCTGTCTCGCGACGAGATGACGATGGAATCTACTATGTCCGCTACAAGGTTATCTGCTATGCTGTTCTCCCCGAAGAGAATGGTATCAGCTCGCCGCCCCCGCGCTCTTCGCCCCCGGGGCGTCCCACATCCCCGGCCTCCACATCCCCTGGATCGACGGCGTGTCCGTGATCTTCCCGCTCCCCGGCATCTTCGTGTTCGATTTCCTCCCCTTCTCGCTGAACAGGAAGTCCAGGTGGTGCCTGATCTGTTTCTCCTCCTTGTTCTTCAGGTCCACAGTCTTCTGTCTGCCGCTTCGATACGTCCCGGTCACGTTGGGATGCCTCCCCCGGCGCACAGTGGTGGTGATGTCCAGGTGCGACCAGTCCTCCCGCAGCGTCTTGAGGTGATTCTCGAGGAAGTTGCGGAGGTGACGGCTGCTGCCGCTGTGGTCGCAGTACTTGAGGTCTAGGCGCATGAGCTGATAGACGCCGCGGATAGACATGGTGGCGAGCTCTCGACAGTGATCACACCGGCGTGAAGATCGAGTCCTTCGCTCGTCCGATCTCGCGTTTCCGCGCGTGAAGAAGTGGGACTCGGTAAACCTAAATGAACTCGAGTTTATCAAATCAAGTTTCTACGGCTGCAGCGCCGGTGATTGGTGTTGAACGTGGGTGCGTTCATGACGTATCGTTAATACCGATCAGTCCTTGGACTTGAAGAAACCGGAGAGTCGGAACTTCTCGGTGGAGTCCTCCGTGTCGGACCCGTCGTCGCTGCTCGAGTCGCTGCTGGAGTCGCTGGACGACCTGTCCCGCCTGCTCTTCTTCTCCTTCTTGTGCTTCTTGGACTTCTTCTCCTTCTTCTCCTTCTTCTCCTTCTTCTTCTTGCTCTTCTTGGACTTTTTATCCTTCTTCTCCTTCTTCTCCTTCTTGTGCTTCTTGCTCGCCTTGTGGCTCGCCTCCGCCAGCTCCTGCTCCGCCGCCCGTACCTCGTCCATCCGTCTCTTCTTCTCCTGCATGAGCTCGTACTCCCTCTCCCTCGCGGCCATGGCGTCCCCTTTCCTCTTCTCCCTCTTCTCGGCGCCGTTCATCACCTCGAACATCGGCCTCCCGCACTCGTCGGTGCCGATCTTGCGTTTGTTCCCGTGCAGACGCTGGTCCGCCCACAGCTTGTCCATGCCCACCTGGTCCTCCGGCTTCTTCTCGCTCGCGTAAGGATCGGAGCCGACGATGGAGGACCAACGATCGGACACCTTCAGGGCGGCCGACGTGACCACCCTGTTGCCCGCAGGCATGGGCACGCGTCCGGCGGTGGCGGGCATCTCGCTCGAACCTTACTCTTCTGCTCCTCTTGGTTCTGGTTCGTCGGTGGCAACTGGGAGACTCTTTTCCTTGGTGGTGCCGCCCACCTGCTGACTGCCGAGCGCCGAGCGCCGACAACCCTGAAAAGTATTGAGATGCTGAAAAGTCATACAGGGAAAACGCGATGATTCATTTATTTGCCCTGTGGTATCACTACTGTATGATATCCAGTCATCAAAATGTCCTAATCTTCATTTACTAGCCTGCTAGCTGGAGACCGAAACTCGAAAATTGTTGTAACACCTGAAATCGGTTTCAACTTCCATCGCGGCCATAACCAAAGCCGGCGGCCAGAGGGGCGCGGCATTAACCGGAAAGTCGAAGACGCGAGGGCGTCGTTATCGTGTGCGTCGATCGCGAGCGCCGGAATCGGGATCGATCGTTCGGCTCTCACCGCGGTCTCGGGGCGGAAACACATCCTCGCGGGTGAAAAACATGGCGCGAAGACGTGAGAGCAACAACGCCGCGGGCATGGTTAGGACCGCGGCGCTGGTGATCGCGCTCGTCGCCGGAGCCCGAGGCGCGGTCGCCGATGCGACGCTCGCAGCGTCCGTGGCGAGGCCTCTCTCGACCGCGGGTTCGGGCATCGTCAACTCGGCCAAGGTCGGATCCGCGGGCGTCGTCACCGATGCTGCACTACCCACCGTTGGCGATCTGGCTGGCGCCGCGGGCTCGCACTCGCCCGCCTTCGAGGACTTCATGCGAAAATTCGAGAAGGCGGAGACGTACTGCCCGGGATCCATGCCCCCGTGCGACGAGTCCCTGAGGCGCGAGAAGGTCTTTCACGCCAACGTCGCCGCCATCGAGGCGCACAACGCCGCGCGCGGGGGCGAAGGGTCCGAGGAAAAGGGAGGGATGAAGATGGGCGTGACGCGGTTTGCGGACCTCACCGAGGATGAGTTCTCGAAGCACCACGGCAAGGGATTCAACGCCATGGACAAGGAGGAGGAGAAGGGCGCCGGTGACGAGGGTGTTTCGGCATCACGCGCCGAGGGAGAGAAGGAGGCGAAGCCTAAGCGCTCCGCCACCCCGCTGGGCGAAGTCAAGCAGACGCGCGCAAAGCTCGGGGCTGGCGGCGGCCTCAAGGTCCCGAAGCATCACAACTGGCCCTTGCACGACCTCGGTGACGATATCGACGATCGTAGCGCGGAGGAGATCGCCGCCGATGAGAGTATTCCCGTGGCCATCGTCGAGCTCGCGCGCAAGCGACTCAAGGATGGCAGGAAGCACTGCAGACGCTTCATGAAATTTGTGCACCAGTACGGAAAGCAAAAGCAGTACTGCGGCGACATGGATGCGTTCCCGTGCGAGGAGTCCCACAGGCGTGAGATCATCCTGCTGCGCAACATTGAGCAGATTGAGGCGCACAACGCGAAGCGCAAGAAGGGTGGGATGAGGAAGATTGTCACGAGGTTTGCGGATCTTCTCCCCGAGGAGTTTGCGTCGGCGCACGCCACGTACGCAGCGGGGAACACGCTCAAGGACCACCTGGCCAAGACCAAAGATGCGAAGAAATCGGTCAAGGACAAGACGGGAAGGAAGACTCTGGAGAGGCAGGGTGATAAGGTGAAGGCTTTGCACGAGGAGAAGGCTGTGCACGAGGTGAAGGCTTTGCACGAGGAGAAGGCTGTGCACGAGGAGCGGACAAAATCTTTGAGCGCGAAGGTGGGCAAGCACACCGACCATCACGCGAAGGAGGCGGCGCTCGGCGCAGCCGAGCCCACTGAACTCAGAGATATGCTTCGTGCCGCCCGGCAGGCTGATGCGGAGGCGAAGTCTTACGGCGTGAAGATGCAAATCAACGACGCCGACATCGACGAGGATCTCCTGGCGGCCATCAGCTCCGACCTGGAGTTGCAGTCGACCGCGGTGGCCGTGTCCAAACCCCGCTCCGCTTCCCGGCTGGGAGCCATGAAGAAGGCGCTTCCCAAGGATATCGATCTTCCCAAGACCCTGGACTGGAGGCAGAAGATGGACATCGGCCCGCTGTACTCGCAGGGTGCATGCTCCGGGTGCTGGGCGTACAGCACGGTCCAGGTGATTGCGGACAGCAAGCTCATTGGCACCGGCCACCGCCCGAGCCCGAGCCCGTATTACCTGCTTTCGTGCGACGAGCTCGACAGCGGGTGCAACACCGGGAACATGGCCACGGCGTACGCGTGGATTCAGGTGCAACAGCACGGTATCCTGAGCGTGGAGGACTTCCCAACAGCGAGTGACAGGTGCATGGAGGCGGAATCTAACGATAAGGCCAAGGGCGTCACCATCGACGGTTTCTGCGAGATTCCTCCTCTGCGGGGTGCGGAGACTGTCTACGCGTTGCTCCGCGCGCTTTACCAGCAGCCCGTCGCGATCGGCATGAACGTCAAGCCCCTGCAGCTGTACGGAGGCGGACTGGTCACCATGGAGGACTGCCCGCCGGCTTCTAGCGATCAGATCAACGCCATCAACCACGCCGCCGTCGTCGTCGGCTGGGGTGAGGACGAGGAGAGCGGTAAGCCTTACTTCCTCGTTAAGAATTCTTACGGTCAGGACTGGGGTGAGAATGGGTACGCGCGGCTTGAGATGGCGTACGACGGCGATTCCATGTACGGGGCGTGCGGGATGTTTGCGGAGCAGAACTATCCGCTCACGGATGGTCGCGACTGCACCGAGGGATCGGAGAAGAAATGGAGCGAGCTTCGGGGAGACGACGTCTACCTGATGCCCGACAACGTGGTGATCCTGCCCGACGGTGGTGGCATCCTCACCCCGGCGCGCATCAAGGTGTTTGGCTACGATCTCACCGCGATCCTCAAGACGGCGTCCTTCGTGTGCTTCGCGCTGTGCGTATTCTTCCTCGGTATCGAGATTTATTACTGCTTCGTGCCTGAACAGGACGGAGACAGCCCTCGGACGCCGGCACCGGGTCACCCGCAGTACGGAGCCGCCGGCAAGTAAGGGGAGCTCATAGGAAATCTAATTACTACAAACGGATTGATTGAACACTGCTAAAACTTTTATTTTGGCTTTGACATGTAGACGACGTAATTCACCGCCAGGTCGTCCCCAGACAAGGACCATCTCCCCGCGACCGCGCCGTTCCTCCCAGGCGCAGGCAGCGGGGGCGTGTACACCATCCCCGCCGCCTCCCTAACCTCCAGACCCGCCCTGTGCGCCACAGCCGCGAGCTCCTCCGGCGTTATGAACTTCTCAAACTCGTGCGTGCCGGGCGGAACCCAACCCAGCACCCTCTCCGCGGCCAGGATCGCCAGAGCGTAGGACCGCGCAGTGCGGTTCAGCGTGCTGATGAACACAGCTCCCCCCGGGTCGGTCAGCGCCTCCAGCTGCCGCACGAAACCCTCCGGGTCGTTGACGTGCTCCACAACCTCTAGGCTGACCACCGCATCAAACTTGGCGCCAGCCGCCGCAACCTCCTCGGCGGTGGTGGCGTGGTAGGTGACGCGCCGCGACATGCCGGGGTCCTTCGCCGCGTGAGCCGTCGCGATATCGATGTTTCCCTTCGCCGCGTCGATCCCGGTGACGTCGGCGCCGAGCCTGGCGAGGGACTCGCACAGGATCCCGCCGCCGCACCCGACGTCCAGGATGCGCAGACCCGCGAGGGGCTGCGCGGGTCCAAGGTCGCCGGCGGGTCCAAGGTGGCCGACACCGCCGTCGTAGTTGACCCCCGAGGTCGTAGTTGACTCGTCCGCGATGTCCCTCACTCCAGTCCCGGGTTCGATCCCCGTGTCGAAGTGTCGAGCGAGAGCCTCGCGGATGAACCCAACGCGCGTCGGGTTCATGGCGTGGAGGGGAGCGAACGGACCTCGCTCCTCGTCCCACCACAGAGCCGCATCCGCCTCGAACTTGGCCGTTTCCCGCGGATCGACGGTGAATACTTTGACACCGCCTGCTTCGACGCCAGATGAGGACGCCCCCGCCGCTCCCCGCCGCCCCCCGATGGCCAGCGCGTCCTCCAAACTAGCCACCCGATTCTGTCCCACGGACAGCGCCCCGATATCGGTGACGGGCGAGCGCCGAGCGAGCGAGCGCACCGCGCCGAGCGCCACACGACGGAAGGACATCTGACTATCCCGAAGCGACGTCCAATCGCGAGTTTTCAACCCCGAACCCGGTGCGACGAGCAGTGAAGGCGTTGCCCTGGTTTTGCAGATTAATGTCATTTACAGATGATGATGCAGACAGTCGGCGGACTTGCCACTCGCCCACAACACGCGTGTATCGACCGAAATCTACGGCGATGGCATGGGGTAAAACCGTCGGGGTCGCCTCCTGGGTAGATAGGCTCAAGGCGGACGATCAGACGCTGACATCCGTCACCGTCTTTCGCGGCCGCCTGTTCGGCCCATCGGAGGCGGCGGAGGTGTGCGACGCCCTGCGTTCCAACACCGCGCTGCGGGAGTTCTACGCGTCGGGCCACGCCGTGGACGTCGAGACCGCCGGTAAGTTCGCTGACATGCTCACGGTGAATAAGACGATCCAATATATATGCATTGGCGACGCATCCTTCGGCGATGAGGGCGTCGCGGCGCTTGCGAGGGGCATCGCGAGTAGCGCATCCCTGCGGGCGGTGGACCTCGAGAACAAGGGTATGGGAGACGAGGGTGCGAGGGCTCTCGGAGCGGCGCTCGGGGAATCGAAGGTGACTGAGTTGAATATCTCGCACAACGACGCGCTCACGGATGCGGGTCTCGCGGCGGTGTGCCTCGGGGCGGCCGCGGGACGGACCGTGACCAGCCTCCGCGTCGCCGGCTTGTCGGTAGGGCCCGAGTCGTGCGCGGCGGTGTCGAAGTTGTTGGCGTCGTCCGGGGGAGCGTTGAGACGCCTGGACGCGACGGATGCCAAGATGGACCCGGGGGGAATCATGGCGCTCGGGGTGGCACTGCGCGACGACGGCGGGGAGAGATCGGGCAGCCTCGACGAGCTGGTGTTGGACGGCACTCGGCTCGGAGACGACGGCGCCGCGGCGCTGGCGGGTGCGAGGGGACGCGGAGGGGGCGAAGGGGACGCCCGGGGTGGTATGGGGGTTCTCTCATTGTCCATACAAGGGTGTGAGATTGGCGAGGCTGGCGTCTCGGCCATCGCATCGACCCCCCGGGCCCCCGGTGGGGTCCTCCTCGAGACTTTGAACCTCCGGGGAAATAAAGCCGGTGACGCAGGCGCCACTGCGATTGCTGCTGCGATCGCCGGGGAGGGTCCCACTGGCGGCGAATCTGCGTTCAGTGCCCTTAAGACGATCGACGTGGGTGCTAATGGACTGGGAGCCGCGGGAGCCGTCGAGCTCATCCGTCACTCCGGTCCTGTTGAGAACATGTCACTGTTTGGAAATGAGGCGGTGGGCGACGACGGAGCGGTGGCGATGGTCGGCGCGGTCCAAACGGGAGCGGGGGGGCGAGGGCTGCGCATCCTTGACATCGGGGGATGCGGTATCGGCGAAGTCGGCATGCTGGCACTTTGCGACGGCCTTATTGACCACCCCACCGACGTATTCCCCGCGCTCGAGACGCTGGTGGTCGGGGGCAACCCGGGCGCGGTTGGGGATGCCTGGGAGGCGGCTCTGGAGAGGTTGAGGCAGGCGCGTTCGACGTTGGACGTGGCATGGCGCGCAGCGGACGCGGGCGACAGCCAGGATCAGGATCAACAAAAGAACGAACTGTTGGATCAGTATAAACAACAGCAGCAGGAGCTTCCACCCCCGAGTACTCCGTAGTGATGAAATGCAAGAATACCTCAGAGAGCCGAGGTTCCACAGTCTGCTTCAATCACGAGACTTGACTCCCGCGCGAAGAAGAGCGCGACGAGCCCGGGTGCTTGCGACAGCAGCGCAAATATGATGAGTCCATACCCCCCCAGCTCGTGTCGCGCAGCTACGTTTCTGAGCTTTGCCCGCGCAACCTGTCGCACTGATCTTCCAGACGTCTCCGGCTTCAACGTGGTGCCGTCTTCCCTCAGGCTTCCCTGGAAACGAAAGCCCGAATCACCGCTCAACTTTCTCCAGGACACCGCAGTTACCCCTCTCACCGCTATGTCCCTCGCCGCATTTGCCGAAAAGAAAACGAGTGCGACGATGACCGTTCTCAACCCAGCCGAGTGGAGGGCCCCTTCCGCGGCACAACCTGTCACGTGCGCTAGCGGTGAGAGGATTCTCCGTACCGGTCCGACGCAGGTAGCCGCACACTTGGGCAACTTGTCGCAGTCAAATACCGCAAAGGGATCAATCGACGCGACAGTTGTCAGCCCCTCACCGTCTCTGCATTCCGTTTGGAACGATTCAGCGTCGAATGTGAAATCCTTCAGGTCGACACATTTAAGAAGCAGTTCCGCTGAATGGGTCACCATTGCGCGTGTTGTGTTGGCATCTTCGATGGCCAACCTCGCCGCTTCATAATGAGCGGCCGCGATAGGTGCATGACGCGCACATATATCCCGCCGTTCAGTCGAGGCCGCCGCCAATCCTTTGGATAGTTCCCGGCTTCCGCCAGCAGCGGCGTAGTTGTGCGCGAGCGAGTGGAGGTTATTTGTCACGAAGGTACCGCTGCAGCCATTCACACACCCTGTCGAGAAAGCCGAGTGAAACGGCATGTACGCCACCGCTATCAGAGCGACGGCGAGGGAGGCCGCGACTGCTCTTACTGCTGCCAAACACGCAGGATGTCCCAGTGCTCCAGCGATCTTGACGAGGATCGATGTTTCCTCTCGCCTTGTGGCGCGGGTGAGATCCACCGGGGGCAGCACAGAGCCAGCCGGAGAGAGGTGTCTTGCGATGTGTTGAAAACTCCTGGCGAATCTGTATGCCATGTCCGCCGCTACTAGACCGTCGACGACCGCGTTCAAGGCATCCGTCGCGGTTGAGAAAGCGGCAATGTCCGGAGGAGATACGCCGAGCCAGTCTACCTCAGCGGCATTGTCCGCCGCAGCACCAAGTTTAGCTCTGATGTCCGCTGCACCAGCGGCGGCAGCGGCGACTGGGTCTGAAGCATTGGCCCGGCTCAACGCCTCGGCTCCCTTTTCCTCGACGGCCCTTATCCTCTCGTTCTCAAAGGACGCAACGAGCTCAGCCGTCTTGTTCTCAAACGCGTCACCGTCAGTCTTGGCGTCATCTCTGATCACCGCCGAAAAATTTGCAGCGTCACCCCGCGGAGGGGGATCATAATCGTCAAACATGTTCGGCACCCCATTCATGTTCGCAGACACTGCGCGCGGTATGGCCGACGCGTCCGCAGCGAGGTCTATTCGCACATCGTCCGCAATTCTCGAAATCTCCGCCGACATCGCTGAGGCGCTTTCAGTGAGTTCCTGGACCATGCCGCTAACGTCGGGTGGCATATTTGGAATTGCACCAATCTGCAGCGCCGGCGGCAAAGGGACGGTGGCGCTCGGGGTCACGCCAATGTTGATCGTATCCAGCACAGCGCCCAGTCCGTTGAATACCTCGAACCAAGCACCGATCTTGGCCATCGTGTCGGTGACCTCCCCGACGTAATCAACCACCGTTCCGACGTAACGATTAACCGCGTCAGCCGTGATGTCTCGAGTCTCAGCGAGCCTGTTCGCCGCTCCCACGGCCATCGCCACGATATTAGCGCCCGCTGCGACGTCCATCGAGCCCACATTCTCGCTCACCTGCTGAGCCATCGCGGCGAGGCTCTCTGTCACGTTCATATTGACGTCCACCGTGACATCACCGAGGAATGCAGTCTTGTTTTGAGCGTACTCGGCGTCGTACGTGGTCCTCTGCGAGAGGAGGCCCAGTGTCCTGTTGAGCCTCGACTCACTGTTCCACCTGTATGCCTCGGAAACGGGCGTGAGCGCATCCTCCGGTAGGCGAATTCGCGCGTGAACCTCAGCCCTGACTTCATCCGAACACGATCCTCTCCATGATATCTCCTTGCTTCTGAGCGTTGTGACGATGCTGCGCTCGAGAGATGCGCATCGACTTGCGGTCGTTTTAGCTCGTGCGACCGTGTCGTTGTTCCTCGATTCTTCGGATGAAGCGCGCGCGAGCTCCACTATTCTTCCCTCCTGAAGACGTCGCATGCATGCATCAGCCTGGCGAGTCGCGCATGCCGCGTACTCCTCCTCCGTCCGCCTGGTTGCGTGGAGTGTGGCATTGAGCATTGCGCCCACATTTTCCAATGAGAACGCACCAGGGAGGACCAGGTCTACCAGAGCGCCACAGGAAGAAAGCGAGCTGCACCACAGGAGGGCGACACTGAACAAGGCGATACTTCCGCGCGCATGTACCCCACGCCTGAAATCGCTCCTCGCCTCATTCCTTTGGTTCGCGTCCTCGCCTCCCTTGTGAAGACGAAGCGTCGCCATGCGCTCCTGCATCTGATGCTGCCAAGAAAAAATCGGGCCCGAGACGATATAACGCTACTATTCATAGTCTGCCCCCCACACTGAGCACCTGGACGATGACCGCGACCGGGCCGACATCCACGTCGGCGCCGGTTACGGAGAACGTGACAGATGCCCAAACGCCTTCCCTGAGAAGTTCCCTGCGAAGGAACAGCAGCGGGGCCTCGTCGCTTTCGCTCAAGTCGAATGGGGCCCTCACGGGTTGGGATTTGCTTCGCGCGTCGCTCTCTTCGAAGAGCAGTAGAAGCCTAGGAGGCGGGTTGACGCGCAAACATCAAAGCAGTAAACGACTCCGGGAGTCCTCGACGAGAGCGGTGAAAGACGCGCGTGGAGGTGCTGCCGTTAGGAGCCGCTCGAACCTTGGATTTAGTGCGAGCGCAATTTACTTCCTCGTGTTGGAGAGAACATGGTGGTTCTGCGCGCTTGTAATCGCGGGCGTGTTCGTCCTGTCCTTGGGGATTTGTGCACTGTTTTGTATGGCGGTCGGTGGCTATGATGACCCCTTGGATTCATCGACCGCACCGCTCCGATACGCGGCCAGCCACGTGTTGACCATGTCATTCGGGACGGTCACTCCGGTCACGGACGGGAGCTATGCTCTGGCGGTGGCCCAGTGCTTCCTCGGCGTCCTCCTGAACGTGTTCATGTTCACCTTCGTGATCACCAAATTTCAACGCCCCTTGGCTCACATGCTCCTTGCGGACTCTGCTTGCCTGTGCACCCGAGCGGGCGAGCCGTTCATACTGGTGCGCATCGGCAACCTGAGATGCAACACGCTGCATCGCGCGGAGGTGACGCTCACTCTTCTTCGAAGGAAGAAGACGCCCGAAGGTGAGACATTCGTGTCGCGAACAGCCCTGACGCTGCAAGAACCACCACGGACGCTCACAGCGGTGGCCACGGTGGCCCATAAAATTAGCTCCCAAGGGCCGGAAGGGGTATTTATGGAACTTGCAACGGGGCGAAAGTCACCAGAGGAGCTCAAGGATCTTTTGCTGCAGTGTATTGTCACCGCCTACGACCCAATCTACGACGCAGAAGTCTGTGCAGTGAAGGTGTACGGTGCTCAGGACTTTGCAAAATGTTGTGTGTATGCCGATGTGATGAGCGTCGACGAGAAAGGCGAAGCGGTTGTTGACTTTGAGCGTATACACGATGTCATCCGCCAAAAGGTAAAAATATTCCCTCCGATGAAAGACAGTTGGGAAAGTCCGGACATGAACAGGCCGGCGAGGATGCTCGAAGTTGTCTTTGGCGGCGGTCGTGCGAGTTACGGTGATAAAGATGAGGTGTTCCCGACCTTGGGTCCGGTGTCTGCAATGGAGCAAACGTGCAGTTATTGCTACAAGCTCGCGCTGGTTCTCAACGAGGCAGGAATTGACTACATTCCTTACATTGCCAATATCTCCCTTGGAGATCCGAAGCCCGACTGGCTGGAGGCTTGCAATCCGAAGAAGGAGACACCTGTCGCGCGTCTGCAAGGCAAGACGGAATGGATCGCAGGTACTGATATGATCATGTCAGCACTGGCAGAGACTGACGAGAGGTTCGGGGAGGTTGTCGCGAGAAGAAGGGAGGATGTCAATGAGGGGCACGAGAAGGTCATTAAAAAGGCTTTCATGGCTACTCTCGCAGGTGTCATGTTTGGTCCCACTGTGGGTCTCAAGAGGGCAGTTAAAATTGGGGGCATCGGGGTAATGCTGCTTAAGATGGTGGGGCTGGTCACCCCCGACGTCGAGAAGGAAGCTGAGGAGGAGATGAAGAAGGAGAAAGAGCGGAAGGAGGCAGAAATCGAGACACCGAGCGATGATGCCAAAGCGGAGAGTGCTGACATTATCTTGCATGTTGACGACGTTGACGAGGGACCGACTGTCAGATTTATCGTGCAAAAGTGCGTGGCGGAAGCATTTGACACGATCGAACGTTCCATAGCGCCGAATCACGGCGACGAAGGAAGGAAGTTTCTCTGTGGGAAAGCACCAGGAGTCATGGACTTCACTGCAGCAGTCGATCTCTCCTTCTTCTTCCAACCTGCATTTGTGGTGTTCCTCGCTTCGCACGACATTCGATTCAAGGTGGGTCCCAACTGTCGAGGTTGGTACACACGCATGACATCATTGACTCACTGGCGATCGGGTATGGGCGCTGGTCACAGCAACGGAAACGCGGCAAGCATGAAGACAATTGCCACGAAGTTGGTGTTGTGGTCGAAGGATCCAGGTTGGCCGAACAAAAGTGCCGCGGAGGAGTTGATGAAATCCACCATGCGAGATCACCCCCCGGCGTACCTCGAAAATACCGGTAAGGAAGAGTCGCACACCGATGACATGGTCGATGTCAACGGCGAGACGGGCGTGGACTCTGCCACTGCGAAGCTGTGCGTGTAATAGTGCTACGAGTACAGACCGAAATAACATTTTCGCCAAAAAAATGCTCCAACCCAAGGCCAACTGTATTTTGAACCAGCTTTCTCCGACCGCCGTCTCGGACCTTACGACCATAACCTTCTGCGTACCCGCGTGGTGAAGCTGATATCCGGACTGCCATAGGCGGGCAGCACGACACTGTCCCCGCCTCGATCCGTTTAATACCCCTCAATACCCTGAGGCTGCGCTGAGCCGCACGACCCGATCTGCCGATCCGCGTCGGCGCCCGATCAAATCCCTAACCGCCGCGATGCCCCCCAAGCTTTCGCTCACGGATCAAAAGAAGAAGCTCAAGGAGAAGGCGCAGCGTGCCAAGGATCAAGAGAAGAGGGAGAAAGACAAGGAGCGCGGCGAGCGTAAGAACCAGGAGCAGAAGGACAGGATCTTCGGCCTCAAGAACAAGCATACCTCGAAGCACGCCCAGGAGTTCGTGCGCGATGTGGAGCGAAACATCAAGCAACTGCCCGGGGAGCAGCAGAAGGCGGAGGCAAAGAAGCGCGAGAACGACAAGCGCAAGGCCGCAGAGGAACAGGCTCAACGCGAGCTCGACGAGATGATGGGCATCGCCATCAAGCAGCCCAAGGTTCCCGAGGGGGTCGACCCCAAGACCATAATGTGCGAGTTCTTCAAAAAAGGACGTTGCGCCAAGGGGTGGAAGTGCAAGTTCTCCCACGAGAAGAACCCGCGCAAGGGAACTGAGAAGGTCGACCTCTTCGTGGACCACAGGAATGACGCGGAGAAGGAGAAGGACGCGGACAGGATGGACGACTGGGACCAGGAGAAGTTGGAGAGCGTGGTGAAGGAGAAGCACTCAGGGGAGAATCAAAACAACAAGACGGATATCGTGTGCAAGCACTTCCTTGAGGCCGTTGAAAAACGCCTGTACGGATGGTTCTGGGTGTGCCCGAGCGGCGGAAACGAGTGCAAGTATCGCCACGCCCTGCCCCCGGGATATGTCCTCAAATCCCAGCTCAAGGCGATGATGGAGGAGGAGAAGGCGAGCCGAAGGACGGACGAGGAGATTCTGGAGGAGGAGCGCGCCAAGATCGGGGAGGGCGTTCCCGTCACGCAGGAGACGTTCGCGGAGTGGAAGCGCGCTCGGGACGCGAGGGTGGCCCAGTCCAAGGAGGACGTCAAGCAGCGCCGCATCGATGAGGGTCGCCTATCCGGCCGCGAGCTCTGCGAGGGTGGCTTGGTGGAAACTGGCGGCAAGGAGGATGCCGGCGCGATGGAATACATCAAGCGGGATACGTCGGCAGACGATGCCGCGGAGGCGAGGGCGAAAGAGGAGGCCGAGCGGAACCTCGCGCGCATGCGTGCGATGTTTTCGGCGGCCGGAGGCGTGGAAGGGAGCGACAGGTCCGATTGGTTCGCGAAGGGTGGACAGGACGACGAGGATGATGATTTCTTTGTCGACGACGATGACCTAGACGCGGACGAGCTCGCGGCCATGCTGGGGCACGCCACCGTGGGAGGCGACGGACAGGCTCCGACGACCGGGGCGGGTGATGGACCGGCGATCATCAGTGCCAGTAACAGGGCACGGGCCGCTGCGGCGGCGGCGGCTCGACGTCGTCAGGCTGCGGGTGGCGACGAGGCAACGGATCAGGCGCTCTCTGGATTTTTGTCCCACCTCGACGGTGAGGACGGCGCGCACGGCGGAAGCGGCGCGCGCATCATCGGCACCATCAAGCACAGGGAAAAGCCGAAAGTGGCAAAGCCCAAAAAGAGCAGCGGCAGGAAGGATGATAGTGATGATGAGCCCGAAGAGGAGCTCGATCCCGAGCTCGCCGCGCTGCTCGCAAGGAAGACTGACGCGGCTGCTCAGTTGAAAGAAGTCAACATCCACACGGGGCTTGTTACCAAATCTGGGGCCAAATCCAAGGCGGTGCTTGAAAGAGAAGCACGCGAGGCTGCAAAGCAAGCGAAAGCGGCGAAAACTGACGACCCTTTTGCCGTGTCCGACGACGACATTGACATCGGCGAGCTCACAGCGGCGGTGAGCAAAGCCCCGCCGAAAAAAGAAGAGCCGGACGACGATCCCTTCGCGGTGGACGACGACGACTTGGACCTCGACGAGCTCGTGGCTGCGGTCAAACGCTGAAGGAAAACAAATGAAATCACAGCAACTAATTACGTCTCGTAATCCTCTTTCGCTCTCTACCTCCTGACCCTGTCACCACTCGCCAGAACGTGGGCTGCTGTTGTGCAACCTTTTATTTACCACGTGTCAATCAAGAGTCTTCGTTTGCGACTAATCTCGCGGGGGGATAACGAGATCTGTTCCCGAGGCACCGGCACTGGCGAGGACGTCGCTGCACGCGCATCGGAGAGCGGGACCACCTGGGAGAAGGTGCAGGGTGTCAGGCCGATGTCTCGCAGCGCCCACAGGCTGTCGGAGCGACGCGGTCACCCCGTGAGTAGCGCGTCGCTGGAGATCCCGTCGTCCAAAACTTGGTCCGGGTCTTCTTCCCCCGCAGGTTTCGACGGCGGGCTGACCTCGCCCACATCGCGGAATATCTCGCCTTCCGGGTCGCGTTTGTCGCCGTCGCACTACAGCGGGGCTAAGCATGCCGGGGTCAAGCCGCGCGATCGCTCGCCTCGCTCTCCCAGCGGTAAAACGGGCGGCCTGCTGCCCAGGCGGGGGAGGAAGAAGCGTTGGCGACGCCGCGTGAGATCCATCTCGCTCGTCGTCATGGTTCTGCTCTTCGTGTACTTCTTCGGGCGGACCACGTACCAGCTCTCCTTCTTCATCAAGGCGGCGCAGCAGAGGTACTGGTACCACCCGCTGGAGGTTCACCGACCGATCCCGTGCGGGACGGACACGCCCCCCCTGGATACCATGCTGGCGGCCCTCTCACCGCCGAAAACCAAGGATGGCTTTGTGGACGCCGAAGAGTACCAGACGAGCGGAGCGAGGAAAGTGCCCAGGGTGGTCCCGGGCACCTCCGACGGGGTCGTAGTCGAGGTCTTGCCGGACACCAAGGCTCTGAAGGGTGTCGCCGGGGGAGCCGGGGTGAGGCAGAAGAGGCGGCTGCTGGGAAACGGCGGCGAGGGGAAGGAAGGGTCTTCGGCTCTCGGTCGGAAAAGGGGTGCGGGGAGTTCGCGGGTCTCGGGCGGTGACCCGATGATCGACGGAGGCAGTGCGGGTGCGCTGAGCGGAGGCGATGGCGGTGCTGATCCCGCGGTCAACTCGAAGCCGAGGTTCGCCATCCTGACCCTCTGCGACGCTAAAACTGGTTATATTTGCACGGCGAGCGCGGCGAACAAGCGGCGGTACGCGGAGCTGCATGGGTACGACCTGATCGTCGCGACCGAGGTTGCGGACCGTACCCGTCCGGCTGCGTGGTCCAAGATTCTGGAGGTGCGCAAGTACCTCCCGGCGTACGACTGGCTGATGTTCATCGACGTCGACACGCTCATCATGAACCCCAACGTTCGACTTGAAGACATTGCGGACGACTCGGCGGATCAGATAATCGGCGCTGATCACAACGGGGTGAACAGCGGGGTGTGGATGGTAAAGAATACACCGTGGATGATGTGGTTCCTGGACGAGCTGTGGGCGCAGGAACACCTGGTCAGAGGCAACTATCTGTTCCACTACGAGCAGAGGGCGTTTCACCACCTGTTCCAAACAGTCCCGTGGTCCAAGCAGAAGTCAGTCAAGGGACAGAAACCCTACCCCGGGGCGGCCACGGTGAGGGCGCACTCGAAGATTGTTAACCAGTGCGTCTTCAACTCGCTGCTGCCGTGGTACGTCTCGGGTGACTTTGTGTTGCACTTTGCTGGGCTAAAGGGGGTGTGGGAGTGCGTCATCTTCTGGCACTACTTTGACCTCAGCCAGGAGCAACCAGGCATGCGGGTGACCGAAGAGCAGTGGTTGGCGGAGACGGGAAGCGTCAAACAAGGGAAAGCGTCGACACTGTGGAAATGCATGAAGTTCAAGACGCTCTTCTAAGCGTGTTTGTGTTGTGTGTACTAATAGCGGATGGGATGTTGTGACAATAATTTTATTACGAAGGACCAAACTTTTTTCCTGACCAGCGTTCGCCGATTCGCCGAATGGCCGGAGCAAGACTCAAATCAGCATTACAACATCGCGGCCAGCCTTGGGTCCGCCCTGAGCTTCGCATCCAATTCTAGGAATCGTCGCTTTGATATCTCCTCGTGACGCTCAAGACGCTGGTTGAGGATGTTAATCTTGAACGTGCTCTCCTCGCATGCGCGGTTGAATTCCTCCTCCTCGGCGGGGGTCATCACGTCGCGGTCGCGTTCAAACGCGTTACGGCGCTTCATCAGGGCAGCATCCTCCCGGTCTAAACGACCCTTGATGATGTTCGCGCGATCGATGAGGCGCTCCTTGAGTGCGGTGAGGCAACCCTCCTTGGCCTCCACCGCCTCCGACGCCGTCAGGTCATGGCCCGGGATGACAGGGGGCATGTAGGGCTCCAAGTAGTCGAAACCCACCTCAGTGACTACCTCCTCCTCGTCGTCACTCTCCTCGGCGATTTTGATCCTCACAATGTCGAAGTACGGGTTGAGAAGGTCGATGCCCATCTCCTCCTTGGCGCGGTTCAGGACAATATCCTTGATCTCCCTCTCCACGTCCCGAATTTCCGACGAGATTGACTTCTCTGTGACACAAAGCGCGTGAAACTCCTCCTGGATCTCAATCTCGTTAGGTTTGGGGTCCTTGGGATCCACCAGGGTGATACTGGACGTGCCATCTTTGTAGAACCATTTCTGGGTCGTCGTGATGAAACCCGGGCCATAGTGATAGTCCACACGAATGGACTCATTGGCGATATCAAATACTCGCTTGCTTACGCACTTGTGCGTAGGCACCGCTGAATCAACAGGAAGCTCAAACTTCTGGGTCATCTTTGTGATCACAGGCGGAGGCTCTTCGAATTTTACCTTCTTTGGACGCCGCCTAGTAGGGCCGGAGGCTGCCGCTGCAGCAGCATCAGCCTCAGCTTTCGCTCGCGCTTCTTCGATTGCACGCGCAGTTCCCTCCGGGTCGTACACAATGCTGCGGTAAACCATGTGGTCGTCCCGGCCGCTGAACGTCTCAGTCAGCCTCTTGCCAAACACCTCATATCTGGTTTCGAGCTGGTCCGCAGAGCGCGCTGAGATGTAAAAATGCGTCTCGCGCTCCACATCAGGAATTTCACGAATTTCCTTGATCCCGAATGCACTACCATGCTCGAAACGCTCAATCTTGGTGTCATCGGAGTGTTTGACGATGCGCTCGCAGAGCTTGTCTTTTCGGCGCCTGAACGTCTCCCGCTCCTCATACTTATTCTTGCATGCGTCATCCGAGAACGTGCACAACTTCTCGACGAGACCATCCCACCGACTGCACACCCCGAACACAGCAAACAGCTCGTGAATGCACCTGTGATACCTCGTCGTCTTGTGACCCCTTGGGCAGGTTGTGTCAAAGTCCTCCTGGGCAATTGCCATCTTCGGGACCCAAGATCTGGGCATTTCAAGTGTTGGTTCCCCATCCATCTCGGACGATTCGTCGACGTCCCCTTCTTCGTCCACATTAACCTCAGACTTCTCAGCCTTCGCTGTGTCGTCCACGGTTGCGTCTTGACCCGGGTCGGTCGGAGCCTCAACCTCCGCGGTGCCTGCATCCTCCGCCGCGGCCTCACCGGTAGCTGCCTCACCTTCTGCGTCCTCCTCCACGATAGGTATCTCTATCTCCTCGACACCAGTGCGCACAGGCTCCCACTTGGTCGTGTCCTTGAGGTTAGTGTCCAGGTTCCGGAGAGCTGGCACCTGCCGAATGGTCCCTGGCTGTATGTTCACCCAGAAGTTCCTGTGATTCCACAGATACTCCAGACCGAAGTACGGTGATGCATCGACTGGGTACTTCCTCGCGGTGGTGGGCTCGATGAACACGGTCTCCGTCATACCGCGACTACCCGCGCGCACCAGCACCCACGCGTGCACCCTCTTACCGTAGTACTTGTCATCGTTTGACGCCAAATTAGGACGCTCTGGCGAAGCACTCTCCGGGGCCTCGGACTCATCAGGCTCTGGCGGCGCCATCTTTCCAGCTCCCTCATCCAAGAGCATTCCATCGAGCTTACATGTCAAGTCTACCGGTTCCTTGATCTTGTATTTGCTCGCAGCTGCCTTTTTCTTTGGTGGAGCCTTCGACGTGTCCTCTGCGGCGGCGGCGGCAGCCTCGCGCTCGAGCACCGGGCACGTATCCCGCGTCTGATCGTTCTCCGTGATCTCCTTCGGTGCGTAGCCCATGCAGACATACGCGTCATATCCGACACCGATGAGCAGAGAACATAAAGCCATGGAGAGATCGAAGCTGTCTCCGGCCTTCCAGGTTCCAAGGACGGTGTAGGGGCTCGGGATGGACTCTGGCGGCATGATGGGGTTCTCCAGCGGTTCGTACTCGAGGTAGTCCGCGATGAATCTCGCGCACGGTTCGAGGTCGTACAGCTCCGCGTAGAACAGCTTGCTCGGACGTACCGTGGTGCACACAAACTTGCGCACTCCACACTCGTTTGGGGGGTCCAGCAGCAGGTGGAACCTGTCCGGGTAGTACTCGACGTACTGCGCATGAAAATCCCTGACGTGCTCCAACATCCCCGCCTCGGCACCAGAAACGCTGACAAACCCCTGACGGACGGCGGAAGGGAGATCTTTGCCGGCGGAGACTGTGGTGTGCTCCACCCTCATCTTTTTCTGGTTCACCGGCCTGTCATCTTCGGAGTCAACCTCCAACTCTTGGAGATCCAGCACGTTCGCCAGCTTGAGCACATCCCAAAACGCGTGCTCCGGCAACGCGCTCGCCTCGATGCCCATGGCCTTGGAACCCACCTGCAACATGACTATCTGGTCGTCCGTGGAGAATCCCACCGATCGGTTCTGGTTGAATTCAATCTCCGAATCCAGTTCGCCCCACTTTGGCTTGACCTCAACTGGCTCGTCGTCGGCGGTGGGTTCTGGCGCCGCCGCCGCTGGCTCCTCCTCCTCCGCCTCCGCTTCGCCCTCACTGCCCTCGTCCTCCTCTTCCTCTGCAGGCTTCGCGCTCGGATCCAAATCCAGGGAGTAAAACTTTATGATCTGCCCTCCGAGTTCGTCAAATCCACCCGCGACGTACAGCTTCCCGTCGATGGAGTGCAGCAGGTGGCTGTGGCACGGGGGAGGTGGCCTCCCGACAGAGTTCACCAGGGTCCAGTGCATCTCCTCCCTGTTGCTGACGTCGAGCTCGTACAGATCGTTTCTCACGAAGTTATCCTGTCCTGCGTGAAGATATATCTTGCCGTCGCACGCGCAAATCGCCGCGTCCTGCCGCGGAGACGGAGCATCACCCTTGGTCGCCGCCTGCGTCCACTCCATCCTTTTGAGGTCGAGGAACCACAAATCGTTGAAGCGCGCTCCGGCACCTTTGCCGCCGAAGAGAACCAAGGTGTCCTCATCGAGCTGGACCATCGACGCGCTCTCCCTAGGCGCGGGTTGTTCACCATCCGGAGACAGCCGGGTCCACCTGTCCTTCTCCGGGTCGTACTGGAAGAGGTCGTTGAGCCTCTTCTTATCCGCGTCCCGGCCTCCGAAGACCAAGAGCTTCTTGCGGTTTGAGTCAAACACGGCGCAATGTCCGTCCCTCTCCACCGGTCGCTCCCCTCCCGGGCTTTTCTTCATCCACACCATACGATCGAGGTTGGTGACGTACAGCTCGTTAGTCTTGCACCCCTCGTGGCTGAGTAAGCCGCCGAACACGTACATGTGGTTCGCGCCGCAGGTGGTGGAGTGCCTCGACCTGAGAAGGGGCCCCTGGTCCTCGAGCTTCATGCGATACTCCAGATAGCTACCAGCCTCCGTCGCCACCGGCTTGAGACGCTCGATTTCCTCCTGGATGATTCGCTCCTCCTCCTCCTTCAGGTACTCCAGGTACCCTCGCACGGGCCCCTCTGCCTTGCTCTTCTCGGGCTCCTGCAGCAGGTTGTACCTGCAGTCCAGGTCCTTGAGGTTCTCCAGCCGGCCCATGGAGGGCGGGAGGGTCTTCAACATGTTGTTATTCACCTCAAGTTTGGTCAGGGAGGTGAGACCGCTGACGGTGTCGGGCAGCGTCGCGAGCTGGCAGTTGCTCAGGTCCAGCACGCGAAGGTTCTGCATCGAGCCAATCTCGGGAGGCAGCGCCGCGAGCATGTTGTTCTCCAGGTTGAGATAGACGAGCTTCTCGCACCGCGCGATCGCCGGGTCCACAGTGATGAGCCTATTACCCGACAGGTCGAGGTCCGTCAGCGCGCGCAGCTCAGCCACGGACGCGTCCACCGTCGACAGCAGGTTGCCGCCCATCTGCAGGTTCGTCAGCAGAGGCAGCTTGGTCAACAACGCGGGTAGGTGCTCCAGCTTGTTGTAGTCGAGCTTGACCACCCGCAGCGCCCTAAGGTCGCCGAGCTCATCGGGCAGGCCCGTGAGGTTGTTCGACCGCAGGTCCAGCTCGGTGATGTTCGGCGCGCCCGCCCTGATCCTGGTCGCCTGCTCGGGGGTGATCTCCGTCAAGTCCAGGTACGCGAGGCTGAGCTTGCCCTTGACGCTCGCGTCCTTCAGGGCCAGCTCCAGGGCCTCGTCATCCAGCACGCCCGTGGTCGTCATCCCGAGCGCAGTCCACCGCCGACGGGTGGATAACTCCTCCGGACGACCGTGGAAGCTGCCCTCCACGCCTTCTCCAATGCCAAAACTGGGAATTCTTCATTTGCCCAAAACAGCCCATGCGTGGGCGGTGGCTCGATTGCAATTTCCGTGAGTGTTAACCACTTTCTCTGACAGGTAAATAACACACAAGCAGTCAGAAAACGTCATCTCAGCTTGATGTATTTACCGTCTAATGCCCGTACCCTACGGCATTTACTCATCACGTCCAGAATAGTTCAGGGAACACGAAATTTCTGGCCTCAACTCTGTTAAAACCCTCGGCGACTCGGACGACTCGCCCTCTTATTCCTAGCGCAGGAAGGCGTAGGGACAGCCAAGATGCCGTCCACCACCTTCTACAGGAGCTGTGAGTGATCAATCCCGCCCGACGTCATGCCCTTCCGCCGTCGAGCGTGCGCCGACGCGATCGGCCGTCCAGAGAACGACGGCTGATTTTTCCCGCATCCCATCGCTTCTCCCCGAACCCGTCGCCGTCGACTGACCTTCCGCGCCGCTCTCCCTCAACAGACTCCAAGACCTTCAAGAAGCCGCGTCGTCCGTTCGAGAAGGAGCGTCTCGACAGCGAGCTTAAGGTCGTCGGCGAGTATGGTCTCCGCAACAAGCGTGAGCTCTGGCGCGTTCAGTTCGCCCTGAACAAGCTCCGCAACGCTGCCCGCGTGCTCCTCACCCTCGACGAGAAGGACCCCAAGAGGATCTTCGAGGGCGAGGCCATCATGCGCCGCATGTACCGCTACGGTCTCCTGGTGCGTTTACGATCCCCATTCAATAGTCCTTTTTATTTGTGGATGTGCGGCGCCGAGGGCGAGGCGAGCGCGTCGGTGGGCCCGTCTGCCGGCGCCCGGAAGTCGCGGAATCGGGCTAGGGTCTGGAGCTGGAACCCTAAAAATGTTGAAAAATCATCGCCTCGCTGACCGCCGACGCACCCCCCCCTCCCCCCCTCTCAACAGGACGAGACCCAGGACAAGCTCGATTACGTGCTCGCGCTCAACCCCGAGACTTTCCTCGAGCGCCGTCTCCAGACGATCGTGTTCAAGCTCGGCCTCGCCAAGTCTGTTCACCACGCGCGCGTGCTGATCAAGCAGCGCCACATTCGCGTCGGCAAGCAGATCGTGAACGTTCCCTCCTTCCTCGTGCGCGCCGACAGCCAGAAGCACATCGACTTCTCGCTCAACTCTCCTCTCGGTGGCGGCCGCCCGGGTCGCGTCAAGCGCAAGAGGCAGGCGGCTGCCGGGGGTGGTGGTGGTGGCGACGATGAGGAGGAGGATGAGTAAACTCCTGGTGGCTTTGTGACTGTGGCTTCGTCTTTGTGACGAAGCCGGGCCTTGCGCGCCGATCTCACGAGAGGGGCGTGCGAATTACTAACAGTAGTGACTTGAAATACACGGGTAACTCCTGTCCATAAACGTTCGAACCCGCGCGAGAGTCCCAACTCACCCCCGTCTCCTAGATGCCGCGCAAGTCGCTGTTGGCCCTCCACTCCCTGTATCTCCTCCACAGTTCGTCGTTCTCCCCCATCCTTCCCGTTATGGCGCACTTGGCGTAGTGCTCCGAATCTCGCTCGATGTTGTCGATGACGTCATCCAGCAGGTGCGCTCGCTCCGTCTGCACGCCGATGTCCACAGCCACGTTGGCGTAGTGCACGTGAAAGTGGTAAAACTGGGGCGGGTAGTGCACAAACACCTTCACGCTGTGATCCTCCAGCCCGTATGTCTCCTTGATCACCCTCCTGCCCGTCTCCGCCATGGCCCTTAGCATCGGCAGGTGTTCCCCCCGCAGGTCCCGCAGAGACCTGACGTCCCTCCTGTGACACAGTCCAAGGCAGTACAGGTCCCTCGTGGACGCGTGCCCGTTCCACTCCGCCTTGTGCGTCGTCTTGTGGTCGGGGTGGGTGGTCCACTTCGGGTCCGTGTTGAGCAAGAACCCGGTTTCTTGCGCCGGATCGTTGAACAGCAGCCGCTCCGTCTCCTTCTCCAGGGCCAATATCTTGTACACCCACCCGATGGCTCCCTCGGGGATGGCGCGCATGTACGGCACGTGCGCGTTTTCATAAGCCTCCACGGTCTCCCTGAACGCCACGGGAGCCTGCGCGGTGTTCCTGCCAATGTGCTTCTTCAAAAGCTTGGCACGCGCCTCCTCGGACTCGTCGGCGAGGCACCCGGGATAGAGAACGTCCACGCTCAGCCCCGGGGCGAAGGAAGGGTCGAGGTCGCCGTGGTAATACCCGTACTCCATCCCGCTCCACGGCGCGCGCTCTGACAGGGATACGGCGCGGGAGAGGGCGTCGGGATCGCCGACGGGTATGGGCGGTCTCGAGAGCTTCACCACCGCCTGCGTGGAACATCCGGCGAAGGTTCCCTGGGGAGGAGGGCGGGGGTTGGGGGTCAGGTATGGACGTGGGACGGGGGAATCGAGGCCGACTTCTCGTCTTTCGTCTCGGGGAGCGCACCAGCAGAGCGACGACGCCGCTCTCCTTGCCATCGTTCAGCACTCGATCCACCTTAAATCCGTGAAGACTTGGGAGTTTGTGGGGAAGCAGCGCACTCTCATCTTCAGAAGCCATCGCGGCGAAGGGACGCGCTGAGCGATGCTGTTTGTGCCTCGTTTGTCGGCGGACGCCACCAAATTTATCAATGTTAACTAACTTTCCAGCAGCCGGCGTGGGTGAGTGAGGAAGCAGACGCTTCAGGCGTATCAGTCAAATTTCTACATATTACATATCGACGCAATGCAGAGATGGAGATGCGCGCAACGTCTCCCCTCCGCCCCGAGCACTTTGCCGGTGGCTCCACCTGAACGATCCCAGAAGCCGCCGTCAACTTTCCTGTGCACACTCGTTTCTCCGGAGGTTGGCGCTCTCACTACTTCTGGGCGGCGCGCTCAGCCTCGAGCTCGGCCACCGCGGCGAGATCTTCCTCGCTGAGGTTATCGAGGTCGATCATCTCGTCCTGCACCATCTCTGCCGCCTTGCCGCTGTACACCTGCTCGTTGTACTTGTCCGGGAACGCAATCTTGTAGATTGTGCCAAACACGAAGATGGCGCCGACGATGGCGCCCCACGCGGGAAGGATGATGGACGCGGCGTTCACGAAGACGGTATCCGCGGCGGAGGTGTCAACACCGAAGACATCCGCCACCTGAGGGATCGCCTGGTTCACGCCGGACACCACGGAGTCGACCGGCGCGGAGGCCCTGAGCATCGCGGGATGGAGGATCGGATAAGAGACGTCAGGCGAGGAGGGCGAGGCGAGGAGGGCGACGACGCGAGGAATGGGCGGCGCAGGGCGCGAAAGAGCGATGTGAACCCTCGAGCGAAGTGTTCGCGCCATTCCCGGCGGTTTGAAAGGTATCGCGCGCACCTGACGGCGACGGAGCGGCCGCGACCGAGCGCAGCGGGGCGCGCGGCAGAACGAAGCTGGGAGATACCACCGGCGGGGGCCTTGCGCGCGGTGCGCGACGCGAGGGGCGCGCGGAGGAGTGCAACGGTGGGCGACGAAACAATGGCGGCCATGTTCTAGAGTCTAAGAGAGTTTCGGAGCTGTACGGATGCTCTCGCTGTTGTGAGCCGAGGGTTGTTGCCCGTTCGATGAAGCCATCCAAACGTCAACAGCCAATAGAATCCGCGCAAGATCAAGATCCGGCAGTCCGGGCCTGGTATCGAGACTCATTTGCGGAAATGGGTCCTGCGCGGTTTGAGGTTATCAACAGCAACAGCGGCGTTTGGCAGGCGGAAAAAGGGCGAGGAGGGTTCGAGAGGATCCAGACCAAGGAGGAGCTCGACGCGAACCGAGCTCGTCGTCAGCAACATTGCGGACCTAGACCTTGCACACATGTTCGACAGCGACGACGACGACGTCGCCGGGGTCTTGTGAGTTCGCGACCCGCCGAACCCGATTTCGCCCAGCATTTTCTCCCCGCCGACCGATTCCCAGATCGCGTCCCGCGGCGCTCCCGGATACCCTGAGACTGACCGTACGCCGTACCCTCCGCACCACCGTGCCCTCACAGCCCCCTCCATGACGCCGCCGAAGCCGGAGACGCCGAACTGCTCGCCAAGCTCCTCTCTAAAGAGGAGAAGGACGGAGAATTCAACCCGGTGGGTGCCCCCTCCAATCACCGACACGCGCGCGAATGAATTCCCCGAAAATCCACCCGTTCCCTCTCTCGATACCGATCTGACGACTCGCTTCCGCTCTCGCTTACGCTCTCAGGAGGAGGAAGAGGAAGACGACGACGACGACGTGGACCCCAACGAGAGGGACCGCGACGGATGCACTCCGCTCCACGTCGCTCTGCTCAACGGCCAGGCTGAGTGCGCGAGGCTGATGCTCGAGGCTGGGTCAGAGCCGTACATCACCCTCGAGGGTTCCCCGGCGCTGCACGTCGCGATCGCCGCCGGATCTCTGCCCCACTTCGCCGATGCCGCCGTTGAATGCGTGGCTCTGCTCGTAGAGAAGGAGGCGGACGTGTTCGAGACGGACGACTACGGCAAGTCAGCGCTTCACCTCGCCGCCGGGCACGGGCTCACGAAGTGCGTCGCTCAACTCCTCGAGCTCTATCCCACGGACGGGGGCGAGGCCGGGGAGGACGGCGAACCGATGCCGGACCCGATAAATGCCAGGGATAAATACGGGTGGACGCCGCTGCACCACGCCTGCTACGCGGGACACGCGGACTGCGCCGAGGCGCTCATGGGCAAGGGTGCCAACGTCGCCAAGACCACCAAGGGGGGCGTCACCGCGCTGCACGCAGCCGTGGTCGGTCGCGACCTCGCCACGGTCCAGGCGGTCCTCGCGGGCGGTAAGGATAACGCAGAGCTCGTCGGCACCGTGTGCAGCCTCGGAAGGACCGCGCTGGACATGGCGGAAGCGAGGGGCTACCCGCAGATCGCGGCGCTCCTTCGAGGCGAAGACCCGAGCTCGGTTGACCCCGGCCCCATCGCCCCGCCGCCGGTCATCATCGCCCCGGACGAGTGCTTCTTGCACCACACGTGCGGACACATAACGAGGTCGAGCAACAACGTGCCCCCGGAGAACGTGAACCGCCTCGAGACGCTGATGCACAAGAAGCGAGGCATTCTGCGCGCATCTGAGTTCTCCGGCGTCGACGTCGTGTCCGAGGTGAGGCCCGCGACCATGGCCGACGTGCTCAGGGTTCACGAGTATCCCTACGTCCGCAAGATCCAACGCATCTGCGAACGTATTCCCGCCTGGCACACCGCCCCGAACGGCGCGAGGGACACCATCGACGGCGACACGGAGGTGTGCAAGGACTCGTTCCAGGCTGCCCTGTGTGCGGCGGGTGCCGTCGTCGAGGCGGTTGATCGCGTCGTGGCGGGAAGCGCTGAAAGGGTCTTCTGCGCCGTGAGGCCCCCGGGTCACCACGCGGGACCTAACGGGCCCGTCGCGGCTCCCGGTGAGCCCGGACCCGGATCCCATGGCTTCTGCCTTCTCAACAACGTGGCGCTTGGAGCGGCTTACGCGCGATGCGTTCACCGCCACTCGCTCCGCCGCGTTGCCATCATTGACTTTGATGTTCATCACGGAAACGGCACCGAGGCTGTTGTGCAGAACACCACTCCTGCGCTGCCTCAGTTTGCGTTCGCCAATCCCTACATCGAGGGATCTATCACTGTACCCACTTACAGACCGTGGCTCGATGAGACTGACCACGATGAGGTTTTCTTTGCGAGTGTACACGGCTACGGTCGTGGTCGCGGGTTCTCCTTCTACCCAGGCTCCGGTCCCACGGACGATAACCGTAATCCCGCCGGTGAAGAGATGCTGCCCACGGAAGAGCATGCCGCGTGGGATGAAGAGGGAATAATCGAGGATCCCATGACGGTGGCTCAGGCTAGGCAGGAGAGCTCGGCAACTGGCGCCCTCCCGTGGGTGGTTGACATTGGTATGGAGGGCAAGGGCAAAAAGTCCGAGAGAGGTGCGGCGTGGAGGCGTGTGTGGCGTGGGAAGACCCTACCCGCCATCGCCGCGTTCAAGCCCGATCTTATCATCATCTCTGCCGGCTTCGACGCCCACGCCAAGGATGACATTCAGGGTCCAGTCAACCTGGGAGTCAAGGAGGCGGACTACGAGTGGCTCACCGAGGAACTGTGCAAGATTGCCAACACCCATTCCCAAGGACGCGTCATTTCCGTCTTGGAAGGTGGCTACCGCATCCAGGGAGGAGTCGTTTCCGCATTCGGCCGAAGCGTTGCCGCACACATTCGCGTCATGTTCCGCGAGAACCACGAGCAATGGAACCCCGAGTCTGTCCAGAAGGAGCAAGAGCTTGACCTGAGACAGAGGCGGCTCCAGAAAGAGGCCAGACTCGCCGCCGCACTCGAGGCTGCACGGGCGCGAGAAGCAGCTGCCATGCAACTCGCTGCGGAAGCCGCTGCAGCCGCGGGTGAAGGAGGGGAGGATGCAATCGCTGCTGCTGCCGCCGCTGCCGCCGATACAGATGCGGGCCCGAGCAAGAGGCGGCGGACTGCGGTTGACTACTCTGCGCTCAACGCCCAACTCGAAAAAGAGGGCAACGGCAACGCCGGTGCGGATACTCCAATGGATGGAACCGACGCTGCAGTGGAGGAAGATGAAGAAGATGCTGAGGACGAGGATGCGGAGGAAGGCGAGGAAGAGGAAGAGGAAGAGGAAGAGGAAGAGGAGGGCGAGGAAGACGAGGAAGACGACGATGTGGGCGTTCTCGAAATGGATGACTGAAACCAGGCCCCCCGCTTTGCGTCAGCGTTCCTTCCCACCTACTGTTTTGAAATGAACAAACCAAAACTACTCTTCGTTTGATCCTACTTTACCGTCCGTGGTGCTTTCGTGTTCCTCCATGGCGTCGATCCCCATCTCACGTTCGAGACGAACAAACTCTTCGACCAACGCCGGCCTTTTTGCCTGGAACAATTTCTTTCCCGATCCGACGCCCACTGGCGTGGAGCGGCCCTTCACCATGTCTTTCAAATCCTCCATGTCGAAATCTTCGAAATCTTTGAAGAACTCCTCCAGCTCCGCGGCGCTAGCATCCTTAGTCTCGTGAAGCTTGCGAGGATCCTTGTAGGGCCACAGATCACCCCACTTGGACTTTCGCGCAGCTTTGTAACCCTGCTTTCCAACGCTACCTTCCCAAGAATGAGATCTGGCGACAATGTGACGATCGAGCTCTCCGTCTGCACTGCACATGTCAAGAATGACGTGTCTGCTGCGCTTGATTGGTGGACGGACCAATCGACCCCAACTGAATGAGCTCGCGACTGCCACCGCTCCAGCTTTCGTCTCCGCCACATCCTCATCGTCATCATGGTCCTCATCCTCATCGTCGTCATGGTCCTCTTCCTCCTCCTCCTCCTCGCTGTCCTCGTCGTCTTCCTCGTCGTCCTCATCGTCGTCGTCGTCCTCCTCCTCCTTGTCCTCATCAATTCTGAAACCGACTGTTCGCTCTCCCGCGGCAATCTCTGCGGCACGGTTTTTGGCCTCGGCGACGGCGTGCCTCCGACTCATGCGGCGGATGACAACGTACGAGAATCGCTCATCCTGGTGCTGAGGCCCCCGTCCACGGGGAAGCATCTGACGGTGCATCTCAGTTCGCTTCACTCGCTGGCTAAAATGGCACCAAGTACTTCCCTCGAGTCCGTCCATGGGACACACCTTGTCATGCTGACAAGGGGCCACGACGTGTGCGTCAAAAGAATTGTCAGCATCTTCTCCATGTTCCGACCTCTTATTGCGTGCCTTATTTTGCTCAGCATCGAGGATTAATGCCCTTGCACGTCGAATCAGTTTGGACCCTCGCGGAGTCCCAGGCTCCACGAGCACCAAGACCCCCCCGGGCGCAACGCGAGACCAGAGGGACATGATCGTGTCATCCAACCTTTTTGTCGTCCCGCTCTTCTCCCTCGCTTCGCTCCGAAGTATTCGCTGTTGTTGTTCGTGTCTAGTACCCGCCGCGATTTCACCGAGACTGTATCCAGAGACAACCATGTCAAATGTTGCACGAGGATTCAGCGACCTAAGAGATGCCACAGTTTGCACTGGTCCTGTTATACCCCACGGGTTTGGATCAGGCAGAGGCCTACCCGAAGGTCTAGCAAGAAAACCCATCCCACTACCGAGCTCGTGCACCTCATCATCATCGTACACGCCTTTAGCCAGTCTTCTTGTGAATGCCATCATGCTCGGACTCGCGTCGACGAGGGTGACGGAGGTGGCGTCACCCGTCGAACCCAGCGACACCTCGCTCCCAAAAACCTCACGCGCGGCCCAGAGCGCTGGAGTGGGACCCGCGCCAAAGTCCAGCAGTGACTCCGGCACGAACCCAGGAGCGCGCACACGAAGCTCCCGCATGACCCGCACCTGCGCCCCAAAGGTCATCGGAAGCCGAGTCACCGCGTACGCGGCAGCCTCCAGTGGGCCGTAGTTGGTAGCCGCCTCGCTCGGCGCCGGAGGCTTCTTCTTTCCCTTACCTCTGGCCATGTTTTCTTCGTTTTCAAGAGCCTCAAACAAGCGCTTCTGCTTGCGGACGGAGAGCCTCACGCCCCACTCGGCACCCTCCCCAAGGAAGTCTGCGCCTCTTGTTTCACCGTCAGAGGAGACCTCACCATCAGTCTTGCCCTCCTTCAGCCACGCCTTCACCTTTCCTGACTGTCCATCTTCGTCGACAGGGACCATTCCACGCGATATTGACTTGAGCGCCTCGAGTAGGCTGCGTCCTTTGGCCTTGACCTGCCTATGGGTCGCTCCTGTGTCCCTCACAGCCACCCTCACAGCGCGGTCCAGTCCCTTTGGCAACTCGACGATGCCCCTGTTCCTTGCCGAGAGTTCATGCACCCCTGCGATGATATCATCCCCATCAGCACCTGAGAGTAGCTCAGCGATGTCATCAGACACCCGCAATGCAGCCGGGAGCAGAGGAGGACCGTCGTCGGGCGCGAGATCGTTGGGAGCGCCCAGGCGGCCAAACGGCGACAGGGCGTCATCGCTGAGGCGTCTCAGCGAAGCGGCGGCGGAGGCCGTCGGCAGCCGAAGGACGCATCCATCAACCAGACGTGAAACCACCGATGACGTGCGACACACGCGCCGATACATCTGAGCGCGTGTCTACCACCGCCCTCTCCTTGGCCCGCCGTGGTCTCCGCGCCGTCTAGCACTGCGTCAGGTCGACTTGGAACATTTATACTCGTACGCAAGAAGTCCTGAAAACCTTCAAATGAGCTGCCGCCACGAGTTACTTTGCGCCGCACGACCGACTCGCTCATTTCGAGCGATGACGTCCCTGAGGCTCGCCGCAACTCTAGCTCGCGGCTGTGCACGACCGCGCTCCCTTCATCGCCTTGCCGGGCCTGCCGGTCCATCCGCAAAGGTCATGGGAGGAAATGGGTGGCGGGTTAACAAACCTCCTACAAGTATGCAGAAGGGCACCCGGTTCGTTCGCGTTGCGACCGCCGCGAGCGGCGGCGATGTTTCCAAGACGGCCACCGAAGACGAGGGATACAAGATGCCTCCCCCGGAGGTGGCTCAATTTGTTGAGCGGCCTCAGAACCCGAGCATCAGCATCTCGCCCATGAGAGACCAGCTCTTGTACCTGATGCGTCCACCGCCTTATCCTCTCGTCAGCGAGCTCGCCCGCCCCGAGCTCAAGCTCGCGGGTATGCGTATCGACGAGACCCAAAACAGCCGCTCGCGAATGTCGGGCAACACGGGTATCGCAATCGGCCCGATGCCGACGACCGAGGAGGAAATAAACGCGTTTGAGCACTTCGACGGGATCCCTGAAGGGGCCACATTGAACTATGTTAGCTGGGGTGTCGACGGGAGGCACATAGCGTTCACAGTTCGATTCGCCGGTTCCGAGGTGCAAGAAGCCGACCGTGCCCCGCCCGAGCTGTGGATCGCCGACGTGGCGACGCGTGCGTGCAGGCCACTGCTCCCCGGCCGTGGTCTGAACACCCTGTTTGAGAGCTACAGCTGGCTCGACAAGGACACCATCGTGGCTTGCGTGTTGCCCGCGGGACGCCCGCCGCGTCCGCAGCGCCCGCCCACCCCTCCAGGTCCGCGCGTACAAACCAACGTCGGCGGCAACGTGGCGCAGGCACGAACGTACGCTGATCTTCTGAAAGATTCGCACGATGGAGACCTGTTCGAGTACTTCAGCTCTTCCGAGTTTGTGAAGGTCAGCGTGTTGACAGGTGAGGCGAAGCCGTTTGGCTCGGAGCCCGCGATACACACGCGACTTGACCCTTCCCCGGACGGAAAATTTGTCATAATGGAGGCACTCCAGCGGCCATTCTCTTACGCCGTGCCCTGCGGCCGATTCCCCAAGCGCGTGTGGATAACAGACCGCGATGGACGCGAAGTCAGGGAGGTGTGCAACCTGCCGATGGCGGACAACATTCCCATTGTCCACAACTCGTGCCGTGAGGGACCAAGGTCGATCAACTGGCGACCGGATAGGCCTGCGGAGCTTTACTGGACCGAAGCGCAGGATGGGGGAGACCCGAGGCTGGACGTATCGCCCAGGGACATAACGTACACGGCGGACATGCATGCCGATTCCGCCGCCCCAGGAGTTGTTACGTTCCAGACGGATTTGAGGTATGGCGGCGTGTCCTGGGCGGGCGAGGGTGTCGGGTTACTCTATGAGTCATGGTACAAGTCTAGGACGATCCGCGCTTGGGTAGTGGACACGACCGGACGCACCGACCGCGCACCACGACTTCTGTACGATCGTGATTACGAGGACTCGTACAACGACCCGGGATCGCCGCTGTCGCGCAGGATGCCCGACGGGACTTACTTAATCGCACACGTCATCGGGTCAATCCCTGAGAGCGGTTGGAAGCCGGCGACGGGCACGACGGGGGAGACTAAGAACGGCGTCACAAGGATGCCCCCAGGACCAGTAGAGTGGGAAACGGGCATGATTTTTGTACTAGAGGGCGAAGGTGCGAGCGACAAGGGGGATAGGCCGTTTGTGGACCTTCTCAATCTCGACACGGGGGCGACAAAGAGAATTTGGGAATGTCCCGAGCAAGGTGCACTTGAACGGCCGGGATCCATCATCAGCGACGTGAACGGCGTACCGATCACCCTCGACACCATGCAGATTCTCCTTTCGAGGGAGACGCCAAGCGATAATCCGCAGTACTATTCCCTTGAGCTGAACGGCCCCGATGGCATGCTCAAGCCGCGACGCATCAGCGACTTTCCGCATCCCCATCCAGGTCTGATCGATCCACCCAAGGAAATCCTTCGATACAAACGTGCCGATGGAGTTGAACTCAACGCGACATTGTATACGCCACCCGGATACGATGCCAAACGCGATGGTCCTCTCCCGACGATAATGTGGGCGTACCCTCGCGAGTTCAACAGCGCGGAGGCTGCGGGTCAGCTGAGGGATTCGCCTAACCGGTTCACGTCGATCTCTCCCATGTCGCCGCTGGTCTGGCTGTCGCGTGGATACGCCGTGCTGGAGGGACCCTCGTTACCTATAATCGGATCCGCTGCGGATGGTGTTGAACCGAATGACACCTACGTCGAGCAGTTGGTGGCGGGCGCGAGAGCAGCAGTGGAGGAGGTGGTGCGCCGCGGCGTGACTGACCCGCGGCGTGTTGGCGTAGGCGGTCACAGTTACGGCGCGTTCATGGCGTCTAACCTGCTGGCACACGCACCGGACCTATTTTCATGCGCGGTTGCCCGCTCCGGGGCGTACAACCGCACACTGACGCCGTTCGGATTTCAGTCTGAGGAGCGGACGCTGTGGCAGGCGCCGGAGACGTACATGAAAATGAGTCCTTTCATGCATGCGGATATCATCAAGAAGCCAATTCTACTCATCCATGGCGAAGAGGACACAAACAGCGGGACCAACGTAATCCAATCGGAACGTTTCTTCGCCGCGTTGAAGGGAAACGGCGCAGATGCGAGGCTTGTGCTCCTTCCGCATGAGTCCCATTCCACACGCGCTTTTGAATCCGTGTGTCACACTCTCGCAGAGACTAGTGAATTCTTTGACAAGCACCTCTCTGCCGAGACTGTCGAGGGGGAGTCTGACGTCGCGAAGGAGGCAGCACTAACGTCGAAGCTTTAGATTTCCTAATTTAATTGAAAGTCACCTCCAACATGCCAGGCTGTGGCTCCCAGTACCGAATGCCCCTTTCGTTCTGCAGGTAATCTGCAACGGCCGAGGGTAACCGAGCTCCTCCGACGCGTTCCTTGGTGTGGTGCCCCGTCCCCACCAAAATGTGAACCATTCGCCCGGATGACTTAAAATTTGGAAGCTCCCGCCGAAGCACGTTGATCGCCTCAGCGACGTGCAGACCGTGCAGATCGAGCAGTGGTGTTCCGCCTCGGTCACCTCTATTATTTCTCTCCTGGAAGATAGCCGCAGCCGCACTCTCGTGCGCAGCTGTCATATTCATCGCGTGCTGGCGACCTTGGCGACTCAGATCTTTGGCCAGTGCCTTATTTCCGGACAGATACGCCTGTGTGGCCTGCTGGAAGCAAACGTTTCTGAGCCGCATGTAGTCCCTCGCGTCTTCTCTTGTGGTGGCATATTGTAGACTGACCGTCTCGCCAGTGTCCACCCACTGCTGCTCCGCCGCAGTCCTCCTCCCGGAGAAGCTTCCTGCACCGTATCCTACCTGTGTTGAACCTCGTGACTGGACACGTGCACTTGGCTGCGCGGTCCTCAGCCTTTCAGCGAAATCGCCAGACCCGGAGGTGTTGTCGTTTCCACCCATACGTGCGCCCATGGAAAGGTTGGAACGCCCCCCTGAGATGGTAAATGATTTGAACATCTCCTCAGGGGGCTTCAGATCGGCGGGTTTCTGGCTCTCGCTCGCGCCGTTAGATTTACCTCCACCGAGTGTGGGAAAGCTCGACTCGTCGTCCAGTCTTGGCGGCTCTGGAGGCTCAACCTCGCCGTGCATCTCCAGCAGCATCTCCACGGTGAGACTCGCGTCACCGATGTTAGCCTCCAGCAGCTCTCTCAAAGAATCTAGGCTGTATCCGGGGAAGCTCTCCTGGAGAAAAGTTAAAAATTCTCCTTCATCATACTCCTCGAATCCTCCGGCCCCTCCGACGCCAACCGCGGGGTAGTAGGGATAATGCGGGACATCGACGGAGTACGGTGCCGCATCCCCAACCTGGTACTGCTGCGCACCCTCGTACCCAGGGTGTTGGTCATGCGATTGATACGCGGTGTGCTGCCACTCCGCGGCGACCCCATCCACGCCTTCACCGTCATACCACCCTCCGTTATCGTATCCATCACCCTCATTCCGCTGCATAGCCTGCTGCCGCCTGATCTGCGTCATTGGAGACGGCGTGTCGTGGCCCGACTCATCGTCTGACACGAATCCGAGGGAGTCGAGGCCCAGATCCGCGACGCTCTTCGTCTTGGGCAGGTCAACTCCATCTTCTTGCGCGTGATCATGACACTCGTCTAACTCGCCATACCCATGGTACTCCGGTTCCGCGGGTGGCGCCTGCGGGCGAGGATAGAAAGGAGCGGCACCCGCGGGAGGCCGTGGGTCTGTCGAGCCGGGCGTGAACGAGGGCGCTGTCGCCTTGAAGGTGAACGCGGCCGCCGAAGGGTTCAGAGAGGCTGCTGGCCCTTCCGACTTCCCCTCGGTCATCGTTCGAACACTCCCGGCGTTCCGATACGACTCCCGCGCCTTGCGTCTGTGAGGACCACTCCGCCAAGAAATAAGACTTGCAGAGCTATTTCACGGGATTATTGCGAGCCGTCCGCCAGTATCCAGTGCGGGTCTCCTCCCGGTGGGTCCTTGACGGCGGGCGAGTCCCAAGGTGGCCATGGACTCGGGAGAGCCTGCTCCCGCGTACCAGTTGGTCATCGGCGACGACCAACCTCCCGACGGCGGGACGAAACCTGGAGCAGTATCCAGCGAAGGTGGTCCGAATAATAAAATGAGGGGGCGGGGTTGGAAGGCTAAACCCTACTGCCAAAACACATGGTCCACGCGGCAAGACGGCCAGCGTAAACTCGAGGTGCGGACATCACACGTATCTTTGTCGGCCCAGCAGATGACGGGCATGACGCTCCTTCCCGCGTCCGCGAGGAACCGAGTACTAATTTTATTCATGCCGTTCCTCCGCTATGTCACAGGCGCTCCTAAACAAGGCTGCGAATACCCCGGATTTCAAGGCTGCATCTCTCACAAGCGATAGGCTCTCCGGAGATGCGGCACAACTTATCGTGGATTTCATACAGCGTCCCGTCATACGGCAGCAGCTGCAGCTCCTCGGCGTGGGGACCATCCTTGGCAAGAAGCGAAGGAAGAAGCCTTTGCTGGACGAGGACGGCAATCCCACGCTGACAGCGAAGAAGAAGACGCCGATACTGATCTCAGAGGATACCGGGCGACGGGTCAAGACGCGACTTTCCGCTCAGCAGACGGAGTACATGCAGGAGAGATTCGCGGAGAAGCCGAGGTGGAAGCCGCAAGAGTGTGAGGCGCTGCTCAAGGAACTGAATGCGTTGGGCCCGGACGTCACCGCTGACCAGGCGTACAGATGGTTCGACAACAGGCGAAACAAAAAAAACACCAAGGGGTCAACGGCCGCGGACGACGACGGGGCGGCGACGGCACCCGTATCATCCGCAAACAAAACCAGCAGGATAAGCAGAGACGAGAGGGAGATGCTGGAGACGGCGTACGCTCAGGACTGCGCGCCGGACGTGCACAAGCGCGCCGCCATCGCCGCGATGATTGGAATCTCAACGCGTCAGGTGACAAATTGGTTCGCGCGGCGCCAGACCTCGCAACGTCCTGCGATGTCCCGTTCCTTGCTGGCCAATGTTGACCACGGGGGCGGAGATGACATGGGCCTTCTGAGCAGGCTGCTGCCTGTCTCTTCGACGGCGGTTGGCCAGGGCGCGGCTCAGATGATCTTGCCGGGGACACTCGCTACTCAGGGCGACTTAGGACTTGGAATTCATCAGCCGGAGATGTACGGCAATTTGTCCACGGCTTCGGTTTCCAACGGTGCGGTCAGTCGGGTTTGGGGATGGTGACGACGTCAGTGATGGCAACTCAGTGATGGCAACGTCAGTGATGGCAACTTGTAAAACAATGTAATGTAAAACTGATGTCCTCGTATTTTGCATAAGAGATGATGGGTTATCGTTCCTGGATCTCAAACCGATTGGAAAAACTCCACGGGCTTCGTGGTAAATTTACCAGCAACATAAAGTTAATTTCGATATTGCACATTTTGTGCAAGGCAAATAGTCATTTCGCTCGCAGCTTTTACTTTCCTTATCCGAAGTGTGACACGTATCGATTTATTGAGGAAAAGCGCACTCGGATTCGCGCCGTCGAAGGACACGCGAACGTCGAAGACTTCCATATTCATTCAAATATGGCTGCCATGATGACCACCGTGATGGTCATGCCCGTGTGCGCGCCTCGCGCCAACGCCACCTCCTCGTCCGGCGTGACTGGTGAGTGACGAATCAACCCGGCCCATCTTCTCACGGGAGAAAAAAACCCGTCGACCGGACCGTGCGGCGCACGGCGCGGAGTCAGCCCGGATGGACGACGCGAACGGTTATGGCGTCGGAATGGTTTCGTGATGCATCGATGCCCGCATCAACATCGTGTCACGCTAGTTCCGCCATTCGTGTTTCGCGGCGCCGTCGACGCCGTGCATCTCCCGGCGACAGCCGAAACCCTACGCCCTGTCGCCTGGGTTATTTCGACATTTTTCCAACTCCTCCTGCTCGCCCGGTCGCTGACCTTCGACCCTCCCGTTTCCCCCTCCTCCCATCTCAGGGTCCAAGGTGACTGCTCGTGGAACTCCGGTTTCTCTCAACGTGTGCGCGCGCCCGGTGGCCTCGCGCGCTCAGAGCCTCCAGGTTGTCGCGGCGAACAAGTTGTCCCGCCCCAGCCTCACCGACGAGTCCATTCAGATGTTCAAGACCGGTCCCAACGACACCGGCTCTTCCTCTCTCCAGATCGCCCTCCTTACCAAGCGTATCGAGAGCCTCACCGAGCATCTGCTCATCAACAAGAAGGACTACGCGTGCCAGAGGGGGCTGCGCATCCTTCTCGGTCAGCGCTCTAGGCTCACGAAGTACCTGCAGAAGACGGACTATGCGGAGTACGAGCGTGTGATGAACGGCCTCGGCCTTCGCATCAAGTCTGCGTAAGCGCCGCGCGGAGCTTTCAGATGTAGATTTAGACGCCGATTTTTTACAGATTGTAGCCGCTGTCCAATACAGTGCAACACCTTCCCTGTTCGGCCGCCACGCCACCACTTCGTGCGCACCAAATGTCTGTGCCAACGAGTCAGAAAATCAGCGAACTTGTCAGTTTCCGGGAGTTTCCGGTTTCGAAACAGGGGTACTACGCGGTTCGGTTTGGTTATAGTTGACCGCGCGCGACCGCGCCATGGAGGACCCGGAGGGGTCGAGCCAGCAACTGTCGGGTCCGTCGGCTGTACTCAAAGCGCGCAAAACGAAGGGAGTGGAAGCCGGCGCGCAACCGAAGGCCGTCTCGCCGGTCAAGGCGTGGGACTCCGATGCATCTTCCGTTTCAGCCGAGTCGGAGAACGATCCCGTCGCCGCGACGGTCGTTCCTTTCGACCCGGTCCCGCCCCCTCGCCCGCTGAGTGTGAGGTCTCGTGCTCCCGACGACGGCACGGCGAGCACCAGCGGCAAGGAAAACGAGAAGGAGAAGGAGCTCCGGGTCTGCTCGGTCACCTGGAACATGTGCGGCAGGAAGTTCCCGAGCAACCTGGAGCCCATGCTGGCGCCTCTGTTTGGCCGTGGCGACGACGGCGACATCGTCCGTGGGTGGTCGGCAGCGGACGACGACGAGGATGGAATTGATACTCCGTGCGATATACTTGTCGTGGGGGTTCAGGAAGCTCCCGCTATGGACGGCTTCGTGGAAGGTCTGCTCGCGGCGCTGGGTGGAGACGACGAGTTCGTGCACCTCGCGGGGGTGTCGCTCGAGCCCGGAGGATGGATACAGATGGAGGTATTCCTTCGACGAGAGCTGTTGCCTTTTGTGAGTGACGTGAGAAGGGATGCCGTGAGCTGCGGAATAGGGAACGTGTTCGGGAACAAGGGGAGTGTTGGGGTAGCATTCACGTGTGCAGGGGCCAAGCTGTGCTTCCTCAACGCGCATCTCGCGGCGCATACTGAGAAAGTCAAGCAGCGCAACGCGGACTACCACCGTATTGTGAGGACGATGTTCGCACCCAGAGGTGGTGGCAAGAATGGGAAATCCTCATCATCGAATATGGCCCGAAGACCGAAGGCAAAGGCCAACGCCGTGGCCCCCGCGGATGCTCCCGACGAAACTGGTGCGTTGAAACCACAGACTCCCATCGATCCGCAGCGGCCGACTCCAGAGACTCCCTCGCTTTTCAAGGGTTTACTCAAGCGCCGAGCGTGGACTGCCGCGGATGGGTTTGACATGTGCGTGTTCATGGGCGACCTCAACTATCGTGTCGAGGGGAACAGGCGAGCGGTGGACGTGCTCCTGGAGAATAGGATGATGGACGTGATGCTGGCAAACGACCAGCTCGCCATTGAAAAAGCCGCCGGGCGAGTCTTCTCTGGCTGGTCTGAGGCTGACCTGAAATTTCCGCCGACATACAAGCTGAACCGCGGCACTGCGGACGTCTACGACACCTCGGCTAAGCAGCGAGTTCCTTCGTGGACCGATCGCGTCCTCTGGAGGACCAAGGCGGGCGGCAAGGTGCGGTGCAACGATGGAGCCGACGTTTACACCTCCGCCAAGGGAATCAGGACGTCTGATCATCTTCCAGTAGTCGCGCGAATCAAGACCACGATTCATGATGCAACTCTAGCGGCCATTCAACGGGGTGGGCATCTCAACACGGGCTCAAGATCGCGCTTATGCTCCGTGATGTGACTAGATCTAGCTAATAGTCTGATAGTGTAGAGCAGCAGATACGCGCCACTCGCAGTCTTCACCTTGGGTCTACACTCCATCCAGACGTTCTTGCACCACTGCCATAACTCGCGCGGCACTGGGATGATGCTCCCGATCTCGCACTGCGGCTACCAGTACATCCTCTATGGTTTCGCGATCGTCTGACAGGTGTGCGAGTGCATAGGCACCTTCCAAACTACCGCACTCCAAGCGCCACTGCACCGCCCTTCGAATCATAATTCTAGCTCTCTCTCTCTCATCGTCCGTCCCACTGTCGCGCGCGATATCCCAGACGACTTTCGCCGCGGTGCTGAGGAGCTCCTCGTCTTGAGGAGCACATCGCCCCGCCCGCATCACTTTGATCATCGCACCCTCCGCACTCGTAGCTTCCAAAACCTGCGTTGGTCCGATTCGCACCGAGCTGCCTGTGACAGTCTGCATGTCGAGCCTCTCAATCCTTCGGCCGAGTCCGCGGACACGTGACCGAACTCAGGTGCGGCTCAGTGAGTGTGGTGGTGCGGCACGGTGTTTGTTGCTTTTTGTTTTGAACGAGGGACACCTCGTAGCCTTTTTCTTGGAGTAAACAACAAAGCACACGACGAGCGAGCAACGCAGCACACTCCTCTACACAAACAACCACACGTGCGATCGGTACACTATATCCACGACTTGTGATGCACATCCTCACCCACATCCTCCTCATTTGCCTCTGGCTCGACGTCGTTTGGGCGCAAGCCTCTGCTCCTGGTCCCTCACCTGCTCAAAAAACCAACAACGAGGACCTATCCGAGCTGGCTCTCTGGCCCGACGTTGACATTCGCGGGCTGCTCGCCGGCGAAACGAATGCAACCGAAAAAACACCAAGTCCGGTCGATCTACTGTTCGTCCTGCAAGCAGACTCCGCTACTCTCGTTCCCGCGAGTGATGGCGGTTTGCTTGGGGGGCACCTTTTGCTCGGTGGCGTGTTATCCCAGGTTGTAGCTTTCGCAGACCGACCTTATCGAACTATGGACATGATCAGTCTCGAGGACTTCTTCGCATTTGAGTTGATCCAGGAGTTTTTCGCTGGCCCTAACCCACCAAACGCCATCATCACTGGGGAGCTGCCTCACGATATAGCGTCGCAGCGTTGGAACGAGTCCGATTCGCTCCCGTACCGGAGACTCCTCGGAACCGTGTTGGGCGCGGCTGCCTATGACTTGCAACGACCGTCAGAGCTTCGCTTTGATATTCCCGCAGGCATGGACATATTCAGAGAAGACGGACGTGTCGATATCGTCGATAACGAGATGTTTCAAGATCTGTTGAAAGAGTATGCCAATGCATCACACGACAACAGTACCTATCCAACTTTGTCTCAAGTGACGGTGTTTGTCGATCCGTTTCGCTCAGAGGCACACCTTGACAACGGACGAAAGCTGTTGCAGCGTGGTCGTGGCGGTCGACGCGGAGGCGGCTTTGGTCGCGCTGGTGCAATGCGCGGCGGCTCGATTGGGCGTCCACGTGGGTCAGGTCGACGTTGGAATGGTAACACAAACAACTTCTATGGCGGGCGAAATGCATTCATCGGTGGCTTCGGTGGTCGCGGCTTTGTCGGCGCGTCATCGTTGTATCCAGGATATGGCGGAGGAGGATGGGGCGGACTTGGATACTACGGTGACGCATATTCTGATCCGTACGTGTCCTCCAGTCGTGCCCTGGCGTACCAGGTCCCTTCCACGGTTGTGCAGCAAGTGCCAGTCCCAGTCCCAGTCCCAGTCCCAGTGCCAGTCCCTGCCCCCCCGCCTGTGATGACTGCAGCAATCTTACAGAATGAGTTGACCGGCACATGGTCTGGAAACGGGGGCGGTGCTGGAATGGGCTCAATCAGAGTTCTGGCGGTCGAGTCGAATGGCGCAACACAAGTCACCGCTCAGCTTCCTGGCTGCGAGACCTGCGCATCAGGTTGCCGCTGGAAGGAAGCGACAGGCCTGGCCACGTTCACTTCGGGTGGAGGATCACAACTTGAAGTTGACTTTGTTTCATGCGATGCACAAAGTACAATCACGATGCTACGTGGCTCGCTCGAAATGGCAGCCAATGGCCGGAACGTGATGTACTGGACTCCGGCAACGCATTCGACGCAGTGGATTCGCAACGCCTGAACCCCTATTCGCTAACACTTCCCTTGTACGTTCGTATCATTGAATAACATCATCTCCCCAAGTCCTCTGGCTGACCTCTGCAACCAGGCCATCGAAGTCAAAGTCTTTCTGTTTGTGATTGAAAGGTTTGACAAACTTCTCGTATAGCTCATCGTCGCCATAAAATATATGGCACAACCTCACAAGCCTCACAGCCTCTTGCCCGGTAAGATGCTCAGCTGCGCCCGCCGTTGTGGCGTCGACGTGCGCGGCTTGAACCAGCGCGAGCCCCTTGGAGTCGATAAGCTCTGGGTAATGCGCCGCTACCATCATGGGCGTTGCCGCTTCCTGAAGCTTCCTGAAATCGTCGATGGCTGTGAAAGAAACGTACGGCAACTTGGCCTGCATCACCAGCGAGAGGAACCGGCCCGGGGACTTGTGAATTGGCATCACGAAAATCGGGCACTGCTCCGAGCGCTTCTCGAGTAACCTATACGCCTCCGGCTCCACCTTCAAACCGATTCTGCCACTCTTTCCCTCGTGATAGTCGCGCCATATCGTGGCTATGGCATCGGCGTTTTCCTTCTCCAGTAATTCCACGTGAGTCACTTCGCCGAGCGTCTTGCCAGGAGGCACCACCGTGCTCATCCACCGCATCGCGCCTTGGTCACGAGCGGGAAAAGGTGTGGGAACCTTCCTCATCGACACCGTGGAGGTCGAGGCGTCGCCACATGTCGCCCATGCTGACAGACATGTGCGATACCTGAACGCCCCTTGCAATCTTCGCATTGTCGCGCGCCTCACTTGTGTCTCTGGCGATCGGCAACGTCAAAACATTGGCATCCTGTCAGCTTTGGCTTTTTCGCAGGGTTTATTTTTGGGTGGTGATGATGACGAGACGGGGAGGCGCCGGACCACCACTCCGTCTGACGCAACGGGAGGTGCGGTTCTGGCAACGAGTCGCGCCATGGAGTACTTTCCGAAGGATCAGTGGGCACGATATGACTACAACGGTTGCTTGAGCAGAGGTCAGCTGACTCGCATGGGAAGGTTCGAGAACGCTGCGGGTTTATCCATCGCGTTTTATAGCTGGGAAGTGCCGAACCCCAAGGGGGTCGTCATCTTCAGCCACGGGCACGGCGTGCACGCCACGTTCGAGCTCCTCAACAGCCCAAAGGCTCCGGGTATTCGAACCGAGTACCCGGGGACTTGGGCCGAAAGCCTGAACAAGGCCGGCTACAGCCTGTTCGCTCTGGACCACCAGGGTCACGGCCGATCGGACTACGCGCGGGGCAAGCGCTGCTACTTCGAGAGGTTGCAGGATCTCGTCAACGATTTCAAGCGATTCGTGCGGCTCGTCAGGCAAGAGGTTGGCCAGGAGCTCCCCACGTTTCTGTTAGGCATGAGTATGGGCGGCTTCGTCGTGGTGAACGCTGCTATCGAGGATGAGAACCTGGCAGACGGAGTGGTGCTCCTCGCACCGATGTTGTCACTTGACCGGCTGGCATCCAGGGGCATCAACAAGGTGCTGCTTCCGCTCGTGACGATGATATCCGTTTTCCTGCCGACCCTTCCGGTCGCGGAGACGGCAAAAAACATAAAGTTTCCCCATTCTCAGCTCGAGGTGGAGATGGATGATTTGACCTACCCGTCTGGCGTGACGCGGACCAGGTGCCGTGTCGCGGCCGAGTATTACATCGGTACGAAACGCACCCAGACACTGATGCATAAAATGAAGATTCCGTTCATCACTTTCCACGGAAAGGACGACCAGATGACGGATCCAGCCAGCTCTGAAATGCTGTACGATCGCGCCTCGTCGAGTGACAAGACCCTGCAATGGGTCGAGAACGTCTTCCACGATTTGATGCATGAGAAGCCGACGAGTAACGATATTATCGCCGCCATCGTCAACTGGCTGTCTGATCGTAATGGCGGCAGCAAACCAAAGAGGAGAAGTCGAGCGCCACGTTAGCATAATCTAGGTTCCTTGTGGATAACAATCTGTTCTAGCTAGCTAAGATCAGCTATCGCCCAAAGCCTGTCTCTACAATGTTAACTGAGGAGAGTTTGACTTTGACAACTGATGGGTTAATGTCCTCCGCAGCCCGTTCCAGCCTACTCCTCGACGCGCCGACAATCTCGGGGTTGTTTTCCAGCAGTAACGTCAGACCTCTTCGCCAAGGGAGCTGCTCCTGAATCACAGGTTTCTCGAACTCTTCAGCAAACGCAACGGCACCCTCTTCTCCTATCTCGTTGTTTGAGAGGTCCACGACTTCTAAAGTTTTGACCTCAGCGAGAACGTCTGCAATCGCGGCAGCTCCATCGTCACCCAGGCTGTTGCCTTTCATATCGAGATATGTGATCGATGGGCAATTGACCAAATCCTCCACCAGAACCCATGTACCGTCCCCGGTGATACTATTCATCGCGAGACTCAAGTGTTCTAGCTTCACACAACTCGAGATGGCTGGCGCAAGCGCATTGATCGCTTCATCTCCAGCACCATTGCTTCCAAGGTGAAGCACGCGCATATTCTGACAGGATGGGATCGCACGCGACAACCACGTGATACCGGAGCTGGTCAAGGAACACCCTCTCAGATCGAGGTGGTGGAGTTTGGGCAAACAGCCCAGCACTTCACCGAGCTCAGCACCTCCACTGGAGCCGATATCGTTTCCACTTAGGTTCAGGGTGGTTAGCTTTGTCAAATTTCGAAAAGCATTCGCGATGTCAGCCACGCCAATTGCACTGATATCATTGTTCGATAAATTCAGCTCTCGTAGAGTGGGTGGGAGCGCCCGAGAAATGGCTGCTACTCCTCTGTCACCGATTCTACAGTGCGAAAGCACGAGAGAGTCCAGCACGGTGCACGACGACAGACCTCCACTGATTGCGATAGCCCCATCATTTTCGAGAGGATTGCGAGGTAGGCTTAGATACCTGACATTGGAGCAACGCAAAAGAAGATTGTTGATTTCATTCGCAGCTGTAACGCCAATCTCATCTCCATCAGCAATCAAGTGCGTCAACTCACTGGCACACTCAAATAAGCCCGGAGCAAAAATTGACCATCCATCGCAAAGCCAACACTCCGTCAACTGAAGCTCTGTACATCTTTTGAGCGGAGGGACTTTCAAAAGATCAGACAGAACTCTCGCTTTCTGAGCTGTCAATGAAAACGGTCCCGTCGCGTCAATCTCTAAGCGAATAGGTTGCTTCCACTCGCAGTCCAAGCCTCCGCCACTCAGCCGGTCAAGTAAATCACCGTTTATGTGCTCTGGACCAATACAAACATGAAATCCTGCTCCGTCTCCGTCGTCGCACTCCCCTCTGGTGATCTCCGGGGGTTCTAAACGCACCTCTGCCAGACCATCAACTTCTTCAATGCGTCGCAACAGGAGCAGACAAGTTCCTTTCGGCAATGCATGTCCATGGGATGAGTTTTTCATCGTCATGAAGGAGCGCAAAGGCACAACTTCAGTCGAAAGCTTCATCTCAGCAATGGAATTGTGAAGCGCTCGATCCACATTCGACCATCTTGGGATATATGCTAGCACAATGATGCCACCTGGCTGCGCCATGGCAGCCTTTGCCGTCTCCAGAAATGATTTTGCGCTGGATGCCGAATAGATAACATCAGATCCAATGACAACGTCAACGCTGCGCGCGAGGTTGTTTGGGAAAAGGTCAGCTCCCCATGACACATTCTCCACGCGTACCGCGTCGCCAGAGCAGTTCATCTCGCCTACGTTCAATTCTACGTTTCGCCTGAGACGTTCAACCACTGCGTCGTTGCTGTCTGTGATGATCAGCTCCCTGCATACCCGACCGGCGAGGAGAGCAGGGACGCCGATGCCAGCACCCAACTCCAGGACCCTCGAAGAGGTGAGTAACTGCCTACCCCTCGAGGATAGAATGAATTCGCACAGGACTGGCATAGCTTGCCATGCGACATGCCCGGTCTCGTCGTGCTTAGCTGTCGATGTATCCTCCGGGAAAACAGCCGCACGCTCGGCACGCACGACCACCTGCGCGGACGGGGCTCGTGAGAGACGGATTTTAGCTGGAAACCGCACGACTTACCTTCTCGTCTTCGCTCTCCGCGCCGTCCGGGAAGACGTATTCGACGGCGACGGCCGACATGACGTTTCCACGTATTTCACCGCGTCAGCATAATATCCTCAATACCGATTCCTCATCGTGTGCCCGAGTTCGTGTCCCTGCTTTTGACAAGAGGGAGGGCACTTTTGACAGAACTGCTGACTCGACCTGTCGACCAGAGGAACTGCACGTTGAAATCATTTGGGCAGAACGCTTTGGAGCGGCTCTTCACTCCTGACACCAGCACAGGCTCAAAGAGAGCATACGTGAAAGCAGCAAGCAGACATCATGGGGCCTAAGAAAAACCCCATAGCCGCGCGGATCAAGAAGATCATGCAGGCTGACGAGGAAGTGGGAAAGATCGCGCAGGCAACTCCGGTTCTGATGGGTACGTTGAGCATAATCTCGCCAACCCTGACTCTTCTTTCTGACTTCCACGCTTCGTTTCCTTTCATCACGCGCAGCTAAAGCTCTCGAGATGTTCATGGTGGAACTCATGAGCTCAACCACAAGTATCGCCGGTGCACATGGGGCGAAGACGGTGAGCGCCGGACACTTGCGAGCAAGCATCATGGGCAACGAAAAGTTTGATTTCCTCAAGGACATCGTAGAGGGAGTTCCAGACCTTCCTCCGGCGGAGGCTGGAGCTGGAATCGAAGCCGATGCTGCTGCTGGCGGAAAGAAAGGTTCGAAACGGTCAAGGTCGCAGAATGTAGCGGCTGGTTCTCTCGGGGTGGGTAGCTTGGATGATGATGGTTACGATGACGAACCAGTGCCCAAGGTTGTTCGTGCTGAACCTGATGAACCGCCGGCTGACCCAGCCACGGGTTCGTTGGGTGAAGGCGCGACGGGACAGGCGCCAGATCTCCAGGGGACGCTGGGGTCTTTGGGTGGTTCGCTAGCCGAAGACGACGACTACGATGATTTTTAGCAAGGTTTCTAGTATGCATATCAGTAGTGTACATCAACTGGACTCTACAGTTTCGGGGCAGATACAACAGTAAGAGGGACACCCTGCGGCGCGGTTCCCTGCTTGCTTGCGCGCTGGTGACTGTTCCCGCTCCTGGACTGGTCTACGCGAGGAGAGGACGTCCGATGAACGTTCGTCGGCATGATGAGTTCCTCTGACGGCAGCTCGATGCGGAAAGCCGAGTGCTCGAGGGCTTTGTCCGGCGTGATCCTATCCTCGGGCGCGAATGCCAATAACTTGAGCAAAAGGTCAGTGAAGTGAGCAGCAGATGCGCCATCGACTCGGGAGCAGACGATGTCCTTCAACCTTTTCATTTTCCCCACTGCTCGCGTGCTCTCTGCGCTCTGACTTCCTTCGGGCCAATTGAGCTCCGCCCCATCCCTGAAATACTTCTGAGCGTGCTTGTCGGCACGCTTGATGACATCTCGATGGATAGGTCCGAGTACCACCTGCATCATAGCGAGATGCTCGAGGTTCTCGTGAGTCTGAAAGAGAGCGTCACCCGTGAGCAGTTCAATCAAAATGCAACCCACACTCCAAACGTCACAGGGGTACGACCAGCCCATTCCAAGGATAACCTCCGGGGCTCTGTAATGACGGGTCGACACGACGGTGGAATGATACTGGTTCTCGAAAGTCGCGCTCCCAAAATCAATCAGCCTGATCGTCGAGTCCATGGGGACGCGCTTCGTGAACTTGCTACCTGAGGACACAGGCACACGTTGATACGCACTCGACAGCAAGAGAATGTTCTCTGGCTTCAAATCGGTGTGGACCAACTTGAGCGTGTGAAGGAAAGCCACCGCACGAAGGAGCTGTCGACCGAACGTTTGCACAAGATACGGGGAGAACGGCTTGTAATGGTTCTTCCTCAGAAACTCGAACAGGCTGAGGCCACACTTTTCAAAAACCATGCAGATGTGCCCGCGGTAGTCGAACCAGTTCCCCAGCATGATGCAGTTGTACCTCCCCTCTGGATCTGACTTTTGCACGGTCTTCAGCACATCGATCTCTATCATAGCGGCGTCTCGATACTTTTGCACGTTTCGAATGATTTTCACCGCGCAATAGCTGCGAGACTTCCTGTCCCAACACTCCAGTACCCGACCAAACGTGCCTTCACCGAGCGGTGCAAGAATCTTGTACACGGGAGTGATGCTCTCACCGAGCTCGTACTGCAAGTGGCCGTCTTTACTGTCCGGGCGGTGCGGAGGCGACTGGTGAACTTTCACCGAGCTACCAGTGCCTTTCGAAGAAGTAGCCCTCGCGGAAGTTTCCAGAGCTTCAGCCGACGCGCCGGACGCCTTGCGCTCCTACAGAAAAGGGAACATGGGGAAAAACGCGTTTTTAGGGACGAGGCGGAAAAGGATCTTTCGAGCTTTGGGCTGCAAGGGCGTCGTATCGAGGGGAAGAAACATCCGGCGAGTATCCCGTACGCGGCGCGCTGCCTCTGACGTCCATATCTTCGGCGCATACGAACCCTGCTTCGGCTCGAAGGCTGCCGCACGCTGACACAAGCCGGCGGAAGATGGGGCGCCGAATAACGAACTCACCGTGACGAGGGCCCGCTCCACTTCTCTCTTCCTTTTTTGCGAGCGCGTGACTGCCACCACAAGGCGAGGGTTCACCTCATCGAGCAGCGACGGCGGAGTTGGCAGCTCCGCCATAGTGTTGGGAGCGTGTGACGATATTTTGTCGGCTGTGCAACACCAGAACCCGGCCGCAGAGGCGCCCTTCAATGACTGAATTATGGGAAGTCTCGAAAAGGGCGTTTTGCGGAAACCAGAAAATGCCGAAACGGACACCTTGCACTTTTTTGTTATTGAGACCTGCTACTTTGCTAGCGGGTTGAAGGCATCCAAACGAGGGCGAATGAAGCTCCGAGGAATTTTTCTTTCGGGGCGAGCACGAGCGTTGATGTCTCCGAGTCGAACTTGACGTCACGGACCAGCGTTCTCCCTACATAGTTCTGTTCGGATGACTCGACTACAATATGCCGTACAGTCGTGCCGTTTATTGCAGCCGTCGCCACGTAGCGAAGCGTGTTCCGTGGCGCGGTGGACTCATCCATGCGAAGAAACGCCTCGACTGTCATGTTACCGTTATCATCGTCATCGCTGCAAGTGTACTTTGATTATTGAGGTGGAGGGACATGGACTTGACGTCAGGCGAAGAGTGCGCAAAACGACGGAAGGGAGTGCTAAACACTTTTGGAGAACAGAGTCCACTCACCTTCAGGGTTCCAGCGACGGGGATGAAACGCGAAAGGAGCGAAGAAGTACTCGTCACGTTGTAGCTACCGAGCAGCGGAGCGGTCACCAAAGTCTCCGAAAGCGACCACTCAGAACTCGAACACAGTACCGTCTGTAACTTTTTGTCGTCCTCCAGGTTTGCAAAGCAGGGAGGACAGAGGACCACCACCAGCGCAGCGATCCCCACCGCCATCTTTCCCATGTTCGGCATAGGTGTTATGAGAAATGAACGTCGGGACGAACCCAGCGTTGTCGATACAGTGTTTTGCTCGCGTCGGCGGCGTCCCAAAGTGTGACAAACCCGTGTGTGAAAAACCTTTGCGAGCCTCGGACCTCGTATTCGGACTTCGTTCGCCGCACGCCGTGATATTATTTTCCGCGTGCCTCAACTTGTGCGGGTTCTCTTGCACTTCTCCGTACACCTAGTCGGCAACGATGAAGAGAGGTCCGGAGGACCCGACCGACACACAAACAGCGACCGCGGCAGACTCTGAAGCCGCGGGCGGTGACAAGGTAAGCTTCAGCGACTCTACCCGACCTTCTCGGTGGTGGGCACCACCCGGCTGATCGATCCACCGTCCCTTCCCGTTGCCCCAGAGAGACCTGCCGCCGCTGCTGAAGAAGCGTCTTCTTGCGAGGGGCATTAAAGTGAATACAAATGGGGTGAGTGAGGATGCAGGGAACAGCGCGGAGGAGCCCTCCCTTTCACCTTCCGATGCAAGTCAGCCACTTCCATCCGGTTGGAAGGAGACATTGGACGCAAAATACAGGAAGCCTTATTACTACAATGCGACTTTGGGCATCTCCTCATGGGTTCGTCCTACGGAACAGGCCGCCAAGAAAGAGGTGAAGGCGGAGGAAGATCCCCTCCCTCCAGGTTGGAAATCAGCTTTGGATCCGCAAACTGGCCGAACATATTATTGCAATCCGTTCACGTCGGTAAGATGTTGTACCCATCCTCGTCTTCGCCATGTAGTCCCGCAGCTCTGACTCGACCTATCACCCTCCTTTCGCATTCAGGTCACGTCATGGGATCGACCGGTGGACGCAGCTATAGTGGCTAACATGAAACGGTGTCGCGGATGTGGGGGTTTTGGACGGGGGCTTGTCCACGCACACGGGTTCTGCCTACACTGCAGTCGTATTTTACACAAACCGATCCCAGGACAGCGGGTGCCTGAGGCGGTGAAGCCACCTCCAAAGCAAAAACCACCGAGCGTGGTAGTTGTGGCAAAGAGACCTGGGATCTATGTCGATAGCCCCGGAATCGGGCCGTCGAGCTTGTCGAATCGCCCGATCGCAAAGGTCGCGAATCCAGTTCCAAGCAGCAGAGCTCAGGTAGCACAAAGAGCAGCACGAAAAGCGGCGTCTGGAGGCATCGATCCGATGGACCCGGCTAGCTATTCGGATGCACCAGTGGGGGGTTGGGGAGCTGGCATGGAAATAAACAAGACCACGATCACCGGGGGTGGCTCTCGACCTTTACCCTCGCCTGGTGATGTGTTGAGACAGAATGCGGAGGGCAACAAGTCTGCTGGACCGACATCGCGGGAAGATCAGAAAGCGGGCCTGGGCGAGGCAGATTGATCAGGCAGTTCGACGAATTACTAGCTAGCTCTATGAAGTACTAACTGAAGTAGATCAGTCCACTGCTGAAGAGATCATGCAAAAGCGATTTTGCTTCGCTATCCATGTCATACGCGGTCGTATCACCACTTTCTATCCAATCCTCAGCGATGACTTCGTCATGGTTTGCCACGTGGCGCGCGAGTTCGATGCTCGCAGCTGACTGCAACGACCACACGTTTCCAGCTGCGAAGAACAAGCCACCTGTAAGGCTACCATCCTTAACTTCCTGCACGAATGCAAACTTTACATCTGCGCGGCGTTGCAATAAACCCTCTTCAGCCAGTTGGACGACGAGTTCATCAGCAGACAAGTCCTCGTCTGGCATCGTTGCAGACGGGTCAAAACCAAAACTTTGCGTCGCGTGACACCCAAACCAGCGCGCAATGTCTGCCTCGTTCTTGGGCATTGACTGTCGAATGATGTCGGCAGCGTGTGCTACTGCTTCTGCCGAAATTTCTCCGACATTATCCTGGGGTTTCAGCCATGGGTCACGCCAGCGTTGTGAGCCATCATCAGTGTCTACAGACGCTTGTGCGTAGGATAGCACCAACTCATCATGCGTAGGGGCAAGAAATCCAACGCTGAACGTCGTACAAACAGAGTCACAGCCCTCTGCCACACCATGATGAGCGACTTTCGGAGGAAGGTAAAGGATGTCACCCTGCTCAAGTAAGCTGCACGATTGTGGCTGAAAATCTTTCAACACCCTCACCTCAGCCTCTGGGAAGAAAGCTTTGTCGTTATCAGGCACGTACTCCGCACTGTCTGATATTGACCATCGCTTACGACCAGTTCCTTGAATCAGAAACACGTCGAACTGATCAGAATGCGCTCCAACACTGCCGCCGTCGCTAGATATACTCGCCTGAACATCTGCAACGCGCCAACGTGGAAAGTGGTCGAACAGGTTGAGCACATCCATGAACTCAGGAACGTGCTTTTCCAAGTCGTTGAGCAACAAACACCAAGAACCATCAGACGGAAGGCTCTGAAGTTCATCCTCGGAGAAAGGACCGATATCCAGAGACCAGCTTGATGGATCTGTATCCCCTTTCCTAATTACTCGGGGTCTGAACTCAGTTTCACATGCAAGTCCAGCGAGCTCATCGTTGTCAATGGGCATGCATAACTCTGCTGGCAGGCCCCCGCGTATGACCACCGGCTCTTTCTGCCAGTACTTCTCAAAGAACGTGGCCCAAAGCTCTGAAGTGAAAGGTAGCTCTGCGTGTAGTTCTTGTATTTCTTCGATTGTACCCTGCTGTAAGCCTCCCTCATGGAAAGCGCGCGGGTATACCCCGCGCCGAGAAGTCCCTCTGACGTGATGAATTCGACCGCCGCCTCTCTTCGTCACGTTCGGGACAAGCGCAGAAGATGCGAAACATCGACAGGCTCTAGTCATATTACTCAGACCTCCGAGCGAGTGATAGCTGGAGGAGGAGGGAACTCAACAAAACACACACACACGCTTACTGCCATATCCACGCGGCAGCCGCCCGCGAGGTGACGAAGTGAAAAGCTCAAGAGTTAATTGGTGAACTTTTATACAGAATTACTCTCAAGTTAGATTGCACTACCCAGGGGACTGGCAGCTTGCTAAAATCAGCACCTAATCCGCTGCTGCCTGATTCGCAGATAGTGTCGCAGCCTTGTGGGACGCCTGAGAAGATGATGCTTTCATGAGTTCACGGATAGCCATGGTTGCGTATGAAGCTGTTGGCAACGCGAAACTCAGTCGAAGCGCCAGTAGCTCTCCGTCCTCATCTTCACCCGCCGGTTTCACCGCATCACTCTGCACGGGTTGCAATCGCGCCAAGTCTGTCTCGGCTAGATCTGCAGCTGGATCCGAATATTTCACGAAGTCAAATTTCACCTTGTCTAGCTTTGTCACCAGCCGCCGATACGCACCCGTCAGATACCCAAAAGAATATTCCCTCACTGAGTGTGCAAACCCAACGAGTTGTACCCCATCTATTTTGCAGATTTCCTCGTATATTTCTTGCACAAAATCAGAATAGATCACTCGTGTTCCAGGTAAAGGGAGCACGACATCTGTGATGCTGAATACACCAGATGAGGCTTCCTCAGGTGTGACTTCGCGAACACTCGAAAATATCCAGTCATTATCACCGTCTTCATTTTCGATATCCGTCTGGCAACCGGTGTCTACAATGAGATCTCCAGCAACAACACGTTGGAGTCCATGTCTACGGACACGCTCACTGGCAGCCCGATTCCACAAATAGCTCTGCGAGAAAAGAAACAGAAACGTTCAACGATTGTTTCAGTGAACCGACAAGGAAGAAATTTCACACCTGATATGCATGAACATACATCTTACGAGTCGTGCGCGGGATAGAACTAAAAGCGCTGACATAGTCATTTTTTTGTGCCTTTGACAATCCTTCGAGGAGGCTGCGTTCAGCAACGCACCATGTCGGCATGTGTTTGAGAGCTGCTGCCGCATTTCCTTGCTCCTTAAAAATGGACCGAGCCATAGCGATCTGAGGTTTGTCTCCGTCACGTGGTCTCAAGATGAGGTCAACCGCTTCTTCCCAAGCACCTCGCAACAACGCCGCGCCAACTTCGTGCGTGCCAATCGAGTGGCTACCGAATCTCTGCAGTCCAAAGTAGTTGATGAAACCACTCGAGCGAAGCGTCCTGACTGCCTCAGATATACTCTGCTGTGATCCTTCCTGTATTCCCCTGAGGGTCAACGTGAACAAGTTCCCCTTCAAGTCGCCGAGACGTAAATCACGACCTACGTAACGATAATTGCCGATATTCATACCATGAAGCCTCAACTTCGCCAGTCGAGCGGCGCGTACTTTAAATATGGTGACTCGTTGACTTGTCACGCCGCGCCTGTCCTTGGTGCCCGCAAACCCGAAAGACCTTGGTTTCACATGGAGAATCCGGGACAACACGCCGATAGCATCCCCGGTGTCCTTGTTTACTTTACAGAGGGTGAATTCAAGGTATTGCGGCAGGTTGGCCGGCCATCGCCTGTGGCCTTCCCAGCCAGCGTCTCCTTCGCGACTGCGTTTCTGTCCTCCGTTGCCGCCGCCTTTGCTGTTCGCGGGCTTCCTCGGGTGGACTCGGATACACAGACTGGGTCGCTTCGAATCCTTTTTAACCGGACCAGAGGCTTCCTCGTCAGCGGGCGGCGCGACTGTGTCAGTCGTCAACTGGAAGTGCGAGTTGAAAAATCCGTGCATGCTTGTGCGATACGCCTTGTCGTTGCTTGACGCCAAAATCAACGGGGAAGGACCAGGCTTCCCCTCCGGCGCAGGTGACAGGACCCCAGGCTGCTCGAGGAACTGCTTCAGCCGCTCAGCCTCCGCGGCACCGGCGAGCTTTGCAAAGTCGGTGACCGCATTCTCTATCTGTGCAGAGAAATCCGTTTCTTCAGCTTGCTCAAACTTAGCATCCGTGCCTTCGCCCTGCGTTTCGCTTGGCGTTGCCGCCGCCGCCGCAGGTGCCTTCTCGACATCGTCGCGCGGAGCTCGCGCATCTCGCTCTTGAGCGGTTGGATCAGCGGGCACGTCCTGAGTTACACTTGGTTGCACAGTAGTCTTCTGCCTCTTTTCTTGCTCCTTACTGTCGATCTCTTCGTCGACCGCCGCGTCCAAGGACGTGAGGTGGACCACTTCGCCGTCCAGGCCAATCTCGTTCACTATGAAGTCAGTGTAACGCTCCTTGAGGATAGCCTGGAACCCCGACGCGGAATTCGCATAGCACTCAATACCCACGGACATTTCCTCATCGTCGCCGCCAACTGGATTCTTTGCTTTAGCCGACTCCATCGCGCCAGCGCGAGGCGAGTGTGTCTCCTCGGACGAGCTCGATGCTGCATCCTCAAACCAAAAGAGCCAGTCGGGTCCAAAGTCCAAATGATGGAAAAGAGATCGACTGGCCTGCTGGAAAAATGGCAAAATCAAACGGTATGGGATGGATGGATGCTTTTTCTGACTGGTTCACTGTCAGAGATCAGAGAAAATGCAAGCGAACTGACTTCGTTTAACGGGGAGCCCAAAAGAGCGAGCGTTTTTCGTTCCAATGCTGCACATCGTTACAGGGCACAACCATCGGAAGCATCACGAGCATCCCAGTGAGGTCACCGCAGCAGCAGTCTCGTCATGTCCTCTACCGAGCGATTCTCAGGTGATGATGACTTCAGGTGAGAGATGCCCAGCACACATCGGGAGAGACCGGTCGATCGCCTTCGTCGCCGAGTCCCGTCGACGGATGAGCCAGGCCGACGGAGGCAGAAGACGCCTGGTACATGGAAGTATCGTGATAGCGACTAACACAGCCTACCCACGCTCGCCCTTTGAAATAGGTCCATGAAGGCAAATTATGTCAAGAACCAAGCTGACTCGGCCTTGAAGGCGGGTAACGCGCGGGATGCGTACATCAAGTGAGCACCTGGTGACTTTTCTGTGGGAGACCGAAAGCTTGACGAATTCCTTCCACCAAACCCAGGTACACCGAGTGCCTGAATCTAGTGCCCCCGAAGTATGAGCAGCTGCACGTGGTCTACAGCAATCGTTCGCTCGCGTATGCCAAGGTGCGTAAACTACGGTACTTGTCTTCGGGACCGAATCGCTGAGCTTTTGTTCCGATAGGCGAGGAAGTTTGAGCTGGCTTTAACCGATGCGCAGGAGGCGTGTGAAGTGCAGCCGGGATGGCACAAAGCATGGTGGCGTAAAGCGTAAGTATGCATGTTTCGTGCGGAGCTTTTTAAATGCACACAAGGTCTCGACTCATCCAACACTCGTTCTCCAAACACACAAACAGCGCGGCGCTGAAAGCCTTGAGGCGATACAATGAGGTGAGCTGACACATGTTCCTGAGCTCGAGATTAAAAACGTCTCAATTATTCAAAACAAAGGCTCTAGAGGCGTTCAAAACGTCGTATGGTTTGGTCCCCGAGAAAAGCAGCATCAACGAGGAAGAGTACAGACGCGCTGTTAAAGTAAGTGACGCGTTCGTCAAAAGATGTTGCAAACGAATCGTTGACCACTTGGTGTGCTGTCTCAGGAAACGACAGGGCTCATGACACGAGAGCAAGTTGCAGATTTTGTTTTGTTTGAGCTCAAGGCATACGAGTCCAGAGGTCTCATTGCTCCACCGAGTATGCAAACTGTAGCCGACCAAGAGAAACGAGAGGCGATGTTCTGTCACATAAAATCATGGTGGGATTACTCGAGCGGAATTTTTTATTCAGGTTATTTGACGAGTGTCTGTCTGGTGGTATTTCAGGCAATCCGGGGCTCCATTTGCAAAAGATTTCGTCGGATACATAACCAAATGGGCCCTCGAACCAATGAGTGTTACCATCGCTTACCTGATGGTGAGGATTTATGACTCGAGATAAATGACGTTTCCGCACTGAACATCGAAAATTTGCCCAGCGAGCTTCAATGTTTCAGGAAGCGAACTGCTCTAATCAAGCTATCGCCGACTGTCAGGTGCGAATGCAAAAATATTTTTGGGAAAAATGTCCGCTCTCACTTCCCATTTTCACTGTACTATTGGCAGGCCGCGTTGAAAAGAATGAACGAACACACAGCGGAAAGCAAAGAGTCGATTAACAAAACGATGAACCACGGCCCGACATCAAACAAACCGCCAATAGAGTAAGCAATTTCACTGACGTTCACGGCTCAGAGTTAAAAATATTAACAATGTCATCCAGGGTGATAATCTTCCGCGTTAGATGCTTGGCATGGTATATTCAAGGACTTGCGTATGAAGCGGGGAAACGCGGATGCCCAGAAGAAGCAAAGGATCCCGTCAAGGCTGCTAAATGTTTTAAAATTGCAGCTAATCTGGTATGCAATCCGATGATCGCGTGATATTCATGTCAAGACATTACTACATCCCATAGGATGACGATGACAATGGCGAGTACCAAGACAAATTCGATTCTATTCTTGAGGGACTCAACAATGAGGAAACGGGCGAAGTACTCAACGCCGTTAACCAGCAAGAGCTTGCGGCAAAGTATGGCGTCCCGGTGCGCCAAGAATGAACAATTTCCAAACAGTATGTCTGATAAGTATCATCATAGGAAAGCATTGCGAAAAAAATCGGTTCATTATTGCTTCAAGTCAAGGTACGCCTCGTTTCCTTCTAAACAAACGGCGTGTAATTACGCAGCGTGAACCAGGGAACGGTTTTCCTCCGGGAGCAAAAGCTTGCAGCGTTCAATTCATCGCTTAGAAAGGCGTTCGCGGAAAAGATAGCAGCAAAATCTGTGAGTTGATTTGACTGACATTCGTTTTGGCCCAATGTAAACTTATGGGTACCAAAATATAGGCATGCAATGCTCGCGACGTTCTCATTGAAAACGTTTCATTGGCGACTATTGCAGAGGAGAAGCAAGTAAAGGTGCGCTTTGTTCGCTAAAGACGCGTTAGTTATGCTTACGCACCTGTGGATAGATTGGTTACCATTTTCATATTGGCGATGATGAAGACCGTGCAAAGGTTTGATCAGCAATCTGAATCCTTTTAGAAGCGCTGAAAATGTTTTTGCTTCAGGCTTATGTTCGAGATGTACAGTCCGTCAATCTTGAAGAGCTTGGGCCCTTTACAGATCACTCTGGTAAATGGTTTATGCTTTTTAATATCGCGCGTCGACTTTCTAAATTCATCTTTTCAGCTATCATCGAGAAAGTACAAATTCAAAGCGAATTGGTGCGACAAACGCGATATTCTCCTTTATTTCGCAGCGCGTAATCTTTGCTTGCTTTTCAGATTCAGTCAGTTGAAGAGCGCATGTCCAATGAGATTCAATCGTCCTCAATCGTCGAGGCTTCTAAGCCATCCTCCGAAATCGAGCTGCCTTACAAGTAGGACGACTTGCGAATTCAGTTTTGTTCTTTTTTCAGTCTTAGCGCGCTATTTTACTGGCAGGACCTATTCACGCGTTAATTTCGATGGCACTCCGGTCGAGCGTGTTGACAAACATCCTTTTTGCATGGCTCGCGTCCATTACAACGAAACGGACGAGAAGGTTTGGTTTCAGGCATCGGATCAATCGCATCGCTGGCAGCAGTCCGCCTCTGAAATCCGCATCATGGTCTCCAATCTCCCAGTCAAAGCGAAAGAGATCGATGTTTTCATTTCCAGCGAAAGCCTCAAAATCTCAAACGTTGCGACCGGGCAAATTTTTTTGGAAGGCTGTCTCCAGCACCGCATCATCACTGAGGAATCCGTCTGGGATCTCGATGAAGATGAAGGTATTCTCACCATTTATTTGCAGAAAATGAATATCGAGCTTTTCGCAAAGCCTCTCGATCACAATGCCTCGGATTGGACAAGTTTATTCCGAGACAGCTTCAAAATAACGTTTGACGATTGCGCGAAAAATTATCAAGACTTGCCCGAGCCAGTTATGAAGCTCTACCGTATCAGAGAGGCAAAAGAACAGGAGTGTAGAAATATTGACAACCGCGAGAGCAAGGAGAGAGATGCTGCAAGAGAACTCGACGACCTGCGTAGGCGAACTCGAATGGCAAGGTTGGGTGCTCTGCGTGGGTTCTCTGTTTGTAATGGCATGTAAGGTGTATCGTGTGTGGTGGTCTCACAGGTTCAGTTGTCTCTGGGTTGGAAGATTGTTCCTTTCACAATAAATCGTTTGCCCCTATTCCCGCTATCAGTTCACTCTTTACAGATGAAGCCCAGCCAAATGCTCCTGCCATCTGATTGATCAGGGCCACCTTCTGTGTTTGTGTAAACTCTAGGTGCGTCTGGCAAAAATGTTTCATCTCCTCTTGTGGCGTGTAGAAAGCCTTGACGTACGTGTCGACTATTCGGAAGTCCTCCTTGGTCCCTTGAGGTGCCATGTGACGGATGTTCCCGTGGAGCATCTGGACATCAAGAATCATGCCAGCACGACCTTCTGAAGAACACTTACGCACTCGAGAGAATCCATCCACGATTGCAGACGCTGTTTCAGCTATAGCAAAATCCCAAAGCATCACCAGTGCTTCTGCAGTTACATCAGCACAGGCAAGTTTTGCACCGAATTGGGTCAGCTCAGCCGATAGATCATCCACCCACTTGGAGTGATCTGTCGAGATCTCCTTCTTTGCATACTTGCCGACCTTTAATTTGTCGCTCAGCTTATCACTGTCCCCGATAGTCTCGGCTACCCATGAGAGGTTGAGAAGCAAACCTGTGACATGACGATATACGTGCTCCCGCAGATCTTCTACGCTGCTGATTGTCTGACCAAAGAAACGCTCAAGTTTCTGTTCTTCTTTGTGGGGCAGCGCTTGCTTGAGACCTGGTTTGAGGCGCTTCAGCTCGTCTGCAATACACGCAAGAGATTCAAGTGCAACTGCTCGCTCCTTCAATCCATATAGATTCCCAGAGGATAAGACACTCGATGCTTCTGCACCAACTCCCTCACCTACTGCTGGCGTAAACGAAGCCAAAGTTGAACCATTCATAGCCTGGACAAGAATGGAGCGCAACCGTGGTGTTAACTTATCAGAATCCCGCTCGAGGGCTGCATGTTGGCCGAAAACACCGAAGATATGCACCATAGTCCTCTCGAATAAAGAGCAAAAACCCTGGAAGATGACAGGCATCGATGGCGTGAGAACCCGCATTAGCCGCAGATATTCAGCGACGCTCTGGAGCAGATACAGAGATGAAGCTGTTAGCGTTGGGTGTTGCGCCGAAAGTCCTTTTCCATCTCCATCTGTCCCACCGAGGGCAGAAAACCCTGTCGCTGCATTTCTTGATACACGTCCATTTCGTTTGAAACCTCCATCGATGGATTCATTCTCATCTGAGTCTTCATCTTCATCAATGTATGCTGCGCGCACTTCTGCGTTCTCCTCTTCCTCTTCAGCTTCTCCAGCAGGGTCCTCAGCCCCAAGGGCCTTGTCCCCTGATCTACCTTCTCCATCATTGAATGACAATGGAGAATCGTCCGATATAGCTCTCCCCTCTGCAAATGGATTGCCTTTCTCCATCCAAGAGTTGAATCCACTGCCATCCTCAGCCACACCACCGAAAGCTGCAACTCCAAAAAATTGACCCCCACCACCCTGCCCGCGAGATGCGGCTGCGCGTAGTGCCGTGCGTGCTTGCTGCACAGCCGCTTCAGGGAGCCTCGCCCACATCTCACGCCCAAACATTTGACTTAAAGCCTCGAGGCGCTGTGCATGCAACGACTCGAAGTAACGATCTCCAGCGCGCTCGAGATGGCCTCTAAGGGCAGAGGCTTGCGTGCCTGAGAATGCTTCAGCCACTCCGATGAAAGCTCGAGCCCAATCAAGGACAGCCTTAAATTGGCCTGACGATGGGGCAGAGGATGCCTGCAACAGAGCAGAGATACGAGCTCCTGCCATATCTGCAATAGCTCGGCGACTGCGGACGAGTGCTGCAACGACAGCTTCACACGCTTGAACTCTCTCGTGTCCGTCACCAGTTTGCATCGTCTGCTTTTCGTCTTCGTGCCATCGCAACATTGTATGATGACTGCATAAAAGATCGAAGAGAACTTCCAAAGTCTTTTGGAAACACGGAAAGAACTGTGTTGGCGACAATTGCTGACAAAGTTCTTTGTATCCAATCTTAGCATCCTGCGCAGCTGTGTCCTCATGCCGCTCTGCTACTGCTACGCCTCCTTTGCGGAATGAGTAACTTCTCAGGACCCGCTCTGTTTGGCTTTCAACAGCACGCAGGAAACATTCTTGCACCTTATCGCCCAACGGCTTGACTTGCTCCCCAAGTAATTGGTAGGCATCGAAAAGTGGCTGATAGGCCGAGGGTTGAAAATCCCCACATGTTGCAAACAAAACCCCCTCCATTTTTGCAACCAAATCCCAGAGCAGTGAGCGCAGGTCCTGCCTGAAGCTTTCTGCACAACTGAGTCCATCAAGGGCATGCAATGTTCTTTGGGCTGCAACATATTCATTGACAGCCTTTGTAAACGAATATGATTCCAGACTATCCTTGATCTTGGCCTCCAATCCTTGGCATTCCTGGACGCGTACAAGCATGTTTAGGGTTGAGATCAACGATTTTTTCCGCGTCTGGGACTCTGCAATTCGAAGGGCATCTGCAACGTTATCCGAGGCTGAAGAAAGGTTTCTGCGTCCATTCTTCACGATGACGAAACTCTGCTCCAGGTTATTGGTCAGCTCAGTGATGTTGCTCATTCCTTGTACGAACTCGCCGTAATGATCAAGAACTTGTTTTGAAAGAAGGGTTGACACCGCCTCGACGACTGTCGACAGTTGTTCCTCTTCCTTGTGAAGCGTGTCCGTCGTAAAATCCCCACGTGCGTCTGCGATCGACTGTAGAACATGTCTAAGGGGGTCGAATTCATCCTCTGGCAGGTAAAACCCGGGTTCGAGTGTCGAGATGATTTCATCAGCAGGAGCAGAGCTAGAACCCTGGGTGACCTCGGACTGTACTTCTCTCTCGCCTCCATTCCTCGTCTGGGCGGGAGCTGCGGTGCTCATCTCAGCTTTCGACCTTCCTGTCTCATTGCCGTTGGTTTCATAGGGACTCGCGCCAATCTTCGAAAAGGTGTCGCTAAGCGACGATGGGGCGGTGGCAGCTCCGGAAAACGCGCCAAGTCTAGCGGCGGAGCTGCTGCTGCCGATTGGATTCCGAGATTGTGCGAAGCGCTCGCGAGCTTTGTCAACACCTGTGATTGACTCCATGTTTTCCCGAAACCTTCTGCTCTGCTCTGTCGCATCGTTCACTTTCTTCTTAGCCCTATCTTTCAACTCCGTCGTCTTCTCCTTGAACTTCTTGAACATCTTGGAATCGAGAGACGCGGAAGCTCAAGGCTTTGGATCTAAGATGTTCAAAACGTTCTCGGTGAACTCGCGGAATCCTTGGTCCTCGCAGGCTGCGTCGAGGGCCTGTTCCGCTTGAGAAGACGCGTCGATGTGAGTGAGAGTCTGCACGAGACGCTCGTCACAGAGAGCCTTGCGAATCAAGTCGCTCGACGCGATGGAGATGAGGTGCTCGCGCCTAAGTCTAGCTCCGTCCTGGTCTTCGGTGTCTTCTTCGGTGGGCAACTTCGCCCTCGGTCGCTGAGAAGGTTCCGTGACCTTTGCTGCTGCTACTGGGCTCGCTCCGCCGCCCTCCTCGCCCGCACTTGCACGCTCGACTTCAGGCTTCGAGCAAGGTATTTCTGAGGATCGGCAGGGCGGAGGTGGGAGGTGAGGTTTGGTTCGCGCGTTCGTTTGTTCGTCGGGAGTGATAATTTCGCAGGTTGCGAGGGGCGCTCACCTTTGTGCGTGCGGCAGCAGGGAACGGAGCAGTACGGCGCGCGACAAACGGGACACTTGTATTTCGCGCTCTTGTCACCACAAACGACACACGCTATGTCGCCCTTCATGGGCGAGCGCGCCGCTGAGCCGAGTGACTGTCATGCGGACTCACGCCTCCCTTGAACACCTCCCAGCCACCGCTGACGTTTGATTTTGCCATTTTTTCGACATTTTTTCAGTCGAGAATCTGAACAATCTGCATCATGCAGTCCTGACGTGGTGGGCATTTGTGTCGTTGGAGCGACAAGTTAAGAGTGTGTCTAATTAACTCAAGAATGACGATCTGATTTCCGAAAACTCGAAATGCCCATACAATTTTCGGTTACGAATTTCGGAAATGGGGAATCTAATGGGGAAAATTTCGGAAATCGGCACCCTCCTTACACAGCATCGCATGCCGCCTCTTTGCGAGCGCGCCGACGCCCCCAAACTGCACGGATCGACGTGACACTTCGCCAGGACGTAGCTGAGACTATGGGGCGTCGTTCTGTGTTCTCGGAATGCAAAAAAAAGAATGGCCGAAAATCGACGGTCTATTCTCGTTTCTTGAGTTATTTTCGAAATTAGACACACTCTTAACTTGTCGCTCCAACGACACAAATGCCCACCACGTCAGGACTGTCATGGATCTTGGGAAAGGAGACCAAACGTCGTCAACAACGCTCGCCTCCAAGTCTTGCACACGTCGCTATCGAGAAGCCGTCACTGGAAACAGCGAGCGCATTCTACTCAAGCATGGCCATCATCATGGACGATATCGACGATGAAGACGGCCCTGGTGTGAACTCGCTGTCGACGGACGAGCTGCGCAAGGAAGTGGCCCGCTTGCAGTCGATGCTCGGTGAGAACGAACCGGAAGATGGGGAGGAGGAGGAGGAGGGGGAGGCGGCGAAAGGGACTGTTGGGCACCCTGCCGACTTCGACAATCCCAGCTTTTTGAACGACGTCAAGCTCAATTACACAAACGGAGACGTTTACAAGGTGAGATTCACATCGTGCGGGTCAGATACTCCCGCTCCCGCAGCTGAACCCCGCTCATCTTGTGAGTAACAACACTTGACACACAGAATCTGACCCCGGACCCTCTCCCGACCAAACCAGGGAGAAGCAATCGAGGGAATCAGAAATGGCAGGGGCCTTCATCAATGCTCCAACGGGGATATTTACGATGGGGAGTGGAAAGATGACAAGCGCCACGGAAGAGGCCTGCTCAGATATGTCAGTGGACTGGAGTACGACGGCGCCTGGGTGATTGACAAAGCCGAAGGTCAGGGCGTGTGCAAATACGTCAACGGGGACAAGTACGAAGGCGAATGGAAACAAGATCTACGTTGGGGCTGGGGGAAGCAGATTTTCTCTGACGGGGACGTGTACGAGGGTGAGTGGAAGAACAATGCCATGGATGGTAATGGTCGGTACACGTACGCGGACAACAGCTACTTCCAGGGAAACTTTTCGGAGGGCATGCAAGTATCCGGTAAATACTCCTCCGCGGATGGATCTCTGGAGTACGACGGTCGATGGAAGGGCCAAATGCGTCACGGACAGGGAACGTTCCATATCTCAGGAGCTTACAAGTACACCGGCTCGTGGTTCGAAAATGCCCGCCATGGAAAGGGAAAGTGCGTTTACTCTGACGGCGCTTCGTACGATGGCGAGTGGCAAAACGACGAAAGGTGAGCTCGACCTGCCCTGCCCTAAATGGGGTTCAAGTAATCATCTTCGTTATACTTTCGATTCGCAGGCACGGAAACGGAAAGTATCAGGATACCGAGGAAGTATTTGAAGGAATGTGGAAGCATGACGCGAAAGAAGGATACGGGACCTCAAAATCAACCTCTGGCGGTCGCTATCAAGGTCAGTGGAAACATGGAGCCGAAGATGGCAACGGAAAGCGATTGTATCCCGACGGGTGAGAATGGAAACCCGTGAACCGATGTATCACCTCGTTACATCCTCTCTGACTGTCACCTTGCGATGTAGATCCGTATTTGAAGGTCAGTGGACGAACGGGAAACGACATGGGAAGGGGAAATTTACTGATGCAACGACAAAAGAAGTTTACAACGTACGTGTGCACTGTGTTTGCCAAGTTTTCCTAATTTTACCGAAGGAGTGACAACAGGGAGAATGGGCCAAAGATATGCGTCACGGCTACGGCGTTTGCTCGTATGCCGACGGAACCAAATTTAGGGGTGAATGGGAAGACGATTGTTGGCTTCAGAGCACGGCAGACCCGACATTCACAAGGGTGCACGGCCCTGGACTTAGTAGAGGAATCGCCGGAGAAGCAAGTGTATTTGTCATCGAAGCTCGAGATGAGCTCAAAAACAAGTGAGTAACTTTTCATCCATCGACGACCAGCACTCGTATGAGGTTCGTTCAAACATTCATGCACATGCGCAGGCGAATGAACGGTGGTGATGATTTCTACGTGTGCTTTGAAAACAGCGATACAAAAGAGAGCACATTTGCAGAAATAACTGATCACGATGATGGCAGTTATACGGTAAAGTTTTCCACGAAGGTTGCTGGGGTGTACACGTGCTCAGTAATGATTGGCGCTGATGAGCATGTCGCAGATTCTCCTTATGTTGTGAAAGTCCTTCCTGGTCGCCCTTTCCCGAGACGTTGCTGCATCAAGGGCAAAGGATATCGTGTTGCTGAGCTTGGTGCAAAGGCATGTTTCTCTGTAGAAGCACTCGACAGATTCGGAAATGCAGTCCTCGGGAGAATCAGTGAATATCTTCCGCTGGATATCAAGATCGTATCAAGCACGAACGAGATCTGTGACTTCGATATTGTGGAGACTGAGGCTGGACACTACTTTGTGACTTACACGCCAACTAGTGTTGGATATTATCGGTTGACTGTTGAATCGTGTGGGATATCCATCGGCGAGAGCCCATACTCCCTTGAGGTGCGTCAATATTGGTTTCAGATACAAAGGTGGTATATTTTAACGCTTTATCAATTATTAACCCTTGTCAGGTTCGAGTCACGTCCTCGCCCAGCTCAGGAGAAAACGAAAGTGCTATCGAGGTGATCGAGGGAAACATAGTCTCAGATCCGCCGCCAAGTGACCAAGTAAGTGAAATTCATGATGTAGTAACGATGCATTCCAGGCTATCAGTCTATTAGTTGTTGACATTTCCATTTTCATCCAGGTTAAATTGTGGGAGGATATTGCACAACAAGAATACCTGACCCTTGACGGGGATGACGGCGGTTGGGCAAGCACAGATGAGGACGAGAAAGAAACAGAAGAAGAAAGGATGACCAGGGAGAACCCGGATGTCCCTATCATCACGAATCTTGAGGACCTATACAAGATACCCCGCATGCAGAAGGCTCTACGAGAACAGGAACGAAAGAAAAAAGCAGTCAAGCTGCGTCAGATGCGAAAGCGATTAGAGGAAATGGAGGATGACGATGACGCGGAATCAAAGATGCCCGAGAAATCTATAACAGAGCTGGACTAGCTGTCGACTAGCTGAGCGATTCTTTAGAGTCCTTTGATACAGTGAAGCAGCGATTATTCGTCATCGTCGAACGACAACAGTTTTTTGTCCTGCAGTCTCGTCCCTGCTGGAACAGCAGAACCAGTCCGCTTCCGCTTGCTGCTTTGGAAGAAAAACTTTCCTTTTGCCAGCGAGGTTTCCTCGGCGTCCTTTGCATCCCTGAGATTTTTTGCTATCTGTTCGTTTCCTTCATCCAGCGCCAGGGCTCGCTCGTAGCTCTCTCGTGCATCTGTGTACCTATGCATAGCCATGTATGCAGCGCCCACCCGAACGTGACCTTTCATCCAATCAGCGTCGAGTTTCAAAGCGGAACGACCATCCGCGAGGGCAGACTCATTTTCCTGGGAAAGCAAAGCAAGTGAGCACAGAAGTTGGGTTAGAACCGGAGAGTATGATCCCACCTTCAACGCAAGGTATGCAGCCGAACGGTTCGAATAGAACACCTGATTTTTGGGGTCCAGTTTAATGCACACTGTGAAGTGCTTCACGGCGTCTTCGTATCGCTTTTCACTGAAGGCCCGATTCCCTTTTGCCTTCTCCTCCTGAGACATTCGCTTTTGTTCTTCATCGTCCGCAGATATACCAAACGCTTTCGACATTGCATCCGCTTTGTGATGGTTCACAGGTGCACCGTGTGATCCGAGACCTCTCCTTGCTGCACCGGCAACATCGTCCTCGTCGCCGTACTTGGACAGTTTCTCTGAGTCAGCGAAATAATCTTCCCTCTGTTGGGCGACGTCTTCCTTGGTTCCGAGCAGGTGTGCGTGCTGTTGCAGAAACTTTGGCAGCTGTCGTTGATAAGTTACACCCGAGCCGGGCTTTCCCCCGCCCGCGCTTCCACCGCCGCCTCCTCCGCCTCCTCCGCCTCCTCCGCCTCCTCCGCCTCCTCCGCCTCCTCCGCCTCCTCCGCCCCGTCCTCCTGCCCCGCCCCCTGGTTCGCGATGGCCCCCGCTCCAACCGCCCCCGTATTGGTCTCCATAGTCTCCTCCTCCGCCGCGTCTCTTACCCATTGTGGCAACAGCTCTCTGCGATCAAAAGGTGCGATTAAACGCTGTGGAGGCAACCTGGAGCAGAACAGGGTATAAAAGGACTAATAAGCTTGATCGATGATTTCGCGAAGTGTTCGCTAATGTTCTGAATGTTGAGAGGGTCTCGATAATACAAGAAATGTTCAGCGACGCTAAAGCGTAGATGGTACGAATATAGATAGTAGAGCACGATTTCGAAGGTCGAACTCCTTTCACGCGCACGATTCACTTTTGCTGCTTTGCGTCAGTTTTGGTCAACCAACTCCAATATTTCCTGGTTGCCGGGACTCCAAACTTTGCCGACGGCAGTGCAAAATAGTGAATCCACTTCATGACTAGTTTATTGCGCACCATCAACAACTTCGGCAGCGCATCGTCGTCCATGAACGGGTGCTCAATGATGAAAACCACCGCAGTGGCTAGAATTGTGATTTGCACGCACAGAGTCGACACGGAGAAAAAAGCTGATATGCACAGAAGCATGTTTTTGAGGTCAGCGTAGAATATGCTGATGTCTGCATAGAAGATGAAAGTGCAGAGCATGGCGTTGAAAGCCAGGATCGATGATTGCCAAGTCATACGATACGCGACGTTCCAGCACCACGTCTTAATGAAACAGCCCTTGCAAGATGGACTGATTGTTCCGAAGAGGTAGTTTCCTCGGTAGCTCACGAGGGTATCCAGGTGGACGCGGGCCGTCAGTGGACTTTCACTCCCCTCTGCAGCTTTGCGAGCCATGTCGTACTCGATCATCGCGATTCCTACTGTGTCGTGTAATCGTTTTGGATCGCCATGGTGAAAACCATCTTTCGATGTGCACGAGCAGCAGATGGGGCAGACTCCCCTAGCCAGCTTCTTTGAGAAGGGGCACCGGTTTGCTGCTCCTGAGACGGGCGACGCCGAGCTTGCAGGAAGGTACGCGTTTTCCCTGTTCCTCCAAGGACGCGAGTCAAACACCGAGCGAAGTTTCCCGTATCTTTCCGTCTCGAGCATGACGAAATAGATCATGCTGAACATCATCGTACCTGCTGCCAGCAAGACGGTGCACCAATCTGGGGGCCAGGACGTTTAGAGTCAGTGTTCCATTCCAGGTACATCAAGGCGGGACCGCGATACGACTGAGAGCCGCCAAAGGTCGAGATCGGTTACGGGATCGGGAACGTCGCGACGCATCTTACCGAGTGTCTTGTAGATGAACGAATTCTTCGGAGAAAATAATCCAACCCGAAGGAGGGTCGTGACGGCGCACGGGATCATGAAACGGCCCCGCAGGGAGTTCAAGGTCCCGAATGGCTGAAGCGTCATCTGGAAGACCGTCATGCTTCTTCGCCGGTATCGTGGGCTAGGGACGAACTAGCAGTAATAGTCCTGTGTCCAGCTGGATATCTACGATGCACTGCAAAAGTTTGCGAGCGTGATGCAGCACATATGAAGGTCACGGTCCACCTCAAGCAGAGAAGTTGGGACGGAAGCGGCTCGGCACACTCGAAAATACGGGAAACGAAACGTCTGCTGAACTGTTTTTGGCGTTTCCGGTTACCTTTATCAGGTGGCCGGGTGGATATTCAGGTCTAAACGCGCCACCGCCGCCTAAATCGCTCAGGCGTCAGCTGCTGCCGCTATTCTCTCTTCCAGATCCGCCAATACGGCCTTCTTCTCCATCAGAGACGCCACACCAGCCTGGATTTCCGGCGAAGAGTTATCAAGGCCATCCTCCTCCTTGAGTCGCCTCACCTCAGCCGCCTGTGCTTCGACCGCGGCGGAAGCCTCGGCTACTTCTGCCTCTGAAGGAACATCTTTCGGATCCGAGGCGGCGTCGGCGGCGATGGATTTCTTGGATACTATTTCACCACCCTCGCAGACCATCATCTCCTCCTCCTCGCCGTCGTCTCCCACCCAGGAGAAAGTGTCGAATCTGACCGCCTGTCCAGTCTTGTTGCCGTCTTTATCGGTGATGGTCCACACAGTCGCTCCATTGATTTTAAACTTACGACCGTCGCTCGTCTGTCTTATACCGCTGTAGTCTTTGATGTAGCCATCTTTTGCCGCCCTATCCAAAAGCTCCCTTCGCTCAGACTGGACGGTCTGGTCATCCTCAGCGGACTTGGTGGACGGCAGGCCAACGAATTCGTCCCAGGAGAGCTGCCACAGCGAAAGAGCAGCTTTATTTCCGTAGTTGAAAACATCAGACGCATCGTGACTCGCGCAAACGAAGGGAGCGTTCCACAGCGTCTCGGCAGCCTCTTGGACCAGGATGGCACCGTCAAGGAGTTTATCTCCAGTTTTATCCTTGTAGGATCCACAGATTGTCAAGGATTGCATCACCGTCGCGGTGGCTTCGTAGGGCTGAGGGCCGGAAGATACAGGTGCATCGGCGGGTTCTTCCTCCTTGTTTGCATCCCGCTTCTCCAAGAGTGCTTTGGTCTCGGCTCTCTTCTGAGCCTTACGTTCTTCCTTCCGCTTGTTCTTTTTTGCGGCGATCACCTGGAGTTGGCCCCTCCGCGCTGCACCTGTGCCGTTTGAACCGGCCCGTGACTTCGAGACCAGCGATGGTGTCAAAGAGAGTCGCGACGAGAGAGCGATCGCGGTGTTAATCATCTTCCGGCCCGGCGACCAACACCGCCCCGCGCCTGCGCAAGGAAAAAATAAGCAAAGCTCTCCGTTAGCACTATTTTTACGCAGTGCGATTCGTGGGTGACAGTCTGAAGTCGCACGGGGCGACTCAGGGCTACGAGCCCCACGTGAAGCGGAATTCGCTCACGATGAGAGTGACGTGTCTCGCCACCTGCGCTCTCAACCAATGGGCGTTGGACTTCGAAGGTAACCTGGCTCGCGTCAAGTCGTCGATATCGATAGCCAAAGGGAGGGGTGCCCGATACCGCGTCGGACCCGAGCTCGAGTTGCCGGGATATGGCTGCGAAGACCACTTCTTGGAACTGGACACGACGGAACACTCTTGGGAATCCCTTGCCGACCTGCTTAGTGGAGATGAGACGGATGACATAGTCTGCGACGTCGGCATGCCCGTCATTCACGGAGGGGTGCGGTATAATTGCAGAGTCTTTGTGCTGAACCGCAAGATTCTCTTTATTCGCCCCAAGCTCTGCCTCGCCAACGACGGAAACTACAGAGAAACGCGCTGGTTTACGGCCTGGCAGCACCCGAAGAAGATCGAGGACCATCAGTTACCTCCCGCGGTCGCTGCTGTTACCGGCCAGTCCCGCGTTCCCTTCGGCGATGCGGCACTTGAATTCCTCGACGCTAGCTTGGCAAGTGAGACTTGTGAAGAACTGTTCACCCCAGCCGCCCCGCATATTCAGATGGCACTGAACGGAGTGGAGATCATCAGCAACGGCAGCGGCAGTCATCATCAGCTTCGTAAGCTAAACACTCGGATGGATCTCATTCGTTCGGCTACGGGAAAGTGCGGCGGCGTTTATATGTATGCGAACCAACGCGGGTGCGACGGTGGGCGCCTTTATTACGACGGATGCGCGTGCATCGCGGTGAACGGAGAAATCGTCGCACAAGGAGAACAGTTTGCGATTCAAGAAGTCGAGGTGGTGACTGCTAACGTTGACCTAGATGCTGTGGTTGGATTTCGCGGTGCTTTCCAGAGCATGGCGGTACAAGCCTCAGCGAGTGACAAGTATCCGATGATACGTGTCCCGTACAGTTTATGCCCGAGTGATGATATCTCCCGGATGCCACACTCCCCGTGTGAGATTCGCTATCATTCACCCCAGGAAGAAATCGCGCTCGGACCGGCGTGTTGGCTTTGGGATTATCTTCGCCGCTCGGGTGCAAGTGGATATCTCTTGCCCCTTTCTGGTGGAGCCGACAGCTCCTCGACGGCTGCCATTGTTGGTTCGATGTGTCAGCTCGCAATAGCAGCAGCAGTAGCAGGGGATGAAGTAGCCGCTGCCGACGTTCGCCGAATTGCCCAAATTGACGGAAATGCATCTCTTCCCTCCGCGGAAGAGCTGGCCCGGCTCTTATTTCAGACGGTCTACCTGGGCAGCGAGAACAGCAGCGCTGCAACGAGGAGTCGTTCCTCCGCGCTGGCTGCTGAGATTGGGGCTTCCCATCTTGATGTGAGGATCGATACCGTCGTCGCTGCGGTCGTTGCATTTTTCACCTCTGTGACAATGAAGACACCTAAGTTCAAGGTCGACGGAGGTAGCAATGTGGAAAACTTAGCTCTGCAGAACATCCAGGCGAGGATACGCATGGTCCTTTCTTTTGTGCTGGCTCAACTGATGCCTTGGGTTCGAGGGCGTGGCGGGTTCTTATTGGTTCTTGGAAGTGCAAACGTGGACGAGGGACTTCGCGGATACATGACGAAGTATGACTGCTCGTCAGCGGATGTAAATCCCATCGGTGGCATCAGCAAGGGAGACCTTCGCTCGTTCCTGCGTTGGGGGGCTGACAGGTTGGGCTACCCGACTCTCGCGGAGGTTGAAGAAGCACCACCCACCGCTGAGTTGGAACCCATCCGCGATGACTACGTTCAAACAGACGAAGAGGATATGGGGATGACGTACGAAGAGCTCGGAGTATACGGTCGCTTGCGCAAAATATCGAGGCTCGGACCGGTTGAGATGTTCAAGCGACTGTTGCACGAGTGGAAGGACAGGTCGTCACCCAAGGAGATTGCCGCAAAGGTGAAGAGCTTCTTCTTCTACTACTCCTGCAACCGTCACAAGATGACCACGCTGACGCCGTCATATCACGCGGAGAACTACTCGCCTGAGGACAATAGGTTTGACCTCCGGCCGTTCCTGTACAACGTGCGATGGCCATGGCAGTTTAGGAGGATAGACGAACTGGCGAGTCGAGCAGAGTAGAGTGATTTGGAAACAATAATTAATTATTTCATGACATATGCAAACAGATACAACCCGCAATTGTCTAATTTAAATCCGGTTTTGGGTGAAATACAGTCACCGTCGTCGCATCAGCAATTTGAACGGAAAAACTTGACCTTCCCGATCCGAGTCCTCCAGACCAAGATCAGAAGCCTCAGCGCCTGTGTCGGGTACGAGGCGTGCTTCTGGACGCACAGGGACTGCCCGTGTCGTGAGGCGGCGAGGTTAACGCCCGAAGGAGTAAGAGAGAGCGGAGGTCGCCTTCAGGCAACCACCCTTCGTCCGGAGAAGATGGGCGAAAAGGCAGCCGAGGAGAAGAAAAAGGACGGGGCCGAGAAGGGAGGCAAGGCTGCCGACAAGAAGGATGAGCAGAAGGAAGTCGAGCTCTCCGAAGAGGATATGGCGCTCAAAGAAAATCTCGAACTGATGGTCGTGAGGAGCGCCGACCCCAAGGCCGGTGTCGCAAAGCTGGCGATGGAGACGATGAGGAGCGAGATCAAGTCAGCCACGAGGTGAGTACCGTTCCACGCCCGCTCGCGTGATCTGGCGCGTGTGCGCGCGAACCACGAAGGATTCCCCGTCGTAATACAGGAACCGATCCACGACGCATACACTGACAGCATCCGATCCTCTTCGTTCCTCGCAGCTCCATGACGAGCGTTCCGAAGCCGCTCAAGTTCCTTCGTCCCCACCTTCAAACCCTCAAGGACACCTACGCAAAGCTCAAACCTGGTGAAAACAAGAAGCTACTTGCTGACATCATCTCCCTGCTCGCCATGACCGATGCACCGATTCATGACGCGATGCCCGAGTCGTTGAAGTACAGGCTCCTTGGATCTAACGAAGATATCGGCACTTGGGGTCACGAGGTGAGTGCCTGTCTTCTGCTTTCTGCCCAGATCTGAGATCGCTCCCGTATTTTTCCATCGCGCGTCTCTGAATACACATCAATCACAATCACGACTCCTCGCGGTTTACGTACACCCACTGATTCTCCGTTTTTCATCTGCGCAGTACGTCCGCAACCTGGCTGCTGAGATCGGCACAGAGTTCCACCGTCGCCAGGATGAGAGCGCCAAGGAAGGAAAGGACACTGACGTTGAGGATCTTTTTGGACTCGTGAGTGAGGTCATCCCCTTCCACATGAAGCACAACGCTGAGCCCGAGGCTGTGGATCTCCTCATCGAGGTCGAGCGACTTGATCTGCTCGCTCCTCACGTGAACGAGGGGAACTACGCCCGCACGTGCCTCTATCTTTTCAGCTGCTCGAGCTATCTGCCAGAGCCTGAGGATTCCGTGGTGCTGAAGGTTGCCCACGAGATCTTCATGAAGGTCGGCAAGCTGACCGACGCGATGCGCGTCGCCTGCCGTCTTGGACTGCAAGATTACATGGAGAAGACGTTCATCGCGTCCAACGACAAGCTGGAGAAGCGACAGCTTTGCTACATGCTCGCGCGTCACGGCCATCCGCTTAGGTTGGACGAGGGGCCTTGCGAGATCGAGGATGGGGACGAGCTTGAGGAGCTTCAAAATATCATGAGCAACTCGAACCTCAGCGCAAACTACTTGACTCTGGGCAGAGACCTTGACGTCATGGAGGCCAAACTGCCTGAGGACATCTACAAGACGCACCTGATGGAGGGGCGTGCACCGGCTGGAGCTGCCGTGGACAGCGCCCGCGCCAACCTGGCTGCAACGTTTGTGAACGCGTTTGTGAATGCTGGATTCGGGCAGGACAAGCTGCTCACCGCCTCAGAAGGAGAAGGAGAGGGCGAGGCTGCGTCTTCGGGCGCGGGGTCAAACGTGAGCTGGATCTTCAAGAACAAGGATCACGGGAAGATGTCTGCCGCGGCGAGCCTCGGATCAATTTTACTCTGGGACGTGGAAGATGGTCTTCCTCGAGTGGACAACTACCTCTACAGCATGGAGCAGCAGGTTGTGGCCGGTGGTCTTCTCGCGGTCGGTCTCATCAACGTTAACGTTAGAAACGACTGCGATCCAGCGTACGGTCTGCTGTACGAGAGCGTTAACAAGGAGAACTCCTCTGTGCGCATTGGTGCAATCATGGGTCTCGGCCTGGCGTACGCCGGGTGCCAGAAGGAGGAGGTCCAGGAGTTGTTGGTTCCCGTTGTGACGGATGACTCCACGCCTATCGATGTTGCGGCGTTCGCGGCGCTCTCCCTGGGTCTGGTTTTCGTCGGCACTTGCCATGAGGAATGCGTGCAGGCAATCGTGCAGGCTCTTATGCTTCGCCCGGAGAAAGACTTGGAGGACCCGTTTGCTCATTTCCTCTGCCTTGGTCTCGGCCTCATTTTCTTGCAGCGTCAGGGTGAGGTCGAAGCTACGCTTGAGGTGGCCAAGACTTTGCCACCACGCATCAGCGAATTCCTCCAGACCACCCTCGAGGCTTGCGCTTACGCCGGAAGTGGAAACGTTCTCAAGGTGCAGGCCCTCCTGGCGCGCTGCGGTGAGCACCCTGAACTTGATGGCGACGATGCCAATGAGGGCGCCGAAGGCGAGTCTCAAGAGTGGAAATACGAGCCGCAATCCATTGCCGCCCTCGGCGTGGCCCTCATCGCCTCAGCGGAGGAGCTTGGATCGGACATGGCGGTGCGCGCGTATGACCACCTCATTCAGTACGGTGACGCCGCGGTTCGAAAGGCTTGCCCTGTGGGTCTCGCGTTGCTACACATCTCAAACCCCAAACTCAACGTTACCGATGTACTTGGTCGTTTGAGCCATGACAGTAACGAGGATGTCGCGCAGGCTGCCAGCCTCGCTCTGGGTATTGTCGGCGCTGGCACGAACAATGCGCGCCTTGCGGGTCAGCTCCGCCAGCTATCCAGCTATTATTACAAGGATCCTTCTCTTCTGTTCCTTGTTCGAGTGGCACAGGGCCTCGTCCACATGGGGAAAGGGCTTTTGACCCTCTCTCCTTCGCACTCGGACCGCTCTCTGCACTCGAATGTTGCCTTGGCTGGGCTCATCACCGTCGCGTTTGCGATGCTTGACATGAAGCACACAATTCTGGGCAAGCACCATTACATGCTTTATTATCTCTTTGTCGCAGCACAGCCTCGCATGCTGATGACCGTGGACGAGGAAGGTAAACCTCTACCTGTCGCGGTGCGTGTTGGTCAGGCAGTTGATGTCGTGGGGCAGGCTGGTCGCCCCAAGACAATCACAGGATTCCAGACGCACACCACACCTGTGCTTCTCTCGGCAGGTGACAGGGCAGAGCTTGCGACTGAAAAGTACATCGCAATCGCCTCTGTGCTCGAAGGCGTTGTGATCTTGAAGCCGAACCCCGAGTGGATAGAAGAAAAGGAGTGATCGCGTTCGTCGAGTTGGGTTTGTGAATGTCGAGTTGAATGAATGTGATGATCTGATCTCCTACGGTTTCGGCTTCTTGGCGAAGACTGATGGAATGTCCCCCAGCGGCCGTTTGCACGAGTCAGAGTTTTTTAGTCCGTCCCAACACTCCATCGCCGCTTTCGTACGATCCTGAGGGCCCTGTGATTTGTCCCCCTCTCCATCGCTGCTGTCGCTCTCAGATTCATCCTCCTTCTCCTCCCTGTGCTCCCGTGCTCCCTCTCTGCGCTGAAGCTCAACAGGCAACCCTCCCTCAGGCATCATGGCATTGAGCTTGCGGAACCTGGCCTCCGTTTTAGTGATGATCTCCGAGAGAACATCAGTGCTGTAGAATGGCTGCTGCAGGACGCTGATGAGGAAGGGCGAGCGAAGCGAAAGGTTCGAGCGCTTGTCGTGCTTCTTCAGGATCTTCACCAGCGCGGTGTAGTTTAGGCCCACCCAGTGCTCCATCAGGACGAGCTCGCCGTGGAAATCCGCAAAGTCCTTGCAGGATTTTCTGTATTTTTTCATCGTGAAGCTCTCCGCGCGCGTTCCGTCCTTGTTGACGACCTCTCTGTACCCACGCTCCAACATAGAGTCCTTGATAACGAAGTCCTCCTCCGCGTTCATGAAGAACTTATTGAACTTCTGTAACTCGGCGTTAAGCGTCTTCACGAATATTCTCTGCTCCTCCGTGAGCTTGCGCTTCTCTCCGGGTTTCAAGGTCGCATCCGCATTTGTAACCGGCTCGGTTTTCTCCGGGATGTTGTTCAGGCACTTCTTCAGCTTCTTGTAGCACAGGAACTGTGGGTGCGAAGGGGTGGGGCGGGTTTTTTAGCGGGGGGAAGCGGTTCGTGCGCGGGTCCCAGTGGTTCCTTCTCCTACCTGGTCGCTGATGTTGGGGTGCGTCGCTTCTATTATCTGCGTGAATTGGTGGCCAAACTTCATCGTCCCCGCACCCTCGGCAACGCTAGAGTGAGCGGGTGACCAGTGAAGCCGGGGGCGCCTCTCAATAATGACGAAATATCTTTTTTCAACTGCGGATTTCAGAGGCACAGGCAAACGGCCATGATGGAAATAAGAAATATATAATTATCGGAAGTTGACCGCTTCAAATCACAGCGGACAGGTAAGGTCCAAACGACAGAAAGAGTCCACGCATGGCTCCCCTCGCGCTTGCGGCACCGTGGAGGGTATGGGTGCGATGTACGTCGCACGCATCCGAAAACAGACGAAGAGTTCGCGTCAGGGCGCTCGAGAACGTCGAGGACGATGACGTCTTATGGTTGACCTCAGGGACAGAGCAGTTGCCTCCTCTCGTTGAAGCAACGATGCGATTGCAGAGTGAGGCATCGATGCGTGTCGTCAAGCCTCCCGGTGTTGACGAGCTTTGGGACTGGTACGAACAGGTGGGGTCTGACGACGCGGACCCGTCTTGGGGGCGGGTGTGGAAGACCGCATCCGATCTATCGAACTTAGTGCAAGCAGATGCACTTCCTTCTTTCAGTCTGAGAGGAGGAAAGAACTCGAAGGTAGTCGTCGAGGTGGGGTGCGGACTCGGTTACGTTGGGCTTTGTGCAGCCGTGACACAAGGTGCTCGGGTGATTTTCTGTGACAGGGAACCTCTGGCGATACACTGTGCGTTATCTTCAGCCCAACTCAATGGACTGGAGGTGCACAGCGTCAATGACATCTCAACATCAAGTCAAGGTGTCGCGGGATCGGTTCTCGATTGGGCAGCTCCTCTTGGTGCTTTGGCGCAGTCGGCGGATGTGGTACTGGGGGCTGATTGTTTGTATGATCCAACGACTGCTGCGATGCTTGCGAAAACATGCAAACATTTGTTGGATGAAGACGGGGTGGTTGTGATTTGTGAACCGGAGAAGGAGCGAGCTCTGGGGACTTACTCAAAGTTCATTGAATGCGCGCAATCTTTGGGGGCGACTTCAGCAGAAATATTGCCGTACCCTGACCTGGATTCAGACGAACCATCTGTTTTACTTCGCGTGTCGTGGAAACGTCTCTGACTTTCAAGCCGATGCGCAATTCTAGTTGTGATGTCGACTACCAAAGTAGACTTTCTAAAGCTATTCAATCTGCTCTACTGGTTTTTCAACCCTGCTGTGTTTCATTGGGGACTTCCCCTTCATATTCCAACCTTGTATCCCATCGCCATTGGGTCGGACACAAAACATTCCGTCGTCGTCGCCGTCATCATCGTCGCCTTCTCCCGCCCCGTCATCCGATGAGGGCTCCTCAGCTGCGAAATCGACCCAGTGGGCTTTGCGGAATTTTCGACGAGCACCTCGGTGCTTGTTAGCGATCAGCGCACTTCCTGCATCATCCTCTGCTGAACGTTCGTACAGGCGGGCACCACCGCGAAGTGACGCAGCCGCACGGAGTGAGACACGATTCGACCTAAGATGCTCAGTTTCGCGCTCCACGGTTTTCGAATAGCCATCGCCTGCAGAAATTTCAAGAGTCGCGCCAAGCTTGCCGCTGCTGCGATATACTGCTTGAAGTGCGTCGTCAAATTTGCCACGCTTCGAAGCGTTTGGTTTCACTCCCAAAGGCATCCACATGCTGGTTGAAGTAAGGGATGTTAGCGAGATATTGACGGCACAGATCATATCTGTGACCTCCGCAGCCGAGAGACACGTTAGCCTGAGTGAGCGCATCGCGTCAGCCTTTCGGCACATCCTCTTTATCAGCAACAAAGCAGCATCCATCGCGTGTACCATCAACTGGCCCGCACGCGATAATCTATTGTTCACCCCAGTGTCAATTGTGCCGACATCACGAAAGTTGATGGTATCTTCACGAGATTCACAAACTGCATGACGCACGTGAGCTGAAAGAAGACACAGAGTCACAGAAAGAGCAGTGGCTGAAGCCGACGCCGGAAGGCTATCTTTTGTGGATGAGACCACATGGATGACGTCAGCTATCACCGATATGGCAGCATCAGGCCCATTGTGCGCAAATGCAAGCACCATTACATGCTTTATTATCTCTTTGTCGCAGCACAGCCTCGCATGCTGATGACCGTGGACGAGGAAGGTAAACCTCTACCTGTCGCGGTGCGTGTTGGTCAGGCAGTTGATGTCGTGGGGCAGGCTGGTCGCCCCAAGACAATCACAGGATTCCAGACGCACACCACACCTGTGCTTCTCTCGGCAGGTGACAGGGCAGAGCTTGCGACTGAAAAGTACATCGCAATCGCCTCTGTGCTCGAAGGCGTTGTGATCTTGAAGCCGAACCCCGAGTGGATAGAAGAAAAGGAGTGATCGCGTTCGTCGAGTTGGGTTTGTGAATGTCGAGTTGAATGAATGTGATGATCTGATCTCCTACGGTTTCGGCTTCTTGGCGAAGACTGATGGAATGTCCCCCAGCGGCCGTTTGCACGAGTCAGAGTTTTTTAGTCCGTCCCAACACTCCATCGCCGCTTTCGTACGATCCTGAGGGCCCTGTGATTTGTCCCCCTCTCCATCGCTGCTGTCGCTCTCAGATTCATCCTCCTTCTCCTCCCTGTGCTCCCGTGCTCCCTCTCTGCGCTGAAGCTCAACAGGCAACCCTCCCTCAGGCATCATGGCATTGAGCTTGCGGAACCTGGCCTCCGTTTTAGTGATGATCTCCGAGAGAACATCAGTGCTGTAGAATGGCTGCTGCAGGACGCTGATGAGGAAGGGCGAGCGAAGCGAAAGGTTCGAGCGCTTGTCGTGCTTCTTCAGGATCTTCACCAGCGCGGTGTAGTTTAGGCCCACCCAGTGCTCCATCAGGACGAGCTCGCCGTGGAAATCCGCAAAGTCCTTGCAGGATTTTCTGTATTTTTTCATCGTGAAGCTCTCCGCGCGCGTTCCGTCCTTGTTGACGACCTCTCTGTACCCACGCTCCAACATAGAGTCCTTGATAACGAAGTCCTCCTCCGCGTTCATGAAGAACTTATTGAACTTCTGTAACTCGGCGTTAAGCGTCTTCACGAATATTCTCTGCTCCTCCGTGAGCTTGCGCTTCTCTCCGGGTTTCAAGGTCGCATCCGCATTTGTAACCGGCTCGGTTTTCTCCGGGATGTTGTTCAGGCACTTCTTCAGCTTCTTGTAGCACAGGAACTGTGGGTGCGAAGGGGTGGGGCGGGTTTTTTAGCGGGGGGAAGCGGTTCGTGCGCGGGTCCCAGTGGTTCCTTCTCCTACCTGGTCGCTGATGTTGGGGTGCGTCGCTTCTATTATCTGCGTGAATTGGTGGCCAAACTTCATCGTCCCCGCACCCTCGGCAACGCTAGAGTGAGCGGGTGACCAGTGAAGCCGGGGGCGCCTCTCAATAATGACGAAATATCTTTTTTCAACTGCGGATTTCAGAGGCACAGGCAAACGGCCATGATGGAAATAAGAAATATATAATTATCGGAAGTTGACCGCTTCAAATCACAGCGGACAGGTAAGGTCCAAACGACAGAAAGAGTCCACGCATGGCTCCCCTCGCGCTTGCGGCACCGTGGAGGGTATGGGTGCGATGTACGTCGCACGCATCCGAAAACAGACGAAGAGTTCGCGTCAGGGCGCTCGAGAACGTCGAGGACGATGACGTCTTATGGTTGACCTCAGGGACAGAGCAGTTGCCTCCTCTCGTTGAAGCAACGATGCGATTGCAGAGTGAGGCATCGATGCGTGTCGTCAAGCCTCCCGGTGTTGACGAGCTTTGGGACTGGTACGAACAGGTGGGGTCTGACGACGCGGACCCGTCTTGGGGGCGGGTGTGGAAGACCGCATCCGATCTATCGAACTTAGTGCAAGCAGATGCACTTCCTTCTTTCAGTCTGAGAGGAGGAAAGAACTCGAAGGTAGTCGTCGAGGTGGGGTGCGGACTCGGTTACGTTGGGCTTTGTGCAGCCGTGACACAAGGTGCTCGGGTGATTTTCTGTGACAGGGAACCTCTGGCGATACACTGTGCGTTATCTTCAGCCCAACTCAATGGACTGGAGGTGCACAGCGTCAATGACATCTCAACATCAAGTCAAGGTGTCGCGGGATCGGTTCTCGATTGGGCAGCTCCTCTTGGTGCTTTGGCGCAGTCGGCGGATGTGGTACTGGGGGCTGATTGTTTGTATGATCCAACGACTGCTGCGATGCTTGCGAAAACATGCAAACATTTGTTGGATGAAGACGGGGTGGTTGTGATTTGTGAACCGGAGAAGGAGCGAGCTCTGGGGACTTACTCAAAGTTCATTGAATGCGCGCAATCTTTGGGGGCGACTTCAGCAGAAATATTGCCGTACCCTGACCTGGATTCAGACGAACCATCTGTTTTACTTCGCGTGTCGTGGAAACGTCTCTGACTTTCAAGCCGATGCGCAATTCTAGTTGTGATGTCGACTACCAAAGTAGACTTTCTAAAGCTATTCAATCTGCTCTACTGGTTTTTCAACCCTGCTGTGTTTCATTGGGGACTTCCCCTTCATATTCCAACCTTGTATCCCATCGCCATTGGGTCGGACACAAAACATTCCGTCGTCGTCGCCGTCATCATCGTCGCCTTCTCCCGCCCCGTCATCCGATGAGGGCTCCTCAGCTGCGAAATCGACCCAGTGGGCTTTGCGGAATTTTCGACGAGCACCTCGGTGCTTGTTAGCGATCAGCGCACTTCCTGCATCATCCTCTGCTGAACGTTCGTACAGGCGGGCACCACCGCGAAGTGACGCAGCCGCACGGAGTGAGACACGATTCGACCTAAGATGCTCAGTTTCGCGCTCCACGGTTTTCGAATAGCCATCGCCTGCAGAAATTTCAAGAGTCGCGCCAAGCTTGCCGCTGCTGCGATATACTGCTTGAAGTGCGTCGTCAAATTTGCCACGCTTCGAAGCGTTTGGTTTCACTCCCAAAGGCATCCACATGCTGGTTGAAGTAAGGGATGTTAGCGAGATATTGACGGCACAGATCATATCTGTGACCTCCGCAGCCGAGAGACACGTTAGCCTGAGTGAGCGCATCGCGTCAGCCTTTCGGCACATCCTCTTTATCAGCAACAAAGCAGCATCCATCGCGTGTACCATCAACTGGCCCGCACGCGATAATCTATTGTTCACCCCAGTGTCAATTGTGCCGACATCACGAAAGTTGATGGTATCTTCACGAGATTCACAAACTGCATGACGCACGTGAGCTGAAAGAAGACACAGAGTCACAGAAAGAGCAGTGGCTGAAGCCGACGCCGGAAGGCTATCTTTTGTGGATGAGACCACATGGATGACGTCAGCTATCACCGATATGGCAGCATCAGGCCCATTGTGCGCAAATGCAAGATGATGTGCCACTTGGAGGAGTTCAGTGCGTTGTGACCGTTCAAAAGGATAAGTTTGTGTTGCCGCCATAGTGAGCTTGCTTTCACGTTGAAGCAGATGCACGAAAGCGCTGAATTGAGTGCCGGTCTTCATGCCCTTTGAGATTTCTTGAGCAAACATCAGTGCATCTCCCGAGGAATAATCCGATGTACCTTTAAGAGATTGCATGTCATCGGCGTTTGCGTCAACCTGACCCCACAGAGCAACTGATGCATGCGCAGTCACGATCATCGGCGTGAACGCGGATGCAGATTCAGGCGACAGTCCCAAGATTAATGTGGCTCCTAATCGTAATGCTGCCGCAGCAGGATGAAGGGCGGTGCACTCGTTGGCTCGTGCGATTACCCATTGGAGTATACTTAGACGTCTGCTCTCGACGATGTCAGCATCGTGACCACCAACAACACCGATGGTTCCATTTTCTGCGCTCCACGAATCTAAATGAAACGCGGGGGCAGCCAACGAGCACAGCACTGATGACTCGAGCGCAGGAGAGGCAGGGACATTGGCGGCAATCGTGCACAATTGAAAGCATGCAGTCACAATAGTCGCACGCACTGCGGAAGAGGTTTCTGCCCATTGACCATATCTCTTACCTGCGGAGTAGCTCACTGCCCCACTGTTTGCAACCAGCTCCTTTTCAACTCGTGGTGCAGACAGACGTTCCGCCAGCATCTGATAGCGATTCGTCAAATCCCCCCCTGCACTGCCCAATCGAAACCCACTGGACGAAGAGACTGAGACATTTGGTGCGAGACGTTCTGCGAGTTTTAGTGCCTTACTGAGGATATCTCTGCTCACCATTTCTTGAATGATGAAGCGAGGGTCAGCAATCCATGACTGCGTATGCCCTGAACAAGATTGACCAAGAGCTGCAGATGCGGCGACAGCACGGGCTGCGTGTGTCAAGATACCTGCTTGCAACTGAGGTTCGACGTCGGGTACATCTGCGTACGCATGATTCACAACCATTGCTGCCTGCGAATCATCCTCGGCGAAAACACTTTCAACCGCAGAAAGCCAAGTGTCCACCTGAACAGATGGTAATGATGCAACGGCACTTGCAAAAAGATCGGTCTCGCTCGAGCGAACCGAGCGGTCGGTACTCTGAATGGTAGTGTCCTTCTCGATCCCACGCTGGAGAGCCAACATGTGAGAAAGGCGGTGAAGCATCGCTCGGTAGAGATCAGGCGATGTCAACCCCACTCTGAAACCACCCTTCCCTTCGTGACCGAGACTGTTTTGTTCCGCGACGTCACGATGATACTCCATACTGAGGCACTTCTGCAACAGGTTCGCGAGCACAGTCATCACCGCGTAACCGATCAAGAAGCCCCACCTCTCACTCGAGTCGGCAATTAATGTTTTTTCTTGAGGATTGGCCTCCGGGGCTTCACGAGCATGATTGTCTTCCACCGGCGGCGATGACACCCCGAGCTCGATCCCACCTTGAATCGTGCGAGCCCGGAAATCCATCGGATCCACGTATGCGGTGAGTACCATATCTGCATGGAATAAAGCGACCACTGCGTTCATGGGCAGCCTCTCGCGAATCGGTATACAAACGTGACTCCTGACAGAGCAAACCGGAGGGTGCCCATCTCCATGGCGAAGCCAAGTAAGGGCCTGTGCTTGTAGGCGCGGAAGAAGCCATCCATCACGGATACCGATGAGATCGGAAATCCTGAGGTAAGATACGGCAGATATGATGACGGCCGCCGCCAAAACCACTAATTGGTGTGGAGACGTCTCCGAGGTCCCCGTGTCACTGGACAACTTGGCAGATGACACCGCGTGCAGCGCCCAGCGCACAGACAGCTGGACTTCCGATTGCAAAAATGGCTGGTTCTGCGCGCTCAGAATGACGCGTAAGAGTTCCAGGGCCGTGGTGCGTGATTTGATAGATCCCTGCAGTTTGCGCTCAATGATGCCACACAGTTCGGCTCGGCGCTCCTCGTCAGCCGACGATGCGCGCGCAAGAGCGCCACCGACTGCCAGAAAGAATGGAGAAGAGCGAAAGGTGTCGACCGATCCATCCAATCTCGCGGGAATCATATCGAGAAGCAGTCGCCAGGGCCCATCTGAAGCGAGCACGCCCGCGGGGGCAGCCGTCAAAGTGGCGAAGAGTACCCGGTTGGCTGCCTCTGCAATTTCCAGCCGAGCAGTTTCGTCACGCGCGCCGCCGACTCCGGGGAAACGGGCTTGGGATTCCCGTAGCAGAGATTCCAGCAATCGCACGAGAGAGGTGAGTCCGTATGAGTGAATGTCGGCACCATTCGAGTCGGAATGTGGCACCGGAGCTTCGAACCAGTCCGCGTCTTCGATGCCGGCAACCAGAGGGGCGCTCTCCTCGACCAGAGACCAGGCCTGCGGGGATCGCGACCTAATCAAACCAACGACGATCGCGGGAAGTGCTTCGCGAGCCCATAGATGCAATCCGGCACCATCGATGGCCGTGGAGTCGATGTGAAGTCGCAGACCCGAACGGGACGTGATGTCAGCGGCTAGACGAGCGGCACCGTGCAAGCTGGTCGGCACGAGAATCTTGCGAGACACCGCGCGAGCGAGCGCGACTTCAGCCCGTCGCTCCGCTGCTCTGTCCCCCACCGAGCAGCTTCTCGCCAGGAGTGTGCCGAGGATAAGAGTAGACTCTGCGGTCGCAGCGCTCACGCCCCGGTCATCACAGAAGGTCTCCAACCACTCCTTCGAGCGCGTGTCATCGGCGAGAAGCCCGAGCAGTTGACGGGCGAAGGGCGGGGTCTCGTCCGTCTCGTCCATCTCTTCCCGACCGCGAGCTACCTATCGCCGGGACGACCTGCACCGCATCTGAGGGATGGTCAAGCCCCTACGTTTTATTCATGCTTTGCGCGTGGCGACGATCTCGCGCGCTGCTCGCGAGAGCCGATCCAGAGAGTGCTGGGCCGGTTCGGTGGGTGGAGAAAAGGCGCGAACTGGGAAACTCTCCCGTGATGAGAAAAACACCCGCGACGAGGAAAATCGCGGGCCCGCCCGCCCGAGGAAACAGCCCCTTGACTTGAGCGGAGGAGCGTCCAGCACTACCTTTTAATTACCGTATGACAAACTCACCACGTGGCACTGTCTCGCCAACCCTGGATGTAGTTTCGTCTAACTAGTTACACATATACAGCTAGAACAGCGCATTTTCGAACTTTCAGAAAAAATCTTTCAAAAAAACTTTCAGAAAGATTTTTTTCTGTGGGAGACAATCCAGAAAGAAAATACGTGTCTCCTGTCGAAGGTAAGGGTCTAATAACTCCCGATAAGAAATGAAACAGTCGAAGAAGGATTTCGGTCTTGTCCATGATATCTGGTCTTCTCCATGATCACCAACGAGCAATTCTTATTGACGACGAGGTCAAAACAAAAAACCCCAAAGGACAGCATCACCGCGGTTCGGCTCCGCGCTCCAACGCGCGCACGCTAGGAGATCTGAAGATGGTCACGAACGAGGTGGCCGACACGTCTCCAGACGTGCCGGCGGCGAAACGCGCGAAGATCCTGTCCGAGGACGAAGGGAACGAGGGCGGACACGAAATCGCAGAACGCGTCGGGGGAGAAATTGGGGCTGTGCAACCCTGGTTGGCTGTGTCGAACGAGGCAGGTTCGAACGGGCGCTCGGGCGCGAACGCGCCCGGCGCGGTCGCGGAGAAGGGCGGAGAGATCGTCGAGAACGCCAATCGTGATGGAAACGACGTCGGCGCGGAAGAACCCGAGGAAGAGGGCGAAAACCCGGTCGCGTCGCCCCGCCCGGAGCCAGCGGCGAACGCGGACGCCCCTACGGACAGCCGAGAGGGCGCCCCAGGCGACGGCGAGAAGCTCGTCCCGAACGGCGACGCCTCCGCGGACGCCGCGGGTGCTCCGGTTGAACCGGCCAAAGAGCCCGAGGGAACCTCGGCGGATCAGGAGCACTCAGCGGGGGCGCAACCCATCGTCGCCGCGAACTCGGCCGACGCGTCAGATCCCTCGGACGCTGCGGCCCCCGAGAACACGTTGCGGGCTGCTCAGCACGCGATTTTGCTGCGACAGCAGGCGATCAAGTACAAGGGTTGCTGCCAAGTGGACGACTGCTTGAACCCCCGTAAGCAGCCCACGGCGAACAGCCGCATGCCCTTGACCTGCGCGGAACACAACGGCATGTTGTCGCTGCCCTACGGCGGCGAGGCGAGCAGAGAGTGTCAGGCGTGCCGCGCCTTCCACCCGGTGTCCGCGTTTGATCGCGACAACAAGACGTGCGAGACCCGTTTGCTGCGCAAGAAGCTGAGATACAGGGCCAAGACGCTGCAGCAGCGCGACGAACACCGCGGGAACGTCGGGAAGAAGGCAAAACGGAACGAAGTCGCGCTGCAGGCGGTCGCAGCGGCGGCTGCGCAAGCTGGGGGTGGCGCGGATCTCAGCCAGTTTGGCCACCTCCGGGGTCCCGGAGGTTTCGTGCTCCCCTTTGGAGGCAAGTTCCCCGGAGTCGCGGATAATGACGGCGGCGTCGGCGCGTTGGCTGCGGCTCGCGAGAGTATCATGTCGACTAGCCCGTACGGTGTTTTCCCGGGTTTCGGTCAGATGCCCTTCGGTCAGAGCGCGGTGGAGGGAGCTGCGGCAGCCGCGGCGAGTGCCTTTGCGGCGAACTTCGGAACGGCACCACTCGGGGCGGACGACAACAAGCTCGGATTGCCTCAGCACGGAGGGATCAACCTGCAGTCCCTCGCTGGCTTCCCTACGAGATCCAACCCCACGGATCTCGCCTCGCCTGCCGCCGCACAGGCTTATCTTGCGGCCTTGGTTCAGGGTAACACCGGGGTGAACGCCCTTCAGGGTAACACCGGGTTGAACGCCCTCGCACTGCAAGGTGCCGGGCTCCCGGGTGGTATCCCTGGCCTCGCTGGCCTTCAGAACCCCGACGTCCTCGCGATTCTCGCTCAGCACAACAATGTACAGGAGCAGGTCGCGGCCCTCAGAGCGAATCATATGCTCAGAATGGCGCAGGCTGCCGAGATGCAGGCGTCGGCGGCGCTCACCAACTCGCGTTCGACTGGGGGAGACGTGTTGAACCGGCAGAACCTGTACCCGCACCTGGCGCGCGACCAAGCCCAGGCCGGCTGCAGCATCATGTGAACATTGTTCCGTCACTCATTTTACTCGTGTAATACTAACGAAACGACACTAGTTGTTCTAACATGCCCTCCGGCGTCAGGTTTGTGACGTACCCGGGGTTGACGTGCCACTCAACCCCGTCCCCATTCTCGCCGAACAATCGCTCCACCTCCGCCTGCACCGCATCCGGGCCGCACGTCGAGGGGTCCAACAGGTTGCACGCGACCTCGATCGTCGAACCAGTACGATCACCCCCGTGGGTCAGTGCCATCGCCTGCACCCCCGGGAGCCCACCTCCCCGCTCACTCAACCGCCTGGCCAACCGAGACGCGACGGCCAGCGCATCCGCGTGGGCGTCCACCCCACGCTTCCCACCAAACACAACTGGAACGTTGTAGTTGCATACCCAACGCGTGGCGCCGAGCATGAGTATTCCCGATTCAGGTGGTACAGTCGAAGGCCCGAAATCCGCATCGACTTGTCCATCTGCCACGCGGTGGGCTCCTGACCAGCCCGCGTCTTGAGAGGTGCTCCTGAAGTACCCGTACTTGCGACGAAGGTCGGCGAGCTGAGTCCCCGTGGAACTGGCGAGACCGTAGAGAAGCACCGGAACCTTCAAACGATCGCCGATACCCTTCCCGAGACCTTTGGCGAGCTGTGTTGCCAATTCGTCGGGCGCGTCGCCAACAGCGTGACAGCTGATGTGATCGACCGCTCCGCACCTCGGGTGAGTCGCGGAGTGGTTCCTCAGATCGATGGTCTTCAGTGCCTGCTCGGTCAGCGCCAACGCGCTTTGTTTCAGCGGTTCGACAGACGGGGTGGCGACATCCGCAAGGCTATCGATGCCAACGCCTAATGTAAAGCCTGTGCGGTTGTACTCGTCGTCTCTGAACACGTTCAAAACACGCGTGCCGTGCTGTTGGCAGGCCGTCTCAGCGACGGTCTCGAGGACGTTCACCGCATCGGCGTCTTTGCCCTCGGACACGTACACCACAGCCACCAGCCCGCCAGCCCGACGCTTAAGAGCATTAGACGAGGAAGACAGTTTCATCGCCATGACGCGTGCTGCGGCGAGCGCATTGAGCGCCATCCCTCGCTGCGCGGAGCGACTGTACGAACTTAGGGGTCGAGGTGTGTTCTTTTGCATCTCTCTGTTCTCTAAAAAAATACTCACAGCGTCGTCGTCACAGTCCCACGAGCCATACGGCTCGATGTACGTATGTCTCGAGAAGAACGCCCTGTTCCGCTGCGCTCGACACCGCGCGGCCGTTTGCGGTGAAAGTCCGAGCCATGGCCACCTCGCCGAGCTCGAATGGGTCCAACTGTTGTGGCGACAAACGACTCAGGCTCCGGACCTGTGCGGCCCGTTCCTCCAAGCTGCGTACCTCAGCTCCGTCCTCCGTATTCTCGTCACCATCGAGGTGAGGGGATACCACGTTTATCCGAGGCTGCCATCTTTCCTCCCATCTTTGACGCTCTTTTGGACCACCCACGGTTTTCAGTATGTCTTCAAATCGCTCAATGACGCTCGGGTGGGCAACTAACCGGTCGTATGCCGCGAGCTGGGCCTCAAGGTTCAGGGGCGCATCTATCTCCGCGCGCAAACACGCGGCATGTTGTGGTTTGCGATCGGCCCATATATTCATTTCTTCAGAAATTGGCCTCGTCGCCCCTCCGTTCGTCACGTTCGAAACGAGGGCGAATAATGCGGTGATGTCCAAGTTTGCCGTCGACGTTCGCCTAGGGAGTTTTGGCAGCGACTCTATTCTGGCGTCCCGTGCGCTCAGGACCGAGATTCCTGCGTCACTCAAGAAACCTGCCTCGGTATCTCCGAGAGTTCCTGTCGCGTAAACCACAACCTTGGGCGCCTTTCCGAAGCATCGAAGATTGCAACTGGCTGAAGCTACTGTTTTCAACGCCAAAGCCTGGGGGACGATGTTGCTCGCCATTGCTCCGTTCTCCGCCTTGCATTCGATCCACAGCAAGCCCTCCTGCGCCACGACGTCCACCTCCACCACCTCGTCGTCTCCGAGCTTTGCACCGATGGAAGGCGACCTAGTCGCGAATCGCTTACGCACGGCCGTCACCCCGGGCGCCCACTCAGCGCACGTCAACTCCAAGCTCAGCCCCCTGAGATTGTTTTCGCACCCCTGTATGCCTCTTTGTGGGTCCGAAGACTCCAGAAGGCTCGCGGCGAAATCCCGCTCGCGAGCGGCGGCACGCGCGAGCTTATCGATCCCCTCGATATCCGGCCTCGACGCGGCGAAAGACTCGATCCGCTTAACCAGGAGGTCAGCTGAGCCACAGAGCCCCTCGACTGCTGACCTGGCCGAGTCCCGCTTGCTCTCCCTGCTCATTGACGAAGAAGTCGCCACCGGGCACAGAGGAGTACGCGAGCGAGAGCCCGAGGGACGGCCGGATCGATGCACGCAGGGATGCCGTACGAGCACCGCGGACATGTGTCACTTCAAACCGTCGGCATCGCTTCGCGTCCGCGATTTGGTAGACTCTGTTCCTCGAGACGACGACTTTTCTTGGCGGGAAGCCGCTTCCAGATTTGCTTTTTCTCGGACCGTGCGCAGCGTTCAACTCTTTGTGGGTTTTCAAAGGCTGGTCAGCCCGGGTAACCTGGAGCGCGTAGTCAAAGAGCGCCGCGAGTCTCTTCGGAGCACGTCGCGTAGGGGTGCGTGTCATTTTTCACGCTCTGCAAACCCCCGACCCCGAACCCGCGCGAGCCTAGACCGGCGCGCCCAACCTCGGACGTCGGATCCCTAGACCCCTCGTCTTTCCCCCAGAAAGACTAGTTTTAGTTCTTTCTCTCGGCGCGTGAGGTCGGGGTTGAGACATGAACGTTGACGCGAAGATGGAGGTCGGCGTCGAGGATCACGGCGGCAAGGCGGCACCCTCGCCCTCCGCAGCCGCCTCGGCACCTCCCCACTTCCTGTGCCCCGTCTCCATGGAGCTCATGAAAGATCCGGTGATGGTTGCCACCGGCCACACGTACGATAGGCCAAGCATCAAGCGCTGGTTGGAGCAGGGACACAAGACGTGTCCGGTCACGGGCAGTCGCCTCAGGAACCTCGATCTTTTGCCCAACTTCGCGCTTCGTAGCGCCATCTCGGAGTGGGCGGCCGCGAACAACGTCAAGCTCAACGACAGGCAGCTCACTAGCGTGACTGAGAAGGCGGTTGGGGGCACCGACGGCGAGTCCGACGCGCAGACCAGCCCCCACTGCGTGCTCGAGGGCCACGAGGAGATCGTTTGGGCGGTGGAGGCGACGGATGGGCACCTGTTTAGCGCCTCCGCGGATAAATCGATCCGCGCTTGGGATACCAAGACGCGCCGGTGCGTCCACGTGCTGGAGGAGCACACCAGGCCCGTTCTCTCGCTGGTGGTGAGTCAGCGGCACGGCAAACTCTTCTCTGGATCCTACGACTGCAGCATATGCGTGTGGGATCTGGTCACATTCAGGCGCATTAAGTCACTGCACGGGCACACGGACGCCGTCCGTTCGTTGGCGGTGGCTGGGGACAAGCTCTTCAGCGGCTCTTACGATTCGACCCTCCGCGCGTACGACATCAACACGCTGAAGCCCCTCAAGGTGCTCGAGGGTCACACCGGTCCGGTGCGCACGCTAAGCGTCCTCGGCGCGCACCTGTTCTCGGGTTCTTACGACAACACAGTGCGGGTGTGGCACACGGAGACGTTGGAGCCCGTGCACGTGCTCGAGGGTCACACTGACGCGGTCAGAGCCCTCGCGGCGTCGCCGGTGCCCGAGCTCAATTACATCTTCTCAGGATCGGACGACAACTCAGTTCGGGTTTGGGATGCGAACACGTTCAAGTGCGTGAGTGTTTTCGAGGGTCACGACGATAACGTGAGAGTACTGACGGCGGACAGCCGCTACCTTTACAGCGGCTCTTGGGATAAGACCATCCGCGTTTGGGATACGCAGTCGCTCGAGTGCGTTCGCGTGCTCGAGGGTCACGTGGAGGCTGTGTTGGCGCTCACGGTGATGCGAGGCCACCTGATCAGTGGCTCCTACGACACCACGGTCAGGTTTTGGAACACCGAAACATTCCAGTGTGTGGGGAAGTTTGAAGGCCACGACGACGCGGTTCGCGTGCTCACCTCCACGGGGGAGGATGCCGAGAGCGTGTACAGCGGGTCATACGACGGTAGCATCGGGTTCTGGTCCCTGCCCGCGCCTTCATCCAGCACGCGAGCTTCCGCGGCACGCTGACCGGTGGCAGGATCGAACAGATGTAAACGATAGATTGGCGAACCTTGTTCGCTGTAGGACGAACAACGGACTGTAACTCAACATAAAATGACGAAAATGAAAACGCGACTGGTCAACCAACTGCTATCATCTATCAACCCTTGAGGCACTTCAGCGTGTTCGTGTACGAATACCTCGAAAACACGACGAACAGTCTCCGGTACCACACAAACTGGCTCGCGTGCATCGTCATCGCCCGCATCAGCGCCAGCGGGTTGGACGCCGCCAGCATCGCGTTGGGCTCAAGGAAGAACGAGGCAAAGGCGTCACACACTCCCGCAAACTTCCTCACCGTATTTGTCGTGACCAGAGACCAAACCTGCCTCACCCCGCGAAGAGTCTCCCTGTAGTCCTCGCTCAGCATCCAGTACAGTACACCCCGGTACGTCGCGGTGTGATTCGGATGGCCCGAGACCCCACCCGCATCAAACGTCACAACAGTCTCCGCGCCAACCTTGCTCGCAGCAGCATCAACCCGAGCCGCCACAGCCTCCACGGGCCACTTCTCGTCGAAGCCGTCTCGAAGCGCCGAGTCATCGACTAATTCGACGGACGTGACACCCAAATAAGCCCCTGCGCTGTCGAGTTCCTTGGCCCTGACTTCGCCGAGCCCATCCGCATCGCCTGTGGACAGACACAGGATGTGCACCTGGGCACCCATGCGCTTCGCCGCTTGAATCGTCGGCCCGAAGAACATGCTCTCATCGTCAGGATGCGAGGTCACGAGGAGCACAGATTTCCAGGAGCGAGGAGTCCTCGATTTACCGGTGCCACCTGCGAAGCTCGTCGTCGTCAGCACCATTCCCTCGGGACGGGTAAGGAAGAGGGGGTAACGCGCCGAAAGTTTGAGGAAGACCCGTTTTGAACTCACCTTTCGCTCCGCGGGGCTCGCGCACGACGCCGAGCAAGATTCCCATGTTAATAGTCATCAGGAGAGCCAGCACACCAAGCATGACCGTGGGATTCGCCTGAACGAGGTCAAATACGAGTGACAACATGGCGACCAGCGCCGAACGCCGTGCTCGCCGTTGTGAAGCGGAGTACTTGTATTTGCTGTTTTACAAAGTGGCGCTTTGCTCATTTCGTTACTTTGATTAATAATGTACCCGCCGGCGACTGCCGACTCAACTCATCATCGGGGTAACCCCCGATCCTCCACCCTTCCCGAAGCTGCTCTCGCCGTGAAAGCTCAGCATCTCCTCCCACACCTTCTCGCGAAGCTGCTCCTCCTGCAGCTCCTCATCCTCAAACTCAAATTCGAAGGGCGCCGGCTCCGACGCGGGCTCCACCATTGGATCGTGCAGGGCGGCCAGGTAAGGGTGTTCCAGCGCCTGCTCCACCGTTATGCGTTTCTTGGGATCGAACTGGAGCATCTTGTCCAGCAGGTCGATCGCCTGAGGGTTCCCCTTCGGAAACATCCTGTCCCACCGAACCTGCGGGCTGTGCGGCAGCGTGCGGATGTACGTTCGCGCCTTGGTGGACTGGATGAACGCGCAGTCCTCCTCGTTCGGGGAGCCCAGCACCTCGACTATGAGACGCATCTGATGAATGTAGTCCTTCCCCGGGAAGAGGGGCTTCCTGCCCAGAATCTCGGCCAGGATGCACCCCATCGACCAGATATCAATCGCGCTCGTGTAATCCTCGCAGCTGAGCAGCAGCTCCGGCGCCCGGTACCACCGCGTGACCACGTACTCGGTCATGAACCCCCTCTCCGACGACGTCCTCGCCAGGCCAAAGTCGCATATTTTCAAGTCGCAGTTCGCGTTCAAGAGCAGGTTGCTGGGCTTCAAATCGCGGTGCAGCACCTGCGCGGTGTGAACGTACTTGAGCCCGCGCAGGATCTGGTACAGGAAATACTGGCTGTGCTCGTCGCTGAGGCCCTGAGACGATCGCAGGATCTGGTGGAGGTCCGTGTCCATCAGCTCGTACACCAGGTAGACGTCGTTGAAGTCATCCTTGGACGGGGGACGCATGATGTCCTTGAGCAACACGATGTTCTCGTGCTGCAACCGGCGAAGGAGCTTGATCTCGCGGAGCGTCCTTCGCGCGTCCGTCGCGTTGTCGAAGGCGTTGGATATCTGGAGTTTCGGAACGCGTACAGTCAGTCAGGAAGAACTGGAAAACAGGAGATGCGGGGTGGCCACCGCGGGGGTTGTTGGCCAGCGGATCTCACTCACCTTCTTAATCGCCACTTTCTCGCCGGTCTCCGAGTCCTTCGCGGAGCACACCACACCGTAGGCACCCTTGCCGATCGGTTTGATCGGAACGTACTTCATGTCAATCTCGAAGAGGCTGCGCCATATCATGTAGCACTGCTTTCCGGGCCGGCCGCCTGCGATACGACGGAGAATTCCACGAGGTGTTAGGGAGGAAATGCGCCAGGGGGTTTTTTGGAGCGAGAATGCCGGAAGGCGCGGCTCCTTGGTTAGACGGGGTTTAATGACGCACCCGGCCGGCGGATAGGCACCTTATCGTTACTACTACTCATCGAGCAGGTCTCTCGAACCCAGCGCCTGGAGCGAGTTCGATCACCTCGGAGCTCGCCGGGCCTTTTGTGTCTGCGGGGCACCGCCCACCATCCGGGCAAACAAAGAGGCAGCGCGCCCGCTGATTTTCCACGAGCACGAGCAGACGAGAGCGCTCTGGCAGTCTGGGAGTACAGAAAAACCACGCCGGGGGTACTCTCGCTCAGTCCCTCTCGCACGGGTCAGCTGCGCGCCGGAGCGCTGGTGGATTGGCACGAGGGGTCTCGTCGGGTGTTGGAACATGGCGAGCGCTCTGCCGGTGGTCGTTCGCGTGAAGCGCAAGAGGGAGCTCGCGCCGGTGGACACCATCGTGGTGGAGGCCGAGGAGAGCCACGCCGCGAAACGTCGGGCGCGAGATGCGGCTCTGGCGGCTGAGCTCGATGCGGCCCTGGCTGGTGCGCTGGGAGATGCAGTCGACGGACGTCAGAGTTCGATCGGAGGAGGCCAAGGATCCGAGCGAGCGCCCCTCGAGGGGACGGGGCGTCCCAGCAGGCGCAGGTTCCGACGCGTCCAGATGACCCTGTCCGTGGCAGATGCTCAGGACGAGGGACGCGTGAGGGAGCTCGTGCAGACGGTCGAGGCAGCGACACGCAAGAGGGCTCAGGAGGACATATCTGGCGGTGGTGAGTCAACCTCATCGGCCACGGCCACGGATGGTGCCGTGGACCCGGCGGCGCATCCGACGAAGCGTGCGACGCGGTTGACACGGCCGGCAAACGCGGCGAGAGGCGGGTCAACCGGCGATGCGATGAGCGGACACTTCCGCATGTACGACCTCGTGGGCGACGAGGACGAGGCTACCCCCGCCGTGAAGCCATCTCCAGCGGAGAGGAAACCCGTTGGTGCGGGACTCCGGCGGGGCGCGGCACCTGCCCCGCCCTCTAGCGACATCGCCGACGAGCCGAGGGAGGATCCGGCGCGGCTCATGTGCAACTACGCGCCAATGCTGCGAGAGTACCTCGGTACCGACGCCGCGGGGACGACCGGCGAGACTGGCGTGGCTGGTGGTGGCGATGACATGGATGAGTACGTATACGACGTGTACGTGAGGGCGGACGACGAGGAGGAGGGTGCCAACGCCGAATTCGGCGAAGACTCCGACGCGAAGGCTAACCTCGCGGGAATGATTTACGTCAACAGCGAAGACGCGGCGCTGTTCGAATGGATGGATGGCCTCGCGGGGGAATACGACCACGACGACGACGTCGACTCTCAAGATTCCAACAGGGAGGACGCACCGGACGCTGATTACCCGGAGGATGAGAGCGATTCGTACAGTGAAGGGGGCTCGCGCGAAGATTGGGGCGGGGATGACGGGTTTGGCGATCGACACCGCGGAGGATTCAGTTGGGTGGATCGAGGCGACGGGGACGACTCAGGCGATGATGACGCGTATGATGAGTACGACAGGGGAATAGAGAGGCACGGTGGCTATCGCGAGGTCGCCTACGATCCGCATTTCGACGATGTCGGTGGGGAGTAAGAGTCTTAGTTACACTTTCTCTGGAGTATTAAACCGCCTCGCGACTCCAGTTGAGCCAGAAAGCTGCACGCCTACAACGAAGGGAGGCATGTCCCCGAAGAAGTCCGGCTGGGATGGGTCGACTAGGGTCCCGCCGGCATCTGCGGGCACGGAGGCCGGATCCACGCTGGCTTGGGTCGAGCAGTCGCGGCTCAACCGCAAGGAGCTCAACGAACAGCTCACGAACAGCATCAAGGTAATCGGAATGTCTCGGAGGACGCCCAAGAGGCCAAAGAGCACGGCTCTGAAGCCCAAGGGTTTGCACGAGCGTCATGCGGCCGCGCCGCTCTCTCCGGTTGAAACCGGCGTCCTCGATGAGCTTCAGTCGTTGCTGTTCACCGCGGCACGGATGGAGTCACCGGTTGTTGGCGAGAGAGTGGCGGGTGAAAATGCGACAAAGACCGCAGCGACAACTCCACCACCTCCCCCGCGCCCAACAGGCGCGGGAGGTGGGCTCGACCCCGCGAAGACTCCCCACGCGGGTCGTGTCGCGATCTCCACCGCTAAACCCGGAGCGAATACTCCGCGCGGATCGGTCGGGGACCTTGTCGCTACTCTGGAGGAGACCAAGCAGCTCTTGGGTGACAGGGATGAACAATTGAGGAAGGCTAGAACGAGGGAGGCCGAGCTGATGACCGCGCTTGAGAGCGAGAGGCAGTGCGTGTTGCGTGCCGAGCGTAGGGTTGGTGTGTTAGAGAGAGCTTTGGGGGTTGCGGGTCCTCAGGGTGTGTTTCCGGTGCCGGCGGATGTCCACCAGGAGATAGACGAGTTGGAATCGAGTGCGACGAACCTGGAGGCGTCGTTCGGCGCGTATCTGGACGAGAAGAGCGTGACGGAGCATGAGCACGGAGCTGGTACCGTGATGGATCCTATGGATATGGTGGCGAGGGCCGAGGCGGCGGTGCGGGGAGCGATTGAGGAGACTGCGAGGGCTGTCTGCGCAGAAACCAGCGCGAATGAGGCGGTCTGGTCCATGTCAGAGGCGGAGACGCAGGCTGCGCTGGCGGAGGCGCTTCGTGCTTCTCGTCGACGCGAGGATGAACTCGCTGCTAGGTTATCCGCGCTTGAACGCGATAGAGCCGCGAGGATGAGCGTGGGAAGTGGCAGGATTAGTGGCAGGGGACCACCCGGCATCGGCAGTATCCCGGCATCGGCAGTTTCGGCCATCCTCGCCAAGGCCGCTTCGAAGAGGGAGGAGAAACTCGAGCGTAGCGATGGCGGATCCGGTGGATTCGCGCCGTCTCCAGGTCTGGTATCACTACTGAAGAAGGAGTCGTCCGGGCACCGGTCAGGCCTGAGGTCGCCAGCTAGTTTCGAGTAGCTCGTTGTAAATACTTGTACACTTCATCGCAAAAAGTCAGACAGTCCTGTCAGAACCCCTGGGCGCAGGCGGTTGGTGGCGGTGGGGGGGACTCATGTTCGCTAATCTGCTCAACGCGGTGAAAGATGGAGTGAAGCGTAAGGATAGGTTCACCCTGGATGAGCTCCGGCGGCTCAATGACGTCGTCGCGCGCACTACCGCGGTCACCACCGCGAACCGCGACGCGCTGGTGGAGACCTTCAGGGAGATTGCGGAGCTGATGATCTGGGGAGACCAGAACGAGCCAACGTTTTTCGACGCCTTCGTCGAGATGCGGACGTTGACGCACTTCTCCAGGTTCATAAACCAGCAGGCGCGGCATCGTGCGGGCCACAGGCAGGGCCAACCCGCCCGCGGAGGGTCTCATCTCACACTTCAACTTTTGCAGACGCTCTCCATCATGCTGCAGAACATTCAGCTGGAGACGTCGCTGTTCTACCTGTTCAGCAACAACCACGTCAACGAGCTCATTGAGTGCGACTTCGACTTTGACGACGAGGAGGTAATGGCCTACTACATCTCCTTGTTGAAGACCATCTCGTTGAAGCTCAACCCGGCGACGGTTCAGTTCTTCTTCGACTACGGCGACGGCGTTCGGGGGGGCAACAAAAAGTCCTCAGACGCGCCGGGTGCCAAACTCGCGTCGTTTCCTCTGTTCACGAGAGCCGTCGGTTTCGTGGAACACCCTGAGAGTATGGTAAGGGCCGCGGCGAGAACCGTGGTGTTGAACGTGTTCGGAGTGCACGACAAGGAGCTGAGGCGGTATTTGCTCAAGCCGGAGAACTGGGGTTTGTACGTGCCAAGAGTGGTTGACAGGATCGCAGCGGCGGTGGAGAGCATCGATGGCGTCGCCTTGGTCGACGGTTCGAGCCCGGAGAGCGGGATTTCACACGATGGCGAACGGTCCAACCTCATCGCCGAGCTCGGGGATCTCATGTACCACGTCAACGACCTGATGTGTGTCCCGGACCTCGTGGACAACTCTCGGGCGGGTGACGAGGATGAAAACGGAGTGGCGTCCAGGACGGAGCGAGAACTCTGGAGTAAATTCGTGGAGCCCACCGCCCTTGGCTCGCTAAAACAAGGAGAGTGCGCTACGTCCTCGATGACAGCAGCACTTTTTGCGCTTTCAAGGCTGATGCAAGCGTGCACGCGAGCGACGCTTGCCAACCGACTCTGCGAGGTGCTCACGAAAAAATCCCTCGGGGAGGGCGAGTCGAGCCGTGATGCGTTCGTCGCATCGCTCAATTCTCCGCGACTTGACGTCGCATCCGCCGCGGTGTTCGCTGTGTATTCTATTGTAAAGTCGCGTCATGTCAGCGAAGAGGCTGCAGAGGAGGGCGGGTTGCTCCCTGTGCAGATGAAAGAGGCGATGGGTGGCGATTGGGGAGAGGATGAGAAGGGCGAGCTTGCAGATGAGTGGATTGCCGCACTCACCGAGTTCATCACTCGAAGGCGCGCGCCACTCGCAGCGAAACGGTGTGCGACGTGGGTATTACGGCGGATCGCCACGCGTGAATCGCTCGGGGACGATCGAAGGGCCGCGCTGGACAAGGTGATGGCGGATGCCGCGAGGGTTTTTGTCCACGCGGCGATGGACGGCCCGTGGTTCGACGCGGCGTCTTGTCTGATCACTCAGGAGTGGGCGTCTGCGAGGCGCGCCGTGGAACAACCGTCGATACAAGACGATACGATGATGTCCGCTCTGATCCATGCGCGAGTTGAAGATGATCAGGACACGTCGCTGAGTGATGGCAGCCCCGGCGCGGGCGCGGCGCTGGTAGATCGAGTTCGAGAGTTCACGTTCACGGCGACGCTGAGACCGGAGTTGTTCGGTGCCGCTTTGCCCCTCGATACGCCGCCTCTTGGTGATCCGGGGATTATCCTCGACGCGATGACCGACACGGTAGATTCAGATACGAGGTACGAGCCCGTCGCGGTTGGATCCGCAGCGGAGCTGGAGGTCAAGGAGGGTGAGCGGGTGGACATCAACACCGACACGGATCGTTCCGTCGCGTGCCGCGTTGCATTCGAGCCAGGCCGCGAGCTCCACGTACGAATCGAAGTAATCTCGAGGGTGTTTGGCTCGTGTGTGAGCGCCAGTGCGGTGCTGGTCTCCGAGGGCGGGAGGGTACGGGCGGTGGCTCCGATTGCCGGGTGCGTCGCGGAGATTGACGCTAAACACGCCAAGTGGCTTCACGTGCGGGTGCGAAGCCCATGGAGCCAACTCTCGGCGCTCGCGAAGAGCGCGTATGGGCAAACGGGCTCGGGTGTCGGTGGAGGTAGAATGACAGCCGCACAGAGGCGGAAGCTGCAGGATGGGCACTGGACCTTAGCATTCCCAGACGCAGAGTCGGCGGAGCGCGCGAGGGGATTGGTAGAGTCCGCAAGACTGAGGCTGCGCATCGCGTCCGAGATGTCTCTGGCGCCTTTACTCTCGTGATTTACCGATTACGTACGTGGTAAGGTTTTTATAACAGCGCGCTAGGTAGCTTGTTATCATTATGCGGCGGAATCCCTGCGACGGGTTTCACCGCCTCTGGCCCAGAGCTTCTCCCGAGGGGAACCTGTACAGGATACTTCCATCATCCAGCACCGTGCGCGTGAGCCCGAACATGAACACGTTCGTCCCATCGTCTTGGGGGTCGCACATGATGATGGTGGTGGTGTCACCGGGCTTCTCCTCCTCGTCGTCCTCATCCTCGTCGTCAATTACCGCCAGCTTGCCGCTGGGGAGCTGGCGCAAGTTGTTCGGGGTGACGTAGGCGATGTAGCTTCTGCCTCCGATGGTCACGTCGATGGGCTTGGGCCTCCACGCACCCGCGACGACCGATCCCATGCTGGAGTACCTCTCGATAGCCTCGGCCACCTTCGCCTCGTCGTCGTCCGTGGGCGGCTCCGTTTCAACCTCGGAAGCGTCGCCCGTGGATTTCACCCTCGCCGCCGTCTCCGCCCACCGAGCGTGCTCCTCCTCAACCTCCTCCGCCTCGCGCGCCTCCTCCGAGTCCGCGGCGTCGACGGACATGTACCCATTCGATGGAGACAAGTCGTCGGTCCCGAACGAATCGAACGCGACGTCGACACCAGCCGTGGGGACCTTCTCGTGGTCGCCCCAAGGAGTGCCATCCGGGGTCTCCGGGAGCTTGGCGTCCTCGGGGGACACGGCTCGGCGGAAGTTATCGAACATGTTCTCGATGCCGTCCACGATGGACTTGATTCCCATCTTCGACACGTGCTCGAAACCATTTCCGAGCGGGTCGCCGCCCTCGGGGCTCTTGCGTTCGCGCCTCATGATAACCGTGCCGTCCGCCGCGGGCTCCAGCTCCTGCTTGGGTGCGAGCTCCTCCGCGGCGGCGGCGGCGGCGTGCTTGGCCTTCTCGGTCGCGGCCGCGAGCTGGTCCTCGCCGTTCTGGAGCGCGCGGGCCTGTTCGATGAGTTCCTGCGCCTCGTCCAGCAGCATCTGGGCGCGCTCGGCGGGCGTCTGCTCCTGCTTCACGTTCGCCGTCGCCCTCGCCTGTCGTTCCTCGGCGTCGTCCCCGACGAACCTGAACATGACGTCCCCGTCGGCGTTACGGATGACCTCGACCGCGGTCTCGGTCCCGTTCTCGTCGACGTGATCGTACACCTCCGCGGCGATGTCTACGAGCGCGGTGGACGCGCTGGGGGCGTCGGAGGTTTCGCCGATGACGTCACCGAGGGTGCCCTCGACGGGGTTGCCGTCGGCATCGAATCGATAGACGAACGTCGACCCGTCCCGACCGGTGGGATCCGCGGGAACGCGCGAGGTGGACACCCGCGCCGCTACCATTCGCGAGCGGTTCGGGAGATTCAGGGCGACGGAGGAGCCGCCGGGGATCCTGCCGCGGACTCCGCGGATGGACCTCCTCACGAGCCCGATGGAAACCGACGCCGAGCAGGAAAGCATCATCTTGGAGAAAGAAAGGAAGGGGCCGTCGAGTCGTTTGGCGACGGTGCGCGGGGTAGGCCTCGAAAGATCGGCGACGAGCGCGTCAGAGGCGGCGCGGGAATGAACCCTGCGGTGCGATCGAGAGGATTAAGACCTCGCGATGCGCGTCTCGACGTTTGAACCTGGTTCCGAGATCTGTCCTTCTTGGGGGTTGAGAAAGTACTGCAAGGCAATCTGTCGAGACAAAATCAAACTTCCTTTGTTGTCTGAATCGTCACAAACCCAGGGACGATTTTTTCGAAATCTTGAATTGCGATGATGACATACGTTCCTCCCACTTTTTTGTGTGTGACGCGGGATCCAGAATAGCATTAGATAATCCAACTATTTGCCTGTGAAAGAATCGAAAATCCATCCAACTCTTTCTGATTGGCCGGGCCCCGATCGAAAGCACTCCTGCCTCAAATCCTCGCCTCGAGCTGCTTTTCGAAGAGTGGGCGAGGAGGGTTTGCGCGCTTCCCGAGACTTAGGAGCGCGGTGGAGGGAATATCCGGCCATGTCGGCTCCCGCGCCTGCCGAGAAAGAGCAGGGATGGTTCAGCCGCCTCGCGAACTCCGTGGCGTCCTCCGTGGGCGAGGGACTCAACTAGTGCGTGCCCGCCGATGACCCGGACTTTTTTCTCGGTCGTCGCAACCGCGGCTCGTTCGCGTGGCGATCCGCCTCCCGTCCCCGGAACCTCCGACCCGATCCCTGGCTACGTGTGGTCTCGTCTCTAAACTCGATCGATCGTGCGATCGCCGCTTCGATCGAGCTCGAGCGCCGACCGCGCCTCACGCCCGCGACCGGAAGCCCAACCGCCTCCTCGTCAGCCCTGAAAACCAAAAACCCGACCGGCCGGCTTATTCCCCGTTCGATCTCGACCACGACCCCGGCGCTGACCCGACCACTCCCCCTTTCTCAACAGTCTCACCGGCGTCGAGGATCCCGATGAGTTGCAAACCATGGACGACGGCAGCGGGAACGTGACGAACAAGGACGACGCCGACGCGGGCGGTCGCAAGGCCATGTGGTCGCAGCTCAAGGATCTCGTCGGAGCCGACATCATGTCCAAGTTCAGCATCCCAATCTTCCTCATGGAGCCCATCAGCGTGCTCCAGAAAATATCGGAGAACATGCAGTACTGCGAGCTACTCGACAAGGCGTGCGACGAGGAGGAGGAGTTCATGCGGCTCGCCTACGTCGCGGCGCTGGCCGTCTCTGTCTACTCGTCAAACGAGCGCACGAAGAAGCCGTTCAACCCCATCCTCGGCGAGACCTGGGAGATGGAGCTGCCGGAGATTAACGGGATCTACGTCGCCGAGCAGGTGTGTCACCACCCCCCGATCGGCGCGAGCCACTGCGAGAGCCCGCGCTGGACCTTTGACCTGACCTCGGCGGTTCGGACCAAGTTCATGGGTAACTGGGTCGACGTGTATCCCAAGGGGAGGACGCGGATCCACCTGAAGGAGTGCGGCGACGTCTACAACCTGCTGCCGCCCGTCTGCAGGGCCAACAACCTCGTGGTCGGTCGGTTGTGGGTCGATACCTTCGGCGAGATGCGCGTGAACAACCTCAAGACGGGCGCCAGCGCCGTTTTGACGTTCAAGGAGTGCAACATGTTCGGCGCGGGCCGGTGGGAGGTGTCCGGCGACGTGCTCGGCGCGGATGGCGAGTGCAAGCTCAAGCTCAAGGGCAAGTGGAACGAGTCCATGACCGCCACCAAGCCCGACGGATCCTCGGGTCGCATCCTCTGGGCCAAGAACCCCGAACCCAAGGAGGGTGCCCTCGTCGAGAAGTACGGGTTTGACAACTGGACGCTTCGCATGAACGCGGCGAAGGACGCGCCCAAGGGCCTGCTCAAGTCCGACGCGCGCCTCCGCCCCGATCGCATGGCGCTCGAGAAGGGTGACGACACCACCGCGCAGAAGATGAAGCACGTGTTGGAGGAGAAGCAGAGGGCGGAGAGGAGGAAAAGGGAGGAGAACGGCACTGAGTGGAAGCCGCGGTGGTTCAAGCTCGCGGCGGAAGCCGACCTGCACGAGCTCGAGCTGGACGTCGGAACGGCCGTGTGGGAGTGGAACGGAGCGTACAACGAGGGGAAGGCGAAACGGGTGGAGAACGGGATCGACAATGTGCTGGAGACTGAGTTTGACCCCTGGGAGTTTGACGACACGAAAGACATGGTGATTCCGTAAACGGGTTGAGTTGTCAATGAATATGATTATTCTTTCTGAACATGCGCTCAAGCGCGAATTCCCTGTATCACGGAACCCCGAGGACTGCCCACACCCGCCGCCGCGGCCAAGCCGGACAGCTTGCGACGCTTTCCGTTCCAGTTTTGCGGCGAGTACACCCGGTTTGAAGCGTCCGACCCGAACAATCGGTCGAGTCGCCTCGGAGATGTCAGCTTGGCCTTGACCGCGCTGGTGACCACGGCGTCGGTCTCGTTCTCCTTGTCGCTCGCCCACCCGTCCTCCTCATCCTCCTCTTGCGCAGCCGCCGCCGGTGCCGCGTTTAACGTCTCCACCGCCTCGAGAGCGCTCGCCATGGCCAGGCCGGCATCCCTCGCCGACCTCGCGGCATTCCTCGCCCTAGCTGCGGCATCTGGTGAGCCCCTCGGCGATCTGGGTGGCATCACCGCGAGCCTCGCCAGCGCCCTCGACTTCCTGGTCGCCAGCCTCACCGCGCGCGCCGCCGCCGACGCCACGCCCCACGTGATCCTGGCGACGGGGGAGACGCATCGCGCGGTGCTTCCCCCGACCTTGCCCAGCGCACGGATCGGGGACACGAGGGTGCACACCGGATCCCTCGTGCACCACCTCGTCACGCTTCGAAATCCTTCTTCGCAGTGCTCCATCGCGACGCCGAGGCTGAGCAAGGCTCGGACGACGACGGCCCGCATCGGGGCTCCCTTGAAGTACCCGTCCGGTCGTTGCGGCAGCCGTCGCAGCGCGATGACGAGGCTCGCGGGGTCGTCATCTCCCTCCAACCCGTCGTAATGGGTCTCGATACGTCCAATGATCTCTTCAATGTCGTCAAGTCTCACAACTCTCACCTGCCCCGCGCGTTTGCGTCGTCCCCACTTCACAGATCGTCCCATCGTTTCGTCCCACAAGGAGAGCCTCAGTTCGGCGTCGGGATTGCCCATTGAGTGGTCATATGTGCCCATTGAGTCATGACCCGCCACATCTTCACTATGCCACCTTCGGAGCAATTCGTTCGCGGAGGGCATGGGGAGCGACGGCACAGACTCCCCACCTTCACCTCCAGCGCTCGGAGAAGTGTTGGGGGACCGAGCGTTTTATTTCGTGACCTGTTTCCCCGGGTGCTCAATATAAAACACGACGTCACTCTAATTGCCCATACGGAAATAAAAATAAGTGTGTACATTCGGGTGTAAATCCGAAAAACCGGGGGTGCGGCGGCCAGAGTAGTATGAGCTGGGCTCACCCTCGTCCGTCCTCTCCATCGCCATGTCACCATCTGGCGCCGATGAGCACCACGGTAGCAGCGTTCGGGCCCCAGAATGATCAATGTTACGTCATGGCGATCGCATCGAGGTACGTCGCGCGACCCAACCCAACACCGCGTCGCCCGCCGCCCAAGTCGCTCCAACCCAGGCGGTCCCCAAATCTCACCGCCCCTCCCCCTTCCCCTCGACCGACAGCTCGGACGGTAAATACCTAGCGACGTCGCTATCGACGCAGGCGGTGAAGATGTATCAGCGTACGGAGGACGGTGGCATCGCCGCGCTCCTCGAGCTGACCGGTCACGGCGCGGCGGTCACCGACGTGACCATCCCTCTCCCCCACGAGCCCTGGTTGGTGTGCTCGTCCTCGCTCGACGGGACCGTCCGCCTCTGGGATTGCAGAGCCGCGGACGGCCAGCGCGAGGTTCAGAAATACGTCGCTGGGTTCGCGAAGGAGTTCGCATCCGCCACGCTGGGCGGCGGGAACGACCATCTCGTCGTCGGCGCGCAGAACGAGCAGGTGGTGTTCTGGGATCGGAGAGTGGGCACGGGGCTGGAGGTGTTTGAGGACTCGCACAGCGAAGACGTGACGAGGGTTAGGTTCCAACCCGGTCGTCGCAATCGGCTGTTCACCGCGGGTGTCGACGGTCTGACGTGTGCATTCGACGTGGGGGGATGCCCCGCGGACATCAACGACGAGGACGGGCTCATGACCGTCATGCACACGGACTGCGCGATTGTCGAGATGGGCTTTGTCAGCGGAGCGGGTGACAACGACGTTCTGTGGCTGCTCACGGGTAACGAGGATGCGTGGTTCTACGATGCGAGCGACGATGCGGAGACGGTAGGTAACACACTCGCGTACGTACCGGACACGCGCGGCGCGGCGCAGCGCTCCAGTCTGGCCGCGGGGATCCACGCGGGTGGGCTGTCGCAGCAGGTGGATTACCTCGTGGGGTGCTTCAGTCGAAAGGAGCCGGGCGGCGGTTCCACGATCATGATCGCCGCGGGGACTCAGGGAGGTGCGGTGGGGGTGTACCCCGTGGTCACGACTGGGGAGGGTTCCGATCCGGCTTCCTCACCCGCCGTGTTGGGCGCACCCGTGGTGGTGATGGACGGCGGCCACGTCGACATCGTCAGGGCCATGGCGTGGGTACCCGACAACACTTCCGAGGTTCCGGTGACTGGCGCGGAGGACAGCAGGGTGTGCGTCTGGGGTGAGAAAACGGCGGTGGACCCCGGCGAAGACGATGGGTACATCCAGGCGGGAGGTAAAATAGGGCGGGAAGACGAAGGTGGAAGGCGACACTCCCCGTATTAGCTTTGTGAACGACACGACATCACTGTCATCTTCTTAAAACTCAAACGGAGAATCCGACGTGTCAAAATCCGAGGCGCCGGGGATAGAGGGGCACGGCGCGATGGGCGCGTTGAAGAGGCTCTCGGCGGCGCGAGCTTTCATCTCGGGTCTCTTGCTGTTGGTGCTGGCAGAGACCGCCGCGGACGCCACACCCGACGAATGGCTCAGGGAGTGGCTCAGCAAGCTCGCGGTCAAGATTCCTCCGCAGACTGTGCGGTCGACCTTCGTGAGCGTCACCCTCAGCGACCTCACGTGCACCGGCTTCGCCGTTGGGTCGGTGAGCAGCGAGCTGGGCGCGAGGAATGAGGCGAGCGTAGAAGTCGCGGTCGCCGGGGTCGGGTGCGAGTGCTCGGGGACGTGGACCATAGACTCCAGCCTCTCGACGGACGAGCATGAATTTTCCTCGGACAGGACCGCGCGCGAGGCGCACGGGTCGCGGGGCGAATCGGGGTCGCTCGGGGCGATGAAAGGGGGCATCTCCGCGGTCGTGTCGGGATCCACGGCGGATCTCACGCTCGCACTGAGTCCCCCCGGCGACGATCCCGCCCTCCCGGCCGGGGCACGTCTGCCCGTCCTCCCCACCGACGCCAGCCTGGCAGCCTGCGGAGCCGACGTCGAGGTCACCGGCGTGTCGTTCACGGGCACGGGAGCGGCGGCGCTCAAGACCATCGCACCCTTGCTCAGGTCAACGGTGGGTAGCGAACTATCCGGCGTGCTGTGCAAATCACTCGCGCCCTTGGGCATCTCCCAGTTGTCCAAGTTGATGAAGGCGGGCGACGCGGCGTTGAGGCCCCTCACGGTCCCGCCCGCGCCCGTTCCTGGCCCGGAACCCGACCCGGGGTTTTACGACTGGCGCGAGTCTCAGCTCGCGTCCATCGCCGAGTTTATCGTCGCGTCGTTCGCGGCGGGGGATGGTGACTCCTCCACCAGACAGGGCGGCGGGCGGGTCGGTCGGTGGGGTCCAAACTCTCTGGTTCGCAAAATCACCGGTGACACCCCGGGCCGGTTGGACGTATCCAACGAGCGGATAACCTCGGCGTTGCGATTCTCGTTCGACGCCGGGAAGGACATCGGGCGGGTCGACGTGAAGACGATGGGTAAGATCTCCCTGGAGGGGCTGGACACGGTCCAGACGCTCTACCTCCGCCCCGGAGACACCGGCGTCGCGGGCGGGTTCGGCGTCGGCGCAGAGTCAATCAACGCCACGGTCCGCCTCGCGGTGAAGGTCACCGGGTCGCAATCGGACGGTACAGAGCTCATTCTCACGGAATACGTGGCTGTTCGCGTCGCACTACACGATCCGCGCTTGGACGCGGGGTTCGACGCGGGCGTGGACACCTCGCTGGTTTCTGGGTACACGCTCGAGCAGCGCCGGAACCCCGGGTGCGCGGCGGCGGCGATCAAGGCGCTGAGGCTGAGTTCGGTAAACTACACCGGATCGATCGGATATGTGACCCTGACACCGTGGGGCGACGACACGGGTGACCTGGAACGGGGTCTGGACGGTGTCGTTGGGAACGTCGCGTCCATGCTGGTCGCCAGGTACGGTGACGCCGTGGGCGCGCTCCTCGAGACGGCGGCGGGAAGCGCGGGGCGCGACGCGCTCAACAAACTCATCGATGAAGGACTGGAACGTGCGGGTACGTGCCCGAGCGCGGGGAGTGCGTTGGGTACGGAGCTGAAGAGTGTCGCGTCGCGCATCTCAGGTTGGATCGCGGTCCTCTGCATCGCGGGCGCGGTTGCCGCGTCGCCACCCGTCGCCGCGGCGGTTGCGCTGCGGAGATTCACGGCGAGGCGGGCGCGAAGAGGTGCCGGGGGGGATGATGATGAGGGCGACACGACTGAACCACTACTCATGAACGACGCGGATGGTGTCGATGATTCCGATGCGCCCGAGGGGATCCAACCCATTCAAGAGGAGGAAGATGAATACCGCGAGCCGGACGGGGACGGAGACCCGGAGCCGTCGCTGGCGCGTCACCCAAGGATCCCCGCGTGGATCAAACTCGCGCTGCCCCTCGCCATCGCGGGGAATATCGCGCTATTCATATCCTCCAACACCGCCGTCGGCGCGGCGGTCATGCTCTCCGCGTCGGTCGTCAAACCGGACGGCGGACCGGGCATCGAGCCCCTCACCTTGCCCCCGCTATTCGAGTTCACCCTCAACAACAGCGTCCGGGACATGTGGGACGCGGGTGTGTACCCACTGTCCATCCTCATAGCGGTATTCTCCGGCGGTTGGCCGTACCTCAAGCTCGCGCTCATGTTGCTGGCGTGGTACTCACCGATGGGGGTTCTATCCTGCAGCGCCCGCGGAAATTTACTGAGGGTGGTGGACGCTTTGGGCAAGTGGTCGCTGATTGACACGTTCGTCATGACGCTGTTCCAGGTGGCGTTCAGGTTCCACGTGGTCACCCCGCCCTCCAAGGTACCTTTCCAAGGAGTCGGCGACGACACCGGGATAGGACGCTTCGCGCAGCTGGACGTAAAGGTGGAGCCGAGATACGGCTTCCACGTGTTCCTGTCGGCGACTGTGCTCTCGCTGTTCCTCGGGCACGTCGCGGCGGGTTGGCACAGACACGCGGTGCGTGAGGATCTAGCCGACGCGGACCCCAAGGATGAAGGCGGGGATGACGATGAAGACGAGAAGGTGGCTCTTTGGCGGCGAATCGGCGGGAACGACCAGGAACGTCTCGCTCTGCGCAACAGGATGGCCGGTAGCTT
>Ga0302114_10000004_pt1 | contig 215550 bp, 188 predicted proteins | sample AG5_Surface_MG_FD_203107 | JGI IMG/M metagenome (GOLD analysis project Ga0302114, IMG submission 203107) | Marine microbial communities from Western Arctic Ocean, Canada - AG5_Surface | ecosystem: Environmental > Aquatic > Marine > Oceanic | place: Canada: Western Arctic Ocean | collected... | reverse complement strand
CCATTTTAGGTTTTTGGTGTACTGCTCTCTGTTTACCTAAGCAAAAGGCGGGCCAAGACGGGATACCGCTATATATATGGCTCGAAAGGATATTTGTGAGAATTAGCCGAGCATTAACGCACCATTACGGTGCACAATCAAGGGCTTTCTAGAGAAATGCCGAAATCTAAGGCGTCTAGGGAGTCTAGGGTATTACGTAGAGGGTGATGGTATCGCTCTGGCTTAGATTCTTGCCACTAGAATCCTGCAATACGACATAAAAATGTTGGGTTCCGGGATTTATTCTAGCCAAATCCCATTGTCCAGAGCTCTGTGGTGCTCCATAGGCGGACCCGTTGTGCAAAAGCAGTAGGCTTTCGCCTTCTTCTATTGCCGGAGACACCGAAACACTGACCGTTAATCGGTTATCTGTACCGTGGATAACGGATTCGTCCGCAGGCACATGAATACGGACTTTCTTGGACGAGCTAAGGTTTTGGTTCTCAGCAGCAGTAATTAGGGGGTTTGAGGGCACAACTACCGCAGGTTGAATAATGTGGTCGCACCCAATTCAACTTCGTCAGCCGCTCCGTCTAAGGGTTCCTGATCACTGAAGGTGATGGAGCCGTCATCATTGACTACTCTATATATCGGAGCCGCGATCGATACTATTGAAAGGCTTAGGCCGATAAGTAGGATAAGAATATTGATTGCGATGTTATTCATAGTGTCGCTTGTGCAGGTATTTGCATAAGACTAACTCAAAGCAAATCGCGATAAAAAAGAAATAGTGCTTATATGAGGGTCTTGTCTCAAATTGAACAGATTAAAATAGAAAAAGCCCGCATTTGCGGGCTTTTTCTCATTCTTAGTGTCGACTACTAGACTGAAGTGTCGACAACTAGACTGAATAGTACATTTCGAACTCAATCGGATGAGTGCTCATGTTCAATGCTTCGACTTCCTCTCGTTTCAGCTCAATGTAAGCGTTGATGCTGTCATCGGTAAATACGCCACCAGCTTTCAAGAAGTCGCGATCAGAATCGAGCGCATCAAGAGCTTGCTCAAGACTAGATGCAACTGTCGGATAGGCTTTCTCTTCTTCTGCGGTTAGATCGTAAAGATCTGCCTCAGCAGGGTCACCGGGGTGAATCTTATTCTGTATACCGTCAAGGCCTGCCATAAGCAGAGCAGAGAAACAGAGATATGGATTCGCTGTCGAATCAGGGAAGCGTGTTTCAACGCGCTTACCTTTAGCATTTGGAACCCAGGGGATACGAATAGAAGCAGATCGGTTGCGAGCAGAATAGGCCAGCATAACCGGCGCTTCAAAACCTGGAACCAAGCGCTTATAGGAGTTAGTAGAAGCATTCGCAAAGGCGTTAATGGCGCGAGCGTGTTTGATAATGCCGCCAATATAGTAAAGAGACATTTCGCTCATGCCGGCATAAGCGTCGCCAGCAAATACGTTAACACCGTCTTTGGTGAAAGATTGGTGAACGTGCATACCGCTGCCGTTATCGCCAACCAAAGGTTTAGGCATAAATGTAGCCGTTTTACCGTAGGCGTGAGCAACATTGTGAACGCAGTATTTTAAGATCTGAACTTCATCAGCCTTTTTAGTTAGCGTATTTGCGCCAACACCAATTTCACATTGTCCTGCTGTGCCCACCTCGTGGTGATGTACTTCAATTTCTAATCCCATATCTTCCATCGCGGAACACATAGCTGCACGAACATCTTGTAAGCTGTCTACGGGAGGAACGGGGAAGTAGCCGCCTTTAACGCCTGGGCGGTGACCCATATTGCCATCAGGTAGGTCTAGACCAGATGACCAAGAAGCTTCTTCAGAGCCAATCTTGTAAAAGGCGCCGGATATATCAGAACCCCATTTAACATCGTCAAATACAAAGAATTCAGGTTCAGGGCCAAAAAAGGCAGTGTCGCCTAAGCCGGTAGTTGCCAGATATGCTTCTGCGCGTTGGGCAATAGACCGGGGATCGCGTTCGTATCCCTCACCAGTGGAAGGTTCCACAATATTACAGCGAACAATAACTGTGCTGTCATCGGTAAAAGGATCTATAACGGAAGCGCTGTCGTCCGGCATAAGAATCATGTCTGATTCGTTGATGCCTTTCCATCCGGCGATTGACGAGCCGTCGAACATTTTTCCATCCGCAAAAAAGCTATCGTCAACTTCCGATACGGGGATACTTACGTGTTGTTCTTTACCTTTTGTATCCGTGAAGCGTAGGTCCACCCATGTGGCCTCAGCATCTTTGATAAGTTTGAGTGTATTCTCAGACATTACAGTTTCTCTCCTGACGTAGTTATCTTCATTTTCTGCCGCTCAATAGAAATATCTCAGTTCTTTAACGCTCGTCAAACTGAGAGGGTAGAGCAATTCAGTATTAGGTTTGCGCACCAAAAGGACGCTTCGCGAGCATGTAAAATAGCGGCGCGGCAATATAGTGCTACAAAAATTGTCTTCGATCTAGTTCCCTGAAGTTTAGTTGTCAGCCAATAATGTTCTGTTGGCTGTGCTGGACGGTTATAATCTGCGCCCCGCCAGCTCAAATCCCGATATTAGAATTTTTGCACTATGCACTTTGTTATAAAACTTTTTCCTGAGATTGTTATTAAAAGCCCGCCGGTTCGGCGTCAGCAATCCAAAATTCTGGAAGACAATATTCGTCGGTTGGTGAAACCTTTGTCGAAGGGAATGAAGGTCGTGCGGGATTGGGAAAAGCTGGAGCTAATTTGTGAAAACGACAGTCCCGAAGTGCGCAGCGCCGTTATAGATCGTCTTAGCTGCATTCCCGGAATTTCAAAATTTAGCGAATCAGAGACCCATGAATTTGAAAGCCTCGAGAATATCTGCGCGCTTGCAGTAGAAAAATATCGTGAAGTAATAAAAGGTAAGTCTTTTGGCGTGCGCTCTAAGGGCAGTGGCGATCAAGACTTTAATTCTATGGATGTGGAAAGGGCGGTTGGCAGTGCTCTTATGGTGCAAACGGAAGCAGATTCGGTGAACTTAACCAACCCGGATTTATGGGTTGAGTTGGAAGTGCGCCAAGACCGGGTTTTTATGCTGGGTGAAACCTGGTCCGGCTTGGGCGGCTTTCCTCTAGGTAGCCAGGGCAAAGTGATTTCGCTTATATCCGGCGGATTTGATTCTTCGGTTTCTTCCTTCCAGTCGATGCGTCGCGGCATGCTTACGCATTTTATGTTCTTCAATATTGGTGGCCGAGCCCACGAAATTGCCGTGCGGGAAATGGCATATCATATTTGGTCCCGATACGGCAGCTCACACAACTCGCGGTTTATCAGTGTTCCCTTCGAGCAGATTGTTGCGGAGATATCCAAAAAGGCACCTTCAAGCTATTCAACGGTTTTGCTGAAAAGGTTCATGATGCGTTGTGCTTCAAAAGTAGCCGAAGACAATAATATTGACGCCATATCCACGGGCGAAAGTGTTGGCCAAGTCTCCAGCCAAACCTTGGCCAATTTGCGCCTTATCGACGAGGACGCTGATTGCTTAGTGATGCGACCTCTTATAAATATGGATAAGGGAGAGATTATTAATATAGCCCGCAAAATTGGCACGGAGCAGATGGCAGAAGGGAATCCAGAATACTGCGGTCTTCGATCAGACCGCCCGACCACTCGAGCGCGTCGAGATAGGATCGAAGCAATAGAGGCACTATTTGATCCGAGCCTAGTAGATGAAGCGGTTGCTCAAGCGCAGCAAATGCCGGTAAGTAAAGTAATTGAAGATATTGCCACTCTGCCTGTAGATATCTTGTCTGTGGCTCCAGTTGGAGCGGTGATAGTGGATGTGCGGCACCCTGATGAGCGTCTAGACAGGGAGCTAGAAGTGGAGGGCAGTGAGGTGATTGTTCTGCCTTTTTATGAGATACAAAAGACCTATGTGGATCAGCCGCAAGCTCGGAGTTATCTGCTTTATTGTGAGCGGGGAATTATGAGTCGTTTGCATGCAGAGTTGTTGTTGGAAGCGGGATACAAAAACGTTGGCGTTTATAAACCCTAAATTAGATAGCCGGGTTACCTGAACGGATTAGCTCTCGATACCCCTCCCGATAACTCGGGTACAAAAATTTATAACCACTCTCCAATAGGCTTCTATTACTGCAGCGCTTCCCTCTAACCAAAACGTCCTCAGTATCGAAGTCCGGGTATTCAATTCCCATCTCACCCGCTAGCCATTTTTCGACTTCAGTATTTAAGGCTGACTCATTATCTGTCGCGACCAGCAGGCCAGCTCCATCAGTGCTCGTATTAGTATTTTCTAATAAGTGCGCTAGTACTCCAGCGCAATCTTCGGAATGAATTCGATTGGTCCAACTGGCATTTTCGGGTTCGGCAAATTGGGCATTGCTAACTTTGGCTAATAGTCGTTCTCGATCCGGGCCATAGATGCCGGAAAATCTGACTATCGACCAGGGGTTATTTGACTGGGTTATTTCGTGCTCGGCCTGCACCAATACCTTGGCTGTGTCCCTCATAGGCTCGGCGGCAGATTGTTCGTCTATTAACTCACCAGAATCCTGAGCATAAACACTGGTACTAGATACAAAAATCAAATGGCATTGAGGCGCCCATTTTTGAGCCGAAGCGCAAATTGCCTGAACAGGTTTTAGGTAGCTTTGCTCGTAAGCCTCAGCGTTTCGGGCATCCGGCGTAAGGCATATTAAAAGTTGGTCAGGTTTTTTCTGGAGAATACTGTCCACAATTTCAGGGTCTGCTGCGTCACCAAATGTCATGTCTACGCCGGCCATTTCAATAGGAGATCGGCGCAATCCCTGCAGCTTCCATTGCTCAATTTTTAGCTTCGAAATCAACCGATTTGGAATGTCGCCGCAACCCACTAATAGCAATTTTTGTTTTTCAGACATTTATTGGTGATTAATCCATACAATTACAGAAAAAAGCTGATAGAGTCAGGCAATATAAGAAAAGCCTATTTATCCAACTATTTTTCACTTCAGAAGCGATAGCATACGATGACTTTGACAGAATTGCGCTATGTAGTAATGCTAGCCAAAGAGCAGCATTTTGGTAGAGCCGCGGAACGCTGTTTTGTCAGCCAACCAACCCTAAGCATTGCAGTTAAAAAACTGGAAGGCGAATTAGGTGTGGCGTTATTCGAGCGCACTAAGAGTCGCGTGCAGCCAACCCCAGTAGGTGAGCGGGTTGTGCAGCAGGCCCAGCTCGTAATCGAGCAAACCTCTGCGATTAGAGATTTGGCGGATGAGGGCAAAGATCAGCTCTCCAGCCCATTAGCAATTGGAGCAATTTTTACTATTGGGCCATATTTATTCCCACAAATGATTCCCCGCATTCGGAAAAATGCAGTTGAAATGCCTTTGGTTATTGAAGAGGGTTATACAGCAACTCTGCGCAAACGCCTTAGAAATGGTGAACTGGATGTAATTATTATTTCTTTGCCCTTCACCGAACCTGATGTGGTATCCCAAGTTCTTTACGAAGAGCCCTTTGTTGTTTTGATGCCCAAGCATCATCCGCTGGCGGCGAAGAAAAGTATTTCTGCAAAAGACCTGAACGAGAGCGATGTTTTATTGCTTGGCGATGGTCACTGCTTTAGAGATCAAATTTTGGATAGTTGCACTGGTTTGCGGCAGTCGCTTGAAGAAAATAAGTCTAGTGTTCGCACTGCGGCGGAAGGTAGCTCATTGGAAACGCTTCGGCATATGGTGGCTTCTGATCTAGGCATTACCGTGGTTCCGCAATCTGCGGCTGACACCTCTCAATATAAAGACGGCCTTCTGGTTTGGCGACCTTTTGCCTCACCAGTACCCTCTCGAAAAGTGGCCTTGGCATGGCGCGCCAGCTTCCCTCGTCACAAGGCAATTGATTCTGTCCGAGAGTCTATTTTGAGCTGTAATTTGAATGTAAAAATTAAACCCCTCGGTACTCGCCGCAAGTAGGCCTTGAAGAGCGAGACTTATGCCAAAGCCTGAGCGCAAAGATAGTTGGGTGGAGTTGTGGTTGGATTAGCCGAGCGCCCCGTTACCGATCTGCGCGGTGTCGGGCCAAGCCTGAAGTTATTGCTCGCAAAAATTAAGATCCTAAGTCAGCAAGATTTACTATTCCATTTACCAATCCGCTACGAAGACCGCACGCGCGTTACGCCTATAGGCGCCTTGCAACCCTATCTTTCCGCCTTGGTGGAGGCGGATGTCTTGGGTGCTGCGGTAGTAATGGGAAGGCGTCGTTCATTGGTGGTAAAGCTTGGCGACAATACCGGCATCACAACTATCCGCTACTTCCACTTTAACCAATCTCAAAAAAACGCATTTCGAACCGGCAGACGAATCCGCTGTTTTGGAGAACCACGGCCGGGAACTAATGGTTTGGAGTTGTATCACCCGGAATATAATTTTATTGATGATGGTGATGTTGAATTAGAAAAAAGCCTTACACCCATCTATTCCACTACCGAGGGGCTAGGCCAAAAACGGATTCGTGACTTAGTTGCTCAAGTATTGGAGAGCATGTCTGACCAAACCATTGAAGACCTATTGCCAGTTGAGATGCGCCCACAGCAAATTGATGCGGGCTTAATTCCTGCCCTGTTAGAACTGCACAGGCCCCCGGCAGATATCTCCAGCGAATTACTACAAGACGGCATGCGGCCAGGACAGCAGCTATTGGCCTATGAAGAGCTACTTGCCCATCAGTTAAGCTTAGCCGAGATCCGCGCCCGCACTCTTGAAGAAAAAGCCCACCCTGTTTCTATAGATGCCAACCTTCAGAAAGCCTTGCTGAATCAGGTTGGGTTTGAACCAACCAATGCCCAGTTGCGTGTCAGCCAAGAAATATTTTCTGATATCAGTAAATCTCAGCCCATGCTGCGTCTATTGCAGGGCGACGTTGGGTCCGGCAAAACCTTGGTGGCAGCTATGGCTACCGTTCAGGCATTGGCCGCCGGATTACAGGTCGCACTGATGGTGCCCACGGAAATATTGGCTGAACAACATTTCAAAAGTTTTACCGCCTGGTTAGAACCTTTGGGTTTTAAGGCCATTTCTTTAACCGGTCGAACCAAAGGCAAAGCGAGAGAAACGTTGTTGCAGATGTTGGCTGATGGATCCGCCAATTTTGTTGTGGGAACCCAGGCTCTGTTTCAGCAGGACGTTGATTTTTATAAATTGGGTTTGGTGATTATCGATGAGCAGCATCGATTTGGTGTCGGGCAGCGCTTTGCGCTAAATCAGAAAGCCCATGCCGATACTCAAAAAGCAGAAGACTACCGAGCTCATCAACTGGTAATGACGGCAACGCCAATCCCTAGAACCTTGGCCATGAGTCATTATTCCAATCTAGATTTGTCCGTAATTGACGAATATCCAGCCGGCCGCCAACCCGTAACTACCGCATTAATAAGCAGAGACCGGCGAGATGAGGTGGTGGAATCTATTCGCAAAGCCTGTGGCCAAGGCCGTCAGGTGTATTGGGTGTGCACCCTTATCGAAGAATCCGAGAATTTTGATTTACAGGCCGCTGAATTGGCCGCTGATGAACTACGGTTGGTCTTGCCTGAGCTTAATATTGGATTGCTGCACGGCCGCATGAAACCGGCGGAAAAAGATGCCGTAATGGACGAGTTTCGCAACGGCAATATACAACTGCTGGTTAGTACCACGGTGATTGAAGTGGGAGTCGACGTTGCCAATGCATCGCTGATGGTTATCGAAAACCCCGAACGCTTGGGATTAGCCCAGTTGCATCAACTGCGTGGCCGGGTCGGTAGGGGAGAAGCTAAATCTCACTGCATGTTGCTCTACGGAACGCCTTTGTCTCAGCACGCACGCGAGCGTTTAAAAGCTATGCGCGAAACCAATAACGGCTTTGAGTTGGCAGAAATCGATTTACGCCTACGTGGCCCCGGCGAGCTGTTGGGTGCAAGGCAAACCGGCGAAGCAGGCTACCGTATTGCCGATTTAATGCGCGACCAGGCGCTATTGGCAGAGGCCAAAAACAACGCACCTAAATTGCTTGGAAAGTACCCCAAAAATTCCAAACTTTTGATTGATAGATGGGTCCACAGAGCTGAGGATTTTGCCTCAGTCTAGATTTAACTAGTTAATTTAGGGTACTCTTTTGCCTCAAGAGTAACCGCACCAGGCTTTTGCGACTATCTTATGGATGACTCAACAGTTTCGATAATTTCTCAAGGCGTAGACCTAATGCTCTACGGCATGGGTACCGTTTTTGCCTTTTTGCTCATAATGGTTTTTGTATTGCTGCTTTTGGCACGAGTGGTTAAAGCATTCCCTGGCCCCGCCCAGTTAGAAACCACAGCTGCAATTTCCAGTTCAAATTCCGTTGATCCCGCACATCGCAAAGCGATAGAGCAGGCGATCAAATTGCACCACAAAAAATAACTAATATAAGAGATATATCATGCAGTCAGCATCTCCTCTTGGCATAACTGACGTAGTCCTGCGCGACGCCTCTCAATCACTACTTGCAACGCGAGTGCGTATTGAAGATATGTTGCCGATAGCCGAAAAACTCGACCAAGTTGGTTATTGGAGTTTGGAAACCTGGGGTGGAGCCACCTTCGATTCTTGCATTCGATATTTGGGTGAAGACCCTTGGGAGCGCATTCGATTACTCAAAGCTGCGATGCCCAATACGCCACAGCAAATGCTATTTCGGGCGCAAAATATCCTTGGCTACCGACACTATGCTGATGATGTTGTTGAAAAGTTCGTTGAGCGCGCTGCAATAAATGGCGTAGATGTGTTCCGCGTATTTGATGCCATGAACGATATGCGTAATCTTACTACCGCATTGGCGGCGGTTAAGAAAGTTGGCAAGCATGCGCAAGGCACAATGTCTTATACCCTTAGCCCAGCTCACAACCTCGATCTATGGGTTGATATGGCGCGCCAAATCGAAGATATGGGCGCAGATTCAGTATGTATTAAAGATATGGCTGGGTTGCTAAAACCCATGGTCGGTTATGAATTGGTAAGTCGCCTTAAACAAGCTATTTCAATTCCGATTCAATTGCACTGTCACGCCACAACGGGCATGTCTACCACCACCATTCATAAGTGTGTTGAAGCAGGCATAGACCGAGTGGATACCTCAATTTCCTCCATGTCGATGACCTACGGTCATTCACCTACAGAAACCGTAGTAGCGATTCTAGAAGATACTGAACGTCCTACCGGTCTAGATATTGTTTTATTGGAAGAGATTGCCGCCTATTTCCGAACCGTTCGTCAAAAATACGCAAATTTCGAAGGTTCTTTACGCGGAGTGGATTCACGTATTCTAGTCGCCCAAGTTCCCGGTGGCATGCTCACCAATATGGAGAGCCAGTTAAAAGAACAAAATTCTGCAGACAAGCTTGATGAAGTATTAGAAGAAATTCCACGCGTACGAAAAGACCTTGGTTATATCCCATTAGTTACACCCACCTCCCAAATTGTAGGTACCCAAGCCGTGCTCAATGTATTGAGCGGTGAGCGCTACAAGGTTATGTCTAAAGAAACCCAAGGCGTATTAAAGGGCGAATACGGTGCAGCTCCGGCGCCGGTAAATGCTGAACTCCAGCAGAGAGTTCTTGAAGGAGCAGAGGCGATTACCTGCCGTCCAGCTGACTTGCTGGAACCAGAATTGGAAACCTTGCAAAACGAACTATTAGCATTGGCCAAAGAAAAAGGCATAACCCTTACAGAAGGCGAAGGTCAAATAGATGATGTTTTGACCTACGCATTGTTCCCGCAAGTTGGACTCAAGTTCTTGGAAAACCGCGGCGATGCCAGTGCCTTTGAGCCAGCTCCAACTGCCGGTTCAGGCGCTGCACCGGTATTGAACGAAGATGGCGAAGCGGTATATACCGTAGAAGTAGAGGGTAAAAAATATGTGGTTAGCGTGACCGCTGGAGGAGATCTTTCTTCTATAACTCCAGCCGGGTCTGTCGCTGCCAGCGCTGATGCCCCTGTCGCACAGCAATCCGGTGAGCCCATTCCAGCACCTTTAGCAGGCAATGTTATGAAGGTAGTTGCAGGGGTTGGCTCTGATGTTAAAGAAGGCGATACGCTCTTAATGTTAGAAGCTATGAAAATGGAAACCGCCGTTAGCTCTCCTCGCGATGGCAAGGTGGTGAAGGTCAATGTCTCTGCTGGCGACGCAGTTTCCGTCGGCGATGCTCTAGTCGAACTGGCCTAAGGAAGCGATCTAGATGGAAAACTTCGCATTACTCTGGGCAGACTCAGGATTAGCCCAGATCAGTATCGGCCAGATCGCCATGATGTCAGTGGGCCTTGGTCTACTGTTGCTGGCAATTCAAAAGAACTTTGAGCCGCTGCTTTTAGTTCCAATTGGTTTCGGCACACTACTGGTAAATATTCCCGGCGCTGGCTTCGATTTGGCCCCGGTCTATGCAGTATCAGGCGAAATGATCAGCCCCGGCGGGCTGCTTTACTACGTCTACCACGCGGGCATTGAAACCGGGATTTTCCCACTGCTTATCTTTATGGGCGTGGGCGCAATGACGGACTTTGGTCCGCTCTTAGCTAACCCTAAAACATTATTACTAGGCGCAGCCGCTCAATTTGGCATTTTTGCTACGGTGCTTGGCGCCGTTGCGCTAACTCATTTTGGAATATTGGATTTTAGTATTCAGGATGCCGCCTCTATCGGCATTATTGGCGGTGCCGACGGGCCGACCGCGATATTTGTTACCAGCAAGCTTTCGCCGGATATTCTTGGTGCTGTCGCGGTTGCGGCATATTCCTATATGGCTTTGGTGCCAATAATTCAGCCGCCCATTATGCGAGCACTTACTACTCCCGAAGAGCGTGCTATCAAGATGGAACAGCTGCGGCCGGTCTCAAAAAGAGAGCGAATAATTTTCCCGTTGCTGCTTTTGCTAATGGTTGCCTTTTTATTACCTAGCGCAGCCCCTCTTTTAGGCATGTTCTGTTTTGGTAATCTGATGAAAGAGTGTGGCGTGGTTGATCGTTTAAGCGATACCGTTCAGAACGCCTTAATCAATACCGTCACTATCTTCCTCGGATTGGGCGTCGGCTCAAAAATGAGTGCAGATAAATTCCTTAATGCAGAAACCTTGGGTATTTTAGGGTTGGGTGCAGTAGCCTTCTGTATTGGCACTGCTTGTGGCGTGTTACTAGCCAAGTTAATGAACAAATATTCCTCAACGCCAATCAATCCGCTTATTGGTTCTGCCGGTGTTTCTGCGGTTCCCATGGCGGCGCGCGTATCCAATAAAGTGGGTCTGGAAGCAAATCCGCAAAATTTCCTACTAATGCACGCTATGGGTCCGAATGTAGCTGGAGTTATTGGTTCAGCTATTGCGGCTGGGGTAATGCTGTCTATGGTTGGCGGTTAATAAGCTCTAGGGGCCTATTCCCGAGTCATTGGCTTTAGTGGCTGCGATAGCTCTCTCTAACTAGTTCTTTTGCGCGCTCGCCGGTGGCAAATCGGTATATCGTGGATCCGAAAAGGGCTATTGCTCTGGTCTTTTTAATCATCTGTTTGATTATCCCCTAGCGATTTAATCGGCAAGCACCTTAGACCAATACTGAATTGCCAATGACCGTCGCGATTAGCAGAGCACTGCTAGCTACCAATAGACTATAAATTCTAATCTGCATTTGAAAACCACCTCCATTTCGCCAATTGTTTAGCGGTAAAAAAAGCCTGCTGAAGCAACTCTTTTGGGGGAGAGCACTTCAGCAGGCGTCATTAGCTGACAAAGTAAATATCTGAGAAAGGGGGGGAGGAACTCAGATAACTACGTTAATGCATATCGCGTGCCAGAACTATATCCCCCATTAAAAACAAAGGGTTGTATATTATTTCGGAAAAGCAGGGCAAGGCTGGAGTATTTAATAGCGAGAGGTTGCACTCCCAGGGGCCGCAAAGCGCCCCATTAATATGCATCGCACAATTTCAGTGCGTTGACGGTGCCCGATCTAGATTTGCGGGAAGAGGTTGCCCTAGGGTCTTAAACCTGAGTATCGCTGGTCTCTTCAAATATGGCGTTATCAAACATGCCTTCGCTTTTGCCAATCAAGGTGGCAACCATAGAATCGCCAGCAACATTGACTGAAGTACGCAGCATATCCAAAAGCCTATCTACGCCAATAATTAGCGCAACTCCTTCAACGGGCAACCCAACTTGGGTTAGCACCATGGATAGCATAATTAGCCCAACTCCGGGTACGCCGGCAGTTCCAACGCTAGCTAGTGTCGCTGTCAGGATCACCATAAGGTAATCCGTAAAGCTCAAATCAATGCCGTAGGCTTGGGCAATAAAAGCCGTAGCCACACCCTGCATAATTGCGGTGCCATCCATATTGATAGTCGCGCCTAATGGCAGCACAAAGGAGGCTACGGAATTGTCCACGCCCATTCGGTTTTCTACTGTGCGAATAGTCACAGGCAAGGTCGCGCTGCTGGATGCAGTGCTAAAAGCAAAGAGCATGGCAGGTCGTACATTGCTTAAAAATTTGATTGGATTTAACTTGCAGACAAACTTAATTAGCCCGCAATACACGATTATTAAATGCAATAACAAAACAAATACTAGAGTGAATACATACTTACCTAGGTCAGCCAAAGCACCATATCCCAAGGTGGTGAATAGCTTGGTAAGTAAGGCAAATATTCCGTAAGGGGCCAAATTCATCAGGATGAGAACCATGCGCATAACCACGGCATCGGCACTCTCAAACCATTCGAAAGTGCCACGACCTTTGTCGCCCACCTGCGCCAATGCCAATCCCATCAACAGAGAGAAGACAATAATTTGCAGCATATTGCCTTCCGCCATCGCGGTTACCGGATTGGTGGGAAACATATTGATAATTACTTGCTTCAGAGAAGGTGCGTCTGACCCCATAAAGTTGCTGGCAGTGGCAAGGTCCATGCCTACGCCGGGTTTTATAATAGAGGCGGCTATTAGCGCCAAGCTGATGGCGACGCAGGTAGTAGCCATATAGAGCGCGACAGTCTTGCCTGCCATTACGCCCATACGGGAATTGCTTCCCAGAGATGCGGTGCCAAGTACCAAGGATACAAATACTAAGGGGACCACTAAGAGTTTTAAGGAAGCGATAAATATCTGACCGACCGTATCAAACAGGCCCATCACCAAGACGTTTTCAATAAGGCCGCGAAGGACGCTGGGTAGTGACTCGATGCCAAGCAAGAGATTAAAGATTATGCCCAGCACTAAGCCGGCAAGCATGGCGATTAGAATTCTTTTGGTTAGGGTCACTGTTGCGCTCCGCAATTATTATTCTTTGATGGGAAAAGACTACCCTAATTTTCAGTGCGATGCCTGATCGGGTAAGCTGGGTAGATAAACAAGCTAACTCCAGCATGTGATACGGGGGCATCATGAGACATCTATCTAAAAATATTTTATTGGCATTAAGTGTTATTCCATTCGCTTTAGCTTGGTCGGAATGTCCGGTCGGTGGTGATTCAAATGTTCAGTTACAAATTCTGGGCTCTGGCGGACCCAATGGCGGCGGTGATCGCGCTTCCTCGGCCTATGTACTCTGGGTGGACGGAGTGGGTCGCGTTTTAGTAGATGCCGGCAGCGGTACTAAGCTTGCCTTTGATAAATCCGGGGCCAACTTCAACGACATTGATTTGGTGGCCCTTAGCCATTTCCATCCGGATCACTCGGCAGAACTTCCGGCGCTGCTTTGGACACCGCCTCGCGGCAGTATCAGAGTTTCAGGGCCAACCGGCTCTGACCAAGTGCCTTCTCTCGATAGTTTTTTAGAAAGCTTGTTTGGGGAAAACGGTGCGTTCAGCGTAACTTACGGCCGTCTTGAATTTGATCCCATTACTGTGGATGTGAGTGGCACGGATGTAACTGAAGTATGGAGTGATGGAGACATATTAGTTAGGGGTCGGAGCGTTCCTCACGGCACAATTCCTGCGGTTGGCTATAGGGTTGATGTTGGCGATACCAGCATCGCCTTTACCAGCGATCAGAACGGATCAGATCCCACCTTTATCAATTTCATAAAAGATGTCGATGTATTAGTAGTGCATATGACCACCCCGGAATCTGCAAATTCAGCCTTGCATGCAAAACCCAGCGTATGGGGGCAAATGGCGGAATCTGCCAATGCCGGTCATGTGGTGATCAGTCATATCGGCTCAGATTCGGATGAGGTGGTAGTAGAGGGCGTTAGAATTCTGCGCGAGAACTATAGTGGTCCAGTTACAGTTGGTGAGGATTTACTCTGTGTGGAAGTGAATTAAATCTGGGTACCAAAAACTAGGGGGAATGCATGTCTTTTTTCAATGGAACCGTTATATCTCCGCTTCTTAGAAGCCTATGTCTTATTTCTTTGATATCGCCATCTTTGGGGCTCGCCCAAAACGTATTTACCCATATGCATATGCGGGTGCCGGATACTCAGGCTTCAGCGGAATGGCATGCGGAGTTCTTTGATCGGGTTATTGGTCCCGGCGGTCCCGGGCCGAATGTGGTTTATCACAATGGCACTATTGGCACTATGCCAAATGAGGGCGTTGCACCTCCTAGTGATGGCAGCGTTATAGATCATTTTGGTATTGCTGTTCCTGATGTTCAGGCAGCGGTAGAGAAGGCTTTGGAGATGGGCGCAATTCTTAAAACAGCGCCTCAGGTAGGGGTGACTGCTGAGACTATCGCCTTTATTGAAGACCCCTGGGGTGTGCGAATGGAGTTGCTGGAAGACCCTGTTTATTTGGGCGTGAACCACATCCATATGATGTCCAATGATCCAGACGTTATGCGCGACTGGTTCTTGCAGGTGTTTGGCGGTGAGTTAGTCGAAGCTCGCGGGAAAGGTGTTTTTCATACCATTCTCTATGGCGATGTTTGGGTCCATGTCAGCAACCCTCGGCAGGGGGCTAGTGTTGTACCCAGCCGCGGACGCGCGATTGATCATATGGGCTTTCGGGTACCTTCCTTGGACGAATTTCGTGCCACCCTTTTGGAAAGTGGCTATGAGCCTTATCTGGAAAGAGCCAACCCACCGGGTTCGGATTTGATGTTCTTTGTCGGACCAGGGGGTATTCACTTCGAGATTATGGAAGTGGTTTCTAACTAACCCGGGTATTACAAAATATCTAGGTTGCGCTGTGGATTTGTTGAATTTGCTACTCTGCGCACAATCTTTGTAGGGGCACCAAATGACTAATATCTTTAAGATTTTTTCGGCGGAATATAGATTTATATTCTTAGTTCTAATTCTTGGCAGCATCGCAAGCACGGCAAGTGCGCAAAATGGTCAAGACAACTCTCAACCCAATATTCTGTTTATTCTGGCGGATGATCAGGGCTGGAATCACCATTCGGTGCCCATGTTCGAGGACGCTTCCAGCGCAAATAGCGAATATTACCAAACCCCAAATATTGAAAGCATAGCCAATGAAGGGATGCGGTTTTCCACCGCCTATTCAGCTGCGCCAATGTGTAACCCGAGCCGCCGTTCACTGCATGTAGGCAAGAGCATGTCTCAGGTTATGTTTAGCGGAGCGTCTGAAGAAGAGCTTGCAGCCGCCTTTTCTATCGGCGAGATGATGCAATCTGCTGGTTACCGTACCGCCCATTTTGGCAAGTGGAGCCCAGGGCCTGCTGAATCTGGGTTGGACTTTTATGATGTTAGTGATGGTCCTCTCGGCAATGGCGACGGCAACCTAAATGCATCTGGCGACCCCAAGCAGATATTTGGTATTACCGACCGAGCTAGCGCTTTTATGGAAGATAGCGTCAACGCCGGCCAACCCTTCTATATGCAGCTATCGCATTTTGCGCCCCATACTCAACCCCATGCCCTTGATGGAACCCTTGAGAAATGGACTGAGCTTGACCTAGGTGGTGACCACAATCCTGCCTTGGCGGCCATGACGGAAGATTTGGATACGGGCGTAGGCGCCTTGTTGGACAAGCTAGAAGCGCTGGGTGTGCGAGAAAATACCTATGTAATTTACAGCTCTGATCACGGTCAGTCGCCAGGCAGTTCTTCCAATCCGCCTTTGTCATTTGGGAAAGGAACGCTTTGGGAAGGTGGAGTACGGGTACCTTTCATAGTTAGTGGCCCGGGCATTGAAGCGGGCGCTCTCTCCCATGCACGGACAACTTCTTTGGACTTACTACCTACCTTTGCTGAGCTAGCTGGTATTACTCAGCCCCTGCCAGCGGATATCGAAGGCGGAAATCTAATGCCGGTTCTACTTGGCACTGGAGACGAAGTTACCCGCCCCCGCGAAGAGCTGGTATTTCACTTTCCATCGGGCAGCGGCCAAGCTGATTTTCGGCCTATGTCGACTATGTATCTCGGCGATTACAAGCTGGTGAAGTTTTACGATACGGACGAAATTATGCTTTTTAATATCACTGAGGATATTGGCGAGCAGAATAATCTGGCAGATAACATGTCTAGCCGGACCGATGAAATGAATGCTCTCCTGGTGAGCTATCTAGACGAGATGGGCGTAATGGTATTTGGCCCCGCCGCCAATGACGGCGAGCGAGGAGCGAGAGGAGCAGGTGGGCCTGGCGCAGCAGCTGGTGGCATGGGCGGTATGGGCGGAAACTAAAGCCGTCTTATTGCACGGCTGGTTCGGGGCTGGCAGCTAGCTAGTCAAGAATCGGAACAATCAAGCCGTACGTTGAACTGTAGTCTTGCCAGGCTGCGAGCAGTTCCGAGAATTTTTCAGGATTATCCTCAGAAAGGTCGGTGGTTTCGCCGGGATCGGTTGTCAGGTTGTATAGGCCCCAGGTTCCGGCCTCTTCAGCGGGTCGCTGGCCGTTGTCGGAAGATTTTACGGCGAGTTGCAGGAGTTTCCAGTCTCCCTTTCGAACGGCTAAGTGTCCAAATACCTCCCAGGCAAAAACAAAGTCATCGGCGTGCACGGAATCATCTTCTCCCATTATTAAAGGAACCATGGATTCACCCTGAAGTGGATGCAATGGTCTGCCATTTAATCCGTAATTTGGATAGGGGGCTCCAGCCAGATCTAGCGCGGTCGCGGCAATATCGATAACCGAAGCAAAGGCGTTGCTGACCACGCCACGGCTATCAGACTGGGGATAGTGAATAATCGCCGGGCCGCGAATACCGCCCTCCGAGCTAAGTGACTTGAAGTACCTCATCAAGGCGCCGCCTGCAGAAGCCCATCCGGTTCTATAGTGGATAAAGGAATTAATTTTCCCCATATTCTCAAAGCTCTGGTCGAAGCCGCCATCGTTAGCACCGGCGGGGTTCCGGATTTGCCCTTCGGCGCCGTTGTCTGAGAGGAACATGATTAGGGTGTTGTCGTATTGATCAATCTCTTTCAAATGGTCGACCAGACGGCCTATATTTTCGTCCAAAAGGTCTACCATCGCAGCGTAGATTTCCATTTCCCGGGCCGCAGTTCGCTTCTCCTCCTCTGACTGCGAATCCCAAGTGGGAACAATTCCTAAACGCGGATAGCTGCTAGCTTCTTCAGGGAAAATGCCCGCAGCTTTGGCGGACTCGATACGTTGTTCGCGCAGAACCTCGTAACCCTCATCGTATACGCCTTCATATTTGGCAATGTATTCCTCGGGCGCCTGCAGAGGCCAGTGAGGTGCGGTGTAGGCCAAATAGGTGAACCAGGGTTTGCCACTAGCACTGTCTTTGTTGATTGATTCAATAATATAGTCGGTGTAGAAAGTGGTTGAATAAAAATCATCAGGCAGGCTATCGAGGGTTACATCGTCTACTGAGTATTCCGAGATTCGTGTAGTAGAGACGAAGCTCGCGTCGGAATAGTGGCTGGCCATACCGTCGAGCAATGCGAAGGAACGACTAAAACCTCTGGCATTGGGTCTCTGGTGGGGTTCATTGCCCAAGTGCCATTTACCGGTAAAGTAGGTGTTGTATCCGGCTAGCTGTAACAGCGCAGGAAAAGCTACTACCTGTTCATTTAAATAGGACTCATAGCCAGGTTCATCTCTTTGGTTCGGCGCCTGATGCATCGCGCCGCCTGCGCTATGGTTGTCGGTGCCCGCAAGTAGTGCAGCTCGTGTAGTTCGACATACTCCCTGATTGTAGAAGTTCGTCATCAAGAGCCCATCGCTCGCCAGCTGATCCAGGTTTGGCGTGTCAATTTCACTGCCATAAGCTCCGATATCTGTGTAACCCATATCGTCAACAAGGATAAGCAAAATATTGGGGCGCATTTCTTCTTGCGCCATTGCCTGTGCCGCAATAAATAACGCGAAAAATAAGATTGTAAGAGCTCTACCTCTATAAGACTTTTGCATTGCTGTCCCCGCCGCCGATCTTGTTTTTTTAGTTTCTTGCTTGAAGATTTGGTAAACCAAATTCGCAAACGAGACTATTTTGATTTGGCGAAAAGCACAAACCCTTATTACCAAAGTTTCACAGAGCGTCTTCGTTCGTATAGATTTCTAACCACCACTCCAAATATCAACTGAACGACAAAAAACCACGAAGAAACTAGCAAATCGAATAAGATAGGTACGGCTAACCAAGAGGAGTAATCCGGAGGAATATGTTTTGAGACCTAAGCTATGGACAACTGCGATGGCGCTGCTGATTTATTCTGGTTCCGCCGCTGCCCATCATAGTCATTCCGGTTTCGACCTCGACCGGGTTGTCGCCTTTCAAGGCACTATCCTTGAGTTTGAGTGGACCAATCCGCATGTCTATCTAACCATAGCGGATGAGAGCGGTGCCGAGTGGCTGATAGAGACCGATCCAACGCCGGTTATGAGTCGCAGTGGTTGGACGCAAGATTCGTTTTCGCCCGGCGATGCTGTCGCAGTTCGCGCTAACCCTGACAGACGACCCGGTGCAACCCACGGCTTGCTTCTGTCCATTGATAACTCGGATGGCCTATCAATGGCTTCATGGAACAGCTCTGGCCAAGATACTCACGCAGGGCCTGTTGCCAGCGCAGCCAGTCTCGATGGCGTATGGCAGGGACAGCGCTCTTCCTTAAAGAATTTTGTTGTTTCCCTATCGACACATCCTTTGACTCCCAAAGGAGAGGCCGCTCGGAACGCTTACTCTCAGACCCTAAATCCGACACTGCAATGTATTACCTGGCCATCGCCCTTTGTCCTCTCCTCATACCTCTACCTAAGCGAAATTGAACTGGGTGAGGAAATAGTTATTTTCAGGAATGAATTCTATGGAACGGTTCGCACTATCTATATGGACGCCGGCTCCATGCCTGCGGGAGAATTCTCATTGCAGGGCCAGTCTCTAGGGCATTGGGAAGGCGATACCTTAGTTGTAGAAACAGAAAACTTTTCAGACCATCGTTCACCCTATGGGTCGGGAACCGGAATTCCATCCGGTGCTGGCAAGCATGTGGTCGAGCGTTATAATCTCAGCTATGATGGTACTCAGGCCTTTGTGGATATTTATCTGGAGGATTCTGAATATTTCGCGAAGCCAGTAACAGCGACATTTACTTGGAGATATTCGCCACACTTCGAAATGCTCCAGCTAGATTGCGACGAGGGCGTCGCGACGCGGTTTATGAATAATGGGCTCTGATCCTTTAAATCATCCCAAGCCATTTATTATTAATATCATATAGAAATATGGGGGATCTATGAAAATTAACAGAAGAGAGTTTTTGGGCGGTCTATTAGCCAGTACCTTAATGGCTAATGCATTTTCCCAGTCGAGGAAAGAGGTTTTCATTAATGGCAAACGGATAAAAACGATCGACATTCATGCGCATGCTTCTATTAAAGAAGTTGAGCGCGTGATCGCCGGAACCGCTCTTGATCGAACTATAGGCGGACCACGGCTACTTGATTCTGGTCGACTAACGATGATGGATGCTTGGGGTATTGATGTTTCCGTTATAAGTGCTAACCAATATTGGTGGTACGAAACTCAAGACCCAGCGTTAGCGAGAGAGATAGTTCGAGTTCAAGATGAGGGGTTTGCAGAGTGGGTGAGCCGATACCCTGATCGCTTTGTAGCACTTACCTCTGTTGCTTTGCAATTTCCGGAATTGGCCGCTGAGCAGTTAGATTATGCCGTCAATGAATTAGGGTTTCGCGGTGCATCTATGGGTGGCCATGTAAACGGAGAGGTTCCCTCAGGGCCTGCCTATGATGTGTTTTGGGCCAAAGCACAAGAGTTAGATGTGCCCATTTTTATCCATCCTAATGGATCGTCGAATATCGTTCAGGACGACGGCTTAGCCTTTGCTGGTGATCTGGGTAATATTATAGGTAACCCTCTTGAAACGACTCTATTTTTAACGCGACTAATGTTTGATGGAACCTTTGATCGGTTTCCTGGATTAAAAATTTGCGGAGCCCATGGCGGGGGTTATTTGCCTTCTTACTTTGGTCGCGCAGAGGTTGCTTGCAGTGCTTTTGGTGGTCCAGCAATTGATGGTGAGGGCGATTTTATTGGTGTGGATCCTATTCAGGCAGGCGACTGTAAAAACCAAAAGCCTCCGAGAGAGTATTTAAAAACAAATATTTTTGCGGATAGCATGGTGTTTTCGGATGAGGGCTTGAGGCATTTAGTAGCTGAAATGGGAGCTAGCCAAGTAGTTTATGGCACAGATATGCCATTGGGTTGGCCCGATACCATGGACATTATTCTCAATTCTGTTCAACTGACCAATGCCGATAAGGAAGCTATATTGGGCGGAAATTTGATCAGGTTGCTAAAACTTAGCCACGAGGTTTAGCTGGGTAGTTAATTCGACTAGATCGATAAGGAATTGTAGAATTTATGGGGCGACCCCTTAGCCAATCTGCACATAATCCAAGTTTCTGGACACAAAAAACCCCGCAAAAGCGGGGTTTTTCTATTTAGACTTTCTTACTTAAGAAGCGTCTAACTGCTGATAATAATCCATCAAGATCTTGGCGACTTCAGGTCGCGCAAATTCGGGAGGAAGCGCTTCGCCTTTGCCCAACATCTCGCGCACCTTGGTGCCGGATAACAATACAAAGTCTTCTTTTGAGTGATCTGGTGCGTCACGCATCATTATTACTTTATTTAGCTTCTTCGAATACGCAGTGTGGTCGGCTTTGAAGATTTCGATATCCATAGAACCTTCAGGTACTTTTTCGTCGAAGATTGTCTGAGCATCAAATGCGCCGTAGTAATCGCCAACGCCCGCGTGGTCGCGGCCAACAATTAGGTGGCTAGCACCCATGTTTTGACGGAATAGAGCGTGTAGAACTGCTTCGCGTGGGCCTGCATAAAGCATGTCGAAGCCGTAGCCTGTAATCAAAGTGCTGTTAGGTGGGAAGTACAGCTCTGCCATTTTGCGAATAGAGGCGTCACGTACGTCTGCAGGAATATCACCGGCTTTAAGTTTGCCCAGCAACATATGAATTACACAGCCATCAGCCTGAACCGCTTCCATGGCAAGTGTACATAGTTCTTCATGAGCACGGTGCATAGGGTTACGAGTTTGGAAGGCAACTACTTTTTCCCAACCCTTGGCGGCGATTTCTTCGCGAATTTCAACGGCAGTGCGGAAAGTGTCTGGGAAGTCAGCTTGGAAGTAGCTAAAGCTAAGAACCTGAATAGGGCCAGATAGAAAGGTATTACCGGCAGCCAAGAAAGTAGAGGCGCCGGGGTGGTTGCTATCCAGAGTGCCAAAGACCTGCTCGGTCATAGTATTGATCTGGTCGTCAGAGGCGGTATCTATGCCTTCAACATTCATAATGGCTATAACCGGATTGCCTTCAACATTTGGATCGAGAAGCGCAATGCGTGAGCCGACTTCAACGCCACCGGCATCTTCAACGCGGTTTACTACGGGTACTGGAAAGAAAAGACCTGAAGTTGTGTGCAGGTTTTCTGAAACCGCTAAGGAATCAGCAAGATTCATATAGCCAGTAAGTGGATTGAAGTATCCGCCAGCCAGCATTACGGCGTTGGCAGCAGCAGCGGAATTAACTAACAAGGAAGGCAGCGATGCTGCTTCCTCGACAAGGGCAGCGCGTGCTGCGTCATCGTAAACATAGAGCGGGTTTAGCGCATCTGAGCCGTGCGGCTTAATCATGGTGTTCTCCGGGGGTGGTCGGTTCTCAAGGCTGACTTAAGCCTTGAGCCGACAGAATGTCAGTGTTGCTTAAAATGCCGGTGGCCAATAAAGCGCCAGCGGCCAATAAAAGGTCTTTAGCTATCAAAGTCCAAAATAACGCCAAGGTTGCGCAATTCATCTAAAAGCGCATTCACTTCTTCTTCAACAGTCATTTTTTCTGTATCCAGAACAATCTCTGGATTAATAGGCTCTTCATAAGGATCGTCGATACCGGTGAAGTTTTTGATCTCGCCAGCGCGCGCTTTCTTGTACAACCCTTTGGGGTCACGTTCTTCGGCGACAGCCAAAGAGGTTTTCATAAAGATTTCGATAAAGGGAATATCTGCGGCTTTGTGTAATTCGCGCACTATGTCCCGGTCGGTAATATAGGGGCTAACAAAACTGCTGAGGCAAATAACGCCGGTGTCGCAGAATAGTTTTGATACTTCGCCGATGCGGCGGATGTTTTCTGCGCGATCTTCCGCAGAGAATCCAAGATTTTTGTTTATGCCCAGACGGATATTGTCGCCGTCGAGTCGGTAGCAAAGACGACCTTGGCCGTGCAGTGCTTGTTCAAGTGCTACGGCTACTGTGCTTTTGCCGCTTCCTGAGAGCCCTGTGAACCAAAGGGTTGCACCTTTTTGGCCTAACAGTTTTTGACGATCAGATCGTTCAACATTGCCATCGTGCCAGGTTACGTTAGTCGCTTTTTGTTCTACCATTTGTCTCAAGAGCCTTTATAGGTCTGGGTTTCGGGCGCGCGATTCTACCAGCCTTTGCGCCGCACAACAATTGAGATCCTGAGCCTAAGTGGTTATACAGAAAGAATATTTTGGAATTAGGTTATGTTTTTTGAATTAAGTTAAATAGTGTCGAGGTAATCTGGCCGTCAGTCGTGTGAGCAATTCATAGCCACTCATGCCCGAGTGCTCAGCAACTTGGGATACTGGAAGTTCCTTTCCCCAGAGTTCTACCTTCGAACCCGGCTGCGCATTGGGCATGCGAGTAACATCCACCAGCATCATATCCATAGCGATATGACCGACAGTGCCAGCGGGCTGTCCATCCACCAATACCGGACTTCCGTTCTTGGCGTTGCGAGGGTAGCCGTCACCATAGCCGACAGCCACCACCGCAATGGTGGAATCTTTTTCGGCGCGCCAAGCATGATTGTAACCAACGCCTTCGCCAGCCTTGATATGGCGTATTGAGATGACTTCGGAATAAAAGCTCATGGCCGGGCGCAAATTACGAACTTCCGGCATTTCTCCCGGCATTGGGCTGTTGCCGTAAAGCATATAGCCGGGTCGAACCCAATCGAGGTGGGTTTCTGGTCTGGTTAAGATCGCAGCGGAGTTAGCAATGCTTCTTGCGCCCTGCAAAGTTGCGGTGGTCTCGGAGAAAACAGAGATCTGTTGATCGTTGAAAGGGTTGTCTAACTCTTCCGAACAGGCAAAGTGGGACATAAGGTTAATGCTAGAGCACTTGCCGCTGTCCTCCAGTCTTTGAAAGGCTTTGCGGTATTGACTCGGATCAAACCCCAGCCGGTGCATGCCACTGTCTAGTTTTAGCCAGACCGAGAGAGGGTTGGGGAGCTCGCTTTGCAATATCTCCAGTACCTGCTTTTCGCAGTGCACAACAATGGCGTAATTGGCTTGGCTTGCTTCAGTTAGCTCACCCTTATCAAAGCAACCTTCGAGAAGAAGTTTGGGCGTACTTATACCCGCTGCGCTTAGCTCCTGAGCCTCTTCGAGGGAGGCCAAACCGAGCAAATCCGCTGAACTCCTATTTGAGTTCTCAATCGCCCGCGATACCTCGATGGCTCCGTGTCCGTAGGCATTGGCTTTAACACAGGCGATAGTTTTTGAATTAGGTGCCAGACTTTTGACCAGCGCCAAATTGGACTGAACAGCCGAGAGGTCTATCTGTAAATAACTGGGTCGAGACACGCTGTAGCAAATTCCTTCAATATTATTCAGTTAGATGCACGTTAGCCTCGATTGTATCGGCTTTACCTAAGACTGTCCGGCACTGATTTGATGCGCAATTAACGCCAATATTATTCAGGGCTGTTATATAGTTACTCACTTTCCAGCCTAACAACCAAGAGCACAAAAATTGAGCCAACAACGTCCTACCGGTGTAATCCTTTGCGGTGGCAAATCCTCTCGAATGCTGGGCCAGACCAAAGCCTTTGTGGAGTTTTCCGGCGAGACCCTACTGGATCGAATAGTTGGCCGGTTTGAGTTCCAGGTACAGGGTCTGATATTGAGCGTCGCGGAAGATCAAAGCGCCTATCAATCCATCGATCTGCCCAAGGTAAGCGATATGGTGTCTGGGCCGCATGGCCCTTTAATGGGCTTAGCCAGTGCTTTCCAAAACACAGGCGCAAAAGTTGATATTGCTCTCTGCCCCTGTGATGCGCCCTTTGTTCCTAGAGATATTGTTGCGAAGCTGACACAGAAAATGACCGACGAATCAGCTGATATCGTGTGCCCCAGCTTTGAAGGAGAATTGCAGCCGACCTTTGCTCTTTGGAATAAGCGCACTGCAAACAGAGTGATCGAAGCCGCAACTATGGAGGGAATAGGCGGACTTAGGGCGCTCTTTTCAGAGTTTAATGTGGTGCAATTTGAATGGCCGAAGCAAGAACGCGATCCATTTTTTAATATCAATACACCAGAAGAGCTTAACTTTGCGCTCAGTCTTTGAGACACGCGCAGAAAAACACAGGCCTTTAAGTCAGTGTCGGTGAATATCGTTGCCTTTGATGCGGAGAACGAGGCTAGTATTCGGCAGATCCGAAATAGTGTTTTTATCGAAGAACAGAATGTTGATGCTGCACTCGATTTTGATGGACAAGATAAGAGTGCCATGCACGCACTAGCGACATTAGATAAGAAACCCATTGCAACAGGAAGAATGCTTAAAGATGGCCATATTGGCCGAATAGCCGTTCTAAAAAATTACAGGGGACGCGGGTTAGGATCAAAAATTGTATTGTCCCTAATCAAAGAAGCTGAAAATTGTGGTTATAGCCGTATATATTTAGGCGCTCAAAAGCATGCGGTGGGCTTTATTCTGGATTAGGCTTTACCGCCTATGGAGACGAATACCTTGAAGCGGGAATAGTGCATCTTTCAATGCAAAGGATTTTGAAGGAATAGGAGTCAGAGCCCTTTTTTGTTCTGATATTAAGTAATCCCCGCCTGCTTCTTAGCCGCCGAAACCGTGTTGTACATCAAACAAGCAATGGTCATAGGCCCAACACCTCCAGGAACTGGCGTTATTGCACCAGCTTTATCAATCACCTGATCAAAGTCGACATCGCCCACTAAACGACTTTTGCCATCTTCTTCAATTCGGTTCATACCTACATCAATAATGGTCGCGCCTTCTTTTACCCAGTCCGCTTTTACCATGCGAGGTACGCCAACAGCTGCCACCAGAATATCTGCGGAGCGGCATATTTCTTCGATATTGCGTGTACGCGAATGCGCTATGGTGACCGTACAGTTTTCTTGCAGTAGAAGGCTGGCCATGGGTTTGCCAACAATATTTGAGCGCCCAATTACCACTGCATTCATGCCACTTAAGTTGCCGAGCTGATCTTTTAACAGCATCAAAGAACCTAGCGGCGTGCAGGGCACCATCTGGTTTTGGCCAACAGAGAGTGCACCGGCGTTGAGTATATGAAAGCCGTCGACGTCCTTTTCGGGCGCTATGGCATCAATTATGGCCTTGTCGTTAATCTGCTCTGGAACTGGTAACTGCACCAAGATGCCATTGATATTGCTGTCCTGATTCATTTGTTCAATCAGCGCCAGCAGTTCTACCTGACTGGTTGAGGACGGCAGTCGATGTTCAATCGATTCAATGCCAAGCTGTTCGCAGCGGCGAACTTTGTTGCGCACATATACATGGCTGGCGGGGTCGTCGCCCACAAGCACTACGGCAATGCTGGGGCGCAGTTGATGCTCTGCTACCAGAGATTCAACTTCAGACTTTAGTGATTCACTAAGTCTGTCTGCAAAGGCTTTGCCATCAATAATGTTGCCCATAAATAGATCTCTTAACTTCCCAAAAATACGACGGTTTTAGTGCCGTCCAAAAATACGCGGCGCTCAATGTGATATTTCACTGCCTTCGCCAAGGCCATATTCTCGTTGTCTCGACCCACTCTCACCAAATTTTCCGGTGTGTGGTTGTGATCAACTCTTGTAACTATTTGCTCAATAATTGGGCCTTCATCCAGATCGCCGGTTACGTAATGAGCTGTTGCTCCAATTACCTTCACGCCCCTGTCATAAGCCTGATGGTAGGGCTTGGCGCCCTTAAAGCCCGGCAGGAAAGAGTGGTGAATATTGATGCATTTACCGGCAAGCTGCTCGGTGAAGTTATTGGACAAAATTTGCATATATCTGGCCAGAACCACCAATTCAGCATCGGTCTCTTCAATTAACTTAAGAACTTCTGCTTCCTGCTGCTCTTTTTTGTTGGGATCTACCGGTAGATAAATAAAGGGAATATCTTGCTGTTCGGCAAGGGGCCTTAGGTCTTCATGGTTAGAAACCACTGCCATAATTTGCATATGCAAATCGCCCGTGCGACATCGATAAAGAAGATCGTCGAGGCAATGGTCAAATTTAGAGACCATAATAATTACGCGCGTTGGTTCTTGCGGATTGTGAAACTGCCATTTCATATCCAGAGGCTCTGCTACTTCGGAAAACCCTTCGCGAATTTCGTCGATTGGTGGCGAAGCACCCTGAGGGCGAAACACGGCCCGCATAAAAAATTTGTCCGTCGATTCATCGTCAAACTGCTCCAAAGCGCAGATATAACAATCCCGGTTTGCTAGATAGCCTGCAACGGCTGCAACCACACCAGTACCCGCACGACAGGTGGCGGTTAGGATGTAATTACACTTTTCGTTCGCTGACTCAGTCATTCCGAAAATCTCGTTTAGTGCTAAGAGGTTGCAGGGTGCGAATTCTAACAAAGCTGATGGTAAAGTGTGCTTCTGCCATCATGAACTGCTAAATTTCTGGCATGAACCGCTAAATTTCTGGCATGAACCACTAAATTTCTTCACGGCTTAACTAAGTGCTCTCTGAAATAGATAAAAATATCCTCTGGCATCCCTATTCATCCATGACCGATCCGGCGCCGGTCTGGCAGGTGGTGGGTGCTGATGGTGTTTATATTGAACTGGCGGACGGGCGCAAATTGATCGACGGCATGTCCTCTTGGTGGTGCATGATTCACGGCTATAACCATCCGGTATTGAATGCTGCAGCAAAAGATCAGATTGATAAATTTTCCCATGTAATGTTTGGCGGCTTAACCCACGAACCCGCAATGCAGCTTGCTCAGAAACTGGTAGATATAACGCCAGATGGATTGAATAAAGTCTTCTTCAGCGATTCTGGTTCCGTTAGTGTTGAAGTAGCCATGAAAATGGCGCTGCAGTACTGGAAATCTCAGGGGCAGGCCGTTGGCAATACCGGCAAGACAAAGTTTGTTTCTCTGCGCCGCGGCTATCACGGTGATACCTGGGGTGCGATGTCGGTGTGCGATCCCGATCGCGGTATGCATCATCTATTTAAAGGCATGTTGGCAGATCAGCTATTTGTTGATTCACCGCCCTGTAAATTTGGCGAAGCATGCAGTGATTCCGATATTGCTGATTTAGAAAAGCTCCTAGAGGAACGTGGAGCTGATATAGCGGCGCTGATTTTGGAGCCCATAGCTCAAAATGCGGGTGGAATGCACTTTTACTCTGCCGGGTATCTGCAACGAGCGAGGCAACTGTGCGATCAGCATGATGTGCTTCTAATAGCAGACGAAATCGCCACAGGCTTTGGCCGAACCGGCAAACTATTTGGCTGTGAATGGGCTGAGATTTCTCCCGATATTATTTGTGTTGGTAAGTCCCTTACTGGCGGATATCTAACTCTGGCTGCAACCCTTTGCACCGATAAAGTTAGCGAAGGGATTTGCAGCGGCGATCCAGGCGTTTTTATGCACGGGCCCACCTATATGGCAAACCCCCTTGCTTGTGCTGTTGCCAACGCCAGCTTGGACATTTTGTTAAATCAGGATTGGCAGTCGGCAATAAGTTCTATTGAAACGGGTTTGGTCAAAGGCCTATCTGCGGCATCTGAATTTACTTCGGTTAAAGAAGTTAGGGTGTTGGGGGCTATTGGCGTAATCGAGCTTCACAAGCCAATTAGTCAGGCAGAGCTACAGCCAAAATTTGTGGAGCAGGGCGTTTGGGTTCGCCCCTTCGGTTCGGTGGTATATCTAATGCCGCCGTACATAATAGACGCAGATCAGCTAAGCCAGCTGTGCCTGGCTACATTGAGAGTAGTAGCAGATATTTAATTTATTTGCCGCAGAACTAGGGATTATGTGCGGTATGTCTCAGAAATGACCCCCGTTTTCGCTGTCTAATTCAATTCTTCTCGGTGGATACTATTGAGAATCTTGAAAAATTATCCGCATAGGAGCAAGGTTATATATATATATTGATCAACACACAGTGGTGTCAGAATGTTAGATAACCGTCAAGAAAGTGACCGAAGAGATGGGCCCGAGCGCCGCATGCTAGATGACCGCCGCCAAAATCAGTCTGAATATAATTCAGAAGAACGACGCGGTGCGCCGGATCGTCGATTTGATAGCCGTCGAATGCATGCGGATCGTCGTCAAGAAGCCTGAGTTTCGTATCGGCTTTTCCACCACCTGATGGTGAGCGGTACCGAAATGTTGAGCATAAAGGTAGTCAACATTAGCGTATAGAAAGCCTCCGCATTAATTATCTGATGTTCCACATAAGCAATATCCATCACCACAAATGCCAGCTCCGCTCGGCCGAGCATGCCAAAACCTATCATCCAGCTAGAAGGCCAGTCGAATTTTCCAGTAAATCGAGCGGCAAGACCCGCCGAAAGCACCTGACCTACAAATAGCCCCACAAATAGCATCAGGCTATATGGTAAAACCTTGGCGATTAGTTCAGCTTCAAAGATAAGCTTTGTTCCCAGAGTTACAAAAAATACCGGGCCGATCCAAGAAAAGGCCATATTGTCGATGATCGCTTTAGCTTGGTTATGGTGGTCCGTTTGCCTGTCGGCTTTATGATCATGGGGAAATTCGAAGTACTCACGCTTGATTATTAAGCCTGCCATATAGGCGCCAATAGCCGGGTGAAAACCAAAGTTGTAGGCAAGAATACCCATCAGAACGGCGATCATCAGTAGTGCAAGAATTGTGTACTCGCCACGGTTCATGGATAGAAGCTTTAGCAGACTAAAGTGACCGATACCCGGGATGCGTGCGACCCAGCCTGCACTTGCCGGGAATAGCCATCCGCCTATAAGGGTTACCAATACAAAAAATGCAATGGCTTTTCCCACTACCAGACCGATGCCAGCAATGGATACCGATGCCTCTCCGGTAGCCATAGGAACCAGAATTGCAACTAAGGCAAGGGAGGCAATATCGTCTAACACTGCAGATGTCATTATTCCTGTCGCCGCAGGTGACTTGCCCAAACCTTCGCTTTTGAGCGAGACCATAGTCAGTGAGACGGCGGTGGCTGTCATAGCCAAGCCAGATAGCAAGGCCATATTTTTATCGCCCCACAAATATAGGGTTGTGAAGTAGGCAACAAGAAACGGCGCCAGCGCACCAAAGAACGCGATGCCCCAGCTACGTTTTACGCTGCGAAGAAAATCATCCGTATTTTCCTCAAAGCCTAGGGCGAACATAATTAGGATGATGCCCAACTCGGAGAAATCTTCGATAAATACCGGCATATGAATTGGCAGCCAGCCTATATTTACCATCAAGGACCCGAAGAAGAGATACCAGAGAACTGGAGTCAGTCGGGTTCTTTGCGCAGCAAAGGACGCAACAAATACAACTATCCAAATAATGGTTAGCAGCGACAGGTCGTGCATATTCAACAGCCCCAAATCAAATATTATTAAAGTATGGCAGATAACAAGAAATTACACTGATCTGGCTCATGAAAATTTGCCATGGCTTTGGGTAGGGGTTGCGCTGCCTATGTTTTGAGCAATTCTAACGCCCGAGATGCCCGCAATAAGCAAAGTAAAATTTACTTAAGTCGATAGAGTTAATCATAGAGAATGTTATTATTGTCCGATGAAAAACAAATACATGGCTATTGTTCTTGTCCTCGGTCTGCTGTCCCAGCAGGTTATGGCTGGTGCAGTGAGTACGGTCATGATGGGACATTCAGATTCTATGTATTCTGTAATGGAGTCAGATGCGTCTTCGCATTCTGGTCATGGGATGCTCCCTCAAAACGAGCCTGATTCCTCAGCTGCGTCCTCATCGTTGGATTGCTGTGATCTTGATTGTGGATCTTGCGCAACATGTTTCCATTCACTTTTTTTTAGTTTTTCGTCAAACATTGTTGTGCCAATAGCATCGCAACCCGGCCATCAATTCTCCTCTGAGCCTCTGGTTCAAATTCAAGACGCCCTATTTAGACCGCCAATTTTTGCCTAACACAGGATAGCTGTGTCCATTCCACTATGGATTGGTCTACATATCGGGAATTCTTGGTTAGACAACCAACAGTCAAATAACAAAATATTCTGACGGATTCCTCCCACTTTTTGGAAGAAAGATAAGCGCAAATGGCTTGTTTCTTCGCATTGGCAATAGGAAACGCAAGATGAATATTAGGCACTTTGAGCAGACTAGGTTTGCGGCTCAATGGATGTTATTAGGTATCTCTTTGTGCGGATTAGTGACTGCGCAGGAGAGGGCGCCACTTCTGGAGTTTGACCAGGCTGTTTATCTAGCACAGCAAAATGACCCTTGGTTACAGGCAAATCTACTTAGAGAAGATTCTTTGCGGTCTTTGAGTCAATCGGCCAGTGTACTGCCCAACCCCTCCGTTTCTGTAAGCGTGGCAAATTTACCCACGGATAGCTGGGATTTTGGTCAGGAAGCCATGAGCCAATTCAATGTTAGTGTTAGCCAAGCAATACCCCGTGGCGACACCAGAGAGCTGAGAAGTGCGCAATTCAGTGCGCTTGGCGACCAACATCCGCTGCAAAGACTGGACCGCCAGGCTCAGGTAGAAATGACCACCGCATTGCTATGGCTGGATATCTTTCGCGCCCAGCAGAGCATCGCATTAATAGAACAGGATCGTGGGTTGTTTGAGCAGTTGGTAGAAATTGTTGAATTGAACTACGCCAGTGCTTCCGGGCAAACCCGACAGCAAGATCTTGTACGAGCTCAGCTTGAACTAATTACCCTTGAAGATCGACTCACTCTACTGGAACTAAATAGACGGGCTGCTCAGTCTCACCTTAGTGAATGGATTGGTGATTTTGCTTACCTAGATGTCTCAGATAGTCTGCCCGAAACTCAAGCTGGCTCAGGTGACTCAGTGACCAATAACGTTGAGGTACAACTAGTTGAGCACCCAAAGATACGCGCAATGGATGCACAAATTCGTTCTGGCGATCTTGGTGTTTCCCTTGCCGAGCAGGAGTACAAACCCATGTGGTCTCTTAACGCCAGTTACGGTTACCGCGACCAAGATTTACTAGGCAACTCGCGGGCCGATTTGTTTTCTGTAGGCATTGGATTCGACCTGCCACTATTTACAGCAATTCGACAGGACAAACTGGTCGAGTCAGCGATTTATGAACGAGAAGCGATAAAAACAGATCGTATTTTGGCACTTCGTGCAATGCAGGCTGGATATGTTGCCGCTCTAGAGCGCAGTGCCTTGTTAGCGGAGCGACTAGATATTTACGATTCGCAGCTATTGGCGCAGATGCGTGAACAGACAGAATCTTCTTTAAACGGTTATACAAACGATGATGGCGATTTTGCGGAGGTGATTCGGGCCTATATTGCAGAGTTAAATTCTCGCATAGAGCGTCTCTATATAGCAGTAGATCTCAGTAAAACCCAAGTGAAAATCAATTATTACCTCGGCGGTTCAGCGGGCTTTGGCAGCGCGCAGATGAACTCCTTCGGAGAAGCACAATGAACAATCTAACAAAATTAGTACTAGCGGCAACGGCCGGTATTGTCCTTGGTGGGCTTTTAACCGCACAGATTCCAAAACTAGGAGACGCAAAGGATTCAGATATGCAGAGCATGGCCTTGGGCTCCGAGGCGAAACCACTATATTGGGTAGCTCCAATGGACCCGAATTATCATAGCGATGAACCGGGTTTGTCGCCCATGGGCATGGAGCTAGTTGCAGTATATGCCGAGGATGAATCCGCCAGCGGCCCAGGTACCATCAGCATTTCTCCAGAGGTGGTCAATAATCTTGGCGTTCGTGTCGGTCTTGCTAGCTATCAAGCGATAAATACTGTTATTGATACCGTGGGTTATGTCGATTATGACCAAGACCAACTGGTGCACATCCATGCTCGTATGGACGGCTGGATAGAGAAACTCTATGTCACTGCCGAAGGCGCACCGGTGGAAGCGGGACAACCCTTATATGAACTCTATTCTCCAGAGTTGGTGGGTGCTCAGGAGGAGCTCTTATTGGCGATATCCCGTGATAACGCCGCTTTAATACAGGGCGCTGAGCGGAGACTGCAGGCTTTGCAGGTTCCTCAGCAATCTATAGATCAAATTAAGAATCAGGGCCAGGTTCAGCAGGCGGTTGTATTTCGATCACCTACGACTGGCTTTGTGGATAATTTAAATGTACGTGAAGGCTTTTATGTAACTCCGGTCAATACACTTATGAGTATCGGAGCTCTTGATCAGGTATGGGTGGAAGCGGAAGTATTTGAGCGTCAATCAGATCTAGTCGAAGTAGGGCAGCCCGTAAGTATGCAACTCGATTATTTGCCTGGACGTACTTGGAGCGGACAGGTGGATTATCTTTATCCAACCCTTGATGCAACGACTAGAACCGCGCGAGTGAGGCTGCGCTTCGACAATGGAGACATGAGACTTAAACCTAATATGTTTGCAGAAATTCGTATAGAAGCAGGGAGCCAGAGACAATCTTTGACGGTGCCGCGAGAGGCGCTTATACGCACCGGAACTCAGGACAGAGTTGTTCTGTCTTTGGGTGAGGGACGCTTTAAGTCCATAGAGGTCACTGTCGGTGCCATGGATAGTCAAAGGGTGCAAATTCTTAATGGGCTAAACGCAGGCGAAGAGGTTGTGATCTCTGCGCAGTTCTTACTGGATTCTGAATCCAGCAAGAGTTCAGATTTTATGCGTATGAATTACGAGCCGGATTCGGATATGACTCTAGATATGAGCGCTGAAGAAATGCCGGAAATGGACCAAAGTCAAATGAATCAAAGCGAATAGGGGTGATCTAGTGATTGAATCTATTATTCGATGGTCCGTTGGCAACCGATTTTTGGTTTTGCTGTGCATGGCTCTTCTGGTGGGCGGCGGACTGTTTGCGGTGAAAAATACTCCCGTGGACGCCATTCCAGATCTGTCTGATGTGCAGGTCATTATCAAAACGAGTTATGCAGGGCAGGCGCCCCAAGTGGTTGAGGATCAGGTTACCTATCCACTTACCACGGCAATGTTGTCGGTTCCCGGTGCCGTAACGGTTCGTGGTTATTCATTTTTTGGTGATTCGTACGTCTACGTGATTTTCGACGAAGATACCGATCTCTATTGGGCCCGCAGCCGAGTATTGGAATATCTTAGTCAAGTGGCTCCAAACCTGCCTGAGAATGCTCAACCACAGCTGGGACCGGACGCGACCGGCGTTGGATGGGTATATATCTATTCATTGATTGATCCCACAGGGCAAAACGATATTAGCCAGTTGCGCAGCCTTCAGGATTGGTTTTTGAAATATGAACTGCAAACCCTGCCTGGTATTTCTGAAGTTGCCACCGTTGGCGGCATGGTGCGGCAGTATCAAGTCACCCTGGATCCAAACAAGCTACGCGCATACGGAATCCCCCTCAGCCATATAGAAATGGCTATTCGCAGGGCAAATCAAGAGATCGGTGCATCTGTGGTGGAAATGGCCGAAGCCGAATACATGGTGCGGGTTTCCGGCTACATCCAAAGCGAAGAAGACCTCTCCAATATCCCATTAGGGTTGAATGATCGCGGCACCCCCCTTTTGTTGAGTGATGTGGCTGATATTGGCGTTGGTCCGCAAATGCGCCGCGGCATAGCCGAGTTGAACGGACAAGGCGAAACTGTTGGCGGCATAGTGGTAATGCGTTTTGGAGAAAATGCTCAGCAGGTTATCGGCGCAGTAAAAGAAAAGCTAGATCAGCTGGAATCCAGCCTGCCAGAGGGCGTTGAGCTAGTTACCGTTTACGATCGCTCTGCATTGATAGAGCGTGCGGTAGATAATCTATGGCACAAGCTGGGTGAAGAGCTGCTTATGGTGGCCTTGGTTTGTATTATCTTTCTGTTCCATATTCGGTCTTCCCTAGTAGCAATTATCAGCCTACCAGTGGGTATTCTGGCCGCATTTATCATCATGTATATGCAGGGATTGAACGCCAACATAATGTCCTTGGGCGGCATTGCTATAGCCATTGGTGTGATGGTCGATGGTGCGATAGTGATGATCGAAAATATGCATAAGCATATGGAACGCACTCCCATTACGCCTGCGAATCGCTGGCAGGTTGTGGCTGATTCGGCCTCGGAAGTAGGGCCGGCACTATTTTTTAGCTTACTGATTATTACCGTAAGCTTTATGCCCGTTTTTGCGTTAGAAGCTCAAGAAGGGCGCATGTTTGCGCCTCTAGCCTTCACTAAGACATATGCCATGGCCGCAGCTGCCGTGTTAGCAGTGACCTTGGTGCCGGTGCTGATGGGCTATTTTATTAGAGGCAATGTATTGTCTGAAAAGAAAAACCCCATCAATCGAGTTCTTGTCGCAACCTATATGCCGGCACTAGGAAAGATTTTGAACCGTCCTAAAACTACGATTTTGGCAGCGGTTCTTCTGACCTTGGGTGCGTTATGGCCCTTACAGCAAATCGGCAGTGAATTTATGCCTCCCTTAGATGAAGGCGACCTTATGTATATGCCGACTACATATCCAGGTATATCCATTGGTAAGGCACGAGAGTTATTGCAACAGACAGACAAACTGATTGCCAGCGTACCCGAGGTAGAAACCGTATTTGGCAAGATTGGTCGAGCAGAAACCGCAACCGATCCAGCACCTCTGACCATGGTAGAAACTTTTATTCAATTCAAGCCACGTGAAGAATGGCGTGATGGCGTTACCCCAGAAAGTTTGAGAGAAGAGCTTGATACGTTGGTGACACTTCCTGGCATTACCAATTCCTGGGTTATGCCAATAAAAACGCGTATCGATATGTTGGCAACGGGCATTAAAACTCCGGTTGGCATAAAGATCTCCGGGCCGGAGTTAAGTGTGATCCAAGAGATCGGGCAGCAGCTCGAGATAATACTGTCCGATGTGCCTGGCACTGCTTCTGTCTATTCTGAGAGGGTTGCTGGGGGACGCTATATCAAAGTAGATATAGATCGCATTAAGGCGGCCCGTTATGGATTAAATATTGCTGATGTTCAGCAGGTGGTAGGTACCGCGATTGGGGGTACTAACGTTGCGCAAACTATCGAAGGACTAGAACGATATCCGATTAATATGCGATATCCGCAGGACTATCGAGATTCTCCAGAGCAACTAGCGCTATTGCCCATAGTGGCATCGTCTGGGCAGCGCATTGCTCTTGGCGATGTTGCCGAAGTTTATGTGGAAGACGGTCCGCCAAGTATCAAAAGTGAAAACGCCCGTATTAACGGCTGGACCTTTGTGGATATTAGGGATGTGGATGTTGGCACCTACGTTACTGATGCGCAGCCTATAGTGCGAGATCAACTTGATTTGCCAGCGGGTTATTCTTTGGTTTGGTCAGGCCAGTATGAATATATGTTGCGTGCTAAGGAAAAGTTAACTTACTTAATACCACTGACATTGGCCATTATTATGGTTTTTTTGTACATGAATTTTCGCAATATCACTCAGGTTGCCATATTGCTGGGCTCGTTACCCTTTGCCTTGGTTGGCAGTATTTGGTTGATGTATTTTATGAATTTCAATTTCTCCATCGCTGTCGGCGTGGGAGTGATCGCCTTGGCTGGCGTCGCTGTGGAAACTGCCGTAATTATGTTGGTGTATCTCGATCAGGCATGGAATCAGTTGATCAAAGATAGCAAAGAACAAGGTTTCTCTATTGAATCTGGGCGGCTTTACAATGCGGTATTGCATGGCGCTGGTTTGAGGGTGCGCCCAGTATTGATGACCGCTGGTGCCACCATTATTGGTTTACTGCCAATTTTGCTTGGCGATGGCACTGGATCAGAGGTTATGAGTCGACTCGCGGCGCCCATGGTTGGTGGAATGCTGAGTTCCGTTATTTTGACCTTATTTGTAATACCAGCTATTTACTTGTTGTGGAAAAGGTCGGCCATCACCAATATCACTACCTATAAATATTAAAATTTGGACTGCTTATATGAAGATCTTCAGACTATTTTTACTATCGCTCACCTTGACGATTTTTGCGCCCATCGCCCTCGCTCATACAGCGCTGTCATCTTCTCTGCCAGAGAATAATCAGGTTTTGGATAGTTCGCCGGAACAGCTTGAGCTGGTATTTTCTGGACAAGTTCGACTGGCAAGAATCGAACTGAGTGCTCCCACTGGCGAGCGTGAAGATCTTGATTTAACCCTTCACACCGAAACCTCAGATAGCTTTGCTGTTGATTTACCCGATGATTTGCCGGCGGGTAAATACACCGCCCGCTGGACCATTCTCGGGGAGGACGGTCATACCATGGCTGGAGCGCTGTCCTTTACCATTCAGGGCAACTAGCTAGGTGTGGTCTGCACTTCTAGTAGTTAATAAGCTCGGAATTTACGCCAGCTTGATTGGCTGCATAGGTGCGTCTTTCTCTATTATGGTGCTCTTTAATAACAATGAAGCCATGCTAAGAAAGGTTGGCCGCTATGGACTTAAATCTGTGGCCTGCGGACTGCTTTTTGTATGCATGGGTCTATTTCTTCAAGTTGGCTTGATCCTGCAATCCGGTTTTATGGGAATGTTCGATTCAGGGTTGCTGTCCTTTCTTTGGAGTACGCCCGTTGGCGAAGTTATGCGCGTTCGGCTAACTGGTCTGCTGGTCGCGGGCCTTGGTTTTAGTTTGATCATATTGAAGATATCCCGCGCGGAAAAACTATTACCCTTCTTGCTTGGCGGTTCAGTTTTTCTGTTGGCCGCTTCATTCTTTGTCTCTGGCCATATTAGCCCTTTGACACCACTACCCAAGATTGCGATTGCATTGCATTTGATGGCAGTCGGTTTCTGGATAGGTTCTTTGCTGCCGCTATATTGGGCGGTGTCAGAAATGGAGAATAGGGATTTAGCGATTCTGTTGAAGCGTTTTGGCGATATGGCGATGTGGCTTGTGGGGGTCTTGGTTATCGCTGGCGGATATCTAATTATCGAGTTGTTGGGCTCGCCGCTAAATTTATTTCGATCTACCTACGGTGGAGGACTAGTACTAAAAATATCGCTGGTATCAGTGCTGTTGTTGCTAGCCGCGCGTAACCGATATGCGCTGGTTCCTCGCATTGAGGAAGGACAAAAAGAAAGTCGGGATGAGTTTCGAGTGACCTTGGTTTTTGAAATAGTTTTTGCAGCGGCCATTTTAGTAACCACTGCTGCAATCACTACCTTCACTGGGCCCCCCTAGAGAAGTAACCTGGGTTAACTAACGCCCTCTCTAGGGAGTTTTGACCAGAAATACGAGCTTATTAATGGCACGATTTCCCATGCCTTTGTAGTCTCCAATAATTATAGGGCCAGGGAGTTATAAAACCCGCAACTAGTGAAAGAGGTATAACCCACCAGGTAAGTATTGCACCGCCGGTCAACGCATAATCGGTAATGTTTATTGCGGCTTCCATCGCCAGCATTGATATAAAACTCATACCAAAAGCGGTTTTAAGTGCATCACGCAACCCAAAATTTGATCTCATTAATATAAAGGTTTCGAGCAAAATGCTGGTAATAAGCCCGTTTATCATGGCCAGCAGCATAATTGTGAGAGTTGAAAGGCTATGCTCGGTGAATTGAAAATAGGCTATGGTGCCGAAATCTCCGATTGCACAACCAATTAGGCACCATTTTGTATTGTGTGCGCTTTTTATCCAATGGATTTTGTTGTTCCAAACGATGCTCATTGCGGTTCCCAAAATAGTTATTTATTGGGAATAATGCTAAGGGGTTAGCTCCGAGACCCTGTTATATCTTTTCCAAAAAATCGTATAAAATTTACAGCTTATCTAGGGGAAATCTCATATTTTGGCTTTTTAGTGAGCGGAATTGACTAGGCGTTAACCCCGTAACCTTTTTAAACTGGCCGCTCAAATGGGATACGCTGCTATAGCCCAATTGGAATGCGATTTCTCCAAGTGCCAGTTCCCCATAGAGCAACAGTTCCTTAGCCTTCTCCACGCGCAGGCGAATGAAATACTGCTCAATGGTGATGCCATCAACCACAGAAAATAAATGGCTTAGATAATTATATTCCAGCTGGATAGCGCTACTTATGTGATCGGAAAGGACTTTTTTACCGGGTTGTTCAATATGCCTTAAGTAATCGAGGCATGATAATTTTATATCCTCAATCAACTTGCTCTTCCTGTCACTGAGAATAGAAAACCCCAGGACTTCCAATTTGTCTGACAGTAATTTTTCGAGATCCTCAGATAAGCCACCACCGTAATATTCGGCGAAGTCTATTTCTCCCAGATTAATGGAGGCATATCTTAAGCCGATACTACTTAGTACGCTTTCGACCACTAAGCAGCATCTGTCGCAAACCATATTTTTAATATATATCTTCATTTTGGATTAAGTTGCTTAATGATCTAACGCGGGGCTATCTCAAAAATAGGCAATAAGTCGGCCGCTAGCTACAACGGCTATCCAGAGCGTGAGAGAAGTCATGGCGCTGAGTTTTGCGAACCAGGGCGTTGGAGCATTCGAATCATAGCTTTGTAACTTTGGAGCTACAAAAAAGTGGAATAGGCCGATATTAGCGAGCGCCAGAGCCATAAAAATCATCTTGTTCACTAGAGCGGGATTTCCCCAAAAATAGTCGAGGGCGGTAAGCAATAAAACGCTTCCGGATATGATTGCTATTAGAAAACCCAATATCGAAAATCGAACTGTCAGCCGTTCTAGCTGAGATATTGAGAGTTTAGGGGCCAGTCCGAGTAGGCGCGCATCAAACAGCAGTATGCAGCCAAAAAGCAGTATGTGCCCAGTGTAGTGAATGGTCTCAACCATAGGCATAAACCAAAAATATTCAATGGCATAAAAATCTAGAGATAGGTTGGCGAGTAGGTCGAAAAACATTTTGCTCTCAAATTTCAGGTATAGGCGATTAGTCGTCCGGCAGCGATAGTCGCCAGAGCTATGATCAGGGCAATCCAGGAAGCAATCTTGGTTTTCCTAGATAGGGTTTCAGACTTATAGCCGCGCCAAATCAAAATATTCAATGCCGCTAGAACAATCAGCATAGGCATCTTGATTAAAAAAGCCGGATTACCTAGATAGCGGTCTGGCCATGCGGCAAAAAAAATAAAACCCGTAAATAGCGCTATCAAGAAGGAAGTGCCAACAAATGGAGCTAGGTATCTGCGTACTTGGCTGCTCGAAATCGTATTTTTTGAGAGGCTGTTAGCCACGTAGACAACCGCCACCGCCACAATTACAGATACGCTCAAAATATGAACTATCTCATTGATGGCAAAGCCCCAAGCCGTCTCAGTCGTGAGTCGTGCAAACCAGGAGTTTTCCAATGCTGCTTTCAATGTCTCGGGCAAAGTCTCGAATCCTCCTTGAGTTGTTTTAATCTGTGTTGTTGACCTGCAATAGTAGCAGCTTCTTAAGTTGCTCTGGCTGTTGCGGATAGCACAATCTATAAGCCTACCAAGATGCGGTTGTCCTGTATTGGCTGCCATTGCAATGGCAGGGTCATTACCCTATATTCGATTGAACATAGGGTAGATAACACCTTAAAAATTAGTCGTATTATTGGTCGCTAAGGGGGTCTAATTTGAGCCCAAAGTGCTTATCCAGGGGGATAGAATCATGATTATTCAAACTAAGCCTAAGGCTTTATTCTTTGTGGTATTGGCGGCCATGAGCCTGCTTTTTATCGGTTGTTCCGAGTCTGAGCAAATGGCCGAAGAGTCGGCACCAGCTGAAATGACGTCGCAAGCTATTGCCGAATTAGAGCTTTCAGAATTAGAGAGCAACAAGCAGGCGGTCCGAGACTTCAAAGCTGCGCAGTGGGACGCTGAAAAAATGGCTATGGCCTACGATGTTTTCGCTCCAGACTATGTCAATTTGCGATCTGAGTTCCGCAACCTCGTTGTGAATGCTGATGACCCGGCTATCGATGCTGTTGCGGATCCTCTGAGTGTGGCAATTCCAGATCGCGTTGATGTTATTGAGGAGATGGTTGCTGAAGGCGATGTTGTGGGTATTCAGACGCGCATCACTGGCACCCATCAGGGGAATCTCTACGGTATTCCAGCTACAGGTAAAGCTATCGATATTGTATCTACTGCTTTCTATACCTTTGAAGGTGGGAAGATTGTTGAAGCTTGGGAAATGGCTGACGAAGCTGCCTTGCTGAGACAGTTGGAATCTTGGTTGCCAGAGCGCAGCGATGGTCTCTCGATAGCGCCCGTCATTAATCATCCGGTTCAATATGGTAGCCAGGTTCTGGTTGATATTTTGTCGCAGCCTGAAGATACAGACACCTATAAAAATAAGGTTCGTGTGTCCTCCTATAAGTCTTCCGTCAGGCCCAGAGACCAGGCAGACCCATTTCTATGGCCTGCTAATCAGGTTTTTGATGGTGCTCCATATGAAGTTTATACACGATCCGGGTTCTTCCACGTAGCAGATCGCTCAAGAGAATTGGGGACTAATCATCTTGGCATGGGGCAGGCCTTTCCGGACAGGATGGATATGGTTGGGCAGTTAATTGCTGAGGGCGACAAGGTTATGATTCAGTTTCTGCTAACTGCGAACAACAGCAGTAGCCTATTCGGTAATCTACCTTCAAATGGCCCGGTCGGCGCTTGGGAGGTGGGAGTGCATACCTTTGAGGGTACGCATTGGACAGAAGGTTGGTGGTTTGGCGATGACGTCGGAATGTTGTTGCAAATAGGTGCTCCCGGAGAGTTCCTGATTCCATAGAGGGCATGGGGACTTTCATTAGTTTTTTTATGCTCCGTTCCAGGAGCAATTGTCAAAGCTAGTACGCATTTTCTGGGGGTAAGTATGAGTGGTTTTCGTTTTATATTGAGTTCAATTTTTTGTTCAATTCTGCTGATGTTCGTCAGCTTTTCTGCCTTTGCCCAAGAAAATATGGCGGCCTTAGAGGCTGCCGGTAAAGAACTCTATTTCGAGCAGGTTTCTTGCTGGGTATGCCATGGCGATAACGCCGAGGGCCGTATTGGTCCCACTCTTCATGGCGGTCCAACACCCATAGAAATTCAAGAACAGCTCGATTCGAACCCACAAATGGGCATTATTGTTAGCGAGCTAAATCCAGATGTTGAAGATTTAGTAGCCCTGTCTGTTTTTGTAGGAAGTCTTGGCGGCAATACATACAGTTCCGATCAAGTTGGTCAGTGGCGCGCTGAGCTAACCGCGGCACGTGCGGCGAGGGTGGAAGAAACGGTGTATTCGAATTCTGCACGTGATCAGTTGGTACTCAATATTCAAAGCTTCGACACAGTGGTTGAAGATTGGAGCCGCAAGGCCAATACCGGCAGTCTGCGACGTGATTATCAAGTGCAAGTGCTGGCCGAATATGAACCCGGCGAACAGGTTTTCTTTCCCGAACCCGACACAGTTTATTTCTATGAAAATGTTGGTACCGGGGCGTCTCGTGCCGCTGATCCTAGTCTGCGATCCAATAGTACGGCGGTTGTGGTAGGTGACGCGACTTCCATGGAGGTTTTAGTTCATGCTGAGCTGTCCCAGGAGTTCCGCGGCCAGGTGCACACCACTGTTTTGACCTCTGATGGACGCTATGTATACATGATTGGGCCGACCGCGACCGCCGGACAGGGCCAAGGTAACCAACTACGAATACCGGCTACTATGCTTAAAGTAGATGCCTTGACGCTTCAGCCTGTCAAGCAGCTGGCGATAGGTGGTCGCCTACATCACGCTCAATTATTCCAAGACAAATATATTCTGATGGATACTTTTGTTAGTGATTCAGATGCCCTGAATGTATTTTTATATGACCCCGAAACCGATGAAATTGTTGGTGGAGTCAGTACTCGAGATCTGGGTGGTAGTAATTACACGGCGTGGACCGACGACGAGTTCATCTACGTTCTAATGCAGCCAGATAGCGATGGTGGGTTTTTGACCGGTGCTACATTGGTGGCGTCGGGTGAATACACAGCTCTTAGGCCGTATTGGGTAGCCAAGCTTGACCCAGAAACTTGGGAGGTCGTGCAGGAATATCCCTACCGTGGATATCGTGGTGACTGGGTTATTATCGATTCCGACAGCGAGTATTTCTACGTTCCTGCGGCTGGGTCATCCAACCTGACCAAAGTAAATATTGAAACCGGGGATATCGCATGGTCGGGTTCCACAGGAATTGGGCCCTACGGCGGTACGCTCAATGCAGATGAAACCGAACTATGGGTATCAGACAAGGGTGAAGGCACAGGATTTATGGGCCGCACGCTTACCGTAATAGATACCACATCTGGTCGCGTCCTAGACACCCTATTTTCTGGATACTCTTCAGATCATGTACTGCTTTCGCCCAACGGAAAAGAGATGTGGGTTACCAGTAACGGCGAAGGTCGTATATATGTATTTGATGCTGAAACCCGCGAACAGCTGAAAGCCATTGATATGCCCGGATACGGTGCCCCGCACGGTCTTGTGTGGGTTATGTACGACGAGGACGGTGTTGGGCGGGTAGTTCGAGATCAGGGTGGGTTCCACAACGGAATTAATCCAGCTGATGGCCGACCATTAATGCTCGACTAAGAAATAGCCCATTTGACTAAAGCCCTCGCTATAGGAGGGCTTTTTTTTGCCGATGACGCCACCCTTTTGTACCGGTGCCATCTTTGAACAATTGATTAGGAGTTCATATGAATAAATTACTGAGCATAGTTCTGATTGCAGCTTCTGCGTCGGCGGCAGTTCTGTCAGTTCCTGCTTATGCAGATCGAATTGTAGTTTTTGGTGCCACCGGCAATATCGGAAAAATAGTGGTTCGAGAGGCTCTCAATCGAGGCCACGAAGTAATAGGTGTTTCTCGTAATCCTGATAATTTTACTTACACAGAAAATAACTTTACCGGTGTTGCGGGTAATCCCACTTCTGTTGAATCGGTATTGGAAGTTACCGCTGGAGCGGATGCAGTTATTAGTGCGGTCGGTGGGAGAGAAGCTGCCACCGCCGAAGAGACTGCTATGAATCAAGCCGCGGTTACTTTTACTCAGGCCTATGCAGGTATGGGCGAAGCGGGCCCGCAAGTAGTAGTTATTGGCGGCGGCAGTACTATGGTGGGTAGCCGAGAAGAATTGATCGAAAACTTACCGCCAAATGCTCCAGAAGGCTCGACCTTTCGTGCCCTATTCGTAGGCCATTGGGTTGCTTACGAGACCTACTTGGCTTCGGACATCAATTGGACGCTTGTGGCACCACCCTTTGGTCTAACTGGATGGCGTGGGGACGCCGGCGCTGATGATCGTACGGGAAAATACCGGACCTCAATAGAAGGGCCTGTAGTTGATGACGAAGGAAAGAGTGCAATAACCGCTTTGGATCTTGCTGTAGCCATCTTAGATTTCGCCGAAAATGGAGAGCCCAATCAGGTCAAGGTTGGTCTAGGCTACTAGGCCATTAACCAAGTGGGCTTCTGAGCTAGAGGCGCTATTCACCTCGTACGCGCTGAAGGTGTTCTTCCGACAGCGCTACGGTGTTTTTAGATACAAAGTAACTTAGTAATACAGAAACCGCTCCGCCCATAGTCGCAGCTGAATATGGGCTGCCCGCATAAAAATAAAACCACAATCCAAATTCTTCCAGGCCAGTTCCTAGAAGCCAGAGGCCGGATACAATTTTTCCATGGATCAATACAAAGGTGACCACACCGCCTAGAAATCCTGCCAGCGCACCCTTGCTAGTAATGCCACTCCAAAGTGAGCCAAAAACTAATGGCCCCATCAAGGCTGCAGTAAATCCGCCAACGCCGGTCCAGATAAGCAGGGTTACATTCATATCCATAATGGACCAGCCCAATGCAATTGAACCCAGCAGCGTTAGTACGGTGACTACTCGGCTGATGTTAAGTACATTTCTATCCAGCTGGTCTTCACGCAGGTGGGAGTGGATTCGAGGCGCAATGCTGCGTCGATAAATATCGTTTGCGAATACCTGAGAGGTAGAGATCAACAGGCCATCTGCCGTGGACATAATGGCGGCCAGAACTCCAATTCCAAGCAAAGCGGCCAGCCAGGTTGGGAATAGCTGGATAAACAATGCGGGTAGGGCGGTATTAGCTCCTCCGGCGAGCGGATCGCCTCCAAGAACTGCTCTCGCTATAAGTCCGCCCAATGCTATTGCTGGCAGAATCATGCCAAAAATAAATGCTAATACTAGAAACTTTGAACGGCTGCGCTCGTCCTTTAGTGCCCAAAGTTTATTGCCAATATGTGGCAGCAGCCCCAGGGGGATATGTGCGATTACTAGAGAAATATAAGACCAGGTTGAGGCTGTAATGGGTGTCGCCGGATTGAAGTTCTCAAGTAACTGAGGATCCTGCTCCTTTAATGACGCCAGCAGATTATCTAATCCTCCAGCCCCCAAACCGCTAAAGAAAAACACCGCAATGGCAATGGCTAACACCACCATCAGAAAACCCTGCGCACCATCAGTCAGAATATCCGCGTGCGCTCCGCCCATGGTTACGTAGCCAATCAGCACTACAGCAGTAATCGCCATAGCCCAACCTTGAGACAGCCCGAGCATCATTTCAAACATTACTAATCCAGCTACTAATTGCCCCGCTAGATAAAACAGCAACAGCAGGGATAGTAGAGCTGCAGATATTCGCAGGGCTTCAGATTGGTAGCGCTCGCCCAGGTATTCGGGGATGGATCGGGCGCCTGAGCTATTGCCGAATTGACCTACAGTTCGTTGGCAAATAAGAACGCCCAAATATATTCCCAGGGGATAAAGGAAGGCGATCCAAATAACCGAAATGCCGTAGGTGTAACTTAAGCCTGGTACTCCCAGAAATGTTGATCCGCTGGCCGCTGTGGAGGCAAAAGCCAGAGCCAATAGTAGCGGGCCATAGCTGCTGCGCGCTGTTGCGAAGTCGTCGGCTCCGGTAACGCGTCGACTTGCAACTACGCCGAACGCGGCCATCGCGCCGATATAAACGAACATGAATATCCATGACCAGCTATATAGGCTCATTTATTTGCATACTCCTGCCTGGTTTTACTAGCAACAACCCACGGTTCTTGGCTCGGTTGGTTCAGCTTTTACTGGATTGGACAGTGTGCCGACACCTGAAATAGTAGTTTCTACCAGTTCATCCTTTTGCACAATTCTCTCGGGCATTGGGCCTTCATCTGCCGGGATGCTTATGCAGATTACATCTCCAGGAAACATGGTTACGCCAGACGAAATATATACGATGGTTTCCTCAATGCTGTGTCGTAGATTCGATAGTGGAGCAGAGTGGATTAGCTTGCCGTCTATACGTGTTTCGAGAGTTTGTTGATAAGGGTCGCCAAGCTCGTCTTCGGTCACAATGTGGGGGCCAAAACCAGAGGTTAGATCAAACATCTTACCTAAACCAAACTGAGAATTTTGCTTTTGAACATCCTTAACACTGCCTTCGTTATAAACGGAATATCCGAAGATGTGACGAAACGCGTGCTCTTTTGCGATATATCGACCGCCTTTACCCATCACCACAACCAGCTTGCCTTCGCACTCCAATTGTTTGGTCCGAAGAGGAATATCGATTACCTCACCGTGAGCAATATGGTTCCTTGGTGTACGCAAGTAAATGGTAGGATTTGCCGCCTCTTTCAATCTGTCTGCTTCTGCCTGTTCTGAGGAGTTTGCAGCGACACAAAAGGTAGCGATGGGAATTAGCGGCGGAAGAATCTGTACGTCATCTATATTTAAAGTCGCGTGATCTTTGGCATTCTTGATTTGGTGGCGAGCGTAAGGGCCACGTTTGATCACGTCTATCATAGATTGAGGCATGCCCCGATTCTCTGGGTTAACGGCCAGAATCGTCTTCCCGTCATCTTGTAGCCAACCCAAGCGCTCATAACCGCGCGATTCAAAAGACAGGAATTTCAATATTTTTCCTCAAAATAAAAACCGCTGTGAGCGGGAAAGGGGGGTGCGATGATATAAGGGGCCGGTTAGGGTTAGCAATCCATTTCTGTTTGCAATCCATCAGTCACTCTAGACTAGGTTTAGTATCGATCTTTAAATATTATTTTGTGGACGCATTAAGTTAGGCAGGTAGCTCGGTGCGATTTGTCTGGATTGCTATTTGTTTTAGATATAATGCGCCACGATTTAGAATCGTCATTCTTAGAGCTCATCACATAACTATAGGATTTTCCCATGCGACCCAAAATTCCTGTCACTGTACTTACCGGCTTTCTCGGTAGTGGCAAAACGACTCTTCTTAATCGCATCCTCTCGGAAGACCATGGTTTGCGTATTGCGGTGATTGAAAATGAATTTGGTGAGATAGGGATAGACCAGGACCTGGTCATCAACGCCGACGAAGAAGTCTTTGAAATGAATAACGGATGTATCTGCTGCAACGTGCGCGGCGATTTGATCCGTATCTTGGGTGAGTTGGCAGATCGTCTCAATCAGTTTGATCTGGTTATCCTAGAAACAACTGGCATGGCAGACCCTGGCCCGGTCGCGCAGACATTTTTGGTGCAAGAGGATATTCAAGATCACTATCAGCTCGATGGCATTATCACGCTTATTGATGCAAAGCACGTAGGCCAACATCTCGATGACGAAACCGATGAAGTATTGGCTCAGGTGGCTTTTGCTGATCGAATGATCATCAATAAAGTGGATTTGGTTTCAGAAGAGGAAAAGCAGGCGCTCAAAAAACGCTTACAGTCTATGAACAGCATGGCTGAAATTTATGAAGCGACAATGGCGAATGCACCTATAGGCGAGTTGTTGGGCATTGGTGGTTTTAATGTGCAACGCGCCGTTGATATCAAGCCCAATTTTTTGGAGCCGGAATACCCATTTGAAACCGGTAGTATTTGGCAACTGCCCGAGGGAGATTATCTACTGAAATTTGCAGAAGCGAATTGTCACAATCATAGCCATGATCATTCCCACGAGCATCAACATGAACATCACGACCACGCCGGCCATGATGATCATGACCATGGGCCCGGTATGTCCATTCTTATGACGCAGATAGAGCAAGGCGCTGATGCCGATCTATCTGTCCTAGCTGAAAAAGTCTTTGTAGAATTTTCGTCAGAACCCGAAATCCTCGAGCATGGCCAAGCTCTAACAAGCGCAGACAAATACTACCAATTGAATCTGGAAGGCCATGGTGAGAAGGGGGAATATGAGTTTGGGGTCTCGCTAGACACTGATCAGACCCTTGCGGTTTTTGCCGGTTCTGGCCCCTGCGAGCTTGGACTGACGCTCCGTAGCAAAGACGGAGTAGAGCTAGCTCCTGTTGCCACGCATACCTTCCATGCAGAACATACGCACGACAGCAAGGTGTCATCTGTCTCCATAGAGCAGTCTGGCGCATTTGATGTGTCGAAGCTGAATCTATGGCTGGAGGATTTTTTGCTGGAAAATGGCCCGGATATCTATCGCATGAAAGGAGTTGTGGCAATTAAAGATCAAGATTACCGCTTTGTATTTCAAGGCGTCCATATGATTTTTGGTAGCCAAAAAGGCGCAGAGTGGGGCGATCAAACGCCTTACAACCGTCTTGTTTTCATCGGTAAAAATTTGGACGAAGAATATATCCGTGATTCATTAAAAAAATGTCTGGCTTAATTCAATGAATCTCAAAGCTTCCATCACATTGGCTACATTGATGATCCTGTCCCCTCTGGCTGGAGCGCAGGACGCAGCTAGTTGCGGAGAGCAGCCTGTTGAGCCAACCATTGTCGATGGCGCCGCCTCTACTTTTGAGCAGCTAATCGCCAACGGTAAAGAGGTGAATGCTTATATCGCTGAGGCAGACCAGTTTTTGGATTGTAGTGAAGCGAGATATATAAGGATTAGTGGATCGAGAATTCACAAAGATATATTGGGTGAGCAGATAAAATCGCTTACCACTCGCCACAATGAAATCGGTGATGAGTTGAATGCTCAGGTTGCCGCTTATCAGGCGGCAAACCCGCAATAAACTTTCTCAATTCGAATAGGTGTAGTTCTAGACTGTGCTTTCGGAAATAGCCGACACCTTAGCGGTTAGATTATTCTATTCCGCTGGCTCGATTTTGCTCTTTGGCGGCAACACACCAATCTAAGTCTGCATCCCCATGGGCAATTGCGCCAAGTAAGCGGTCACGAAATACCGCGGCACTGGGCAAGGGCATTTGAGCTGATTCTGCAGCATCCAAAGCAAGGTTGATATCTTTTAGACCGATAACCGCTGTTGCACCTAGGCTGTCCCAGGATTCGTTGGCAATCATTTTCCCGTAAACCTCGTAAGCGGGCGCTCCGAAAAGACCCTCTGTGAGAACTTCATGGAACATATTTTTGTCGCCGCCGAGTTTTTGCACCAGGGCCATGGCTTCACCCATAACTTCGATTGCGCAGCCAAGTACAAAGTTGTTGGCGATTTTGACGGCCGATGCTGCCTGTGGCTCAGCGCCAGCGTAGAAGGTCTGTTTGCCCAGTACGTCAAAAATTGGCTGTAGCGAAGTCACTTTTTCTTCTGGACCGGCGGGAACGATGGTTAGTTGTCCGGTGGCTGCCAAGTCGGGTCTTCCCAAAACGTGAGCGGCTACAAAAATTTGACCTGCGTCGGCGTGCTGTTTGGTCGCTTTGCGAACCATATCGATACCGTGAGTTCCCATTATTACGTGGGTAGCGCCAGCTGGCATTGATTCAAGCAGTCCGCCTTCTGCGGAAATTACATTGTTTAGTATTCCATCGGTAGGCAGCATAGTGATAACAACATCTCTATCAGCCACGGCCTCTGCAATAGTCGGCATAAATGTTGCGCCAGCTTCTACTAATGATTTTGCCGCATCTGGAAATACATCAAATACGTTTAGTTGATAGCCATCTTTGACAAGAAGATGTGCCATGCCTTGACCCATGCGGCCTAAGCCGAGAAAAGCGATTTTCATGTTGGTGTTCCTATTGCTGTTGTTATCTATTCGGAGTTATCGAGACTGCCGCTATCTATAACAATCTCGGCAGTGATTTCGTAATGTGATATGAGTAATGCAACGGCTTTGTCTGCGTCACGGTCAAGCACGGCATCCCTTATAGAGCGGTGTTCGATACCCTCACGACCCTCGCGGTATTTCACAACGGCAGATAGCTTCCTGTAACGCAGGGTTTGTTCTTGTAGCTCTTCGCAGTATCCCAGCAGGATATTTGAATCGCAGGCAGAAAGCAGTGCGTTGTGAAAATCACGGTGCTTTTGTTCCTGCTCGGGCGAATCCCAAGAGCCATCTTCATTGGCCGGAATTCGGGAAAGGCGATGGAAGGCAACCACAATACGCTCGTCGTAATCGTCATCTCCGTTGGCTATGGATTCTCGAAGCGCAATCTCTTCTAACCAGCAGCGCGTTTTGATTAGTTCCTGAAGTTTAGGAACGCTGGCAGTAGATACCCTAAAGCCTTTGTTCTCTTCTCTAAGCACCATGCCATTTGCGGACAAGCGGTTGAGGGCTTCCCTTAGAGGGCTGTTGCCGACGTTGTATTCGTTCTTAAGTGTTTCTAGGCGCAGTTTGCTGCCAGGTTTAAGTTTTCCTGCAAGAATATCTTGATGCAATTCTAGGTAAACAGAAGAAGCTAAGGTTTCGCTTTGTGGCGCAGCCGGGGGTTGGGTTGTCATATTATTGTCTCTCGTTGCACGCTTATTATTATGGAGAGGTGCAATCCTGCAGAATATCGAAAATCAGAAGGTTATGACGATATTGTTTGAAGAAATGCAGTTTACAGTAAATTGTTCAAGACTTTCTAGTGCGTGCTTTGAAGGGTTGGAAATAGAATTTCTGGCAATACCAATTCGATACTGGATAATTTGGAATTCTCGTTCTAAGCTGCATTGATATGAAAATTAGACCGATTCAAACTATATTTATCACTGCACTAAGTTTTTGCTTGTGCTTGATGTCTCCTTCGGTAGGAGCCGCTGAAACCATTAGACTGATTGCGGTTGACTCGGATTCTTCTAGTTCGCTTTGGGTCAGAGTCTTCCTCGAATATTTTATCCCGGAGGTTGATAGCCGCCTCGCTGAAAGCGGCAACTATGTAGTCGATTGGAACCCTGCATTTGGTGGAACCATTGCAAAGCCTCGTGGAGTGCTAGAGTCACTGCAATATGATCTTGCCGACATTGGAATTGTTACCACTCCGTACCACCCCGACAAACTACCTTTTTATAGCCTCCCCTACGCAACGCCCTTTGTGTCTAATGACATTGGTCTAATCGCTCGCACCATGAGTGATCTGGCAGATAAATATCCGCAAATAAAAGACGACTGGGAAAATTTTCAGCTGCACTATCTTACGACAGCGGGATCTATAGATACTTACAACATCGTGCTTACAGATTCAGTCGACAATATGGAAGACCTTAGCGGTCTCAAAATCGGTGGCGTAGCTACCAATTTGTTGTTTATAGAGGGAACTGGTGCTGTTGGGGTAAACAGCGCTTTGCCCGAGTGGTACAACAATATGGCAACCGGCCTGATGTCCGGAACTATTGTTTGGGCTGAAGCTGCCGCAGCCTACAAATTGTATGAAGTTGCGCCTTATATGCTCGATATCCGTTTTGGTGGAGCTCCTTCAAAGGCAATTGCCATCAACAGTCGCACATGGGAGCGGTTGCCCTATGAAGTGCGAGATGTAATTCAGAATGTGTCCAATGATTATCGAGATGAGCTAGCGCGTGAAACCGTTCGAATTTCGGGTCTCGCATTACAAGAGTTTGTTGAGTATGGCGGTGCCATTCTTCCGGTTACCGATGAGCAGCGCCAAAGCTGGGCTGAAAATCTGCCGGATTTAGCTGGCACATGGGTCAGGGTAATGAACGAGCACGGGCTGCCCGGACAGGCAATCCTAGAGGATTATATGCAGATAATGCGGGACAATAATCAGCCGATAGTTCGGCAATGGGATCAACAATGAAGGAATTCGATGCCTCTAAAAAAACGGGTTTAGCCCGGGCTTTTGAGCTATGGGTGCTGAGCCTGAATAACATTGGAGCCATCTGGATTTTTGTATTGATGGTTATTATCAATGCCGATGTATTTGCCAGGTTTTTGTTTAATGCACCTATAAATGGCGTGCCCGAGATGGTTGCCCTTTCCATAGTGGGAATTGTGTTTTTGCAACTGGGCGAGGCTGTCCGGGCAGGCAGGCTGACTAGATCTGATGGTTTCTTTAATAAAGTTGTCGAAAAACGCCCAAAGCTCGGACTAGTGCTAAATACCTTTTACGACCTCTGCGGCATGGCATTTTTTATTGCCATACTTTTTGGCGCAATCCCTATCTTCATCGAATCCTATCAAGGCGGTTATTACGTCGGCACAGAGGGTATTTTTATAATAGCCGAGTGGCCCATCCGGTTAATTCTGGTTATCAGTTGCATTACTGTTGTAGCGGTCTTTTTGTCGCTGGTTAAGCGACATCTAACTGCGCTGATTAATTCGGGAGCGACAGAGCAATGACAGGAGTGGAGGTTGGGCTTTTATCTGTCGTTGCAATCCTGCTGCTTATTTACTCTGGCATGTATGTACCAGTGGCCCTTGGTTTGGTTTCATTTGTTAGCGTTTGGTATTTACGTGGAAGCACTGAGGCACCGATCTATCTTCTTACCTTGGCCGCTTCATCAGGGTTGGAGGAGTACCACTACGGTGTGATACCGCTCTTTGTACTTATGGGGTTGCTGGTAAGTCAGTGTGACTTAGGTAGGGATATCTATGATGTTGCAAATTACGCCCTGCGCAAGATTAAGGGCGGTTTGGGTATTGCGACCGTAGCTGCAAACACGGCGTTTGCGGCCATTACCGGTGTGAGCATCGCCTCCGCATCAGTATTTGCTCGTGTATCGGTTCCGGAGATGAGGCGTTTTGGTTATTCACCGCGCTTTGCCGTTGGAGTAGTTGCCGGCAGTTCAGTCTTGGGTATGTTGATACCGCCAAGCGTAATGTTGATTATCTATGCAATTGTGGCCGAGCTTTCGGTAGCAGATATGTTTAAAGCGGGCATTATTCCGGGCCTTTTACTCGCCTTCGCGTACGTTGCGCTTATCCTATGTATGGCTATATTTTTCCCTAAGTACATTGGTGGGCAAGATGAAAAATCGAGAGCAATCGCCAAGGAGCAGGGAGTCTTGTCAGGTCTCGAAATCACCAAAAAGATCGTTCCTTTTTTGGTATTGATCCTATTGGTTCTGGGTGGAATTTACGGGGGGCTATTTACGCCAACCGAAGCCGGAGCCGTTGGCGCAATGGGCGCGCTTGTGATTTCCCTGATAAAACGCAAATTGACTCGGCCTGTCTTTTGGCAAGTATTAAGTGAGACGGGAAATATCGTTGCTTCGTTATTACTGCTTATTGTTGCTGCCACCATGTACAGCCGCATGCTGGCCATTTCAGGGTTGCCGACAGAATTTGGAGTTTGGCTTGGAGGTACTGATTTGGGCTACGTTGGAATACTTGTGGTCTACGTCATTATGCTAGTGGTCATGGGTACGATTCTAGATACCACTTCAATTATCTTGATTATGGTACCGCTGTTTCTTCCGGTTATGCAGCCCTACGATATAAATCTAGTCTGGTTCGGAATAATAACTATTGTTGGTGCGGAAATTGGATTGTTGACGCCTCCATTGGGGATATCTTGTTACGTTATAAAGGCAACCCTACCGGATAAGGACATTTCTTTGTTTGATGTCTTTGCTGGAGCATTTCCTTTTGCGGTAGTTATGTTGTTGGTGCTGATCTTGCTGATTGCCTATCCGGGAATAAGCCTGATTTTTGTATAGAGGCTATCTACAGTCAATGAGAAGCTACTAAGGAATATCGCAAAAATATATACAAAGACTTTATATTCGACATAAATAGACGGATTTGCCTTCCATCTAAAATTATAAGCTGCCACAATCAGGCTCGATTTTCCGTATTTCTTGGGGATGTCTTTCAGTAATTGATTGGCATTGGGGGAATACTTGCAACACTTACCTAACTGTTAAAGATAGAAATCTGAATGGGGATTTAGCACTATGAGTGAACAAGAACAATCAAATGAATCTGCAGCGGCACCGGTTGAACACGCTGGTCTGGGCGGAGAAAAGAAAGTAGCCTTAGCGATGTTTGGCTTGCTGCTGCTTATATATGTGTTGATGGTTGCGGACCGCTTCCTGATCAGCATGCTGGCTGTAGATATACGCGGATCTCTGAATCTCACTGTTAGAGACTCCATTACCCTTGCGACCATGTTTACCCTTGGTTTGGGTATTTCCGGAGTGCCTGCGGGGCATCTGATTCAGAAGTATTCAAGAAAGTCCGTTGTGCTAGCGGGGCTGATTCTTCTGTCTGTTTCAACATTGCTCTTCACTCAGGCCGTAGGCTTTAAGAGTATGTTTGTCTTTATTGTGATACAGGGCGTAGGTATGGGCTGCTTGGCTACCTCGCTGTTCTCTCTCTCCACTAGCTACTTTCACAAGAACCGTACTGCTGCTCTGGGCATCGTGAATCTTAGTTTTGGGCTGGGCTCAATTTTTGGCCACTGGATTCCTGGTGTGCTGCGAGACGGCTATTATGAGAGTATGGGTGATTCGGCTTGGCAGGCGCCTATGTATATTTTTGGCGCTGTTGGTATAGCACTTGTTTTCGCGGTGTTTTTCTTTATTAAGCCTTGGTTCAGTGAAGTTCAGGCTCCAAAAAAGGTAATTCAAGACAGCGGCGGTGCGGACTCCTGGAATAACTTCAACACTAAGCTGCTTATATTAATGAGTGGCCTGTACGGTATGGTGATCTACGGATACCTGGGCAGTTATCCCTCGTTCCTGCGGACTGTTGTCGAGTTAAGCGCAACTCAAGTGGGTACGGTTGTACTCTGGTTTGGTATCGGTGGTTTGACCTCCTACTACGGAGGCAAGCTGGGCGATAAGTATACGACCAAATCTGTTCTCTTTGTGAGCTGTCTACTTCTCGGCGGAGTAACGCTATTTCTCTATAACGAAAATCACAGCGAATTTGTCTACAGACTACTGGCCACAGGGGTTGGTGTATTTGGAGCGGCTGTTGTTTATACCAATCTAGCTGGTGGTCACGTTAAGTCGCTTAAGCGCAGTATGACTGGTAAAGGTGCCGGTCTATTTGTGACTAGTGTTTATGGCGGAGCTGCTATAGCTGGGTTATGCATGGGTACTCTTATTGAGAACTATGGTTGGGCCTTCGCTGGTCAAGTTCAAATTTCTGGCCTCTGTGTGGTTATTGCGGTGCTAGCGCTCTTCATTAGAGAGAGCGAGTTTTCTAAGTAATTCCAATTAGAAGCTAGCTTCACTTCAACAATTGGGTCGCCTGTTTTAGGCGACCTTTTTGTCTGAGGCTGGGGAGCCTGGTCACTTAGATGTAATCAACCAAATCGAATCTATCAGGTAGAGTTTGAGTTTCGATAAGGTTGTAGAAATCGAATATTTGTGAAAAAATTAGTTTTTGTCGAAATTATTGATTTAGGTCTAAATTTAATGGACCCTGAATGTTCAGGGTCAGGATAGGAGTAATAAAATGATTAGAACAGCAATTGTAGGTCTTGGCTGGTGGGGTAAAACTCAGGTTGAGGCAGTTCAGGGCAGTGACAAGATTAAGTTTGTTGCGGCAACTACTAGATCGCTTTCTGAGGAAGCCCAAGATTTTTGTAAACAGTACGATATGGAGCTTAAAGAAAGCTACGATGCAATTCTTGCCGATCCCAATATCGATGCGGTTGTTCTTGTTACGCCAAACTCACAGCATGTACCTCAAACTTTGGCAGCCATAAAAGCCGGCAAGCATGTTTTCTGCGAAAAACCTTTTTCTCTTGACGGTGCTGGTGCTCAGGAAGCGATGGATGCTGCTGCTGCAGCTGGGCTGACCTTGGGCGTTGGCTATAGCCGACGATTCCACCCAGAGATGATTAGCCTTAAAGAAAAAATTAATAACGGCGATTTGGGTACGATTCTGCATATTGAAGCGACCATGACATTCCCAAATGCGCTTTATTTAAAGCCGGGTGCATGGAGAGCGGACACTTCAGAAACTCCCTGTGGTGGATTGACCCCTATGGGTGTTCACGCTATCGACGGCATGATCGACATGGTTGGTGAAATCGACGAAGTTTATGCACAAAGTTTCCGTCGCGCGATTGAAGTTGAAGCCGATGACACGACTTCAATCTTATTCCGCATGAAAGACGGATGTTCTGGTTATCTTGGAACTATGACGGCCACTGGTGGTGGATTTAATTTCCAGGTTTATGGATCCAAAGGATTTGTGAAGCTCGAAGGCATGACCCATATAGCCGGTGCTCCTTCTGAAGAGAGACGTATGAAGTTGTTTAGCAACTGTACCTTTAAGCCGGTCAAAGGACCTGCAGAAGTATGGGCTGCGGCAGAATTTGATGTGGTGAACGCGGCTCTAGAAGGTTTCGCTGATGCTGCTGAAGGCGGTGCTCCATACCTCATATCACCGGAAGAAATGGTGCATGGATCTGCAGTAACGGAAGCCATCGTTAAATCGGCGGCGGCTCATCAAGTAGTTAAAGTTTAACTATCATATTAAATTAGGAATTCCAGCGATCTGGAACTTAGGAGAAAAAGGTAATGACAGAATTTAGACGCGGCACGCAGGGCATGATGCAAGTCGACTATGAACAACGTATCGACATGGATCGTATGCGTGATTATCGGGTTGGCCGAGTCAAGCAGTATATGGACGAGTTCGACATCGATTGCTTGCTTTTGTTTGATGTAAACAACAAGCGTTATGCTACTTCAACGGCGGTTTGTTCGCCCGAGATCTGTAGCATGGGTCGTTACTCTATTATTCCGCGCAATGGGCCACCACATATCTTTGGTTTCGGTTCAGAGGTTGCTGCCGAGAAGCTTAATGCCCCTTGGGTTGCGGATTACACCTTCCCAGCTCACGGCACCATGTACGGCGCACTTCCCAAAGAGTGGGAGCCAACTAAAGGATTTATGAAAGATCTGGATATGGTTCTGGACAACTTTGGGTTGGATAAGAGCAAAATCAAAATCGGTGTAGACGTTATTGAGGCGCAAACGATGTTAGCGCTCCAGTCTAATGGTTACACCTTGGCCGATGGCATGGAAGTTATGCAGTACGCCCGTTCCGTCAAAAACGAAGATGAAGTAGCCCTGTTGAAACATGCATGTGCAATTGTTGATGCGGCTTTTCACAGAATTGCGATGGAGATTCGTCCAGGCGCGAAGGAAAATGATCTTCAGGCAGTGGCCTCACACGAAATGCATCGCCTTGGTGCGCAGTGGGTTCATAACGTACAGGTGACCTCCGGTAACCGTACAAACCCTCATCCGCATTTGAGTTCAGATCGATTGTTGCAGCCTGGCGACGTCATATTTATGGATGTGGTATGTCTCTACAATGGCTATCACACCTGTGTGTATCGTTGTTTCGTGGTGGGCAAGCCTTCTCAGTCCCAGATTGACTGTCACGCTCGCTGCCATGAAATTCAAATGGGCGGTATCGATGCAGTTAAGCCAGGTGTTACCACGGCAGATGTTGTAACACGTTGGCCGGACTACCGTGAAATGGGCGCCCTTAACGAACACGAAATTTTTGGGCTTCAGTATGGTCACGGTGTGGGAGTTGGATTATGGGAATTCCCTATTCTTTCACGCGCTTTCAGTATTGAGAATCCAGTTGAGCTGGTGCCTGGCATGTGCCTAGCGCTCGAAACCTACGCTGGTTCAGAGGACGGTACGGACGGCATACGTCTGGAAGACATGATGATCGTAACCAATACGGGTATCGAAGTGATAACCAAGTTCCCGAATGACTTGGTTATTGGTTGTGGTATGCCTTATTTGCCACAGTAAGATCTGAAATAAAAAAACCCTCGCAATGCGAGGGTTTTTTCCTTTTTAGAATATGAACAAAAAGTGACATACGCTTTCAATTTCAATCGGCTTACGCTATCCGGGCAAAGACTAAATGGATGACTTAATCGTACTTATAGCGCGTATTTTTTTAGGCGCGGTATTCCTAATAAGTGGCATAGATAAAACCATTTTTTTTGGAGAGGCGAGAGCGGAGTTTCGAAAGGCAAAGTTACCCTACCCGGACTTCTGTCTAGGCATGGTAATTCCGTTACATTTTTTTGCCGGGCTGGGCATCATTTTGGGTGTGTTTACGCAGTTTTCTTCCTTCCTGCTCGCGGGTTTTATGCTTTGTGTAACCCTTTGGATACACGATTTTTGGAATCGCCCTACACGTCAGGCTAGGCTAGAGAGCAGTAGGTTGGCTTTAGCAAATTACGCAATTTTTGGTGGCTTGTTGATGTTGGTGGCTAATGGCCCCGGAACATACGTGGTAGGTTAGAATTTCTTAGATTGATATACAGATAAGGCAAATGCAGAAATATCGAAATTATTGCATTTTATATAAAAATTGCGATATTATGTTCGGCCGCAATTATAACTAGGGCGTGTTTTTAACGCCAAATATATACGGAAACTAAAGAGACTATGGCAACAGCAAAGGCAAGCGCCAGTTCAGCTGGTAAATTTAAACTCGATAAGTCGATGAAACTCGATCTCTATCGTTTAATGTCCGAGTGCCGGGGGCTGCAACAGCGAGCCTACGACCTATTCATGCAGAATTTGGTGAAAGGTACTACTCACTTGGGTCAAGGTCAGGAAGCTATTGCTGCCGCCTTTGGCTTCTCAATGCGAGAAGACGATTACACCTTTAATACCTATCGCGGTCACAACCATAACTATGTGCGCGGTGTTTCCATGACTTCCATTTTGGGTGAGTTGATGGGCCGAGACATTGGTCAGCTTCGAGGTAAAGGCGGGTCAATGCATATTACCGATACGTCTAAAGGCGCCATGGGTTCCTACGCAATTATTGGTGCGCATATGCCGATTGCTGCTGGTGCAGCATGGTCCGCTCAATACAGAGGTACAGAGCAAGTAGCATGCTGTTTCTTTGGTGACGGAACTACAAATATCGGTACTTTCCACGAAGCGCTGAATTTTGCCAAAATTTGGGAATTACCTGTCGTCTATATTTGTGAGAATAACCAATACATGGAATACACAGCTATTGGTGATGTGACTGCGGTTGAAAACCCTGCAGCAGATCGTGCTTCAGCCTATGGGATGGAGCCAATTCTGGTTGACGGCAACGACGTTGAAGTTATGTATGAAACCGCTATGACGGCCATAGAAAAAGCACGTAAGGGCGGTGGTCCATCTCTAATTGAAGCTGTCACCTATCGGCATCATGGTCACTCCAGAGCGGATCCAGGTAAGTATCGCCCCGATGAAGAGGTAAAAGAGTGGAAGGAAAATAGAGATCCACTACATACCTATCGCGCGAAGCTGCTTGCTGAAGGAATTGATGAGGCAGAGTTGGCTAAGATCGATGCCAATACAGAAGAAATGGTCGATTTTGCTACTGAAGAAGCTAAAAAGAGTCCTCCACCTCCGGCGGAGATTGCGTTTACCGATGTTTGGGCTGATGGGAGTGCAACATGGCGAAATTAAGTTATAGGGACGCCGTTGCAGCAGCAATGGCTCAGGAAATGCGACGTGACGAAAACGTAGTATTTTTAGGTGAAGATGTTGGTGTTGCTGGCGGTGTATTTAAAGCCACTGTTGGCTTGTACGACGAATTTGGTCCTTTAAGAGTTCGTGATACACCTATTTCAGAACAAGCCATTCTCGGCGCCGCAATGGGTGCTTCGATGACTGGTCTACGCCCAATTGCAGAGATTATGTTTTCGGATTTCTTTGCCGTTTGTTGGGATACCGTGGTTAATGAAATCGCCAAAGCTCGTTATATGAGTAATGGTCAGCACGATTGTCCTCTAGTTATTCGTTCTGCGAACGGCGGTGGTGCACGATTTGGTGCACAGCATTCTCAAAGCATTGAGAACTGGGCCATGGCGGTTCCTGGCATTAAAGTGGTTGCACCATCCAACGCCGCAGACGTTAAAGGTCTGCTTGCTGGCGCAATTCGCGATCCTGATCCGGTATTGTTCTTTGAACAAAAAGCTATGTACGGGAATAAATGCGAAGTGCCTGATGGTGAATATGTTATTCCTTTAGGGGTAGCAGCTACGCCTCGTGAAGGTGCTGACGTAACTATTGTTGCACTTGCTAACATGGTGCCAAAATCACTGAAAGCGGCAGAGATTCTCGAGGCTGAACACGGTATTTCCTGTGAGGTTATAGATCTGCGTTGCTTGGTACCTCTGGATACTAAAACGATTCTAGAGTCTGTTACTAAAACCGGCAGATTGGTTACGGTTGAAGAAAACCCGCGCCTCTGTGGCTGGGGTGCAGAAATTTCTTCGATTGTGGTTGAGGAGTTGTTCTGGAATTTGGACGCGCCTATTACCCGGATTACTACGCCGCACATTCCATTGGCGTCGGTTGACGTGCTTGAGGATCTTATGATTCCAAGTGTTGAGCGTATCGTAGACACTATTAGCAAGATGGATTAATCGCAGATAAATTCATTTTTATAGCTTAATAAGAAGAGGTTTGATGTGAACGTAATAATGCCCCAAATGGGCGAATCCGTTAACGAAGGTTTGATCGCAGCTTGGTATAAGAAAGTTGGCGATACGGTCAAAAAGGAAGATTTACTTTTTGACGTTGAAACCGATAAAGCTGCTGTTGAAGTTCCTGCTCCGGCCGATGGAGTTATAACTGCAATTAACGCTGCTGTAGGCGATGAAGTCGAAGTTGGCTTTATAGTTTGCGTTATTGCTGTTGAGGGCGAGAAAGCTGAAGAAGCAGTAGTAGTGGAAGAAAAGCCAGCCGCTGCTGAACCCGCTCCTGCAGCGGAAGCTCCTGCTCCTGCTCCGGCAGCTGCTGCTCCAGTAGCCGCGACACCAGCGCCAGCACCTGCTTCAGAAAATCCACTAGCAGCTCAGCCGGGGGCAATGCTTTCTCCGGCGGTTCGTCGTTTAGTGGCTGAACACAATTTGGATCTTTCTTCGGTTACCGGTACCGGCAAAGGCGGTCGGATCACCAGGCAGGATGTAATCGAATTTATTGAGAATGGTGGAGCCACAGCAGCACCTGTTGCTGTTCCTACTGCCGCTCCAGCAGCCGCTGCTCCAGTGACTGCTGCACCAGCGCCAATTGCCGGCGATAGTCGCAGCTATATTCCCTTCAACCGCATTCGCAAAATGACTGGCGACCATATGGTTATGTCCAAAGCGACAAGCCCACATGTGTTGCAAGCGGTAGAAGTTGAATATACGGCTGTTGATGCTGCTCGTAAGAAGGTTGGCGCTGCTTGGAAAGCGGACAAGGGTTACTCATTGACTTACTTGCCCTTTATTTCCCGAGCCATCACCTTGGCACTAGCGGAATTCCCTAAGGCGAACTCTAGCGTTGAAGGCGATGGTATTCGACTTCACAGCTTAGTTAATCTGGGTATCGCTGTTGACCTGAACTTCGACGGGTTGGTTGTGCCAGTAGTTAAAGATTGCGCAAACAAATCTGTGGGTCAGATCGCCGAAGCAATTAAAGTATTGAGTATCAAAGCACGTTATGGAAAGTTAAGCCCAGACGATATGTCAGGTGCGACTTATACAATCTCTAACTCTGGTCCATTTGGTACTCTGATTACTGCGCCGGTTATTAGCCAGCCTCAGGTTGCTATTATGTCTACCGACGGTATTAAGAAGAAGCCGGTAGTAATTGAGTCTCCCGAAGGTGATTCAATTGCTATTCGCCCTGTCGGAATACTGGCTCAATCTTTTGACCACAGAGCCTTTGATGGTGCCTATTCCGCAGCTTTCATGAAACGAATTAAAGAAATACTCGAACAAACGGATTGGACTGCGCAAATCTAATTCATATATCCAAAATACCGACTAACTAGTCGAGGGGAGTGCCGGATGGCTGACGAGAAATCATCATGGCAACAGCATATAGATAAGGTCACAGAGAAGGGCCTACTTGCTAAACAACTGTACGTTATCCAGACCGAGCCCGTCGACGGCATGGATGCGATCTTCGAAAACCTGCAAGAACACTTGGCCTATCAACTAGAGCTAGAGCGCACCGGCGTTATGTTTGCTGCCGGCCCATTGGCTGACGACGCATGCAAAGAGTGGGAAGGCGAGGGGATGGTTATTATCCGCGCCGATTCTGTTGAACATGCTCACCAAATTGCTTCCAATGATCCAATGCATAAAAACGGCGCACGTAAATTTCGTGTTCGTCCCTGGTTGCTGAACGAGGGATCTATTACGCTAAAAGTTACTTATTCAAATGGCGGTCGAGAAGTTATATAAAATCGCAAATCATATTAACTGGTAGACAATATTCACAGGGTAGGGGAAAAGATATGAAAATGGGCAAGATTGCTATGGTATTTGGTTTGGGCTTATTTATGCTTCTTGCGGGCATAAATAATGCTATTAGCCCTAACGGCGCTTTTGGGGCAGTTAATATGGCTGTGGGCATGCAGGGAACTTTTGGCGACCCCATGGTTATGTGGCGCTCAATTGAGAGCCCTCTGATCATTTGGTTGGGCGTGATTTGTATTATTATTACTGAACTATCAGCTGCTGTGTTGTTGCTTTGGGGCGCATTTAAGCTATGGAATGTTCGATCGGACACCGCAGCCTTTAATGATTCTAAGTCTATGGCGATAAATGGCCTTACGCTTGTGGCCTGCTTCTATTTAATTGCATTTGGCGTGATCTGTAATCAGTGGTTTATGCTTTGGCAAAATCACGAAGCTAGCACGCTTCAGGAAGCTTTTCGAAACTTCGTAACCGCGATGTTGATTATGTTTTGGGTCAATAATACTGACGATTAAGATTTATTTTTGAGATGTTTTTTCAATGAACTGTATCAGCAAGATTGCAATTCTAGGCGCGCTTTCTTTAGCGCTATTTTCTACATCTGCTTCTGCTCAGGGTGACTTTAAAGTCACCTTGCTCGGAACCGGCGACCCAATACCTCGGGTTGATCGCTTTGGTCCTGCTACCTTGGTAGAAATTGGCGATCAAAAGTTACTCTTTGATGTAGGTCGCGGTGCCTCACAGCGGCTTATACAGCTTGGGATATCTCTGAGTGCCATCGACGCGGTGTTTATTACTCATTTCCACTCTGATCACGTTAACGGGTTGTCCGATTTGTGGATGACCGGCTGGATTCCGCCTTGGGTTGGGCAGCGCAAAAAACCTTTCGAAGTATGGGGGCCGGTTGGAACCAAAAATATGCTGGATCATTTGGAGTTGGCATTTGAGGCTAATACTAATATACGTATTCCCGATGAGCTGCTATCTCCAGAAGGTATCGATACTCTCGCACACGAGTTTGATGAAGATGGCGTAGTCTTTGAAAAAGATGGCATCGTGGTAACAGCCTTTGCGGTAGATCATGGAGAGCTTATTAAGCCTACCTATGGTTTTCGGATCGATTATGACGGCCGTTCTGTGGCGATTTCCGGCGATACCCGTTACGACGAAAACTTAATTGAGGCCGCCGCTGGTGTCGATTTAATAATTCATGAAGTTGCTTTGGTATCCGACGAATTGTTGGCTTCATCTGAGCAGATTCGTCGCATCGTTGCCCATCACACCTTGCCGGAAGAGGCGGGCGTGGTATTTGACAAGATAGGCCCTAAGTTAGCGGTTTATACCCATTTGGTTATGTTAAGCAGCCCTGCGATACCTGAAGCGCCCTTAGCCAGTCTTTTGACCCGCACACGCTCTTCTTACGACGGTCCGCTTATTATCGGTGAAGACCTAATGACATTTATTATTGATGATAGTGTTACGGTCTTTTCGCGGATGCCCTAGCAACGTCCTTATATTAAAATTTGAAGGGAGCTTAGCGGCTCCCTTCTTAGTTTTTGGATTACAGAAAATCAAATTTGGAGTAGCCAGTTGAAAATTTTTATTTTGCGCCACGGAATAACTGGCGATGCCCCGACTGATGCAGAGCGTGATTTAACCTCGAAGGGTCGTGAAGAGGTGGTAAAGATTGTTCGTCTTAAACTGGACGAGCTTGCGGACGTAAAACGTATCTACTCAAGTCCCATGATCCGAGTGACCAATACGCTTGATATAGCTGCCAACCTAATGAAGTTTGAAGGTGAAAGAGTGGTTGATCAAAACCTGACAACTGGCTGCCGGCTGACGGAGCTAAAGGAGTTTATGGCCAGCGTTGACCCAGAAGGTGGAGACATAATGATAAGTAGCCATCAGTCCTGTACCAGTATTCTTGTATTGCTTATAACAGGTGAGGACATCCTTATTCCCAACGGCAGTTTGCTCTGCATTGAGGCCGATGAAGTAGCCCAGGGCAAAGGCAAAATCCTATGGCAGGAAAGTGCCAGCGGCGCGCAAGTTAAACGCACCGAATTTTTTGCAGATCAAATCTAGTTTTTGCCTTTGCTCCTGCTCTTGCTTCTAGTCGGAAGGGTATAACCCTTCTTCATCGCAGCTATAGGGCTGAACGGACTCTCCCGGACGCCACATATAGTATTTCCTCATAACCAATGGTTCACTGAGCATCTCTGTGTCCGTAACGGTCAGACTGTAGTGCAAACGGTCGCGCTCAGATCCGAGTTTGAGAGTCTCTTGGAAATGCGCGTGTTGGCTTTGTGGAATGTAGTCGGGAACAGATCCCACGTTTAGAAAGGGATAATCAATCTTGGTGGTGGTGACCAATAGTGTATCGCCCTGCCAGCGAGCGGTTGAAAAACCCAAAAGGCTTGGTTCAACGTTGCTGTCATCGTGAATATCGCTTAGATGGATAGTTCGAACCAGGTCGTACTCTTCCAATTTAAATAAGATGGTTTCTCCCTGATCGATAAATTCGACCGGGTATGGCGCATCCATCACAAGTGATCCTCCTTTGGGAGAGCAACTACCAAAGGGATCATCCGTTTCTGGGTTGTAGTTGGCAATTGTTTGAAGCGCAGTTTCGGTCAAAGGGTAGTCTGCGGAGGCTCGTGGATGCAGTGTTCGGCTTGCTGGCACGCCTGTCAGAGTGGTCCATACAGAGAAAATAGAATCAGGCCGTTGTGAAATGTCTTCTTCAGTAACTTCGCCGCGAAGACTCGCTGAACTACCGACAAACTCTCCAGTCCAGCGCGGTTCTGCGCTGCCTGAAAAAATCGCTTCTCTGCCGTCGGGCAGTAAAAGATTGACCATATACATGCCATGATCAGACCGCTTGGCAGCATGACCGGCCATTAATACGCTGTCTCCGACAGATAGAATATTACTGGTCACGTCCATCCTAGCCAGGTTACTTACTGAGGTGCCGGCAATATTCCATTTCTGTTCAGAGCTGGTGCCAGCATCCACAATCACCTCAAATCTGACATGGGGGTTTACCCATCTAATCGAAGCTACAACTCCTTCGATCTCAATAAAATTATTAGTGTCGTAGTCGACTGCCCATGTGTGGTGGGCCGAAGCTGGAGCACAGAGAAGAGCTGCTAACCCAATGGTAAATATTAATTTGATCATTGTTATCCCCCGATAAATGAGCACATCCAGATAAGGCTCTGGATGATTCCAATTATAGGGATATATCCAAGTTTTACACCTCGAGATTCAGTCACCAAGCCTGCCTGCCGAATGATGTCGGTATTCTCGGACAACCCCTCTCGAAGAATTTCGAAATTTTTATAATCTCCTCAAAAATTGCGCTAATTTGGACGCCAAATCCTCTATAATCGACCTAGAGCAGCGCCGCTTAAGCTAGGTAATATCAATGCAATTCTTCTATACAGCCTCGCAGAGTTCGAAGAGAGCTTTTCTAGTAGTTGAGCCTAGGCGCCAAGTCAATTAGGTTAATATTCGGGGGGACCATTAATGACGGTAGATATGCACTCGCATTGGATACCGTCTGAACTCGTAAATGAATTGCGAAATCGTGAGCATGCGCCAAAAATTGTGGCGGATGAGACCGGACGCGAATTTATCCACCAACCTCGCGGTGCATTCCCCCTCCCAAGCGATTACGGAAGCATAGACCGACGCCTTGAAGCGATGGACAACAACAATATCGATACGGGCGTACTTTCCATTTCCGCCGTATTTGGCGTGGAACGGTTACCAGTAGAAGAAGCTTTAACCATATCCCGTTTATATTCTGATGCCGTTTCGGCAGTACATCAGCAATACCCTTCGCGCATCTTTGGGCTGGTTACTTTGCCGTTGGCAGATTTGGCTGTTGCGGCCGAAGAATTTGATAGGGCGCTAAGCCTGCCAGGCATTGTCGGTGCGCTAATCCCAGGCAATGCCTTTTTAACCCTGGAAAGTGCTCAGCCTTTTCGACCATTATTTGAAGTGGCGCAAAAACACAGCGCACACATCATGGTTCACACCGGCATGTTGCCGAACGACACTTCATATCCGCCCGGAGACGAGGTGGACAACGCGCGCACCCGCCGGGTTACCTTGGATATGCAGGCACGTATCTCATCAAATATGATCACCCTGTGCATGACCGATTTTCTTGAAGACTATCCGGATGTAACGGTGCAATGCCATAATCTTGGCGGCAATATTCCCTTTGAGTTAGATCGCCTTGACCATATAAGCCTAGACCGGGATTCAAGTCAGGAAACACCCTCTTCAAAAATCCTTAAATCCAAGGTGATGGTCGACTGCAATTCCATGGGCGCTCGCAGTATCGAGCGTGCGGTTGAAGTTTATGGTGCTCACCGCATTATGCTCGGCACTGATGGCACAAGTTTCGGTGCTTCCTGGTCCCAACAAGCTATTCAAGACGCGAGAATTTCTGAGGCCGACAAGCAGGCAATTTTGCATACTAATGCCCAGGCAATTATTTCAACAAATATATAGGAACAGCAATGAAGTTAGTTAGTTTTACCAGAGCAGGGACCGCCAGTTACGGATTGGTTGTTGAGGGCGGAGTAGTTGATGCAGGGGCAGCACTTGGCGACAAATATGCTGATCTTCGACAAGTTCTCGAAGCGGATGCTCTCGCGGAATTGCAAGACCTTGCCAATCGAGAAGCCGACTACAGCCTTGAAGAAATAGAATTTATACCGGTAATACCAGAGCCGGAAAAAACATTTTGCATCGGTATTAACTACATGGCGCATATCAAAGAGATGAAGCGAGAAAAGCCGGAATTCCCATGGGTATTTATTCGCCATCCCCACTGTCAGGTAGGTCAGGGACAAGAAATGATACGCCCCAAAGCCTCTGAGTGTTTTGACTTTGAAGGCGAGCTGGCCGTTATTATTGGCAAGACCGGGCATCATATTAATCGCGAAGATGCGCTTTCCCATATTGCTGGCTATAGCTGTTATAACGACGGTTCTATTAGAGATTTTCAGCGCCATTCGCAGCTGTTTACTGCAGGTAAAAACTTCTACAAAAGCGGCAGCTTTGGTCCTTGGATGGTTACCAGCGACGAGATACCAGATCCTACGCAGCTAAGTTTGGAAACGCGCCTGAATGGCGAGGTGATGCAAAGTGCTGAGCTAAGTGATCTGTGTTTCGATATCCCTTACTTAATTGAGTATCTGTCTACGATCGGACCACTTTGTCCTGGCGATGTAATAGTCACGGGTACTCCAGGTGGCGTTGGCTTTGGAAGAGACCCATATATTTGGATGAAAGACGGCGACACCATTGAAGTGGAAATTTCTTCAATTGGCGTGCTCAGTAATCTGATTAAAGACGAGTAGCAGGGGAAGAGAATGCTGAATGATCTGTTTACCGGCTTTTTGCTGGTATTACAGTGACCGACGATCGGATTTCTATTCCTGGGCGTTTTGTTCGGCATTTTTCTCGGAATTATTCCCGGACTGGGCGTAATTATTGGTCTGGTGGTGATTCTCCCATTCACTTTTGGCATGGATCCTGTAGTTAATAGTAGCAACACCACCCTAGATGCTTCTTGGACTATCGCGCAGATCATTGCGCAGCATACGAGTAATGGCTGTAATTTACGTTCTGGCGATCTAAGCGGCAGCGGCACCGTATCTGGTGAAGCGCCAAGTGCATCGGCCTGTTTAATGGAATTGTCTGAGGCGGGCTCCATTACGAGAGAAATGCCAACGGGCGAACAGCGCAGTTTTTTGCAGATCGGTGATGAGGTGGTTTTCAAAGGCGCCAGTAAAAAAGAGGGTTATCCAAAAATTGGATTTGGTGAGGTTAGGGGTACAGTACTTCCCCCCGCTGTCGATTATCGATAAGCTTGCGCTCTGATTAGCAAAAACTGATAGAGGGTTACGGCCCTCTATTTTGGTTTATTCGAGAATATTCATGATTACCGATCCGTTGTTTTTTCTTGTAGCCGTTCCCGCGGTTCTAATTACCGGAATGTCCAAGGGTGGTTTTGGCGGAGTAGCATTGATTGCTGTGCCGCTTATGGCTCTGGTGATTTCTCCTGTTCAGGCGGCTGGAGTAATGTTGCCCATCCTTTTGGTAATGGACGCTCAGAGTGTCTGGGAGCACCGTGGAAACTACGACAAGCGCAATCTGATGATACTGCTACCCGGCGCCATGCTGGGTATATTGGTGGGTGGATTGACCGCTCAGTTTATTAATGACGACCTGATTCGGTTGATTGTGGGGACCATAGCTATTGTCTTTACGATTCACTTTTTTCTAAAAGGTCGAGCCGCCAAAGCAGTTAAAAACCCCAGTGCTCCTTTGGGGGTTTTTCTGGGAAGCTGCAGTGGTTTTACGAGTTTTCTAGCACACGCTGGCGCGCCCACCTTTCAGGTCTATATGCTTCCGCAAAAAATGGATAGGCGGCTTTATCAGGGAACGGCGGTTATATTTTTTGCCGTAATGAACTTTATAAAACTCATTCCATACGGCATGTTGGGCATGCTACAGCCCACCAATCTAAAGACCTCCTTGATCCTGATTCCCCTGGCAGTCGTGGGTGTGAAAATAGGGGTTTGGGCGAACAGAAAAGTGTCCAATGACATTTTCTATAAAATCATTTACACAGCCATCTTTTTGGTCGGCTTAATGCTGTTCTGGCAGGTTTTAGGGTCGGAATAAACTTATCCGGCCCCCTCTGTTACTCGCCTAACCTCAGAAGACGGGTGGTGCTCGCAAGATCACAATCAGTTCCAAGCATTTGCATATGCGGAGAATGCATAAGTACTCGGCTGTGATGCATTGGTTCGGCGAGAAATTCCGGGTCTTCCAGCATGAATTCTGCTGCCATCGCCGTTCCTTCTTCAATAAGCTGGTACTTTTCGACCACGTGTTTTTGTGAGCCTGAGGGAATTCCTATTTGATAGGGAGAGCGATGGTCGTCGAAATTTCGAGTATCAATTACCAGAGTGTCATCCTCCCAATGTCCGATGGAATGCCCGGTAGCAAAGGTTGTCGATGAATCAGGATGATCTCTTCCATCCATATAAATAGTGCGTCGCTCGTTGTACCACTCGCTGTTAATTACTATTGCTTCCGCGGTGTCGGCCAAATCAAACTGCATTAGATAGCCCGTGGTGGAAATAAATGCAGAGGGAGTAGGGCGACCTATGCAGGTCGATTCGGGATTTTCTGCAGATAGAGGGTCGTAGGCATCTTGAGCCGCTTGACCGGCTTCTGTAGTGACAAGGTGGGCGTAAAAAAAGCCGTCAAAGCCACCGGGGTAAGATGGGCCAACCCTAGTTCGATCGGCTAACCAAAAGCCATCCAGTGACTCCGCTGCGACTTTTTCGGTCGGTGTTCTACCCCTGCGGGAATCCAAAGAGATACCATCGAGGCGTTCAACAGAAGATATCTTGCCGTAGGGTTTTCCGTTTATAGCCGGGTTGACCCGCACAAATACTTCGTCGCCGGGTTCAAAGGTGTCGGCATTCCAACCTCTATTCCTGGACAATGAGTTTATTCCAGCGAGTTGGAGATCCCAGACGACCGCTTCTCCGCTATTCATGGTCTCAACCGCGAGATATACGTGCGGTTGTCGCCAGAGAAACTCAGTTACCTTTCCTTCAAAGGAGACTACGACATTTTCGTCCATTCCAAAATCACTATGATGTGCCAGTGATGGTTGCACAAAACTTAGAATACTCAGAACCACTACAAATTGAATTAACTTCATAACTTTCCCCACTATATCCAATATTTTTTTAATTATTCGCCTGCAGCAAAGCAGTAGAAAAATCCATCCCCGTCGCTGGAGGCCAGAAGATCGGGACTACAACCTCGGGTTGGATGTGCGTAATTCCAAGAAGTGGGATTCACACCTCCGCCGCGCCGGTCAGCATGGCCAATAAGAGCGCTACCTTCGGAATTGCTTGTCCAATTGCTGCAGGTAGTATCACCCTCAGTATTAGATGCAGTTCCATCGAGTTCGCTACCGGTTAGAATATCGTGGCGACTATTCACACCGTCGTCTTGCACTGTAGATAGAATTTCAGAAAGCTCTGTTCCACGCTGATCAACGGCCGTTGCCCTAGATAACCAATTTTGCTCAGAATGAAGGTGGTTGAGGCCCGTGGCGACTAATTCACCCTTGGCGTTATACCAGGGTCCCGCACCGATTCTATCTCGTGCATTTACGCTGCTTTCTCCGGTGGTACTGAGATAGGCGCGCCAAGTCTTATTGCTTTGGCCGACTTCGGTGGCCAGAACGGAGCAATGGGCATCGGCGCCTTCAAGACCACCTAGGTTAGCTCCATCACCTGGGCCTTCGCTGGTGAGGAAGAAGCTCATATAGGGATGAACGTCTTGACGCTCACGAAGCGGTGGAGAGCATTCATTTTCAATAAAGGCTTCGTCCTCAACGGCGACTTTAATATTAGTCATAACGAAAGTATCAGCGAGGTAGACTGGGTCCGTTGTTGCTGTTACTACTGAAAGCATGGCTCCGTATCCGGCTTCATCCACTCGTTTGTATGTTTGAATTATGGTTGCTTGATCACTTAGACGATTTCCTTCCGGAGTCGCCAAATTGGGCAATAGATTTGTGGTTTCTATGATCAGGGCTCCGTTTTCATATCGGGCTATTGCGTCGCCAAAGTGGCTATGAAGTCCGAGAGCAGCCCGATCATCAAAAAAGACTTCGCGGTGACCGACGTACTCTTCGTAGTCAAAAACCACTCTGTCGTCATGCTGCTCGATTCTAACGCCGTAATGAGACATGCCGGCTTGGCGAATTAGGCCCGGTTGATCGCAGAAAACCTGCGGGTCGTTGGCAGGTTGATAGGCCGCTTGAAAGGCCCTTCCAGCTTCATTGAATGGGACATCGGGATCACGCGGCGATGCATAAGGTGATCCTTCTCCGTGCCAGAGGCCAGCCAGATTCGGACGTCCATCGCCTAACAATTGCGGTCGATCAGATGGAACAAAGGCTTCAGGTTCAGTTGCTTCTGTCTGCTCACCGGCGAGGCTCACCACAACTGATTGATTGGTTGGATCAATCAGCTCTGCGGTAACTATGGCAACCATGGGTGAGCCGTCGTGAGTTGAATCTCCGCTAATTCGAACTATGTCACCGACTGAAAAAGTATCATTGCTCCAACCCTGTCTTCTCAGTGTGGTTGCAGAATATCCCTCGCCAACCCATTCGGTACGTGATCCGTCAGAATTTGTGACTTCGAAGGAGACCAGAACATGAGGGTTTCTAAAACTATATCTAGTGACTTCCCCTTCGACGGAAATAGGCGCATCACTTCTAAAGGTCGCAGCAAAAGCGTGGTGCGCTAATGAATGAGGGCTGGCAAATACCAGCCCGATGAAAGCAATGCTAAAAAATACGCCTTTCACTACATCTCCTCGAGCTTTTTCAGAATAAATTCTCTATACCAGCTTCAACTGGCACTGTTCAATAGCAAAGCAGTAGAAAAGGCCGTCGCCGCCGGTTCCCTGAAGATCAGCTTGGCCACATCCTCGAGATGCGTGGGCAGAGTTCCATGAGGTGGGATTATCGCCGCCACCCTGACGGTCGAAATGTCCAACCAAGGCGCTGCCTTCACCATTACTGGTCCAATCGCTGCAACTAGTATCTGAATCAGATATCACCGCCATGCCATTTGCGTCTGAACCCGTAAGAATGTCATGACGGTTGGGTGTATCGCCTCTACCATTTACGACCTGACCGTGCTCGTCCACAACAGTACTCTTAACAAATTGGCTGGCTTCTGCGTGCAGATCTTCTATATCCAGAGCTATATGTGCGCTTTTTGCATTGTAGAAAGGACCAGAGCCGATACGATCCCGAGCGTTTACTCCTGTGGAGGTGCTTAGATAGGCAGCCCAATTCTTATGACCTTGGCCCACAGATGCGGCAAGTGCCGTGCAATGAGCATCTGCTCCCTCAAGCCCGCCTAAATTGGCGCCATCGCCAGGGCCCTGGCTGGCAAGAAAGAAGTTCATCTCTGGTGAAACCGCTGTGCGCTCGCGCAGAGGTTGCTGGCAATTATTTTCGATAAAACTGTACTCTCCGGCGGACATTTTTACGCGGCTAAAAGTGGCGTCTTCGGTGAAGTGCAATGGATCGCTTATAGTGGCTGTCAAATTTACCATTGGGCCATATTCGTCGGAATCTGTGCGCGAATACACCTCTACTAAACTGGCGGCATTACTTAGTGAATTTCCGGTTGGACTGGTTGGATTGGCCATAAGATTAGTTGTTTCAACAACCAAGGTATCGCCTTCATATCGGGCAACGGAATCGCCAAAGTTCGATAGTATTCCCAGTGCATTGCGACCATCGAAATATACTTCGCGCCGACCCGCATACTCCTCGTACTCAAATACAACACGGTCATCGTATTGAGTAATACGATAGGGGTGAGGTGTTTGAATTTGACGAACCAATCCGGGCTCATCACAGAATATTTGTGGATCGTTTGCTCCGTCGAAGTTGGCTTGCATCTGCACACCGAGTTCGGTGCGTTCCATTGGGATGCCCCTCGGGCGTTCTCCAGTTATTCCGTGACTGGTCCATGCGCCGGTTAGGTTTGGCATGTTGTTGGCGAGTTCCAAGGGCATGGCAGCAGCTTTTTCTGCAGCCGGGTTTTGACGGCCGCCCGCAGGGATTAGCTCCGCCAAAACGGCGCCGGTTTCCGCGTTCAAAATATCTGCGGTATCTATGGAGGTCATCGGCGAGCCGTCGTGAGTTGAATCGCCGTAAATACGAATACGATCTCCCGGGTTTATTGAATCAGCTGCCCAGCCCGCACGACGCATCAGCGTAGCGGCAGAGCCTTCACTTACCCATCCGGTGACAGAGCCATCCTCATCGGTCACATCTAGATAGACTAGGATGTGAGGATTTCTAAAACTAAAGTCCGTAACTATGCCTTCTATGGTGATTTTAGCGTCGGATTGGAAGGTCGCTGCGAAGGAATGATGAGTCTGTGCGCTAGCAGCAAATAATAAGGAAAAGCTAATAGCTAATAGTTGGGCAATAATTTTCATCTTGGTCTCTGCGATGGAATTAAATAATTTGGTTTAGATTTGATAAATCTTGGCCTTTGGCGGCAATAGCATTGTAGATTACATCTAGTTAATGCAGCCAATCTGTAATTATCTATCATATGGTTGGAGTCGGCACGACAACTAAGCTAATCTAAACGAAATTGGGGAAGGCTGGTAATGGAAATCAAGTGTTTAATTAATAAGGTTATTTGTTCTTTTGTTCTGCTTACTATGGCGGGTTTGGCCCAAGCCGATACAGATGTTGATCACTTATTTATGTTGCAAGCTCAGCTAGGTGAGTCGAGGGGCGTCTGTTTTGATATTCCCGGATACCGCGCAACCATAGATTTGAATATTCCCATTGTTGCTCATACCTGTAAGCCCAATCCCGACGCACGCGAAGACATGATTTTCAGACTAGATTATCTCTCTGTCGGCAATATCTATAACACCGAATATGAAGTTTGCCTTGATACGGTTGAATCTGTAGATCGAGGATCGGTATATATGCGATCCTGCACTGATTCTGCCACTCAGAAATTCGATCGTGCAGCCAACGGCGAATTAAAGCCAATGGCTTCTGACCTGTGTCTGGCGGTTTCTCCCTCGCCTTGGCATCCCGCAGTACTCGCTGGAGTAGTTCCAGAGCCAGGGGTTACTTTTGCGGCTAAAGCCTTGTCTCTTGCGCCATGTGATGATGTTGCAGATGAGCTTAAATCTTGGGCTTTCTAGATCTGTTCACTAGAAATAACAAGTACGAGATGAATTTAATGAAATACTATTCCGTTCTATTTGTGACCTGCCTTTCGCTGTTGCTGCCAACTTTAGCAACAGCGCATCACTCGCCTTTTCTATATTTTAATCCCGCTCAAACAGTCGAATTAGAGGGAGAGATTTCTAATCTGCGATGGCGAAATCCTCACGTGATGATAACCCTGGAGACTGACGAGGGCTCAACTTATGAAGTTGAAGCCAATTCCGTAAGTATTCTTCAGCGCATGGGCATCGGCCGCGAGGTTTTTGCTTCGGGAACTAGAGTAAAAGTTGCTGGCTGGCCTTCAGTTCGCGGCGTTAATGAGATATTTGTTACCAACCTGCTTCAAACCAATGGAACTGAAGTAATAATGTTTCCGGGCTCGCCGGCAGTTTGGGCTGATGAGACCGAAGGTGACTCTAGCCGATGGTTAGTAACCGAAGAAAGCTTGGGAGAAAATAGCAGTGATGCCGAGGGTATATTCCACGTTTGGGCTACCAGTCTGGCCAATCCTAGCGAAGTTCTGATATTCGATCGATACAATTTTGATTTAACCGAGCAAGCTGAAAAAGCGCGAGCCGAGTACGATATCTTCGACAACGTTACCCTTAATAGCTGCGAAGAAAAGGGCATGCCCTTTTTGATGGAGCAGCCCTATCCGATGCAATTTGCCAAGAGTGAAAATGCAATCCTGATGCATATGGAAGAGGCTGATATGTTGCGCGTATTCGATATGTCTGCAGACGCCGATTACTCCGATAGAGAGCCTATTCCTCTTGGTTATTCCACCGGGCGCTGGGAAGGAGAAACTCTTGTGGTTACTACTGTTAACAGTAGCTGGCCGCTTATTGATGTAACCGGGGTGCCAAGTACACCAGAGGCCATTTTTGTTGAGCGATTTATTCCTAGTGAGTCAGGTCAGCGCCTCGATTACCGCTTAACTATTACTGATCCGAATATCTTTAATTCTCCGCAAACCTTTACCAAATATTGGCTCTGGGTACCGGGTGAGAAAGTTGAACCATTTAACTGCGTTTCCGATTAACGGAAATTCTCAATACAAAAAACTAGATTCCTTGGGGGAGCATCTGTGAAAAAACTTACAAGCCTTAGCTGTTTGGCATTCTTATATGCCGCAGCATCTCTGCCTGTTGCGGCACATCATTCAAATGCACCGCATTTTGATTCTACTAAACCTATATCTATTGAAGGCGTGGTTACGGAATTCCAGTTTGTTAATCCCCATGCCTGGGTGTACCTGGATGTGACAGGCGCAGACGGCCAAGTCGAAAATTGGAACTGTGAACTAAGTGCTGCTTCTGGCTATCGAAGACAGGGCTGGACTGAAGAGCTTTTTGCAGTGGGTTCGGTACTTAAGATCGATGGAATTGCGGCTCGACGTGATCCCTTAGGTTGTTCCTATAGCAGCGGTACCTTGGCTGATGGCACTGTGGTTGCTCGTGGCGGACAGATAACCAATGGTGAAGCTGTTTTGAGTGCCTCGGTTGAGAATGAAGTAGGCGAATCCGTAGATTTAACCGCTATGGCAGGTACTTGGATTTCTACTCCACGACAACGTGGCGGCGGAGGTGGTGGTGGCGCTCCGCAAAGCGGTGACCCAGCAGTTAGATATGCCGATCAGGTGACCGAAGCCGGTATGACGGCTTTACTTGCCTACGACCAGCGCTTTGATGACCCGGCTTTGGAGTGCAGCCCATCCAGTATTACTCGCGGTTGGTCTGAGCCCAATGGCCCATCTGAATTCGCCGAGACAGAAGATCAAATCGTTATTCGTCATGAATATATGGACACAGTACGGACTGTGGATCTAACTACCAGAACGCATCCTGCCAATATAGAACCTTCTTTGACTGGGCATTCTGTTGGTTGGTATGAAGGAGATACTCTAGTTATCGAGACAGTTGGTTTTGAAGAGGGTGTATTGGTGCCTCATCCAGGACTAGTTCATAGTGATGAGATGAAAATTGTAGAACGATTGACCCTTGCTGAAGAGGGCAATTTGCTACTTCGTGCCTACGAGGTCACCGACCCCAAGTATTTTACTAAGCCTTATACTGGCAATAGCAGCTGGACTAGAAGTGATATTCCGGTATCCCCATACAACTGTGTTGAGTTGGGTGGAATAAGCAATATCAGACAAGACTAATCTTTAGGAGAAACAGCATATGCAACAGGAAAAAATTGATCCACAGGTTATAAATCTATACGACGACTACTGCCACGGCGTTATTGATCGTCGCGAGTTTATGCAGCGTGCCACGGTACTCACAATAGGCGGTGTTTCTGCATTAGCTATGGCGACTTCATTGCTGCCGAGATATGCCGAAGCGCAGACAATTTCATTTACCGATGAGCGCATTAGGGCAACTTATGTCGATTACGCCTCGCCCGGCGGTACTTCGGGTGAAATGCGCGGGTACCTAGTTCAGCCAGTTGGCGAAGGACCTTTCCCTGCGGTATTAGTAATTCACGAAAACCGTGGGTTGAACCCCTATGTTAAGGATGTTGCTCGTCGTTTTGCCGCTGAAGGCTTTCTTGCCCTTGCACCAGATGGCCTAGCGCCAGTTGGTGGCTATCCGGGCAACGATGATGATGGCCGAACACTGCAAGCTTCTTTGGATAGAGATGAGTTATTACAAGATTTGGTGAATAGCGGTGAATTTTTGCATGCCCATGATTTGGCTGGCGAGAAGATGGGGGTAACAGGGTTCTGCTTTGGGGGTTATGCGACCAATTTTGTTGCCGCTAAGTTAGGATCTGCAGTCACCGCCGCGGTACCTTTTTACGGAAGCGGTGTTACCGATGATGAAGCGGCGAATATCAAAGCGGCCATGATGATTCAGTCTCCGGAACACGACGATCGTATTAATGCGGCATGGCCTGAATTCGAAGCATCTCTTCAATCTGCAGGTGTAACCTATGAGCGTCATATTTATCCTGGTGCCAACCATGGATTCCATAACAACTCGACTCCACGTTATGACGAGGCTGCAGCAAACCTGGCATGGACTCGAATGGTAGACTTTTTTAATCACTATTTAGGCTGAGATCTTCGCACGAAAGCTATTTCGCTCTCATGCGGCGTTAAAAACATGCTCAATCGGTGGTTTATAAATATAAACTCCCTCGTTGCGCGTGTTTTTGCCTTGCCTGAAAGCAAAATATTCTTCCATGCAAAGGCCTCAGAATAATTTAGTTGCTATAGTTCGTTTGCCTCCTACCCTTTGGGTAGGAGGCATTTTTTTAAGCAAAATATTCCGGAGACCCTATGTATATCGCTATCGACTTCGACGGAACCATCGTCGATCACCGCTTTCCAGAAATTGGCGAGCCGGTTCCGGGCGCAATAGAGTGGATAAAAAAGTTTAAAGAGGCAGGCGCTATTTTGATTCTCTGGACAGTCAGAGGTGACGGCGAAAAATACGGTGATGTGCTGACTCAAGCGGTGAACTACTGCGAAGAGAATGGCCTCATATTTCGATTTGTAAATGAAAGCCCGGAGAAATGGAGTTCTAGCAACAAAACCTTTGCAAACATCTATATTGATGATGCGGCATTTGGCTGCCCGCTAATCGAAAATCCAGAAAAGGGTCGTCGCCCCTATGTAGATTGGGAGCAGGTTGGCCCAGCGGTACTCAACCAAATTCCGCCCCCTATTGGGCCATACGGATGATAACCAGCACTGCTAACGGCATTCCGGTAGACTGAGAAAAACTGTCTCAGCACCAAAAAGCTGCCGGAGAATTGAAATGTCCAAAGCCCATATTGTTCGTCGGGTTCTTGCCTATACATCTTTATTAGTTGTTACAGCCTGCGGTTCAGTTGGTGGTATCAGCATTATTGCGCCAGATATAGAAGCTGATCAGAGCGGTCGGTTGTTTGTGGTTTTTACCAAAGCCGATGAAGAGCAGTCAGAGGTAATCTTTTCTCGCACTGATGATGATCAGCCTAGGTTTCAAATCGGTTGGCCCATAGATAGAACCAGTGCTGCGCCATTCTTTGCCATGGATGTTGAAAATTGGGATGGCACTGCGTTGTCTTTCAATTCTGCCGCCTCTTATCCAATAGCTAATGTGAATGACCTTCCCGTTGGTGTTTGGAATGTGCAGGCCTTGCTGGACAGTAATTCCGTTCTTGCGGACCTGAACTCACCAGGCAATCTTTATTCGCAAACTCAGGAAATTGAGATCTCAGGCGGGCCTTTGAGCCTGCAATTGCAACTTACGGAAGTTATTGAGCCGGAGATGCTTCCGCAAGACACAGAGCTTCTTAAGTTTGTAAAAGTCCGGTCCCAATTGCTGTCTGATTTTTATCAGCAAGATATCTACCTACGAGCCTCGGTATTGCTACCCGCTGGATATCAAGAAGGCGCAGATATTCAGTACCCTGTGTTGTATCAGGTGGGTGGATTAAGTGATCGATATACGCGAAGTATTAACCTGCTGGCAGAGGACGATTTTGCCGCCTACTGGATGGCTGAAGATACACCAGCGGCCGTAATGGTATTTCTTGATGGGGAATCACCCTGGGGTGATTCCTATCAGGTGAATAGCGAAATAAGTGGCCCCTATGCAGACGCAAATTTTGAAGAACTGTTTACTTATTTGGAGCAGAACTTTCCCATCGCAAACCAAGCGCAATCTCGTTTTGTAAGCGGATGTTCAACCGCTGGCTGGGTCTCTTTGGCGCTACAGGTGTTCTATCCGGATTATTTTAACGGCGCATATTCATTCAGCCCGGACTCCCCAAGTTTTAGTGCTTTCCAGCTCGTAGATTTATACGAAGATAGCCACGCCTTTGTAAATGATTACGGAGTATTGCGCCCCAGCATGCGGCAGACCAATGGTGAGCCGATGTTTGGTATAGGTGACGAGATTCAGGTTGAATCCGCCATGGGTATTCAAGGCAGTTTCCTTAATTCTCGACAGCAGTGGGCGAGCTGGAATGTTATCTATGGTCAGCTAGATGCTGAAGGCAATCCAATACCGGTATGGGATCAGGAAACGGGTGAGATTGATAAGGCCGCGGTTGAGGGATGGAGTAAGTGGGATATAGATAAACATCTCACTGAAAACTGGCAAACCCTAGGGCCTAAACTTGAAGGTAAGCTGAATTTTTGGATGGGAGATATGGATAATTTCTATCTAACGCCTGGCTTGAGAATTCTGGAGCAAAGTCTATCCGAGCAAACGAACCCAGCCTCAGATGCAGATTTTACTTGGGCTCCCTATAAGGGCCATTGTGAAATCGACAATCAAACCTACTATTTTGATGTTATTGAAAAGATGAGTGAGCGTGCGTCTCTTTAGTCTGGGCTTTAGCAAATTGAGTCTAAGCTGATCCTTTAATACTCTAAATCAGATATGGAGTAACTAATCTCGCGACCGAAACAGGTTTGTGAAAAAGTTGCCCTTTGCAAAGTCTGCTTCTACGGCAGCTTCATAGCCTATTTTAAGATTAGCGTATTTCTCGATTTTTTCGCGATATTCTCGATTTTCCATTACTAGATCGCTAACTTTTTGAAGGAGATCTTCATTGTGCTCTACGTTGCTTTCTACAAAATATTCGGTATCGACAGTCGCACCCACCTCATTCATACCGTCACCCTCATCATTCAACCCTGCGTGAACATATTCTGCGTAATCTCTCTGTTCTTGCTTATACAGGCTATGAGCAAGTTTGCTTCGGCAAGTTCGCACTGCCCAGGAGGTGGTGTTGATAGGGTTAAATGCTTCTTTAATTGGTCTCTCCCTAACACAGGTAATTTCATAATCTGTGTCAGCGTAAGTCTCATTAAAAATGTCATAAATTTCGTTCTCAGCGCCCTCCATTTCCAAACGCAGCAATCTTAGAGAGCGCTGACCTGTAACAACAATTTCTTCCACATCCGCATCTTCTCCCGCACTTTGCGCGACCGAGTCTTGCAGACTGATCAGCATCAAAAATAGACAAAAAGGGCAAAGTAGAATCGCAAATTTTGCAAAGGCATTTTTTTGAATAAGCACAAACATGGAAAGGTCCTCCAACCTCGCAACGCTTCTCGCGTGGGCACAATTTTGTCACACTTAAAGCCCCTAATGCGACCTAGTGCCTGGATTCAGCCTGGATTCAGGTTGAAGAAATTCTAGGTCTCGGCGCAGGTAAAGTAGATTTCTTTCGGGCCAAAAAATTGGCAGCAGAATTAGGGTAGCTTTAGCGCGACCAATTCTCCAGGGTGTCCGCGAGCACCCACAGGAATAACAATATATTGCTCACCATTTATGGCATAGGTCATAGGTAAACCCGATTGATTCGCTGGTAGCTGGTATTGCCAAAGGATCTCACCAGTTTGCTTGTCGTGCGCGCGCAGCATTGGGCCACCTCCATTGGTCGCATATAGGCCAGAACCTTCACCAGCAAACAGCAACGATTTAGTAACCAACATGCCAACTCGCTCGGCCTGACCAGTTCGAGGTATCTCAACGCCCTGCAGTTTAGGGTGATCGGCGATGCTTGCCGGAGTGTCGCCATTGGCCATGCGCCAAATATGCTCACCGGTATTCATGTCGATGGCGGTAATGGTGCCATAAGGTGGCTTAGTCAGCGGCAAGCCAAAGGGGCCGATATACCGCACGCCGCCAGCCACTAGGTTCATACTTGATCTACCGTTCTCACTTAGTCCCATTACACCTGGATCGTGTGACGCACTCACGTAGAGCATCGCGGTTTCCAGATCGACCACACCGCCGGGCCAGTTGGCACCCCCGAAAGCACTTGGCAAAACCAAGGTTCCGTTATTACTTGGTGTTACCAAACTTGGCGGCGTGTACAAAGGACCCATGGTGTAACTGCTAGCGATGCGTTTGGCCTCGGCAAATATCTCTGGTGTAAGATTGTTTAACTGCGCTTCAGACATACCCTGCGGAGCAAAGGGAGCGGGTTTAGTGGGAAAGGGTTGAGTGGCAGAAGTTACTTCGCCCGGCGCGGCAGACTGAGGTACAGGCCTGTCTTCAATCGGCCACAGCGGAGTCCCGTCGCGACGGTCAAAAGCGTACACAAAACCCTGCTTAGAAACCTGAGCTAGCGCTGGAATAATCTCGCCATCTTGGCGTGAATCAAACAACACCGGCGGTGCTGGCGGGTCGTAGTCCCACACTCCATGCTTCACCATCTGAAAATGCCATTGGCGTTCTCCAGTGGAAGCATTCAACGCTACTATGCTCTGGCTAAACAAATTGTCTCCGGGCCGATGACCACCATAAAAATCACCGGTAGCCGCCTCCACTGGCACGTACACCATATCCAACTCGGGGTCGCCTGAGAGTTGCGCCCAAGCACCGGTATTGCCGGTGTAGCGCCAAGAACCCTCAAGCCAGGTATCGTTGCCAAATTCGGTCTCTTGCGGCACGGTATGGAATATCCATTTGCGCTCGCCACTATCTAAATCAATACCCAAGGTATGGCCTTTGACCATTTCCGGCGAGGACGGAGCGCCGCCAGGGGGAAAGGCCGAGCCAACGATAATGGTGTTGTTAACCACAATGGGTGCCGAGCTGGCGCCAATAGGATCCCGCTCGAGATCTACCTCTTGGTCGAGCAGGGTTTTCAAATCAACCGTGCCGTAGTCACCGAAATCCGGCAGAGGCTGACCAGTGGCCGCGTCCAGGCCGATAAGTCGGTAGCCCGGCGTAATATAGAACACCCGAGCATGCCCATCTTCCTCTGTATAGGCTACGCCGCGACCAGAACCGGTGCGCGGAGCACTTTCACCGCGGCGGCCCTCGTCGAGGCGATACATCCACAGCGTCTCACCACTAGTGGCATCAATAGCCACAGGCACGCGTCTATTGCCGGCGGTTGTGTAAAGAGTTCCATTTGCCATCACCGGAGTAGCCTGAAAATTGAATTCAGGTGCTGCACCAAAGTTGGCGGCACTCCAACGCCATGCAATTTCTAACTGCTGCACATTGCTTTGGTTTATTAGGTCTAACGAAGAGTAATTGCTACTGCCAGCATCGGCACGCACGGAGGGCCACTCTTGGGTAAGCCCACTCGGCACATGCACGTGGGAATCTAGCTGCGCCATCAATGCATCAACATCGCCTTCGGGCATTTGCATACTCCGGCTGGCCATAGCCGGCGTGCCGGCTTGCAGACTGTGCTCTCCGGCTGGATAACCATTAGCCAAAAGCATATAGGCCAAAATATCCTGATATTGTTTCTGGCTAAGGCCTCCTGGGTTTACTACCGGCATGCTCAAAGAGGTAACCGCATAGAGAGTAGAAAGCGGCATACTCGACCATTTACCTAAAAACTCACTGCCTATAAGCGCGTTGCCTCCCTCGCCTCCACCTAAGCTAACGCCATGACAGGCAGCGCACTCGAGGGCATAGGCCGACTGCCCAGCTAGGGCTTGGTCTAAGGTGAATATACCGTCGTTGGTTGTGAGCTGCGCCGAAACCAATACGGGCGCACTAAGGACACCTACAAACAGCAAAGACCGAAGCATTACTCATCTCCAGCGGCTAATGGGCCATAGAATAGTTGAGGTATTTTACACCCAAGCGATAGGCCAACAACAATATGGGCGGTACTGACAACTTAACTATCTTGGACTTTTAGATCCATCCAACTTGGTTCTTATATCCATTAGCACCGCGCCAAATCGGTTCTTGCCAAACGTGTCTCGGCCGCATCCCCAAAAGTAATCGTAATTGCTGGTATCCAAAATATTTTGGCTGCCAGTAGCAAGTAATGCCTCTGCCACTTCGGGGTAGGCTTTGCACTTGGTATAGATTCCTCTGGTCATATATAGCTCGCGTTCCGATTTCCAATTAGCTCGTTTTTTCTTCCACCGAGATTCACCAAGCTTTTTGGCGGCTTTGGGGTGCTCTGCCTTGCGGATTTTTTCCCGGTAAGGTCCTTCGTCGTATTTCATTGCTTGCACATAGTGTTCTACCGAGGGCCACTCGAGGTCTTCAATAAATATGCTGTGTTTGGACCAGCTCGAAAGAAGCGAGTTGGTATCCATATGACTTAGATGAAATTTAGGGGAATCGGTTTTTGCTGTAAACATTAGATGGGCTATTCAGGAATCTAAATGGGGAAACTGTAGTTTAGGGCAATTCCTCCCGGTTCTGAATCTAGCCGCCAATTGATTGCGCTATTCACCTATACTTTAGCGAGCATTTTCTAGAGACGTCGTCACTCATTTGGGGGGAGTATGAGCTTTGTAATAGCGGCAATAACTTTTGGACTGGTGGCTGGTATAAATCCGGGGCCGCTGGGAGTTTTTGTAATACATCAGACAATGTCTAAAGGTTACCTGCATGGTCTAGTAGCCAGCCTCACTCCGGTCCTTACCGATCTGCCGATATTAGTGGTGGTTGCCTTGCTAACTCTGCAATTGGGTGAGCTCGACTGGTTTGTTGCAAGCATCTCTTTTATTGGCGCATCCTACTTAGCTTGGGTAGCCCGCAGAATGTTTAACTCTTCTGATCGCGTTGATCCCAGCTTAATTGAAGCTCCAAAAGTAGATTGGCTTACCGGGGTAAAGATGAATTTTCTAAACCCGGTGCCCTATATTTTTTGGGGCACGGTAGGAGGCACTTATATTGCTTCTGGCACGGCATTTGAAGCCAGTATTTTTGTAATTACTATGTTGGTGGTTTTGTGTACTACTAAATTCTGCGTAGCAATTGCATTCGTAACTCTGGGCGGTAAATTTAGCTCCAAAATCTATTCAAGAATTATGAAGTCCCTCGCAGTTCCCATGTTATTTTTCAGTGGTGCACTTTTGGTTCGGGGCATTCAGGTAATTCTTTAAATAGCTTTGGTGTAACTCAGGTAAATTATATTTACAGCTAAGGTTATTATTGTGGGCCAAAATTTGGCTTTGTCCTCTATGAATATAGAGTGTTGACTGGCGGAATATCGCTTCTGGATCGTGCATACTAGGTAGTCCAATATTTTGTCTACGGATATTCGTATGTCTGAAAACGAGAACTTCACAGAGGTCTTTCTATCTATTCGCAATAGATTGGCGAGTGTTGCGGCTAGGATTGTGCCGCCCAAGGAAATAGAAGACATCGTTCAGGAAACTTACGTGCGGTTATGCCAGGTTAAAAAGCGTGAGGAAATTAGAGAGCTGCGCTCTTTCATGATGCGGACTACCCGGAACCTCGCTCTAGATCATGTGAAGCGATCAGAGTTTCGTCGAAATCAAAGTATTGAAGAGTTGGAAGATACTGAGATGAGTTTTGCTAAAGATTTATGTGATGAAACATATGATCAGGCAGCCTCTGATGAAGAATTTGTTTTGTTCTGTGAGGCGGTACGTTCGCTTCCTCTGCAATGCAGAAGAGTATTTGTTTTGAAGAAAGTCTACGGGTATTCGCAGCGAGAAATATCCAAAGAACTTGGTATTAGTGAAAATACTGTCGAAAAACATGTGGGGCTTGGAACGACCAGGTGCACCACTTTTTTAATTGAGCGGGAAGTGCGGCTGAGCGGTATGAAACCGCAATCTGCCTTGCGTGATGAAGGCAAGCAGTGAGCAATATCTATAATTTCTCTCCTGAGAGAAAGGTCTATGAAGAGGCGGGCCTATGGGTTGCCAAATTGGATAGAGGCCTTTCTTCGAAAGAAGAGGCGACCTTACATCAGTGGCTAGCCGAATCTGCTAGTCATCGCGAGGCATTGGTCAAGTCCGGACAAGTATGGGACAAGTCTGAGGTGCTCTCTAAGCTGGCGGATCTGTTCCCCGAGGCAGTTGAGCAACCTGCTGCAATTCAACGTCGTTGGGGTTTGCCCGCAATCGCCGCTTCTATCACTGTCTTGATGCTCGGCGTATGGCTGGGCATGCCGCAGCTTAATCCCGCAGATTCAACGGCTGAGATCACTACGTCAAATGTGGAAGGGCTCTATAAGACCCCTATCGGTGAGAGTACAACTGTGAATCTCCCTGATGGTACGGAGTTGATTCTGAATACAAATACAACGGTTCGTGTGTACTACTCCGAGAAACAACGTCTGCTCAGATTGGATCAGGGTGAGTTACATGTGAATGTGGCGCATGATGAAAGTCGACCCTTGAGTGTTATAGCTGGTGGCCAGGTTGTGCAGGCAGTTGGTACGGCGTTCAATATTGAATTGAATGAGGGTCGAATAGTTGACCTCGTTGTTACCGAAGGAAAAGTTCTTGTTGCTGAACAGTCTTCTAACTTCAATCCTGCTTCAATCGAGCTGATAGCTATGCCGTCCAGTTCTCTTTCAGTTTCTATGGGCCAGCGGATCCTTTTAGGTGATTTAGATATAGAGATTGAGTTTATTGAACCTTCAGAGATCGAAGATTCGGAAATCGAAGTCCAGCTCTCATGGCAAAAAGGTAATTTGGTATTCCGCGGGGAATCACTGGAAGAGGCGATTGAAGAAATTAGCCGCTATACCTCCGTTAGGTTCGTGTTTTTGAACGAAGATTTAAAACAATTGAAAGTGGCAGGTTTGTTTCAGACCGGTGATGTTGATGGGCTGCTTACTGCGCTCAATGATAATTTCCATATTGATTACGAAAGAATTGACCAAAGGGTATTACTCGGGAATAGATAATAAAATCAGTGGTTTGTATTATTTTTGGTTGCGCTTATAAGAAAAGAATATCAATTAGGTAAATAATTATTTGATTTTGTGGCGGAAAAATAGAGAGGGCTCGTCAGAACAGTATGCGTGTTTAAAAAGCGCAGCTGAGGCTGACAAGGGGACAGCGCTATGGGGCAAGGTTTTATTACTTTGCCTTTTGTTTTTCCCTGTATGGGGATTAGCTCAAAGCGACCCGAACAGGGTGATTCCTTTTGATATTCCTCAGCAACGAGTCGATGAGGCTCTAATACAGTTTGCTGAGCAGGCCGGTTTAACATTTTTTGTTCCCTTCGACCAAGTGGAAGGGATGACATCAAATGCATTGATCGGTTCTTATTCTTCACAAGAGGCCCTTGGCTTCCTGCTCTCCGGTTCCGGACTGCAAGCTGAAATTAGTGACCAAGGTCGGCTCTCTATTGCAAGCAATGTGTCCTCGGGAGGGGAGAGTGATATGAATAATAGAAATAGGGTGTCAGTAGGTATTTTAGGAGGCCTTCTGGGTTTCTTCAGTTTTTCGGATTCCTTTGCCCAAACTGATGGAGATCAGGAAGCATCAACTAGCAGATATGCTATTGAAGAAATACTAGTGTCTTCACGACGTGTTGAAGAGGGCCTGCAAGATGCTCCTATAGCGGTAACAGCAATTTCAGGAGCTGAACTGGAAAATCGAGGCGCTCTAGACGTCATCGACTTTGCTGATGTCGCGCCGAATGTGTCTATGAAGACCAATGGCGCCGTGAGTGGTTTTGCCGCTGCGCCACGAACCTCCATTCGGGGTATCGGCCAAGCGGATTTTGTAATTAATACCGACCCCGCCGTTGGCTTGTATGCCGATGGGGTCTATTTGGGTCGTTCAATAGGCAGTGTTTTGGATTTGGTAGATGTAGAGCGCGTAGAAGCACTGCGCGGCCCTCAAGGCACACTGTTTGGACGTAACAGCACGGGTGGTGCGATTAATGTTATCTCCAAGAAACCTGAAGTCGGAGCAGATCCTTATGGGGATGTGACAGCCAGCTTTGGAGAAGGTGGTTATAAGCTTCTTCGTGCAAGCGCCAATATCCCGCTGACTGATACCGCAGCACTTCGGGTCAGCGCACTTAAAAGAGAGCGTGACGGTTTCATACCATTGTTCAACTACGACAATCTTGAGCTTGGAGCAGAAGATGTTTCAGGCTTTAAAGCTGCAATTCGTTTTCAGCCCAATGATTCTTTCACATTAGATTTAGATGCTGATTTTAGTAGTCGCACCGATTCTGCCGCACCAATTATTGCGGTAGATCTTGGCGATTTAAGCGAAGGCGAAACTGGACTTGATAATCCTTCAAATGGCCGCTCAACCAGCCTGATGGCACGTCGTTTTAATGGTGAGCCCGGCGGCCCGCCAGTTTCACCACTGGTTGTGCCCTATCAAACGACTGATGCACTTTGCGGTACCGACACAGTCTATCGTGATCAAAGCGCGACTTGTTTAGGTGGTTACTACTCGTCCTCAAGAGATGGTTCTTACCATACTTGGTTTGATAATGACGGCAATACGATTAGAGCAGATGATCAGAGCCTAGAAACTTACGGTTATTCTGCTCGTTTAAGCTGGGAATTTGATAATTTCACTGTCAAGACTATTAGCTCTTGGAGAGGTTTCGAATCTTCATTTATAAATGGTAGCCCGGCACCTATTTATGTAGCGACCAACGCCAACGTTTTGTTTGATCAGGACCAGAGCTCCCATGAAATTAATTTGAGCGGCGATATTAATGATCGCATGAGTTGGTTGGCCGGGGTTTTTTATCAAACAGAAACCGGAAGGGAAATTGTAGAAGTGCGTTACCCATTGGTTCCACCGGCGAATGCGGGTGTAAATTTGCCACTGGTTAATATCGAAGACCGGAATATCGATAACAGTTCCAAGGCGATTTATGCGCAGTTGTCGACTCAAATAAGCGACACGCTTTCGCTCACTCTAGGTGCGCGTCAAACAGAAGAAGAGAAGCTGGTTTATATTAAAAAGACTGAATTTCGAGCTGTCTCAGTCGCCCTACCAGATGGTTTGCTCATTGCTGAGCTTGAAGGAGTTAGAGACGCGAGTGAGCCAAGCCTTTTAGCTAATCTTGCCTGGGAGTTATCAGATGATTCTATGGCCTATATACAGTTTTCTGACGGCTTTAGAAATGGAGGCTTTCCAGCTAGACGACCAGCGGGAACGACTCAAACATTAGAAGAAGCGAGCTATGATGAAGAATTTGTTGAAAGCTTGGAGATAGGCTTTAAGAGCACTGCTTTAGATGGCAGGCTGCGAACAAATTTAGCCGTGTTTAGAACCGATTTCACTGATATGCAGATCAACGCAACGTTTTTTGATGTGGGTACTGGTAGTGCTATCGGAAATACTGCAAACCTGGCGGATGTAGAGATCAGCGGAATTGAGTTGGAAGGGAGCTATTTGGTTAATGACAATTTCCGTATTGATACATCCATCGGCTATTTGACGAGCGATATCAAGTCTATCCTCACAGCCAATGGGGAATTCATTCTGAATGCTAATAATAACCTTCAAAAGACCATCACGGCAGATTCAGGAAATGTGCTTCCGCATGCGCCCGAACTTCAGGTCAATGTAGGAGCGAACTACTCTCTGTATCTAGGCAATGGTGCGGAGATTCGTAATCGACTTGATGTGTTTTATGAGGCTGAGCAATATTCAACTATCGGCAACTACGATCAAGGCCTGATTCCAAGTTCAACTCGATTAAATTACGTGGCAACCTACATGCCAAGCGATGCAAATTGGGAAGCAACTCTGGGCATTCGGAACTTGACCAACCAAGAAGATATTCTCAATGCTGCATTGGAATCGGGCCCGCGTGCTGGTCTGTACAATGTATTGGGTCGTGGACGGGAAGCATATCTACAATTTAAGTACTCCTTCGGAGGCTAAAGTTTAGATTTTGTAAGTTAAGAAAGGCGCTCTTCGGAGCGCCCTTTTTTTATGCCGATTGTTTTGGTTTCAAAGCATTAGCTACGCAGTTAGCATGGAGTCATTAACCGCAGGCGGATTTTTAGTCTGATAAAATTTAGGTTCAAGTTTTGAAGGGGATAAGGGTGAATAAAGAGTATTTTAAGGGCGCACTATTTGGAATGTTGATTGTCGGGCTTGCCGCCTGCGGTAGCGACTCCGAGACTCATATTGAGGTTGTTTCCGGGCAGGACATTCATAGCTTGGTAACCAATACTCGACCAAATATATTGCTCATTGTTGCCGATGATCTTGCCTACACAGATTTGGGCGTATACGGCGGCGAAATTGACACGCCGAATCTAGATCAGCTAGCCAACGACGGCCTTATTTTGACTGACTTTCATAATCAGGCGGTTTGCGCTCCTACAAGAGCGGCTATTCTTTCCGGCTCTGACAATCATAACGCCGGCGGTGCAATGCATCAGGCGCCAAATCAAAGAGATGTTGCGGGATACGAATCCTATTTGAACGAGGACGTGGTCGCTTTCCCGGCTCTTCTAAAGCAATCCGGATATAACACTTATTGGGCCGGTAAATGGCATTTAGGCAACGACGCTCATCAGACGCCAAATGCGCGAGGTTTCGACCGGTCCTTTGCGTTAGCTGAGGGTTACGCGAGCCACTATGCGGACGCGACTCAAAATGCTCCTGATACAAGGGCAGAATATTTTGAAGATGGGGAATTGGTAGCGCAATTGCCCGCTGATTTTTACTCCACTAATTTTTATACCGATTACATAATTAATGCGATCGACGATGACAGCGAAACTGGTGATCCTTGGTTTGCGTTTTTGGGTTACACCGCACCCCATTGGCCGCTGCAGGCGCCAGATGCAGAAATTGCCAAGTACAAAGGGTACTACGACGAAGGATACGAAGTACTGCGTGAAAAGCGTATTGCCAGCGGTAAGGCATTGGGTGTGATTCCTGAAGAAGCGGCTATGTACCCACGCTTAGAATTGGTGGCGGCATGGGATACATTGTCTGATGAAGAGAAAGCTATTTCTTCAAAAGAAATGGAGATCTACGCGGCCATGGTTGATGTTATTGATCAAAACGTTGGGCGACTTATCGACCACCTGAAAGCAACCGGCCAATACGAAAATACCTTTGTGGTTTTTATTTCAGATAATGGTGCTGAAGGCATTCGACGAGGCGGCAACGGCTGGGACGATAGTTTGGAGAATATGGGGCGTGTTAATTCCTATGTTTCCTACGGCTCTGAATGGGCCACCGCAGGTGTAGGGGTAATGCGGTACTTTAAGTCCTTAAGTTCTGAAGGCGGTACTCGCGGTCCGGCATTTATTCACTATCCCGAAGTCAGCAAAAAAGGGGAAATTAGCAACGCCTTTACCTCAGTGGTTGATTTGGCTCCGACCTTTTTGGAGCTCGCTGGAGTAGAGCATCCTGAATATGGCTATAACGGCCGACCCCTGCAGCCGCTTCAGGGCGAGTCATTACTCCCATTGGCTCTGGGTGACGCCGATTCAGTTCGTCCGGACGATTTTGTCTTTGGTTGGGAAGTATTTGGCCATCTGGCTATTCGCAAGGGCGATTGGAAGCTTTTACGGTTAACTTCAACACCTTCTGAAACGCGCCAGCCCCTGGCTGAGCGTGCTGATCAGTGGGGGTTGTTTGATTTGAGAATTGATCCAGGCGAGACCAATGACCTTTCCGCTGAATTTCCTGAGAAAGTCGCTGAATTACAGGAAGCATGGACTGAATATAGTTCAGCCAATGGGTTAATCATTCCTGTTCTGAACTAACTAGTGCTTCTTTGAGGAATAGTTGCAGTATGAATGGAGCTCAGGGGCATTCCTGAGCTTTTTTTTTGTTAATAATCCATGGTTCGTACTTAGTTTATCGGTAAACTCGCGCGCTGTTTGGAAATTTCGAAATTACACAAAATAAGAATCTATAAATAGATTCAATTTCTTGGGGTTATAAATGCGTATAAATTACATAGCTTGGGCGCTTGTTGTTGCTCTCGCCAGCTTTCTAATTGCCTGCGATAGCAGCACTGAAGTATCTGCACCTTCTGCAGCGCCAATGGCTGCTGCCGAACAACCGGCATCCCGACCCAATATATTACTAATCGTTGCGGACGATATGGGATACACAGACTTGGGTGTTTACGGTGGCGAAATTGAGACGCCAAATCTGGATCAGCTGGCTAATGGCGGACTAATTCTTACTGACTTCCATAACCAAGCAGTTTGCGCTCCCACGAGAGCCTCTATTCTTTCCGGAACCGACAATAGAAATGCCGGTGGTGCAATGCATCAAACGCCTAATCAAATTGGCGTGCCTGGATATGAGTCAAATTTGAGTAGAGATGTTGTGACCTTCCCGGACATTCTTAGCCAAAGCGGCTATGACACTTACTATATCGGCAAATGGCATTTGGGTTCAGAGCCAGATCTAACGCCAAATGCGCGAGGATTTAGTCGATCATTTGCACTTATGGAAGGATTTGCTAGTCATTTTTCTGACGCCGCTCGTACCGACATAGACAATTTCGGTACCTATTACGAAGACGGAAATCTTGTTGAGAGCCTGCCAGAGGATTTTTTCTCCACAGATTTTTATACCGATTACCTTATCGATTCCATCGAAGCTGACGCCGCAAATGACAAACCCTGGTTTGCTTTTTTGGGATACACCGCGCCGCATTGGCCCCTGCAAGCGCCGGAAAGCTATATTGATAAGTACCAAGGTCGCTATGACGAGGGTTACGAAGTTCTGCGCGAGCAGCGAATTGCCGCAGGCAAAGAGTTAGGCGTTATACCTCAAGAGGCTCAGATGTATCCGCGCTATGAATCGGTTCCAGCCTGGACTGACTTATCAGAGGAAGAGAAAGCTATTGCCTCAAGAGAAATGGAACTCTATTCGACTATGGTTGATGGCATTGACCAGAATGTTGGCCGTTTGATAGACCATCTAAAGGCAACAGGTGAGTTCGAAAATACCTTTATTGTATTTATATCCGATAACGGAGCCGAAGGCTCGCAGCGTGATTTTGGTGGAACCGGTTGGGACAACAGCCTGGAAAATATGGGCCGCGAAGATTCATACATATACTACGGCGAGCGCTGGGCACAGGCAGGAGTTGGTGTTGGGCGCTACCACAAATCTTATAGCTCAGAGGGCGGTACTCATGGCCCGGCCTTTATTCACTACCCAGAGCTAACCAAAGCGGGTCGGATGAGCGACGAGTTTATGTCGGTTGTCGATTTTGCCCCAACCTTTTTGGAATTGGCCGGCGCCACTGACATCAAAACTGGAAGCAATGGTAATCCTCTTCAGGATCTACAAGGTTATTCACTACTTCCCTATGTGCTTGGTGATGATACCGAAGTGCGGCCTGATGATTTCACTTTCGGCTGGGAAATATTCGGGCATAAAGCAATCCGTAAAGGCGATTGGAAATTACTCTGGTTGACTTCTGAGCCTGCCGAGTGGCTTCAAGGTGAACCCGAGCTGGCTGATCATTGGGGCTTATATGACCTATCCGTCGACCCGGGTGAAACCAACGATCGTTCTGCTGAATTCCCCGAAGTAGTAGCTGACCTACTTGTGGAGTGGGATATCTATATGGCCGAAAATGGGATAGTTCTGCCGATTCGCGAATAGCGAATCGTATCAATGGGCGGGCCAGCAACTGGCTCGCTTAATTTCAAAAGGTAAGTTTTAATTAATAAAAAGCAAATTGCCATAAGAATATCTGACCAGTAAGCTTTCAACCGCACCTTTGGGGGGTAGCTATGGAAATCAGACAATTACGGCATTTTATTGCTGCTGCTGAAGCCGGCAATATGCGTAAAGCAAGTGAGAGCGTGCATATCAGCCATCCAGCGCTGAGCATGAGTATCAAAAACCTAGAAACCGACCTTGGCGTTAATTTGCTGCACAAGAATCGTCGCGGTGTACAAATGACCTACGCCGGAGAGCAGTTTCTAAAGTCCGCACATTCCTTATTGCGCCAAATTGATGATTTGCGTGCATCACTTCAGGGTAGTGAAGATAGCCCAAGAGGTAGCGTGCGATTAGGTATTCCCTATGGACTTAACAACGCATTGGCTGCACCCTTTTTTAGACTGCTGTCAGAAAAGTTTCCGGGTATTGATCTCGAGATTGAGGAGGGCAATACCACTAGTCTAGGCAATCTCTACGAGAGCGGCTCAATTGATCTGATGATTAACTACGATGTAGTCGAGAAAATGGATCAAAAATGCGAACCGCTATTTGAAGAGCAGCTTTATTTTGTTTCGGCCTATGATCAATCCCTAGAGGGTGTGGAAGAAATTGAGCTAAAAGACTTAGCCGATCTCCCTATAGTTTGTAGCCCCGGTACAAATGCGATACGAATCACTTTGGAGAAATATGCTTTCGAACAAAAAGTACGCTTTAACTTATTGCAAGACTTTCAATCTGCCCATGGCAGCATAAAAATTGCCGAAGCCAATTTGGCAAATACCATATCGCCCTGGGATGAGATTCACGATCAGGTAGTCGCAAATCTGGTTTCTGCGCGGCGCATAGTTAATCCTTCAATCGATCGTACGGTATGTTTGATTTCGTCTCTAAGAGAAACTCCTTCTCACGCCGTTAGCGCAGTGGTTGGTGTGATTAAAGAAGCTATGGATATCGCAAGAAAGGAAGATCGATTACGTGGCAAGCCTGTCGTTGAGCAAGCATAAAAGTAAAAAATAGGCAAAAAAAACCCCGACTGTTTGGGGCAGCGGGGTCTAAGGATCATTACTAGGGTAATTGCCTCTATTAGAGTGTAATTCCCTTATTGGGTATAGACGTTTGTACTTACCCCGGTGTTAAGCATTACTGACCAATCTAAGTATTGTGATTGCGGCCTATCTGAATAATATTTAAATGAGAGAGTAAGGGGTAACCTTTGATATGAAGCAGGATCTGAAAACTCCAAAATTGGTCAATGCGAATGCGTAATATTGTTTTAATAGGTATGCCAGGGGCGGGGAAAAGCACACTCGGCATTCAGCTGGCTAAAGCTCTTGGATTGGGTTTTATTGATACTGATGTATTGATTCAACAGGCCGAAAAAAAGCTGTTACACGAAATATTAGATGCGACAGATTATCTAAATCTAAGGCGCCTTGAGGAAGAGGTATTGCTTTCGCTAGATTGTGAAAACCACCTGATTGCTACTGGAGGCAGCGCTATATATAGCAACAACGGGATGAACAAGCTAAAGAGCTTGGGGCAGATAATATTTCTTGATTTGCCAATGAGGGATTTACTTAAACGAATTGGAGACTATAGTCAGCGCGGTATAGCCTCGGATAAAGAACAAAATTTTGCCGATATCTATGCAGAGCGCATTCCGCTGTATAGAAAGTATGCTGAGAAAACTATTGATTGCACTAATAAATCTCAAGAGGAATTACTACAGGAATTAGTTGGCCTAGCTTGAGTATTACCATTCGTGCATCCAGTGATGATTTCCTATTTGGTCTTCGCACTGAAGAACTCCCTGTTTCACCAAATAAAATAATATTCCGCAAATTGGTAATGGCCTATGTGCGGTGGTATAAATCTCGGCTTAACTAATTCCTAAACTTGGAAAACCTATGAAAATGGATAAGAGTTTTTGGACCGATAACGATACTGGTCTACTGATTATTCGCGTTACCTTTGCTGTTCTTATACTTTTTCACGGTTGGCACAAGATTCGGTATGGAATAGATATGCCGATGGCTCGTATGGAGTCTTGGGGTATTCCAGGCTTCCTTATGTACTTCGCTTATATTTCTGAGGTGGTTGCTCCTTTGTTGATTGTTGCTGGATTATTCTCGCGACTATCTGCACTGACAATATTCGGAACCATGGTTTTTGTAATGTATATAGAAATTAGAACCGGTCTAAGCGTGGATCAGTTCGGAGCGCCAAACATCGAGGGGCAATTATTCTATTTCTTGCTAAGTGCAGGACTAATCTTTACAGGTCCAGGGCGATACCGAGTCAAAAATACTGGTTCAAAAAATTGGTTGTTGGAGTAAATCCGACACCCGCTGCCTAATGGCTTGAGTCTCCTAGACTCCTAATACTTCTTTTTATAGCCTTTGCTTCCGGCCACTTTTTTGTGTCCGGAGGTTGTTCGGTTGCATAAAATTGCTATTACGACCCAATTTTTTCACAGAATGAAAGATTACAAGTAATTAATTTTACTAGGCGAAACATTACACTTTGCTTATTGAACTAGCCTGAGGTCAGTGCTATAAATATACCGTTATAAATTTAATCGGGGGGAATCATGGAAAACAATTCTGTTTTTCGAAGTGAACGGTTGTCTGTTTCAGTACTAAGTTTTGTACTTGGAGCAACACTACTTTTAACAACAAATATAGCAATTGCTCAGAATGTGTCTTCGGCTTCATTGCTGCTTGAAGAGATTATTGTTACGTCCAGACGACGTGAAGAGCGGCTGTTAGATCAGCCAATGTCCATTGCCGCCATGACTGGTGAGCAGATGCAGGTGCAAGGGATTCTCAGTATCGATGATATGAGTGATTATGTGCCCAACCTGACTCTAACTTCTTCTAATAGAGCTAATCAAAACCGGGTAGTTATCCGCGGAATTGGTGGCGGCCATCCAGATCCAGTATTTGTATTTGGTTCCGGCATGTATATCGATGGCCATTACGTGCCTAACTCGCTGGGCGGATATGCTAGTACACTAGATATTGAACGCGTTGAAGTCTTGCGTGGTCCCCAGGGAACACTCTTTGGTAAAAATGTTGTGGGTGGTGCGGTAAATATTATCTCCACCAAGCCAGATGAAGAATTTGATGCCAGTATCAGGCTTCGCGCCGGTGAAGATGGTGAGCAGAATGTTCGTGGCATGGTGAACATACCCATTAGCGACAACATCTATGCACGTATCAGTGCCTCTTCTGAAGAGTTTGACGGTTATTACTACAACCAAAATCTGGATATAGATTCCGGATTTACGGATACTAAAGCTATACGCGGCGCCATTCGATTTGAGCCTAGCGATCAATTAACATTTGATGCGGCCATTTCCTCAGTGAAAAAAAGAGATGACAACTTAGGTGGTCAGTGCATAGGTCAAGGCGCCTTAAATGATGCTCCTCAGTGGGGCGGCGGAGCTGGTAACTTAGAACGACGACTCTTTGTCGGAGCTACTCAGGCTTTATTTGATATATGCGACGCCGATATGGCAGCGGGCGACTTCGTTCATTCTTCTGACAGGGCTACTTTTGCCAATGTAGATGAAATGAGTGCGACTATTGGCATGGAATGGAATTCCGATGGAGCATTTGGATCTTTAGATGATGCGACCATCAAGCTCAAGGCTTCATACCGAAATATGGAATATACCTATCTTGCCGATCGTGATTACACTTCACTGCCAATAGACCATATTGGTACCGTTGATTCAGGGCAACACAATGAAACTAGAGGCTTTGAAGCACTATTTGAAGGTCAAGTAAGTGATAATCTTCGTTTCACCCTCGGTTATAACTACTTCCAAGAAGACGCATTGAACGGAAACGATGTCTGTAATCGAGAATTTGCTGCCAGTGGGGGTATAAATGATCCTTCAGTAGAGTTTGAGTGTTCCGATTTTGGTGGTTTAGCTTTTGAGCTGGTCCCGAATTACTTTGACCCGGCAGGCACAGGTCAATGGCCTAATGGTCCTCGTATTAACGGCGGCGGACCCGGACCTTTCGCCGGTGAAGTGTCTGTCTATAATAAATCTCATGGCGTTTTTGCTCATGTAACTTATGACATCAATGACAGATTGACTCTGGATCTCGGTGGTCGCTATACCTCGGATGATCGCCAATTCTCAAATTTAGAAGTGGCCATTGCCGACTGCGTTCTTCCTATTACTGGATCAGATCCGTTATGTGGCGGCAATGTGACCGTTCTTATGAATCAGGCGGGTGTCCAAGACGGTTTCTTTAATTCAGCAGCGGACACATTCACTGCGTTCACACCCATGGCAAGCTTGACCTATAACTTGTTCCCTGAAGGATCTGATTATCTGACCAGTGGCATGATTTATGCACTTTATTCAGAGGGTTTTCTTACTGGAGGGTTCAATACTGAGGTCAATTCCAACTTGGCCGGCGCTACTGATTTCCTAACTTATGATCCAGAAGAAGTGAAGAACTACGAGCTCGGCTTCAAAGGGCAGTTCCTAGATGGCAAGGTGAATGTCATGGCTGACATCTTCTATATGGATTACACGAACCTGCAAAGGCAGGTAAGTATCGCAAATCCGGAAGATCCTGCTAATCCAGGCTTTCTGCTATTTGGAGCTGATGCTGACCTCGGGCTTGTTCAAAATGCAGCCGCTGCCACCATCTCAGGGGTAGAGTTTGAGATGCGTGCATCGCTTTGGGAAGGTGGTTTTCTTTCAGCTGATTGGAGTCATCTAGTTAACGAGTACGATGATTACAGCTATCCAGACATCGCAAATCCTGGTCAAATAATTGATAACACAGATAATCGGATTCAGGATCTGACACCGGAATACACCTTTAATGTTGCGGTTGATCATCAGTTTCAACTTGCTGGCGGTGCTACTTTAACGCCACGTGTTTCAGCTTATTGGCAGTCAGTTTATTCCTACGGTCTTAACAATCTGAATATACCTGTGGGCGACAATACGCCTACTAGCTGTACTCAGGATGCTTATACCAAATGGAATGGGCGCGTAACTTATCAGCCCGCTAACGGAGACTGGAACTTAGCAGCCTATGGCGGTAACCTATCCGACGAGCGAATTTTAGAGACTTGTGATACTAATCGCAGTGTTTGGCGTACACGTCTTGAGCGACCGCGTAACTTCGGTTTGGAGTTCACCATGAACTTTGGTGGTTAATCTTTAAATAAGATTATATAACTTACCATTCGAACGGTGCCCTCTCGAGGGCGCCGTTTTTTTATCGCTAAAAAAAGAGAAAAATATGGCGACACTACGCCTTAAAGAAATTGAAGAACCCAATTCAAGAACAGCTAATTCAGTGATGCCTGCTGGCGGGCTGCGCTGCGATATCGAACTCCAAGGGCACTCGACCCTTATTGACGAGCCGCCAGAGCGGGGCGGCAAAGATGAGGGTGCCTCACCTTTGTTACATCTTTCGGCGGCACTGGCGTCCTGTCAGAGCGTTCAGGTGGCTAAAGTGGCCCAGGCAATGCGTATGGAGTACGGTTCTATAAATATCGATGCTACTCTTGATACTGGAAGAGGTGATGGCCGTGAAGAAGGTGCACGCATTATCCGCTTTGTGGGAGTAAAAATGGTTATCAGTATCCAAACCAATGCCTCCGAGAAAAAGATTGAACGACTGAAAACAATGGCGGTGGACAGGTGTCCAGTAAGTGCTTTGTTTGATGATGCAGGCGTTGAGCCCGAAATTGAGTGGAAAATACTGCCTTTGGAAGAATAGTTTCACTCTTTGATCCATTAGAGGCGAAAGAAGGGGCAGTCTTTGAATATATGTAAACGAAATCGCTTTCTCGACTAATGCTCTGATAAGATTTAGTCATGCCCATATTAATAGGAGTAACTTTCAATGTTCTATAACAAAGCTTTATTAAGCACGCTAATAGTAGGCACCGCATTTTTCTTATACGGATGCAATAGCTCGACAGAGAGCCTCGACGATATGGCTGGCCCGGTAGCCAGTGACCTTAGCCTTGTACAAAATCCCAACCCGACGGTACCGATGGCAGCTGTTCTCAGCTTGACGACAGACGAACCTTCAATGCTTAGCATTGGGTTTAGCGACGGTACTCGCAGTTGGACTGAAGACCTCAAATCAGGGTATTCAACTAGCCACGAAGTTCCAGTTGTTGGAATGAGAGCAGGTATTACTCATGCAATAACGGCAATTCTTACGGATGAAGCAGGAAATTCTACTGAAGTTGCCGCAGGTGATTTTGATGTACCTGAGCTGCCTGAATTTTATCCACGACCCCATGTAGTTGTTAGTGATCCGGATCGTATGGAGCCCGGCGTCAACCTTTTCAATGTGAATGGGCGCTGGCCTGATAAGTGGTCCGATACCCTACCAGCCGTTATTGTTGATAATGAAGGCGAGACTATTTGGTACTACGAGCCAGATGGGCACATGCTGCATGATGTAAAACGCATCAGCAACGGTAATTTCCTCTACGAAATTTGGCCTGGTACTGGCGGAATGGTTGAGATTGATCTGCTTGGTAATATAGTTAATCGATGGCATTTCACTGGAACCGCGAAAGATCCGGCGCCGGGAAGCATCGCGGTTGAATCGGATTCTATTCACCACGATATGATCGAAATACCCAACGGCAATATGTTGGTAATGAGCACTGAAGTGCGGGCCTATGACGATTGGCATACCAGTACTCGCGACGCAAACGCGCCACGCCAAGATGGAGCTCAGCTCGTTGGCGATGTCATTATTGAAATTACGGGTGCAGGTGAGGTGGTTAATGAGTGGAAGCTACTGGATCTTATAGATCCTTATCGAATTACCCACGGCTCTTTACGCGAAGATTACTGGGCTAATCACTATGCAGGTATTCACGAGGGTATCGTTTATGACTATACCCACGGCAACGCCATAATTTATGACGAGACCGATAATTCCTTCATTATGTCTATGCCTTACCAAAATGCGGTACTTAAAATAAGCATGACATCTGGCGAATTGGTTTGGATTCTGGGTACTCATGAAGGTTGGAGCGAAGAATTTCAGGACAAATTGCTAACTCCGGTCGGCGATGTTGAATGGTCCTATAAGCACCACGCGATTTCTCATAGTGGTCGTGGCACTTTGCTGTTATTTGATAATGGCGTAGATCGCACCATGCCTTACGATGACAGCATGCCTCTTGTCGAAAGTTATTCTCGCGGCGTTGAATACGCAGTGAACGAAGAGACTATGGAAGTATCACAGCCTTGGGTATATGGAATTGAGCAAGAACATTTCTATAACCGATATCTTGGTGATATAGATTGGCAGCCCACCACAGGCAATATTCTAATTAATTCTGGTGCCAGGGAGACGGCTCCAGGAACTAATACCAATGTACCTCCTGGTCAGGCGCAGCGATGGGCGAGCTGGTTTGAGATTACTGGCGATGATGCGCGAGATAAGGTTTGGGAAATGCAGTTTAAAGATGACGGTTTAGGTTGGTCTGTATACAGAGTTGACCGCTTACCTAGCATTTACCCTTAGTATTTATTAATTGCAGAGCAATCTGCTAAGAAAAACAAAAAGCCCGGAGCAATTAATTGTTCCGGGTTTTTTATTGGTCGATTCTAAATTAGAGCCAGCTGAAGAGCTAGCCGTTGAATAGGTCGTCTAGATCCTGGCATTCGTAGGGCAGCAAGGTTTCTCCCGGTAACCACTGCCAGCGGGTGGTGGAAAGCTCAAATGGCTCTGTAAAGGTCTCCAGATCCGTTACTCGCACACTCCAATCCAGATAGCGGCCAGTATCATCCAGAGTGAAACGCTCCAGAAACTCGACACTGGGGCTCTGAGGTGTGCCGTATTCATCAAGATAGGCATAGCTGGTGTTTGTGGTGCTGACTACCAAGGTAGATCCATTCCATCGGCCGGTGGATACGCCCATGCGAGAGCTTTCCAAAGAACCGCTTTCGGGGTCGTTCATATAAATTCTGCGTGAGGCGTCCCATTCCTCAAGGCGTAATAGAATACTCTCGCCTTCGTCGACAAACTGAATTGGGTGAGGGCTCATCATGGCGCCGGGCATACCCAGTGGGGAGCAGTTCGCTTGCACGTCATCTAGAATCGGGTCCCAGGAATCCTTAATAGCTTGACCGGCCTCTCTTAGCGGCGGTTCGTAGTTTCGGGTTCTTGATTCCACTGTCCATACATGGAATAGACTGGGCGGGCTGTCCTCGGGCACTGCGCTGGCATCCGCATTTTGATTGCCGTAAATAGCGCCCTGAGCTGAGGTATAGGGACCGAGAGCCGCTTGGCTTCCGTCTTCAAATTCAGCAAATGTTGCTAACATCAAGCCTTCGCGACGCATGGACAATCGGCCGGTGATGGTAACTCGTTGACCCTGGTGGAATAGGTCTCCGGTTACGCCGTCTCTATTCATACCATTAATGTTGCCTAATACCTGCAGGCGTAGAATTTGTTCAGCGCCATTGGCATCGAGGGTTTTTAAGGTCATCGCCGGATGCGGATTGCTCCAGACTATGCGGGTTAGCTCACCATTAACTTCAATAATCTCTTCAGAAAATTCGGCGTGGGAATGATGCGCGACCGCCGCTGCCGGCAATGTCAGCATTGCGGCAACCGCGGCGGATACTAGTGTTTTTCGGAAAACTAGCAAACTTCTAGATCTGGATCCGCAAAGGAATATGCTTCGATTACGCCTGGACGCTGATTTACGCGCTCAAACCAATCGGCCAATCGAGGACGCTTAGTGACACTAAACTCATCGCCATAACCATTTGCTTCAAACCGCTCCACGAAGGGAAGCACCGCAATATCGGCTAGGGAAAATGTATCGCCGCAAAGCCATGCGCCGCGCTCTAGATCTTTTTCCATAAAATCTAGCTCATCGATAACACGCTCTACTGCAAAGTTAACTACATCATCTGGAATGCCGTCTGAGTTGCGTATCTCATCTGCTCGGCGCTGTTTGTCCGGTTGGTTGCGCACCATTTCCATTAGCACCTCACGGCTATGCTGCTCGATGTATTCGGACCAGCGATGTGCATGCTTTTTATTGTGGGATATCAGGTGCATATTTTTGTGCAGGATATGCTCTGATTTATCAAGCCATACGCGCATATTAGCGCGTTCCCAGGTATCTTCAGGCTTCAACGAGGGGCCTTCAAAAGTATCGTCGATATATTCCATAATCACGCTGGATTCGATAACGATGCGACCGTTATGAACTAGCGCAGGAACCACGCCGTTTGGATGAATCTCTACGTACCATGGTGCCCAGTTTTCGAATTGGTGTAGGTCAATATGCACACTTTTCCAATCAGTAACGCCTTTTTCGGCAAGAGCAGATCGGGCTTTTCGAGAGCAGGTTGATCCCCACCAGTGATATAAAGTTAAAGACATTCTGAGTCTCCTAAAATTAGTGTTGTGCTTACGATTGCCAAGGGTCAGCTGGCAGCCGACCCGCGATTTCAATTGAATCCGGGGTGTAAAAGTAATGACGGAAAATAGCGTTACCACCGGTATACATTGGATGAGGTTCAGTAACAAAGTAGGGGGATACAAAATCCCAAACAATGTCGCCGTCCATAGTGACTTCAAATATCTTGCCCTTAATTCCCTCGAGAATAGAGGTATTACCGCTTGGCAGGCGGAAGGCATTGCTTATAAACCAACTGAAGAAAGAAAATCTCGGTGAGCCGGCGTATTGCCATACGGGAGTATTGGTCGCCGGATCCAGTTCGATCACGCGCGAGCCGCCTTCAGGGCCAACTCCAAGAACATTTGCTCCATTGGCAAAGAACATAATATTGCCGTTATCCAGCATATAAACACTGTGTTGCTGACCGTAGTCGTAGTCGCAGAGCGTCCATCTAAACTTCTTGGTTTTGTAGTCAATAATCGCCATTAGGTGGTTGTAGCGAAAATTAATAAGCACGTCGCCGTTATCTAACTGAGTGATGCAGTTTGCGTGACACCATTCATGGCGTGGGCACATGGGATTAATCGGGAAGTCATACATCTCTTCGCAATCTTCAGCCCGCCATTCCCAGACCACAGTGCCGTCCGCTTCAATTTCTCGGATAACATCGGCCCATATTCCATCAGCGTGTTCAGTTCCTTCGCTACCACCTATTACGCGCTTTTCGTTCTCTTTGCGCATCAACTCCCAGCGCAAATACATGGTATTGCCGTTTTTACAGCGTCGAAAGTCGTGGTGTTGAAAGTTGTCTTGGTACTCCCAGAGCAGATTGCCGTCCCAGTCCCATTCCTGCATAAGGCCGCCTTTGGCAGGAAGTCCTTTGGGTCCATCGGGAGTGCGCACCGCTGACAGCATATTGCCGCTTGGCAGCAGGTAACCGTAATTGCCAGGTTCGTATGGCAGGTCCCAGGAATGCACCACATCACCAAGCATATTTATGATCAGAGTTTTTTTAAGCCCCAAAGGGGAAAACATGCGGTAACCAGGTGTCGCTCTGTCTTTATCTGCGCTTATTAGCCCAGTATTAGCTTGAGTCATTCTAAAACTACCCTTTTACATTAGCTTGCAGCTACTTTCGAAAGAGGGTCTTGGCAGTTTCTGCCATACGGAAGACTCGTCGCCAAAACCAATATTGCACAGGAAGTTAGACTTGAGGCTGGTGCCCTTGAACATCTCCTCGTCTAATGTGTCGTTGTCGAAACCGGATATTGGTCCGACATCAAAACCCAAGGCGCGAGCGGCAATCATAAAGTAAGCACCCTGCAGCGAACCGTTGCGGAATGAATCTTCAGAGCAGCGACGTGGGTTATCGATAAACATTTGCCCCTTTCCCGGGTCGTGTGGGAATAGCTCGGGCATGCGCTTGTAGAACTCAGTATCGAAGGCTAATACCGCACATACCGGTGCTTCCAGGCATTTCTCAACGTTATTTCCCTTCAGCGCTGGAACCAAACGTTGCTTGGCTTCGTCGGTACGCATGAAAAAAATATGAGTGGGGTGGCCGTTGTTGGAGGTTGGCCCGGCCGACATGATATGGAAAATCTTTTTCAAATCATCATCCGTTACGGGCTTGTCTTGCCAGCCATAGTGCGAACGGGCACCGGTCAAAATAAGATCAATTCCGTCATCAGTTAATTTGGTGATGCGACTGCGTACTTCGCGGATTTCCTGTTGCGCTTCGGCGCGTGGATCAGTCATCAAAATGCTCCAACAATGTTATTAGTTTTATTCGGTGTGGATATGTTCAAAACAGCAGCCAGTCCGGGAATTGACGTGGAAACCATGATTGAGTCCATTGCTCCAATATAGAAGGGTGGAAAATAAGGCTCATTATCTGGCCGTAGAAAAATACCAATATTGCCCATGCACTAAGTGCGTAAGCGATAGCTATGCGCTTGCTGTATCCGCCCCAACGTACAAGATAGATGCCAATAAAAATTGGCATGGCCAGTTTCTGCCCGATGATCAGACAGAGAACAATCATTGCAGCCAGATAGGCAAAAAATGGTACCGCCTCGGCTAGCCAGGCGTCTTTGCGCGCTGTGTTCAGGGTTTCTCCCCAACTGCCGGTATTGGCTTTTAATTTGAGTAGATGTCTTGTGTCTTGAAATACTATCCAGACACCAAGTATTGCGGCAGGCACACATATAAGCATCGGAAACTGCTTAACAATGGGAGGCCAGGGCATTGCGGTATAGCCAGCCCATATGAAGGCAATCAACAACAGCACCGACAGAGGCAAGGATATAGCCGGATTTTTCTCCGAGCCTTCGCCTGCATCTTTGGCGCCGGATTTCTTTTTCTTGGCAATACTGCGCGCAGCCAATACCACACTGACCACAATAATCACCATCAGCACCACTACAATAGGTCGGCTCAACCAGCCCATTCCACCGTAAATATTCGAGCTAATTTGGAAAGTACGTTCGAGAATTGGGCCCAAAACCAGGGCAAGAATAACAGGAGGCCTTGGCCAGCCGCCGCGCTTCATAAAGAAGCCGAGAAGACCAAACACAACGCAGGTAATCCATGACCCCAAATCTGCATTGCCGAGCCATGCACCCATAAATACAAATAAGAGTACGCCAGGAACTACTAGGTGACCGGGCAGTAAGGCAACCTTGGCTACCCAATTTACCGTTTTCAGTAAGATCAGGGTTGCCAGAATGCTTGCCATAGCAATCATCCAAACAAAACTAAAGGTAATGGGCAGCTCGTCGGTAAGCATGCTTGGGCCTGGTCGCAGGCCATGCATAATTAATGCGCCCATCAGGATTGCCGTGCCTACGCTACCGGGTATACCCAGAGTTAACGTGGGAATAAGCGCTCCGCCGCGCAATGCATTGTTGGCCGCTTCAGGAGCAAGCAGTCCGCGCACGTCACCCTGACCAAATTGTGAATCGTCTTTTACGCTTTGCTTGGCGTGAGCATAGGTTACCCAGCCAACAATTGAAGCGCCCAGGCCTGGCAGCATGCCGATATAAGTGCCGATCACGCTGCAGCGAATTACCAGCCATATATTAGTAAATGCGTCTCGAACCCCCGTCATCAGGCCGTCGGTTGTATCTTCGTCTTTGCCAGAACGGGCAATAGATACATTCTTAATGGCAAGTTCCATAACTTCGGGTAGCGCAAACAGGCCAAGCAAAACCGGGATAAGCGGCAAGCTGTCCAGCATATATAGAGTATCGAAGGTATAGCGCGGTACGCCTGCTGATTCGGGCAAACCAATCATGGCTAGTAGCAATCCAAATGCGGCGGCTACTATGCCTTTGGCGACTGACTGTCCAGCCAGTGAACCCACCATCGCCAGACCAAGCATGCCGAGCATAAATTGTTCAGGAGATTCGAAGGCCAAGATAACCGGAAGTATTAACGGTAGCGAAATTCCGAGTGCAAGTGCGCCAAAAAATCCGCCGATTGCTGAGGCGGTAAAGGAGGCACCTAAAGCGCGCGCCGCTTCACCACGTTTTGCCATAGGGTAGCCATCGAGAACCGTGGCCTGAGAGGCTGCTGTCGCTGGCACACCTAGCAATACGGAGGTTATTGCGCCGCTAGTGGAAGTTGATGCCCATGAAGCAAGAAGAAGTGCAAAGGCAGCTACGGGCTCCATTGAGAAGGTAAACGGCAATAACAATACCAAGCCAATAGCTCCGCCCATTCCTGGCACTGCGCCGAGCAAGATACCGATGATGCAGCCGAGAGCAAAATAGCCCATTACCTGCCATTGAAAAATGAGAGCTATGCTCTCAAGAAAGGCTTCAAACACCATCCTCTGTTACTCCCCCGGGATTCTGTGATAAAAATTAGTCTATAAATTCAGCGAACTATCTCTTGGTAAGCTGCTATAGGTTAATAGCCGCTATTTTTCGCGATAATTGCTTTGATGTATTCAAGTACTTCCGGGGATACGTTTGAGGTAGCGCCCAATATTTCTGTTTGACGTGCGTAAGGTACAAACCCTGGCACATAGCTAAGTTGCTGCTCTGCTTCTTCGGCAAATGAGGCAGCTGCCATCGCCTGCTCTAGGCCGGCTCGGAAAGTCTCGGTCGCAGCAGCGTCCATATCTGGAGGCCCGAGGAATACATGCTGCATTGTTTGGTCTAGTTCTATCATGGTCTGAATGGCGTCCCACTCAACCCCTGAGGGTGCTACACCCTTTAAGCTTTCATAGAGATCCGGCACCGAAAGTACATCCGGGACTAGAGCGTTTTGAATCAATTCGCCGTCGTTGTTAAGCATAGGCAAGCTGAAAAAGGCTATCGCATCGCCCTGATCTACCATAACGGGAACCACTTGGGTTAGATAAGCGTGGGCTGCATCTGTACCCGTATTTACCTCACCACTAATTACCGCAGCTCGAATATTGCCGCTGCTGGGATAGCCAGCAATGTAGCGATAAGGTGCATCAATCAAATCAAGAGCCATGGTGCTAATAATCATGCGACCGTGCTCTGGAGGCATACCGCCAAAAAGTAAGGGCTCTTCCGTTACAAGCTCTTCTGATGTGGAGGCTCCACCCTCAACAACATCAGTCCGCGCGTAGATTACTAGTCCACTAATTTGCACGCCGCCAAGTGGAGTAAAGTCGGTGTATTTAAAGGTATAACCAGGGAATTGGAGCAGTTCACCCAAGGATGAGCGTGGGCCGTAATAGATGGTAGTCCCGTCACTAGGTGCTTTTAATAGCACTTGAAGTTGTGCACTAAGGCCGGAAGCGCCAGGCAAATTATTAACAATTACCGTTGGATTGCCTTCAAGATTTTCCTCCAGGTGCTTGGCTAAAAGCCGGCCTACCTGTGTGCCACCCGCTGACGCATCTAAGCCAATTATCAGGGATATGGTTTCACCAGCGTATGTATGAGGTTCATCTACGGCGGAACCAGAATTGCTAGTGTCACAAGCGGCTAGAATTACCGCAGTGACTAGGGCCAGAAAAATACGAAAGGATCGCATCGGAGCGCGCTGATTAGGCATGTTGCATATCTCTATATAGGGCGTGTTGGGTTTATACCATTGGCAGTCCAATATTCCAACAAGTAAAATAAATATTTTACTTAATGAACCAATGTTTGTATGGTGCAAAACCTGATTCAAAGGAAAATTCATGAAAACGAACCGATCTGTAGAGCGCGCAATATCCGTTCTAATGTTTGTATGCCAAAGCGATAGACCCATGCGGCTGACGGAAATTAGCCAAGGTACAGGGCTGGACAAAGCAACTACTTTGCGTTTTCTTCATACCCTTGCAAACGCAGATATGGTTAGACATGAAACCAACACAAAGTGCTATGTGCAGGGAGCGGGAATTTACAATTTTTGGCCAAGCGAGATTCGCAAAATATGCCGGCCACATCTCAAGGGTTTATTAGAACGCACACAAGAGACCATATGTCTTATTGTACCCAGAGGTATTCAGCGAGTTTGTATAGATGTTATAGAGCCAGACCGAGAGCTGAGAATTGTTGCGCCTGTTGGCAGGGAGCTGCCAATTTACGCTGGCGCCTCGGGTCGGGTATTTATGGCGCAAAAATCTGACTCCCAAATCGAAAAAATTCTGCAAGACTCCAATTTGGCACCCCTAACAGTGAAAAGCGTTGCAGATAGGGAACTGTATAGGCAGCAATTGGAAGACGTAAAATTAAGTGGCTTTGCGCACAATGTTGGCGAAGTCGCTTTAGATACCTCAGCCATTGCTGCGCCGGTATTTGATGGCTTGGGTAATACCGCTGCTGCAGTTGTGCTGCGTGGCCCCGGAACTCGGATTACTCAATCTGTTGTGGGGCCCACATCGTCGCTAGTGAAAGCAGCAGCCGCAGCCATCAGTGGTGAGCTGGCAAATATTCACCAGTAGCCGAATTTAGTATCCTGAGGGCTAGGCTTCACAAGCGCTGCGATCTAAAATTGTGCGTCGCAATTTACAATTCTTGATAAAACTACCCGCCCCAAAAGAGCGGCTGAACATAGCCAATGCGCTAAACTAGCTGCCATACGGAGGGTTTTAATTTTGAGTAAGTTCAGAGAATTTTTTCTAGCGCTGGTATGTTTTTCCGGGTTAACTTCCGCTGGTATCGCACAACAGCCCGCAGAAATGAATCACGATATGCACAATATGGCGATGCCAACTTTTAGCGCCGGTATTGCGGAAATGAGCCTGAAATTTGAGTTGGTCGGTGCCGAAGGCCAGCTAGTTTCGCAAGACGACTTTGCCGGTAAAAATATGATGTTGGCCTTTGGCTTTACGTACTGCACTCATATCTGCCCATTAATAGCAGCGAATATGGCAAATACTTTAAAAATCGCCGATTCCAATGCAGTAGGGGTATTTATTAGTGTTGATACCGAGCGCGATACGCCGGAAATAACCAACAACTATTCGACCCGGTTTCATCCAAAAATCACCGGGCTTAGTGGTAGCCACGATCAAGTCTCCCAAGCAGCTAAAAACTTTAATACCACCTTTGTAGTTACCAAAACACCGGATAGTTATACCGTACAGCACTCTCCAGGCATTTTTTTGATATCTCCCGAGGGTGAACTAATAGATGTATTTGCGATCAATACTGCCCCGGAAGAAATTGCAGCAGCGATGCAATAGCGGCAATTCAAGAGATATAAATGGCCACCATTTCAACTAGGTTAAATTACCCCCGAATTGGTTTGGTTATGCTGGTGAGCATAATTATCTCTTCCGCTTGGCTGGTGTTTCCCTATTTTATTCAGGGCAGAGATATTCTTAGTGGTGTTGGCGACAATGCCCGCATGACTAAGGCTGGCAGCGTTTCCAGATACTTAACGCGAAACCTGGTAAACCACCCCGAACTTGAACTAACCGCGACCTTCGCTACGGATGAGTTTTTTCAATACGTAGATCAGGCCAGCACCATCGGCGATATCCGGCCGGACCGAAACTTCATATTTTTTGTTAACGAAAGCATTCATGAGGGCGAGCTCGCTTATGATTTGCCAGAAGTTACTCTGCACCTTGGCGACCTTGAGTTCACCCCAGAGGTTTCTTTAGGCCCGCGCAACGCAGAGCACCACAGAATTGTCATGTACAGTATTCCAAAGCGCGCCCCGGACGGGCAGGCTATCAATTTGGACGACTATGAATCGGTAAAACTCTTTGTTTCCAATTTCTATTTTGGCAGTACCCAGAAGCTGACCTTTGTCGGTGAATGGCGCGCGCCCTATGGATTGCCTGAAGCTCTGACAACTCGTGCTGATATAACGCCCATCGCCGTTTTAGCTCTAGGTGCAGGCTTGCTCTCAGCGGTGCTTACACCCTGTCTACTGCAGCTTGTTGTTATCTTTGGATCTATTGTTAGCTCCTTTTCTACGGTGCCTAGCGGGACCTCTGGCTCAGAGGTTAACTCAGGTCAGGTGACGCCGCATATACGGCGGAAAATTATGCAAATCGCATTCGCCTTTGTGGCGGGGTTTGTCATTCTCTACACCTTAGCCGGCGCACTGATTGGTAGCGTAGGGCATTCAGCGCAGCTTATCTTTGCCGAAAATAGCCGAATGGTGGCAATCGTTTCCGGCGTGCTCGTAATCTGTATGGGCATATGGGTGGGCGTGCGTGGCACCCGCAATATGGTTTGCAAAATTCCCGATGCGCGGGCAATGAAGGTCAGCAACAGGCGAGATATTGCGGGTTCTCTACTAATTTCCATGGGCTACGCTTTGGGCTGTACGGCCTGTTTTGGCGGAGCCATAGTGGCAACCCTAATAATTTATGTCGGCGCCATTGGCAGTGCGGTGATCGGCGCTGGAATTATGTTTACCTTTGCAATTGGCGTTGCTATTCCATTCCTGCTTTCTGCCTGGTATTTGTCACGCATGGACAGTATTTTGGAGCTATTGGCGCGTAAAGCTCGGGCTATTAGCTTTTTAAGCATGATCTTGATTATTATCTTTGGGCTGATACTGGTTACCGATAATTTTCATGTGGTGAGCGATATGATTTACCCCTATTTAGGATTGAACTAGATGCCTCTATTTTCACGACTAATTGTTTTACTAACTTTCGTTGCGGGCAATGCGCTGGCGGCGGATATAAGCAATCCACGCTCGCTTATCTTTGTCGGCGATCGTACTGAAAATGTGATTGATGTTATTTCGGTGAATAGCAATGAAGTGGTGCACAGAATTGAGACCAGTATTCATCCGGATCACATAGTGGTAACACCCTTTGCGCCCATTCTTATATATACAAATATCGACGCAAAAAAACTGGTGTTCTACGATTTAGAAAATCAGCGTGAGCGCAACACCTATGATCTGAGCGTTGTGCCACGGCACGTTGTGCTGGATACCACCGGAGCCAGGATTGGTATAAGCGATGATATAGATGGCGGCTTTGTATTGGTCAATATATACAGTTATGAGCTCGAATTTACGCTGCAAGACTTCCCAGCAACTGCTGACGTTTTATTCGATCCCAACGATGTGGATATCTACTACACCAACAAAGAAACCGGCTCTATTGGTGTGCTTAATATGCTCACCAAAGAGACGTACGAGACCGAGGTAACCTACGAGCCCGGACAAGTACTTACGCCGCCAAGTCGAAGCTTAGATGGCCGATATATCTATGTGGGCAATGAGTCCACTGGCGAAGTTTACGGAATGAATGCCTATTCCGGCGCAATTTTCAAAACATTCAATGTTGGCGGTACAGTCGCTCGACCCTATACAACGCCAGAGGGCGTATTTCTCTACATGATGGACAAAGAGAACGGTCGTCTAGTAACTATTGCCCAGCAAGGCTTTACAGAATACTCAGATACAAGTTTCGGTCAGGGCATAGACCTGGTTACTGTGGGCCGATTTGATCACTTAAATCTGTTTACCAGCTCAGAGAACCCTCAGTGGTATATCTACGACAACATTAAAAAAGCGGTGGTGGAAACTGGTGAGTTTTCCGGTATCCCTATTAGCGCACTGGGCTCGGCAGACGGAAAGCTAGCCTATGTAGCGCTTGGCGATAGTGCTGAACTGGCGATAGTGAATTTGGAAAAAGGCAGTCTTGAATATGTGCCGGCAACCAATAATGGAAGCGGTTCATTTGCCCTTGGGTTGAGCAACAACGTTTGCCACTAGGGCCTGCTTGAGGTGATCAGGGAAGCCTGAAAATTAAGTGGTAGCTATGGGTAGACTTGAACTACCGACCTCAGCATTATGAATGCTGCGCTCTAACCAGCTGAGCTACATAGCCACGGTACTTTTGAAGGCCGCGAATTCTCGTTATCTAGGCTGGTTTTGTCAAGTCTTTCCGCAGGTCTGTTTGTGACTAAAGGTAGAACTAAAGCTTGGACTAAAAGCTTTCTGAATAAACGCTTCTGCGTATAATCCCAGAGGTTGCTTCGGAGGCAAGATGACAGATCAAATTCCTACTGGGAAATTCCCTTCCGCGAGAATGCGGCGCAATCGACGTCAAAATTGGTCGCGTGAGCTTTCCGCCGAAACCAGACTTAGCTCATCTGACCTAATCTGGCCGATATTTGTGCATGACGAATCCCATGACTTGGATATTGAATCCATGACGGGTGTGCAGCGCGTTAGCATTAGCACCTTGTTGAAGTTGTCAGAGCAGGCGGTTGATCTGGGCATTCCCGCAATTGCGCTATTTCCCAGCGCAGATGATTCATTAAAAGACGAAAATGGCACTCAAGCCGCAAATCCCGAAAACCTGGTATGCCGTGCTGTACAGGCTGTTAAAAAGGAATTTCCGGATCTGGGCATAATTTGTGATGTTGCTTTAGATCCTTACACAAGCCACGGCCAAGACGGCATTTTGGTAGATGGTTACGTTACCAACGACGCCACCATTGAAATGCTAATCAAGCAATCTATAGTTCAGGCGCAAGCCGGCTGCGATGTGGTTGCTCCCTCGGACATGATGGATGGAAGAGTAGGGGCTATACGCGCCGCATTGGACTCAGAGGGTTTGATTGATACACAAATCATGTCCTACGCCGCCAAATACAATTCGGCCTTCTATGGGCCATTTAGGGACGCTGTAGGCTCAGCTCCATCTGAGACTTCCCGGTCCGGAGGCAAAGGAACCTATCAAATGGATCCGGCAAATTCCGATGAAGCCATTCGCGAAGTCGCAATGGATATAGAAGAGGGCGCAGATTCAGTAATTGTTAAACCCGGATTACCCTATCTGGATATATTACAGCGCGTAAAAGAAACCTTTGGCGTGCCGACTTATGTTTACCAAGTCTCCGGTGAATACGCCATGCTAAATGCAGCCGCAGAAAAAGGCTGGCTGGATCTGGATCGCGTGATGATGGAAAGCTTGCTCGGCATGAAGAGAGCAGGTGCCGACGGCATCTGGACATACTTCGCTCCTGTTGTTGCCAAAAAGCTAAAAGGTTAGGGCGGTAGTTGGTAGTTCGAGGTTGTAACTAGCGATGCATTATAAAAAGAAAATACTCTTTCTTTGCACGGGCAATTCCTGTCGAAGCCAGATGGCCGAAGGTTGCTGGTTCTGCTAGCTCTGACGAATCTGCTGCCGATAGCTATAACCCCAGCACTGCAGAGATTTTATCTCGTAAGCAAAGTTGGGGAGTTATTATCGCTTCCGCTGCGATTGATCCGATTTGGTGGCTTTTTGTCTTCTGGATTCCAACCTATCTTGCAGAAGTTTATTCGATGGATGTTAAGGGTATCGCCATATATGGCTGGGTTCCCTATGTCGGCGCGATGATTGGTGCCTTCTTTGGTGGACTATTGTCGCAAAATAGAATTGGCGCCGGTTGGTCAGTCGATAAGACAAGAAAGTTTGTCATTACGCTGGGTTGTTTAACGATGCTGCCTGCACTTCTTGCAATGGCAAATCCCGGTGGCCCAACAACTGCAGTTCTTCTGATGGCAGTAATCCTATTCGGATTTCAGACAGCTATTGGTAGCGTGCAAGTTCTACCGGCAGATTTGTTCGGATCAAATTCAGTAGGAACTTTAGCAGGCTTTTCAGGGATGGCTGCAAAGTTTGCTGCGGCAGGGCTTATTGCCTTTGTTCCTTGGCTCACCGCAGGTGGGAACTACACTCCCGCATTTATTATTGGTGCGGCTCTGGCGGTTACAGCGATGGCGGCAGTGTGGATTCTTTGTCCGAAAATCGAACCATTAAAACCCAGATATTAACTGATAAAACCGACGTAGAGCTTTTACCGGCTTGGGTCAAAAATTAAATTCAAATTTGAATCAATCATAAAACGAGAAATATTATGAAGCTTAAGAATAAAGTTGCAGTGGTAACCGGCGGTGCAAGAGATATTGGGAAAGCCGCTTCTCTCCAACTTGCAGCAGAAGGTGCCAAAGTGGCGATCAACTACTATGGCAGTGCAGATCAAGCGAAAGAAACCCTCGCAGAAATTATCGCTGCCGGCGGCGAGGCTATATTGGTACAAGGAGATATGACCAAGCAAGCTGATGTGGATAATCTAATTAGCGAAACCAAAAATGCATTTGGTGAGAAAATAGACATTCTGGTTAACGTTGCGGGTGGAATAATTGCCCGAAAAACACTTGGCGAGATGGATTTCGACTTTTTCGACAAAGTGGTCAGATTAAATTTGCATAGTACATTCATGGTTACCAAAGCCGTGGCTGCGCAGATGACAGAAGGTAGTTCTATCATCAACTTTGCATCGCAAGCGGGCCGTGATGGTGGCGGTCCAGGAGCTTCCGCTTACGCTTGTTCAAAAGGCGCGGTAATGACCTTTACGCGCTCCATGGCAAAAGAATTGGGACAACAGAATATACGGGTCAACTCTCTTTGCTGCGGCATGATTAGCACAACCTTCCACGATACATTTACTAAGGCTGAAGTTCGCACGAATGTAGCTGCTGGAACACCCTTAAAACGAGAAGGATCGGCCGCAGAAGTGGCAGAAGTTGTAACTTTTCTCGCTTCTGATGCAGCCTCTTTTGTTACAGGCACCAATATTGATGTGAACGGCGGTCTATTATTCTCCTAAAGTGGGAGAGTCGATCTAAAGAAAGCCAGTATGCGAAATAAGATAGCAGTTATTGGAGAGTGCATGCTGGAAGTCAGCAGCCTCTCCAATGACAATGCCGAACAGAGTCTTCCCGCCGCCCTTTCATTTGGCGGCGATACCCTCAATACCGCTATTTACTTGGCGCGTTTGGGAGTCGAAGTTGACTACCTAACTGGTTTAGGCGATGACAGCATGAGCTCTTGGATGCTCAGCCAATGGCGAGCGGAAGGCGTTGGCTGCAATCTTGTTGCTAGATACGCGGGGTCGGTTCCGGGCCTATACATGATTCAAGTGGATGACCAGGGTGAACGGTCTTTCCTATATTGGAGAAAAAACTCGCCCGCTACTCGTATATTTGATGACCCTTCTGAAGCCGCTGCTCTGTTCGAAAAACTATTAGGCTACCAACAAATTTACCTATCTGGGATTAGCTTAGCGCTCTACAACGAATCTGCTCGCCATCGATTATTCGATTTTTTGAGAAGCTATAGGGAACAAGGCGGGCAGGTGGTATTTGACGGAAATTATCGCCCAAGACTTTGGTCCAGCCCAGAAGTGGCGCGCGACGCTTATAAACATATGTATCGGCTAGCCGATCTGGTACTGCCAACCGACGAAGATGAAGAAATGTTGTTTGGTTTCGAGACACCGGAAGAAGTAGTCAAGCGATTGCAATTATTTGGTATTGAAGAGGTGGTGCTAAAAATGGGCGCTAAGGGTTGCTTGATTGCACGCGATTCGGAGACCAACTTGGTTCCGGCCCAAGCCGTGAAGGTAGTGGACAGCACAGCTGCAGGTGATTCTTTTAATGCCGGTTATATGGCCGCGAAGGTCTTAGGTAGTAGTTCTGAAGAAGCGGCAATTGCCGCTCACAAATTGGCGTCAGCGGTAATTCAACATCGGGGTGCGATTATTCCTAGCATTGCGATGCCCTAAATTAAGCTAGCATCTTAGAGTGCCAGACTAAACGTTAAACCTAAAGTGAACCACGTCGCCGTCAGCGACAACATATTCCTTGCCTTCTAAGCGCCATTTACCGGCGTCTTTTGCGCCAGCTTCACCATTACCAGCTATATAGTCTTCGTATCCAACTACTTCAGCCCGAATAAAACCTTTTTCAAAGTCCGTATGGATCTTGCCGGCGGCTTGGGGTGCAGTTGCGCCAATGGGTATAGTCCAGGCGCGAACTTCTTTAACTCCGGCGGTAAAGTATGTGTGCAGGGCTAACATATCGTAGCCTGCGCGAATCACGCGATTTAAGCCTGGTTCTTCCATGCCCAAATCGGCTAGAAACTCCATCTTATCTTCGTCGTCTAATTCAGCTATTTCTGATTCCAGCTTATTGCAGATGGCGACAATTCCTGCGGACTCTTTTTTAGCAATTTCACGCACTGTGTCGAGCAATGGATTGTTCTCAAAGCCATCTTCCGCAACGTTAGCAATATAGAGCATTGGTTTTATAGTTAGCAAATTCAGTGGCTTAAGCACTAGCAGAGTGTCTTCATCCATATCGAGTCCTCGCAGCGGTAAGCCCTTATCTAGCTGCTCAACTATGGGATCGATAACTTTCATAAAAGCGATAGCGTTTTTGTCTTGGCCTTTAAGCGCACGTTCTGCGCGGTATTTTGCTTTTTCTACGCGGTCTAAATCTGCCAATGCCAATTCAGTATTAATGGTTTCAATATCACTGGCGGGATTAATTTCACCCTCTACATGCACCACATTTTCGTCCACAAAACAGCGGACAACATGGGCAATAGCGTCTGTTTCACCAATATTGGCCAGGAACTTATTTCCTAAACCTTCACCTTTGGAAGCGCCAGCAACTAAGCCGGCGATATCGACAAATTCCATGCTTGTGGCAATAGTTTTTTGCGGATTAACGATTGCCGAAAGAGCGTCCATCCGCGGGTCAGGCACGGGAACTATTCCGGTATTCGGCTCGATGGTGCAGAAAGGAAAGTTTTCGGCATCGATTCCGGCTTTGGTTAGTGCGTTGAATAGAGTCGATTTGCCGACGTTAGGCAGGCCGACAATGCCACAATTGAAACCCATTTTTTATAGCTCTTTAGTATGTAGTTGATACATAGCCTTTTCCCAATTGCCTCCGAGGGCGTGGGGTAGGTTATGTAAAGCTTGGTCTATGCTGGTCATAGTTTTTTCCCGTTCATCGTGACTTGCTTTGGATAGTACATAGTTACTTACCAAGCTGGAGTGACCAGGGTGACCAATGCCAATGCGCAATCGATAGAAATCTCTTTGATTACCAAGACTGGCGATAATATCTTTAAGGCCATTATGACCACCGGCGCCGCCGTCGAATTTAAAGCGGGATACGCCCGGATCAAGGTCGAGTTCATCGTAGGCGACCAGAATATTGTTTGAATCAATCTTATAGAATGCCGCCAACGCGCCAACGCTTTGGCCGCTGCGGTTCATAAAGATTTCGGGAATTAATATACGGAGTTTTTTGCCGCCATATTGCACTTCTCCAACGCGGCCAAAAAAGCGCGATTCGCTAGCTAACTCAATGCTGTTCTGTTGACAGAACAGGGAGACTAAATCCTCGCCGGCATTGTGCCGAGTACCCGCATAGCGGGCACCCGGATTGCCAAGTCCGACGAGGAGCTCAATGGAATGGTTCACTGCTCTTTACCTAGAATCAGGATGCAGTAACTCAGTCCTCTGAACTGTCTTCAGAATCGCCTTCTGATTCTTCGCCTTCAGCGTCTTCACCTTCTTCGCCTTCAGCATCAACATCAGTGTCCAGATCTTCTTCAACAACCACTTTCGGTACGTGAATAGAAGCAATTGCTTGATCCTGTTCTTCGCCGTGAGACAGCGCAACGCTTTCAACGCCTTCTGGCAGTTTGATATCGCTGATGTGTAAAGTGACATCTAGTTCAACTTCTGCCATATCTACTTCCAGGTACTCAGGAAGGTTGGCTGGCAGACAGCTGATTTCCAATTCGGTCATAGTATGAGAAATTAGACCACCTTGCTGTTTCACGCCAACGCACTCTTCTTCGTTTATAAAGTGCAAAGGAACGCGGGTAGTAAGCTTGATGTTTTTCGATACGCGTTGAAAATCAACGTGCATGATTACCGGCTTAGCTGGATGACGTTGCACATCTTTCAGAATAACGTCTTGGCTTTTACCCTCTACATTCAAAGTAATAATGTGAGAGTAAAAGGCTTCGTTTGCCAGCGAGTGCGCGATATCTTTGTGCAACATCGTAATCGACTCGGGCTCCTTTTTACCGCCATAAATAATGGCAGGTACTTTTCCAGCCAGACGACGAAGGCGGCGGCTCGCACCTTTCCCTTTGTCTTCCCGGCTGCTTGCGGTCAGTTCAAAATCAGTCATGATATTTTCTCCAGACTGTTATCCCATCCAGCTTTGCGACCAGTCTCGACGGGGGTTTAGTTAGGCTCGAAACGAGCCACTTTTATTGGCGTTATGCCAAATCGGTATGCCAGCCCCTATGCAGGGAACATGGCTGAAATAGATTCTTCGTTGCTGACACGGCGCATAGCCTCAGCCAACATTTTTGATAAGCTCAGTTGTCGGATGCGTGTACAGGCTTGAGCCTCTTCTGAAAGAGGGATGCTGTTGGTTACCACCAATTCGTCCATTACAGAGTTGTTGATATTTTCGATAGCCTTGCCGGATAAAACCGGGTGAGTACAGTAAGCGATTACCTTTATTGCGCCTGCGTCTTTGAGTGCAGTTGCAGCAGAACATAGCGTTCCGGCGGTATCGATAATATCGTCCACCAAAATACAGGTACGACCTTCAACTTCACCAATGATATTCATCACTTCAGCTACATTTGCCTTGGGACGTCGTTTATCGATGATTGCGAGATCTGTTCCCAGAAGTTTTGCAAAGGCCCTGGCACGAACTACGCCGCCGATATCGGGTGATACCACCAGTAAGTTTTCATAGGTTTGTTTCTGCATATCGTCGAGCAGAATAGGTGTGCCGTAGATATTGTCGACGGGAACATCAAAAAATCCTTGAATCTGCTCAGCGTGCAAATCGATGGTTAGTACGCGGTCAACTCTCACGGTAACAATCATGTCTGCGATAACTTTTGCAGTAATGGGAACTCGTGCAGATCGAACGCGTCGATCTTGACGCGCATAACCAAAGTAAGGAATTACTGCGGTGATGCGTGCAGCCGATGCGCGACGCAATGCGTCTGCGAGTACCAGCATTTCCATCAGGTTGTCGTTAGTTGGTGCGCAAGTAGACTGAACAATAAATACGTCTCGTCCACGCACATTCTCTTGTAGTTCAACGGCTATTTCACCGTCAGAGAATTTTTTAACCTCTGCTCGACCTACAGGTACACTGAGATATTTGCAGGTTTCTTCAACCAAAGCCGGGTTTGAGTTCCCGGTAAATACCATTAGATCCGCCACATTAGGCTCCGCGTTCGGATGCTTTTGTAAAGAGGCATCCATTTGTTAGTAAATTGGCTGGGGTGGGAGGGATCGAACCTCCGCATGACGGGATCAAAACCCGTTGCCTTACCGCTTGGCTACACCCCAATAATCAGTCAATTTTTAAGCAGTTTAACTGCTTATGGGTTGGCGATTCATTTACGCCCTTGGCTACAAACCCGTTCCAGTCAGAGGGGATTCGATCAAAAATATTTAGTGCATCCGCTTCGGTGGAAAATTCAGCGAAAAGGCAGGCTCCGGTTCCGGTTAGCCTTGCTTCACCAAATTGATCTAGCCAAATACGTGCTTTGGCCACCTCAGGATGCAGTTTTTCGACCACAATCTGACAGTCGTTGCGGATACAGTCCGCCGCGAGGGCCGGTATTTTGATGGGAGCGCTGTCCCTTGTCAATTGGGGATTTAAGAAGATTTCTGCGGTAGAAACATTGACCTTGGGATTAAGCACCAAATACCAAGCTTCAGGTATCTTTGTAGAGGTTAATTTTTCGCCCAAACCCTCGGCAAAAGCGCTTTGTCCGGCGATGAAAACCGGCACATCCGCACCCAGTTGAATTCCGAGTTCAGTGAGCTCCTTTTCATTCAAGTTTCCCTGCCAAAGCGTATTTAGTGCCAGTAGAGTGGTTGCCGCGTTGCTGCTTCCGCCGCCAAGGCCTCCGCCCAAGGGCAACCTTTTAGTTATTTCTATTTCAACGCCCGCAGTATTTAGCCCCCTAGAAGCCAGCTTATGTCGAAGTAGTTTTGCTGCACGAACAATTAAATTTTGGTTTGGATCTACATCTTTGAACTCAGTTAAAAGCTGAATATCTCCATGACTAGCCGGCTTGAAACTCATGCTGTCGCCATAGTCCAATATCTGAAAAAGGGTTTGCAGATCGTGGTAGCCGTTTGCGCGGCGGCGATTTATTAGCAGAAATAGATTGAGCTTGGCTGGAGATAGTAATTCAATTTGCAAGATCTAGGCTCCAATCAGAAACCGCTATACGCAGAGATACGCTCTCGTTCTGAAGGTCAATGCGGGTAGGTAGTAGGTACGAATCCAGAGGTTCAAAGTCAGCATAGGAAATAACCCAGGTACCAGTAGTGCTTGAATAGTTATCCCCCGTTAACCAATGGCTTAATTGGCTAATCGGCATATGCATTCCGGTTAACTCATAAAAGAGCATGTCAGGCTGGTCAGAAAGGTAAGATTGATCCCCAGACTCAATTTCTACTTGCGCATCATTGCCGCTAATTTTTACTGCACCCATTCCAAAGGGGCCAAATATGCGGACTAGATAATCCGATCCATTTTGCTGCCAATCGAACTGTCCGGTTTTTCGTTCGCTTTCGTTTTGATAGGTAAAGCGCCCCTTGGCTTGCCACCGTTCAGGTGGTTCGGTACTCATGGGAGTTTCGGCGGAGTCGCCAATGGGTGTCATAGAACAGGCGGTCAATATCAGACCAGCAATGGCAACAAGAAAAGATGACCTGATCTTCTTCATTTAGGCTATGCCCTAAGAATTATTTAGATCATCAAGTATGCGACGGCGTATTTCGTTGAGAAGATCATTTCCCGGAAACTGCAACATAGCGACGCCAATTAAATCTAGCGCCTCGTCCACTCGGTCTAGTCGCCACAAAACCTCTGCGTGGTGAGAAATAACCTCTGGGTCGAACAGAGTGTCTTGCGCATCCGAAAGGTATGGCAGGGCGTCTTCAAATTGCCCAAGCTTGAATAATACCCACCCCATGCTGTCCTGAATTGCCGGGCTATCCGGGTCGAGGCTTAGGGCTTTTTCAATTAATTCATAGGCTTCAGCGTGACGATCTGTGCGATTAGTAAGTGAATATCCCAACGCATTCAACGCATTTGCGTTGTTTTCGTCTAGAGCAATAACAGCACGTAAATCTTTTTCCGATACATCAAGGCGATTTATTCTTTCTGCAGCCAAGGATCGCGAATAGCGCAAATCAATATTGTCTGGAAATTGATCTAAAGCTTCGTTTAAAAACTCAAAGAGCGCTGCATCATCAATTAGGGAGTTTAAATATCGGGACTGCATTACAAATAGCTGCTCACGCGCGTCCAAATTATTAGATCTTTGATCCGCAAAAAAAGCCTCTAACTCATCGGTACGACCGGCACCGCCCAGTAAATTAACTATTTGATCCTGTGCATATTGGTAGTACGGACCTAGCGGCACCAATGAATACCAATTAAAAGCGGAATCAATATCCTCATTCAGATGTTGAATACGGCCTAGCTGTAGGTGGGCTAAATCCTGGTGATCTGGTAATTTCGCGGCTTGCAGATATAGCATTTCGGCCGCAACCAACTGACGTGTATTAAGTTTAAGTTCAGCAATTGGCATCAATATTTCTACGGAATCAGGATGTAGCTCAAATAATCGACTTAAACTGGCGTCTGCTGCGCTGGTGTCCATCTCCATAAAGAGTGCCAGCAGCGAGGCTCGGTCTTGAACGCGGTTCCAGTTACCCAAAAGCCAACTTTCTAAGCTAGTAGCAGCTTCTTGATCACGTTCAAGTTTAATAAGCGCTTCTATTCGAACTAGAACAGCACTGATATTGGTCGGATCAAGTATCAAGGCGTGTCGAGCCAACTCGGCCGCCTGAGGTTCACGTTCAAGTTGATTCAGCAGAATGGCCTGTGCGGTATAGAGTTCCGAGTGGGGTTCTTTATCAACGCCAAAACTTTCAATTTCTTGGCCAAGCCAGAGTATTTGAGGAATATTTCCGCTTGCAGCGGTCTCCGCAGCTACCAAGCGCAGTAGCCTTGGATTATTGGAATCTTTTGCTATCAGCCAAGCGGCTTCGGATTCACCATTACGGGCAAGCATTTGTACGGCAAGCGCACGGGCTTCTATATTGTCTGGTTCTGTCTCATGCCAAATTACTGCGGCTTGCATGGCTCGGTCCAAATCACCCATCTCAATCGCGATCTGAACCGTTCGGGCAAGCAATTGCGGGTCTTGGGTTTCGCGCGCTGCTCTTAGGTAGAGTTCGACAACTCTCGCGGTGTCGCCTCTATACCCGGAAAACTCGGCCTCCAAAAGTATCTCTATGGTCGCAGGGCTCATGGGGCGTTCAGGCAAAGCTGCGATAATTTCTGAGTATTCAGCTTCTAAGGTGTTTTGGTTTTGAACCTCGTCTGCGTTTGAGGATTGTGAGGGTGCGGATCCACAAGCGCTAAGTATTAGGGCGCATATGGCCACAAGCACATAGAGATAATATTTAGACTGAAAGATGTATTGCATTGGGTTCCGGTTTGGGCGGCGCTCTCATTTAGTTACGGGGAGTTCTGACTGGATATTTTAGTAGAAATTCCCTGCTGCCGTCTGACTATTAGGTAATAGACTCTAGAATAGCCAATTTCTTTACAAGAAAATCATATTTTTTGTTAATTCTCACTCAATTTGGGGCTTTGCGGACACACCGCTTGTAAGCTGGTGGTCAGAAACCGACAATAGCGTTTTCCCCTAACAAGTCACTCGTGTTCAGTCTTCTTGGAATAAACCACAACACCGCACCTATTGAAGTGCGAGAAAAGGTAGCTTTTGCGCCAGAGCAGATAGCTTCTGCGCTTACCGCTGCCAGTTTCGAGTTGGGTGCTGAAGGGGTGGCGATTCTCTCTACCTGTAACCGTACAGAAATATATTTAGACGGAAGCGAAATTGCCTTACCCAAGGTTTTAAGCTGGTTGGCAGATTGGCATAAATTATCCCTAGATCAGCTTTCGGATTGCATGTATCAACAAGAAGATGAGGATGCAGCACTACATTTAATGAGAGTTGCTTCAGGTCTTGACTCAATGGTTCTTGGCGAACCTCAGATATTGGGGCAGCTCAAATCTGCCTATGCTGTGGCAGAGCAAGCGGGAACTTTGAATTCGGGACTGCACCAGGCATTCCAACACAGTTTTTCCAGCGCCAAGCGTGTTAGATCAGAGACTGCCATTGGACAAAATCCGGTTTCCGTTGCCTATGCGGCTGTATCTTTGGCAAGGCAGATATTTGCCGATCTCAAGGATAAGACTGCCTTACTTATTGGTGCGGGTGAGACCATTGGTTTAGTTGGCAGACACCTTAAGGAGCAGGGTGTTGAACGAATTGTTATCGCTAATCGCACATTAGCTCGCGCTGAGGAGCTTGCGGAATCCCTGGGTGCTGAGACCATTTTGCTTTCGGAAATTCCTTCCGTGCTGCACGAGGTAGATATTCTGTTCTCTTCCACTGCAAGCCAACTACCGCTGTTAGGAAAGGGTGCTGTGGAGTCTGCTCTTCGACGACGAAAACGCCGAATGATGTTTATGGTGGATTTAGCCGTGCCGCGAGATATCGAGGTTGAAGTGGGCACTTTGGAAGATATTTATCTCTATACAGTGGACGATCTTCACGAAGTAATTGAGGAGAATAGACGATCAAGAGCTCAGGCAGCTGAAGAGGCCGAAACGCTTATCCAAGAATGCCTGCAGCGCTGGAAGCAGGAGCGTTCAGCATCTGGGTATTCCGATTTAATTCGCCTTTACAGGGAATCTGCAGAGGTAGTTCGAGCCAACGAACTACAAAAAGCGTTAGCCATGCTCGAGGCTGGACAATCAGCTGAAGAGGTAGTGCAACGCTTTTCTAATAATCTTACTAATAAAATGCTTCATCACTCGACGGCCCAGTTAAAGTGGGTGACTCAGTCCGGTGACCTCGAGCTGATAAAGCTTGCTAGAAAGATATTGGGCTTGGATAAAATGGATGCTGAGAATGCGTCTGGTGAAGAAAAATATTCCGACCTGAATACTCAAAATTTGCCCAAAGACGATTTATTAGAAAATCCATTAGACAGTCCATTAGACAAGCAATTCGTCGACAAAGACGAGTCCTCTCTCTAGTATCCCGCCCATGAAAGAATCCATTCGTCACAAGCTGGTTTTGTTGGTTGATCGTTACGAAGAGATCGGCGCACTGTTGAGCGATGCAGAAGTGATTACTAATCAGGATCGATTCCGGGATTTGTCTCGGGAATATTCTGAGATTGAAGAAGTGGTGAAGTGTTTTGAGCAATATCAAAGCCATGAGCAGGATGCCAATGAAGCGCGCGAGATGCTTCAGGATTCAGATGATTCCATGCGAGAGATGGCTAAAGAGGAGTTAGATTCAGCTGCATCTGAAATCGATTCCCTTGAGCTGGATCTGCAAAAATTACTGTTGCCTAAAGATCCCGAAGATCGCGCCAATGTGTTTTTGGAAATCCGCGCGGGAACCGGCGGTGATGAAGCGGCTATATTTTCTGGAAACTTATTTCGTATGTATTCCAAGTATGCCGAGTCAAAAAAATGGAAGGTGGAAATTCTTACCGAGCGCCAGAGTGACCACGGAGGGTTTAAGGAAATTATCTCGCGCATTTCCGGAAGTGATGTATATGCAAATCTAAAATTTGAATCAGGCGCGCACAGAGTTCAGCGAGTGCCGGAAACTGAATCCCAAGGGCGTGTCCATACATCCGCTTGCACCGTTGCTGTGATGGCGGAACCCGATGAAGTCGAAGAAATCAATATTCGCAAAGAAGATTTGCGCGTGGATACCTTTAGAGCTTCTGGCTCCGGCGGTCAGCATGTAAATAAGACGGATTCAGCAATCCGTTTAACGCACTTGCCATCCGGCATTGTGGTGGAGTGTCAGGACGAAAGATCTCAGCATAAAAACCGCGCACGCGCGATGTCTTTACTGCAGGCCCGATTAAACAATGCGCAACGTGATGCCGCTGAACAAGAGCAAGCAGATGCACGCCGGAATTTAGTGGGTAGTGGTGATCGCTCCGAGCGCATACGAACTTATAATTACTCTCAGGGCCGGGTTACAGACCACCGTATTAATCTAACTCTCTACAAGCTCGATGAGTTTATGGAAGGTAGTCTGGATCTGGTTATCCAGCCCCTTATTAACGAGCATCAGGCTGATCTGCTAGCCGCTCTTTCTCAGGACTAATGAGTAGTCTAAAGGACCTCATAAGCTCGGCTTCCAAAAAGCTAATAGATTCTGATTCGTCCCGGCTTGATGCCGAGTTAATTTGGGCGCAGGTTTTAGGTCGCGATCGAACTTGGCTATTTACCTGGCCAGACTACCAGCCCAACGCTGAAGAAATATTGAAATTCCAGCATTTGATCTCCCGACGTATCGAAGGTGAGCCCATTGCCTACATTTTGTCTCGGCGAGAATTTTGGGGACTTAACTTGGAATGCGATAGCTCAACGCTAATTCCTAGACCTGAAACAGAAATATTGGTGGAAAAGGCGCTTAACCTCGATCTCCCAGGGTCGGCGAGGGTTCTGGATTTGGGTACGGGAACCGGTGCCATAGCTCTGGCCTTGGCTGTGGAACGTCCCAATTGGGATATTAGTGCTGTTGAGCTCTCAGAGCCCGCGATTGAACTGGCACAACGCAATGCGCAGAATTTGAATATTTCCTCTGTGGATTGGCTGCAAGGTAGTTGGTTCGAGCCAATAGCCGACAAAGCGCAATTTGATCTAATTATTTCCAATCCTCCCTATGTCGAGGAGCAAAGTTCCTGGTTAGAAGAGGGCGATGTTCGATTTGAACCTAGAACAGCGTTAACTGCAGGCGTTGATGGAATGCAGGACATAGAGCTAATTGCCAATGAGGCCCAGGACTATCTAGCCAGTGATGGTTATCTCCTGATAGAGCATGGCTTTAATCAGTTCGATAAAGTTTGTGCCGAGTTAGTCAAACTTGGATACCAGTCAGTCCAGGGGTTTAAGGATTTAGCTGGGTTAGACCGTGCAGTATTGGCGAGAGCTAGTTGTTCTTTGGCGAGCCGTCCACTAGCTTAATTTCTCTCTGGGGAAACGGGATTTCTATACCTTTTTCCATTAAGGCATCGTGAATTGCCAAATTTGCGGCGTACAGCGTTTCGAAGTGCGAGTCTGTCGGAGCCAAAAATCTTGCACCAATACTGATGCTGCTATCGGCAAACTCTTGAATACCCACTATAGGAGACCGAGCGCTGTCTACTCCATCAACTCCCGATATGGCGTTAGAAACAATTGAGATAACTTCCCGGGGGTCAGAGCTATAGGCTACGCCTACGGAAAGCTCGATAAGCTTCAACTCTTTTGAGTTGAGCATTATCTCGCCTACTACTAGACGGTTTGGTATTTGGATGCGCACAGCATCTTCATCTACCAAGATTGTGTATGCCAGATGTACGCTTTCAACCAAGCCGGTTTGGCCCTGCACGCTTAGCGTATCGCCCACAACAAAGGGCCGGGTGATAATAATGGTAAATCCAGCAGCGTAGTTCGCCAACATGCCCTGAAGTGCTAAACCTGCACCCAAGGACAGAGCACCAATAATGGCGATTAAAGGGGTGACGCTAATGCCCATCCTTCCCATGACCATCATAAGCACGAAGGCCAGAACTACTAAGTGGGCGGAATTTCCAACAAATCGGCTAAGGGTAACGTCGACATTTTTTGCGATCATCAGTTTTTCAACTGCCCCGCCTAGTTTCTTGGCTACCGCATAACCAGCAGCCAAAATAATCAGGGTGATCAAAATTTGTAAACCATTTTCGATCAGGTATTGCACTATGGCATCAGAGAAAACCTGCAGTTGTTCTAGTTCATCTTCCATTGTTTGTGTCCTTTAGCGGCAGAGCTTATCGCCCTCTGGATTTCTGGATAAGCTCATAGGCGCTACTAATTTCTTGAGAGCGCTCTGTGGCAAGTTTAATCATTTCTTCCGGCATGCCCTGACCAATTAGCTTATCCGGATGGTTTTCGCTAATAAGCTTGCGGTATGCCTTTTTGATTTCTGAATCAGAGGCGGAGGATTCGACTCCCAATGCTTTGTAAGCAGTATCCAAAGCACCAGCCTGGGTTTGCCCGGCGGGGCCGGAATAGCTGCCTTGTTGGTGAAAACTGGCCTGTGCCTGAATCATGCTAAGTAGCTGTTCGAAAATGAAGGAAGGGATGCCTAAACCTTCTGCTATTAGACGTAAAGCCTGAATTTCGCTGTTATCAACCTTGCCGTCAGCCATGGCAAGGGTAATTAGATAGCTGATCAAGGTTTGCTTGAGGCGTGGTTGGCGACCGCAGATTTGATTAAATTGGCTTAGAGTTTCCGCGGTGGCAAAGCCGGATGCTGAGCCTTCTTTGAAAAGGTTAATTGCCTGAGCGCGCTGTGCGGTGGACAGGCCCATTCGATTCATAAGCTGTTCGGTATGAGATATCTCAGCTTCAGAGACCTGGCCGTCGACTTTGGCCAAATATCCTAGAAGCTTGAAGCTAGTCTCAAAATAGGCCTGCTGTATGTCGGCACGCTCTGTACTTGAAAGGTGAACAAAGTGTCCACGAGTCAGTTTTTGGAATGAGTCATAAAAATGACCGGCCATTAATCCTAAAAAGAAACCGGGAACATTCATTATCCAAGCGCCAACCATTGCGCCGATTATTTTGCCTTTCATTTAAAAACCAGAGATGAGTTATGTGGAGTAGCCAAACTTTTTGTCTATTTTGGGTCTATTTTTAAAAATCCAACTATACAGGTGCCTAGTTGGCAGGAGAAACTATTGATAAGTCCTACTTAAAAAAATAAATGAAAAGCTCAGCACTGTTAGAAATGAAGAATGTTCGGGTTAAACGTGGCGAAAACCAGGTTTTCTCGAATTTGACCATGACGCTTCCTTCAGATCGAAGTTCAGCGGTTATCGGTCCCAATGGTTCTGGAAAATCAACACTGCTAAAGCTTATTAATAGGGAGTTGTACCCGATACCAGATTCTGACTCCGAGCTAAAAATTCTTGGACAGCCGCTCTGGCATGTAGATGAATTACGCCAGCGCATGGGGGTGGTATCTCATGAGCACCAAAGTCGATTCTTTGCCGATGCCACTGTTCTACAAGTGGTGGTTTCCGGTTTTTATTCCAGTGTTACCACTTGGGCACACCAAACTTATAGTCTAAAACAACTTGTGTCGGCACATGCCCAAATGGAATCCATGGATATTAATCACCTGTCAAATCGGGAAATTGGCACTTTGTCTACCGGTCAGCAGCGGCGAGCGCTATTCGCGAAAGCGCTTGTGAATGACCCTGAGTTTTTGATACTGGATGAGCCCACTACCGCTTTGGATATTGAGGCAACGCATAAGTATTTAAATATTATGGAAGGCTTGATGGATCAGGGTAAAAAGTTAGTATTGGTGACGCATCATTTAGATGAGGTGCCACCACAGGTAGATTGGATTGTTTTGTTGAAGCAGGGTCAGGTGTTTGCCGAAGGAAAGCGCGAGGAAATTATTACTCCAGAAACGCTCTCCGCCTTATTCGAATTGCCCCTTATGTTAGAGGAGCGCAATGGATATACCAGAGCGCTCCCCCTTGACTAGGTTATTTGATCCGAGGGCTCTTTAGTTTGAGAGCTCTTTAGTTAGAAAACTCTTTAGTTTGAGAATTCTGCGTTCAACTGATTGTCATCCGGTCCGGTAGATCCTGTATCCGCAATCCAAGGAGCCAAACAGGCGTCATTTAAGACGCAGGGATCCGTTAATGCTCTAAGGAAGGCAACAACATCCCGTTCTTCCTGATTGTTCATATTGGTATTGTCGAACAGGCTGGTTCCCGCACGGCGTTCTGCTTGCAGCTCGTCGAGGGCATCGTCCGAATTTGCCTCGCCATTGGGATAAAGATTCACGCAGTCCGGAACATCCTGAAATTGGGCAAGGTCACATAATTCTTCATCATCAAAGAAGTTTCCGACATTGTTATTTGCGTTGTCGTAGTGATTCAGAACCTCATCCAGGCTGTCGTAAGCGCCCGTATGTCCATAGGGAGCAGTTACTTCGATATTGAGCAAGCTGGGCGTGCGGAATGCAAAGCGATCATCTCTATCGCCACTTATACTTTCTCGGCCAAAATCTCCATCTCCGGTTGCTCCTTCGCCCTTGCCTGGGCCTAATTGTGGAAAAGCCACAACATTGAAAAGTTCGTCTGAGAATAGATCTCCGCTATGGCAATTTGAACAACCGCCGCCGCCTTCGTCCACGCTTGAATAAAACAATACCGCGCCGTCTTTTTGTTGATTGCTAAGTGCGTCTGTGTCGCCCTGTATGTAGTTAAACCATGGGTTATTTACAAATAGCATTGACCGCTCGTATTCGCCAATCGCGAATGCAATAGATTCAAAATTGATTAGCTGAGTTGCGTCCTGAGTTGAATTGAGAGCCGTCTGGAATTCGTTGATCCAGGTATTGGTAGCCAATTCGCCTCCACCACTGCCGTAGCCGCCAATTCGCTCGGCGAGGTGGGTTCTAATAGCATCGCCAGCACTGCCAGGCTCAAAAACAACGCCTTTCATTTCTGCATCTGAAGTAACGGGGAATCGCGCCTGGGCAGAGGGTAAGTTGGCACCTGCATTTACGTCAGTAACGTTAGAGGCGGTATCGGGAGTGCTGATTCCTCCGTCGGCTCCGTTTGCTAAAGCGGTGGGATTTAAGCTTTCAACGCGCGAATCCATAAATAGGCCATGATCCCAAAGGCCAATATTAAATACAGTAGGTGAATTTCGTGGCACGTCCGGCAGTGCGTCTGAATCTACTCTACCCGGACCTAGAAGATCGGGGTTAAGCGCTCCAACGCCAACTGCAAGGGATAGCTCATCGGCCCCACCTAAAAGCGGGTGATGGCAACTTACACAGGCGGCATCCATATCACCACCTAAGCTCTTCGAAAAAAACAACATTTTTCCAAGCTGAGGTAAGGGGTCGTTAATTGAAGGAAGGTTACGCCCCGTTTCCGGGCTGCCGGTAAGGCCCTGTTCCAAAATTATTGCCTGAAGCTGCAGATCTATATCTTCCAATATAGGATCTGGTTCCGGATCAGGCTGTGGATCGGGTTGGGGCGTAGGATCAGGAGCCGCAGCTGGAGGGGTTGTAGGGGTTGCCGCAAGGTTTGATGAGGCACCGCCGCCACCGCAGGCAACCAATATGCTTGAGAGCACAAGAATGGCAACCAGAGAAAATGGCTGGTTTCTATGAAGGTTTGAATCCGTACTATTATTATTAATGTTCATACTATACGTCCCAAAAATAGAGATGCCTCCAGACTGGACCTCAAGGATGCAAGAACTGTGCAGATATTACTAAGTTATTCCGAGTTAACTGTGCACTCAATGTGGAGTTATGTGACGTATTTCAATAAGTTTTGTGACCTTTTTGGCTAAACAAATGCCCGAGGTTATAGTAACCCCATGAAACATTCTATGCGTGCCCGACTGCTAATTACCTTCGCCCTATTGTCGGTGGTGCTTGTTATATCAACTGTCTGGATGACGCGGGTGGCTTTCCAGCAAGGTTTTGTTAACTATCTGAATTTACAAACCACCCAAAATTTGGATCGCGTTTCTCAAATGCTTGCTGATTTGTACGCGGAGACAGATAGCTGGGATGAGCTTGCCGGAAATCCGGTCTTATGGCGCGAAATGGTAGATGCCCGTCGCCGCCCCCAACGTCGACCTATTGATCAACTCCTTCCTGAACGCTTCGATCCGTCGGGATTTTTGGAGGGGGAGGCTCAGCTCGATAACTTGATTCGGCCTTCCGGAGGTGCGGAAAATCCATTAGATGGAGCTCTTTCAAATTTAACGCTTCTGGATACTGAAGCGAACTGGATTGGCGGACGGCAATTACAGGGGAGCGAAGGCGAAATGCTTAGTACCTCAGTGCAGCACCTGGGGCTAACCGTAGGGTACTTAACCACTCCTCGGGCTACGGATATTGAAGCACAGCTGGACCGTACTTTTGTTGAGGGACAATTACGTATTTCCATTTGGATCGCTATTCTGGCGCTGGCCTTTGTATTGCCTTTGGCTCTTTATATAGCGGCGCGATTGCTGGCACCTATTAGAGGGCTGACAAGGGGTGTGCACAATCTTACACGGGGAGACTATGGATCGCGCATCAATGTAGAGCGCGATGATGAATTAGGTCAGCTGGCCCGTGATTTCAATAAGCTCTCTAGCACTTTGCATGCAAACCAGACCGCTCAACAAAGGTGGATATCCGATATTTCCCATGAATTAAGAACGCCTGTAGCGGTATTGGAAGGTGAGATTTACGCGATTTTGGATGGTTTACGCAAGCCTGATACTAAGGGGATGGAGTCCTTGGCGGCCGAAGTAAAAAGATTGGGCCGATTAATTGGCGATCTGCACCAGCTTTCTAAATCAGATGCCGGCGATCTAAGTTATCGCATGGAGCCTCTAAAGGTTAAACAGGTTCTGGAGCAGGTGAAACAGACTTTCGACCGCCGAATGGAAGAGGCCGACTTGGCCTGTGAGCTGAAGCTTGATCAGGATAACGCTCTGATTTTCGGAGATGAGTCGCGGCTGAATCAGCTGTTTAGCAATTTACTTGAAAACGCATGCCGCTATACCGATGGGCCCGGCAAGATTCTTATTGAGCTGCATTGCCTGGCAGGCCAGGCCGTGCTGACAGTATCTGATTCAGTACCGGGAGTAACCGATACTGAACTACCCCAGCTTTTTGATCGGCTTTACCGTGTAGAGCAATCAAGAAATCGTGCTAGCGGTGGATCTGGGTTAGGCTTATCAATTTGCCGTAACATCGCAAACGCGCACGGCGCCACATTAGAGGCTGATCACTCTGATCTAGGCGGACTAAAAATGACTTTGACGATGCCCTTACATCGCCGAGAAATAGAAGATAACTAATGAGTGAAGAAGTATTAATCGTTGAAGATGAGCCCAAATTGGCTGAATTACTCCGAGATTACTTGCAGCAATCTCAATACAAGACGCACATCATTGCCAATGGCCTTGATGTTGTTTCCTGGGTACAGGTCAATAATCCAAGGCTAATACTTTTGGATCTTATGCTGCCCGGAAAAGATGGCCTCGAACTCTGCAAGGAAATTCGCGCTTTTTCATCGGTGCCCGTAATTATGATGACCGCAAAGGTTGATGAGATTGATCGGCTATTGGGACTGCAATTGAGAGCGGATGATTATATTTGTAAGCCCTACAGTCCTCGTGAAGTGGTAGCCCGTGTTGCTGCGGTATTGAGGCGGGTTGAAGCGGAACCCGGTCCGGAACAATCTGAATTGAGTTATCGCAGCATTAGCTTGGACGAGCCCAGATTTTCCTGCGAAGTTGGCGGTATTAAGGTGGAGCTTACTCGAGTTGAGTTTCGGTTGATTCTTGCAATGGTGAGAAGGCCGGGGCATGTATTCAGCCGCGATCAGCTAATGGACTTGGTATATATCGATCGCCGTGTAGTTAGCGATCGGACTATTGACAGCCATATTAAGAACCTGCGAAGAAAGCTCAATGAGATCTCTACAGAAGGCGATCTGATTCACTCGATATATGGTGTTGGCTATAAGCTGGACTAAGCGTCTGATAATCAGTACTAAAAAGATGTCCAAATTAAGGTGCGCATTAGGTCTTTGACCTGCAAAATGGCGGCATTCTCGCCTTGGATCTAAACTTTGCCAGCTAACGATATAGAAATTCACGATCTAACTCATGATGGCCGTGGTATTGGGCACAATGAGGGTAAAGCTTGTTTTGTAGAGGGCGCGTTGCCCGGCGAGCGAGTGAGTTGGAATCTGCAAAATAGTCATCGGCAATACGATGAAGGTATTCTCGAAGTCGTATTACAGCCCAGCCCGGATAGAGTTGAACCTAGCTGCGAGTATTTTGGTACCTGTGGCGGCTGTCAGCTGCAGCATCTTAGTTATGCAGCCCAGGTGCAAGCCAAGCAAAGTCGACTAAAAAAAACTTTGGAGCATAAGGGAATCGAGCCAGACACTTGGCTGGAGCCGCTCTTATCAAAGCCCTTGGCTTATCGACGCAGAGCTAGACTCTCCTTAAGTAAAACTTCAAAGAAATACCCTGAGCAAAAAATAGGGTTTAAGCATAGAGCTTCAGCTCAAATTGTATCTATTGATCATTGCCCGGTTTTAATACCAGAGTTAAACAATCTAATTCCTTATATATCGAATTTAGTGGCGGGGCTCAGCAATCAGCAACGCCAAGGCGTTTGCGAGATTGAGCTAAATTTTGATGAGGGGCTAACCTCGATTCTTCTTATTGCGGATCAGGCAGGGCCTTCGACACGGTTAGAGAAACCACCCGAGCCTATGCGGCACTGTGATATTTGGTATCGACCCAAAAAAGACAAGCCAATACTTATTTATAGCCCAGAGGGATCTGAGGAGAAGCCTGGCCCGCCGGGTTTTATGCAAGCAAATGCAGTGATAAATCTGGCGATTTCAGAAAAAATTGAGCAGTTGTTGGATTTGCAGGAATCAGATCACTTACTAGATCTATTTTGTGGGTCAGGCAATTTCTCCATCGCCATGGCTGCATCGGCAGGACAGGTAACGGGAATAGAGGTACAGGGGCAGGCGGTTGATTTTGCGCGTACGCGGGCTCAGGGGTTAGAGCATCTGACATTCTGGTCTGCGGATTTGTTTGACCCAGATGCTCTAAAAGGTTTGCGCGCGGTGTTTCGTAAAGCTACCGCCGTTATTCTTGACCCTCCTCGAGCGGGAGCCGAGGCGGTTGTTACTGAGCTCTGTAAACCAAAGCCTGAAAGAGTTCTCTACCTTTCCTGTCATCTCGCAACTTTCGCACGTGATGCTGAAATGCTGGTATCAAAGGGTTATGGGCTGAAGTCTCTGGGCTTGGTGGATATGTTTCCGCAAAGTATGCATACAGAAGTTGTGGGTCTTTTTACTCTTTGATTCCGCGGAAACAATCCATATAAACTATTCATATAGAAGGTTGGTTGATGCCTAGGGACCAGGTGCGGGGTAGGCCAGTCGCTTTTCAAGTCTTGGCGGACGGTTCGGTTCTTGTATCTGATGACTATGCGGGAGCCATCTATAGGGTTAGTTATCAAGACTAATCTCATCAAGGAAAATGCAATATACCCTTTAAAAACAAGGAGTTCGCTGCGCTATCAAAGCGCTGCTATACTGCGCGCCCTTATAATCCTACACCGTTGACACTCTTTGACTTCTGATTCCTCAAATGGCGCTGATTCTGGCGCAAAAACCTCTGGCCGACGTCGCAATCGATCTGGACGAACCCAAAATAATCAATCTCCTAAAACTGCTGTTTGGGATATTAGCCAATTTAAAGTAGAGCCAGCGCCGGGGAAAGTTCGTTTTCACGACTTAGATTTGCCTGATTCAGTAATGCACGCCATAGCTGATCTGGGCTTCGAATATTGCTCACCTATTCAAGCAGAAGCCTTACCACATGGTTTGAGTGGTCACGATGTAGTTGGCAAAGCGCAAACCGGAACCGGTAAAACAGCTGCTTTTTTGATCTCCATGATGGACGATTTTCTGCGCAACCCAATCGAAGAAAAACGATATATGGGTGAACCGCGAGGACTTATCATCGCGCCAACACGTGAGCTTGTAATGCAGATAGCCGAAGACGCTAAGCTGCTGGCCAAATATGCGGGCTTAAGTGTTCAGGTCTTAGTCGGTGGCATGGATCAACATAAACAGCGGCAGAAGCTTGAAAATGAGCTGGTAGATATTCTGGTAGCCACACCGGGCAGACTCATCGATTTTGCGGGCAGCAATGATGTCCATTTAGACCAAACTGAAGTCTTGGTTATTGACGAAGCCGATCGCATGTTGGATATGGGGTTTATTCCTCAAGTACGGCGCATAGTACAAATGACGCCGCGCAACGAAAATCGTCAGACATTGTTCTTTTCAGCGACCTTCACATCAGATGTGGAACGATTAGTAGAACGCTGGTTGCACAAGCCCATTCGGATCGAGATTGAACCGGACAATATGGCCGCAGATTCCGTTGAACAGCGCGTATATATTCTTGCTAGTGATGAGAAATATGCTTTATTAAAACGCGTGATCGAAAATGAAAACGCCGAGAGTTTGATTGTATTTGCGAATCGTCGCGATGAGGTAAAACGCCTCTATGAAAAGCTAAAGCGCGACGGCATTGCCGTTGGTATTCTTTCTGGTGAAGTGCCGCAACAAAAGCGCGTGTCCACATTGGAACGCTTTAAATCCGGTCAGACCAAAGTGCTTGTTGCTACAGATGTCGCCGGTCGGGGTATTCATGTAGACGGCATTAGCCATGTGGTGAATTACACTCTTCCAGAAGAACCCGAAGACTATGTACACCGTATAGGTCGTACCGGGCGTGCGGGAAAAACCGGAGTATCTATCAGCTTTGCCTGCGAAGATGATTCGTTTCGATTGGAACCCATTGAAAAGCTGCTAGATCGCAAGCTTGTCTGCACGGTGCCACCGGAAGAGCACAGCTAAGCAAACCGGATATTGAATTAAGGCCAGCTATTGCTGGCCTTTTTTATTCTCGTAGATAACGAGAGTTTTAGCCAGCTTGTCGTGCCATCCTTGCTTTCGAGAATCAAAGGCAGCCCAGATAAATCCAAGCCCAAAAAACAGGCAAGATACGTAGTATCCCAGATAGCGAGCAACGCTCTGACCTTTGGATAGCGGCAGAAGAGTGTCACTACTTACAATTGTTAAACCAAGCAGTATCTTTCCTGGTGTTGCGGCGCGGTAAATCCAAAACAAAAGAATGATTATCGCGGGCACAAGGTAGTTGAGCACTAAGCCCCATCCACTTGATACGGAGCTGCTCTCAAGGAGAGTTGTAGTAATTGAGTTACTCTCAAATATGCTATGGGAAAGCTTGGTATCTGATGTTGAAAACAAACCGAGTATTGGTAAAAGAACTATTAGGGCTAACACCGAATCAATAGCCGAAGCGACAAAACGAATCCAAAACCCGGCGTACCGGGTCTCTTGTTGTGACTCCACAGTTTCCTCACCCCTATCCCCCGATGGGATAGCTCCTTCAAAAGGATCAATGCTCATAATTCACCTCTAGTTCATGCACAATCTAATGGCATGAGTGCATTTGAATGATATATGCACCCTGATTATTTTTCTCGGGCTGATATTCGCGTATTCGGTCCTGCCATTGAGCAGCATCGAGGGAGCGACGAATTTCCTCTCGAATTAAACCGCGGCCTACAATTAGTTTTAGTTCGCCAAATTGTTCTGTGATCGCTTTTTCTATGGCTTGGTCTAACTGCTGTTCAGCTTGAGCTAGAGTCTGTCGGCCGTGTGCGATATCTATGCTTAGCGTCTGTTTATGGTTTTTTTTGTAGCGGTGCTCATCGCATTTTGGGCAATACAGGTCTTCAGGCTGAATCAACATGCCGCAATTATTGCAGCTATCTTTAGACATTAATGCGTTATTGCGTTGACGGAAATTCGTGGAAATTCCGCGCTTATTCTACAAGCAGTTAGAGCTTCACCCCATGCGCAGCCTGTATCCAAGGCGATGGCCCTTTTGTTTCCGCTTACCCCCATCAACGACGCCCAGTGGCCAAATAGCAGGGGCATTTTGTTCATGAGTTTACTTTCATGGCAGTACCAGGGAGCAAATCCTTTGGGTGCATTTTCGGGGCTAGATTTATTGGTTAATTCCAGTCGACCTTTGGGGTCGCAAAATCGCATTCGAGTGAAATAATTGGTTATAACTCGCCAGCGCTCTGGAGCTTCGAGATTTTTATTCCAGATGTCCGGTTTGTCACCGTACATTTCCGAAAAAAAATCGTCACACTTTTTGGAAGTTAGTATTTCTGATATTTCTGCGGAGTATTTTAGGCACTTCTTCAATCCCCATTGAGGGGGGACACCGGCGTGAACCATGGCGACATTATGATCTTTGTCGTAATGGAAAAGGGGCATTTTATGCATCCAATCCAGCAGTTCTTCGCGGTCCGAAGCATCAAAGGTTTTCTGAAAGGTATCTGTAGGGCGAGTTTTTCGGTGGCCTCTAGCAACGGCCATCATATGTAAATCATGGTTGCCCAATACATTTACGAAAGAATCACCAAGAGATTTGCAAAATCGCAGAGTTTTCAATGATTTTGGTCCGCGATTTACCATATCGCCGCACGACCAAAGTACGTCTTTGTCCGGATCGAATTGAATTTTGTCTAGCAGTAATCGAAGTTCGTCGTAGCAACCTTGAATATCTCCAACCGCGTAGATCAATTAATTGCCCCTGGGAACGCGAGCAGAAAGGGCTCAATGGTCACTTCAAAGGGCGCTTTATCCTCATCGAGCATTTGGTAGCTGCCTTCCATTGTGCCAACGGGGGAATCCAGCAGTACTCCGCTAGTGTAGGTAAATGATTCGCCAGCGGTAATTGTGGGTTGTTTGCCGACAACTCCTTCTCCAACAACTTTTTGCTCGTTGCCGTCACCATCGGTAATTAGCCAGCGTCGGCTTATTAGCTGACAGCTATGAGTGTCGGCGTTTACTAAAGTGATGGTGTAAGAAAAGAAATACTTACCAGCTTCCGGGTTGGACTGTTCGGCGATAAATCGCGGGGCAACGCTGATGCGGACTTTTGGTCGGCTCATGGCTCAAGACTATTAGACAAATTGACGTATTGTTCCAAACTAAGGGTTTCGGCTCTCGCTCCAGGATCAATGCCTAGCTCAATAAGTTGTTCGGTATTGAACATACTTTTTAATGTATTACGCAAGGTTTTACGCCTTTGGGCGAAAGCCGTTTTTATTACGAGCTCTAGTTGATTGAGATCTTTGGCAGGATAGGGAGGTGTTCTTGGAGTTAGACGTACTACCGCGGAAACTACCTTTGGCGCAGGATTAAAGGCCTCTGGAGGTACCTCTAGCAAGAATTCCGTTTCGCAAAAATATTGGACCATAAGACTGAGCCTTCCCCAAGCTCCGGTTCCAGGCTTTGCGGTCAATCGCAGTACCACTTCTTTTTGAAGCATAAAGTGCATATCTTTTATCCGCTCGGCATATTCCAACAAATGAAAAATTAACGGAGTAGAAATATTATAGGGAAGATTGCCGACTACTCGGATTTGGCTTGAACCCGCGAGTTCCGAGAAGTCTACCTCTAGGGCATCTGCAGAAAGAATCGACCAGGCATCCTGATGGTTAAATTTTTGTTCTAACTTTGGTAAAAGGTCTCGATCAAGCTCGATCAGAGTCAATTGCTTTGCACGGCCAATAAGCTCGGATGTAAGTGCTCCCAAACCAGGGCCAATTTCAACAATATGATCATTTGGTTGTGGAGATATAGCATTGCCGATAGCGGAAATTACGCCACTGTCTTCAAGAAAATTTTGCCCAAAGCGTTTTCGCGCTCTGTGTTCTAGTTGCTCGGATCTACTCATTGTTGTTTGCCGCTAACTCGAAGGCCAGCTGAATTGCCGCAATCATGCTGGAGTCTTTAGCTTTGCCGGTGCCTGCCAGGGGCAAGGCGGTTCCATGGTCCACCGAGGTTCGGATAAAGGGCAGACCTAATGTGATATTGACTGCCTCTCCGAATCCTTGGCTTTTCAGCACCGGCAGGCCTTGGTCGTGGTACATAGCAAGCACAGCATCCGCAGTATCAAGATATTCCGCGCTGAACATGGTGTCTGCGGGCAATGGCCCAACAAGGCTAGCCTCAGTCTTTTCGAAACTGGCGAGAACCGGTTGGATAATGTCTATTTCCTCGCTGCCCAAGTGGCCCATTTCACCTGCGTGTGGATTGAGACCGGCAACCAATATTCGTGGTGTAGCTATGTTGAACTTGGTTTGAAGCTCCTCAATAAGTATCGATATAACTTCTCTTAGGGAATCTCTGGTTATAGCGTCGGGCACTTCTCTAAGGGGTAAGTGGGTGGTAGCCAGGGCGACCCGCAGAGAGGGGGTCGCCAACATCATCACTACCCGTTCAACACCCGCGAATTCCGCAAAAAATTCGGTATGTCCGGTAAAATCCAGGCCGCTATCGTTGATTATTCCTTTGTTTACCGGAGCGGTTGCTAGGGCCGTGAAACTATTGTTCATACATCCCTGGGCAGCAAGTCTGAGGGTCTCAATAACCCATCCGGCATTACCTACTTCTAGCTGTCCGCAAGATACTGGGTATCTGCAGGGCAGTTCAACAACTTCAATACTTCCCTTTGTGTGGCTTCGCTGTGGATTGGACCCGTCAAAAGGTTGTATATCTAGCGGCAGGTTTAAGACTGAGGCACGAGCCTTCAACAGTGTGGAATCACAAATGGTTACTAACTGTGTCGGCCAATCTTGTTGGCAGGCGCCTATAAGTACATCTGGGCCAATGCCCGAAGGTTCACCAGGAGTTACAACGACGCGCATTTTCGAGACTCTCCCTTACAAAGAAATTAGCTCTAGTTTTATAGAAACTAGCCTTAGTTTTACAGAAACTAACCTTAGTTTTCCAGGATCTGGATAAAGGCTTCGCTGCGCAACTCTCGTATCCACAGGTCCAGTTCTTCTTCAAAGCGTTGGCTGCCGATTACATTGGTCGCTTGCTGACGCATGATGTCGTCGCTCATATCAACGTCACGGCGATCTTCAACTTTCAGAATATGCCAGCCAAAGGCTGTTTGCACAGGAGCGCTTGTTTCGCCGGTAGCTGTTGCGTCGGTGGCAGATTCAAATTCCGGAACCATTTGGCCGGGCAATACCCATCCGAGGTCACCGCCATCAAGAGCATTGGCTACGTCGTCAGAATAGGTACGCGCCAATTCTTGAAAAGTCTCGCCATCTTCAAGTTTGCCGGCGATAAGGTCTATTAATTCGCGAGCGTCTGTTTCAGAGCGAATTTCATTTGGTCGAATTAGGATATGTCTGGTTTGGGTTTGTTGAACCATAGTGGTTTCATCGCCACCTCGAACATCCGACACTAAAAATAGGTGAATACCACCTGCACCGCGTACCGGCCCTGCAATATCTCCGGGATTAACTTCTTCGAGCACCACGCCAATTTCTGGTGCAAATTCAATACCTCTTCGCCAGCCGATTTGACCTCCGTCAAGGGCAGTTTGGGAGCTAGAATACTGGACGGCAAGATTGCCAAAATCGCTACCTGAATCGAACTCGCGAATTACTCTGGCCATTGTTTCTTCTGCCAGAGAAACTTCGCTCGGCCCGGCTGTGCTGGGCAAATCCAAAAATATATGTTGTAAAAGTAATTCGGGTGCGGACCACATTTGGCCTTCTGCAGACACTAAGAAGCTATCAACTTCGGCGTCAGTAATTTGAATACGTTGAGGCACCTGAATCTGTTGAAGCTGTTGGATAATCAACTCATTTTGAAGGTCACGAATTACTTTGGTAACACTCGACTCGCCGTAAGAAGAAAGCTCTTCTAGAAACGCAGTGGGCTCCATACCGTTCGAGATCGCCAGCTCAGAAAAAGCCTGGTCAATTTGCTCGTCAGAAACGCGCACTCCGCCGCGGCGGGCAAGCTGCATTTGCAGCTCTTCAACTATGAGACGTTCTAGAATCTGTTCACGTAATATATCTGCAGGCGGCAACTGAGTCGGGTCGTTCGCAAATCGTGTTTGAATAGCAACGAGGCGCTCAGTAAGCTGTGATTGCATAACCACGCCGTCGTCGACTATGGCAACGATACGATCCAATTCTTGGCTTAGAACTGTATTTGTAAAGGGCAGCGCTACAATACTTAGTAGGGCAAGTGCGCCCATGCGCTGAATAAATTTGGACATCAAAAAGTCTCTCTGTTGTAACCGGGAATGCCATTCTCTAGCAATGATTCAATACCTTGGCCAACTCCGGCCAAGCCTTTAAGTTCGAAGCTTATAAATATACCACTGTCCTGCTCAAGATCGGTTTGCGGAACCAATACATCATCGTCGCGTCTGGTCCACTGTCGCCAGTATAGTCCAGTGCTCCAGCAACATGTGTCATATCGCGCGCCTATCATTGTCTCTAGTGCTCGATCGAGAGCGATATCTTGCTGCCAACGGGCCACCATGGTCCAGTTTTCATTCACTGCTCTTACACCAGAGACATCATATTGACTCGTATTACCGTTAAAGAGTTCCTCGGCTTGAATAAAATTATCGCCATTAATATCCGAGAAGGTGGTTAGGTCAGAGGCGTAACGGTAGCCAATATTGAAAGCGCTTAGCTTGTCGCTACCAAGGTAGGAGAAGTTTATGTGGCCACGCTCAAAATTGCTGCTGGAGGTATTCAAATGCAGGTCCGTAGTAAAAGTCCACTCTGAGCTTAGGCGTAATTCTGCCTCAGTGATTAAATTGGACCTATCACGGGTTAGTTCCTCAAGTTCTTCTTGTGTTTCTAACGCCAGCAGATAAAGGGGCTGGTCGGTAGCAAAGGTAGTTGGGTCGGCCAGTCCTAGCTGAATTAATTCATTGGCATGGACTTCACGGTCTTCTAGATAAAAGGTTTGGCCGAGACTAAAACGAGCAACTTGGTTACCATGGATCGGATCTATCAATCTACCGGTAATACCTAAAGTGACTTGATTCGCGTCACCAATGCGATCACCGCCCATAAAGCGGTTTGTTCTAAAAAGGCCGCTATAGGATGGAGATGCCGGGCGAGTATCAAAAACCGGGATGTCATTCTGAGACGGGGCATTGATGTTCAAATATTGAATTGCAGGCTCTAAAGATTGAATCCAAGTTGACCCAAAGAGGTCAGCCCGGCGCTCAAAATTGATTTCGCTGTATAGCCGAATTCCATTAGATTGAATTTCCGGGCTAGAATTTTGAAAACCGGCAATCGGATTATCGAGCTGATATAGGCGCAACATGCTCACAACTTCAGCGTCGAGCTTGCCCCAGGGAACTGAGAATTGATCACCCAGACTGTAGTCAAATCCCGCGCGTTGGCCAGTAATCCAGCTGCCATCTATATCGCCCTGCAATAAGGGCGCTGAATTTAATGCGTTGTTCAGCGGATGGTCAAAATTCACAATTTGGTGATTTAGCTGCCAGTCGAAACCGGCTAATTGATAAGTTCCGTCAAAGGACAAACTGGGAAGCTCTCGGTAGGAATCTACAAGGTCTTCCGCAATAGTTTGGTAACGCAACAGGGAAGCAGACAGAACCCAGTGGTCTGTGTCCGCAGAAACTTGGCCAAACTGTTTTAGATAGGTGAGCGTATTAATTTCGGTTGTTGCTGAACCTAGGTCTTCAAAATAGTCGGTATCGCTGACCTGATTGTAGTCCACAAAAGTTTGCGGAAACCCCCAATCACCCTGATGCCCTGCGCCAAGTAACCACCTATCCTTGCCGGTTCTACTGTTATTGGTGCCGCCTTTATCATCTGGTAAGAGTGCAGTATTTAGTTGATTAAAAGAATTTTGATTGAGGTAGCGAGCTTCAAACTCTATGCCTGACCCACGATTTTCTATGTAGCGAGGCGCAATAGTTATGTCGTAATTTGGGGCAAGGTTTATATAAACAGGTTGGGTAATATCAAGGCCGTTTTCCGAGCTGCGACTTAGCGAGGGGTACAACATCCCCGTTTGGCGGCCTTCGCCAACCGGAAAGGCAAACCAGGGAGCATAGAAAACGGGCACTTTGCCAATTCGGATAGTCATGTTGCGAGCAGTCGCGAAGAGTTGGTTTTCGTCTATGGATATTTCGCTGGCAGAAAGAGACCAGTTGTCCTCCCCGGGTTCACAAGTGCTGTACGTGGCGTTGAGAACATAGAATCGACCATTGGCATCACGGCCCACTTCGTCAGCGGTGCCGCGCACGCCAATGTCATGTAGTACAAATTCGGCTTCTTCGAATTGCAGTGCTTGAGAGCTGCTTTCAATTGACGCAGAGCGGCCAGTGATTAGCATGCCTGGTTCTCGCATTCGGATATTGCCAAGCATCTCTATGCGGTCTTCATCCTGAATGATACGCACCTGATCGGCTTCTACCGAACGCCACCCTTGATTCAGTTCTACTCGGCCTTGCATGGTAGCGATATCCTCGTCGCTATTTAGCTCTGAAAGGTCCGATATAACCTCAATGTTGGAGCTGCGGGGGTCGAGATCGACATTTTCATAATCCCGTTGTTGCTCCAAATACATGCCGCTACAACTTCTCGGGCAGTTTTCCAGCAATTCAGCGCTTAGGTTTTCTCGGGCCACCCAATCGAGCGCAGCGGCGCCAGACGCTTGGTTTTGTTGCGCCCAAATACTTGATGTTGCACTAACCAATAGTAGCCAGATTAGAATTTTGGCCTTCGAAAAACTGGTTAGTATTTTTGTATCTTTACTCAATGAATTGATCTTGATTTATGTTTTGGCAATTTTTGTTGTTTTGCACCATCAAACCGCATCGCGAAGCTGGTATGACTTGAGCGATACAGTGTAAAGTAATCCGCATGCGAACGCTGGCCGAAAATGCGCTTCTTGAACAGGAACTCATCAGTCTGGCAGATAAATATCTGCCAGATGAGGTGCAGCGCGAAAAAGAAATTACTGCGCACAGACTTCATGGCGACGCTGGATTCCGCAATTATTTCCGCTTATCTACAGACCCCAGCGTTCTTGGTGTCTATGCAGAGTCAAGCGATGAGGACTGGGTTGCCTTTATGCGGGTCTCACATGTTTTGGAATCTCTGGGAGTGAGGGTTCCAAAGATATACACCGCTGATTTGCGGGCGGGAATGTTGGTAATTGAAGACTTAGGAGATGAGCTGTACCAAAACTCTCTTATTGATCAGGATACCCAGGCCATTGCGGAGCGCTTGTATCCAGATGCAATAAACGCCTTGGCAAAGATACAACTTTGTGAAGATAAGCCAGCTTGGTTGCCGCGGTATTCTGATGGCTTGCTACGTCAGGAAATGGAGTTATTTCCAACCTGGTTCGTGCAACAACTACTCAACTATCCGATTGATGCCTCTGAATCGATGCTAATTGCTTCAGCTTTCAAATATTTGGTATCTCAGTCATTAGCTCAGCCCCAGGTGCTCGTCCATCGTGATTATCATTGTCGAAATTTGCTAGACATTGGCGCCGGTGGCCCGGGGATCATAGATTTTCAAGACGCCGTTTGGGGGCCCGTAACCTACGATTTAGTTTCCTTGAGTAGAGATGTTTATCTGCGATGGAACCGATCTACAGTTGACTCCGTCCGAGACGAATTCGCCACTCAGTTACTGGAACGTGGCGTTATTGACGAGGAGGGAGTAGCGAGTTTTCCATCTTGGTTTGAATCAATGAGCGCCCAGCGGCACCTAAAAGTGCTAGGCATTTTTGGAAGGTTGGCATTGCGTGATGGTAAGACCGAGTATTTGAACGATATGCCGTTAGCATTGCGATATTTGCTCGAGACTTGTGAACAAGATCCTGCACTTCAAAACTTCGCAGACTGGATTAAAACTGCGCTCTTACCTCTTATCGAAAAACAAGATTGGTATGTTGACTGGCATCGCGCCGGCGACGATAAAACGGTTTGGTAATGAAAGCGTTCTTATTAGCCGCAGGCATGGGTAAACGCCTTCGCCCTCTGACAGACACTGTCCCCAAGCCGCTTATCAAAGTTGCCGGTGTTCCTCTAATCATTAGACATATCCAGCGGCTTAAAGAAGCAGGCGTAACCGAATTTGTTATTAATACGCATTGGTTGGCAGAGACGCTTCATGAAGAACTGGGGGATGGGGCTAAAATGGGCGTCCAAATATATTGGTCCCATGAGGAAGCTCTTCTGGAAACTGGTGGAGGGATTAAAAAGGCGATGCCCTTGATTGGCAGAGATCCCTTTATCTTGGTTAGCGCGGACACCTGGACAGACTTTGATTTTCAACAGCTTGTATCTAATCCGCTGTCACCGGGCGATGCCGCTAGGCTGGTTTTAGTCGACAACCCCGAGCACAACCGGGCTGGCGATTTTATTTTGGAAAAGGTCGAGCCTGGAGCCAAATTCCCAAATATTCGTATGCCAGATGGAACTTCTTCTACCTATACTTATTCCGGTATTGCATTACTGGATCCGGAATGGATATCCTCCTGGCAGCTTGGTCGTGCCTTCCCCTTGCGGGAGCCTCTATTTGCCGCGATAGAGAACAACAGGCTCAGTGGGTTACATCACCAGGGTATTTGGACCGATGTAGGCAGTATGGAACGACTGCAAGCCATTCGTGACCAGCTTGAAGTAGAATAACCGGCAAAATAACCATCATTTAGTGAACAAACGGATTAATAGATGCAACCATACCTAATTGCCCCCTCGATTCTATCCGCTAACTTTGCTCGACTCGGCGAAGAAGTTGATGCCGTTCTAGAAGCTGGTGCTGACTGGATCCATTTCGATGTTATGGACAATCACTACGTACCTAACCTGACGATAGGCCCTATGGTTTGCGACGCATTACGCAAACACGGAGTAACTGCTCCTATTGATGTGCATCTGATGGTAGAACCAGTGGATGACTCTATTCGTATGTTCGCCGATGCCGGTGCCACCAGTGTCACATTTCACCCTGAGGCTAGCCGTCACGTCCATCGCTCCTTGCAGGTAGCAGCTGATGCGGGCGTTAAAACAGGCTTGGTGCTCAATCCCGGTTCCAGCCTAAATTTGGCCGAACCGCTTTTGGATTGTTTGGATATATTGCTCTTGATGTCGGTAAATCCGGGCTTTGGAGGGCAGAAGTTTATTCCCTCCACTTTAGATAAATTGCGGAAAGCGCGCGTACTTATCGATCAATCAAGTCGAGATATTCGCCTAGAGGTTGATGGCGGAGTAACAACGGACAATATTACAGAAATTGCAGCTGCAGGCGCAGATGCCTTCGTCGCTGGATCGGCAATTTTTGGCAAGCCTGATTACGCTGCTGTAATAACTTCTATGCGAGAGCAGTTAGCAAAGGTCTAATTCGAAAATCACCCAATACTTAGGTTTCTGCCATTTGGGCTTGAGTATTCCGGAAATTGGTCGACAAATATTAGGTTAAATCGAAATTGCGACAAAATGTCGCAGTTGATTACTTATTTTTGGCGAGCTTCTGGGCATATACTGATGAACAAATGGATTACCAATATTTCGCAGAATAAAATGCCCGAGATTAGTAACGCAGATGGTGCAGAAGCTCTAACTGGTTTTAGGGGTATGCATACCTGTTCGCCTTTAATGCTGGAAATTTTCGAGTGGTTGAAAAAGGCCGCAACGGCAAATGTACCAGTTTATATTTGGGGTGAAACCGGCACCGGCAAAGAGTTAACCGCGAGGGCTTTGCATGAAGAAAGTGGACGAAATACATCCCCCTTCCTTTCTTATAACTGCGCAAATTTCTCTGATTCATTAATGGATTCGCAATTATTTGGTCATCGCAAGGGTTCCTTTACTGGAGCTGTGGCAGATCAAACCGGATTGCTTGGCGCGGTTGCAGAGGGAACATTATTTATGGACGAAGTGACGACCATGGATATTAGTTTGCAGGCCAAGTTACTTAGAGTTTTACAGGAGCGGGAATATTTAGAGCGGATCTTCGTTACCGTCTAGAAGTTATCAATATCCACCTTCCTCCTTTGCGTGAGCGGTCCTGCGATATATTGCCCCTGTTCAGAAAATTCCTTGGCGATGCAAAGGAGGGCGCCGCTGCAATAAAGAGCACTGCTGTAATAGAGAGTGATAGGGCCGTAGAGAGCGCTGATCAGATAATTATTTCCACCGACGCTATTGAGGCTTTAAGCAAGTGTGATTGGCCCGGGAATATTCGCCAACTCCAGAACTCTGCTCTCTATGCCATAGCTATGAGTGATGGCAGTAAAATCGAACTTGCCGATTTACCCGCGGACGTTGCGCGGCATGCGGATAATTCTGGTGAAAATATAAAACGGGCTGGGGATCAGGGGCTAAGCCATGGGCGCCGCGCCTCGGACTTTTCCCGCCGCGCACGTGATCAAAGGCCCGCCCGGCGACAAAACGACTCTAATAAAAGCGTTTCGGATATGTCTAAAGAAGAATTACTAGCCGCCTTGGCTGAGCATGAAGGAAGTCGCGTTCGCACTGCAGTAAGTTTTGGAGTTAGCCGCATGACACTTTGGCGCGCCATGAAAAAGCAGGGTCTTACTTAAGCTGCTATTCGCTATCTAGGTCTAGTGATTTAGGTAAAGCTGCGAATATCTGATCATCTCGAATCTCAACTTCCACCCTAGCTAGGCGATCGCCAATGCAAGGGCCCGCTTTACACTCTCCCGATTCAACATCAAAAAGTGCCATATGATTGCTGCATTGTAAAAACTGCTTATCTGAATCAAAAAATACATCTTGCTGAATATTTAGAGGCCAACCTGCATGAGGGCAGTCGTTTAGATATACGTGCCAATTTCCATACCAGTTGACGACAATAATGCTGCGTCCTTCTAATTCGAACTCTCGAGCTTCATTTTCATTGAGATCAGCGGTATTGCAAACGGCTTGATTCACTTTTCGGGGCTCTATGTATCTAGATGTCTTCTATATTGCAGGTTCGACGCGATTACGGCCATTGTTTTTTGCGCGATAAAGCGCTTGGTCCGCTGCTAAAAATAACTTACCCATAGTTGTGCCGTGTTCTGGATAGAAGGCGATGCCAGCACTCGTAGAAAGTGAGATATGCGAGTTTAAGTTGACAGTAAATTTGGCTTTTTGCACCTCTGCCCGAAACCGTTCTGCCAAGACCATGCCGCCTTTCGGGTCAGTATTTGGCAAAATAACAAAAAATTCTTCACCTCCATATCGAAAAACGGTATCAGAGACTCTAGCAACTTCAGCAAACAAAGCAGCGATTTGCGCAAGAACCTCATCTCCTGCTTTGTGCCCATGCCCGTCGTTGACTGCTTTGAAAAAGTCGATATCCAAAATCAGCAGGGTAAATTCAAATTTGTGACGTTCGGAATGGCTAATTAGTTTTTCAAGCGTGGCCATGCCGTGTCGGCGGTTTGGAATCTGAGTTAGCTCGTCAATCTGTGAGAGAGTCTCCAATTCCTGCTCGATATTTACGCGGGCCGTAATATCGAATGCGATACCAACAATTCCCGTTGGGTTGTCATTTCTGTCTCTGGTGGCTCGGGCGTGTACGTGCAAAATACAATGTCTTTCGACCAAGGCTGTAGCATCAAATTCCTCTACCCGACTACCTAAGCTGTCTAGTAAGGATAAATCCCGATGATGCAGTTCCGTTGCTAAAACATGGTCTGAGAGGTCAATCAGTCGGTTGCCAATAATTTCATTGGGCGACCTATTCCAAAGCTCAGCAAAAGCTTGGTTGCAGTTGAGATAGCGTCCCTGAACGTCTTTTAGATAAATAGGTGCCGGAAGCAAATCGATAATTTGCTTCAGTACGGCATTATTATTTTCGACCAAATCGGTCAAATCAGTAAGATTCATTAATGTCCTCCTGGACGCCCGACCAATTGTCGAGTAACTCCCTGTGTTCAACCTAAGTAAAACCCCGAATTTTTGGGGCTTTTTGTGGTCTATCGCACATTTTTAAATCAAAAGTGTGATCCAAGTCCTTAAAAGCTGGATCTAAGCGCTTCAATTCGTTCTTCTAACGGAGGGTGAGTCATAAAGGCTCTCCCGACTTTTTTACCAAATCCTGGAGATATGCCGAAAGCCGTTAGCGTGTCAGGCATTTGATTCGGTACTTGTGCTCGTACTTCAGATTGCAGTCTCTGAAGCGCGCCTATCATAGACTCTCTACCGGCCAAACTTGCTCCTGCGACGTCTGCCCGGAATTCTCTGCGGCGAGAAAACCAGAAAACTATCATGGAGGCCAATATGCCCAGAACAATTTCTGCAATTATGGTGGTTATCCAAAACCCAATGCCATGGCCGCGCTCGGTTTTAAAAATAACCCGATCTACTGTGTGGCCAATAATTCGAGCAAAGAACATTACAAAGGTATTCACCACACCCTGAACCAGAGCAAGAGTAATCATGTCGCCGTTGGCAACATGGCCAATCTCATGGGCCAATACCGCCCGTACTTCATCTTTGTTAAATCGCTGCAGTAATCCTTCGCTCACGGCTACCAGTGCCTTATTCCTATTCCAGCCTGTGGCAAATGCATTGGATTGTTGTGCGGGGAATATTGCTACTTCCGGCATTCCTATCCCGGCTTGTTGGGCAAGCTCCGTTACGGTTTCCACCAGCCATCGTTCTTCTGGCGTAGCTGGTTGAGAGATTACTCTGGCGCGGGTTGACCGTTTAGCCATCCACTTCGAAATTAAAAGTGAGATCAAAGAACCGGAGAAGCCAAAGACGCCACAGAAAATAAGGAGCGCCTGCAAATTAAGGTCCGTGCCACCCTCTTCGAGATAAGAGGTAACGCCAAGAAGGCTGAGCACAATTCCAGCAACGACTAAAACTGCGAGGTTGGTAAGTAGAAAAAGGAAAATTCGGAACACCAATAAACTCCATTAATAAAGTATGTTTATGCATCTTGGAGGTATTGGCTCTGTTTACAAGGTGTCTGTAGAATTTAACTTCAAACTAGCTGAGCAGTTTCTAACTACTTTATGATCTAGTTTTAGTAGTTTTAATTATTTCTAATTATAAGTGCGGCGCATTATAGTGCGCGCCCAAATTATTAAATGCCCGAGATTCGCAAATTTTGCAAAACATCGCAGATTCAATGCCAGAGTTAAACCAAGAGCTTCAATCGCTTTCGCCTGAAGCTATTGTGCGCTGGGCGGCAGAAAGAGGCGAACCTATGATTGCTTCTACCAGTTTTGGGCCGAACTCTGCGGCAATGCTGCATTTAATAAGTCAGGCCGCACCTGATCTTCCCATTATTTGGGTAGATTCTGGCTACAACATGCGCGATACCTACGTGGTTGCTGAAGAAATCATGGAAAGGCTTAAATTGAACATGAAAATCTATGTTCCTTCGGTTACCAGTGAACGGCTAAATGTATTGATGGGTGGAATTCCAACTTTAGACGAACCGGAAAAGCACGCTGAATTTACCCGCATCGTGAAATTGGATCCTTTTGAAAAAGCGATAAAAGATCTTGCTCCCAAATTGTGGATATCTGGTATCCGGCAGAGTGATACAGATTTCCGGCGAAACTTGGATGTTTTATCAGTTGATGGCCGCGGCATAGTTAAAGTGGCACCTATATTCCGATGGACTGATGAAGATTTGGCCAACTACATGGCTTTGCATGATCTGCCCTCATGTCGTCATTACTTCGACCCGACCAAAGTTGAGTCTGGTCGTGAGTGCGGATTGCACACTGCCGCGTAGCTGTTCTTCCTAATAGGCCGCTTAAACCGTCCCAGTCAATGCTATAGACTTCATTCTTTTGGAGTTCTCTCTATAGGACCAGATGACAGATTCCACTGATCCAGTAATATTAGTTGGCGCAGGTATTGGCGGCTTGTTCGCAGCACTTTGCCTAGAGCGTCTGGGCATTAAGTCTATTCTGTTAGAAAAGTCTGATGCGCTTACTGAGGTTGGTGCAGGAATTCAAATTGGTGCCAACGGTAGTCGGCTAATTCATCAGCTTGGCCTGCAGGAAGCTATTGAGGAATACGCGAGCTCTCCCTCCGCTGGCCAGATAATGGATGGCCGGTCTGGCCGGTCCATATGTCCTTATCCTCTCAATAACTCTTCTCTGAAACGCTATCAATTGCCTTATTACCAAATTCATCGAGGGGATTTGCAGCGTATATTGATAGAAGCGGTAGAGCAGCGCATGCCTAACTGCCTTCAATTAGGCACAGAGCTTAGAGTGATATCTCAGGACGCGGAACGCGTTCAGGTAACCACCAATTCCGGAGAGCGAATAAATGGCCGCGCCTTAGTAGGTTGCGATGGGATTCATTCGTGCACACGCGAATTGCTATTTACAGATGGCACACCAAGATTCACCGGTAACCTTGCTTGGCGGGCGGTAGTCCCCCTTTCTAAGCTAGACCAGTCTCAGGAGTGGCGGACGCCCAGAGTTTGGGTCGGTCCGGGTCGTCACCTTGTGCAATATCCGGTGTCCGCTGGCAATGCTCTAAATCTGGTCGCTTGCGTGGAGACCGACACAGCAGAACCGGAGCGATGGCAGGGCAATAGTTCCGTTGAGGAGCTCTATAAGGCCTTTGTCGGCTGGTGTCCCGAGGTGCAGTATATTCTGAGTCAAGCGGATGATGCGCTTAAATGGGGGCTTTACGAGCGGCCAGTATTGTCTAATTGGAGCAAAGGAAGGGCCACGCTACTTGGCGATGCAGCCCACGCCATGTTGCCGAGTCTGGCCCAGGGTGCAGTAATGGCGATGGAAGACGCAGCGGAACTAGCCCAAGCGCTAAATACCCATAGCAATACTGTCGAAGCGCTCCAGAAATATGAACAGAGTCGTATTACTCGCTGTCGCAAAGTGCAGCAAGTTGCTCGCGATAATTTGGAATTTTTCCATCAATCCTCGGGTTTTAAGGATCGACTGTCTTTAAGGGTATTGGCGCTAATGGGGCAGGGTGCTGAATCTGTTATTGCTAACCGCTATGGCTGGTTGTACGGATACTCTGGGTTCCCAAGCGAATTCGAGAAAGGCGATTCGGGAACTACACCAAACTCCATTTGAAATTCGATCTGTATTTGATCGCTAATTTCGGGAATAAAATCCGAAAATTCCCAATTTGATCTTAACAATTGGCCGCTTCCGGAAAACCCTATTGACTGGGTGCCAGACTCTGGATGCACACCACTGGCATTTAGTAGCACTTCAAATTGTGCAGGGTATGAGAGGCCCTTAATGCTGATATTCGCCAATACTAATAATGTTTCTTCATCTACCTGTTCGACCCTAGTTGTCTGTACTGAGATTAGCGGGAAATTTGACGCATCAAAAAATACTCCGCTCTTAAGCAGTCGAGTCAATTCAAATGAGCTGCTATCCAGTTCTTCTGTCAATAAATCCAATTGAAAACTACTTTGATTTAGCTCTTCCGCGTTCAAAATCAGACTAGCGTCAAAGTTATTGAAATAAAAACTAGTCCTAGAAAATCCGTAGTGATCAAAGCTCAGTTGAATAGACCCTTGCGACGGTAGAGGTTGGTAAGAGCCACTAACTAGCTGGTCAAAGATAGATTCGATTTCCGGCAACAAAGCTTGACCATTCGCTCGTATCAACTGATCTAATTGAAGCGTAAGCCTGCTTCCGGGAACAGCTGTGCCACTCACCTGCACCAGCTCACCCTCAAATAGGGATTGGCTAGTCCAGCCGAATCGTCGCAGTTCTGTGGCAGATGCAGTAACTACTTGCCACAAGCTTTGTTGATTTGCGGAGCCCTGAACCTCAATTTCAATCGTGGTGGTGGGCGAGCTAAAGTCGAACCCGCGAACATATCCGACCAATACAATATCCTCGCTTGTATTGGCAAATATTAAGGGAGATTGATTCGATTGCCCAAATACTACGAGTGGCCCGCAGATCAGGAGTACATAGAAAGTACGTCGAAGATAATTAACTAACTCTCGCTTCAAGCCCACAACTCCACTGATTTTCTGAATGGCCTCGCACACAAACAAGAGAGGCCAACTTGGTTAGTCAGCTAGTTTACAGTCGCTTGATCAGAATCGTAAGGTGTATACAAACTTGAAGGCCGCAACGGTATCTTCTACAGCAAACCTGTAATCCTCATCCTCGTCGATCATGCCCTGGTTATAAACGATCCAAAGATCTTGTCCGGGTTCAATCTGCCACCGGAATCGGTTGTTGAAAGAAGCTTCGCGGCGAACATTGTCATACTCGATCTGTGAGGTAAGAGACATAGAGGAATTAAAGGAGATTGAAAGATCGAGATTCACTTCGCGTGTATAGACAGTGTCTCCTGGCAGTTCAAATTTGGTCAACGCGTATTCTGCACTGATGGCTACATGCCGGTTGGCCTGCCATTCGACCGAGGGCGCGACTTCTGTACTGGTTCCGGTAAAGTAGTCACCGTGATCTAATTCCAACCCTCCACTAATATCCCAAAAGCTGGGTGTAGAGTATCCAAATTCGAACCGGTTTTGCGTATAGGTGCCTTCTGGTACGTTGAACCCCAGTTCACCGGTGGGGTTTCTGCCTCCTGCGCTGACATATTCTTTTTCTTGATAAAGCTCCAATCCAATTTGATCACCACGAACAAAGGTCAAGGTGCTCAGGTTTAGGCTGAACTCTGAAGAATCTAGGTTGCCGGTATCAAAATCGTTCCATCGCTCTGTATCAAAGCCCATTTCGAACTCTTGAAACAGTTCGGAGTTCTCAAATACCCAGGTGTGGGAAAGTGCGCCAGAGAATAATTCGGCGTTAGTGCGCTGGGTGAAGCCTAGCCCCGGGCTGTAGTTTTCTTCTACTACAAAGTATTGCCCGCCGCCTTGCCATCCACTGTTGCCGGAGAAGGACACCGTGGCGGTATAGCTAGACTGATTGTCATCAAAGTCGGGATCTTCCGTTTGTTGATAGACCAAAATAGCCTGTAGCGCTTTGTTGGCATAGAAGTCTGAATCTCTGTAATGAAAGTCTATTCCATACAAAGAGTTGTTTTGGTTTTCAGCTGGGTTGCCATCTGTGAACAGAAGGCCAATTTTTGATTCGGTTAGTATCGATTGGGATACCCGGGCAACGATGGCGTTGGTAGGATTGATTAAATCGGCTGGATCAGCACCTTCTGCCAAAAATTCACTCTGACGCATAACCAAAGCACCAAATTCTGTATTTCCGGCCTGGCCACTCAGCTTAATACCGCCGGCGATATCCACCGGCGTTCCATTGTCGCTAAGACCTATACGTCGAGAGTAGAAAGCCAGTGCATTGTTACCGGATCGACGGCCATTGAGTTGCATATTGGCGAGCCCGAAGTTAAAAGCGTCAAAGTCATTCAGGAAAAAGGCGCGCTTCTCTTCGAAAAATCTAACAAAACGCGTTGAATTAAGCGTATTACTATCGGCCTCGGTTGCCGAAAAGTCTGTGTTAACTGTGACGGCCAGATTTATTTGAGGAGTGATTTTATAAAAAATATCTACAGAAGGTTGTATTTCTGATTCTTCATTTCCCGTAACCCTGTCTTCGTTTGCTATGCCGCTGATCGCTGGAACTACATCTAGACCCACACCTTGCGAAATGCCGGTAATACCGGTCATTTTGCCCGCATTTGCGACCGAAGCCTCTCCATTTAACGAGTACCAAGCGAGTTCGGACACGTTTCTCTGCAGGTCGCGAGATAAGTTAAACCCCCAGGTGTCATTGTCAGGGTCAAAAGACAGAGATTTAAAAGGAATTTCCATTTCAGCGGTCCAGCCATCCTCTACACGTCTAGCGTTTCCCCGCCATATAGCTTCCCAATCATAGGCCAGTTGGGAACCGGTAATATAGAGCGCTTCGTTACGAACGCCATTGGAGTTTAACTGGAACAAATAGCCGCCCCGCTGAGAGTTGTTCGGGTCGAGGGTGAGAACAATTTTATCTTCCCATCGCAGAGAACCGTCCGGTGCAATGGTGTTGGCGGTGATTTCATCCGGCTTGCTGTCGTATACGTAGATGCCTATATAGAGTGCGTTTTCGTCATACATTACAGAGAATTCAGTACGTTCAGATGCGGCGCGATGTTCAACGGGGGTCAATTCCAAGAAGTCATCTCGGCGAGCGGCATTTGCCCAAGCAGGGTCGCTTAAATCACCATCTATTCGCGGTGCTGTATCAGTGCGACCAATTTCGAAAATTTTACCTGCCTCAACAGCCGCGTTTTGAGAAATAGCCAAGCTGGAATAGATCACAAGAGTGCTTGCGAGAAGTAGTCGCGAGAATTCGATTTTTAAGAGTTGGAGAGCAAAGGTGCGTGAATTCATTTCAATCGCTGGCAGCAGAATGTGAGGCACACATTTTAGCAAAGAGCGGGGCATAAAATCCCCCACGCTAGTTAAGAATTATTGAGCAACTTAGTAAATTAGTAGCGGAAGGTATATCTCAGTTTAAAGGCCGCCGCTGTATTTTCTACAGCAAACTTGTAGTCATCGTCCTGATCCACCAAGCCTTGATTAAATACAATCCAAAGGTCTTGTCCAGGTCGCATATTCCACCGTAACCTATTGGTAAATGCGGCCTGTCGTCGAACGTTGTCATACTCTATTTTCGAGGCGAGGGTCCAAGAAGCATTAAATGCGATATCCAGACCAAACTCGACTTCCCGAGTAAATACTGACTCGGTATCAAATTCATATCTAGTAAAGTCATAACCTAGGCTAAGCAGAACATGTTGATTTGCCTGCCAAGTGATCTCGGGGTTTAGGTTCGTAAAAGTGCCAGTGAAAAAGTCACCCCATATAACATTAACTTCACCTGAAATATCAGTATAGGATGGAGCCTGGTATCTAAGGTCATAGCTTAAATCAGTGTAGGTACCGACCGGTATTGCCAAGCCCAAATCTCCGGAAGGATTGTCCCCAAGACTAACGGACTCCTTGTCTTGTACGATTTTTAGCCTAATGCTGTCGCCTCTTACAGATTCAACCCAGGCCGGCACCCAAGATATTTGTTCAGAGTCCAACTCTCCTGTGTCCAAATCCTGCCATCGGATAACTTCGATCTGGCTTACAACCTGTAATATTTTCTCTGAATTCTCGAATCTCCATCGATGCCTAACCTGAGCCGACATCAGTTCTGAATTGGTGCGCTGGGTAAATCCCAGGCCGGCATGATAGTTTTCTTCTACGGCAAAGTATTGAGCTCCACCAGTCCAGCCGCCGTTGTTACCACCAATCGCGAACGCTGCGCTATAACTACTTTGCTTATCGTCATAGTCCGGATCTTCAGTCTGCTGATACATAAAGACTGCATCGAGGGTTTTCCCCCCATAAAAGTCAGTCTTGCGGTAGCGAAAATCCGTACCGTAAAGCGAGTTACTTTCATTTTCAGCCGGGTTGCCGTCGGTAAAAATAACGCCAATTTTTGATTCCGCAAAAATATTTTGAGAAGCACGAACAACAATAGCGTTGGTGGGATCAATAATTTCACTAATACCGCCCCGGGTTAGGGTAGTTTCATCTTGGCGCATAATTAGCGCACCAAATTCGGTATCTCCAACTCGGCCACTAATTTTGGCGCCGCCAACAATATCTACAGGTGTGCCGTCTTCGCTCAAACCAATGCGGCGAGAATAGAAAGCTAAGGCATTGTTGTCAGACTTAACCCCATCTAGATCAACACTTGCCAGGCCGAAGTTGAAGGCATCAAAATCATTTAAGAAGAATGCGCGCTTCTCCTCAAAAAACCGACGGAACTTGGAATTGTTTAGGGTGTTTGTATCGGCTTCTGTCGCAGAAAAGTCCGTATTAACTGTTAGCGCCAGGTTGATTTGCGGAGTGACTTTATAAAAAAGGTCAACAGAGGGCTGAATCTCAGAAGTTTCGCTGCCTACAATCTTGTCTTCTGAGAAACTGCCGCTAATCGCGGGAACCACATCTAAGCCCATTCCCTGGGTAACACCATAAAGTCCGTCCATTTTTCCTGAACTGTCGGGAAAAAAGCTGCCCGCTCGGGAATACCAAGCCATTTCTTCCTGAGCTCTTTGCAGGTCACGGCCGAAATTTACACCCCAGGTGCCATTTAACGGGTCGAAGGATAAGGATTTGAAAGGGATTTCGAATTCTGCGGTCCAACCGCCATCAACGATTTTTGAAGTGCCATTCCAAATTCCAGCCCAACTATAAGAAGCCTGAGTGCCGGATAGAAAAATAGCTTGTTTACGAACGCCGTTAGGATTGATTTGGAAAAGGTAACCGCTAGTTTGATTATCAAAGGGATCGAGGATAACGATAACCTTGTCTTCATTAGTTAGGTTGCCTTCCTGTTCCAATACATTTGCCGTTATTTCCTCTGGACGGCTGTCATGCACAAAAAAGCCTACATAAAGCGCGTCTTCGTCATAGGCAATGTAGGCCTCGGTACGTTCCGAGGGTGCTCTGTATTCCAGAGGCGAAGCCTGAAGAAAGTCATCCGTATAGGAGGCATTTTCCCACATGGCTTCCGACAAGATACCGTCGATTTGAGGCGCTTCGTCCGTGCGATATATGGTGAAATTCTTATTTGCTTGCTCTGGCGTATTTTGAGCGAATGCAGGTGCCGCCAGAGTTACAAACCCGGCGCATAGAGTCAGTTTTAACAGCCTAAATTGATTCAAAATCATTAAAAATACTACCCCCTAGATTGGGCGGCATTCTATCAAAATGACGGTGCTTGATAAGCTCTGATTGAGTAAAGTTTTATTGCGATTAAACCCTTAGAAACGTAGGGTATATCGCAGTTTGAAGGCGGCAGAAGTATCTTCTACCGCGAAGCTGTAGTCTTCATCTTGGTCCACTAAGCCCTGGTTATATACTACCCAAAGATCTTGGCCCGGCTCAATGTTCCAGCGAAGACGGTTATTAAAGCTCGCCTCTCTACGCACATTGTCATATTCAATATTCGAGGTAAGTGAAACCTTGGAATTAAAGGCAACCGTCACATCAAAATTTACTTCGCGAGTGAAAATGGTTTCGCCTGGCAATTCGTATTTTGTAAGTTCATAGCCAAGATCCAATAGAATATGGCGATTTGCTTGCCAACTAATCTCAGGGCTAAATTCGGTGAAGCTGCCAGTAAAGTAATCACCCTTAGAGAAGCTCAATTCGGTCGAAACAGCATAGTAGCTTGGCGTTTGATACCTTAGTTCAAAAATAGAATCTTCGTATACGCCCGCTGGAATGGGTAGGCGCAAATCGCCCGTGGGGTTTTCTCCTGCATCGACGGTTTGTTTTTCCTGATCAATAATGAAATGCACCGAATCGCCGCGACGGAAATGCACATCGACAGGCATGAAGGAGATTTTTTCAAAGTCCAGATTACCGCTATCCAGATCTTGCCAGCGTGTGGTACTGAATTGTAACTGTATGAAGTTGAAAATAGAGTCCTCGAAAAGCCAGCGGTGCACTAGCTGGCTCGAAAGTAGTTCGGCATTTGTGCGCTGAGTAAAACCCAGCCCGGGACTATAGTTCTCGTCAACCGTAAAATACTGCGCGCCACCATACCAACCCTCTTGTGCGCCAATGCTAAAAGCAGCGCTAGAACTACTTTGTTTATCGTCAAAGTCCGGATCCTCGGTTCGCTGATATACCAGCACTGCATCAAGAGTTTTACCGGCGTAGAAATCCGTATCACGGTAGTGAAAGTCGGCGCCATAAAGGGAATTACTTTGGTTTTCAGCTGGATTGCCATCAGTGAAAATAAAGCCGATTTTCGATTCGTTCAGAATAGACTGAGATACGCGGGCGACTATGGCATTGGTTGCTTTAATGGTTTCTGTGCCGCCACCGCGAAGCTCAACTTCCGCCTCATCTTGGCGCATAACTAGAGCTCCAAATTCAGTATTTCCCGCTTGGCCGCTTAGCTTTAACCCTCCGACAATATCCACAGGCTGGCCGTTGTCGCTTAAGCCGATACGACGCGAGTAGAATGCCAGAGCATTATTGCCAGACTGACTTCCAGTAAACCTTAAATCCGTCATGCCAAATTTAAAGGCATCAAAGTCATTCAAGAAGAAGGCTCGCTTTTCCTGAAAGAACCTGCGGAATCGAGATAGATTTAACGAGTTGCTATCGGCTTCCGTTCCGGAGAAATCTGTATTGACAGTTGCGGCAAGATTAATTTGCGGTGTGATTTTGTAAAAAATATCTACAGAAGGCTGAATTTCAGAAGTTGAATCACCCACTACTTTGTCCTCAAAAGAGGTACCGCTAAGTGCGGGTATAACATCAAGGCCAATTCCTTGAGTGGTGTCGGTAATACCTGTCATCTTGCCGGCGCTTGTGGGGCTGTATGCTCCATTAAAGGAATACCAGGCCATACTTTCCTGATTCCGCTGAAGATTGCGGGTAAAGTTCACTCCCCAGGTCTCGTTGGCTGGGTCAAAGGATAGTGACTTAAAGGGAATCTCAAATTCGGCGGTCCAGCCGTCGTCAATAATTTTTGCACCAGCGTTCCATATGCCCTCCCAATCAAAAGAAGGCCGGGTTCCATTAATGTAGATAGCTTCAGACCGAACGCCGCTGGCATTTAGCTCAAATCGGTAGCCGCTTCTCTGGTTATTGAATGGGTCAATCATCAAGCCGACTTTGTCTTCGTCGCGGGTGGTGGTGCCCTGCTGTAATACATTGTTGGTGATCTGATCTGGAGCGCTGTCGTGAGCGTAAAAGCCAAAGTAAAGCGCATCTTCGTCATACATCATCCACACTTCGGTATATTCCGAAGGCGTTCTGTATTCGATAGGCGAAAGCTGAAGCCAATCATCGACGCGCACAGCGTTCGCCCATGCGGCATCGTTTATATCACCGTCAATTTGTGGAGCTTGATCCGTTTTTGCCGCAGCAAAAAATTTACCGGCTTGATCCGGAGTATTTTGAGAAACAGCAAGGCTGGCAGTTAAAGTAAGCGAGACTAGCGTAGCTAGCTTTACTAACTCCTTCGCTGATTGAATCATGGTGTTTCCGTTAGATTTTGAATGAGCGGGATTTTACCAAGGTCACCGGGCCGATTCGGCCCCGCGAGAGTAAAGTTTTATTACGTTTTCTTAGGAGACTTTGAGACTAGAAACGCAGGGTATATCTGAGCTTGAAGGCAGCTGAAGTATTTTCAACGGCAAAATTGTAGTCTTCGTCCTGATCGACCAAGCCCTGGTTGAATACCACCCATAAATCTTGCCCCGGTTCGATATTCCAGCGTAGGCGGTTATTAAAAGATGCCTGCCGCCTTATGTTGTCGTATTCAATTGCAGAAGTGAGTGACACTTTCGAGTTGAAAGCGATATTGAGGTCAAATTCCACCTCTCTAGCAAAAACCGTTTCGCCGGGCATTTCATATTTAGTGTACTTATATCCAGTGCTGAAAAGAATATGGCGATTTGCCTGCCAGCTTATTCTGGGGTTTATGGTGGTGAAATCGCCGTTGTAATACTCGCCAAGATCAACATTTATTTGGCCACTAAGGTCAAAATAGTTTGGTGTGTTATAGCTGATTTCATAATTAGAATTACTGTACTCACCTAGAGGAACAGCTATACCTAGGTCGCCTGTAGGTCGCTCTCCAGCTCTGGCAACTCGAGTCTTTTTCTCGATACTAAAATTCAGGCGATCGCCCCTTCGGAGTTCAATGTTAAAGGGGGTCCAGGAAATTTGGTCAAAATCCACCGCGCCAGTATCTAAATCGGTCCAGTTAACAGTGCTCAGACTAGTGCTAATTTGCGCAACAAAGGAATCTTCAAATAGCCATTTGTACGAGAGACTACCGGAGAAGAGCTCAGCGTTTGTGCGCTGGGTAAATCCCAGGCCGGGGCTATAATTTTCTTCTACCGCGAAATATTGTGCGCCGCCGTAAAAACCTTCATTGGAACTGATCGAAACTGCTGCACTATAGCTAGCCTGGTTATCATCAAAGTCTGGATCTTCCGTTTGTTGATACATCAGGATGCCATCTAAGCTTTTACCGGCATAGAATTCCGTGTCCCGGTATTGAAAATCAGCACCGAAAAGAGAATTGCTTTGATTCTCCGCAGGATTACCGTCCGTGAATATAAGGCCGATTTTTGATTCACTAAAAATCGATCTTGATACTCTGGCCACGATAGCATTTGTCGGATCTATAATTTCTGTCACTCCACCGGATGTAACGGTGGTTTCGTCTTGGCGCATTACCAGCGCGCCAAATTCGGTTTCGCCGGCACGCCCGCTAAGTTTTATGCCGCCAACAATGTCGACCGGTTGACCATCTTCACTTAGACCTATGCGGCGAGAATAGAATGCCAATGCGTTGTTTCCGGAAGAACTACCGTTGTAACGAAGGTCAGTAAGGCCGAATTTAAAGGCATCAAAATCGTTTAGAAAGAATGCACGTTTTTCCGCAAAAAACCGTCTAAATCGAGAGGCGTTAAGGGTATTGGTATCCGCTTCTGTTGCGGAAAAGTCAGTGTTTATGGTGACAGCAAGATTAATTTGCGGAGTCACCTTATAAAATATGTCCACAGACGGCTGAATGTCCGAGACAGTATTTCCGGCAACCTTATCTTCAAACGAACTTCCACTTAGAGCGGGTACTACATCCAGCCCAATACCTTGAGTAAGATCATTGATGCCATCCATTTTCCCGGCGCTGGCCGGGTTGAAGGTACCGTTTCTGGAGTACCAGGCCATGGTTTCTTGATTGCGCTGCAAACTACGCGAGAAATTTACACCCCAAACATCGTTGTTCGGGTCAAAAGACAAAGATTTAAACGGTATCTCAAACTCTGCTGTCCAGCCGTCGTCTTGCATCTGAGTGGCACCATTCCAAACTCCCTCCCATTGGAAAGAGCCCCGTGTGCCGTTAATATAAATCGCCTCGAGGCGAACGCCGTTGGGGTTTAGCTGGAAATTGTAACCGCCGCGTTGTGCATTAAAGGGGTCAATGATTACGCCAACTTTGTCATCATCGCGAATGCTGGTTCCTTGCTGCAAAACATTTGCGGTAATTTCTTCCGGTTTGCTGTCGTGCACATAAAAACCGAAATAAAGCGCATTTTCGTCATACATTATGTATACCTCAGTGCGCTCTGAGGCGGTTCTATATTCGAGAGGCCGAACCTGTAGCCAGTCATCAATATGTGCGGCATCTGCCCAGGAAGCATCAGAAATATCACCGTCTATTTGCGGAGCTTGATCAGTTCTTGCAGCAGTGAAATGTTTACCCGCTTCTTCAGGTGTATTTTGAGAAATGGCAAAGCTAGCTTGCAAAATAAGCGAGAAAAACAGAGTTAGATTTACTAACTTCTTCGCTGATTTGATCATTATGTTTCCGGTGGGGTTCTGAATGCGCGGCATTCTAACAAAGGGGCCCGTTTCCGCTAACCCTGTCAGTGTTAAGAATTCTTTCAAAATAGTAATGAAAATAAAGTTTTTATTGGCTGATATAAACCCATGCACAGCCACTAAGCATAGCCTCGCCTGCTAGGGCCGCACCAATGATGTAGGCAAGGATGTAGAATAGAGGGCCTTATCGCTTCATCGATCACACTCAAATATATTTATGCGTCTAACATCTAGCTTGATGGTCTCTATCCTTGTCATTTCTGGCTGTACTACCGAGCCTGATGAATACCTGTTTCAAGGTGGCACCATGGGTACTTCTTGGTCCGTTAAAATACTGACAGATACTGCCCTTGATCAAACCGGAACTAATGCCGCCATACAGCAGGTGTTGGATTTAGTGAATTCAAAAATGTCCAACTGGGATGCGGCTTCGGAAGTATCTCAATTTAATGCAGCCTCAGCAGGTTGTTATCCGATTTCTCCAGAAACTGCGACTGTGGTGAAAGTGTCTCAAGAGCTTTCCAAGCTTAGCGAAGGCGTTTTTGACGCCACGGTAGGGCCTCTAATAGAGCTTTGGGGCTTCGGCACAAATTACACTTCAGACCAGATGCCTGAACCTCTGGAGATTGAAGCGCTAATACCCGAGATCGGCTATCAAAAGCTTCATTTGAATAATCTAGATCTCTGTAAGGAAAACGATAAGTTATTTGTAAACCTTTCCGCGACTGCAAAAGGCTACGGCGTAGACCTAGTTGCGGAATACCTTGAGTCAGCCAAGCTTGATCGTTATTTGGTTGAGGTAGGCGGTGAAGTTCGGGTCTCCGGACTAAATGCGGAGGATCAGAAATGGCGTATTGGTATTGAAACGCCTTTGGACGGTCTTCAGCTTCCTTCAGCTGACGCAATTCAGGATCTGGTGGAGATGGACCGAGGTGCATTGGCGACTTCTGGCGACTATAGAAACTATTTTTTGCATGAGGATCGGCGCTATTCTCATGTGATTGACCCAAGAACAGGCTACCCCATCTTGCAGGAGCTCGCATCGGTCACCGTGATTCATGATTCGACACTCTGGGCAGATGGTTGGGCTACTACTTTATTAGCTCTGGGGCCGGAGAAAGGCCTGCAACTTGCCGAGCAGCAAAATCTAGCCGCATATTTAGTTTTGAGAACCGATACAGGCTTCGAAGTTTTAACTAGTTCCTCATGGTAAAATACCGACTTACTCGGCGTTAGCGCTTAATAAAATTTAACAGCTCATCACAGCTCATCACAGGGCTTAAGGCTCTGGTCCAGTATCATTCTCCCCACTAATTTATCGATTTAAATACATGAAAAACAATCTATCTTCTGGCATTTTTATTCTTATTCTTATTGCGGTTGCCGCAGGGACCTGGCTCTACTTTTCGCAAGATTCTGATTCTGCTGGAGGCCCTGGCTTTGGAGGGGGTGCTGCTCTGGTTTCATTGGAACCAGTGAGATTTGAACTAGTCGCAGATAGAGTAGAAGCCGTTGGTACTTTGGTGGCAAACGAATCCATGATTATTACTTCCAAAGTTAGCGATACTATTAGTGCGCTGCACTTTGAAGACGGTGATCTTGTTGAGACTGGCGATATATTAGTTGAGCTCACAAATCAGGAACAGTCAGCTTTATTGGCTGAAGCTCAGGCAAACCTAAAGGATACAACGCTTCAATTGGAGCGCTTGGAAACACTGGGTTCCAATGTCGCTTCTGCCTCGCAAATAGATGAAGCGCGCGCGCGAAATGACGCCAATCAGGCAAAACTGGACGCCACCATTTCACGATTGGAAGATCGCTTAATTCGAGCGCCTTTTTCGGGCATGTTAGGTTTTCGGGAAGTAAGCCCGGGTACCTTGGTATCACCCAATACCAGAATCACAACATTAGACGATATTGATACGCTTAAGCTGGATTTCAGTATTCCGGAAACCGCATTTGGTGGAGTACGTTCCGGCGATATAGTGGAAGCCAACAGCGCCGCTTACAGAGGTTTAAGTTTTATTGGTGAGGTTTCCTCCGTTGGCTCACGTATCGACCCGGTTACTCGCACCGCTCAAGTCCGAGCCATTTTGCCCAATGAAAATAGGCAACTTCGTCCGGGCATGTTCATGACCCTCTCTTTGATTGCTGATGAACGTGAATCCCTAGTTATTCCAGAGGCGGCGCTGCTACAAAAGGGCGATCGCTCAATGGTCTATGTGGCAGATGCAGAGATGAAAGTTACTGAACGCGATGTAGTAATAGAGCGTCGATTGCGGGGCGAAGTGATTATCGCTGCAGGTTTACAGCCAGGTGAAATGATAGTTGTGGACGGCATTATGAGCATGCGCAATGGCGCTCAAGTCCGCGTTGCTGGTGCAACGCCGTCGGGGCTTCCTGGTGCACAGGGCCCCATGGCTGGCGGAAACTAAATTATGTGGTTATCAGATACCTCAGTTAAAAGACCCGTTTTTGCATCAGTTATCAGCATGCTATTGGTTGGCTTTGGCGTGCTGTCTTTTCAGACGCTGCAGGTGCGCGAATATCCTGATATCCAGTCACCGACGCTTTCAATTAACGCAATATACCCCGGCGCCGCCGCTGCGGTTATGGAAACCCAGGTTACTCAGATTCTCGAAGATGCGATCAGTGGTATCGAAGGTATCGAAAGTCTCAGGTCTACCAGTTCCGACGGCCGCTCTTCTATCAATATCAGTTTTGACCTAAATCGCAATATCGATGAAGCCGCTAATGATGTAAGGGATAGGGTGTCCCGAACTGAACAACTTCTGCCGCAAGAGCTGGATTCAATAACTATCGCTAAGCAGGATTCAGACGCTCAACCGGTGACCTTTGTAACGGTAACTAGCGAGAGCATGGAGCCAACAGAGCTAAGAGATTTTGTTGATCGCTTTCTTGTCGACCAATTTTCCGTATTGCCAGGCGTGTCACAGGTCAATGTATTTGGTCCGGGTCGTCCTTCAGTACGTATTTGGCTGGATCGTTTGGAAATGGCTGCGCGTGGGCTAACAGTAACTGATGTTGAAAGTGCATTACGTCGTGAAAACTTAGAGCTTCCAGCCGGCCGGGTAGACTCCGTTGACCGGGAATTTCCCGTGCGGGTTTCTCGCGGATACACCACGCCCGAAGACTTTCAGCATTTGGTTATCAGGCAGGGCGATGACGGACATTTGATTAGGTTGTCAGAGGTCGCCATCGTAGAACTTGGCCCAGAAGATTACCGCAGTCTTTTTCTAATTAATGGCGAGAGCTCGGTGGCCCTTGGCATTGTCAAACAGTCCACAGCAAATACACTTGAAGTAACCGCAGGGGTAACCGAAACCATAGAAAGTCTGAACCGTAGTTTGCCCGATGGCATGCTCATAGACGCAGCGGCCGATTCCTCAATATTTATCAAGGGTGCAATTCGAAGTGTGTACCAAACTATTCTTATCACAACGGGTTTGGTGGGCTTGGTTATATTCCTATTTTTAGGCTCCTATAGAGCCATGATCATTCCCGTGATCACCGTGCCGGTTTGCCTTATATCTTCCTTTATCGCCCTTAATGCGTTGGGCTACAGTATCAACCTTATTACCTTACTAGCCCTGGTGCTCGCCATAGGTCTGGTTGTTGACGATTCTATTGTTGTTTTGGAAAATATTTATCGGCGTATTGAGAAAGGCGAACCTCCACTATTGGCCGCATATAAGGGTACGCGTCAGGTAGGCTTTGCGGTAATAGCGACTACGGCTGTGGTAGTGGCGGTATTCACTCCAATTATGTTTCTCACCGATAACATCGGGCTGATATTTTCTGAATTGGCCGTGGCGGTCTGTGCGGCCGTCATTTTTTCCAGTGTATTGGCGCTTTCTTTGGCTCCCATGCTCTGTTCAAAACTGCTAAAGCCTGCCGGCCACAACGCGACCAAGCTTAGCGAAAAAGCCGATCGACTATTTGGTTGGTTAGCAGATCGTTATGAGGCTGGATTAACCCGAGTTTTGAACAAATCTTGGTTGGCAGTTCCCGTTATTATTTTTGTGTTTTTTATGGTTGGACTACTTTTCTCCAATCTGCCGGCCGAATACGCGCCTCAAGAAGACCAGCGCATGTTTATCGCGAGTGTGGTTGCTCCAGAAGGCACCAGTTATAGCAAAATGGTCAGTCGGCAAGATGAGATAGAGGCGCCCATATCCCCTTATTTGGAAACCGGAGAAGTAGACGCTTATTTGTTTCGCGTCCCTTCTTTTTTTACTCCGGCGCCCAACAGCGCTTTACTATTTGTCGCCTTGTCTCCATGGGGTGAAACTGAGGGTGATACAACCGAAATCATGCAAGATATGGTTCAGCAGTGGAACCAGCTGCCCGATTTACGCACCTTCGCCTTTATGCGACAAGGCCTGTCTAGAAACTCCGGACAACCAATCGAATTTGTATTACTCGGACTCGACTACGAAGAACTAGCCGAGTGGAGAGACATTGTTATACAGGCAGCCAATAGCTATCCCGGAATTGCGCGCTTGGACACGGATTTGAAAGAAACCCAATCTCAGATTCTGGTGGACATAGATCGTGATCGGGCTGCATCGCTGGGAGTTTCTGCTCAGGCTGTCGGACAAACTCTGCAAACCATGATGAGCGAACGTGAAGTTTCAACCTACGTTCTGGATGGCGAAGAATATGCGGTAATGATGCAGGCAAAGACCGAACAACGCGCCAGCCCGGAAGATTTAAAGAATATATTTGTACGTTCTTCAAACGGCGACTTAATTCCTCTGTCGAACCTTATAACGGTTCGCAATGAAGCTGGGATCGCAAACCTAAACCGATACAATCGATTGCGGGCAGTGACCCTTACGGGGTCTGTTGAACCGGGTTATAGCTTGGGCGACGCTTTAGCATTCCTTGAATCTGTTGTTGAGACGGAACTTCCCAACACAGCAGTGATTGACTACAAAGGCCAATCTTTAGAGTACAAAGAATCATCTAGCCAGATTTGGCTCACCTTCGGCATTGCGATGATGGTGCTTTTCTTTGTATTGGCAGCCCAGTTTGAAAGTTTTATTCATCCAGTAGTGATCCTGGTTACAGTGCCTTTGGCAATTGCGGGCGCTCTGGCAGGGTTGCATATATCTGGCGCTACGCTAAATATTTATAGCCAGATTGGCATAGTCATGCTGATTGGTATCGCCGCCAAAAATGGTATTTTGATAGTTGAATTTATCAATCAAATGCGTGATCTTGGCCACGAATTCAAAGAGGCAATTATCGGCGCCGCGCGCATTAGATTCCGCCCGGTATTGATGACAACAATTTCCACAGTGATGGGTGCGGTGCCTTTGATAATGGCGGTAGGGCCAGGTTCAGAAAGCCGTGTGGTGTTAGGTGTGGTGATTTTCTCCGGCGTAAGCGTTGCCGCGGTATTCACCCTCTTTTTGGTACCGATGGTCTACCACCTGATAGCAAAAAACACCGGGTCGCCAGATGCGGTTGCTCATAAGCTGGAAGAGATGCAAGCGGCTCTTAATTAGCTAGCGGCGCTTTAACAGCAGTAGCCTTCAATACGCAGCGGCGCTTTATTTAGACTGCTCAGATCGCATATCTGAATAGATGCGATTAATACGATGGGCTAGCTCAGTATCGAGCTTGGTTAGCCCGCCTTCGGAGTGTGTCGACAAGCGGATCTGCACCTTGTTGTAGCTGTTGCTCCAATCCGGGTGATGATCCATATCTTCGGCTTGTTCCGCCACTCTCGCCATAAAGGCGAAAGCCGATCTAAAATCCACGAAATCAAAGTCGCGGCCAATCTCTTTGTTGTTTGCCGCTAAGCGCCATCCCGTTGGTATTGTTCCCATTTCTTTTAACCTATTCTTGGTGGAGTCAGACTGAGACCTTTGCACGGAAGATGATTTCGCTTTCAGACAAGGCAAAAACGCACGGAAAGAGGGAGTTTATACGCCATAAATGATCGATTGAGTACGTTTTTAACGCCGTATGGAAGTGAAATGGCTTTCGTGCAAAGGTCTCAAACTAGGCTGATTAACTGAAACATTATCAGGCCGATACACAGCAAAGCGCCACCGAGGGGCAGGCTGGGAAGCCTGATCGGCAATGCATTAATTTCAGACTTATGGGTTTTCTTTACTTTCCATAGTGCAAGATTCACCAAAGTAAAAACACATAAAATAATAAAGCTGGTGGTTTTTGCTAATTGTTCTAACGGCAACCAAATCGCAAAAAGTACGGTCAATCCGCTAACGCATATCGTCGCCACCCAAGGCGTACGAGTTGCCTCAGAAACAGCAGAAAAGACTGAAGGCGCACGCCCCTTTACAGAAAGGCCGTAGAGCACTCTAGACCCCATAATTATTTGAGTAAGTACGCCGTTCACTATGGCCAATAGACTGATGAGCGCAATCCATACAGAAGCCTGGGGATGCTGCCCACGTATTAAATCGTATATCGGCGCATCGGATTGGCTCAATTCCGAAAGCGGCAGGCCAAGTACGGCAATCAAGGCGATCAAAAAGTAGAGCAGGGTGGAAATAACCAGAGCAAGCACAATACCCACAGGCATATTGATTTCCGGCTGCTTTACTTCCTCGACAATATTCACCATATCTTCAAAACCAATGAAGGCATAAAAAGCGAGAAACGCACCAGCCATTACGCCGATCCACTGGCCATTTTCTGGTATCAAGAGGACGTCGAACTGCTCCGGTATTTGCAGAAGGTTATCTCCTGCCAGAAAAATAACCCATATCAGCCCAGCTACTTCCAGAAAAGTGATAAGAGCGGCAATCCAGAGAGACTCGGCTATACCCCAAAGCGCAATAGTGCCCATTAGGCCAATCAGCAGAAGCAGCGCTGCAACTCGAGGTATATTAATAAATGCAGAAAGGTATCCCAGAAAACCGTTAGCCAGTGTGGCCGCAGAGACAATACCGGTAAAGACCACCAAATAGCCGACGACCTTGGTTAACAATATATGATTGAAACCCGCTTCAACGTAATAGGCTTCACCTGAGCTTCGCGGAAACAGAACCACTAGTTGGCAGTAACTTAGAGCAGTAATTCCAGCGACAACGGCTGCCAGCAGGAAGGATAGGGGCGCGTACATACCAGCACTCCCCGCCACTTTACCAATCAGAACATAGATTCCTGCACCAAGAATAGTTCCCAATCCGTAGCAGGTAAGAAGTGGCAAACCTATGCGGCGAGCGAGAGGCCGCGTTGTCATAAAATCAGACATTAGACGATGTCGAGCTAAATAGCAGCCCCGATTAGCGAGCCCACACCCGCGGTAATTGCCATCGCCAGCGCGCCCCAAAAAGTTACGCGAAGCGCGCCAATTCGTTTAGATGCTCCGCCAGCTCGCGCCGCAAATACACCTAAGCAGGCCAGAAATATAAGTGAGAAACCCGCTACTAGCGGAATTAGCTGCTGTTGAGGTGCCAGATAGGCCGTTAGCAAAGGCAGGGCAGCACCCAGGCTGAAGGTCACTGCAGAATAGGATGCAGCTTGAAAAGGTTTTGCTCTACTGGTGTCCAATATGCCCAGTTCATCCCGAGCGTGTGCGCCCAGCGCATCATGTTCAGTAAGGCTAACCGCGACTTGATGCGCAAGATCTCGGTCTAAGCCACGGTCACGATAAATAGTAGCCAGCTCTTCAAGTTCAAATTCCGGGTGATCCTTAAGGTGCTGCTTTTCAAGTTCGAGGTCTGCATTTTCCGTATCGGCCTGAGAGCTAACAGATACATATTCGCCAGCGGCCATAGACATAGCGCCCGCCACCAAACCGGCCATGCCCGCCAATAAAATATCTCCGGTTGCAGCCTGTGCCGCTGCCACACCAATAATCAGGCTGGCGGTGGAAACTATGCCATCGTTGGCGCCTAGTACAGCGGCTCTAAGCCAGCCAATACGATGGGATTTATGGGTCTCGTTATGAATCATATTTTCTCAGAATTGCGTATGTTGTAACTAGTTACTAATTCTAAACCAGATTAGTTATTTAATATTGCTAGCTAGCCCATCACTATCGATTAAGTCAAAGAAGAAAGATCTGAACTGAGACAGAAAAGGTTGCAGGTTCTCGGTCGCTACTCGCCCGATACCTTGGGAATAATCATGCCCCATCTCCACTCGGATATTTGACGGCAGGAATCGCTTTCTGTTTTTTCTCCGATTTGGTAATTCCAGAGATGCTTACGAACTTGATATTGATCAAATTCATGTTGAACTCAAGATGAAATTCTCGGGCACAGCGTCCAACAAGGATATTATGGGAGCAGGTCTCGAAGGGTTCTCGGACGAGGTAATCCAAAATGTATCAGGAATCGGTCAATGCATGTCTTACGCCGCAAGCGGTCAAAATCCCGGTGGCCGTCAATACTACTTTGCATCGAATCTAGTTTCGTCATCACTGCGGCGAACAATAAATAATATGTAAATAAGTCACTATTGGAGGAAAAATCATGGGTGAATTGGTTCTGGCTGCAAAAGTCACACACGTACCCTCTATGTTTATTTCAGAACAGCCCGGCAAGCATCATGGGTGCCGAACGGCAGCTATCGACGGACTCAAGAAAATTGGCGATGCCTGCCGAGAATTGGAAGTGGACACAATTGTGATCGCAGATACGCACTGGTTGGTAAACGCCGGTTATCACATCAATGCAAATGACCGAATGGAAGGGGTATTCACCAGCACGGAGTTCCCGCATTTTTTGAACAATATGGGATTTAGTCATCGCGGTGATTCTGAGTTCGGTCAATTGTTAGCCAAGGTTGCTAGCGACAAGGGTACCGATACCCTGTGTCACTACGATGTTCCTACCCTGCCGTTGCAATACGGCACACTTGTTCCCTTGCGATACATGGGGGTCGGAGACGAAATCAAAGTCGTGTCGATTGCGAGTTGGATGGTTGACGCTGACTTAGAGGAGTCTCGCATAATGGGTGAGGCTGTGTTGGAAGCGGCAAAACAGTCAGATCGCCGCGTCGCGTTTCTTGCCTCTGGTTCTTTGTCGCACAAAATTCCCCCCAACAAGGTCGTCAACGACTATCTGTTCAAGATCAGCGATCCCTTTAACGGAAGCGTTGACCAGATGGTCCTTGGAATGTGGCAAAATGGTGAAACTCAGAAGTTTCTGGATTTACTCCCGGAATACGCTCGCGATTGCAACGGTGAAGGCGGCATGCACGATACCGCGATGCTGTTTGGAGTGCTCGGATGGGCGGATTACAAAGGAAAAGCTGAAGTCATCACCGACTACTTCCCAAGCTCTGGAACCGGTCAGTGCAATGTGCTTTTCCCGATTCAATAGAGCACCACCTACTGCCTAAGGTGAGTTTTCCCCAACGATATCCAACAAAATTGTTGCCGGTATTCTAGAATAGGTCGAATCCCCCAAATTATAGAAAGGTCGTTGCATGCCCTACACACCAGAAATTGTTGAAGAGCTAAATATTCTCGCTCGCTACAATCTTGATTCCACTCAAGAGGGATTAAAAATTCATTCCTCCGCAGAACCCTCGGTAATTGCCGCAACCCAGCGACTATTTGATAAAGGATTGATCAATCAATCCGATGGCGGCTATCTAACTAGTCTAGGACTAAGCGCCGCAGAGCATGGTCAAAAACTGCTGCAAATTCTTGGCTGACTTCAAACTAGAGCAATCTCTCTAGCAGTGTCCGAACCCGCTCTTCAACGCAAAATAATTCACATTGATATGGATGCTTTCTACGCATCCGTAGAGCAGCGCGACTTTCCAGAACTGCGAGGCAAGCCGGTAATTGTCGGCGGCCAGCCTAATAGCAGGGGCGTAGTGGCAGCCTGCAGTTATGAGGCCAGAGCTTTTGGCATTCATTCCGCCATGCCTTCCTCCAGGGCAGGTAGGCTATGCCCAGACGCCATTTTTGTTAAGGCGCGGTTTGATGCATATCGCGAGGCTTCACAACAGTTAAACGCAATATTCAAAGAATATACCGACCTTATCGAGCCGCTTTCTCTTGATGAAGCGTTTCTAGATGTCACCAACTGCGACCAATTCCAAGGCTCTGCCACCCTTATCGCGCAGGAGATAAGGCAGAAAGTGCGGGAACGTATGAACCTGGTTGCCTCTGCAGGGGTTTCCTATAACAAGTTTCTGGCCAAAATTGCGTCAGATATGGATAAACCCGATGGGCTCTATGTAATTCGTCCTGAACAGGCAGAGGGTTTTATCACCAGCCTGCCGATCCGTAAATTCAACGGTGTCGGCAAGGTTACCGAACAAAAAATGCACAGGTTGGGTATTAAAACTGGTGCCGATTTACGCGAATGGACCCAAGCCGATTTGGATCAAAGTTTCGGAAAGTCTGGCGGCTACTACTACCGTATTGCTCGGGGAATTGATGAACGCCCGGTTCGGTCTAGCAGGACGCGCAAGTCCATAGGCAAAGAAAATACCTTTGCCGCGGATTTGACTGATCTAAATGAGATCCAAGAAAAGCTAAGCGGGATCGCCGACAAAATTACAGAGCTTCTTCACAAACGCGAAATTCAAGCAAAGACGCTGACTCTCAAGGTTAAGTACAACGACTTTACCCAAATTACCCGAGCTCACTCCTACAAAGGCTATATTCAAAGTGCTGAGGAGATGATGGAAATGGTTCCGGAGCTTGTCGAAAAAACCGAGCTTGGGCAGCGCCCATGTCGATTGCTGGGGTTAAGCGTTTCGAACCTGAAAAAACAGGGCGAAATGACAGACGAAGTTCAGGAAGAGGGCTTAACCCTAGACTTCTGGGAGAGCAATCCTGATCAATAACGCCCGTACCAAAAAGCGCCGCGCATAAAAAAGGGCAAAGATTATCTTTGCCCTTTTCAGTGTTGCTTATGTGAAAGGAATTATTCAGTTCGAACAAATCGCTCAAGCCAGGCAGCTTCTTTCGCGCTTACGTACTTTTCCATTTCACGTATAAAATCGGCCTGTATATCTTCATATGGACGATACTCTCCAACCTCACGAGCAATATGCTCTGGGGTCAAAGTTGTAGGAATCATCATATAGTCTTCAGTCTCGCCGCGATTTATGTTCACTGTTACAAACACTGCGCTGTAAATGTCGAACATATCTACGTAATCAGCACCTTCACCAATAGCTGCATGTAATTCAGTAGGTGTGGCAAAAGGTCGGCCATCGAGAATTGCTTGTACTTGGCCGGCTGATAGTCCGTCAACAGCAGAAAGCTGCGCTTCGGTCGCCATATTCGGATCAAGTAATGGATTCATATTGAAGTCAGTGGCTTCAGATAGCGCCATTCTCGCCGCTCGTGCTTCTGCGCGAGAGGGTTGCTGAGCGAACGCGTCGCTTGCAGCAAACAACAAAACTGTAGCTGCTAGAGCAGAGGTAAAAATAGATTTAATTAACATTGTGGTAACTCCCCAAAAATTGTTGCAAGGTACTCTAAGGTACTAACAGGCCTAGGTTCCCTTAGGCTGGTCGGGCAAGATAACACTAGAGATTTAAAAAGATGGCTCCTGAAACAAATCGTAACAATCTACACAAATATTGGATTTGGGCGTTATTGACCCTTCCCGGAATCTATATTTTAGTTCGTTATCTGACGGATGCTATCAGTTACGGTCAAGTTATCCATGAAACCGGGGATTGGAGCGTTGGCATCCTTTTTCTCGCACTTGCGGTAACACCCATCCGTCGTGTCTTTTCAAAAGCCAAATGGCCCAGATGGCTGATGTTCCACCGCCGTGCAATTGGCGTTGCCAGCTTTGGTTACGCGGCCTTCCATACCATTACCTACCTAGAACGAAAGTGGGGCTATGGATACATATTGGAAGAAGCACAAGATCCCGGTTTGTTAACCGGCTGGATTGCCCTTGTTATCTTTCTGATTCTTGCCATCACCAGCAACAACCAGTCAGTTAGAGCGCTACGTAAAAATTGGCAGAATCTGCACCGCACGGTTTATCTAGCTACCGGGCTTACATTTGCCCACTGGGTATTGACCTCTATTGAGCCCCGAACTGCTTATATAACTTTGGGGGCTTTGTGTTTGGTGGAATGTCTCAGGTTTATTCGTGCCAAGGCCGGATGATCTCAAAGAGGCAGCTAGCGCCCGGTGTCCTAAAGTTCTAATATGCCCGCCTCGATAACGGCCAACCACTGGAGGTACGCCATGAAAGGAGATAAGGCTCAGAAGGAAACTTCGAAAGCTAAAACCAAAAACCCGGTAGCGAAACACGCTCGCAGTTTTAATAAAGCTCAGGTCCACACCGACCGTAAAAAAGCAGCTAAGCGCGGACATATTAAACACAAATTTAACCCCAGCACTCAAAGTGATATTAAAGTGACCAAATAGGTCATTTCAATATCACTTTGAGTGCATCGCACATGGAAGCAATGTGAATTCAGCAGCATATGAAATTCTGCAACATACCTACGGTTATGAATCCTACAGGGGCGAGCAAGAGCAAATAATCGACGCCGCTATCGCCGGTAGCGATTCTTTGGTGCTTATGCCCACCGGTGGAGGTAAATCGCTCTGCTATCAAATACCCGCCATGGTTCGGCCCGGAATAGGGCTGGTGGTTTCTCCTCTTATTGCGCTAATGCAAGATCAGGTCTCGGCTTTGCAGCAGCTTGGTATTCGCGCTGCTTTTCTTAATTCCACGCTCTCTGCACAGGAAAGCCGCAATGTTGCCGCGGCTATGCATCAGGGTGAGATGGATATGCTCTATATAGCCCCTGAGCGGCTTTTGCAGTCCGGAACCCTGGAATGGTTACTTGGATTCAAGATATCGCTAATTGCCATTGACGAGGCCCACTGCGTCTCTCAATGGGGCCACGATTTCCGCAAAGACTATTTGCTGCTGAATCAACTAAAAGATGCTTTCCCCGACGTTCCGCGCATGGCCCTTACGGCCACGGCGACTGCCCGTACCAAAACTGAGATAGTTCATAACTTGCAGCTCACAGAGCCGCAAATTTTTGTGAGTGGTTTTGATAGGCCCAATATTCACTACAGCGTTGCATCCAAAGACGATGCCAAAAAACAGTTAATTCGATTCTTGCTGCCACACAAAGAAAACAGCGGCATTGTGTATTGCCTGTCGCGCAAGAAAGTGGAATCTACTGCCGAATGGCTCTGTACTCGTGGATTGGAAGCCATGCCGTATCACGCGGGCATGCCTGCCAGTGATCGGGCCGCAAACCAAGCGCGGTTTTTACGCGAAGACTCTGTGATTATGGTGGCAACTATTGCCTTTGGTATGGGTATAGATAAACCCGATGTGCGCTTTGTTGCCCATATGGATTTGCCCAGCAGTATGGAGGCCTATTATCAGGAGACCGGCCGTGCCGGTCGCGATGGTGAACCGGCGCAGGCTTGGATGGTGTATGGCCTAAATGACGTAGTGCAGCGCAGCCAGTTTTTAGAAAAGTCCGATGCCAGTGATCTGCACAAGCGCAATGAACGGGCCAAGTTAGATTCTCTATTGGGCTGGTGCGAAGTCACCAGTTGCCGGCGCCAAGCACTGCTGCAATATTTTGGAGATATCTTGCCGGAACCCTGTGGCAACTGTGATACCTGCCAAACCAAACCGGTTACCTGGGATGCCACTGAAGCGGCGCAAAAGCTGCTCTCTTGTGTATACCGTTCCGGCCAGCGCTTTGGCGCGGGCTATGTAATCGATCTGTTGCGGGGTAAAGACAGCGAAAAAATTCAGGGCAATGGCCACCATGCCTTAAGTACTTTTGGTATTGGCAAAGACCTGTCTTTGGCTCAGTGGCGTTCCGTGATTCGTCAGCTAATAGTGCGTGGGCTTCTGATTTCCGATGCCGAGCGCTACGGCGCATTGCGATTAACGGAGAAATCCCGCGAGGTACTGAAAGGGCAGGTGCAGCTTCTACTGAGGGAAGACACCAAAGAGCCGCGCTTAACCAAAGCCAAAACCAAATTTACTAAGGGTGTTTCTGATTCGGATCACGCTCTCTGGGATGAACTTAGAGCTTGCCGCAAAGCCTTGGCGGACGAACACAATATTACGCCCTATATGGTATTCCACGACGCAACGCTTATGGAGATGATGGAGTTAAGACCAGATTCCGAAGCCGCGTTGTTAAATATTAGTGGCGTGGGCGAAGCCAAGCTGGAAAGATTTGGCGAAGCCTTTATGAAAGTTATTCAACAGCGCGCTTAGAAAGGCAGTTCCTACATTTTTTAGACTATTCCCATCTGTTTCAAGGCTGCCAGACCAAAGCTAACTGTGATCACCGATGCCAAGGTGCTGATCACAACAATATTGGCAGCTAATTTGCCGTTACCACCCATGCCCTGAACCATAATGTAGCCGGCCGCGGCAGAGGGTGCGCTCACCATCAAAAACAGAACCCCCAAATCTATCGCCTCGAATCCCAGCAAGTAAGCCGGGTAAACCATGGCGACGGGCACAATTATCAACTTGGCAACTACGGCAATGGTAGAAACCGAGCTGGAATTTTTTAGCTCACTGAGTGACATGGCTCCGCCAATGCATATCAAAGCCAGGGGTAGGGTCATGCGAGCAATATAATCACCGGCAGTAGCGAGCACCGTTGGAACGGGCACCGCGAGCAAATTAAAGGTAATGCCGACTACCAACGCAATAATCAGAGGGTTTTTGGCGATGTTGAGCAGGATCTTTGAAAGCTTTACTTTGGTATTGCTTAGTGTGGTCGTCAGCGTATATACGGAAAGAAAGTTGTAGAGAATGGTGATTACTGACATCAAGACCGATGCTTTGGCTAGCCCAATGCTGCCGTAGGCATTAAAGCAAAAAGCCAACCCAACGATTGCTATATTTGCGCGAAACGCGCCCTGAATAAACACGCCTCGGTCTCGACGCTCCTTAACGAAAAGAGGCGTAATCAGAGAGAAAAAAATGAATAGTACTAAGGTTCCAGTCAAGCAATAGAGCAGGTAGGAAGCATTTAAGACCGATCGAAGATCGGTATTGATCATGCTCATAAATAGCATGGTGGGCATCGCCACCATAAATACTAATTTGGAGGCAGCAAGATTAAATGCCTCATCAATTATCTTTAATTTCTTTAGCGCAATGCCGAGAAAAACCAGCACAAAAATTGGGCCGGTCACGCCAAAGGCAAAACCTAGCAATGTAATAAATTCAGTAAGCATAGCCAATTAAGTTCTTAGGATTCAGTGCGGTTGCGGCCGTTATGTTTGGCTTTATATAGCATCTTGTCTGCGGCGGCGAGGGAGTCACGTAGTGACTTTTCTGAGGTGCTTGCATGAGTCACTTCAACTAGTCCGGTACTCATGGTTATCTGCAGCTTAGGGTCTATATTTATCCAGACTGTCTCCGCAACCGCATTGCGCAAGCGTTCAACTAGTTGAACGCTAGTATCCAAATCCGTTTCGGGAAATAGAACTGCAAATTCTTCACCACCATAGCGGGCAATTAGGTCTATTTCGCGCAAGTTCGACTTCATTATTTTTGACAGCCTACGTAATACCTCATCACCAATCGTATGGGAAAAGTTGTCGTTGATCCGTTTGAATTTGTCGATATCGATAAGCCCTAATACGCTAGTTCTTTTATGCTTGGCATTTTGAGCCAAAATAAGAGGCGCGCTATCATTGAAGGCACGGTGGTTTGGTAGTTGGGTTAGGGCATCGAGCAAACTCATTTCTTTCATCTGCTGACCGTATTTCATTAGCTGCGCTCGAGATATTTCGAGATCGTCGTAGGCGTCCGAGAGCTCTTCACTCATTTGATTAAAGCTTTGGGAAAGTTGCCCCAGCTCACCTTTGGAAGTGATTGGCACCCTCTGTTGCATGGCTCCTGGACCCATCGCCTGTATAGCGGTATTAAGCTTTTCGATCGGTGATGCCAATCGGTTACCCATTAGAAATCCCAGCGGTACTGCCAATATGGCGACCAGTAGTAAGGCCAACCACCAAGAATCCTCGATAGCGGAAAGGTATTGGCTTTCCAGCTCTGTAAGCGCAATGGATACCTCTGTGAGTAGATAACCAATTTTTTGGCCGCCATCCATGATCGGCAGTGCTCGTGCCAGCTCTTCACTTGGGATTATCTGACCGTAATAGGTTTGCAATGACGGCAATAATACTTTTCCAGTTATATCTACAAGTACAAATGGAGGTGGTGGCTGGCCGCCGGGAGTACCTCCATCAGGGCCTCCGTCAGGGGAAAAACCTTCTGGTGGTGGCCCTCCAAATTGAGGAGCCCCGGGTGGCGGCCCTCCTGCTGCTGGCCCTTCTAACGATGCGCCCTCTGGACGAAATCTTGGATCATCTGGTGGCAGTGAATCTGCGGGAGGGAGAAAGCCCTCAGGCGTTAGTTCAAGATTAGTGTCTGTATCCGCATCGAGCGCTGCGAGTTGCCCCTCCGCTCTTTTCCGTTGCGCAAAATCAAATAGGGTTTCTGTTGCAAAAGCGGCTTCCCAGGATCCGTATTCCTGATAGAAGGCGAGGGTTTCTGCCATAAAAATTTGGGCGGCGCGATTCTCTACCAACGCGTCGAACTCGCTAACCATAAGCATGCGTGCAATCAAGGCTGTAAAGGCAATAGCTAGAAAACTGGTGCCAATCAGCGAGAAAATGATTTTATTGCGAAGCGAAACCATGGTCCTGAGTATAAGCTAGCCTAATAAGATAGGCCTAGATATCAAATTCCCCCAACATTTTGTCGTGCAGCAACGTATTATGCCGCCCCTTAACAATTAGCCGACTTTATCAGCAGTTAACAAAGTGATTACTCTAACCAATATTACCCTTCAAAGGGGCCGCGAAAACTTACTTGTCGACACCTCTCTTGTGATTCTTGAGCGGCGGCGTCTGGCGCTTATTGGCCGCAACGGTTGCGGTAAGTCGAGCTTGTTTGCTTTATTGATGGGGAAAATAACTTCTGAGGCTGGAGATGTCGGCATTCCACCCGATAGTCGAATATCTCATATGGCACAAGAAGTGGGCCATAGTGATAGAACCGCGTTGGACCATGTGCTGGACGGGCACAATGTATTAAGGCGGCTGCAGTCGGAAATCGCTGCGGCTGAAGCAGCTGAGGACAATCACGCCCTAAGTCATCTATATGAAGCACTCGACACTGCCGGTGGTTATTCCGCCGAGTACCAAGCCGCTGAGCTTTTACACGGGCTTGGGTTTACCAATGACGAGATTTCCAAGCCGGTAAGCTCCTTTTCCGGTGGCTGGCGTATTCGGTTGAATTTAGCGCAGGCGCTGATGATGCCATCTGACATTATGTTGCTGGATGAGCCAACCAATCACTTGGATATGGATACCACCTATTGGTTAGAGCAGCGTCTAAAACGCTATCAGGGTACTTTGATATTGATCTCTCATGACCGGGACTTTATCGATAACGTTGCCAACGAAATTGTACATATCGAGCAGAAGCAACTGAATCTGTATAAGGGCAACTACTCAGCGTTTGAACGGCAGCGAGCAGAGCGTTTGGCTTTGCAGCAATCCAACTATGCAAAGCAGCAGCGCGAGATAAAGCATATCCAGGGGTTTATTACGCGGTTTAAAGCTAAGGCCAGTAAGGCCAAGCAGGCCCAAAGCCGGGTTAAACAGCTTGCGAATATGGAAATGATCGCCAGTGCTCAGGTTGATAGTCCCTTCCATTTTCGATTTCTGGAAAACAACAAAGTATCCAATCCACTTTTATCCCTTAGGGGTATAGAGCTGGGTTATGAAGATAATCGCGTTCTCAGCGATGTTACTTTCAGCCTTAACCCGGGTGACCGTATCGGCCTGCTGGGTGTAAACGGTGCCGGTAAATCAACACTGATCAAATGCTTGACCGGTGATCTAAAGCCGGTAAAAGGTGAGATTACTCAAGGCGAACATTGCCAGATTGGCTATTTTGCCCAGCACCAGTTGGAAGCATTGGATGTTGAAGCAAGTGCGCTATTACACCTACAGCGAATCAACCCAAAAGCGACTGAACAGCAAATTCGTAACTTCCTAGGCGGTTTTGATTTTCACGGAGAAAAAGCAGTTGAGCCCATAGCGCCATTTTCCGGCGGCGAAAAAGCACGCTTGGCTTTAGCGCTTATTGTTTGGGAAAAGCCCAATGTTCTGTTGCTGGATGAGCCTACCAACCACTTAGACTTGGATATGCGTAGTGCGCTAACTATGGCCCTGCAAGAGTTTAGCGGTGCATTGATAGTGGTATCCCATGATCGTCACCTGTTGCGGCATAGTGTTGATGAATATATCTTGGCCCACGAAGGCGAGTTAGATGAGTTCGATGGCACCCTTGAGGACTACCATCGCATGATAAGCGCGAAAGAAGCAGGGGCTAAGGGGACTAAAAAATCCAAACCTGCTCTCAAGTCTAAGCCAGCTTCGAAATCCAATTCGGCGCCAGCTAAGGCCGAGGCTCAGACCCAGGCCAAAGTAGAGACAGGGGCCGAAAAACGCAAAGCAAACGCGGGGTTGAGCAAAAAGCAAATTCGCCAGAAATCAGCCGAACAAAGAAAAACAAAATCAGACAGTAGTAATCGCTTACGACGAGTTGAGCAAAAAATTGAGCAGGCAAATAAAGAGCTGAAACAAGTTGAAACCCTATTGGGCGATTCAGCTCTCTATGAAGACGAGCGAAAAGGCGAACTTACCGACCTTATTCACCAGCAAGCGTCCGCCAAGCAGGAGCTAGAATCTCTAGAGGAAAATTGGCTGCTCTTGACTGAAGAGCTAGAAGCAAGTTAGCTGCTTTTGTTCGCAATTTTATAAGGGTAGTCCTACCCTCGTAGGAAATATCGCAGAGGAAAGTCGGCATGAGTCTTAAATACAGCTTTCAATCGAATACTCGCGCTTATTTGTCGTTGATCGTTGTTACCTGGGGTTGGGGATGCAACGCCATTTTAGGAAAAATTGCTGTCGGTGAAATATCACCTATGTTGTTGGTTAGCCTGCGATGGCTGGGTTTATTAATTTTACTATTGGTCTTTATGCATCGGCAGCTAATCAAAGACTGGCCGGTGTTAAAACAGCATCTTGGTTACTTCGCGCTGATGGGCACAATGGGATTTACCCTGTTCAATGCTTTGTTCTATCTAGCAGCCCACACAACCTCTGCCATTAATATCGGCATTATCCAGGGGGCAATACCTGTTTTTGTATTTCTGGGTACCTATTTATTTTTACGTGCTCGCATAACCGCTATGCAAATTTTTGGCGCTGGCATTACCTTAGTGGGTGTTGTTGTTGTAGCCACAAAAGGTCAGTTCAGCCAGTTACAAGATTTGGATCTCAGTCGTGGTGATATGTTGATGTTAATTGCTTGCTTTTGTTATGCGGCCTATTCCATCGGATTAACTCGACGACCAGTTGTCTCTCCATTCTCATTGCTTACGATGTTATCCGGATTTGCCTTTTTAGCTTCGCTGCCCCTGCTGTTAATCGAAGTTGCCAATCAGGGTTTTGAGATGCCAACAACAACTGGATGGCTAATAGCTGGTGTGGCGATTGTATTGCCTTCTTTAGTGTCTCAATTTCTGTTTATCCAAGCAGTGGGATTGGTTGGAGCGGCCAGGGCTAGTATGTTCGTGAATTTAGTGCCCATATTTGCCGCGATTATGGCGGTTTTTTATCTGGGCGAGCAATTTGAGGGGTTCCATGCTGTATCCCTAGGTTTAGTTCTATCTGGAATTGCCCTTGCTGAGTTAGGCAAGGGAAACACAGCACTATCAAAAGTCTGACAAGGCGCCAAGACTGCAAACTAGAAACTGCAATAATCGTCTAACGCTAGGGCTGTCGCCACAACTCGGTTCCGGGATAAAAAGCCTGCCAAGCAAACCAAAAAACTACTACTGAAGGTAATACTTCGCCAAGCTCGTTAACTACTAGAGGGTTTCCTGCTTCGGATTGATATCTTATAGAAACCTTTTGTGAACTTATTGTTTGCTCAAGCTTACCAAATTCGGCGAGCTCTGTCAGTGGATAGGCGCTTGCCTCATTACCAATTAGAACCCCTAAAACCTTGGTCTTGTTCGGTAACTCTGTGCGCGTATGTGGCACCGGAAATATCGTTTCTTCGGAAGCAAAATAGCTATCGTAAGCATTTGCTGAGTAGTTACGAGAGTATCCGGTATCTGTTGAAAGCACCTGGCCATCGGGATAGCGGTTTTTAAACGCCGCCCAGTTCATATGCTCTGCCGGCAGCCAGGTTAACTCGGTTCCGACATTGGGGCCGCTAACCGCCTCCATAGCAAGCTGCGACCAGAGCGAATCAGTTTCACGGTCATACATCAATACGTCGCTGCGGTAGAGCAATCCGGATACGCCAAAGCTTAGTTGGGATTCTCCGGAAAAACTGTCAAATACCATACCGGTTCCGCACAGTGGACAATAGGTAACGGCCACAGCATCGCCGCCAATTACGTCGTTGACTATCTCGTGCCAGATTAGAATTCTGAAAGGATATGCGCGAACTGTCTCGCCACGCTGGAGTGTAAGCAGAAGGTCATCATCCTGTAGGTAATTTACCTGATTCACAGAGATAAATTGCGGGTCGTCTATAGAGGGAATTCCGTCTCTCGGTGGGCCGCCCGAGAAGACTTCGCTGGCATCAATAGTCAATTGTGAAAGGTCGAACCCATTGAGAGATTGTGCGGCGGAAATGCCGGAAAAGGTCATACAAAACAGGCAGATGCACAATATTTGAGAGCGGTTTTTCATAGGCAGTACTGATTGCTAGCTCAATACTAAGACTTGCCCAGGCACCAGTTGTTACAGAGATATCGGTCAGTCGTTCAGGAATTACCCATTAATTACGATAGCCTTATTCCGTATTTAAGGCCCTGCAATCAAACTCATTTAAAAGCTGCCGGTTTTGCGTATTTAGGTGCACCAGATAGCAGTCGCCGCGGTTGAGCACTAGCTGGAAGTTGTCTATCACGCCCAGATCCCGGCTGGTTAACAGAGTGCGGTGCACTGCCAGACTACTAGTTTGCGTTAGGGCATCTTCGGCAAGATCAACACTTGCTCCCTGCAGTAAGTTTGCTATGGCATGTCGGATTAACTGAAGCGATTGCTCGTTGGCGGCCGCAATTACGGCCGGCCTATCCAAACGAGGGTTTAGAGAACTGCAGGAGGCGACGAATAAAAGTGTAAAAATCACCAAACTCGTAATTTTAGTCATTGGTTCGATCCATAATGCGGTTTTGCAGCCAAATTGATTTGGGTACTAAGGAGTTAGTAGACAAGGCATCGCTTGTTTCATCAAGTGCATCCGTCACAGTTTTGGTGCTTACCGCACAGCTGCCTGTCTCCCTGTATGCAAGGGCAGTGGCTAGTATAGACTCGTTTGGATCTCCCAAGACGTGATCAAAGTCATCCGCCACGCCGCAGCCTGGCAAACTGACCGAGCCCAGGGAATTCACATTTTGGGGTGAAAACCCGTCTGCATAGTCAGAGAATCCCAGAGCGTTTTCAGACTGAAACTGAATGCTGAAGTAGGTTGTTCCGCAATTGTCGGCTGGATAAAAGCCGTAAGGCTTACCGCAGGTGGTGTCACCTATAAGAATTACCTCAACGCCAATGCCTTGAAGACTATTTATTATCGACTCGCTCGCCGAGCAGGTATTCGAACTGGACAGAATAAATACTCTTGGCAGGTCGAGCGTAGGCAGAACGCTGCCGGAGGTCGCTGAAAACCCTATGGCAGTATCGAAAAAGGGGATTGGATCGTTTAACTCGCCAGTTATTGGATCAAAAGTGGGGTTTTTGTCATTAAAAACCAGTTGTTCAAATACCTGTCCGTTTGTCGCTGCCGCGCCGGCGATCATATAGGCCATTTCGCTCGCGATGGCCAGAAACCCGCCGCCGTTGTAGCGCAAATCTAAAATCAGATCTTCAACCGGTTCCGCTGCGAGTTGCTCTATCGCTTGCATCAACTGCAATTCGGCAGTGGCAATATGATCGTTAAAAAGAATATAGCCAACCTTTCCACTTGCCGTATCTACAGCGCTAACACTTTGAACTGGAGTGGAGGTTATGGATGCAGATGTGAGATTAACGGTGCGTGTGCCCGAAGATCCCAAATCCCGAACGGTAAAACTATGGGTTTCACCGAGGGTATCTGGCGATAGACCTGCGTTGAGAATATCGACCTCAGCTTGGGTCGCAGGATTGACGGCATCTGCTCCGTCTATTGAAACGATTCTTGCGCCCCGGTCAATTCCAGCGTCTGCCGCCGGGGAGTCCGGTTCAGTGTAAGCAATGGCTAGTTCGTAGGGCGCGCTTGATGAGAGAAAGGTAATTTGAAATCCGTAACCAGCTGATACACCGGATTGTGATAGTGCCTCGTAACTTGCAGTGTCAATGGTGAAGTGGAATTGATCTTTATCAGCTCCGGACCCTGTAGTGGCTTCAGTTTTTAGTAAATCAAAATAGACGTTGGTAGCAAAGGGTGTAGGGTCGCGATCAACTACTTCGGTATACCAAAGATAGGACTCATCGGTCCAGGATCTCAACCAGTTGTTTTCAAGTAAAGTTGAGCCAAGAATATCGGGGAAGGGCGTTCCTGTTTGCGTACTAGCGCCGGAGCGGGGAGATTCGCACAGGTCCTCAAAAGATGCGGAGGTTGCAAATACGCCCTCCACCCAAGTCGTTGTCGTTGAGTTGTTGCCACCGGGGGTTACAACATTGTTATTACCGCCACCATCTCCGCCGCCACATGCTGAAATAGTGAGCAGAGTGATGGAGAGGGGAATCAGCCGAATCTGAGTTAGAAATTTGGATCGAAAAGAAGGACCTGCCGCCGCCACTGAGCTCGGGCATTGCATTAATCTTAACTGCCTATAACCGAGTCCATTCGTATAACGCCGCTGCTTGTCCAAGATACTGTCCATTGATATCCACCAGATTCCAAATCATAGCTTCTTCAATCATAAAGCGCTTACCTGTTGAAGATACCCTTACACCTTGGTAATCCTCAATAAATCCATCTTTGGTAACCCGCTCCAGCAGACGCGCTCGCTCTGCTCGATTTACCGGCTCGGCAGAATGGCGGGAGGGATGGGTCAACAGTGTTGCCCAGTCCATTTCAAATAGTTTTTGCGCTGTCAGATTGCCGTAGTTAAACATTGGATCCTCAGCGCTATCGTGAGACGCAAGGGCAAAGGGTGCTTCAAATAGGACCTGATAGGCGGCTTCACCGGTCAGGTCCGGTGAAATTAGATGCTTTCCAGTAACCCGGTTATAGCTGGAGATCAATAATTCTGCATGATCGGCATAATAGGGCGCGTTAGCCGGCTGGGAAAATCCGTATGACAATTTTAGCTCTCTACCCAAGCTTTAGCCCAAAGGCTTACATTCAGAATATTCACCACGGTGATAAACCAGAGCCTTTTTGTTCCGGTCGCAAAAGTGCTGGGTCACTTCGCCCACAAAAATCAGATGATCACCACCCTCGTAAATATGGCGCGACTCACATTCCAAATGAGCGGCGCATCCCTTGAGAATTGGCAGTTGAGTTTCAGACAATGACCAGTCCAGATTCGCAAATCGGTCATTTGCCGGGCTGGCAAAGGTATTCGAGATATCTATCTGACTGGATGCCAGGAAATGTATTGCGTAGCGTTCGGCACTTTCAAACACTGGAATTAGACTTGAGGATTTGTCGAGACTCCAAAGCACAAGCTGCGGTTCTAATGAAACCGAGTTAAAGCTGCTGGCAGTAAAACCCGCTTCGCGACCTGCTGTGTCGAGAGTGGTTATAACGGTTACCCCCGTAGGGAATAATCCAAGGGTATTACGATAATCTGAGGAGTCTGTGCTCAATTCTGTTCCTAGTGGTGTGGAATGGTGGATTTATGCGCTAAGCAAGGAGAGGGCGCTAATAAGTTTGGCCTGAATCTCTGGATTAGATATGGAGTTGGTTTCCAAATCAAAGTTTTCTTGAAAACTGGGGACCGAAAGCTGCGCTCTTAGATCGGCGCCAAAATGAGGAGCTGCGCTGGTGGCTGTAGCCAATACATTGCGTCCGCCGCCCCCACCGGGTGAGGTGGAAAGCATAACTATAGGTTTATTTTGGTAGACCTTCATATCAATGCGGGAAGTCCAATCGTACAAATTTTTGAAAGCGGCGGTGTAGGAACCATTATGTTCTGCGAAGGAAATAAGCAAAGCGTCAGCATCGCTAATCTTTTGGGAAAAGTCTTTAGCGAGTTGTGGCTGACCGAGTTCATTTTCCCTTTCTACGCTGAAAATAGGCATCTCATAATCATTGATATTCAATATTTCTACTTGGGCACCTTCAACCAGTGAAGCCGCATAGGTTACGAGTTTTTTGTTAATGGATTCACGACTATTGCTGGCGGCGAAAGCTAGTAATTTCAAAATCTATCCTCGGTAAATTTAATCTGCGTCTAGGATGGGTTATACGAAGTTCTTTTTCAAACAGCTTGTTTAAAGAAAAGAAAATTAATAGGGGAAATTGTTCTCCGCAGACTCCCCCTCAAAAAAATAGCGTCGCTACAGTATCTTTTTCATTGCAGAAATATTATTGCTGTCCTAGACTCGGCGCTCCTGTGTGAGGTGCCTGAATAGGACATTGCCTAATGTCTTTGGTCAGGTTAAACGGGAACTGTGGTGAACCTGCGTCAGCAATTCAGGTAGACGCAAACTAATCCATGGCTGCCCCCGCAACGGTGATGCTTTGAATATGTTTATGACATGTTTTATCAGAGCTAAGCCCGATACCGGCCTTCTACAGCGTAGAGATTCTCCTATTCCCTTCTTGGGAAGACGAGATCTCACCAAGACGAAGCGGAGGGCTTTGTCGTGGGCTGTCATCTCTTTTTGATTTCCCCCAACACCCTTCTCTCAGTCGCGACTTTTACTTTTTTACGCAATTGAGGAATTACCTGTGAATATTATTTTTAAAGCATTACCTCTCGTCCTTCTGGCCGGGAACTGCGCGCTTGCGCAGGAACAAAACCGTCTCGATGAGATTGTTGTCACTTCTAGTCGTATCGAAATGCCTATGAGGCATGTCGCAACGGCAATGTCGGTGATTGATAGAGATGAACTTGACCTAAAAGGTTATAGCTCATTGGCAGACGTGCTCCGTAGCGAAACCAGTGTTGGTGTTAGTAATTCGGGTGGGCCCGGGCAGCAAACGACGCTCCGGGTCAGAGGCGAGGAGGGTTATCGCACGCTACTTTTGATTGATGGTGTCGACGTGTCCGACGCATCCGCAACTCAAAAGGGCCCTTTGTTTCAAAATATTGCATCCAGCTATGATATCGAGCGAATTGAAATTCTGCGCGGTCCCCAGGGTTTTATGTATGGAGCTGATGCCGGCGGAATCGTCAACGTGATTACCGGAAGCGGTGAGCAGGGCATAGGCGGGCGGTTAAATGCTGAAGCGGGTTCCCTCGGTACTCAGAATTTCGGCGGGTCTTTTTATGCTGGCTCTGAACGCGCAGACCTTAGCCTGTCGGTTTCTCGCTTTGAGATGGGAGGCATAAACATTCAACAAGGCGACACACTGCTTGCGGATCTAGATGGTTCCACCAACAAAACTCTACATGCAAAAGGCAGTTTTGATATTCAAGACAACCTCATTGCGACTCTCGTATATAGAAATATTGATCTCGAGTATGACTACGATGGCTGTTTTGACAGTGCGACCTTTACTACAGTGCATGACTGCGCAGGGGCGAATGATCAGGAAAATATTAGGCTGTCTTTAGATTATTCTGGCGACAGTTTCACGCACGCACTTTCCTATTCAGCTGCCACCATAGATCGCAACAGCTATAGTGCCGGAGCGCTCAGTTTCGCTGCCCAAAGTGACTCTTCACAGCTCGAATACCTAGGCAGTTATGCGCTCGCCCCAGCAAGCAAGTTGGTCTACGGGGCTGACTACGAAGAAGACGAGATGAGTAATAATTTTGGTGCTGAGGGCGATAGAGATCAGCTCGGGCTGTTCGCTGAATATCAAACTGAGTTCGGAAATGGTTTGTTTGTCACAGCTGGCTTGCGTCGTGATGATAATTCCGATTTCGGTCAGCACACCAGCGGCCGAGTTTCAGGCGCTTATCTATTCGAATTGGCAAATCAGTCGAGCGTCAAGCTACGAGCGACCTACGGCACCGGTTTTCGTGCTCCCTCATTGGCTGAGGTTTCCTATAACTCTGGGCCAACTCAGTTTGGTACAACCGAAGGCGTTATTTTGGGAGAGGAGTTGAGTCGCGGTTTTGATGTGGGTGCAGAGTTGTTACTTGCTCAGGGTGCATTGCTGCAGATTTCCTACTTTGACCAGCGAATAGACGATGAGATTTTCTACGAATTTGATTCAATTTCTTTTGAGGATGGCTATCGTCAGGAATCCGGTAGTAGCCGCTCCAAAGGTGTTGAGTTTGGCGCTGAAGTTCCGCTAAGTGAAGCTTTTGGTTTTGATGCAAGCTACACCTATAACGACACTCAAGATTCTTCTGGCCAGCAGCGTGTTAGAAGACCAACTCATCTTGCCAGCTTAGGTTTCAGATACAGCCTTATGGATTCTCGCCTGAACCTGCTGACTAATTTGCGATACTCGGCCGATGCCCGTGACCGCTTTACCCCTTTGAGTGACTACGCACTTTTGGATGTGATGGCTAATTACCAGTTCAACTCTCAGCTGCAATTTTTTGGTCGTATCGAGAACCTTGCTGATGAAGATTATGTCGAGATCACTGGCTTTAACACGTCCGGACGTACTGCTTATCTTGGCGCTCGTTATAGTTTCTAACTCATTAACCAAATGGTTCGTTTTGAATCATTTGGTCATTTCTTTTCTTTGAGATAGGTCATGACAGATAAAGACGAAAAACATAAGAAGTCGATGGAGAAACAGAAGCAGAAGATTGATTCTCATATCGAAGAAGCTTCCATCGAAAAAGGCGTGGTTGTTTTGCTTACCGGGAACGGTAAGGGCAAGAGTAGTTCTGCGTTTGGCATGGTGCTCCGTGCCATGGGCTATGGACACAAGATTGCCGTAGTGCAATTTATTAAGGGAGTGCAATTATCGGGAGAGGAGATTTTTATTCGCGAGCATTGTCTTCAAAATAAGAGCCTGGAAATTTTCTTTTATCAAATGGGTACCGGCTTTACCTGGAACACCCAAGATCGCACCAGTGATATTGATGCCGCCGAGCGCACCTGGGCTCAGGTAGTTCCGCTCCTGCAGGACGATAGCTACGACTTGGTGGTTCTTGATGAGCTGACCTACATGATTGCTTACAAGTATTTGGATGAGCAGATGATTCTGGATGCCATCGCCAGCCGCCCACCGAATCAGAGTGTAGTGGTCACAGGTCGTGGCGGCGGCAGTGCATTACAGGAGCTAGCCGATACGGTTTCTGAAGTTAAGGACGTAAAACACGCGTTTAAGTCTGGTGTTAAAGCCAGAAAAGGAGTCGACTTTTAGGCATGTCTATTGGCGGCCTCACTTTGATGGTTCAGGGCACCACTTCGGATGCGGGCAAAACCACTATGGTGGCAGGGCTTTGCCGTGCTTTTGCTAGAGCTGGCATCTCCGTTGCCCCTTTCAAGCCGCAGAATATGGCTTTAAACAGCGCGGTGACCCAAGAAGGTGGAGAGATAGGTCGATCTCAGGCTTTGCAGGCCTATGCTGCTGGACTTGAGCCGCATACGGACATGAACCCCATTCTGCTGAAACCCAACTCGGATACCGGGGCACAGGTAATTGTGCAGGGAAAAGCGGTTCATAATTTGGAGGCAGTGCAATACCACAACTATAAAAAGGTCGCTCTAAACGAGGTATTAGATTCTCATAAACGGTTAAACAGCCAATACTCATTGGTGCTCGCGGAAGGAGCGGGAAGTCCGGCGGAGATCAATTTACGCGAGGGCGATATTGCCAATATGGGCTTTGCCGAGGCAGTTGATTGCCCGGTGATCTTAGTGGCAGATATTGATCGCGGTGGAGTATTTGCTCATCTTGTGGGAACTTTAGATCTGCTATCAGAATCCGAACAAAATCGGGTTGTAGGATTTGTGATCAACCGCTTTCGTGGTGATATCAAATTACTTGAAGATGGATTGCATTGGTTAGAAGAGAAAACCGGCAAGCCGGTGCTTGCGGTGTTGCCCTATCTGAAAAACCTTCAGCTCGACGCGGAAGATGGTATTCAGCGTCGGGAAATGACTGACAAAAACACCTCCCGAATAAATATCAAAGTATTGGTATTTCCTCACATTAGCAATCACACAGACTTTGAGGCATTACAGCACCATCCTCAGGTTAATCTGCAATATGTGGGCGATCATGCCGAGGCTGAAAAGTCCCTAGAGGGCGCCGATTTGATCATATTGCCCGGCAGCAAGAGCGTGCGCCCAGATCTCAATTGGATGCTCACGGGGGGCTATAACAAACAAGTTGAAAAGCACCTTCGATATGGTGGAAGGCTGCTGGGTATATGCGGTGGTTTTCAGATGTTGGGTCAAAGCATTACTGACCCTCATGGCATCGAAGGAAACGATGGAAACGATGGAAACGATGGAAACGAAGGGAGCGCCGGAGTAAATGAGGGGCTCAACTATCTCGAGCTGCATACCGAGCTTCAGCTAGAGAAAGTGCTGACTCAGGTAAAAGGCAATCTCACAATCGGCGAGGGTGGCGAAGTGCGTGGTTATGAAATTCACTGCGGCGAATCAACTGGGTCGGCACTGGAAAATCCGCTTATGCATCTGGATGGCGTACCGGAGGGTGCGGTTTCGAGCGACGGAAATATCGCCGGAACCTATGTGCATGGATTGTTTGATCAGAGCAAAGCGCTTCAGGATGTGTTGTGCTGGGCGGGGTTGGATAATCCTGAAGCCTTAGATCGAAATAAGATTCGCGACAGAGATTTAGAGCGCTTGGCCGATTGTATTCAGGAATATATGGACTGGACAAAGTTTGATGCAGCGACGGGGTTAGATGTTGAACTAGCTATAAATACGACTAAATCGCGGGAAGCGCTTGCATGAGATTGGTCTCGGGGCGACAACTTTTAATCTATCTGCTTTGGTTGAGTCCCTTTGTTCTAATTTCTGGCGTATTGATTGGCCCCACTTCAATTTCTCTGTTCAATGAGCTGAATACGCAGGACCTGATGATTCTGCGAGAGATCCGTTTGCCGCGGGTAATACTGACAGCCCTAATCGGAGCAGTATTGGCCATGAGTGGTGCGGTGCTGCAAGGCCTATTCCGCAATCCTTTAGCTGACCCAAGTCTTATTGGTGTTTCTGCCGGAGCCTCTGTCGGTGCTAGCGCAACTATCCTCTTCGGCATGAACTGGTTTCCGCTTTGGACAATGTTAGGGCTATCCAGTATCGCATTCGGCGCCTTTGTTGGTAGCACGTTGGCAGTTTTGTTGGTCTATCGGATTTCTACCGGCCCACAAGGCACTTCAGTTCCAACGATGCTGTTGGTGGGCATTGCAATAGCCGCCCTGGCGGGTGCTGCCAATAATTTGATGGCTTTAGTCGCAGACAACGAAATGCTGCGGCGCATGAGCCTTTGGCATATGGGGAATCTAGATTTAGCCAATTGGAACCGAGTAATGATTGGTTCTCTAATGCTGCTTGTATTTTTGGCCTTATTGAGAGGGCAAGCGGCCAATCTCAACGCATTTTTATTGGGCGAGTCCGAAGCGCGGCATCTGGGCATTGATGTCGATAGCATCAAGAAACGACTTATATTTTTGACCGCTCTGGGGGTTGGTATTAGCACTGCCCTGGTGGGCACTATTACCTTTGTTGGTTTGATTGTTCCCCATTTGGTACGTCTGCTGTCCGGGCCAGATCACCGATCTTTGATTCCGGCTTCCGGTATTTTTGGTGCGCTCTTTTTGGTGTTAGCCGATTTGCTTTCCCGTTTGGTGTTTGCGCCCGCTGAACTCCCAGTGGGAGTAGTAACCGCTTTCCTCGGTGTGCCGTTTTTCATTCTAATTTTATATCAGCAGCGAGGCCGGATTCTATGATGACTCCTCTGCTGCAAATTATGGGCCTGTCTGTAGAGATTGAGCGTGTACCGCTGCTCTCGGATATATCTCTGGAAATGAATGCAGGCGAAGTAGTGGCGCTGGTTGGTCCCAATGGCTCGGGGAAAACAACGCTGCTGCGTGCAATTGTTGGAGAGCAAAAGCTCAGCGCTGGATCAACGCAATTGAACGGCGAACCTGTTGCCAATTGGAATCCAAGAAACTTAGCAAAGCGTATGGCGGTATTGCCGCAGAAATCGGTTTTGAATTTCCCTTTTACCGGTCGTGAAGTTGTTGCATTAGGGCGAACCCCTCATGAGACAGGGCAGGCGATTGATCAAAAAATTATTGATGAAGTGCTGGACTATCTCGACGCTGATTATTTGGCGGATCGCCTCTACCCAAACCTTTCCGGTGGGGAACAGCAGCGTATTCAACTAGCCAGAGTGCTGGCGCAGATATGGACTGGTAATGATAGAGAGAGCGATGACAAAGCGAGTGAGCCAAAACTGCTACTGCTAGATGAGCCTTCTTCTTATTTTGATTTAGCCCATCAGCAAATGTTGGTGGAACTGGTTCAGGCTTTGTCAAAACGCAATATCGCGGTTTTGATCGTGGTGCATGATTTAAACTTAGCGTTGGCCTGCGCTGATCGAATTGCGGTCATGAGCTGTGGCCGTTTGGTTACCTGCGGCAAGGCGGAAGAGATCGTCACGCCGGAATTGATACGGGAAGTATTCTCTGTAGACGCCGCCATCATGCGAGATCCAGAAACCGGTCGTCAGATGTTAAGTTTGCGAGGCTTGTCTTGACGCTTCGATTCTTTTTCGCAGAGAGGAGATTTGGGCGGATATTTGTGCCAATTACATTCTCTATATTGATGTTTGTATCCTTCAATACCCTATATGCGGAGGAGCGAATAATTAGTCTGGCGCCCCATATCACCGAAGTTTTATTTGCCGTAGGTGCAGGGTCGGAGATAGTCGGCGTAGTTGAATACTCTGATTATCCAGAATCCGCTAATCAAATTCCAAGAATAGGCAACTCAAGCCAACTCAGCTACGAAGCGATTCTAGCGATGCAGCCAACTTTGGTAGTGGCATGGCAAAGTGGAAACGGCCAGGAAGACATTCAACGGCTGCGAGAGCTTGGTCTGAATGTATACAGCCATAACCCCCATACTTTGGAAGATGTTGCGGATAGTTTACGCATAATAGGCGAGTTATCGGGCCACGCTGAAGAGGGTGCTGATCAGGCTGAAATTTTTCTGGATAGGCTAGGTGGATTGAGAGCCCAATACTCGAACGCAGAATTCGTGCAGGTCTACTACCAGTTAGGTAATGAACCTCAGATGACGCTCAATGGAACTCACTTGGTGTCTGACGTTATCCGTCTCTGCGGTGGTGAGAATATATTTGCCGACGCCATTCCTCTAGTGCCAAGAATTTCAGTTGAGTCTGTAGTGCGCGCTAATCCTGAAGTGATAATTGCGGCGACAGTTGATTCACAAAAGCCCGAGTGGCTGGACGACTGGCTTAATTGGCCCTCAATTCAGGCAGCAAGTAACAATGATCTCTATGCAGTAAATGCTGATTTTATGCATCGCCATAGCCCGAGAATTCTGGACGGAGCGGAGCAGATGTGTGAAATTTTGGAACAGGTAAGACCGACACCTTAGTTAGATAAAAAGAAGCGGCAACTACTTTCGTAGCCACCGCTTATTTCCTCCTATTTATGCTGCTGCCGTTTCGGCATCAAGTACATTTCTTACATAACGATGAAGATCGTCGTTTCCACCTATGTGTTTATCATCAATAAACACCTGAGGAACCGTTCTGCGACCGCTGCGTTCTATCATCTCGTCGCGTTTTTCCAAATCACGGGATACATCGATTTCGCTGTAGCTTAATCCGCGACTTCTCAACAACGCCTTTGTAGCCTGGCAATAGGGGCAGTAGTCGGTGGTATAGATAGTTATATTGTTCATATCAGCCTCCGTGGCTAGTTAAAGAGTGCGTTAAAAAGCGATTTGCTTTATTGGCTTGATTGGTAATATAGTCCTCTATTAATGAATTAACGATGCCTATAAATCCGTAAAATATGTCTAATAATCCAAAATATGGTAAAGAAGCTGATATAGATCCATATTTGGGTAGCCCAGACGCTTTAAGCACTTTGCTATCCAAACTGCAGCTCTCTGCAGAGGTATACGTTAATGGCGATTTCTGCGGACTTTGGGCGGTAGATACCTCAGGAAGTCGAAGAATTCCCTTCCATTTAGTGGGCCGAGGCAAGGCCTGGCTGCATGTAGAAGGACAGCCAGAGCAACTGCTTTCCGCAGGTGATCTAGTCTTGTTTCCGCAGGATGGAGCGCATGTGGTATCCAGCTCATCTGAAGCCCCAGAGTTGGAGCAGATAAATGCGCCCATGGAGGCAGGCGATGGCCCCATTACCAATTTGGTCTGCGGCTTTTTTGAATTTAGTAATAAGGCGGCTTGGCCGATACTGGATTCGATGCCTAACGTCGTTGTATTGGATATTAGTGATCAGAGCGCCGCGCCCTGGTTGAGAAACCTGATTGAATCTCTTATAGCGGAATTGGCGGAAATTAAACCGGGTTATCACGCAGTTATTAACCAGCTTTCCTATCTAATATTTGTGCAGGTGATTCGACAGCTAACTCAGTCTGGACAACTAGAAACCGGGTTGTTGAGCGCTTTGTTTGACACCAAATTAAGCCACGCTCTGGCTGCAATTCACAATCATCCATCTCAACATTGGACTCTCGATAAGCTAGCCGCAGAGGCAGCTATGGGCCGATCCTCATTTGCTCAACACTTTTCTGAAAATGTTGGCATTCCGCCCATGCAATATTTGACCAATTGGCGCATGCGCGATGCTGAGCAACTACTAAAAACAACAAAGCTCTCCACAGCGGAAATAGCAGAGCGATCCGGCTACGAATCTGAAGTGGCTTTCCGTAAAGCCTATAAGAAGGTTATTGGCATCGCGCCGGGGCAGAGTAGGCGAGCAAACTAGCCAGTGGCTATTTTTAAATTACTCGGACGGTATTTCCCCTGTTGCAAGCCAATGAGCGCATTCACTTCCGAGTTCCTTCAAGGCAAGGGCTTCATATTTTAATGACTCTTCTTCGCCTAGAGTTTCGCGCCAGCGGCCATTTGTGCCTTTATTAACAAAGGTTGTTGCGCCACCATCCCAAAATGCGCCGCCCAGAGGCGTGCTTTTTGTGGCGTTGGTTTTCATATAGTCAAAACTGCAGTGTTTGAGAATAGCTTCCCAATTATCCTCATCAATCGGCGTATCTATGAACTCTGCGATTTTCCTGATTTCTCCGGGCATATCCTTCTTAAGATTGGAAAAATGCAAAAAATAAACATTTGGTAAATTCCTTATTGCCCACCAGGTTCGTACATTGTCCCAAAATGGCCAAAAAGGGTGGCCGTTTTTATCTAGCCACTCATGGTAGTACTCGACTATTGAATCTGGGGGGGTAGGGAACTCTGGTCCTACTAGGCCTGGGGTATTATTAAGAGCGTCATAGAAAAAACTATTGGCGTTTACGTGATGGTTGTACAGGCTCCACAAAACGTCACGTCCGTCGCGCCCGATATAGATGTATTTGGCTTTGTCTGAAAAAACCAATGCGTCGACCGGAAGATGTGTTTTTATAAATCGACGATGAGTCTGAGCTTCAACCATTGGCAACTTCACTTCTTTCGGAGGCACTCTTAAGTCGAGCCATGGCGACATATCAGCTACTTCCATTCCTTCCTCACCGTTGAATAAAAGTTGGGCCACAATTTGTTGCACCCAAGTAGTACCGGCTTTGGCCCAGGTAGAAATAACAATATCGTCATCTCTGAACGGAAAATCATTCCAGATTGTGGAATCAAAATGATGGTTATGAAGCTCTCTGGTTTTAACCGGACTTGAAGTTTTGCTCATCAATATCTCGCTAGTTCGGGGGCAGGTAGAGTCATATGTTGTTGAATTTAGACAATAATTGCAAACATGCTATGCAGTTCTTAAGAGCCCGGATATACATCCGGATTCCAAACCTCCATAAGGATTTCCGGATTTGGGGGCGCCTTAAATCCAAATTTCTCGTAAAAGGCATGAGCATCCCGAGTTGCCAGAGCAATTCTTCGTAGGCCGTGCAAGTCTGGATGGCTAATAATTTTTTCCATCAGCCAGTTGGCTAAACCCTTGCCTCTGTACTCTTCCAAAACAAACACGTCGGCGAGATAGGCGTAGGTTGCTCTGTCAGTGATCAGGCGCGCGAAACCAACTTGCTCTCCGGAGTTGGTTAGTACGCCAAAGCAAATTGTTAATCGCTTTTTGAAATGTCTCTTTTGGAATTCCCTTGGCCCAATATGTTTGGGAAATGAATTGGTAAATTAAGGGGAAATCCATCTCCTCAATATTGGTCGAAATCTTGTAACCTTCCATCGAATGCTATTTCCTTCTATTTCCTTTTAGCTCCTGTGTACTCTAAGGCGAGTATTTCTCAAGCATAGGGATTAAATTACCATTAGCATCGATAATTTGAGCATGTTTTTTGCGCAGCTGTCGCGGTTCTTTAACGCCACAGGAGTGTGCAATAAGTTCAATTTCATGATGAATATTATTGGCAAAATTGGCTACACGTTGGCTTTTTGACATGGGGTCTAAGCCCTTTTGCAAGTCCTTGTCGTGAGTGGTTATGCCGGTAGGACATACATTTTTGTTGCACTGAAGGGCCTGGATGCAACCCAAGGAAAACATAAAGCCGCGGGCGCTGGTTACAAAGTCCGCTCCCATACAGAGAGCCCAGGCAACGCCTGAGGGGTTGAGTAGTTTTCCAGAGCTAATTACCTTTATACGATCTCTCAAACCGTATTCATTCAGCTTATCTATCACGATCGGAAGACTACACCTTAGAGGTAGGCCGACGTAGTCCATAAGGCTTTGGGGTGCTGCACCTGTGCCGCCGTCGGCGGAATCAACTGTTACGAAATCTGGGGCGCTATCTAAACCTCTGGCGACAATGCGCTGGCAAATCTCGTCAACCCAAGTCGACTCACCCAGTACAAATTTGATACCCGTTGGCTTTCCTGTAGTTGAACGCACATGCATAACTAAATCTAAAAGATCATCAATGCTTTTTACTTCAGGGTGGGCGTTTGGGCTGATCGAATCTTCGCCCACAGGGATTCCCCGGATGGCGGCAATTTCTTCGGTTACTTTTAGCGCAGGAAGGATTCCGCCTTTACCTGGTTTGGCACCTTGACTGAGTTTGATTTCAAACATGCGTACCTGCTCGTGCGCTGCAATCCCACGTAGTCGATCGTCACAAAGTTTGCCAGCTTCGTCACGAACTCCGTACTTGGCTGTTCCTATTTGAAATACAAGATCGCAGCCACCTTCAAGGTGGTAGGGCGATAGACCTCCCTCTCCAGTATTCATCCATATGCCGGCTTTTTTGGCGCCATGAGAAAGTGCGCGCACTGCTGGGACTGAGATCGCCCCGAAGCTCATCGCAGAAATATTGATTACCGAGTTACTAGCAAAGGGTTTTTCGCAGTATCCAGCGCCAATTTCTATTGTGGACGCCTCTTCAAAGTCTGCCTTCAGTGTAGGGAAAAGGTCGTTTAGAAATACGATTTCGCCAGGTTGGTTAAGGGGTCGGGTAGATCCAAAGGCAATAGTTGAATCTATATTTTTGGCGGCGCGGTATACCCAGGACCGCTGCGCGCGATTGAAGGGTAGCTCTTCGCGATCCATTGAAAAGAAGTACTGCCGAAAAAATTCTCCGAGGTGCTCAAATTGGTATCTAAGCCGTCCAATTACGGGAAAGTTGCGGCGAACAGCCTGCTCCTTTTGCGTAACGTCGGCGATATACATATATATCAACCAGGCGACTAAGAGACCTAATACAAAGACAAAAAAGAGTGCGCTGAATTCCAGTAGCTGCAGCCCCAGTGAAGCCCAATAACTCATTTCCATCTTCTATTTCCTGAATTGGTTTTAATAGAGACATGCGCCATCAGTTAAAGTTACAGAGACACAGATCAACAAAATGTCGATTATGCACCTCTATTTCTCAAGAGGAAGGCTATACTCTTACCTCGAAAATTTATTGGGGAGGATAAATTGAAAAATATACTACTAATTAGCCTGCTATTTTCTTTTGTATTGACGGGTTGTGCTCAAATTAATCGTCTTGGTCATTATCTACCTATGATGGGTGGGAATTTGGGTGATTTTTTAACAACTGGCGAAGCAGAATGGGAGCTTGATAATGGGTTGCTTAATCCATTACGAGGTGAAGCCAACGGCTATGTGTATACCAAGAGGGTATATACAGATTTCGAGATGAGCATGAGCTTCTATATTGAGTCCGAAACAAATAGTGGTGTTTATACCCACTGTATGGACCCCGATACCATTACTCCACAAGGGTGTTTTGAATTTAACATCTGGGATCAAAATACCAATCCTGATAATCGAACCGGCGCTGTTGTTAATATCGCCCCACCACTGGTAGAAGTTTCCACCATCGATAAGTGGAATACCTTAATAATTCGGTCAGAAGATGGTCACCAGAAAATGTGGGTAAATGATCAGTTAACCGCCGATATTCAGGACGACAGATTTCAAGCAGGCCATATTGCGCTTCAATACGGCGGTGCGAATGGCATGGTGCAGTTCCGGGATATCGAAATTCAGGCTCTGTAATTAGAATCTAATAGAATTGTTTTACCCAGTGAAAACTGAGTTGATTAATATCGAAATTATGACAATGATCGGTTGATTTTCTACATTCTCTACTATGTAATGGAGGCCAATTGGAGGGGGTAACTTAGGGTTGCAGTCCAATTTTCCATCAAGAATTTGGAAGGGGGAGAAGAAATAGAAGACCGTTCAGGTCTCCAGAATTAGTAGAAAATCGATCTAGAAACCCGCAAATGTGGGTTTTTTTTTGCCTAGCTCTTTTTGCTTGGTGCCTATTTCAGAAGCCAGTTATCGAACCGGCACTTCACTTAGGTTGCGAAAGTACTCGGCAACATCATCGTCATCTTCAGCGCTGCTGCCAGAGCCTGATTTCAATTCAAGGTTATTACGGCTCAGGGCATTCTGGTCCAGCCCTAACTCAAGCTTCTCAAGCTGTCCGATCAAAGCTCGCAAGCTGTCGGCAATGCGTTCTGAATCGCCAGTTTCACTTGATAGCTGCCTAGCCAGCTGTTGGGCCCGAATAATATCTTCGTCTGATAACCCCTCCTGCAATAGTTGATTGCTTAGGGCTAATATTTGTCCGGCCGCTGCAGATGCCTGATCGGCAATTAGATCAGTATCTACGGGCAGGGGTAGCGATCCTACGAAGTCAAAATCTGATCCCAAGTCACTGCGCCCGCCAATTGGATTGATATTGCCAGCACCGCCGCGGTTAATTCCTGCCTGCCCAATTGCACCACCCTGAGGAGTGCCACCTGCACCACCCGCTTGCTGGCCTCCAGCCTGTCCGCCTTGACCGCCTGCTTGTTGTTGCCCGGCCTGGCCTTGCCCTTCGCCTTGACCTTGACCTTGCCGTTCGCCTTCACTGCCTGGTGCAGTCCCAGTCTGTTGGCCTCCAGCTTGCTGACCGGCCTGTTCTTGATTCGGTTGTAGGTTTCTCTCTAATTGCTCTCGCATTCCAGCAATCTGTTCAGCGGTAGTTGGTCCGGTATTTGGACGGTCTCTTGTCATTTCTGCTTCCGCAGTTGAGGAGGCAAAATCTGCTCGCTCCTGTAGCTGCTCAAGGGCATCAGAAACCACAAACTCCCGCACTGATACCTGTGGAGCCAAACCGTACTCAATGGCCTCAGCGGCTTCAGATAGGCGCGCTTCGACTCGCTCTTCATCCAGGATTCCAGCAGCCTCTCGCAGGGCAGAGGAGGAGATAGGTAGTTGTTCAGAATATCCCTCTACTAAATAGTCAATTTGTTCAGAGATCTCGCCCACTTCGTCGGCCATTTGCCTTTTTTGCTCGGCCAATTCAAATTCTTCCTGCCTTGTTAGGCCGCTTGTGTAGTCGCCAGTTTCTCGGCGTTCTTGCATAGCGCTTTCTAAAGCCTGCTCTAACTGCGCCTCGGCTATCTCTTGTTGTCCCCTCAGTTCTTGAGTGCGCTGAGAGATGCCGTCAACGGTTTCGCGAAACTGTTGTTGTCGTGCTTCATTAAGCTGATCTAAAGTGTCGCGCAATTGTTCGCTGGCCGCGCTAGCCGCATCTGAAGAGTTGCCCTGTTGTCCGGGCTGTCCAGATGCCTGAGAATCGGCGGCTTGCTGCATGTTTTCTATAATTTCTTCCAAATTTTGCTGTAAAGACTCAGTCGCTTGCTGTTGTGTATTCGAAGCTTGCTGGCCGCTTTCTTCTTGCTGCTGTTGAAGCTGCTCTAATTGATCTCTGAGCTCCTGTGCATCTCTTGTCAGCTGTTCTTGTTCCCATTTTTCGCTAAGAGAAAGCTCGTTGTTACGGCGTGCTTGCTCGGCAAGGGCTTCCTGACGACGACTCAGTTCTTCCAATTGGTCAAAGGCGTCCTCTATAACTTCTTCAGGTTGCTGCAAACTCGGTGTTTGTCTGGTCTCGTATTGATTGCGAGACATATCCATTTCCAGCTCGTAAATCTCGGCTAAATCACGTTCTCCACCACCGCCTCCGCCCCCGCCTTCACCCTGTTGTTCAATACTGATTTGGATATCGCGAAACTGTGCTTCCGCGCGCAATAGGTGTTGCAGAGCGCTTTGTTGATTGGGAACGGATTCGTCCAAATCTACGTCTAGCAGATGATCTGCCGCCGGCTGCATATACTCCAAAGCAATTTCCATGTTCTCGGCAAAGGCTTGGGCTTGCGGATCTGCTACAAGACGTCTCGCATCTAGTCGGTCCAGAGTGGTTTGAGTTTGTTCCGCCAAAGTGCGCTGTAATTCAGACAGCATAAAGGCGTTATCTTCCAAATAATTCTCATCGGCATCCTCGTTCTGCTCGCGTTCTTTTTGCAGGTTCCAGGTAGCAACCAATATATCGCGCTGCCGTTGGGAGATTTCATCTTCGCCACCTCCACCGCCTCCGCCACCACCGCCTCCGCCACCACCGCCGTCGGCTTGGGAATAGCGTTTGTCGAAGGGCTGTACATCGATAAAGTAGATATCCGAAGTAACTTGCTGGTTATGGTCTTCTGCCGCCACGAAATAGGAAATCAGATCGCCGGGCACCAGGTTTACTGTGCTTTCTGCTTCAATAATTACCAGGTCTTCCAACATCATCAGGTAATCTGCTTCGATGTTGCTGTCTTCTGCTGGTAAAGGAATCTCGATCCAGTCGCCTGCATTAACAGAGATGTTTAGGCTAAGGGAATCAACTCGGTAATCATCTTCTACCTGAATACGCATAGGTATTTCTTCGATAGATGAGGCTCCGCGATCTGCACCGGGCACTGTGATAGATACCTTGGGAGCCTGGTCGTCCATAACGGCAATAAAATAGTCATCTGTAAGGCGAATCAGCTCGTTATCAAAGCGATCAGCAATGTAATAAGTGCCTGTTTCTGAAAGCACGAGATCGGCGCTACTAATGTTGTCTACAGACTCTAGGTCCAGCGCTTCATCTAGGACCAATAACTGTCCGTCGAGCAGGGGGCGGTCCGAGACAATTTCGATTTGCACTCGCGTTCCTTCGATGCCCTGTATGCGCGTGCCTGTTTGTTGAACCCGGTCCGGCAGCTCTGTCCATTCGGGGTACTGGTAGGTGATTTGGATGCTCTGTATGCCCGGCACATCCACAACTTCAATGGCATGTTGCTCACTGCGAACACCGGCAGACTCGACGTAGTAATTAAGCCGATCGTGAACGCCAAAAAAGCTGAATTCGTATTGGCTATCGCCCGCTTCACGCATGGGCACTTCGTCCCAATCACCGCCCTCAAACTGGGCATATATGGTGGCGCTATTGGCGTTAAAACCAAGAGTCTCCGCCGATATGGTGAGGTTGGCCCCGCGTTTAATGCGGCTGTCACCCGGTGTGACAACAATACTTTGCGGAGGCAGTCGATCTGGCAGGAACCATCCGCTTAGGAAGTGTTGTGCACCAAATTTAAGATTGGACCCGCTGACAAACAACAGGGTAATTAGTAAAACCGCACTAACTGCGACAGATCCCTTAAGTCCGTTAATGAAATTTTTCGAAATAAGCTGTTCTGGAGTTTTCTGACTAAGCTTGGTTTCTACATTTTTTGCCAGTAATCCTAGTATTGGGTTGGATTGCTGACGTGCGTTTTCCTGCAAATAAGTGCGAAGTTCGCCGTTCAATTCAGGATAGTGTCCCTCCAGTTCTTCGGCTGCGTAGTCCTTTTCGAGTTGGTTTATAGGTCTGCGAATAAACCAGTAGATAGAGGCGCCAATAGCCACCAGAAGTGCCAAACGAAGCGTGTTTATTACGCCGCTTTCGTAGGCGACTCTAAAGCCAACAAAGGCAGATATAAGGGTGATAAGTAAAATAAGCAAAGCGCAGACTGCTAAGCCAATATAGATGGATCGCGTGCGAGCGCGCTTTTTCCAACTCTCCAACCAGACGAAAAGCGGATTGCCATTATTAATGGGGCTATCTATGGGGCGATCTACAGGATCACTCATCTAACTATCTCCCTACGCACATTTAGGTGCGTATTGCCGAGTACAGACTCGATTAAAATAATTAATATCAATAGGGGCAGCAGCCAATCTTCGATGGATTTGAGGCTAGTGCTTTCCACGGCAGAACCCGAGTTAGTGGGCCCAACTGCATTTATTTCCTGAACCGAAGCCAAATTGCGCCACTGCGCGAGAAGGGCTTGCGGTATCTGCTTTAGGTCAGATTCAACTGTCGGGGTATTTACCGCTACAAGGTGTTCGCCCCTGGCAGTTTGAAGGCCGTATATACCTGGCTGTTCAAATCGTACTCCCTGAATTTGGCTTTGCTGACTAAGGCTTAGCAAGGGATTGCCATTGGGTAAAAATACCTGCTGCACAGCGGCGCTTCGATTCTGGTCCAAATCTAGCCCCACCTGTATTTGTTCGCCGGTTTCATATTCGTTCGGCAAGTCTCCGGACCCACCCAGATAGGTCATCCAGCTTCTTAAAAGCGGCACAAATTCTGGTGCCACGCTCAGATCTGTAGAGGCGGGCAAAAGCGAATGCGCAACAATTAGATTCCTGCCCAACCCCATGCTGTGTTCCACCAACCATGGGTAGCCGTTGTTGGTGGAGGCTATAACGCTATCTCCTTCAAGCAGCTGCATTTCCAGAGGTTGGTAGAGCTGTGCGTTTATTGCTCCTTCAAAGGCCGAAACGCTTCCGTGCAAGGGTTGTTGCACTAGCAGCCCCTGGGAGTCGTTTGCGGCGAAACTGCCGGACTCGCTAAAGCTGTGGTCGGTTAATCCAAACTCGCCAGCGCTGTGCGTCAGAGGCCCGGCAATTGAGAGTAGATTTCCGCCACGTTCTGCAAAGGTTCTAAGAGCCTCCGTTACGTTTTCAGAGAGGGCAGCAATATCGTTGATAACAACTAGATCATATTCGTCCATTGCGAAGTTAACCGAACCGCCGCCATACATAAGATCGGTTTCTATACTGGGGTCAGCTATGGATCTGAGAGCGGTATCTAAAAATAGCGTGTCTTGCAGCGATGGATCAGCCGCAAGAATCAATACCGACAAAGCCTCTAAAGAGTTTGCGCTAATAAAGTAGCGGTCGTCCGCTATTAGGGCGTCCCCAAATTGGGTATCGGGAGTTGGGCTGTTGAGACGCACTTCAAGGCGGGTTTCATCAAGCTCAAGTGCCAGTTCATCGAATGTGGCTATTGCGCTTCCAGAGGCCGGAACATCCAGAGTCTGGCTTGCACGAGTTTCACCATTAACCAGCAAATCCACCTGCATTTGCCGGGCCGGGCCATTATGGCTAACAACATTTGCAATCACCTTGTCTCGGTCATACTGGGCGGAGACAGACCAATTAAAAACCTGTGTTGTGCTTCCAGCTATATCCAGCTCAAGTCCCATGGCACGATTGGGAACCAGATCAGAAAAGCGGACCGGAAAATTGCTGGCCTGAGCATCAGATATAAAATATATCAGGGTGGGAATTGCGTCCCGAGCGTCGCTACTGCTGCCATTGTTAACCGCAATATCATCTAAGGTAGATACAAGTTGGCCGTAATCCAAGCTGACGTATTCAGGCTCTAAGCGACTTATTGCCTGAATAAGCTCGCCTTTGTCAGCAGTCACCTCGGTAACCAGGCTGACCTCAGATCCCGCGCCGATAATTTGTGCGGTTTCAAAATTCTGCATAGCTTCAATACGCGCTTCTGCTTTATCGACCACATCCTGCCAGACGTCAGGAGCGCTCATGGACAATGATTGATCCAAAACAATTAGGTTGTGCTGCTGTTCAGTGCCAGAAACCAGTGCGTTATTTGTGCGGAATACCGGTTCAGAAAATAGAAATGCCAATATGGCCAAAGCAAGAATCCGTGCGGCCAGCAACAAGAGATACCTAAGCTGCTTTTCAGTTGAGGCGGTTTGCTCAGAGTGACGCATCAGGCGCACAGAGCTAAAGGGTTGCGAGGGAGGGTCGCTGTAATTCATGCGATGTAGCCATAGCGGTAAAGCAATGGCAAAAAGACCGAGTAGAAACAGTGGCGCGAGTAAGCTCATCAATTAACCTCTTCGTTGCCGGTGTAATAGATAGTTGCGCAGAGCAACGTCTAAGGGCTCATCAGTGGTTATGACCATATGGTCTGCGGCAGTACTGTTAGCGACTTCTTTTATTTCAGCAATATGTTCCTGTATTCGCTCTGAGTATTCTTTGCGAGCGAAAGTTGGATCGACATTCACGGTTTTACCGCTTTCCATATCTTCGAATTGCACAGCTCTGTCCAGTTTTAGATTCAACTCTTGAGGATCTAATATCTGAAATAAAATCACGTCCTGACCACGGCCGCGCAGAGGCTGTAATTCATCCAGTATCTGTTCCGGGTGATCCAGAAAATCGGAAATTACGGCGATAATGCCGGCTCTTTGGATTAGCTCGCAGCAGTCTCTGACTGGGTTCCCAAAATCTGTACCCTGACCGGGAACAGACTGTTCCAATGCATGTAGCAAAGAAGGTAGGGCCTCTGATCGAGAGGTCGGCGGACGAAAATCCACAACCTTGTCGTTAAAAATCATTAGGCCGATGGCGTCCTGCTGTCGCTTCGACAAATAAGCCATAGAGGCAGCGAGATAGCTGCCGTATTCGTATTTAGTGACCTTGCCCGAGGTGAATCCCATAGAGGCACTGGCATCCATCAAGATAGTGAGATGGGTATTGGTTTCGCCCTGATACTGTTTTAAATAGGTTTTATTAGTGCGGGCAAAGACGTTCCAATCCACAAAGCGCAGGTCATCGCCTTCGCGATACGCGCGATATTCAGCAAACTCCTGACTAAAACCGTGATGCACAGATTTGTGCGAGCCTATCAAAAAACCCTCGATGGCTGATCGTGCGATCAAGTCGAGGTTGGCTAGTCCCTGAAGGACTTCGGGCTTAAGTAGATGCGTTGCCATCAGGAAAACACCGACTTAATACACTTTTCAGCGTATTGCTTCGTTGTGTCCTCGCTCGACCCTCGCCTATCGAACCGATATGCCTCGGGATCTCGCTGCGGGACGCCTTGCACTCCATCTGTAAATTGCATCAATTCAATGTTTCCTAAGAGATTCTTAAGGTTTACTTGAGAGTTACGGAAATTATTTCGTCCAGAACCTGATCCGCTGTAACGCCGTCAGATTCCGCGAAGTAGTTGGTAATAACTCTGTGACGCAAAACCGGTTTGGCAAGCACGGACAAATCTTCAGTTGTTACGTGGTATCGGCCGTGCAGCAGGGCGCGGGCCTTGGCTGCCAGAGTAATAAACTGGGTGGCGCGAACACTGGAACCGTATTTCAGATATTTTTTAACCGACTCCGGTGAGGATTCATCAGAAGGCCGAGTTGCTCTAACCAGAGCTACTGCTTGTTGAGCGATAGCGTCTTCAATGGGAACCTGACGTACCAACCACTGGAAATCCAATATTTGCTTGGCATTGGTGCAGCTTTTAACTTCCGGTAATTCAGTGCCGGAAGTATTGCGTTGCAATACGTCCATTTCTTCGTCGGCACTTAGATAATCGAGCAATACATTGAAGAGGAATCGATCGAGCTGTGCCTCAGGAAGAGTGTAGGTTCCTTCCATCTCGATTGGATTCTGCGTCGCCAGTACAAAGAACGGCTGCGGAAGTTCATGAATATTACCGCGCACCGTAACCGAAGCCTCCTGCATGGCTTCAAGCATGGCCGATTGGGTTTTTGGTGGAGTCCGGTTAATTTCATCCGCTAACAACACATTGGCAAATATTGGGCCCTGAACAAAGGTCCATGTGCGATGGCCGGTGGCCGGATCTTCTTCAATAACATCAGTACCGGTGATATCTGTCGGCATCAAATCCGGTGTAAATTGAATTCTTTTGAAGGAAAGACCAAGAGCTTCACTCAGGGTGCGAACCAACAGAGTCTTTGCAGTACCGGGCATGCCGGTAATTAAGCAATGGCCGCCAACGAGCAGAGTAATCAGTAAAGATTCCACTACTTCGTCCTGGCCGACAATAATTTTGCCAACTTCGCCTTTTATGGCCTCGGTTGTTGTTTGAAAATTAGCGGCGATTTTTTCCGCTTTCTTGGACATGCCAGAGTTCTGGGCTTCACTAAGATCGTTCATTAGTTATCCTGTTGAGTAATCTGAAATAGTAAGTTTTGGGCATCTCTAAAATAGGGTGCCGCTTCAAGTGCCATTAACGTATGGCGTCGTGCAAGTTCAGTGCGACCTTCTTCAAGGTGCAGTTCTGCGATTCCCAGATGCGCGCTGGCAATATCCTGAGTGTCGGTATCTAACAATATGTTGTATTCCAAAATGGCATTTTCGGAATCTTTGAAATTGGAGTAGCTGGCGGCTAGATTGCTGTGTAGCTCTTCGTCAAAGGGAGAAACCCAGCGCAGGGATCGCAGTACCTCATGGCGCTCGAGAAGACGATCTTGTTCTTTGAGAAGCTCTGCCAGACGCTGCATAGCCCGCGGGCTATAGCCTCCGCGATCAACGTAGTTTTCCAGCACAATTAGCTCGTTGTCGAAATCTTCCAGCTCGCGATAGGCCCGTGCGAGAGGTTCGTAAGCCGAGTCGGACTCGGTGTAATCCGCATACATAATTAGAGATTGATTGGCAGTTTCAATAACCTTTGGCCAATCTTCAGAAGCCGCGTATACGGTCAGGTTGTTGTTAAGCGCAGCCCACTCCTGATAACGGCCGCTGATATCGCCAAACAGCCCATCGACGTACTCCCTAAACTGCCGATCAAAGGCAAAGCTATTTATCTCCAATACCTGGTCAAATACTTCGTCTGTGGTTGCGCGATTTTTATAGGCCTGCAGCATTTCAGAGAAAATCTCCGGCCCCCATTTGCTGCCGATAAAGTCGCAAACCAAACCAGCCTGGTTATAGGAAACAATTACCTGGTTTTCGTAGCTTGGGCGCAGAAAACCAGAATCCAGATCTCTAACCGGCAAAAACAGATCTTCGGACATGGCCTCGAAAACGTAATGGGGAATCTGATAGTGGTTGGCCGGTCCGCTATTCCACTCTTCGTAGGTCGATAGTCCTTCACTAAGCCAGCGAGGAACGCCGCTACCAGAGGCTTCCAAAGAGAATACATGGCTGAGTTCGTGCCATAAAACCGAGCCCCAGTGAAATTGGCCAGCAGGCTTGGCAGATGGGCTATCCATAGCAAATAGATAACCAAAGGTGATTCCTAGAGGCCCAATCATAGGTTCGCCAAGAGTGCGTACGGCGAAGTCATCGTGATTGGGGTACAGCTCAACTACTATGGGTTCAACTGGATGAAAGTCGTAACGCTCCACAAAAATAGGTATGGCGGTAGAAAGCAGGTCAAAAACGTAGGGTCCAAGAATAGGTGCTTCATCTCGATGAACCCGTAAGCGGATTTCAGCTTTGAAATCGCCATCGGCAGTGCTGTATGGAATGCTGCGTTCTATAACAATAAAATCGCCAAAAGTATCAAACAAACGCAGCATATTTACGCTGGCCAGATTGTAAGGATCTCCGGCGTAGGCGGCTTCCAAATGCTGACGTGAGGACTCTACCTGATCCAGTTTTGCCAAAGCTAATCCTAAATCAGCCCGGGCTTTCCAGTTATAGGGATCAATCTGGCTAGCCAGTTGCAGGAAGTCAGCAGCGTCCCGGTATTGATAGGTAATCTCGGCAAAATACGCCATATGCACATAGAGGTCGCCATCGTTGGCGTTGATCGCCAAGGCTTTATCAATCCATTCGCTAGGGTCATTACCCAGAATGTATTCTGCTGCCGCAAAGTAGGCATAGAGTTTAAGCGGCGAAAAATCTTCCGTAAGAATATTGTTAGCTTCTTCGAGGTAGGGCAGCGCGCCATATACGTCGCGCTGTTCCAAGTATATTTTTGAAAGTATCAGTAGAGATTCAATGTTGTCGACATTGTCTTCAAGAATGTCAAAAAGCGCATCAAATCCGCCTCCGGCAAACTGATCGGTGCTCGCCGCAGCAAATCCAATTCGAGCGGGCTGATAATCCGGGTCGATATCCAAAGCTTCCTGAAACAAGCCAGCCGCATCGCTGTATTGGAAGGTCTGCAGGTAGAGATAACCCCATCGGGTACGCACATGAGGGTTTTCTTGTTCAGCGACCAGAGCTTGTCCGAATAAGCTGTTTGCGGTTTTAATATCGCCTAGTGCCCATTGGGCCTCAGCGCGCAGGTAGGCGGAATCTGTAGTCGCGTGCAGGGTTGCAAAGCAGCTATCTGCTGCGACGCGCTGGCCGGTCCAATGCAGCTTGTCGCATTCGAGCAAGCCCGCGTCACGATTGCCGCTATAGTCGTAAGCGTAGGTCGCTGCAGAAGCGCCGCCGCTAACAAGTGCGCTGCTTATGAGGGCTGCACCTAAAGCAAAAGCTAGAGATTTGGACAAAGTCCGAATCATTCTAGTCCCCCTGCGTTCTGACCATCGGGCCCTTGCTCTGGCTCTTGTTCTAATTCTCGATCTATTTGTTGTTGCAGCAAACCTAGTTCCAACATTAGATCCTGCAGTTCCGCAAAATAGTCGTCGTCGCTTAGTGCTTGGCGTCGGCTTGAAAGCTCGCTTAGTTTTACCTCAACATTTGCGCGCTCGGCAATAAGAGCTTCTGTCTGCACAGAGATGACGGCATTGGCCAGCTGACCTATACGTGCGAGGTTAAACAAGTCTGCATCAATTCCGGGAGGGCCCTCAAATAGACTGGCCTCAGAGGCAATTAGTCCCTCATATTCGTAATAGTCTTTGACGCGCTCAGTGGTATAGCTATACAGCTCGCCAACACTAATTATCTCGTTTTTATTGAGATCGGTATTGTTTAGGTCAGCACCTTCAGCCCAGAATCTTGAAAATACCGAAGCATTTTTCTGCAGCCCGCTTTTAGTAGCGGTAATAACCAGGCGGTTATCGCCCCGAAGCCTTTCCATAGCGGCTCCGCTAGAGCTGGTCATTAGCGCTACCATCTGGGTACCGGCTAACTCATTTAACTCGGCGGCTAATTCACCGTCGGTGATATCCGGGCCGGGAATATTATATTTGTACTGGATGCCGTCGAAGCTGCCGTGCCCTATTAGATGAACCTGGACGGAGTCCTCAGAGCTGGAATCAATACTGGATATCGCCGCAATAATATTTGTTTTAGTGGCATCATCATTTAATAAAAGCTGAATTTGGCTTTCATCTAACCCAAGGCTAATAGCTGCGTCATACAGCTGCCGGGCCTGGCCATTAAAATTCGCCTGGAAGCGCACATCGCCGCCAAGGCCGCTAACAATAATCATATGTTCTTTCGCCAATACCGATTGGTGCATGGCGAGCAGAATTAGTGCCAGAGAGATTAGATTGGCAGTTGAGGCGCGCTTACCGGGTATAAGGTTGTCTATTAGATAGCGCATTAGAGTCTTCCCCAGCGTCTTCTTAACATCCATTCCGAAACCTTCAACATAAGCAGCAATATAAACACAAAGGGCATATTCCAAAGAACCAGCCAGTCTCTTTCGGTGATGCCGGAATTACTGAATCGCATCTCATCCAAAATACCTGCGGCCGTGTCTGCAGTAAAGTAACTACCACCGCTCACAGAAGCTAGGCGTTTTAGAAAACCGGAATTTTGCGCGGTATTAAAGTACTCCATACGGCCGTCACTGCGTTCGGCAAACAACCTGATTGGGTCCAGCTCGGTTTCTCCCAAAGTCGCAGACATATCAAGCTGCACCAAGCCTTCATTATCAACAAGGGCTGTGCCTCTATAGGTACCGGGCTCGGCGGCTACGGGAGTCAGCTCAATATTTTGTGTTTGGCCGGCGGAGTCCTCCACGCGTACTGTCACCTGGGCATTGCCTGAAGGTTCAAAGCCGGGATCCCGGATGTTGGCGGAAACCTCAATTCGGCTGTTGTCCATATACCAGTTGGTATCAGTCTGAAAATCTATGGATTGGGGTACTTCGGAAATCATTTCTTGCAACAAAGATTGCCAAAATATTTCATGGCTCTGATCTTCAGATGGCATCTGCATCTGCCAGCGCCAAGTTCCGCCCGAAGCTAAGACATAGGTTTTACCGCGACCGTAGCGCTGATAGGCGAGCAGGGGGCTTGTGCCCTGACTGTGTTGTACTTCCATTAGTACCGTGGCACCAGGGCGAGCTTCGCCAACTATTTGGTAGTCGGCGATTTCCGGCAGCAAGTTCCATCTGTCCTGGTTTTCAATTTCGTCATCTGCAAATCTAAGCCAGGGAGAGCGTAAAGCAGCCGCAGTTGCGTAGGCAGGAGTTTGCACCCGAACAAAGGTATCTGCATCGCCCTGAATAAGTTGTAGCGGCAAAATATCGGCAACTACCGTGTTTTGCCAACCGCCATCACCTAGCCCACTTAATCCGCCCAACATCAACAGGCTGCCTCCTCGCACATCAACAAAGTCTTTTATCAGGGCTATTTGATCTTGGCTTAGGGCTGCAGCTTGTTGGCTGCCGATAATTAATCCCTGATAATTAAACAGCTCATCTCTGGTGCTAGGGAAGCCGTTTTCCAGCTGCTCTGGAGAATCTATGCCTTGGCGGTAAGATTTATTGGTGGAGGTTTGTACCAGGCCGTGCAAATGAACAAATCCTGCTTCCTCAATGGCGCGGCGAATAAATTTATATTCCCAACGAGGTTCGCCCTCAACATAAAGAACCCTCGGCTGAGTCTGGGCGACTGTTAGGCTGTGGCGCAGTTCATTGTTCTGGGTGTTGTATTCATCCGCGCCCGGATCCAGTACAAATCGCAAATGACGAACCCCAACGTCTCCCGTAGGAATGCTAATTGACTGCTGTATCTTTCGACCTTCTCCGGGCAGCTCCACCGGCTCAGAGGCAACAATTCGATCGCCGTCGTATACCTTTAATATAGATTGCCGGGCTGTGCCCGATTGAAGTGTTACTTCAGCTCTTAAATTTGCGTCGGGAATCGCTGAGTCCGGCAGATTGACCGCACTAATCTCCATGTCTTCTGTCATTACTTCGCGGCCAACACCCAGGGTGTGTACTGGAACGCCAAAGCTTTGCAGTTGCGAAAACCAGAGTTCATTCAACTCATTAGAGTTATCGGCACCGTCGGATACCAAAATAAGACCGGCCACAGACTGGTTGCTGGCGCCCCGCAAAGCGGCAGTTAGCTGATTGGTGATTAGCGAACGATCCTGAGCGCCGGCAGACAATAATTGTTCAACGTTCTCGACACTGCCATCAAAGCTTTGCAGCTCAAGGCTATAACCGCTCTCTTCGAGGGGCTGCAAAATATCCAAATCCAGAGTCGGCAATATGCCTTGTAGCCGCGAGATTTCCCCGTCGTCACTCAAGGCCATGCTGCGAGAGGTATCTACCAGCACAACTACCTTATTGTCCTGTGGGCGAAGTTCTTCTACTTCCAGCACCGGTTGCATTAGCATTGCCAGGCCGACGCACAATACTGTTAATTGCAGGGCGCCAATGGCAATCAGTCTTGCTGGATGTAATTCATCTCGGCTGCGCAGGGCAGAAATAATAATAAGTGCTAGACCGACCAAGAGGATGCCAACTACCACAGCAGGCTGTCCCCAAGTCTGGGGAATCAGTTCACCCTCGACGTAATACTCGCGGGGGTACTTAAATAAAAAGCTAAATAGGGATTCGAACATCTCTTTTACAAATATCTCTTATATAAGCCTAGTGCGTCATCGCATAAATTACATAGTTCACGGCAAAGCGGTAAGCCAATGAAGTCATAGGTTCAGGGTATCCCGGATCGTCTGCATGCTCCCACGCATCTCCCAAGTCCATATTAAAATTGATTGCCAGCATTAGGCGACCGTTGTCGTCATAGAGTCCGCGCCAATGAGGGTCATAGCCATCCTGTTCCCAAGTTTGGCCGCTGTTATAGGCGCGAATACCCGGAATCTGAATGCTCTGGTCGAGATCAAACATTACTGACATTAGCGGGTCGTCCTCTGGGATATCTACTATAGGCCGGTCGGGGAATGCTTTGCGCAAATGGGTTTGGAAAACCTGCCATTCATAGCTGCCGTGGAAATCATCGACAATCATAAAGCCACCGCGCAAAAGATATTCTCGCAGCCCAGCCGCTTCTTCAGCGGTCAGTGACCACTTGCCCACGTCCACGGCATAGAGCCAGGGGTAATCGAAAATAGCCTCGTCAGTAAGCCGAACACTGCGGGCTTGGTCTGCGCTCTCGACAACAGAGAGTCGCGATATGCCCTGTAGAAAATGAGTTTCTGCTTCTGGCCAATCTGTGCGCCAGGGCGCTCTGCGGCCATAGCTATTCAAGCTTTGATCGTAAGTGAGGCGTACAAAACTGAATTCAGAGTCCGGCGGGGGAGTGACTGAAAGGCTCTCTTTTTGAGTGCTGCTTTGAGTGCCCTGGAAGAAATCCAGGCTGCGGGGTTGAGCCAAAAGTTGCGATGCGCACAAAACGCATATCAAGAATATTAGACTTCGCAACAGGTATCCCCTCCCATATTAGGAAGGCATTAATTCCACAGGTAGAGATGGTGGGCAATGGCTTTAATGAAAATTAACCGATTTGTCAGAATTCACCCGCTTTCCCCACAATTGCAAAAGGGGTTGAGAGGAGGCTTAAGAGAAGGCTTCAGAGAGAAAATAAGTAGGTACTAAAACTGGCTGAAAGGCAGGTAATCTACTAAAGAACCCCTGCCAATGGCTTGGCCAATTTTCTGCCGAACCAGCCCACTGCCCCAGCTAAGGGAAGAAAGCACGCCACTGCTTTGATTCGGGAATAGTTCTGCACATCCACTACTACCTTCTTTAGATGAGAGCCGAACCCGAAGGTATTCTTCCCTCGACGGAGCTTTGCGCTCGAAATTTGCAGGAACCTGCAGCCACTGAAGTTGTGCTGCATTGCCACCGCCCAATACGCCAAGAAAGGGTTTAACAAAGAGCAAAAAGGTCGCAAAGCCTGACACTGGATTTCCTGGGAGTCCAAAGAAGGGAGTGTCGCCAACCTGACCCATGGCCAGAGGTTTGCCAGGTTTCATTGCAATTTTCCAAAGAGATAAAGAGCCGCAGGCTTCAACCGCAGGTTTAACATGATCTTCGTCGCCGACCGATACGCCACCGCTGGAAATCAGAACATCTACCTTAGGGCTACTATCTCTCAATAATTGAATAGTCGCTTCTAAGCTATCGCCAACCGTCCCTAAATCCAAAAATTCGCAACCCGCTTCCTGAATCAAAGCGGCGAGGCTGTATCGATTGGAATTGTAAATTTGCCCCGGCTGTAAGGCTATTCCCGGTTCAACCAATTCGTCGCCGGTGCTAAATACTCCGATGCGAGGTTTTTTGAATACGGATATCTGTCCAATGCCAATAGAGGCGATCAATCCCAGTTCCTGCGAGCGTAAGGAGCTGCCTTTGGCTAGGATCAAGGCGCCAGATTTAATATCTTGCCCCTGAGAGCGAATATTTCGACCGATTTCAGGAATGCCAGTGAACTGAACAGAGTCTCCCTCGAAGCTGCAGTTTTCCTGCATTTCAACGGTATCAGCGCCTTCTGGAATTTCTGCGCCGGTAAATATTCTTGCAGCTGTGCCTGGAGTTAATAATTCGGTTTTATCGCCAGCGGCGATGCGCTGGCTTATAACAAAAGAGTTATCTCCGGCCTGACAATCTGAAGAACAAACTGCGATGCCATCCATCGCTGAGTTATCCGCGGGTGGAACATCAACCGGGGAATAAATATCCACTGCGAGTCGCCGACCCAGTGCGTCAAATAGATTGATAGTCTCGGTGCCAACACTTAGCTTGGCTCTGGAGAGAATTTCAGCTTTGGCTTCTTCGACAGTTAACACAGCACATCCGGGCTAGAAAAATTCTGAAATGAGGGCGAGACAAGGCGGAAGTTGGCGGAAAACGCGCAGTTTACGGCTAGGTAAATGAGCATTTGATGACAGCTTTCAACGCAGTATCGTGGCATTTCAGGATTTTTCTATAGGTGCTTAACGAAGTTGCAGGGTCCATGCCGACTATCCAGCTGATCCTTGATTATCGAATCCCAAGCGGTTCCACATGCTCCAGTTGAACCGGGTACGCAAAAGATCAACGTATTATTGGCCATGCCAGCAACACATCGGGACTGAATCGTTGAGTTACCAATTTCTTGGTATGACACCTGCCGGAATAACTCGCCAAAACCTTCAACAGCTTTATCAAAAAGTGGCTGTACGGCTTCTGGAGTAACGTCTCGATCCGAGAAACCGGTTCCGCCGGTAATTAGCACCACCTGGGTGGAGGAATCGGCAATCCAGCCCGAGACCAATGTACGTATTTCATATTTGCTGTCGACAACAAGCTGTCGGTCAGAGGACTTGTGGCCAGCCTCAATAAGCTTGTCCACCAAGTATTGACCTGAAGTGTCGTTTTCCAATGTTCGGGTATCAGAAACCGTAAGCACAGCTATATTGAGGGGTATAAATTCTTTCTCGGCGTGACTCACCGGTAATCTCCTAAAATTGATTTGGTTTGGCTGTTAAATCTTAGACAAAACCTTGGGGTGCGAATAGTTACTGAAGTGGCTCGACTGCACAAGTGTACCAAGTGAAGGAGCCAAGAGATCAATGTATGAAAAGTTCTAGTATTCGTCGCACCTAACAACAGGCCACTTAGGGTTTTGCCCATTTCTCGGTATAGATTCTCATGTATTCTCACGTTTGGACGGGAAGACCTTTTTAAGGAGAAATAATGAAATACCTATTATCAGTCACATTAGTATTTATATTGGCGAGCTGCTCCACGACACCTGTGGATGAAGCAAGTCGCTACAAATTGGTTAACTCCTCAGTTTCTTGGACACGAGCAAAAATACTTGCAGAAGGAGATGGTGGGCATCTAGCTACTTTCTCAAGCGAGGAAGAGCTGCGGCTGTTCATATCAACAATACCCGAGAGCGGCGTTTATTGGATCGGCCTTAGTGATGCAGATGAAGAAGGAGCATGGAAATGGATAGATGGAACAACGCTTCTTCCAGTAATGGAGAGCAATTTACAGCTCGGTGAATTCCCAGAACAAAGAGACTATGCACACACTACAACGCAGGGACTACTAGGCTCACGCGCCGACTCCGGTGTACTGCCTGTGGGATTTGGTGGCAAGCGCTTGGTTGACGGTTACGTTGTCGAATTTGATTAGCCGAATTTATTAGATCGAAGCGGGGATTTTCAATTTAGACTGAAAAATAATAGTGTCACTAAAGTCAGGCGCTTACGGTTTTGCCGCCTCCTCAGTATAGGTTCTCATGTATTCTCATGAGTGGACAGAAGATGCGCTAGAGCTCAACTAGGGGGATAGAAATTGAAGAAGATCACATTACTCTTAATGATTATTTTATTAACCGGTTACGCAACATCACAGACAGCGTATATACCAGGTATTGATGTTGTTGCATTGGTTCGGGTGAATCCTACGTATCCCCAGCGCGCTTTTGAGCTTGGAGTTACTGGTTTTTGCACGGTTTACTTCACTATCACTGCTTTGGGGGATGTTCGCGATGCATATGTTCCCTATGGCCCAGAACACTGCAGCAACAGCGTGTTTATCCAATCGAGTATTCAAGCTATTGAGCAATTTAAGTTTTGGCCGAAAATAGTGGATGGCGAAGCCGTAGAAATTGAGCACGCCAACCGATTTATCTTCGCGCTTGAGGACTGATTTGGAGATCAAGAAAAGGTTCAGGAACCGACACGAGGATTTTCAATCCTCGTGTCGGGAGTACAAAAAACACAAGGTTTCAAGGGGATCAGGAACAAACCGAACAATCAGACTTAGCCGAAAGACTAAAATTCACCCACTCGCCGCTTTTACCATCAAAGCGGGCTAATTTGCTTTTATCGCTTGGGTTATTGCCGGTAATTATTTGAATAGCCCTCAGCGCCTGCATGCTGCCCATAACGCCTAACACGGGGCCCATAACGCCAGCGGTTG